>Ga0208794_1000014_pt1 | contig 478591 bp, 454 predicted proteins | sample 32_taG_FD_184106 | JGI IMG/M metagenome (GOLD analysis project Ga0208794, IMG submission 184106) | Marine viral communities from the Gulf of Mexico - 32_GoM_OMZ_CsCl metaG (SPAdes) (version 2) | ecosystem: Environmental > Aquatic > Marine > Oceanic | place: Atlantic Ocean: Gulf of Mexico... | reverse complement strand
CTTGCCGAATAGGTCGCCAGAGGACCGGCCTTCCATCAGTTGGTCTAATAGCTTTTTGTCGATGCTCATACGTGGGTCTCCTTATAGAGCAGTTACCACGCCAGAGCACAAAATTCAGGACAGTCCCCCGCACATCTGTCGATGTTGGGGAACAACCAATCTTGGCCTTTGCGGCGACACTCTTCCACATATGTCAGGAGGCCGAGCTCGATCAGGTTTTTGTGGATCGGCACGATCCGATAGCTGTTGCCGCTTTTGATGTGCTGACCTTCACCCGACTGAACCCGGATAATGGGTATCCCCTTCATCGTGTCGAAATCCTCGGTGCGCAATTGTAACGCCTCTTCTTCGCGCATGCCTAAATGAGGCGCGATCAGCGTAGGCCAGAATACCGCGTGGGGATCGCGACCGGGACCGGTGGGAGTGGTGAACGCGCAAGTGCGCAGAAGATCGGCAAGTTTGTCTCCCCACGGCAGGCGTCTCATGTCCTTTTCCTCAGCCTTAAGCCTGTCCAATTGCTTTGTCGTCCAGATAACGCCTTTCATTGCGTTCGCTGGCGCTGCGCCGTGATCCGCGGCATGACGAAAGACATACTGGATGGCTTGCATATGCCGGTAAACTGTCGCGCTGCGAACGCGTGCAACTCTTGCTCTGGCGCGCCGCTGTTCGGCGTCGCCGCGGCTAAGTTTGTGCTCGCCGATCTCGTTTTCGGCTATGATCAAGTTGCGGGCTTCCTCCGCCTCGGCCTGGTCAATGATTGTGTAGAACCCGGGCGAGTCACTACTCTTATGGTGATTTTTGGGCATCGCGCAAAGCAAAGCGCGGAATTCGAGCAGCTTGTCTTTGCTATAGAAAGACATTGCCCGATCGCCATGGGCTTCAATGAAGAGTTTTTTGGTTGACCGCCAATTTCCAAGATTGTTCGTGTCCCAGCCTGGGTTCTCTTCACGCTTTCGATCGACGGCTGCATCAAACCAGGCGCTGAACAGACTTTCACTGGTCAATTTCTCTTCGGAGGCTGCGGCTAAGGTGACTTCTTTGAGACCCTGTGTGCAGGCAGACGTCGGATTAGTATCATGAGACTTATGCAGTTTATCTGCGATGACGCCGTCAGACTGTTTCTCCTGGTACTGTGTCGGTTCAATGGGCGCGGAATTGGCTACGTGAGGAAAGCGGCACGGTAAAGCACTACCATGATCAGTACTGGCGACCGGCTGACGGTCGTGCTGCGGCGATTGGTCAAGATCTCTCGCATAGCCAGCCCGGGGTGGGAGCTGGAAGGCCATGGGGGCTGGCGCGTTCTGCGATATGCCATCCGGGGTCGCGCTCATGGAAGACAGGAGACGGGTGTCGGTACGGTAGATCCCCTGTTCACGGCAAATGTTCTCGTCGGCAACTTCGATCAGGGCCCGGGCGGCGTGACGTGCGGCGCGCAGCCAATCCTTGCTTCCAGGCTTAACAACAACCCCCAGACGGCCGAGTGTTCGTTCAAGCGGGGATGAGACAGCTTCGTAGTTGTTGTAGACGAGCGCGGCGCGCATTGTTTCCCGGGTTGCCTCGTGCAATCGTACGGCGGCCGACACGGCTTCAGGGCCGCGTGGACCGCAGGTCTCACGGAGTGCTTCCGAAGCTGCCACCTCGAAACGCATCAGGTCGTCGACCATGCAATCCAGTTGTTTTTCGTCGAGCATGTCAGTTCCGCACATCTCTATCAAACCGATGAGATCGTCGGTGAAGCGAGCTGCTATCGCAGCCCGCCGCCGCGCCTCGGAAAAGAGATGCGTTCGGAGCGAAAAGGAAAAAAACATTTTTCGATAAAATCTTTGCGCGACACACGGCACTCTGCGCCGGAAGACGAGAGTCATGTCTCTGCGAATGATGTAAGTCGGGGATGCGGCCATGTGTGCGACTCCATTGCGTCCAATGTGTCGCAGGAAGTGTCGCATAAGCGAATCCGCCCCAAAACTGGGCAGAAACCACTGATTTCACTTAATTTTGGGGGAATTGGCTCCGACGGTAGGGATCGAACCTACGACCAATTGATTAACAGGCGATTGCATCACCATATCAAGCCAAACCAACCCCTACCAAGACGCACACTCATACCATTGATATCTTTAGATTTAATACAATAACTTGCGCCAAACTCCACCAAGCTGCATAAGGCGCTATCACGTATTCTGTGCCCCAATGTGTGCCCCCGCGCCACTCTAGGGCACTCATAAGGGGTAACTCATGGCCGTTAAGCTTACACCGAGAACAGTCGAGAACTGGAAGGCTACAGACAAGAGGCAACAGGTTGCGGATGCGCTTCAGCCGGGGTTAGCACTGATAGTCCAGCCAACAGGAAAGAAATCTTGGACTGTGCGCTATCGAGCAGCGGGAAAGCAGCGGCGCATGCTGCTTGGCGATTATCCAGCCATGCCCCTTAAGGAAGCGCGAGAAAAAGCCCGCGAGGTTCAATCGGGTGTGGTTGAGGGCGACGACCCCGCGCTGGCCCGTAGAAAGAAGCGAGACGCCCCCACAATCGCCACACTGGCGGAAGAGTGGCTAGGCAAGCACGCCACCGGCCTGAAAAGTTTCAGCGCAATTAACGGTTACATGCGCAATGATGTAGTGCCCAGCCTAGGTGACATGAAGGTCGCGGACATACGGCGGCGAGACTTCATTGAAATAATTGAAGCAAAGGCCGAGAAAACGCCACGGGCAGCGGCGCAACTGCTTACCTACTCACGGCTGCTCATGGACTACGCCACTGATCGTGACATGATCCCTGCCAACCCCTTGGCGGGCCTGAAACCCAAGTCAATTAAGGTCGCAGGTAAGAGAGACCCCCTCAAAGCCGTGAAGCGCGGTCGCGTTCTTACCGACGACGAAATCGCATGCTTTTGGGCCAACGTCGAAACATGCGGGATGCATAAGCTATCGGCGCTTGCGCTTAAGATGATCCTTTTGACCGGTCAGCGCCCCGGCGAAGTCGCAGGCATCCGCGATAATGAAATCACCGGGCGGCTCTGGACCATCCCAGCAGATAGACGAGGAAAAACTGAAACAGCGCATGAAGTGTACCTGACAGATACGGCGCTCAGCTTGATAGATGCAGCCAAGGCTGAACTGGGGCGGCTACAAAAGCGCAGAAGCGCCCCGCCGTCTGGACATATCTTTGAGGCATCGCCGGGAATGCCGGTGTCGAACTCTGCTCTATGGCGTGCCGTGATGCGCCATGCTGAAGCACTAGGAGCCACTGACGACGCGCGATGGGGGCACTGGACACCCCATGACCTGCGCAGGACCATGCGCACAAGACTGTCAGCGTTAAAGGTGGCTCCGCATGTTGCTGAATTGGTTATAGGGCACGTACCGCAGGGAATTCTTGCGGTGTACGACCACCACGACTTTGCAGAAGAAAAGCAGGCAGCGCTTGAGGGGTGGGATGCAGAGATCGTATCTATCTGCAAGAAAAAAGCCTGAAACAAATATCACGTTTCCGTGAGCGCCACCAAAAAACCTTATTTTGTGGTGTTTGGGCGTTTTGCGCGCGGTTTGATCAATGTGGTATTAATTGAGCAATCGCTGCAAATGAAACGGGCCGCAGCGATAGAGTACTACCAACACTCGCCCGCTCACGGCCCCGTCGAACGTCTCTTTCCGACAGGGTCACATTAGAGGCAAATATCTAATATGTCAATACAAGCTGAAACTCCGAAGTATGTGGCCACTACCCCCGCTGTAAAGCGATACGGCATTAGCAGAATGACGCTGCATCGTCTCCGTGACCGTGACGACTTTCCCAAGCCGGTGGCCTTGGCCGGGAAGAACCTTTGGCCTGTCGACGAACTCGACGCTTGGTTTGAGGCGCAGCGGGGATAATCATCATGACAATTGAGCAGAACAAAACCGCCACGGCGGACGGTGAAGACGTGCGCGCGATGATTGCAGAACAGCTAGCAGAAAAGCGTGAGGCGGTCGCGAAATGGAACGACCTGGTTGATGCGTATCGAGCAAAGACGACACAACCCATTCCGCTACGCGTCTTGGTAGATCATCCGGCTCATGGCGATCTGGTAAGCCTAATTCTGGCGATCCGTCCACGGATGGGCTTCGACAAAGCCGAAGTATGGGTGTCTGAATTGCTGTCAAAGCTATCCCATGATGATGATGGGAATCTACTATGCTTCGGCAAGGGGCGCGAATTAGTCACAGCATGGGCTGACAGCGCTCAGCGCGCTGCGAAAGTTGCGGCTGCCAATTTCATGCCGGAAGAGGCGGCTCTTTATGACCAAAGTTGTCAGATTGCCGGATATTTAGAGGTATTGCTTTGGGAAGACGCTGCATCTGAAACACCAATGGCAGTAGCGCTTCGCGAGGCCAAGTATGTTTGACGTACATGATTGGCTCAAAGAAGCAGAAGCGGAAGCCAACGCGGTGGGGGATATTCCCCCGCCTACCACTAAGCCTGAACCCTACGCTGGGACCAAAAAAGTTGCGCCTGTCACCGCCGATAGCGGGTTTAAGTTTGTGGCGGTTGGCGATCTTGAATACAGCCCGCCCGTTTTCTTGATTGAAGACCTAATTGAAACAGACACCATGGGGCTGCTGTTTGGCGAACCCGGTTGCGGCAAATCGTTTCTTGCGGTGGATATATCGCTGAGCGTGGCAACTGGCACGCCATACCACGGCGCTGAGGTCCAGCAGGGCGCGGTTTTCTACATCGCGGGTGAAGGCCACAACGGCCTTGCAAGGCGGTTTGCAGCTTGGTCCAAAGATCGGGGCGTACCACTAAAGGATGTCCCACTATACAAATCCGAGCGTGCGGCACAATTCCTAGATGGTGCATCTGCAAAAGCGGTGGCGGGATCGGTCGATGCACTTGCCGAAACATGCGGCCCCCCTGCTTTGATTGTGGTGGATACGCTAGCGCGTAACTTCGGCGTGGGCGATGAAAACAGCACGTAAGACATGTCTGCATTCATCGTCGCCATGGATGACCTGCAAGCGCGTTACCCTGATAGCGTGGTTCTAATTGTTCACCACTCTGGTCACGGCAACCAAGAGCGCGCGCGTGGTGCTATAGCCCTCAAGGGTGCATTGGATTTCGAATATCGGCTCGAAAACAAAGACGGCACTCGCACGATGGTTAATACCAAGATGAAGGACGCCGAAGCGCCAGAAGATCGGCACTTCACTTTGCAAAACGTCGATCTTGAAGACGGTGCCTCAAGTGCTGTGCTGGTGCCTGCCAATGCGCCCAGTCGGGCTACGAAATTGACCACGGCGCAAGCGCGCGGACTTAAATCTTTTCATGCCGCATATGAGAAATATAGCGCTCTCCATGACGATGGATCAAAGGGCGTGAAGCGGGAGAATTGGAGAGAATGCTTTGCCGCTGACTACGCGGGAGAACCTAGCGGGATGAGAAGTGCATTTTCGGCTGCACTCAGGTCTTTGATTGATGCGGGTTTAATCAAACAAAACAACGGCTTGTTCCAACTACCCCCAGCGGGAGAAACGGGAGAATGACAAAATATCCCACCTCTCCCGCCCGGATATGCAGGTGGGAGGGATGGGAGAGACCCCTATAGGGTCTCCCATTCTCCCGCTATCCCAATTTTGGCGCGGTGATTTGGTCTTTGGTATATTCACGCCATGACCAAGCTTTCAAACTTCGATTACACAAACACGTTTACCTGTTGGTCCAAGACGACCGACCCATACGGCCAGCCTAGCTATGGTGCGCCTGTCACGTTTGCCTGTTCATTCCGGCGTGGCGGTAAGCTGACCCGCGACGACAGCGGGCAAGAGTTTATGCCGGGTACAACGGTATGGCTTGAGGCTGCTGAGGGTGACCAGCCGAAGGTTGGCTGGCGCATGGCTATTGGCACGCATACAGGCAACCCGCCTAGCGATGCTGAGACTATCCGCGTGGTGCAGGGCTGGAACGATCAAACCTTTAGCCCTGACGACCTACCGGATTGGGCGGTGTTGAGTGGATAAGGACAACATATGCCAGCACGCCACCGAACCGCTTGCCCGCTGGGCTGGCCCTACTGAACGTATGGCGACACAGGGCGACCCCATGGAAGTAGAGGCTTATCAAGCGGGCCGCATGGTGGAAGACCTACGTGCGTTCATTGCGCTCAGGTATCCCCATGCTCGACGCATGGTATTGACCGGGGCGCTTGGTGCGTTGGCTGTTGAGCATGGGCGCGGTGCTGGTGTTGAGGCGCGTGATTATATCCACCAGCTATTGCGCACGTTTGCACCGCTGCCCGAAGGTTGGCGCAAGTATATCGAGACGGTTAGCTGGTATCGTATTGCCCCGCCCATTCCTCACCGCGTGGCACTGGTTAAAGGCAAGCCCCCCGGCCAGCCGGTCAAGGCAAGCAATGGCATGGTATTCCCCAGCGGTAATGCGGCGGCTGCATGGTGCAGAGATAACGGCCATCCCAAAGCCAATAGCACGATGATCAATAGAGCGGTGCATAGCGGCGTTGAGGCGTATGGCCTGACGTGGGTTCGCGGTGGTCGTCAAGATGCATAGGCGCGCTGTACGGGCCGCTGTGGCGCTGTGTGAGGGGTTTAAAGGTACCAATGACTGGAAGCTAGGGAGGGACGCCTCACGCAGGGCGGGCTGTTCTCTTCTCTCTTTCGAAAAATTGGGGAAAAAATGACCGGTAGACCAAGCAAACAAGCGTCTGCGGCAATCGCATTCTTTAAGAAACTGCGCATTCCCGAAGGCAAGATGGCCGGGAAGCCGGTTAAGCTGGCGACATATCAGAGAAAATTTATCAAAGAGGCGCTGAAACCCGGCGTGATGGTGGGGTGCCTGTCTATTGGCCGTGGTAATGGCAAAACTGCTCTATCTGCTGGGCTGGCATTGGCTGACGTGATGGGGGAACTCACTGACCAACCCAAGCGCGAAGTGATCCTTGCAGCGCGTAACCGTGACCAAGCCCGGATTGCCTTTCAATTCATGGTCGGTTTTGTCGAAGGGTTGCCCGATGATGAACAGGAACTTTTCACGATCCGGCGCGGTGCCAAACTAGAAATCGAATACCATGGGAACGGCGGTGGCCTTACTCGGTGTATCGCTGCTGATGGCAAGTCTATCTTGGGCGGCGCTCCTACGCTTGCAATCCTAGATGAACGTGCAGCTTGGGAACCTGAGAAAGGTGACAACCTCGAAAACGCTATTCTTTCGGGGCTTGGGAAACGTGATGGCCGCGCGCTCATTATCAGTACTTCCGCGCCGGATGATACGAACACCTTTTCACGTTGGTTAGATGAACCGCCCCCCGGCTGCTACATCCAAGAGCATAGACCGGCGTTTGGCTTGCCTGCTGACGATCTGGAAAGCCTGCTAGAAGCCAACCCCGGCGCGAAAGAGGGTATCGGCTCGACCCCTGAATGGCTGGTCGCGCAGGCCAAGCGTGCAATATCGCGTGGCGGTTCTGCCCTGTCGTCTTTCCGTAACCTCAACAGAAACGAGCGTGTCAGCACTGAGGACCGCTCAATGCTGGTAACGATTGATGAATGGTTAGCGGCTGAGGTTGATCCCGATAAGCTGCCAGCACGCGAAGGGCCGTGCATATTGGGTGTAGACCTTGGCGGCAGTCGCTCAATGTCAGCGGCGGCGCTGTACTGGCCGGAGACCGGGCGCTTAGAGGCCGTGGGTACGTTTCCCGCAACACCTAGCCTTGCTGACCGTGGGGCGTCTGACGGTGTATCTGATCGGTATATCCAGATGCAGGAACGGGGCGAACTGACCACCATGGGCGATACCACGGTTCCTGTAGGGCGTTGGCTGTCTGAGGTGGTTGCAATGACTGACGGGCAAGGGATTGCTTGCGTGGTGGGTGACCGGTTCCGCCATGCTGAGTTTGTGGAAGCCATGCGCGCTGCGGGAATGGATCGGGTGCCGTTTATCTATCGTGGGTTCGGGTGGCGTGACGGGGCTGAGGATATTGAGCGGTTCAGGCGGGCCTTGTACGAGGGCAGCGTTCTGACTGTGCCTAGCCTGTTGCTGCGGTCTGCATTCTCTGACGCGATCACGTTGGTAGACCCGGCAGGCAACCATAAGCTGGCAAAGGCGCGGTCACTAGGCAGGATTGATGCGGCGGCTGCGTCTGTCTTGGCCGTGGCTGAGGGCGCGCGTATGGCTGCACGTCCCAAGTCTGGCCCAGCGCGCGCGGTATGGGCATGAAGTATCAGCGCGCCGGAACAGCCATTTATAAAACCAATGAATGGAAGTCTGCCCGCAAAGCCGCGAAAGACCGGGATGGCTGGAAGTGCGTTAAATGCGGCGCGCGTGGCCGTTTAGAAGTCGATCACATTAAGGGGCTGCGCGATGGTGGCGCTCCCTTCGATCTAACCAACCTGCAAACGCTCTGCATATCTTGTCACGCAAAGAAGACCCGCGTGGAAATCTTTGGGGAAATGGACCCCGAAAGAATGAAGTGGCGTGATCTATTGCGCGCTGGCCTGTGAATTTTGCGTGGTGAAGGGAATACCCGTATTTTTAAGTTACGTTATAACGTAACTCAATTGAGGTATCTAAATGCTGCAAAGCGCAAAACTACAAAAACGGCAGTCGGAAATTCGGCAGGAACTGGCGACACTCGCCGGGAAAGATAGCCCGACCGATGACGAAACACGGTCGATGGCTGATCTTGATAAGGAATACGGCCAGAATGAACAGCGCTATCGCGCGGCCCTGATTGCTGAGGATGAAACCCGCCAAGAAGCCAAGGGCGAACTCGAAACCCGCTCTGATCGTGAATATGCGGCGCTGGTGGATAAATTCGAGCTGCGCCAAGTTGCTCTTGCTCTGGATGAAGGCGCGGCCCTGTCTGGTCAGACCGCTGAAATCGTGCAGGAACTGCGCAGCCAAGGCGGCTATCGCGGTGTACCTGTTCCCTACGCGGCGCTCGAACAGCGTGCAGGCGAAACAATTGCCAGCGGTGGAACTACCCCGGAAATGACACGGCCCATTATTGAACGGCTGTTCCCGCAATCGGTAGCGGCACGCATGGGCGTTCAATCGGTGAATATCACGCAAGGCGATGTGGTGTTCCCTGTTGCGACTTCTGGCGCTGTCACCGGCTGGCAAGCAACTGAAACCGGTGACGTTGGCGGGCCTTCCCCCTTCGCGGTGGATGAACCCGCTCTTGCACCTGACCAAACGCTGGGTTGCCAGATGGTCATTACACGCAAAGCCTTGAAACAATCCGGCGCAGGTCTCGAAGCTGCAATTCGGCGCGACATGAACGCGGCTATCGGCGCGGAACTAGATAACGCTGTATTCTATGGCAGTGGTTCGGCTGGTGAGCCTCTGGGCATTGTGACCGGCGCTGCTACCTACGGCATCACGTCTACCGATGGCGCGGCTGCGGCTCTGGATTGGGCAACCCTGCGCGCTGAGATTGTCGAATTCCTCAACGGCAACACTGCTAACTCGCCGGGTTCGGTACGGATTGGCTGGGGTGCTGATCTGTGGTCGGCGCTGGAAGGTCTGATCTTTGATGCGGGTTCGGGTGTCACCGAACTTGACCGGATGATGAAAACTGTTCCGGCTGGCAACGTGGTCACGTCTTCGCAATTCACGTCTGGCGATGTGGTAATGACCACCAATGCGGGCGGTGTGGCTCCGGCCTTTGTGGGTCTCTGGGGTGCTGTAGACATGATCCGTGACCCATATAGCCTTGCGGGTTCTGGCGCGCTCAAGCTGACCGGCCTTGTTACCGCTGACGTGCAGGTAGCGCGTGCTGCTCAGACACGGGTTCTAACGAACTTTGCCTGATATGCTGCATAGCTTTGAAATGGGTAGCCTTGAGGTGCGCAAGCGCGCGTCTCAGGGTCTCGCCCTGCATGGCCGTTTCCCCTACGGGAAGCGCGCTGTGCTGTCGGATGGTGGCCGCAATGGTGGCCGTCCGCGCAAAGAAGTGATTGCCCCGCGCGCATTTGCATACCGGGTGGATCGTCCAGAAGAGGACATTCATTTGCTGGTGGGACATTCCTATGATCGGCCCCTAGCGTCGAGATCGGCGGGAACGCTCATTCTTGAAGACACCGAAGACGCTTTGACGTTTGAGGCCACGATCACCGAAGAGATGCAGGCGGTTTCATACGTTCAGGACATTCTGCGCAGTATCCGCGCGGGCTTGACCGTGGGTATCTCGCCGGGGTTTCGCATTCCGCCCCCGCGTGCCGTGGAAAAGGCCGAAGAGGTAACGGAAGAAGACCCCTCTGAGGGCATCGCGCTAATCCGCACAATCTTTCAGGCGCTGCTGTACGAACTCTCGATTGTGACCCGCCCCGCCTATGACGAAGCCCAAGTCGAGGAACGCAACTGGCAACCTAACCCCAAGGGCTTGCTGCTGCCAAAGCGTCATGCAAGCGCGAGGTATCGCTAATGGCATATGTACGATCTGAAACTGAGGCGATGGGGCCTTACCCTACGCCACCAGCGCTAGACTTTTCCGAAGTATCCGCTGACGTGGTTTGGCAACGGATTGAAAGCTGGATCACTACACGCTTTTCTGCGCGTGAGGTTATTTGGCTGGTGGAAGGTGATGGCGAATTTATCCCGCCGTTGCAGCCTGCCACAATCACCAGCGTAGAGCGCTGGAACGCTGACACCTACGGGGCAGACACGACCACCAGCGGCCCTATGGGCGGCGTTTGTCTTGCGACGGATGGCCCTTATAGGATCACGGCCACGGTAGGCGCAGGGCCGGTCCCTGAGGCGGTTCTAGAGGCGTTTGAGCGGCTGCATGGGTACATGGTCGCCAGCAAGGCCGATGAAGCCCACGGGGCCAAGCGTACAAGCGAAACGTCAGTCTCTGGGGCATCGCGGTCTTATTCACGTTTAGGGGCATGGAAAGCCCGCGCATTGGAGCAATCCGGCGCGGCTGATCTGTTGCGACCATATAAGAGGAACAGCGCTTATGTTTGATTGGTTCAAGAGAAAGCCCGCTCAAGAGGAACGCGCAACAGGTGGTGGCTATACCCACGATCTGATGATGCACCGCGCGGCATATATCCGAGGCAAGACCGGGGCCGCTGATCTTACCGCCTGCGTGCAGACATGCGTGGGGCTATGGGAAAGCGGACTGTCTATCGCGGACGTTGATGGGGCTGACCTGCTGGACGTGCAATCTCTGGGCCTTGCTGGTCGCGCTCTGGCGTTGCGTGGTGAGGCTGTATTCCTGATCCGTGACCGACTGGTGCCGGTGTCGGATTGGTCGCTGACCACACGGGACGGCAGGCCACGGGCTTACCAGTGCAGCATTGCTGAGGCTGGTGGCGGTCGCACTGAAACAGCGCTTGCTGCTGAGGTGCTGCACTTCCGTATTGGGGCAGATGCCGCGTCACCATGGCAAGGTACGTCACCGCTGCGCCGGTCGAGCCTCACGGCTGACATGCTGGTCGCGGTCGAGGTTGCTTTGAATGAGGTGTACCAGAACGCGCCTATCGGCTCTCAGGTAGTACCATTCCCTGAGGCTAGTGGAACAGACCTAAACGAACTTGGCGCATCATTCCGGGGCAAGCGTGGGCGTACCATGCTGCGGGAAAGCGTGCAGGTAAGCGCGGCGGGTGGCCCTGCACCATCTATGGATTGGAAGCCCCAGAACGTGACGCCAGACATTCAAGGCATCGCGCCGGGTGCATCACTCAACGCGGCTAGGGCGTCCATTCTGGGCGTCTATGGGGTGTTGCCCTCACTGCTGGAAGATACCACCACGGGGCCGCTTGTGCGTGAGGCTCAACGGCATCTAGCGCAATGGGCCTTGCAGCCCGTGGCGGCACTGATTGCTCAAGAGGCAACTGAGAAGCTAGGCGGGGCTGTTACGCTCGACGTGATGCGACCACTACAGGCGTTTGACACAGGTGGCCGTGCTAGAGCCATGGGGCAGATTATTGAAGCCTTGGCATTGGCGAAGGAAGCCGGTGTTGATCCTGAAGTTGCCGCGCGGCTGGTCAATTTTGCGCCAAATAACTGAGCGGTCTATAACTAGATAGGGGCTTTGTTCATTCATAAGTCTAGCCCTGATACCCCCGCCCAGTTTAGTTGGTTACTGGGCGGGGGTAGTTTTCAGTCGTAAAAGGGACCTCTAACTTTTTCATCGTTGAACGCATGACCATCAGAAGTCATTACTAAGTCGAAGCGTTTAAAGAACTTGAAGAATTGAGCGGCCGTTAAGTCGATTTCTAGCGCATCAATTGCTTCAGGATCACCGCCGTTGATATCATCACAGACATAAACTACGATCCCTGGCTTTTCGATTTCCTCACCCGGATTTTCGTTGAAGATCACTCTGTACCCTATGACTACACAATCTCCAGAAACTATTCCCTGTTCCTTAAGGTAGTCGGACATTGAAACATCATCAGAACAGTCTGCGGCAACTGTTCCTTTAAAATCTCCATACTGAACACTTGCTTTAAATACGGACATACTCGGTCCCTCCTCTATACCACACTTACAATATAGAGATACGCGAGCATTGATAGCACCATGTGCCCCAGATGTGCCCCGGAACGAAAAAGGGCCTAGCGTCATCATGCGCTAAGCCCTTGAATTCTTTGGCTCCGGCGGTAGGGATCGAACCTACGACCAATTGATTAACAGTCAACTGCTCTACCGCTGAGCTACGCCGGAATGCCTATGTCTGTCTTTCGGGCAACGCCCTCGGACAGCGGCTCTTTAACGCGGGCGGTCCGGGGTGCGCAAGAGCAATTGACCGATTGAAGTGAATTTTTTTCGATTATCTGCAAACGCCCGTAAAATGCGCCCCGCGACACGGTTCGGCACCGGGGGTCGGCATCACAGGTCCGTGACACATCTCCTCCCCCAGCGCTTAGGGCTGGACGGGTTGCGCGGGCTGCGGTTGAAACTGGGCTCGTATGAACAACTCAATGTCCTGAAAGGGAAAACATGACCTTCCTCTCCCCCTACCAGCCGCAGATACTCTCGCTTTTCCGCATCATGTCGGGGCTCTTGGTGCTGCAACATGGCACGACCAAGATCCTTAGCTTTCCAGCCGGGCCGATGAACGGCGTGTCGATCGCCTCGATGGGTGGAATCGCGGGCGTGATCGAATTGGTCTTTGGCGTCTTGCTGGTGATCGGCCTGTTCTCGCGCCTGTCAGCCTTTATCCTGAGCGGCTTGACGGCGGTGGCCTATTTCATCGCGCATATGCCGCAGGGGTTCTTTCCGCTGCTGAATGGCGGTGAACTGGCGGCGCTTTACAGCTTTGGCTTTCTCTACCTCGCAGCCGCCGGGCCGGGGCCGTGGTCGGTCGACGCGATGCGCGGGCAAGGCTGAAAACAAAACGGCATGGCCCTGGAACGGGCCATGCCAAACTCACAGGGGTAGCGGCCCTGATTAGAAACCCGCCGCCTGCCCGTCTTTGCGCGGATCGGACCCGGCGGAATATCCGCCCTCGGGCAGACGCTGCACCAGCTGCGCGCCGCCGAAACCGAAAGCATTGTCCGGCGCTTCGACATGGACGACATGACCCAGATCGCGCAGCCCTTGCAAAAGCTCGGGCGCCATCGCCGGCTCGCAAGCTACTTCCAGCCCCGACAGAATGCGCCAGCGCGGCGCATCGGCGGCGACCTGAACGTCCTGCCCCCAAAGCTGCGTGCGCAACAGCAGTTGCATATGGCCTTGGGCCTGAATCGGGCCGCCCATCATGCCATAGGCCATCAGGGGCTGGCCGTCCTTCATCGCGAAGCCGGGGATGATCGTATGGAAGGGCCGCTTGCCCCCCGCCACGATATTCTGATGCCCCGGCTCGGTGGTGAAGCCAAAGCCGCGGTTCTGCATCGATACGCCCGTCCCCGGCACCACCACGCCCGAGCCGAAGCCCGCGTAGTTCGACTGGATGAAGCTGACCATCATGCCCGAGGCATCCGCCGTGCTCATCAGAACCGTGCCGCCTTGCTTGGGCGCGCCCGCGCCAAAGTCCTGCGCCTTCTCGGTCGAGATCAGCGCGGCGCGGGACTTGAGGTATTCGGGATCGAGCAGCGCCTTTTCGTCGACCTCCGTCATGGCCGTCCGATCCGCCACATAGGCATGCAGATCGCTATAGGCGAGTTTGCAGGCTTCGATCTGCAAATGCACCGCCATCAAGTCGTCTGCGCCATGCGCGCGGATGTCGCTATGCTCCAGAATGCCAAGCGCCATCAGCGCGGCGATCCCCTGCCCGTTTGGCGGAATCTCATGCAGCTCTACATCGTCGAAACTTTGGCTGATCGTGCCGCACCATTCGGGCTTGTTCGCCGCCAGATCTTCCATGGTCATCGCACCGCCATTGGCCTTGGCGTGCGCCACGATCTCTTCGGCGATCTCGCCTTCGTAAAAGGCGCGGCCATTGGTTTCGGCAATCAGGCGCAGGGTGCGTGCGGCGCCGGAGTTCCGGAACCGCTCGCCGGCTTTCGGGGCGCGCCCCTCGGGGAGGAAGGTCTCGGCAAAGCCCGGCTGTTTGCCCAGAACCTCGGCCCCGCGCGCCCAGAGTGTCGCGATGGTGGGCGAGACGAGGAAGCCCTCTTCGGCATAGCGGATCGCCGGGGCCAGCACCGTCGCCAGATCAAGCTTGCCGAACTTCTCCATCAATTCGACCCAAGCGCTGACCGCGCCCGGCACGGTGACACTGTCCCAGCCATGCTCGACCATGCCCTCGGGGAACCGCTCAGGCGACCAAGCGGCAGGCGCGCGGCCCGAGGCATTGAGCCCGTGCAGCTTCTCCCCGTCCCAGAGGATGCAGAAAGCGTCAGAACCCAGCCCATTGCCCGTAGGCTCCACCACCGTCAGCGCCGCGGCGGTGGCGATCGCCGCATCAACCGCATTGCCCCCCTGCTGCATCATCAAGAGACCGGCCTGCGTGGCCAAGGGCTGAGAGGTCGCGACGACATTGTCGGCAACCACAGGAGATCGGTGGGACGGGTAAATGGGATCGTGACGAAGCATGGCTGTCCTTTGCTTGGGTAAGGCCAGCGGCGCGGTCAAACCGGCCGCCTGCGGCGTTGCCGGCAAAGTGAACGTGAATGCATCTGCATGCAACTGCCCAGCGGGAGAATTCCGCGGGGATAACGTGCTTGTTGGCGGCTTTGTTACCCGCCGCTGCCCGCGGAGCTGCGCGCCTTGAGGCGCAGCATCTTGCGGTGGTGGCGGAAACTCCGCTCGCAGTGGCCCGGGGTAAAGATCATGACCCACAGCGCCCAAAGAACGCTCTCCTCCCGGTATTGCCACGCCCTTGCACAGAGCGACTGATCGGCATCGGAGAAGATGCAATTATGCAGGATGCGAGACCAGTCTCTTACGTTAACCAACATCTGGAACCCCCTTTCGCTGAGCGATGGGGCGTCTCGCCGCCATCGCCAAGGATCTGGTCCCCCCGGATATTTAGAATGCTGGCCGAAAATTCTGCCGAGAATAAGGCGGAGGGCTGGTGAGACCGTGCCGGGCAAATGTAACGAAGTTGCAAAGCGGGGGTACGCTGGGGCGCATGCGATGACGGCCCGGTCGGGGGCGGTACTATCGTGCAGGTGTGGGTGGCGGAGACGAAGCCCGCCATCACTCCGTCGCATAGCATTGCAAAACGTAATTAAATTCAGAGCTTTACAAAATATTTATCAGCTTTCATGTCGCTTTCTGTTGCGGTGAGCTGCAATAGGCAGCATGCTCAAAGGCGGGTAGGTAGAAGGGTATTCTTATGCCGCGCGTTGCCAAAGAGCTTTCGGCGCTTGAAGTGAAAAGATTGCAGCATCCTGGTACGGGTCGCAATGCTACATTCGCGGTGGGAGGCGTCTCAGGCTTGATGCTGCAAATCACCCCTAATGGCGGGCGAACTTGGCTTCTACGTGTAACCGTAGGCGGAAAGCGCCGAGAAATCGGTTTGGGCGGCTTTCCCGACGTAACTTTGGCGCAGGTTCGTGAGCGCGCACGAGAAGCCAAAGATCAGATACGGCGTGGCATTGATCCCGTGGAGGAGCGCAAAGCAGCCCAGGCAGCTTTGGTGTCCGCACGTCGTCGCGGCCTGACCTTCGCAGAAGCGACCGACAAGTGTCTTGCCGCGAAACTTGATGCCTTCAAGAACTTCAAGCACCGCCAGCAGTGGCAGAACACCTTGCAGACCTACGCCATGCCAGAGCTGGGTCAGATGCCGGTTGACGAAATAGCCGTGCAGGACGTGCTGAGGGTTCTGGAGCCGATCTGGCATAGCAAAACTGAAACCGCCTCACGGCTTCGCGGACGTATTGAGACCGTACTGTCGTGGGCCACAGTGGCTGGACATCGTATCGGCGACAACCCAGCGCGCTGGGGCGGCAACTTGAAAGAGCTGCTCCCCGCCGTATCAAAGATCGCAAAACAGAAGAACCAGCCGGCAGTAAAGATCGAGGATGCCCCTAGGTGGTTTGCAGCCATACGTCAGCGTGAAGGCATGGGAGCGCGGGCTTTGGAGTTTGCGGCGCTTACAGCCGCCCGATCTCAAGAGGTGCGTGGGGCTGCTTGGGAGGAAATTGATCTAGAGGCGGGGCTATGGGTTATCCCGGCGGCCCGCATGAAGATGGAACGAGAACACCGTGTACCGCTCACACCGGAGGCTGTGACGTTATTGGCGTCCCTGCCCCGCATGCAAGACAATCCCCTCACTTTTCCCGCCCTCCGAGGTGGGGAGATGTCTGACATGACGCTTAGTGCAGCCATGAAGCGCTTGCATGTCGCAGACATTAGCGCTGGCGGCACAGGGTTCGTCGACCGCGTGAGCAAGCGCCCAGCCGTTCCTCACGGGCTACGCAGTACGTTTCGGGATTGGGTAGCGGAGCGGACTCATTTCCCGGGCGATATGGCGGAGGTGGCGCTGGCGCACAAGGTAGGCAATGCCGTGGAAGCATCCTACCGGCGCGGCGATATGGTTGAGAAACGTCGTGCAATGATGGCTGCGTGGGCGGATTATCTAAGTGGGAAAGACACAGCAGGAGCAGCAATAGTGAGGATTGGATGACCAACGATTACAGCGCGTCGACGCGAAAAACCATAATTGAGGATGTACGCATCGACCATCATTCACCGGCCGACGGCTTCTTCCCCGATTGGGTTGCCAAGTTGAATGGTAGCGAGCGAAGCGACGTGTGGATAGTCTGGATTACTTCCCGCACGGGGATGACCCCGCAGACGGTTAGACATTTTGTTTTCTCCTCGCAAGATGAGGCTCAGATCTTCTCCGACAGGTATCCAGTCGGAGGAGTTGTAAGAGAGGGCCTCTTTGACAGCGCTCCTCAGCTGCAAGACTTCGTTAGAAGAAATATAGATCAGGCTTCAACACACGGCTTTGCATCCCCAGCTGACCCAGAATCTTTTCTAATCTATAATGTATTGCAAAAGGCAGGCATCACTGACCAAAGCGGCGAAGAGCCGTCACAAGCTGTGCAAGAGTTTCTTGGCAGCTCGAGGATCGAAGAGCTTAAAGGAATACAGAAAGGCGTTTGGGGCAAGTCTGCCGAGTTCGAGTATTGCACGCTAAATCTGCCTCCTTCATCTCCCGCATATATCGCTGCCGCTTGCAGGTTTCACTATTACGTCACCCAAGATGATTTCTCCGCTGGGTACTTCCTTCGTGAGCTGGAATTTCTTGCGATGGGCGTTGAGGCCGAGGCAAATAAATCACGGGAAATGCGAAGAAACGCGGGAAAAAAGGGCAGCGAGAAGTCCGCAGATGCGCGAAGAAAACGCATCACTTCTCTGATGGAAGCATTGGAAAACGTCGCCAGGCGCAACCCGGATGTCCCCAAGACGCTAGGGATTAAGCACTTGCTTACACTTGCTAGGGATGAAGCCGTGAAAAAAGAGCCGAAGCTTTGGTCACAGGGACAAAAACAAGTTGAAGAATACCTTGGAGAGATAAGACGGGGAGAGGCAGGAAAATCTCTACAAGCGCGTTACCGACGATTGTTCCCGACAAAAACCGCTTAGGCGGCTCGCGAGAACCAGGTTCATCGGATAGGCACAATACGTTCTTTTGACTACCCGCCTATCCACCTACGCCGAAAAGCACGACCCGCATAAGCTATTGCTTTTAGGCATTAATCCAGAGCTAGTTTAACGCCATGCTGCTTCTAATCTCAATCGATTGGAGTGCATCGCATGCCCGACACTTTCTTGTCCGATACTCAGGTAGCCACTCGTTATGGCGTCCACCGGTCTACGCCATGGCGCTGGGCCAAAACAGACGAAAACTTTCCGAAGCCAGTCATGCTCTCGCCCGGCTGCACACGTTGGAAGCTGGCCGATCTGGAAACCTGGGAAACCGCCAAGAAAGGCGGTGCGACATGATGGACAAAGAGAAAAGCGTCGTTGCGACTGGAACCCGCAACGACGCTCAAAACACAAATGAAGCTGGTCAACTTCGCGCGAATGATACCGCATTAATGGCGGAACGCCACCCTATTATCGCACTGAATTGGGGGATCGCGTCATGAGCAAGAGCACTTCGTTTTCCAAATTTATGACGCGGCCTCATCTGGGGGCAACCCGAGTGCTTGGCTACGCGCTCACGATCAACCGCTTTGAGGCTTGGGAAGCGGCCTCTGCGGTATGGCAAGCTCGCCTTACACCCGAAGTATGCGTGACCCTCGCATGGGCCGCATTGCGGGCGCTTGACAGAGATCATATGCGCAAAGTCGCAAACACAGTCATTCATGACGCCGGCACACCGCTACCGCCCTTTCTCTCTCCGATGGAAGAAGCAGTATATTGGGTAGGCATAGCGTCTCCCGAGGAACTGGAAGCCTATTGTCTGGCGACGTTCCGAGCTATGCCGCCCGATCGGCGGAGGGCTTTCCTTCACCATGTGCAGAGGAAGGAAGCGGCGTGATGCGTGATTTCTCTGACATGGCGATACAGCTTGGCACGCACCGGGCAGATTCCCCTTGTGATCGGGGGGACCGACTGCCTACAGAATTTGTCTGGCGTGACCCGTCCTCCGTCCCCCCGCGCCCGTGGGTCTATGGGCGTCATCTGATCCGCAAACAAGTTTCGGTGACGGTTGCCCCCGGGGGCGTCGGGAAATCGTCACTGACAATCTGTGAGGGGCTAGCGATGGCATCCGAGCGGGAATTGCTGGGGGACTGGACCGCCAAGGGCCTAAAGGTCTGGATATACAACCTTGAAGACCCGCGAGACGAACTGGATCGGCGCATCATCGCGGCCATGCAACACCACCGGGTCAGCCCCGATGAAATCGCAGGGCGGCTTTATGTGGACACGGGCCGGGAACGCTCCCTGAGTACGGCTATACAGACCCGTGAGGGCGTCCAGATCATCAAACCGGAACTGGATGCGCTGGCAATGGAGATCGAGGCGCGGAAGATCGACGTGCTGATGATCGACCCTTTCGTCTCATCGCACCAAACCTCCGAGAACGACAATGGCGCTATCGACCTTGTAGCAAAGGAATGGGCGCGTCTGGCGGATCGATGCAACTGTGCAATCGAACTAGTCCACCACACCCGCAAGACCAATGGCGAGGAAGCGACAACCGAAAGCGGGCGCGGAGCCTCTGCCCTACTGGCGGCGGCGCGATCTGGTCGGGTTCTGAACAAGATGAGCAATCAAAAGAAAGAGGAGGCTGGGGTGCTGACTGACCCTGCCACCTACTTTGCTATAACCCGCGACAAAGCAAACCTTGCGCCCGTTGGAGATCGTGAATGGCGACGCATGGCTTCGGTGCATCTGGCCAACGGCGATAGTGTTGGCGTGGTAGAGGTATGGAAATGGCCCGATACGTTCGACGGCGTGTCGGTCGATGATCTGTTGAAGGTGCAACAAGCGTTGGAGGGCAAAGGGCGGCGCTACTCCGACCAGGCAGGCAATGACTGGGCAGGCGTAACCGTGGCCAAGGTGTTGGGGCTGGATTCTACGGCAGACCGCAAGCGGATTAAGAAAATGATCGAGGAGTGGCTGAAATCCGGAGCCTTAACAAAGGTCAAACTACGGGACGCAAAGCGCACTGAACGCCCGTGTTTGGAAGTAGGCGAATGGGCGAGCGTATGACCACCACACCCACCCCTGCAAGCATGGTGGGGCAAGGTGGGGCAAATACCCTTAAAAACAGGCGCCACACCACCCCGCCCCTAACGGGGCGGGCGGGGTGGTGTGGCACTCATCATCTGTTTGCCCCTGGGCGAGGCAACGCTCGCTGTGCGCGACATAGCTGACGGTAGGGGCAACACCGTTGAAAAGCTCACTTTGTTACGCTGATTGCCCTAATCCCCCTAACGGCTCCTCACTAAAGAGAAACTCTCCAGCAACTTGCCAAGAAATCTGTCGCGAGAACAATAAACCGGCTCTCGCACTGGTAATTTTAGCAGCCCCTAGTTTCTCTACGGTATCAATCGCAAGCGACATCAAAACCGCTGCTAGGGTTTTACTCAAGTGTTGATAAAAGCTAACATTAAGCATGGGACGACCGCGAAACTTTATCGCTCAATTGACTGAGGCCGCTCATGCCAACTCATCTGAGCCAAAGCGCCCTTGGTGGCGTATTTGCCCGTTCACATCGGGATGGCATGAAAGCAAGCGGCGAGCCTGCGTTCAATGTCTCGAACGCAGCTGTGAGCGCCTAGAAGAAATCGGCCTCGATGAGCAACGACGCCCTCTACCTAATGACCAACTTCCGAGTTGTGGTGCCAAGCTCGTAAATGGTGCTGCTTGCAAAGCAAAGGTTGTCCCCGGGAAACGACGCTGCAGATCCCATGGAGGGCTCTCTTCGGGGCCAAAGACGCCCGAAGGACGGGATCGCATTGCGGCTTCCCAGCGGGAAAGATGGGCAAGGTGGCGAGCAGGCGATCCACCTATTAAAGATTAAGTGATCAACCGCCCCCTCCCAAGACTGCGGCAGCACGAAAAAGACAAGCACACGAAGCATTTCGATTGAACACGACATGACACCCGGCTAGCGTGCAGTCAGCACAAAAAATGGGCGCGCATATTAATCATACGCGCTGAGTCGGGAGTGCGAAGTGGATAACGAAAAGTCGGAGCTTCGTTGGGGTGTCGCGCAGCGCATCGAGTTCATCGAGTTCCGTTTGTTTTGGGAGGGACATGTGAACCGTAGCGACTTGATGGAACAGTTCGGGCTTTCGGTGAACCAAGCGTCCGCCGACTTGAACCGTTATATCGGGGTCGTGCCGGACAACATGGTCTACAACAAGAGTGCGCGGACATATGTCCGGGGACCGGACTATGCCCCACACTTCCTCAAGCCTGACGCCAGCCGCTACCTCGCACAGCTACGGTCTTTGGCTGACGGAATTATGGACAGTGACGATACCTGGATCGCTGAATTGCCATCCTATGATGCCGCACCAACGCCTACCCGCGGTGTAAACCCTGTCATTCTGCGATCAGTTGTCGGCGCCATCCGCCGTTCAGAAGCCATCGAGGTGAAGTATCAGTCCCTGTCACGCCCTGAGCCGTGTTGGCGGTGGATCGCGCCCCATGCCATCGGGTTCGATGGCTTCCGATGGCACACCCGGGCTTTCTGTCAGATGGATGAGGCGTTCAAGGACTTTCTGCTCTCTCGCATCATCTCGACGCGAAGTGCTGAAGCTAGTGAGGTCACGGATGCAGCCGATGCTGACTGGCAAGAGCAGGTCACGCTTGAGATCGGCCCCCACCCAGAGCTGTCCGAAAGCCAAAAGAAAGTAATCGCGCTCGACTATGGAATGCGAGATGGCAAAACAAAGATCTCCGTTCGACGCGCCTTAGTTTACTACGCGCTCAAACGGCTCGGGCTCGACACAAATCCAGCTGCGCGGCATCCAAAGGATCAGCAGATTGTTCTACTCAACCCCGGCGTGATCGGCCCTCGCAATGAGTAGCGGATCAGACTTGCACTTAGAGAAGGCAAATCTCCAGCGTTTGGGTTTTAGTGGCGAAACGGGTGGCGCACATGCCTCACGCACAATCATGGTGGATGAACTCAGCAGGCTATTAGACGCAGTTCAGGATCCTCTTGCTGAACGCGAGAAATATCGCTTGGCAATTATAGAAGAAAATGCGCTTGGAAAGAGATCTGCAAAAACGCGCACGCTGACATTCCGGCACCTTGCTGACCTCTACGGACTCGATCCGGACCTACTGGTATTTCGTGGCTTGAGGTTTTTCTGGGACCGGGATCCGGACGGGCATTCGCTGCTAGCCCTTCAATGCGCATTCGTACGGGACGCACTTTTAAGATCATCTGCCCCCTTCATTTCTTCGAAGACAGAAGGCGTAACAGTGTCACGCGTGTCAATGGAGGTGCATATTGAAGCACTCTTTGCAAATCGATTCAGCGCGGCGACGCTCAAGTCAACTGCTCAAAACCTGAACTCATCTTGGACAAAAGCAGGACTCCTGTCCGGTCGTGCCGTGAAAATCCGCTGTAAGGCCAATCCAACACCTGGAAACGCGGCGTATGCTCTCTTCTTAGGGCACTTGGCAGGGTTCAGAGGGCTTTCGCTCTTTAGTAGCCCATACGCAAAACTACTGGACTGCAACGCGGATCGATCCCTCGAACTGGCACAACAGGCGGGTCAAAAAGGGTGGCTGAGCATCAACCATATTGGCGACGTGTTTGAAGTTTCATTTCCAAATCTACTGCCGCGGACCGCCTGGGAGTGGTTGCAGTGAGCCGAGTCAAGCGCCTCGTGAAATCGTACGCTCAGTTCATCTCTATACCCTGGCGAGATGACGCAGCTGCGGCGCAGCGAGTGGTCTTTTGCGTCTATCATGAGACCGAGGAGCGAGCACTTAGAGCCAAAATAGATGAGTTCGAATTGGCATCCAGACAAGCTGGACACGATTGGCACCTCCACGAGCTGACAGACACATTCGCAGAGTGGTTGGCATCACAGCGATATGCGAAATCCTACTTCGAAAAGCCAAGCCTGTTGGCGACAATATATCCACGGTACTTGGAGCATCTGGCCTTGGATTTTGAGCGCCGCATCTCTGAGATAGAGTCGCCCCACAATAGTGTAATTGCTATTTCCGGCGTTGGCAGTTTGTTTGGGTTTCTTAAAGTCAAAGATGTGGTCGATCGCCTGGCTCCAATAGTATCGGGCAGACTCCTGATATTTTTCCCCGGCAGTTACGAAGACAATAATTACCGACTTCTCGACGGCTATGATGGCTGGAACTACCTGGCCGTTCCGATAACAGCTGACAAAATTTACTGAGAAAGAGACCTCGATGCAACTTCGCTCGCTCTATCGGCAAGATCCCACGGCCCGTAAACTCGTCAACGAAGGCGTCGCAAACGTGAATGATGGCACGTCGTCACTTGCGAGGGACGTATTGCGGTATGAGCTCGAGACCTTTGTATGTGACGGACAGTATGGCTCCGGGATGGCGCATATCCTTGACACCTATCTGAAAAATATTGACCAGGCACAGCAGCCTGCTGTTTGGGTCAGTGGCTTCTTCGGGTCTGGTAAATCCCACATGGTGAAGATGCTTCGCGCACTTTGGTTAGACACCACTTTTGACGACGGTGCGACCGCCCGAGGCATAGCAGAACTGCCCCAAGACGTTTACGATCATCTAAAGGAATTGACGGTTCAATCTCGTCGTTATGGTGGCCTTCACGCAGCCTCGGGAACGCTCGGTGCTGGCGCCAGCGGTAGCGTTCGCCTCGCCCTGCTTGGAATTGTGTTCAAATCGGTCGGGTTGCCAGAACAATATCCTCTCGCTCGGTTCGCAATGTGGTTGAGGAAGGAAGGAATAGAGGAACAGGTTCGCGTTCACGTAGAAGCAAGTGGATATGACTGGGATGAAGAACTCGCCAATTTCTACGTGGCGGAAGGGCTTCATGCAGCCCTAGTCGAAGCAAAACCACAGCTTTTTGCCTCGTCCAACTCCATGGTTGACGCTCTTCAAAACACTTATCCGAACGTCCAGGACGTCTCCAATCAGGAAATGATTTCCGCTATTCGGACAGCCATCTCACGCGAAAACGGACTCCCTCTAACCTTAATCGTACTCGATGAAGTTCAGCAATTTATTGGCACCAGTGGCGATCGAGCTATTGAAGTTCAAGAAATGGTTGAAGCGGTCGTAAAAGACGAAAGCCTAGGCGGTAAGCTTACTTTTGTGGGAACAGGTCAAACGGCGGTCACTGGGACGCCCACCCTTGCAAAGCTTCAGGGTCGCTTCACTGTTCGCATCGAACTTTCAGATACGGACGTAGATGCAGTGGTGAGGCAAGTTATCCTTGCCAAGAACACCGAGTCCAAGCCCAATATCGAAGCTATGATGCAAGAAAATATTGGTGAGATATCACGGCACTTGAGTGGAACCAACATCGGCCACCGGCAAGATGACTTTGCTTTCTTTACGCAGGACTACCCAGTTCTTCCGGTTCGACGGCGCTTCTGGGAAGCCGCCAATCGAGTTCTCGATGCGTCGGGTACCGATAGTCAACTTCGCAACCAGCTTAGCCTGATTCATAAGGCGATAAGGGAAAGTGCTGATCAAAAAATTGGGTTCGCTGTCCGGGCCGACTTTCTCTATTTTGACGGTGCAGATAAACTTTTGCAGGCCAGAATCTTGCCGCGAAAGCTGCATGAAAAGACGATGTCTTGGATACATGGAAGTGACGATCAGAAATTAACGGCTCGCGCTTGCGGCATCATTTTTCTAATCAACAAGATCGGAAGCAATAATTCTGAAATTGGGATTAAAGCGACGATTGATACAATCGCAGATCTGCTGGTCGACGATCTTCCAACGGGCTCATCTGGGCTTCGAAGCAAGCTGCCCAAGCTTCTCGACGCATGCGATCTCATCATGCTTGTCGGCGATGAGTATCGAATTCAGACGGAAGAAAGCTCAGCTTGGAACGACGAATTCCTCAGTCAGAAAGCCACGTTGGCAAACCAATCACATCGTATCGAAGCAGAACGCGATGACCTCATCCGGAAGAAATTCGGTGCTCTTGTTGGGCATGTGTCGCTGCTTCATGGCAAATCAAAAGTGACACGGGATGTAAGCGCGATCTTCGACCCGACGCTTCCGCCTGATGCGAGCAAGCGAACCTACGTATGGATACGTGATGGTTGGGGAACTGACGACAATTCGGTTCGCGCAGACGCTCGTCAGGCTGGCAATCAATCCCCGACGGTATTTGTCTTTATCCCCCGACGCTCTGCAGATGATCTGCGAAACAATATTCTTGAGTTCAAGGCGGCTAGTGCAACTCTCGATAAGCGTGGCGCTCCAGACACCCCTGAAGGCAAGGAAGCGCGCGGCGCGATGGAGACCATCCGTCAGGTTGCCGAAGCGAAAATCAACGAATTGATATTGGAGGCCATGTCTGGCGCCCGCGTATTCCAAGGTGGGGGTAACGAGCTAACCGGGAATGGGTTGCAGGCAACAGTTACTGAAGGGGCAGAGAACTCGCTCACCAGGCTCTACCCCCAGTTTGCGGTCGCGGACAATACTGGCTGGTCCAAAGTGTATGATAACGCCCACAAGGGAGCGCCGGACGCCCTGAAAGCAGTCGGCCATGAAGGGGAGCCTGAAAAGAACGCTGTCTGCAAAGCTGTCCTATCGTTCATCGCCGGAGGGAAAAAGGGAACGGACATCCGAGATCATTTTGAGGGTCCGCCGTTTGGCTGGTCGCGCGATGCAGTCGATGGCGCACTACTAGCACTACTTGTGTCCGGATTGATCAGAGCAGAGAACGAACAGCACCGCACTTGTGATGCGAAGACCTTGGAACGCAAATCGATTGGCAAGGCGTCATTCATTGTCGAAGCGACGACCATCTCAACTCCGCAGCGCATTCAAATTCGAAAGGTTCTTCAGAAGGTCGGAATTGCCGCGAAACAAGGTGATGAGCTTTCGTCGATTCCGCAGTTTGTTCAAGGTATCACGGATCTCGCCAGACGTGCGGGGGGCGAGGCTCCAAAGCCTGAGACCACCGACCTATCATTGGTCGATGATATTAGACGAGCCTCTGGCAACGAACAGCTCTTGTCCATCTACAACAGCAGGGACGAACTCACATCCTCTATTGATGCCTGGACCCTACAGGCAAAAGAAATCGACGCTCGCTGGCCGAGCTGGGAAACCCTGCAACGCCTTGCGGAAAGGGCGAACGGCCTGACTGACGCCGAAGTGTTGCGGACGCAGGCCCAAGCAATCGAGGATCAGCGCCAACTCCTGGCCGATCCTGATCCAATGAAGCCGCTGGTCGCGAGTTTCACGCAGATGCTTCGTGACGAACTTAATCGTCTCGTGGGGGCTTACAAACAGCAGCACGAGGCTGGAATATCCAAGCTAAAGGCCGACGATAACTGGCAGAAGCTTAAGCCTGATCAACGTAACCGCCTTCTCGCCGAACAGAAACTGACCAACAGTGACATGCCGGAAGTGAAGGTCGGCAGCGCTGCTGAGGTCCTTCAGACACTGCAGACTTTGACATTGTCCGCGTTTGAAGACCGGGTGAAGTCGCTCTCATCCCGCTTCAATGAGGTTCAGACCCAAGCGGCTGAGATGATGGAGCCAACGGCCAAGACCATCGATCTGCCCAGCCGCACGCTGAAGTCCGAGGCGGACCTCGAGGCCTGGCTCGACGAAGCCCGCAAAGACCTTGCCGCAGCCCTTGCTCAGGGCCCCGTGATTATTCGATAGGACGCCTGAATGCAGTCGCTTGAAAAGACCCTACGAAACCAACTGGAGCGCACTGTAAAAGCGGCGCGGACAGTGGCGGAAGAAGCTGCCGAGGCCGCGCTGCAGCAATTGGGCGTGGGCGAAGCAACCGCTTTCCCGCACCTCTCGGAAGACGAACGCGATCTTAGAAGGCGCTTACGCATTCACGGGCGTCAGCTGGGCGACAGACGCCATAACGAACGCCAGACGCAGGAGCTTGACCGGCTGATAGAAGAAGTCGGGTACGAGCATTGGCACCGCATGCTCTTTGCCCGCTTCCTGGCCGAGAACAACTTGCTCATGTACCCCGACCCGAGTGGGCCGGTCGCCGTCTCTCTCGAGGAATGTGAAGACCTTGCGCCCGATGAAGGTGCGGCCAACGGATGGGAACTGGCGGCGCAGTACGCGGCCCGGATGCTGCCACAGATCTTCCGGCTGGACTCCCCTGTGTTCCAGCTGTTCCTGTCGCCGGAGTATCAGCAGCGGCTGGAAAAGCATGTCGAAAGCCTGCCGGCCGAAGTCTTCACGGCGTCGGACTCGCTCGGCTGGGTCTACCAGTTCTGGCAGGCGGACAACAAAGAGCAGATCAACAAATCCGAGGTGAAAATCGGCGCGCGGGAACTGCCCGCCGTCACGCAGCTGTTCACCGAACCCTATATGGTCAGCTTCCTGTTGGACAATGGCTTGGGCGCATGGTGGGCCGCCCGTCGTTTGACAGAGCAGGATCTGAAAACCGCGACCAGCGAAGAGGAGCTGCGCCGCAAGGCGTCTATTCCCGGTGTGCCGCTCGATTACCTACGCTTTGTCCAGGACGAGGACGGCATTTGGGTCCCGGCGGCCGGAACCTTTGATGGGTGGCCGGTACAGCTGAAAGACCTTACCATGCTCGACCCCTGCTGCGGATCGGGGCACTTCCTTGTGTCGATCTTCCTGATGCTGGTGCCGATGCGGATGGAGCGGGATGGCCTAAGCGCACAGGACGCGGTTGATGCGGTTCTGCGCGAGAACATCCATGGGCTGGAGATAGACCAACGCTGTGTGGAATTGGCGGCTTTTGCGCTGGCGCTGACGGCGTGGAAATACCCGGGTGCGGGCGGTTACCGCACGCTGCCGGAACTGAACCTCGCCTGCTCCGGCCTGTCTGTCAGTGTGGCAAAGGATGAATGGAAGCAGCTTGGCCTTGGCAAGCATAACCTGAGCATCGCACTGGACTGGATGCATGATACGTTCCGCGAAGCACCAGTGCTTGGCAGCCTTTTGAACCCGGCGAAATCTGCTGCTTCAAAGATTGTTGACTGGTCCGAGTTATCTGAAGCATTAAGCGCCGCAATGTCCAAAGAGCAGACTATCGTACAAGCAGAAACTGCAATTGTTGCTTTTGGACTATCGAAAGCAGCCCTGTTACTTTCGCGGAAATATGACTTTGTGATGACCAATGTTCCGTATCTGGGACAGCTAAAGTATTCGGAAACGCTAACAGACTTCGTTAGAGGCTACTTTGAGATTGGGAAATCAGACCTCGCTTTAGTGTTCTACAAACGTTGCGCAGACTTCTGTAAAAAATCTGGCGCGTTTTCAGTTGTCATGCCTCAAGGCTGGCTGGTCCAAAGTCAGGAGAAGCGTTTTCGCAAGTTTTTGCTAGAGAACTTCACGATGGATATGATTTGCAATTTGGGTGGCGGCGCCTTTTCCTATCCGGTTGGCGCACAAGTTCTTACTTCAATCACTTCAAATATCGCACCCGGTAGCGATCAAGAAATCGCTTTCTTAGATGTTTCTGAGGCAAAAAGCCCACAGAAAAAAGAGCATGAGATGGCTAATGCCAAAATGGCGTTTCTCAATCAAAATGTTGCGCGAAAAAGTGCAAAACATCAGCTTACAGCCATTCAATCTGTAGGAGGTAGCAAGCTTGGTGACTACGCCAACGCGCTCCAAGGTCTATCAACGGGTGAAAAAAATCGGTTTGAACGGTACTTTTGGGAGATACTAAACCATAGCGATGTATGGGATTTTCTTCACGAAACAGCTGATGAAACTTCCGTCGTTGGGGGCAGGAAAGCCATTATTCTTTGGGAGAATGAATCGGGGCAGCTTGCTAATTTGGCTGACAGCCTCAAACATCTAAACCATGCGGTTCAAAGCTGGCGCAGGGGGAAGCCTTACTGGAACGCTCCAGGAGTCACAATTAACCGAATGGGGAGCTTGAACAGGACACTTTATTCAGGAGACAAATTCTCTGCAGACATTGGTGTAATTTCTCCAAAGCGTCCAGAATACCTGGGTGCAGTTTATTCTTTTTGCATGAGTTCGGAGTTTATAGAAACTGTTCGCGCAGTGTATAAAAAACCTGAGGTTCCACCAAGTTATCTTGTGAATATACCTTTTGATTATGAAAAATGGCACGAAATTGCATCTCAGGAGTATCAAAAGGGAACTCCCAAACCATACACAAGCGACCCAACACAATGGATATTCCACGGCCATCCTTGCGGTTCTGTCATCTGGGATCAAGACGCCAAATGGACCGCTGAAGGCTCGCTCCGCACCGATGAGACCGTGCTCCACGTCGCGGTCGCCCGCCTGCTTGGCTATCGCTGGCCAGCGGAACTCGATCCGAGCATGGAACTGGCAGACGAGCAGCGCGCATGGGTGTACCGCTGCGACGCCCTGCTGCCCCACGCGGATGACGACGGTATTGTCTGCATCCCGCCGATCCGAGGCGAAACCAAAGCTGAAGATCGTCTGCTGAACCTGCTCGCCGCCGCCTATGGCGACGCCTGGAGGACCAGCACGCTGCCCCAGCTGCTGGCCAGCGCCGGTCACACTGGCAAATCCCTGGACAGCTGGTTGCGCGACAAGTTCTTCACGCAGCATTGCAAGCTGTTCCAGCATCGCCCCTTCATCTGGCACATATGGGACGGCCTCAAGGACGGCTTTGCCACGCTGGTCAACTACCATAAGCTGGATGGCAAGACGCTCGAGACTCTGATTTACACCTATCTCGGCGACTGGATGAAAACCCAACGCGACGACATCGCCCGCGGTGTTGACGGCGCTCAGGAAAAACTCGCCGCCGCCGACGCGTTGAAAAAGAAGCTTGAGCTCATCTTGGAGGGCGAAGCCCCCCACGACATCTTCGTGCGTTGGAAGCCGCTGGAGGAACAGCCGATCGGCTGGGACCCCGATCTGAACGACGGCGTGCGCCTGAACATCCGCCCCTTCATGACCGTCGGCGATGTGTCCAAGCGTGATGCGGGCGTCCTGCGCGACAAGCCCAACATCAAATGGACCAAGGATCGCGGCAAGGATGTCGCCTCTGCCCCATGGTTCGATACGTTCAACGGCGACCGCATCAACGATCATCACCTGAGCCTGGCCGAGAAGAAGGCTGCGCGGGAGGCTGCCAAGTGAAGGTGATCGACCGCTTACAGAACGCTGTCCGTGGTGCGGCGGCCTATAACCCGGAGGTGCAGGTCAAACCTGCCTGCATCCTTTGGCCCGATCCTGATCGGCAGTGGCAAGCGGTTGTTCCGCAGCTTCAGGATGCCCTGCCGGAAATGGTGGTGCTGGGCGACTACGCCCCAGATCGGCGGACCGGCCCTGCGATTTGGTTGCGCTGTGCCATAGCGGGAACCCTGGACGGCATCGACTTCCCGGTTGGCAGCGTCCCGATCCTGTACCTGCCTGGTGTGGCGCGAACCGACCTGCGTGCCGTGAACGAATGCCCCGACGCCCTCAAACCCCTCGCAGAACTGCAATATCGCGGCACGATCTGGTCACAGGTCAGCGCCAAGGACTGGACTGTTCTCGCGTTTTTGAAGTCTGCGCAAGGAGGCCTTGGCCTCGAGGTTACAGCGGACGGCGATACCCGCGCCGCCATGATCACCGCACTGAACGAAGTGCTCGAGCAAGAGGTTTCCGCGCTTGAAGGCAAAAGGCTGGACCGGGATTTCTTCAACGGCCTGTTGACCAGCGGAGATCTGACGCGTGATGTGCTGACTTGGATCGATCAGGGCGACGCCTACGCCGAACGCATCGGTACGGCGGCCTGGGGAGCGTTCAGCGATATCTGCGTCACACAGCTCGGCCTCGACCCCAGAACCGCTGGCGTTCTGACAGGTGCTGAAAAGCTTGCGGGGCGCGAGGGTCAGTGGGGCGCCGTCTGGGAGCGGTTCTGCGAAGCACCGCAGCGATACCCGAACATCCCCGATACGCTTCGCAAATGCCAAATGCCGTCCTTTGATTTATTGAGCGACATTTCGACAAAGGGCGCGTGGCCGCAATGGAACGATGCCGAAGAAGAGGCGCTGCGTCAAAAACTCCTGGCCCTCGGGACGTCGACCGATGCGCAGGCGCGAACGGCCTTGAAGGAACTCGAAAAAGCACATTCGGCGAGGCGAACTCTGGTTTGGGCTGAAATGGGGCAAGCACCGCTTGCCAAGTCGCTCAAGCATCTTGCTGTTCTGGCTGAAATCACAAGGCAATCTCTGGCAGGCGGGACGCTGAATGATGTCGAAAGCAGCTACACCAAAGGAAGCTGGAAGGCAGACGATGCAGTACTGTCCGCGTTACAGGAGGCCAATACGGACGCTAATGCCGCGTCAGTGATTGCCGCGCTACGATCGATCTACTTGCCTTGGGCAGAAGCGTCCGCGCGCCACGTTCAGAAACTAGTTGAAAGTGAAGGCTATCCTGGCGGCTCAATTGCGTCAAAACCCAAAACCAGCCAGATAAGCTCCGAATGCATACTGTTCGTTGATGGATTGAGGTTTGACCTTGGGAAACGGTTATCATCCAAACTAGAAGGCTCCGGACTGGAGGTGATCGAAGCCCCAGTGTGGTCGGCTTTGCCAAGCGTTACCTCGACAGCGAAACCTGCAGTGTCACCGGTGTTGCATGAAATCGCAGGACGCGACCAGAGCGAAGAATTCGATCCCTCCGTCGCTGCATCCGGGCAGTCTCTCAGGGGCGGCTATCATTTCAAGAAACTGATAGCTGATTCGGGATATCAAATACTGGCTCGAAGTGAAGTTGGCGATCCGTCTGGAACAGCCTGGACGGAATTGGGTGACATTGACCACGAAGGCCACGAGCGCGGTTGGAAACTGGCTCGCCACCTCGACGTATTGATTTCGGAGGTGGAAAACCGCATCGTCCAACTCTTAGAAGGCGGGTGGAAGAACGTACGAATTGTCACCGACCACGGATGGCTCATAATGCCAGGAGGGTTGCCCAAAACCGAACTGCCATCTGCATTGTCAGTGAACAAATGGGGTCGTTGTGCAGCAATAAAGCCTGGGGCGCAGACAGATACTCCCGTGTTTCCATGGTTCTGGAACCCTTCCCATCACTTCGCCCTTGCCAATGGCATTGCCTGTTTCCGCTTGGGGCAGGAGTACACTCACGGTGGATTGAGTCTCCAAGAATGCCTAACCCTTCACCTGAAAGTGAAACCATCATCCGGTGTTCTCGCGACGAACGTCGAAATCTCAGATGTCGTTTGGAAGGGACTGCGCTGCACAGCTGTGCTCACTGTTCCCAATGAAACTCTAACGCTTGATATCCGCCTACAGCCGGCCAACCCGAGCAGCACCGTCGTCGTAAAACCAAAGCCTTTTTCAGCCTCAGGGTCAGCATCCGTCGTAGTCGACAACGAGGACCTCGAAGGGACCGAGGCAACACTGGTAATTGTCAACGAAAATAGTGCAACTGTCGGTCAAGTATCAATAAGCATAGGCGGAGTTGGGGGATGATCGAGCTTGACGACATTGACCGAAAGGCGGCAGCCATCCTCGATGGTTACCTCGTTCGAAAGGACTTGGTCCGAACCTTCAGCCGACAGTATCCGGTTCCAACTTACGTGGTGGAGTTCCTGCTGGGCAGATATTGCGCCAGCATTGATCCCGAAGAAATCAAAGAAGGTCTAGAAATTGTTGAACGACAGTTGAAATCGCGAACGGTTCGTGCCGGTGAAGAGGAGCTTTTTAAGGCTCGGGCTCGCGAAGAAGGCAGCGTCAAAATAATTGATATCATCACCGCTAGGCTGGACGCTAAAACAGACTCCTATGTCGCGTCGCTGCCAAGCTTGAGACTGACAGACGTCCGGATCAATCCTGAGCAAATACAGGAACATGAGCGAATGTTGACTGGAGGGTTTTACGCCGAGGTCACCCTTAATTACGACGCATCGATCGCACAGGAAAGTAAGGGCCGTCCCTTCGGGATTACGGCGCTACGGGAAATTCAGCTCTCCAAACGTGACGTACTTGGCGACCTCGCGAAAGCGCGCCAGAACTTTAGTACGGCAGAATGGAAAGACTTCCTGCTGCGTTCAATTGGCTTAGAGCCTGGCGACCTCACGGTACGTCAAAGGGATGCCATAATGCTGCGAATGGTGCCATTCGTTGAGCGAAACTACAACCTGGTCGAGCTCGGCCCAAGAGGCACCGGGAAAAGCCACCTATTTCAACAGGTCTCACCATATGCCCACTTGATTTCAGGCGGAAAAGCCACGGTAGCCAAAATGTTTGTTAACAATTCCAATGGGCAACGGGGCCTGGTTTGCCAGTACGATGTTGTCTGTTTCGACGAAGTCTCAGGGGTATCGTTTGATCAGAAAGACGGCGTCAATATTATGAAAGGCTACATGGAATCAGGTGAGTTTAGCAGAGGTAAAGAAAGCATTCGCGCGGACGGAAGCATCGTGCTGGTCGGGAATTTCGATGTCGATGTCGAGCATCAACAACGCATTGGTCACCTCTTTGGTCCGATGCCTCCAGAGATGCGAGACGATACTGCCTTCATGGATCGAATCCATGCTTTCTTGCCCGGTTGGGACGTGCCCAAAATTAGCAAGGAACTACTGACTTCACATTTTGGCCTGGTGAGCGACTTCCTCTCGGAATGCTGGAGCCAGCTACGTAACGAGAGTCGCATTGGCTTGCTTCAGGGAAGAGTCTATTTTGGCGGAGCCTTGTCGGGGCGCGACTCAAATGCCGTAAACAAGACGGCAAGCGGACTCCTTAAGCTTCTTTATCCGACCGCCGATAACGTGAGTGAGGAGGATATCGAGTGGGCTGTGCGGATTGCGCTTGAAGCGCGTCGCCGTGTGAAAGAGCAGCAGAAGCGCGTGGGTGCAGCGGAATTCCGAAACACCCACTTCAGTTATACTATGGGCGACGACGGTGTGGAAAAATTTGTCTCAACACCTGAGCTACAGAATGACAATAGTATCGCAGGTGATCCCCTCGAACCTGGCCAAGTTTGGACAATTGGGCCGGGAGGCGAAGATGAACACCCGGGATTGTTCCGAATTGAAGTCAACGAAGGCCCAGGCTCTGGAGTGCGGATTCTCAACAAACCGGTCCCTGCAGCCTTTAAGGAGAGCATCGGTTATGCCGAACAAAACCTGTATGCGCGAGCGGCTCAACTAGTTGGAGACAAAGATCCACGTCATCACGAGTTCTCAGTTCAGCTTAGGGCCTTTGACGCAGCGAAGTCTGGTTCAAAAACAGGTGTTGCGGCGCTAGTGGCTTTATGCACCGCACTATTGAAGAAAACTACGCGTGGCGGGCTTGTAATTGTCGGTGAGGTCAATCTCGGAGGATCGATCGAAACCCTTCACAACCCTGTGGAGATGGTGGAGATCGCGGTCGAAAAGGGAGCGACAGCAGTATTGATGCCGGTTGCATGCAGGCGTCAGCTGTTCGACTTGTCTGACGACATGGCAACGAAGGTCGATATTCAGTTTTATTCAGACGCTCGTGACGCACTTCTGAAGGCGATCTCTGAAGTCCCGTAAACAATGTCGCCTGGCGAGACAGCGTATGCGTACCAGTCTTTTCTGACCCGAGTCATAAAGCTGGAAGAGCTATTGGATGGTCTGTAACCAGCGATTGCTACCGCAGCTCACGCGGCTTGAGTGCCAATCTTTAGTTTAGTGCTTTCCAATTCTACAGCAGCAACTCATCAAGCTGGTTGGTCTTGTGATCGTGGATGCGGTCGAGAACGTCCGCGAATTTTGCTTGAGCAGCAAGGTCGATTAACTTGGCAGCCCCGATAATTGTCATCAGCTCCTGCGGGTAATACCACGAGAATCAGGTTTGATCATGACCTGCCCCATATTTCGAATATCTTAGCCCGTCGCATCCAAGCGCAAATCCTTTGGAGGGCAAGTAGGCGGGTACATTCCTCTGGGGCCACATTTGTCAAATGAAACCAAAGGCGTATGGCGGAGACGAAGGGATTCGAACCCTCGAGACCCTTCCGGGCCTACTCCCTTAGCAGGGGAGCGCCTTCGACCACTCGGCCACGTCTCCGTCGACCCGTCTAAAGAGGTCGCGCCCGAGGGGCAAGGCGAAATTCGTGGGAAATTCTGCATTTCTTGCGGTGGGTTTCTTTTTCCGCCCGCTGATCCGCTGCGCTGAGACGGAATGCTGCGTGATCAACTGTGCTGCTGTGCAGAAGCAGCCATCCCAGCAGCCCCAACCACTGGCATTTCCCGGCCATTTGGCGCGGCTGAAGTAACTTACACGGCAGCGTGAATAACTTGTGAAACAATGCGAGGGATATATCAACTAACTGAATATATACAGAAAAAAAGACCGCAGCCTTCCTTCGCACAAGCAAAACGCCCCGCCCTATCCCCAAACTCGCAACCGCAGCGAAACTTTCGCTGCGGAGCGCCCGTTACTTCACCACAAACGATGACATCGCAATGACGCGATTTAACAGAAACCTGAAGGAACACGCTATGAAACTCATCATGACCACCGCCGCCGCCGCTTTGATCTCGACCGCTGCCGTTGCCGACAACTCCACCCGTCACAACGACATTTTCCTCGACACTTCGGTGAACGCCGACGGGAGCGACGTCTATGGTAACAGCGACCGTATGCGGAACCCGCATGCCTCGACCAAGGCGAACGACATCATGCTGAACACCGCCGACACCGACAAGAACCGCGACACCGTGATGAGCACACGCAACGCCCTGCGCAGCCCCGGTGAAGGCTATGTCTACGGTGGCTTTGGCCCGGGCAACGACAGCAAGTAAGCTGTTGCCCCAACAAACAAAAAGCCCGGCAGCGCGCGCTGCCGGGCTTTTTATGTCGGCGGAGGCCTCGGCCCCTGCCCGCTGATCATGTGTTGAACAGAAAGTGCAGCACGTCGCCGTCTTTGACGATATAGCTCTTGCCTTCGGCCCGCATCTTGCCCGCTTCTTTTGCAGGGCCCTCACCGCCGAGGCTTACGAAATCATCATAGGCGATGGTCTCGGCACGGATGAAACCCTTTTCGAAATCACCGTGGATGACCCCCGCCGCCTTGGGCGCGGAGGTGCCGGACTTGATGGTCCAAGCGCGCGCCTCCTTGGGGCCGACGGTGAAATAGGTCTCTAGGTGCAAAAGCTCATAGCCCGCGCGGATCAGCCGGTCGAGCCCGGCTTCCTTCAGCCCCATTTCTTCAAGGAACATCTCGGCCTCTTCGGCTTCGAGCTGGCTGATCTCTTCCTCGATCTGGGCCGAGATCACCACATGGGAATTGCCCTGTGCGGCGGCCATCTCGGCGACTTTGGCGGAATGTTCGTTGCCTTCGGCGGCCTCGGATTCGCCCACGTTGCAGACGTAAAGCACGGGCTTGGTGGTCAGCAGCTGCAGCATGCGCCAAGCCTTGGCGTCGTCCTCGTCGACCTCGACCACGCGGGCGGGCTTGCCGTCTTCCAGCGCCTCCAGCGCCATGCGCATCAGACGCTCTTGCTGGACCGCTTCCTTGTCACCGCCCCGCACCTTGCGAACGATGTTTTGCAAACGTTTTTCGATGCTCTCGATGTCGGCCAGCATCAGTTCGGTGTCGATGGTCTCGGCATCGGCCACGGGGTCAACGCGGCCTTCGACATGGGTCACGTCGCCATCTTCAAAACAGCGCAGCACATGAGCAATGGCGTCGACTTCGCGGATGTTGGCGAGGAACTGATTTCCCAGACCTTCGCCCTTAGACGCGCCTTTCACCAGACCGGCGATGTCGACGAAGGTCATGCGCGTGGGGATGATGCTTTTCGACTTGGCGATCTCGGCCAGCTTGTCGAGCCGCGCATCGGGCACCGCCACCTCGCCGACATTGGGCTCGATGGTGCAGAACGGAAAATTCGCCGCCTGCGCCGCAGCGGTGCGGGTCAGCGCGTTGAAAAGGGTCGATTTGCCGACGTTCGGCAGACCGACGATGCCCATTTTGAAACCCATGACGATACCCCTATAAAAGCTGCGCGTGTGTTAGGGGTAAGGGCCGCAAAGCGCAAGGCTCAGCGCGCGCGTCGGTCCTGATGCGCCTGATAGATCAGGATCCAAGCCAGCAGGATGAACATCGGATGCGTCAACCCGCCCGAGAAGATGATCGCGGGCAGCCAGATCAGGAAGACCACGATGGACAGGATGGGCCGTCCGATCAGCAGGATCGACAGCGGCGGCAGGAAAAGGGCGAGTACATAATTCATGGCCCATGAGATAGGAGGCTTTGCGCAAAATGGAAGGGCGCGGCGTGCCATAGGCGCCCACCGGAGGCGAATTTTGCCGCCCCCTGCCCCGCGGTGGATTGATTTTCACCGCGACATTCGGCATTGCCGAGGAAAGCACCAAATGAGGCAAGCCACATGACCCGTATCGACGCCAAATTCGAAGACCTCCGCGCCCGCGGCAAAAAGGCGTTTGTCTCCTATGTGATGGCGGGCGACCCGGATTTCGACCGCTCGCTGGAAATCGTGCGCGGCCTGCCCGCTGCCGGGGTCGACATCATTGAGCTTGGCCTGCCCTTCACCGATCCGATGGCCGATGGCCCGACGATCCAGCTTGCCGGTCAACGCGCCCTCGAAGGGGGCATGACGCTGAACCGCACGTTGGAAATGGTCCGCGCCTTCCGCGAAAATGACGACACGACCCCGATCGTGCTGATGGGCTATTACAACCCGATCTATTCCATGGGCGTCGAGACGTTCCTGAAAGAAGCCAAAGACGCCGGGATCGACGGGTTGATCGTGGTCGACCTGCCGCCCGAAGAAGACATCGAGCTTTGCCTGCCCGCGCAGGATGCCGGGTTGAACTTCATCCGCCTTGCCACACCGACGACCGACGACAAGCGCCTGCCGCGCGTGGTGCAGAACACCTCCGGCTTCGTCTATTATGTCTCGATCACCGGCATCACCGGCTCGGCCGAGGCGAATGCCGCGGATGTCTCGCCCGAGGTGGCGCGCATCCAAAAGGCCAGCGGCCTGCCCGTCATCGTGGGCTTTGGCGTGAACACGCCCGAGAAAGCCCGCGCCATCGCCGAAGTGGCCGACGGTGTGGTGATCGGCTCGGCCATCGTCAGCCGGATCGCCAATGGCGACAGCGCAGAGGATGTGCTGGGCTTTGTGAAATCACTGGCCGACGGGGCGCATTCAGCGTAATCCCCCTCGCCTTGGGAAACGACCCCAAGCCCGCGCTGCCCCACTGGCCGCGCGGGCTTTTTCGTTGCCCCAGCCTTCCCAATTGCCAAGCCCCCCACCAGTTGCTACCAAAAGTTAACCCATTCAGCACAGGTGGCCCATGCCCGTCATCACCAGCATCGACGATCTCAAACGTATCTACAAACGCCGCGTCCCGCAGATGTTCTACGACTACGCGGAATCGGGCAGCTGGACCGAGCAGACTTTCCGCGAGAATTGCAGCGATTTTGACCAAATCCGCCTGCGCCAGAGGGTCGCGGTGGATATGTCGGGGCGCAGCACGGCGACGCAGATGATCGGCGAAGAGGTGGCCATGCCTGTGGCCCTCGCCCCCGTGGGCCTGACGGGGATGCAATGCGCCGATGGGGAGATCAAAGCCGCACGCGCAGCCGAAGCCTTTGGCGTGCCCTTTACCCTCTCGACCATGTCGATCAACTCTATCGAAGACGTGGCAGAGGCGACGACGAAACCCTTCTGGTTTCAACTCTATACCATGCGCGATCAGGACTATGTCAGCCGCCTGATCCAGCGCGCGAAGGACGCGAACTGCTCGGCCCTCCTCATCACGCTCGATCTGCAAATCCTCGGACAGCGGCACAAAGACCTGAAGAACGGCCTTTCCGCCCCGCCCAAACTAACGGTCAAAACGCTTGCCAACCTCGCCACCAAATGGGGCTGGGGGCGCGAGATGCTGGGCGCGAAGCGGCGGCATTTCGGCAATATCGTGGGCCATGTGCATGGGGTCACCGACAACGCGGACCTCGGCGCTTGGACGGCAGAGCAGTTCGACCCCTCGCTCGATTGGGACAAGATTGCCAAGATCAAAGAGCAATGGGGCGGCAAGGTCATCCTCAAGGGCATTCTGGATGCCGAGGATGCGCGCATGGCGCTGAAAGTCGGGGCCGATGCGATCATCGTCAGCAACCACGGCGGGCGACAGCTTGATGGGGCGCTAAGCTCGATCCGCATGCTGCCAGAGATCCTCGACGCGGTGGGCGACCAGATCGAAGTCCATCTCGACGGCGGTATCCGCTCGGGTCAGGACGTGCTCAAAGCCATGGCGATGGGGGCCAAAGGCACCTATATCGGGCGCGCCTTCATCTATGGGCTGGGCGCGATGGGGCAGCCGGGCGTGACCCGCGCGCTGGAGGTGATCCACCGCGAGTTGGATCTGACCATGGCGCTCTGCGGAGAGACGCAGATCGCCAACCTCGGGCGGCACAACCTGCTGATCCCGCGCAACTTTGGCGGTGATTGGCAGGAACGGCCGCGCGATCCGGGCACATGCTGATCTTTCTCAGCCGAAACCTTACCTTTCTCGCCACGCCTAAAACCGGGACCACCGCTGTCGAAATGGCGCTGAAACCCGAGGCCGAGATCATCTTTTCGCGGGGGCGCAAACATCTGACTGCCCTGCGCTATCGGCGGCGCGTCCTGCCCTTTTTGCAGGAAACCTTCTCGGCCTCCCCCGAGGCTTTGGCGGTGATGCGCAACCCTGTCGAGCAAATCCGAAGCTGGTATCGCTACCGCAGCCAGCCCCGGCTGGATGGCAAACCGCTCAGCACCAAGGGGCTAAGTTTCGAGGACTTCGCTCTTGAAGTCATTTCCGACACGCCCCCGCCCCGCGCGCAGATCGGCAGCCAGTTTTCCTTTCTGACCTCTGACCATGGCGACCTGCTGGTCGAGCACCTCTTCGCCTATGAACGCCAACCGGCCTTTCGCGATTTTCTGGCCGAAAGACTGGGGCGGGAGGTCAAGCTCAAGCCCAAGAACGTCTCCCCCGATCTGCCCGCGCCCCTGTCGCAGGAGGTCGAATCCCGCCTGCGCGCCGCACGCGCCAAGGAGTTTGCCCTCTACGACCGGCTCATGGCGGCGGATGGCTATCTGCGCACGCCGCAGGAATAGCGACGCCCCCGCCCTTTTGCCCTTTCCAGCCGGGCAAAACCGGTCTATACGCGCGGCTTCACGCGGGAATACAGCCTTGGAGGATTCCCGCCCTAACAAATTTGGAGACTAAAATGGCCGGAGAGATTCCTGATCTTGAAGCCCAGGTACGCGCGGGGACAGGCAAGGGCGCCGCTCGCCAAGCACGTCGTGACGGCATGGTTCCTGGTATCGTATTTGGTGGCGACAAAGAGCCGCTGCCGATCAACATCCCCTTCAACAAGCTGCTGACCAAGCTGCGCGCAGGCCGCTTCAAAGCGACCCTGTTCAACCTCAAGGTTGAAGGCCACGACGACGTTCGTGTGATCTGCCGCGACGTTCAGCGGCACGTTGTCAAGGACCTGCCCACGCACATCGACCTGATGCGCCTCAAGCGGACCACCAAGATCAACCTGTTCATCAACGTCGACGTCAAAGGCGAAGAAGAATGCCCCGGCCTGAAAAAGGGTGGCGTGCTCACTCTGGTCCGTCCGGAAGTTGAACTGGTCGTCACCGCCGCGGACATCCCCGAGCATGTGACCGTCGACATCACCGGCCTCGAAATCGGCGACAGCGCGACCATCAGCCGCGTCGACCTGCCCGAAGGTGTGAAACCCACGATCGACCGCGACTTCGTCGTTGCCACGATCTCTGCACCTGCTGGTCTGGCCGCGTCAGATGACGACGATGACGACACGGCAGCGGACGAAGTGCCGACAACCGAAATGGGCCCGCCCGACGGTGAATAATAGCGCGCCGCAAGGCTGTGCTGAAACGGGGTCGCATCACGCGGCCCCGTTTTGCGTTTGGGGCCCGATTTCTTTCAAAGAAATCGCCCCGGAATTTGCAAAAAATTCCGGCGACCTTGGGGACATTCTCCCGCCCCGCTTGTTAAGATAGGCGAAACCAAAGGAGACCTCGCCCATGAAACTGATCGTCGGCCTCGGCAATCCGGGCGCGAAATATGCCCGCAACCGTCACAACATCGGCTTCATGGCGCTGGACCGCATTGCCGAAGATCACGGGTTTTCCGCGTGGAAGGGCAAGTTTCAGGGCAGCGTCAGCGAGGGGCGTTTCGGCTCTGACCGGGCGGTGCTGCTCAAGCCCGAAACCTTTATGAACAACTCCGGCCAATCGGTTCAGGCGGCGATGAAGTTCTACAAGATCGACCCCGCCGATGTGATTGTTTTTCATGACGAATTGGACCTCGCCCCCGGTAAGGTCAAATGCAAGACCGGCGGCGGCCATGCAGGCCACAACGGGCTGCGTTCGATCCACGCGCATATCGGGGCGGACTATGACCGCGTGCGCATGGGCATCGGCCATCCCGGCCATAAGGACGCGGTGGCGGGCTATGTGCTGCGCGACTTCCCCAAAGCAGACGAAGGTTGGCTGGACGATGTGCTGCGCGGCGTCTCGGACGGGGCGGCGGATCTTGCACGGGGCGACACTGGCCGTTTCATGAATGCCGTGGCGCTGCGCGTGGCCCCGCCCCGCTCGGGCACCGGCAGCAAGGGGCCAAAGAAGCCCACCGAAGCCCAGCCAAAGCCCGCCCCCCGCAAGCCCGAGCCGGAGGCAGAGCCCCAATCGCCGCTGCAAAAGCTGATGGACCGCTTCCGCTAACGCTTTCGGCCTCACGCCCATCCCGGCGCCCCTGCTGACGCCCGTGCTGACGCAATGTCGGGCTGGCCCCCGCCCCCGCGCCGTGGTTCACTGCGGGCTAACAGGGGGGATATCATGCGTACATTCGGAAAATGGCTGGGCCGGGTCTTGCTGGCGCTTTTGCTGGCGGCCATCGTCATCGGTCTTTGGAAGCGGGAAGAGATCGAACGGCTCTTGGCCGTGAACTCTCTCTTCTCCGAAGAGAAGATCGTGCACAACTTCAGCCATATGGACGGCGCTTTCCTCTCCGCCCCCGTTTCGCGGGGAGACGGGCTGACGACCGAGCTTCCCTATGGCCCCGAAACCGAACTGCCAAAGGCGGTGGACGACTGGATCGCGGCGCGTGACGTGACCGCGTTGGTGGTGCTGAAAGACGGTGCCATCGTCTATGAGAACTACTTCAAAGGCACCGGCCCCGAGGACCGCCGCATCAGCTGGTCGGTGGCGAAAAGCTATCTTTCGGCGCTGGTGGGCATCCTGCTGGAGGAGGGCCAGATCGCATCCCTCGACGATCCGGTGACCAAATATGCCCCCAGCCTGAAGGGCAGCGCCTATGACGGGGCCAGCCTGCGCAACGTGCTGCATATGGCCAGCGGCGTCACATTTGACGAAGATTATCTGGACTACGATTCAGACATCAACCGCATGGGCCGGGTGGTGGCGCTTGGCGGCAGGCTCGACGATTTCACCGCCGAATTGTCCGAGACCTTCACCGCGCCGGGCAGCCAGTGGCAATATGTGTCGATCGACACCCATGTGATCGGCATGGTGGTGCGTGGTGCCACCGGGCGCAGCGTGCCGGAGTTGCTGAGCGAGAAGGTCATCGCGCCGTTGGGGCTGGAACATGCGCCCTATTACATCGTCGATGGCTCCGGCACCGCCTTCGTGCTCGGGGGCCTCAATATGACCACGCGCGACTATGCCCGTTTCGGCCAGATGTTCGCCCAAGGTGGGCAATGGAACGGCCAGCAAATCGTGCCCGCAGACTGGGTTAAAGAATCGACCAGCCCCACTGCCCCCACCGCCGAGGGGCGCATCGGCTATGGCTACCAATGGTGGATCCCGCAGGGCGCGCCCGAGGGGGAATATATGGCGCGCGGCATCTATGGGCAGTACATCTATGTCGACAGCGCCCGCGATGTGGTCATCGCCACCAATGCCGCCGACCGTAAATTCCGTGAGGCCGGGGTGGCGGAACATAACATCGAGATTTTCCGCCAGATCGCAGCCTCACTCGACGAGGACAGCTGAGACAGAAAGGAAGCCATGACCCCGGACGACAGCATCAACGTTCTGAACCAGCCCCTTGCCATCTGCGGGACCGATCCGGTAACGGGCTTTTTCCGCGATGGCCATTGCAACACCTGCGCGCAGGATCAGGGCAGCCATACGGTCTGCGCGGTGATGACGGCGGAGTTTCTGGCCTATTCGAAATATGTCGGCAATGACCTCAGCACCCCGCGCCCCGAGTTCGGCTTTGCCGGGCTGAAGCCGGGCGACGCATGGTGCCTTTGTGCCGCGCGGTTCTTGCAAGCCGCAGACGAGGGCTGCGCCCCGCGGGTGCATCTGGCCGCCACGCATCTGCGCGCGCTTGATATCGTGCCGCTGGAGGTGCTGCGCGACCATGCCATCGACCCGAGTGAGGATTAACCATGCGCCTGCGCCTCTTGCCCCTCCTGCTGCTCTTGCCCGTCACCGCTTGGGCGGAAACCACCCTGCGCCCCGTCGATAGCGCCCGGTTAGAGACCTTTGACGCCGCCTTTGGCGATGCCATGATGCAAGCGCTGAACGGGGGCGACGCCGGGGATGTGGCGATTTTAACCCGCGCGCTCTCTGGGCAGCCTCAGGTCGCATTCTCCGCCGATTTGCAGGGCGATTGGTCTTGCCGCACGATCAAGCTGGGCGGGATCAGTCCGCTTGTGGCCTATAGCCCGTTCAAATGCCGCTTTACCGCCAGCAATCGCGGTTTCACCTTTGAAAAACTCACCGGATCACAGCTTACCAAGGGCGAGATTACCCTGCGCGAAGGCCGCGCGATCTATGCCGGGGTGGGCTATGTCCGGGGCGAAACGCCGCCCGATTATGCCGATCTGCCCGAAGATTTTACCTCAGGCGGCAAGGTACAAAGCGACGTGGCCGTGTTTCAGCGGGTCAGCCCCACCCGCGCGCGGCTGCTGTTCCCGTCACCGGCAGTGGAAAGCGATTTCGATATTCTGGAACTGACGCGCTGAGGCGCCACGCCACCCTTAGGCCGCGTGGCAGAGATGCAGTTTCGACTTGGGACGCGGCATCAGGGAATCGTCCATCAAGTCTTCGATAAAGGTGCTGAGAAGCTGGGTCCGCCCGGTCACGCCCGCCTTGCGGTAGATCGCATTGGTCTGCGCCTTCACGGTCCCTTCAGACGTGCCGCGTATCTCAGCAATATCGCGTGTATTCAAACCCTTAGTCAGGAAAATCGCCACGTCCCGCTCTGCCGGGGTAAGGTGCCATTCGCGAAAGTGTTCTTCGAGCACATCGGCGAATTCCACCGTACAATGACGCAGTGCCGTCTCTGCCCGCTCGGCCCGCTGGAGGCTCATCCGCAGTGCCATCCAGCCCAGAACGACCCCGAGAATCAGACCCAAAACCTGAATGCCCTTGTTCGGACCAATATCAGCCAGCGGGGTACCGAAAAGCGTTACGCCGCGCCCCTCCAGTGCAAAAACGAGCACGAAATAGACAGTGGCGTTGAACTGTAGAGCGGCGATAACCCACAGTGCGATCTTTTTCTTATTATTCATGGTGAAGCCTTGCCTTGGTGTTCGCCGTATTTAACCGCGGCGCACCGAAGTGCAAGGGATGGCGGACATGCGCCTTGATCAACCCTTAGTGATTTGGCACCCGCCCCGGGGGGCGAGTGCATTCTCTTGAGGCCAGTTCAGGGTTGCTTGGCTGGCCGGAAGACTGTTTTACCGCAATGCCTTAGCAGGCATCAGGCCGATATCAGCGCGGGAAACGGTTCACTTTCTCGGCGTCTTGCGCGGCGGGGAATACGGTGACGGTCACGTCAGATGTGTCTTCTGCGCGGAAGGTGCCGTTGTTGAAGATGTCCAGTTTCACATTGTCGACCGCGTCGTTGCGGCTGGCGTAGGAAACGCCTGCATCAGCTTTGTCGTTATAGCCGATTTGCTGGCCTTCCATGCCCTGTGCGAAAGCGGCGGAGCCTGCTGTGGCAAGGATCAGGGCGGTGGTTGCGAGTGTCTTTTTCATGTCGTGTCCTTTCGGGAGAAAGTTAGGGTCGCGCAGTAATCAGCGCGGGAAACGGTTGACCGAAGCGTCGCTCTGCGCGGTCGGGAAGACGGTGATGGTCACGTCGGAGAGGTCTTCGGCGCGCAGGATACCGTCTTTGAAGACTTCCAGCTTGGTCTCATCCACGGCTTCGCTGCGGCTGGAGTAGGAAACGCCATTGTCGGTCTTGTCGTTATAGCCGATGCGCTGGCCTTCCATGCCTTGAGCGAAAGCAGCGGTGCTTGCGGTGGCGAGGATCAGTGCGGTTGTTGCGAGTGTCATTTTCATCGTTTTAGCCTTTCGGGGGAGAAAGTTAGGGGGAGGAGCCGTGGCCCGCGTTTAGCGGACGAAACGGCCATCTTCTTGTGCGTCTTGTGTGGTGACGAATACGGTCGCTGTTGCCTCGGCAGGTGTTTCGGCGCGCAGATCGTCGAAGCTTAGAGCGTCGGAAGTGACGTTGCGTGTCGAATAGGCGGCATCTGCGTGATCTGCGGTATAGCCGACCTGCTGGCCTTCCATGCCCTGTGCGAAAGCGGCGGTGCCTGCTGTGGCAAGGATCAGTGTGGCGGTTGCGAATGCGTTTTTCATATCGTGTTCCTTTCAGTCCCGGGTTGGGTTGCGAGCCGCTCATCGGTGACGCGGCGTCGTTGGGATGACAGGGAAAAGGGCATTCGAGGGGGGATTGGCTATCTGCCCCGGGTTTAAATCGTCCGGTCTAAACCCCTGTAAGAGCGTCATAAACTTTGGTTTACGAAGCAAATCGGGCGCGAAAAACTGGAGGATGTTGCCTTAGCGTCAAGCCTACAAGGGCGAAACGGGGTTTCGCACGCAGGCGCGCTGGCTATAACAGAAGGCTAGCCGGTCTTTTCTCAAGGTGAAAGTTTTTTCGACCTTTTTCGGCAAAGAACTTAACCCCCTGCCCAAAGTTTATGCGCAAATCGCGCCCTTCGCTTCACCGCATAAAAAACGGGCCTACGTTTTCACGCAGGCCCGTCAAATTCGGCTCAGATTCGCGAGGGGATTTAGGCGAATTCACCCATATCGAAGTCCAATGCACGGGCGACGGTGAAGATGTCTTTGTCGCCCCGGCCACACATGTTCATCACCAGCAGGTGATCCTTTGGCAGCTCCGGCGCGATCTTGAGCACATGGGCCAGCGCGTGGCTCGGCTCCAGCGCCGGGATGATCCCTTCAAGCGCGCAGCACAGCTGGAACGCCTCCAGCGCCTCACGGTCGGTGATCGAGACGTATTTCGCGCGACCGATGTCATGCAGCCAGGAATGCTCTGGCCCGATGCCCGGATAGTCGAGCCCGGCAGAGATCGAGAAACCTTCGAGGATTTGCCCGTCATCGTCCTGCAGCAAATAGGTGCGGTTGCCATGCAGCACGCCGGGGCGGCCTCCGGTCAGCGAGGCGCAATGCTCCATCTTCTGATCCACGCCCTTGCCACCAGCCTCGACCCCGATGATGTTCACCGACTTGTCGTCGAGGAAGGGGTAGAACAGGCCCATGGCGTTCGACCCGCCGCCGATGGCGGCAATCACCGTGTCGGGCAGACGGCCCTCTGCGGCGTCCATCTGCTCGCGCACTTCCTTGCCGATGATGGCCTGAAAATCTCGGACCATCGCCGGATAGGGGTGCGGCCCGGCCACGGTGCCGATGCAGTAGAAAGTGTCGCGCACATTGGTCACCCAGTCGCGCAGCGCGTCGTTCATCGCGTCTTTCAGCGTGCCGCGCCCGGAGGTCACCGGCACCACCTCGGCACCCAGCAGGCGCATGCGGAAGACGTTGGGGGCCTGACGCTCGACGTCATGCGCGCCCATATAGACCACGCATTTCAGACCGAACTTGGCGCAGACGGTCGCGGTGGCCACACCGTGCTGGCCCGCCCCGGTCTCGGCGATGATGCGCTTCTTGCCCATGCGGCGGGCGAGGATGATCTGCCCCAGCACGTTGTTGATCTTATGCGCGCCGGTGTGGTTCAACTCGTCGCGCTTCATATAGACCTTGGCGCCGCCCAGATGCTCGGTTAGCCGTTCGGCGTGATAAAGCGGGCTGGGGCGGCCAACATAGTGGGTCCAGAGATCATGCATCTCGGCCCAGAAACTGTCGTCGGTCTTGGCCTTCTCATATTGTTCTTCCAGCTCAAGAATGAGCGGCATCAGCGTTTCCGAGACAAAGCGCCCGCCGAAATCGCCGAAACGACCCTGTTCGTCGGGGCCGGTCATGAAGCTGTTGAAAAGATCGTTGGCCATTGCGCCTCTCCTAGAATGTCGCGTCAGCCTTACCGCAGCCCGCCCGCCTACGCCACCATGAGTTTCGCAGGTGGCCAGAGCGGGGCGGCCTTGGGCTAGTCAAAGAGTTTGAACAACTCGCGTCTGACCGCATTCTCCAACTCATCCTTCACGATATCCTCGGTCGAGCGGTTGTCGTCGGGTGCGATGTTCAACTCTTCCTGTATCTTTTCGCGTACTTTATCTTCGGCCTGCTGCTTTTCTTCGGCAAAGTTCAGATCAATCGCGGCACGCAGATCGGCCTTGATCTCAGGGTCCGCCCATGGCCCCCTGATCCGCACCGGCACCGCCAACCCACCGCGCGACGCATTGACGCGCAGGGCCTTGGGCGTGACCGTATAGTCCAGCCTCTGCGCCCCCAGATCGACCTGCCCTGCCCCCGTCGCGTTGAAGTTCGGCAGCAGCATCAGCAGATCGTCGTTGCGCAAGACGCCGTTGGAGATGTCGAAAGTCGCCTCCACGGAATCGAACACCGTGCTGCCGCCTGCGGCATCGACGGAGCCAAGGAGCGCGTCCAAGTCGATCCCTGCAATCGTGCCGCGCCCCATGGTCAGCGCGCCAGAGCCGCTGAGCGAGCGCATGATCGCGTCAATCGACTGCCCCACCCCGAGGAACGACAGTTCGGCATCGCCCGCCCCGGTAAAGCGCGTCACCCCGGCGGTATCCTCAAGCAGGTCGCGCATCTGCACGCTTTGCGCTTGCAGTTTGCCGCCCACCGACAGGCCATCGCGGTTGTTCATCACAAACTCCCCCGCGACCTTGCCGCCATAGGCGTTCATATCCTGTAGGTCGAAGACCATCCGCGCGCGGTCATTGCGCAGCACGGCGCGGGTGGGGCCAAGGTCGAGCTGCCCCAGATCGATGCTTTCCGCGCTCAGGGCGATGTTCCCGTCAAAGGCGGAGAGCCAGTCGGCGTTGATCTCTTGCCATGACCAGCCCTCTGCATCCGCCGTGGCGGTGCTGTCGGCGCCTGCGGCCTGATCGCTTTCCTCGGACAGGGCCGAAAGGTCCAGCGCCCCGGTCCGCAGGTTTGCGGTGATCCGCGGCGTACCGTTCAGGGCCAGATCGGCCTGCCCGGTCAGGCTGTTGCCGCCCAAATCCACCGCGAGATTGCGCAGCGACAGACGCCGATCCGCCGTCAGGGTCAGCCCAGAGCGCAGATCAACCGACCGGCCCAACCCCCGCGGCAGCGTCACAGCGCCCGCGCCGAGCGACGCCAGAAACCGCGCCGTATCGGGGCTGTCGATCCGAATATCCCCCGCCAGCGCCCCGTTGAGCGCGCCGCGCCCGTCGAACAGGGCTTGCGCCCCGCCCGTCGTAACCTCCGCCCGCAGCGGCTGCACGCCGCCCTCCAGCAAATCCGCAAATCCTTCGATCCGCGCAGCAAGCTGAACCGGCTCGCTCGCTGGTGCCATGCTGGCGGTGATCTCCGCCGCCCCGCCTCGCTCGGGCCAGTCCAGCGCCAGATTGACACCATCATAGCGCAGCAGGTCCGCCCCTTCGGCGTCATAGATCAGCGTGGCATCGGTCACCGTCAGCTTCTGAATGCTCAGCGGGCGGCGGCTGGCGCTCGGCGCGCTCTCGGTCTCGATCCGCGCACCGCTGGCGCTGTCGGTGAACTGCCAGCTTGCACGGCCATCAAGACGTTGCTCCAACCGGATCACCGGGCTTTGCGCCGCGATATTGGTGATGCGTATCTCACCGCGCAAAAGCGCGCCCGCATCCACCCCAATCGCCGCATTGGCCGCCGTCAGCAGCGCGCCCTTGTCGGTCCAATCGGCATTGCCGACCTCAAGCCCGCCCGCGGTCACCCCCAGCACCGGCCAGAGCGTCACGCCTACATCGCCGGTGATCGACACCTCCCGCCCGGTCATCCGGCTGAGTTGCTCACTGGCGATCCGCGCGATCCGTTCGCCGGGCAGCAGGAACAGCGCCCCCAGCATGATCACGACGATCAGCAACAGCGCGCCGATGACCCGTATAATCCATCTCATGGCTCTCTCCTCCTGCCCGGCGGCTCTTTCCCCGCTCATCCGCTTGCCTTATAGCGCACGCCATGAGCACAAACCCACCCAATCTGCGCCCCGACCTCGCCCCGCAGGCGAAGATCAGCGATCCCGCCCGCCCCGGCCAGCCGACCATCGGCATGGTCAGCCTCGGCTGTCCCAAGGCATTGGTCGATTCCGAACGCATCCTGACCCGGCTTCGCGCCGAGGGCTATGGCGTTTCGCCCGATTACGCGGGCGCCGATGCGGTGATCGTGAACACCTGCGGGTTTCTCGACAGCGCCAAGGCCGAAAGCCTCGATGCCATTGGCGAGGCGTTGACGGAGAACGGCAAGGTGATCGTCACCGGCTGTCTGGGGGCCGAGCCGGATTATATCCGCGAACATCACCCCCGCATCCTCGCCGTCACGGGCCCGCATCAATACGAACAGGTGCTCGACGCGGTGCATGGCGCGGTGCCGCCCGCGCCCGATCCTTTCATCGATCTTCTGCCCGCGCAGCAGGTCTCGCTCACCCCACGGCACTACAGCTACCTCAAGATTTCCGAGGGCTGTAACCACAAGTGCAAGTTCTGCATCATCCCCGACATGCGGGGCCGCCTACAATCGCGCCCGGCCCATGCGGTGATGCGAGAGGCCGAGCGGCTCGTCGACAGCGGCGTGAAGGAACTCTTGGTCATTAGCCAAGACACCTCCGCCTACGGGGTCGACATCAAACATGCCGAGGACCGTGGCCACCGCGCCCATATCACCGATCTGGCGCGGGATCTCGGCTCCCTCGGTGCATGGGTCCGGTTGCATTACGTCTACCCCTACCCGCATGTGCGCAAGCTGATCCCGTTGATGGCCGAGGGGCTGGTGCTGCCCTACCTCGACATTCCATTCCAGCACGCGCATCCGGACGTGCTGAAACGCATGGCCCGCCCCGCCGCCGCGTCGAAAACCCTCGACGAGATCGCCGCATGGCGCGAGACCTGCCCCGACATCACCCTGCGCTCGACCTTCATCGTCGGCTATCCGGGCGAGACGGAGGAGGAATTCCAGACACTGCTCGATTGGCTGGACGAGGCGCAGCTCGACCGGGTCGGATGCTTCCAATACGAAAACGTCGAAGGCGCGCGGTCGAACGCGCTGCCGGATCATGTGGCGCCCGAGATCAAACAAGACCGTTGGGAGCGTTTCATGGAAAAGGCGCAGGCCATTTCCGAGGCCAAGCTCGCCGCCAAGGTCGGCAAACGCCTCGACGTGATCGTGGATGAGATCGACGAAGACGCCGCCACCTGCCGCACCAAATCCGACGCGCCCGAGATCGACGGCAATCTCTTCATCGACGAGGATTTCCAGAACCTCAAGGTCGGCGATATCGTCACCGTCGAAGTCGAAGAGGCGGGCGAATACGATCTTTGGGGATGTCAGATCACCTGACGCCCCCGCGGGTTTCTCTCAGGCGTAAGCGCCTGCCGAATAGGTCAGCTCATAGCTGTGGCTGTAAAGCTCGAAGACGATGCCGAAGGGGTCTTCGACATAGACCATGCGGTAGGGTTTCTCGCCCGGGAAGTATTCCCGCACCGGCATCCGCTGCTTGCCGCCCGCCGCGATGATCCGCTCCAGCAGACCTTCGACATCAGGGTCTTGGATGGCGAAGTGGAAGGTGCCGTGGCGCTTATGCTCCAGCTTTTCTTCAGGGGCGTAGTTGCCGGGGAACTCGAAGATTTCGATCCCGATGCCATCCGCTGTCGCCAAATGGGCGATGCGCAGCGATCCCCAGCCGGGGCCGAAGACATCGGTGCACATGACGCCGATGGCGGTGTCTTCTTCCACCGCTTCGGTGGGCTGCATCACGACATAGAACCCAAGAACTTCGGAATAGAATTTCACGGCGGCGTCGAGGTCCGGCACGGATAGGCCGATGTGGGAAAAGGTACGGGGGGTGGTCATATGTAGTCTCCTGTTTGCGTTGAGGTTGAGATAGACAGGCGCACCCCACATGTGAAATTATCAAATCTCATCGAAATCATAACGAACCGTTTGTCATGCTGAACGCCACCTGGCTTGAGACCTTCACCACCCTTTGCGAGACCGGCCATTTCACCCGCACGGCGCAGCGGCTCAACATGACCCAGCCGGGCGTGTCGCAGCATCTGCGCAAGCTGGAAGACCAGTTGGGCCAGCCGCTGATCGCGCGCGATGGCAAAAGTTTCACCCTGACCCCGGCGGGCGAAGCGCTGTTTGAAACCGGCCTTGCCCGCCGCCGCGAAGAGCAGCGCCTGCGCGAACGCATCGCGACCGACCTGCCCGACCGGGGCGTGGTGCATATCGCCTGCTCCGGCAGTTTCGCCATGCTGCTCCAGCCGCTCCTGCTGGCGTGGATGACCCAAGCGCCTGACCTCTCTCTCCATCTCGAAGCCGCCCCCCAAGCCACAATCCGCGCCGGGCTGCTCGATGGGCGGTTTGATCTGGGCGTGCTGGCCGATGACCCTGCCCACGCAAGGTTAGAGGCCCGGCATCTGGGGCGCGAGGAACTTTGCCTCGTGCTGCCGGTTAATGCATTGGAACAGATAGAAAGTTTTGCCGATCTCGAAAGCCGGGGCTTCATCGCCCATCCCGATGGCTTCGCCTATGCCGACGATCTGCTCCAGCTCAATTTCCCGGACAGCTATCCGGGGGCCGACCGGATGCGCCTGCGTGGCTATGTGAACCAGATCGGCCAGATCCCAGCGGCAGTGGCGCGGGGCGTGGGCTATACGCTTTTGCCCCGCAGCGGGGTCGAAACCTTTGCAGCCAAGGACCGGCTCAGGCTGCTGCCTCTGCCCAAGCGGCGTTGGCATGACCTCTGGCTCGCCTCCCGGCGCGGGCGCCCCCTGCCCGCGCGGATGGTGAAGACGGCGGAACTGATCGCAGAGGCGGCGGAACAGCTACGATAGCGGACGCCTCACAGATATTGTGGAACAAAACACCCCCGATACTAGATATACTATCATGGAAGGGCGAGATTACGGAGAGACTTGAACATGTTCCCTTTCTGTTCTATATGTAGAACGCAGTAGCAGAGGAATGACCAGATGTCTTTTCAACCTCAGTTTCCCGGCATCTTCGACCTTGAGCAGCAAGGCCGCCCGCCCCGTGGCAGCGATAGCGCGCAGCCCAAACAGGCCGACCGCCGCATGCCCGCGACCGAAAAACAGATGCAATACGCCCAGTCCCTCGCCAAGCGAACGGGTGAAGAGCTTCCGAAAGGCATCGAAGCGGATCGCGCGGCGGTCTCGGAATGGATCGACGCCCATAAACCGCAAGCGTTGGAGGGGCCCTTTGCCGCCTACCCTTCCGCCAAACAGGTCGCCTTTGCCGAACGCATCGCGCGGTTGAAACGCCGCGATGTCCCGCAGGAGTGTTTTCGCGACAAGACCCTGATGTCGCGCTGGATCGACGGCAACAAACCGCGCTGATCCACCGGGCTCTGCGCTTTACCTTTCGTCACCCATGGCAGAGGGTGGTTTCGCTGCTACCTTTCTGTCATGGGCTATCCGACCTCCATCGCTGAGACTTTGGCCGACGGCACCGTGCATGTGCTGAGCCTTGGCTTCGCCATTCCCGCCAGCATCCTTTTGATGATCCATGCCGCCGGGCAAGAGGGGCAATTGACCGCCACGGCGATATATGCGGGCTGCATCCTTGCTTCTTTCACTGCATCTGCCGTCTACCACCTGCTGCCCTTCGATCGCAGCCGCGCCTTTCTGGGCCGGGTCGATCATGCGGCGATCTACTTTAAGATCGCGGGCACTTATACGCCGCTGGTGATGGTGATCGGCTCTGGCTTTGCCTATGGCATCCTTGGCGTGGTCTGGGCGCTGGCGGTGATCGGCGCGGTGGCCAAGCTCTGGTTCTGGCGCACCGATGCGCGCGGGTCACTCGCGCTCTACCTCGGCATGGGCTGGCTCTCGGTGCTGCTGATCTACCCGATGTGGCACAATCTGCCGGGGGCAGCACTGGCGCTGGTGGCCGTGGGCGGGCTGACCTATTCGGCGGGTACCTTGGTCTATGCCCACCCGGGCATGCGCTATCAAAACGCGATCTGGCATGTCTTCGTGCTGGTCGCCACGGCCTGTTTCTTTGCCGCCATCGCGCTCAGTCTTTAGCCTTCGGGCGCATCCAGATAGGCCCGCACGCATGTTTGCACATGGCGAAACCGATCGCCGCCCAGATGTTTGCCGCCGTACCAGCGGGTGACGACGATCAGATGATCGGTCAGCCCCTCGCGCTCCAACATCCGCAGGATCACCATGCCCGCGCCGGATTCGCCATCGTCCCCTTTCAGCGGGCCGCCATCCGACAGCAGCACCGCCCAAGTGTTATGCGTGGCCTTGGCGTAGGATTTGTCGCGTTTGAGGTCTTTCAACGCGGCATCGACCTCGGCCCGGTTGCGCGCAGGGCAGCCCGACACCGCATATTTCGACCCGCGGTCGTTCAGCACCTGACCCAGTTTGCGCAAAGCGTTACAGCCCCGCCATGGTGCGCCGCACGATATCGATCCGGGCGTTATTGGGCGGATGGGTGCCAAGGAAACGGTCGCCGGGATCGGGAATGCGGGTAAAGAACTCGGCCCCCCTCAGCGGATCATAGCCCGCCCGCGCGGTGATGATCGTGCCAAGGGCGTCGGCCTCAAGCTCGAAATCCTTGGAATATCGCCGCGCGCCGACCTCTGCACCCAATTCCTGCGCCGTGCGCACGGCATTGGCATCGCCCCCGCTCAGCGTGGCGAGACCGGCAAAGATCACCGCCCCCGCCATGGCGTTTTGCTGCTGGCGTTCAATATGGCCCGCGATGTGATGCGCGGCCTCATGGCCCAGCACAAAAGCAAGCTCGTCTTCGTTGCGAGCATCGGCGATCAGCGCCAATGTGAACGCCACGATGGGGCGGCCATTTTTATCAAGCGTTTGGAATGCATTGGCCGGTTGGCCGGGGCGGTCATCAACCACGATATTGAAATCACAGTTCATCCCCGTCGTCCGATTGCGACACTCCCGTTCGGCCACGGGTTCAAGCGTGCGGACCACCTGAACAAAGCTCCGCGCCGCCGCGCTTGCGCTCAGCCGCGGGCTTGTCTGCCCCGTGGTCTGCGGCCTGTCGGCCGGGATCGGGCCTGTCTGGATCGGTGCCACCTCACAGGCAGAAAGCAGGGCGATGACGGCAAATGCGCCAAGGGCATTTAACAATTTCACGGCTGATCCTCGCTCGGGGGTCCTTGAGCCACCTGTCTATCATGACGCCCTGCCACCGCCACCCCCGTTCACGGAGCTTTGACGCTCATACGGCGGCCTTGCGCTCGCGAGCACAAAGCCTAATGTGCCCTCATGTTTACCATCGAGCATGAATTCGACGCCACCGTCATCACCCTGATCGACGAATCCGACGCGCCCCTGCGCGAGGACGTCACCGTCTCTGCCTTCGCGGGGCAGATCACGATCGAGCAATGGGACGCCCGAACCGACCGTGTGGCCAAGATCACCCTGTCCCCCGCGCAGCTGAGCGATCTGACGGCGGCCTTAAACCTGCCCGAGGGCATCTACCGAAGCAATTCCTGAGGATCGTCACATGGCCACCGGCACAGACATCAAGACCTATTTCAACGGCGCATGGCATGACGGCGATCTGCCGACCATCAGGGCCGCCGACCACGGCGCATGGCTGGGCACCACCGTTTTTGACGGCGCGCGGCTGTTCGACGGGCTCGCCCCCGATCTGGAAGCGCATTGCGTGCGGATCAACCGCTCGGCCCGCGCGCTGATGATCACTCCCACGGTTGAAACCGAGGATATGATCGAGATGTGCCGCGAGGGGCTGAAGAGCTATTCGCGTGATCAAGCGGTCTATATCCGCCCGATGTATTGGGCGCTCGCGGGCGACGAGTTGGGCATCGTGCCGCGCGAAGGTGCCACCGGCTTTGCCATCAGCCTTGAGGCCATCCCCATGGCCCCGCCCGAGGCCGCGACCACCCTCACCCGCACCCGCTTCCGCCGCCCGGTGCTGGAGGATAACGTCGTTAACGCCAAGGCGGGCTGCCTCTACCCCAACAACGCCCGCATGATGGTCGAGGCGCGCTCCAAAGGTTTCGGCAACGCACTGGTGGCCGATGCCATGGGCAATGTCGCCGAAAGTGCCAGCGCCAATGTCTTCATGGTCAAGGATGGTGAGGTCTTCACCCCCATCCCCAACGGCACATTCCTTGCCGGGATCACCCGTGCGCGGCATATGTCGAACATGCGCGAGGCGGGGATGAATGTGCATGAGACCGTCCTCAGCTTTGACGATTTCCATGCCGCCGATGAGGTCTTTCTGTCGGGCAATATGATGAAGGTCACACCTGTCAGCGCCTTTGACGACACGCAATATGGCACCGGGGACAACCAGAACCCGGTCACGCGCCGGGTGCGTGAAATGTACTGGGATTGGGCCGCAAGTCAGCGCGGCTGAAGGCCCGGACGGCAGCGGCGCGCGAAAGCAATTGCCAGCGCCGCCCGCCCGCGCCATGATCGCACCGCACCGGGAGGAGGTGCGGAGAGAGGGTTTGATGCGGAAATTCCTAGTGGTGTTGGACGATAGCACCGAATGTTTGAATGCCATGCGTTTCGCCGCCCTGCGCGCAGCGCGCACGGGGGGCGGCGTGGCCGTGCTTTCGGTGATCCCACCCGAAGAGTTCAACCATTGGATCGGCGTTGGCGACCTTATGCGCGAAGAGGCCCGCGAACGGATCGAGGTGCATTTCGAGGTCTTCGCCAAATGGATGCGCGACAAACAGGGCGTCGATCCTGAGTTGATCATCCGCGAGGGCGAACCGACGGACGAGATCATTCAGCAGCTGTCCGACGACCCCGACATCGGCGTTCTGGTGCTCGGCGCCAGCGGTGACCGCAAGAAAGGCCCCGGCCCGCTGGTCACGCAATTGTCGCGCTCTGCCGGCGCCCTGCCCGTGCCGATCACCATCGTGCCCGGCGATCTGAGCAAGGAACGGCTCGAAGCGATCACCTAAGCGTTCTGCCGCCCGCCCCAATGCCCGGCGCCGCAATTTAGAACGGTTCTAAACCTTGACTTGCCGCCCGCGCAGGCGCATATCAGGAGCCACGCCGAAAGCGAGGTACACCCCATGTTCATCCAGACCGAATCCACTCCGAACCCCGCAACGCTCAAGTTCCTGCCGGGTCAGACCGTGCTGGAGATGGGCACCGCTGATTTCCCCTCTCCCGAAGCCGGGGCGACCTCCCCGCTGGCCCAACGGCTCTTTGCGGTCGAAGGCGTGACCGGTGTGTTCTTCGGCACCGATTTCGTCACCGTGACCAAGCAAGACGCGGTGGAATGGGACCATGTGAAACCCGCCCTGCTCGGCGCTATCATGGAGCATTTCCAGTCCGGCGAGCCGGTCATGGCCTCTGACCACCAGCCCACATCCGGCCACGCCGCGCATGAGGGCGAAGACGGTGAAATCGTCGGCCAGATCAAAGAGTTGCTCGACAGCCGCGTGCGCCCCGCCGTGGCCCAAGATGGGGGCGACATCACCTTCCACGGATTTGAGCGTGGCGTCGTCTATCTGCATATGCAGGGCGCCTGCGCCGGTTGCCCCTCTTCGACCCTGACGTTGAAAATGGGCATCGAGAACCTGCTGCGCCATTACATCCCCGAGGTCACAGAGGTGCGCCCGGTTGCCTGAGCATCACGCAAGCGGGCCACTGATTCTGGCCTTTGACACATCGGCCGCGCATTGCGCGGCCGCTTTGCTGTCGGGCAACCGGATATTGGCCTCCCGCACCGAGCCGATGACCAAGGGTCAGGCCGAGCGGATCATGGTCCTTTGCGAGGAATTACTGAGCGAGGCCGGGCTGGGCTATGCCGACCTCACCGCGCTTGGCGTCGGCATAGGGCCGGGCAATTTCACCGGTATCCGCATCGCCGTTTCTGCCGCCCGCGGGCTGGCGCTTGGCCTTGGCATTCCGGCGGTTGGGGTCGATGCCTTCGACGCGCTGCGCGAAGGCCATGACGGCCCCTGCGCCTGTGCAGTGGATGCCCGCCGCGATCAGGTGTTTCTGCAAGGCTTTGACAACCCCGGCATTTCCGAACCCGCACTACACGACGCCGCCGCCCTCCCGGCCTTCACCGGCCCGCTGATCGGCACGGGCGGAGAGCCGCCAGCGATGCCCGTGGCCGAAGCCATCGCCCGCATCGCTGCGCGCCGCTTTGCCAGCAATCCGCCGCGCCCTGCGCCGCTTTACCTCCGGCCCGCCGATGCCGCCCCCGCCCGCGACGCGGCACCGGTGCTGCTGCCGTGACACCGGCGGCCCTCGCCACGATTCACGCTGCGGCCTTCACCCAAGACAGGCCGTGGCAAGAGGCGGAGTTCGCAAGCCTGCTCGACAGCCCCTTCGTGCAGCTTTTCACCTGCCCCGGCGGCTTTGCCCTGACCCGCACCATCGCGGGCGAATCCGAACTGCTGACGCTTGCCGTGGACCCTGCGCAGCAACGTCGGGGGCTGGGCCGGGCCCTGCTGCGCGACTGGCTGGCCGCCCTGCCCGCCGACTGCGAAAGCGCCTTTCTCGAAGTCGCTGCCGATAATCTGCCCGCCCGCGCGCTCTATGATGATCAAGGTTTTGCCCAAATCGCTACCCGCCGTGCCTATTACGCGCGCAGCGGCGTCCCACCCGTGGATGCCTGCATCCTGCAACACGTCTTGACCCATGGTCACGCTGGCGATCCGTGCGGCTTGCCCTCAAAAAGCGGTTGACCCTACCCCCCGCCTGCGCCCTAGATTATACCTGATCACATGATCCACAAACGCCGTGGCGGCAGCATCTGATTGACCGCCCGACACCACAACCCGGGAGACACCAAATGACCCTCATGACGAAATTCCTCGGCGCTGCTGCGGGCCTCGCGCTCACCGCAGGCGCGGCAGCGGCTGAACCGGCGCTGATCTTCGACCTCGGCGGTAAGTTCGACAAGAGCTTCAACGAAGCGGCCTTCAACGGTGCCTCCCGCTGGGCCGAAGAAACCGGCGGCAAATTCGCCGAGATCGAAATGCAGTCCGAAGCGCAGCGTGAGCAGGCCCTGCGCCGCTTCGCCGAATCCGGTGCCAACCCGATCATCACCATGGGTTTCGCCATGGCCGATCCGCTGGCGACCGTCGCGCCCGACTATCCCGACACCAAGTTCGCCGTGATCGACGTAAACTGGCTTGACCTGCCCAACGTGCGTCAGGTCAGCTTTGCCGAACATGAAGGCTCCTACCTCGTCGGCGTCATGGCCGCGATGGCCTCCGAGAGCGACACCGTGGGCTTCGTCGGTGGCATGGACGTGCCGCTGATCCGTCACTTCGGCTGCGGCTATGCCCAAGGCGTCAAAGCGACCAACCCCGACGCCACCGTCATCGCCAACATGACCGGCACCACCCCCGCCGCGTGGAACGACCCGGTGAAGGGCTCTGAGATCACCAAGGCGCAGATCAACCAAGGCGCTGACGTGGTCTATGCCGCGGCGGGCGGCACCGGCGTGGGCGTGCTGCAAACCGCTGCCGACGAAGGCATCCTGTCGATCGGCGTCGACAGCAACCAGAACCACCTGCACCCGGGCAAGGTCCTGACTTCCATGCTGAAACGCGTCGATGTCGCCGTCTATGACGCGATGATGGCGGGCGAAGACCTTGAAGTCGGCGAAGTCGTGACCCTCGGCCTTGCCGAAGAAGGTGTTGGCGTTGCCATCGACGAGCATAACCAAGATCTCGTGACCGAAGAGATGAAGGCCGCTGTCGACGAGGCGCGCCAGAAGATCATCGACGGCGAGATCAAAGTGGTCTCCTACTACGAGAACGACAGCTGCCCGGCACTGGACTTCTGAGCCCGATTTATCCACAATCGACCCCCGGGGCCGCGCCGATCATCGGCGCGGCCCCTTTTAAAACCCCACAGCGTGACCGGGGCAGCGATGGACCAACGCCAGATCAAGGGCTGCAACGCCCGCAGGACCTTTTGACATGACCGATACCGCCCCCGCGATCGAACTCAAGGGCATCTCCAAGGCCTTCGGCCCGGTACAGGCCAACAAAGATATCTCCATCCGCGTCATGCCGGGCACGATTCACGGCATCATCGGCGAGAACGGCGCCGGTAAATCGACGCTGATGTCGATCCTCTACGGCTTCTACAAGGCCGATGCGGGCGAGATTTTCATCAGTGGCCGCAAGACCGAGATTCCCGACAGCCAGGCCGCCATCGCCGCCGGCATCGGCATGGTGTTCCAGCACTTCAAGCTGGTGGAAAACTTCACCGTGCTCGAAAACATCATCCTCGGCGCCGAGGATGGCCGCCTGTTGAAGCCTTCACTATCGAAGGCGCGCAAGACGCTGATCGAACTGTCGAAGGACTACGGTCTCAACGTCGATCCCGATGCGCTGGTGCAAGACATCGGCGTGGGCATGCAGCAGCGCGTGGAAATCCTGAAAGCGCTCTACCGGCAGGCCGACATCCTCATCCTCGACGAGCCCACGGGCGTACTGACCCCCGCTGAGGCCGACCAGCTCTTCCGCATTCTCGGGCGTCTGCGGTCCGAGGGCAAAACCATCATCCTGATCACCCACAAGCTGCGCGAGATCATGGAGATCACCGACACCGTGTCGGTCATGCGCCGCGGCCAGATGACCGCCACCGTAAAAACCGCCGAGACCTCGCCCCAGGAACTGGCCGAGCTGATGGTCGGGCGCAAGGTGCTCTTGCGCGTCAACAAAGAGCCCGCCACCCCGGGCGAGGTGATCCTCGATGTCAAAGGCCTGCGGGTCGTTGACGACAAGGGCGTCGAGCGGCTGCGCGGGATCGACCTTCAGATTCGCGCGGGCGAAGTGCTGGGCCTCGCGGGCGTTGCGGGCAACGGCCAGTCGGAACTCTTGGAAGTGCTGGGCGGCTATGCCGACGGCACCGGCAACGTTACGCTCAACGGCACGCCGCTGGACCTCTCGGGCAAGAAAAGCGACGGCCAGTCGCGCCGCGCGCGCGGCGTGGCCCATGTGCCCGAAGACCGCCAGCGCGAAGGACTGATCATGGATTTTCAGGCTTGGGAGAACAACGTCTTCGGCTACCACCACGACGATCGCTTCAACAGTGGCATGCTGATGGACCACGCCGCGATCCGCGCCGATGCCGAGGACAAGATGGCCCGTTTCGACGTGCGCCCGCCCGATCCGACACTCGCCGCCAAGAACTTCTCGGGCGGCAACCAGCAGAAAATCGTTCTGGCGCGCGAGATCGAGCGCAACCCAGACCTGCTGCTGATCGGCCAGCCCACGCGCGGCGTCGACATCGGCGCGATCGAATTCATCCACGAGCAGATCATTGCTCTGCGCGATCAGGGCAAGGCGATCCTGCTGGTCTCGGTCGAGTTGGAAGAAATCCTCGCCCTGTCGGACCGCATCGCGGTGATGTTCGACGGGCAAATCATGGGCGAACGCGCCGCCGATCAGACCGACGAAAAGGAGCTTGGGCTGCTCATGGCAGGCATCACCGATACCGAGAACGAACACAGCGTGGCCGAGGTCGAGGCCAATCTCGCCCGGGCGGGCGGCGACGCGCGCAAGGAGGTCTGAGATGGACGTGATGCCGAAATGGGCCGAGGTGATCCTCGTGCCGCTGATCTCCCTCCTGCTGGCCGCCGTGCTTTCCGCGCTGGTCATCCTCGCCATCGGCGAAGACCCGATCGCGGCCGTGAACCTGATGGTCAAGGGCGCGCTCGGCTCGACCTATGGCTGGGGCTACACGCTCTACTACGCCACCAACTTCATCTTCACCGGCCTTGCGGTCGCCGTGGCCTTCCACGCGCGGCTTTTCAACATCGGCGGTGAGGGTCAGGCGATGCTGGGCGGCCTCGGCGTGGCGCTGGCCGCGCTCTACATCCCCTGGCCGCATTGGACGCTGGCGCTGATCGGTTGCGGCGTCATGGCCGGTGTTCTGGGCGCCATCTGGGCGGCGATCCCGGGCTGGCTACAGGCCAAGCGCGGCTCCCACGTCGTCATCACGACGATCATGTTCAACTTCATCGCCGCGGCGCTTTTGAACTACGTTCTCGTCAACGTCATGCGCCCACCGGGCAGCATGGACCCGGCCAGCGCCCGCTTCCCCGAGGCCGTGCATCTGCCGACCTTGCACGAGTTGCTGGCCCCCCTTGGCATCGCCTTCTCGAAATCCGCGCCCGCCAACGTCTCGCTGCTGGTGGCGGTCGGCGCCTGCGTGGCGATCTGGATGCTGATCTGGCGCACGCGTCTGGGCTATGAAATCCGCGCCTACGGCCATTCGCAGCCGGCGGCGAAATACGCGGGCATCTCGCCCGTGCGCATCACCATGATCACCATGATCATCTCGGGCGCGCTGGCGGGGCTGATGGCGATCAACAACGTCATGGGCGAAAGCGAGCGTCTGGTGCTAAACGCGACCGAGGGCGCGGGCTTCATCGGCATCGCCGTGGCGCTGATGGGCCGCTCGCACCCGGTGGGCGTCTTCTTTGCCGCCCTGCTCTTCGGCTTCCTCTACCAAGGCGGCGCGGAACTGGCGCTCTGGACCTCGATCCCGCGCGAGTTGATCGTCGTCATCCAAGCGCTCGTGATCCTCTTCACCGGGGCGCTCGACAATATGGTGCGGATGCCGCTGGAGCGTCTCTTCTTGATGTTCCGCCGCCCCGGCCCGCCCAAACCCGGCCCCCGCAGCGCCCAGTCGGAGAGCCCGGAATGAGCCCCTATACCCCCCTGAGAAAGCGGGTCTGACCTATGGACTACATCACGCTCATCCAATTGCTCGACAGCACCGTTCGGCTCGCGACGCCGCTGCTCTTGGCCTGTCTTGCCGGTCTTTTCTCCGAACGCGCGGGCGTTTTCGACATCGGGCTCGAAGGCAAGATGCTGGCCGCGGCCTTCTTCTCGGCGGCACTCGCGTCGCTCACCGGGTCGGTCTGGCTGGGTTTGGCGGCGGGCATCGCCTCCTCGCTGGCGCTCAGCGCCGTGCATGGTCTCGCCTCGATCACCTTCCGCGGCAACCAGCTCATTTCCGGCGTGGCGATCAACTTCCTCGCCGCCGGCATGACCGTGCTGATCGCGCAGGACTGGTTCGCCCAAGGGGGCCGCACCCCCTCGCTCTTCGGCGGCGCGCGGTTCGAGCCGATCACCCTGCCCTTCGCCGAGGCGATGGAGAGCGTGCCGGTCATCGGCCCGCTCTACGAAGAGCTCATCTCCGGCCATTCGATCCTCGTCTATGCCGCCTTCCTCGCCGTGCCGCTGACATGGTGGATCCTGTTCCGCACCCGCTTCGGCCTGCGCCTGCGCGCGGTGGGCGAGAACCCCGCTGCCGTCGACACCGCCGGTGTCTCGGTCGTGGGTCTGCGCTATGCCGCGGTGGCCATCGCGGGGCTGCTCTGCGGCGTGGCGGGGGCCTACCTCAGCACCGCGCTGCAGGCGGGTTTCGTCAAGGACATGTCGGCGGGCCGCGGCTTCATCGCGCTGGCCGCGCTGATCTTCGCCAAGTGGCGTCCGTGGTACGCCCTTTGGGCCACCCTGCTCTTCGGCCTCTTCGGCGCGCTGGAGACCCGACCGGACGTGATCCAGTCGGTCATCGGCATCAAGGTGCAGGGCCAGCTTCTGGGCGCCCTGCCCTACCTGATGACCGTGGTGATCCTCGCCGGTTTCGTCGGAAAAGCGATCCCGCCGCGCGCGGGTGGCGAGCCCTATGTGAAAGAACGCTGACACTTCCTTCCGGCCCTTGCACCCGAGGGCCGGATCGGCGCAACCTGTCAAAGTGGTCACCTCACCGCGACAAGCTATGTTGAACTGCGCGGCCGTTCGGGGCTAGGAAACGTCATGCAAATCTACCTGCCCATTGCCGAAGTATCGGTCAACGCCTTCCTCCTTTTGGGGTTGGGCGGCATCGTGGGCATCCTTTCGGGCATGTTCGGCGTCGGCGGCGGGTTTCTGATCACGCCGCTGCTGTTCTTTGTCGGCATCCCGCCCGCCGTGGCGGTGGCGACCTCGACCAATCAAATCGTAGCCTCTTCCTTCTCGGCGCTTCTGGCGCATCTCAAGCGAAAGACGGTCGATTTCCGAATGGGCTGGGTGCTGCTGGCCGGGGGCCTGATCGGCTCCGGCATCGGCATGTTCATCTTTAACTACCTGAAATCGCTCGGCCAAGTCGATCTGCTGGTGACGCTTTGCTATGTCGTTTTCCTTGGCATTATCGGCGGGCTGATGTTCGTGGAATCGCTCCGCGCCATCCGCCGCACCCGCAAGGGGGGCCGAGTCAAACGCAAGAAGCACTATTGGGTGCATGGGCTGCCGTTCAAAATTCGCTTTCGGGTTTCGGGCCTTTATATCTCAGTGATCCCGCCGGTGCTGGTCGGCGCGGCTGTCGGGATGCTTTCGGCGATCATGGGCGTGGGCGGCGGTTTCATCATGGTGCCTGCGATGATCTACCTGCTTGGCATGCCGACCAAAGTGGTGATCGGCACCTCGCTTTTGCAGATCATCTTCGTCACCGGCTTCACCACCATGCTCCATGCCACCACCAACCAGACGGTCGACATCGTGCTGGCGGTGCTGCTGCTGGTGGGCGGCGTGCTCGGCGCGCAGGTGGGCACGCGGATCGGCGTGCGGATGCAGGCCGAACAGCTGCGCATCCTGCTCGCGGTGCTGGTCTTGGCGGTCTGCGGCAAGCTGGCGCTTGACCTGTTGCTGGAACCGGCGGAACTCTATTCACTCAGCCCGGTGGCGGCGGAATGATGCGCGCGCTAATCGCCTTCCTTGGCCTGTGTTTCACGGCCCTGACCGCCACGGCGGAAGAGGAGATTGTGCTTGGCCTCAGCCAGGCCGAAGTCTCCATCACCACCAATTTCGACGGGTCCGAGATTCTCGTCTACGGGGCCGTCAAACGCGAAACCCCGATCCCCGATGGCGCGCCGCTCGAAGTTGTCATTACCGTCTCCGGCCCCTCGGCCCCGGTCATGGTGCGCCGGAAAGAGCGGCGCTTTGGCATCTGGGTGAACACCGCCGCGGTTGAGGTCGACCGCGCGCCGAGCTTCTACGCCGTGGTCACCTCCGGTCCGCTGGCCGAGGTGCTCAAACGTATCGAAGACCTGCGCCACCGCATCTCCATCCCCCGCGCCATCCGGTCGGTCGGCGCCCCGATGGAGATCGCGGACCCCACCCAATTCACCGACGCGCTGATCCGCGTGCGCAAAGATGCGAACCTGTACCAAGTCATCGAAGACGGGGTGAAGGTGGATGAACAGACCCTCTTCCGCGCCGCCGTCGCCCTGCCCGCCTCGCTCACCGAAGGGGCCTATGACACGCGGATTTTCCTCACGCGCAGCGGCGATGTGGTGGCGCAATATGAGACGATCATTGACGTGCGCAAAGTCGGGATGGAGCGTTGGTTGTTCAACCTCGCCCACCAACAGGCGTTTCTCTACGGGCTGCTGTCGCTCTTCATCGCGGTCGCGGCGGGCTGGGGCGCTTCGGCCGTCTTCGGCCTCATGCGCCGCTAAGCCGCGCCATCCTCGGTCGCCTCAAGCGTCAGCGCCGCCGCTGGCGCCGCCCGCAGATCGTCCACCCGCAGCGGCCCCGAAGGCTTGCTGAGCCGGTTGCGCACCACCCAGATCAGACGCTCCTGCGCGCGGGTGATGGCGACATAGGCCAGCCGTTTCCACAGCGGCTGCCCCGCCTCGCTCCGCCCCATCCGCGCGGCGGCATAAAGATCGGGGGCGAAGACCTGCACGTTCTCCCACTGGCTGCCTTGGGCCTTGTGGATCGTCACCGCCGCCCCGTGCAGAAAAGTCGCCCCCATGCGGGCGGCGAAGGGGATGAAGGGCTCTTCTTCGTCGGGTTTCTCGATCTTCACGATTGAGGCGGCACTCACCTGCGGGTCCTCGGCCCCGATCACATGCAAGCGGCTGAAGCCGGGCTTGCGCCCCTCGCCCAGATAGACCACCTGCGCGCCCTTGATCAGGCCGCGCGCCTCCAGATCCAGCCGTTTCTTGCGGTGTTTCAGCGGCAGCTCGATCCCGTCGCAGATCAGCGGCTCACCGGCCAGCAACGCATCCTCCGGCGCGCCATGTACGCTGCGGAACGCATTGATGAGCCGGATGCGCGTCGCGTTGCGCCAGACCAGCACCGGGCTGCGCGCCATGAGATCGACTTCGACACGCTGGCCCCAGACCACGCGGTCATCCTTGCGCGCCGCGTCTTCGATCATCCGCTCAAAGTCATGAAACTCCAACTGCGGATCGGCCAGCGCATGGGCGAGATCAAGGATCGGGTTGTCTGCCTCTTGCCGGTGAATGCGGTTGAGGTTCAAGACGCGCTTCTCGGGCAGTTTCTCGAAGACCATCGTGCCCGACTGCCCCACCGGTGCCAACTGCGCCGGGTCGCCGAACAACAGCAGCGTCGGGAAGATCTCTTTCAAATCCTCGAACTGCTTGTCGTCCAACATTGAGCTTTCGTCGACAAAGCCGATGTCCAACGGCTCTTCCCGCCGTTTCCAGCCGGTGATGAAGTCGCTGCCACGCAGCCCCGCCGCCGCCAACGCCCCGGGCACCGACTTGTTGTTCGCGAAAAACGCCGCCGCGCGGTCCAGTGCCATTTCACTGAGGCCCTCGATCTCGGGCTTCTCACCGTTGCCGGTCAGCCATTCGGCGATGCGCTCATACTCGGGGTGATAGACCGGCGTATAGAGAATGCGGTGGATCGTCGTCGCGGGGACCCCGCGCAACCGCAGCACGCTCGCCGCCTTATTGGTGGGCGCGAGGATCGCCAAGGTGCGCTTCTCGCGCTTCTTGCGCGATTCGTAATCGCCCGAGACGATCTCGACCCCGGCCCCTTCCAGCGCGCGGTAAAGCTCGGCCAGCAGCAGGGTTTTGCCCGATCCGGCCTTGCCGGTCACCGCCATCACCTGATCCGGCCCGCCCGCAGGCGGCATCAAAAGCGAGTCGTCCAGATCGATGCCCGCAGAGCGCAGCATATCGGCCACCTTGTCATGGGCGGCGGCTTGGTCTTCGGAATAGGTGAGCGCGGTAGATGTCATTGGGCGACCCTAAATGAGCCCCGCGCCGGGGGCCAGATGGCTTTGCTCCGCGCGCCTGCAATTCATGTGGATTATCCGCCTCAGACGACGATGAGCCCCCGGCTGAGTGCACGGGCGACAGCATGTGTGGTGTTGGATGCCCCGAGTTTGAAGCGGGCGCTTTCCACATAGGCGCGCAGCGTATGTTCCGAAATCGACAAACGGTCGGCCACTTGCGCGCGGCTATAGCCCACCGCCAGCAGGGTCATCGCATCCACCTCGCGCGGGGACAACGCCTGCACGGCACCCGGCGCCCGCTCCGGAGCCAGCGCCAACGCCTTTTCATTGAAGCAATGGGCCGCCCAGATCAAATCGCGGCGGTGCCGCGCGGTGAAAGCGGCCCAAACCCGATCGGTGCAACTGTGGTTCGTGGTGAAAAGCGCGAATTGCCCATGCGGCCCCCGGATCGGGACCGAGAACCCCTGATCGCCGACCCCATGGTACAAAGCATCCCGGCGAAACTGCCGCGCCGCGCGAGAGGACCAATCGAGGTCTTTCCAATCCACCGGCTCAAACCGGCGATAGCAGCCCGCGACCACAGGATCGATGCGCAGGTAGTTATGCGCCTGATAGCGCTCAGACCAAAGCGCGCCATAGGTGCCGCAGCCATATTGCACCCCCGCCGTGTCGACCCAGTGATAGACGACATGCAGAATGCCATAGTGATCACGCAGGTCTTTGCAGGCCTGCCCAAGGGCGGGCTGGCCATCAGCCTGCGCCAGCCTTTCCCAAATCCGTTCCAGATGCGGCTCTATCCTCATGCGTCTGGCCCATGGCCCTTTCGCGTTGCAAGGACATCTCAGCCAGAGCGATCAGCGCCGCGTCGTCCAACTGTTCCGCCGTGCGCGGCAGTTGGTTCGCCATGGCAAAAGCCCTGAGATCGGCCAAAACGTCCAATATCCAATCATCTCGCATGAGGGTCGCCCAGCTTTGGTTAATGGCAGATTAATACAACCCTAGCATGTACGAAATTTTGCACCATCCGCGCTTTCTGCCCCCCCATAAATAGCGGGGTTTCGGGCGCTAAGCCTCTGTTTCGACAGGGCTCCACGCAAAACCCCCGCAGCCGAAGCCGCGGGGGTCTCATCTTAGCCGATCCGTGTCGCTTAGTCGCGGGCGACCAGCGTGTCTTCCAGCGTGCGCAGCCCGGTCGTCGGGGCTTGGACCAGTACCGACATATTGCCCGGCTTATGTTCGTTGCGCATCATCTTCATATGCGCCTCGGGCAGATCGGCCCAGCTAAAGACCTCGGACATGCAGGGGTCGAGCCGCCGCTCCATCATCAGCTTGTTGGCCGCACTCGCCTGTTTGAGGTGGGCAAAGTGGCTGCCCTGCAAGCGCTTCTGGTGCATCCACATGTAGCGCACGTCGAAGGTCAGGTTGAACCCGCTTGTGCCTGCGCAGATCACCACCATGCCGCCCTTCTGCACCACGAAGGTGGAGACCGGGAAGGTCGCCTCGCCGGGGTGCTCAAACACCATATCGACGTTCACGCCCTTGCCGGTGATGTCCCAGATCGCCTTGCCGAACTTGCGCGCTTCCTTGAACCACTCGGCATATTCCGGCGTGTTCACGGTAGGCAATTGGCCCCAGCAGTTGAAGTCCTTGCGGTTCAGCACCCCCTTCGCGCCCAGATCCATCACGAACTGGCGCTTGCTCTCGTCGCTAATCACGCCGATCGCATTGGCGCCCGCGGTGTTGATGAGCTGGATCGCATAGGAGCCGAGGCCACCGGAGGCGCCCCAGACAAGCACGTTCTGGCCGGGCTTCAGGTCATGCGGCTCATGGCCAAAGAGCATCCGATAAGCGGTCGCCAGCGTCAGCGTGTAGCAGGCACTTTCCTCCCACGTGAGGTGCTTGGGGCGCGGCATCAACTGCTGGCTCTGCACCCGGGTGAACTGCGCGAAAGAGCCGTCGGGCGTCTCATAGCCCCAGATCCGCTGGCTGGGCGAATACATCGGGTCGCCGCCGTTGCATTCCTCGTCGTCGCCATCGTCTTGGTTGCAGTGGATCACCACCTCATCGCCAACCTTCCAGCGGGTCACCTTATCGCCCACCGCCCAGACGATGCCCGAGGCATCGGAGCCCGCGATGTGGTAAGGCTCGCCATGGCCGTCGAAGGGGCTGATCGGCACGCCGCGCGCGGCCCAGACACCGTTGTAGTTGATGCCCGCCGCCATCACGAGGACCAGCACGTCTTGGCTGTCAAGCTTGGGCACGTCGACCACCTCTTGCAGCATCGCGCTGTCGGGGTCGCCGTGCCGTTCGCGGCGGATCGCCCAAGCATACATCTGTTTCGGGACATGCCCCATCGGGGGCATCTCGCCCACTTCATAGAGGTCCTTTTGCGGGGCGTCATATTCGGCGTGTTTCGTATCCAGTGCCATGTGGGCCTCCTGCCGGTGATCGGTGTCTACAAGGTCTGTGCCGCACCGCAGAATCGCGGCGGCTCCCTTTCGGGATATGATCCACCGCGCAACAATGCAACCCCTAGATGCCGCCGTTTGTAATTTTATGACCCAGCAGTCGCAGCAATTTCTGCCGCAGGTGCAGCATTCTCCGAGGGGAAATGTGCAATGGAATTAGCGTAGAAGGCCAAAACAGGCCCCTGCCCCTCGACGATCTCCAGCCCCTCCGGGCCTTCGGAAATGACGCCACGTTTCTTGAGCCGCGCGACGGCGCGGGCGACCCGTTCGGGCAGGACTTCTGGCTTCGGCACCCGATTGCGCGGTGGCATCTGCTCCAAAGTGGCAGCCACTTCGGCCAGCAGATCGGCCTCCTTCATCGGGCGCGCGGCCTGCAACATCACCCGCGCGATCAGCGGCACGGTCAGCACCGGCATCGCCTGCGCGATCCGGTCCATCAAAATCTCCGACAACTCGGATACCGGCACCCCGGCCCCGGTACGGCGCAGCGACAGCGGATCGCCAAAGGTCACCGCCGCCGTGCCAAAACGCGTGTCGCGCCCGCGCAGCCGCCGCCACATCTTGCGCAGCACGAAGCCCACAACCACCGTGATCCGCGCTCCGAAACGCCGGTCCCCGCGCTGCCCGGCGGCGATCAACACGCGGTCCTCCAGCACCCGGTCATAGTTAATCGCCACGGGCACAAAGATGATGTCGCGCGCGCCCTCGGGGTCGAACCCATCCACGACATAGGAAAGAAGCCCAACCTTCGGCGGCTGCAAGGCCCCAGTCAGGCTCAAGCCGCCCTCGGGGTAGAAGGCCTGCGTCACCCCGCCCGTCGTGGCCATCTGCACATAGCGCGCCAAGACCTTGCGATAGAGCGCCCCGCGCGACCGGCGCCGGATGAAGTAGGCCCCCATGGAGCGGATCAACGTGCTTAGCGGCCAAACCCGCGCCCATTCCCCCACCGCATAGCTCAGCGCCGAAGACCGCGCGGCGAGATAGGTCACCAGCATGTAATCCATGTTCGACCGGTGGTTCATGATGAAGACCACCGTGGCATCCCGCGGTAGCGCGGCGAATGTCGTCTCGTTACTCACCGCCGTCTCGACCCGGTAGACCGTATTGGTCAACAGCCGCGCCAAGCGGATGCCGAAACTGAAATAGGCGAAGGCCGAAAACCGCGGCACGATCTCGCGCGCATATTCCCGCGCCTTTTGAAAGGCCACGTTTTCCGGCACGCCGTTGCTGCGGGCATAGTTGACGATCTCTTGGCTGACCTCCGGATCATAGATCAGCCGCTGGATCATGTCGTGCCGCCGCGCCAGTTTGAAGGGCTCAATGGGCCGCGTCAGCCGCTTGTTCAACCGCGCCACTGCCCGCTCAAGCCGCCGGCGAAAGAACCAACGCACCGACGGCAGTAGAAAATGGCTCAGCGCCGTGACGGCTGCGAAAACCACGATGAGGATGAACAGCCAAAGGGGCAATTGCACAGTCTGCGTCATGGCTTAACCCTTACAGCGCGGGGGCGAGAGGACAATATTTATCTGTTTCCCGCCTACCTAAGCGGCCCGAGTGATGCCGCAACGCAGCGAATTGACAGAGGCATATTATTTCCCTTATCAACGTCATGACGCAACTTTATTTCCACCCAGATTCATGAGGCCACGATGACCCAACCGCAGAAAGACCGCCCCTGGCTCATTCGCACCTATGCGGGCCATTCCACCGCCGCCGCGTCTAACGCGCTTTACCGCTCGAACCTTGAGCGCGGGCAGACCGGGCTTTCCGTGGCCTTCGACCTGCCGACCCAAACTGGCTATGACAGCGACCATGTGCTCAGCCGTGGTGAGGTGGGCAAGGTGGGCGTGCCCGTCAATCACCTCGACGATATGCGCGCGCTGTTTGACGGCATCCCGCTGGAACAGATGAACACCTCAATGACGATCAACGCCACCGCCCCATGGCTGCTGGCGCTCTACATCGCGGTGGCCGAGGAACAGGGCGCGGATGTCTCCAAGCTGCAAGGCACGGTGCAAAATGACCTGATCAAGGAATACCTCAGCCGCGGCACCTATATCTGCCCGCCCGCGCCATCGCTCAAGATGATCGCGGATGTGGCCGAATTCTGCTATACGAATGTCCCGAAATGGAACCCGATGAACGTCTGTTCCTACCACCTGCAAGAGGCGGGCGCGACGCCGGAACAGGAATTGGCATTCGCTCTGGCCACCGCCACCGCCGTGCTCGACGCGCTCAAACCCCGCGTCCCGGCAGAGGATTTCCCGAAATTGGTGGGCCGGATTTCCTTCTTCGTGAACGCAGGCATCCGTTTCGTCACTGAAATGTGCAAAATGCGCGCCTTTGTAGATCTTTGGGACGAGATTTGCCGCGAGCGCTATGGGGTTGAAGACCCAAAATTCCGTCGTTTCCGCTATGGGGTGCAGGTCAATTCGCTGGGGCTGACCGAACAACAGCCCGAGAATAACGTCTACCGTATTCTCATCGAAATGCTGGCCGTGACCCTGTCGAAAAAAGCCCGCGCCCGCGCCGTGCAATTGCCCGCATGGAACGAAGCCCTCGGCCTGCCCCGCCCCTGGGATCAACAATGGTCGATGCGGATGCAGCAGATCATGGCCCATGAAACGGATCTTTTGGAATTCGACGATCTATTCGACGGCAACCCGGCGGTCGATGCCAAGGTCGAATTGCTCAAAGAAGGCGCGCGGGCCGAATTGGCGAATCTCGACGGTATGGGCGGCGCGATTTCCGCGATCGATTACATGAAAGGACGTTTGGTCGAAAGCAATGCCGACCGACTGCGCCGCATCGAAAGCGGCGAAACCGTCGTGGTCGGCGTCAACAAATGGCAGCAAGGCGCGCCCTCGCCCCTGATGACCGGCGCGGGCGATATCATGCAATCCGACCCCGGCGCCGAGGCCGACCAGCTCGCCCGGCTCGACGCATGGCGCAGCGCGCGCGACGCGGGTGCCGTGAAACAGGCGCTGGCCGATCTGCGCGCCGCGGCGCAGGCGGGCGAGAACATCATGCCCGCCTCCATCGCCGCCGCGAAAGCCGGGGTGACGACCGGCGAATGGGCCGCGCAGATGCGCGCCGTTCACGGGGAATATCGTGGCCCCACAGGGGTTTCCGCAGGCCAGTCCAACAAGACCGAAGGCCTGGACGACCTGCGCGATGCGGTAGACGCGGTCAGCGACAAACTGGGCCGCAGGCTGAAATTCCTCGTCGGCAAACCGGGGCTCGACGGCCACTCAAACGGGGCCGAGCAGATCGCCGTCCGCGCCCGCGATTGCGGCATGGACATCAGCTATGAAGGCATCCGTCTGACGCCTGCGGAGATCGTCGAAGCAGCACAAACGGAAGCCGCCCATGTGGTCGGCCTGTCGATCCTCTCGGGCTCTCACGTGCCCCTGGTCGAAGACCTGATGAAACGCATGGCCGAGGCCGGGTTGACCCATATTCCCGTCATCGTCGGCGGCATCATTCCCGAGGCCGACGCCACCCGTTTGCGCGCCGCTGGAGTTGCGCAGGTCTATACGCCGAAGGACTTCGAATTGAACGTCATCATGCAGGATATTATTACGCTCGCCGATCCCAAAGCGGTGGCGGCGGAATAGGCTGACACAAAATACATCGTGCAATTAACCTATTGGCGCTATAATTCCCTCTACCAGCACAATCTGGAAAGGAAATATCAGATATGGAAAAAGACCTGAAATCCATGAGCCGTAAGGAACTGGAGAAACTTCTGTCGGATGTCAAAAAGGCATTGCAGGCCGCACAGGCGCGCGAACGCCGCGCCGCACGCAAGGCAGCGCAAAAGGCAGCGGCGGAATATGGCTTTTCCCTGAATGAGTTAGCTGATGAGGCCCCCGCGCCCAAGAAGGCCAAGAAGCCGCGCAAAGCCTCCGCCGGTCCGAAATCGAAACCCCAGTTCGCCAATCCAGAGAACCCGTCCCAGACTTGGACCGGAAAAGGCCGCCAGCCAAATTGGTTCCGCGCCCAAGTAGAGAATGGTTCCGATCCGGAAACGATGCGGGTTTAATACTTCCCGAAATACGGGAACTTCGCGCCGGTTGAATAGCAATTCACCGGCGCTTTTTTATTGCTAACGGAAATGTGAATTCGATAGTCACCGCCCGCACGGCGCCGAGCGGAAGTTTACGTCACGCCCCCTGCCCCACCGCAGCCCTTGTGAAGCCCGCCTTGCGCGGGCAAAATGCGCCAAACATCAGGAGACAGAAATGACCGTCCATATTGGCGCGAAACCCGGCGATATCGCCGAAACCGTATTGATGCCCGGCGACCCCTACCGCGCGAAATGGGCGGCGGAGACCTTTCTCGAAGGGGCCGAACTGGTCAACGAAGTGCGCGGTATGCTGGGCTTTACCGGCACATGGCGCGGCAACCGGGTGACGATCCAAGGCTCGGGCATGGGCATGCCGTCTCTGTCGATCTACGCCAATGAGTTGATGACCGAATATGGCGCGCAGACCCTGATCCGCATCGGCTCTTGTGGCGGCATGCAATCCCACGTCGGCATCCGCGACGTGATCATCGCCATGACGGCGAGCACCATCACCTCGCCCTCCTCCGGCATTTTCCGCGAATTGAACTACGCCCCCTGCGCCGATTACGGCCTTTTGAGCGCTGCTGTCGCTGCCGCCGAAAAGCTGGAGGCCAAGACCCATGTGGGCGGGATCTATTCCTCGGATGTATTTTATGCGGAGCGCCCCGACCTTGACGAGCAGATGGTGCGCCATGGCATCCTCGGTGTCGAGATGGAAGCGGCGGAGCTTTACACGCTGGCCGCGCGGCACAAGCGGCGTGCCTTGGCGGTGTTGACGGTGAGCGATCATTTGCAGACCGGCGAGGCGTTGCCGTCGGAGGATCGCGAAAAGAGTTTTGGCGATATGGTCGAGATTGCGCTGGAGGCGGCCTTTGCCTGAGTGCGGCGCCTGCTGAGAGGGCGGGATTGGTATTTGAAAAAGGATGAAGGGGCGCGGCGGGGGTCGCGCCTTTTTTCGTGGCTTGGCGGGTGGTGTGAGCGAGGGGGGTGCTTCGTTGGTTGGCGCTCGCGTGTGGGGAGAGTGCGGAAGGTATTTGGGAAAGGATGAAGGGAGGGGGTGTGGCGCGTCTTTCAGGCGTGTTGGCCGACGAGGCGGCCGGAGTAGAGGCAGCCGCCCAAGAAGGTGCCTTCGAGGGCGTTGTGGCCGTGGTAGCCGCCGCCGCCGAAGCCGCAGACCTCTCCGGCGGCGAAGAGGCCGGGGAGGATGGTGCCCGCAGGCGTGAGCACGCGGCCTTGGGTGTCGCTGTGTAGGCCCCCGAGGGATTTTCGGGTGAGGATGTTGAGCCGCACGGCGATGAGCGGGCCGTTGGCCGGATCGAGAATGGCGTGGGGTTTGGCGGTGCGGATCAGGCGGTCGCCACGGTAGTTGCGGGCGCCGCGGATCGCGGTGATCTGGGCGTCTTTGGCGAAGGGGTTGCCCAATTGGCCGTCGCGGGCTTTGATCTGGGCGCGGATGTGCTCTAGGGCGACGGGGCTCTCGGGTGTGAGGGCGTTCATGCGGGAAACGAGGGTTTCCAGATCCTCGGCGACGATGAAGTCCGCGCCTTTTTCTTTGAAGGCCTCGACTGCGGCGGTTGCCCCCTTGCCGAGCCGTGCTTTTAGGACTTCGCCCCATTTGCCGGAGGTGAGATCGGGGTTCTGTTCGGATCCCGAGAGGGCGAATTCCTTTTCGATGATCTTTTGCGTCAGGATGAACCAGCTGTGCTCGCATGCTTGCAGGATGCGTTTGAGGGTCGAGAGCGTGTCGAAGCCGGGCAGGCAGGGCGCCTCCATCCGGTCGCCGTGCGCGTCGAACCACATGGACGAGGGGCCGGGCAGGATGCGGATGCCGTGGTTGGGCCAGATCGGATCCCAATTTTGCACGCCTTCGCAGTAGTGCCACATGCGGTCTTCGTTAATGAGCCCCGCCCCGGCCTTTGCGGCGATGGCGTGCATCTTGCCGTCGACGTAGTCGGGCACGCCGCTGACCATGTGGCGCGGCGCGGGGCCGAGGCGGTCTTTGGGCCAGTGTTGCCGCACGAGGTCGTGGTTTGCGCCGATACCGCCGGTGGTGAGGATGACGGCCTCGGCGGCATGTTCGAAGTCGCCGGTGACATTGCGCGATGTGCTCTGACCGCGCGGGGCGTCGCTGTCTTCCAGCACCTCGCCCGCCACGCCGGTGACCGCGCCATCCGTTGTGACCAGCCGCGTGACGCGGTGGCGGAAGGCAAGGCGCAGCCTGCCCGCTGACGCGTATTCCTGCATCAGCCGCGCGAAGGGGGCGACGACGCCGATGCCGGTGCCCCAAGTGATATGAAAGCGCGGAACAGAGTTGCCGTGGCCATGGGCCCCTGCCCCGCCGCGCTCGGCCCAGCCGACGACCGGGAACCAGCGCAGGCCAATCTGGTGCAGCCAAGCGCGCATGTCGCCTGCCGCCCAGTCGATGAACCCTTCGGCAAGCTTGCGGGGGTTGGCGTCCACCGCCCGGTCGAACTGCGCCGAGCCCATCCAGTCGCGATAGGCGAGTTCCGCGCTGTCGCGGATGCCCATGCGGCGCTGTTCGGGCGTGTCGACCATGAAGAGACCGCCGAGCGACCAATAGGCCTGCCCGCCGAGACTTTGCGGGCCTTCTTGGTCCATGAGCAGCACCCGGCGGCCACGTAGCACGGCCTCATGGGCGGCAACCATGCCGGCCAAACCCGCGCCCACGACGATCACATCTGCTTTGAAACGCTCACCCATTGCCGCCTCCCCAGTTCCCGCAAGCTTGCGGTGGGTTGGGGGCAAAAGCAAGTCACAGACGCGGGGTGTCGAGCCCTTTGAGGCAGCGGTCAGGTGGGCCTTCGCTGCGGTAGGCTTCGGCCCCGCAGGCTACGCAGTGGTATTTGCGCAGCGCGCCTTTGTCCCCCGCCCGGTCTTCGCGCCAGCGGCAGTCCCGCGTGGGCGCGTTGCGACGGGCAAAGATCAGCACGATCACAAAGACGATAACGATGACGAAGGGCAGGATCATGGGAAAAACCAAAGGCCCGGCGCTTGGCCGGGCCTTCCTGTCGGATTGGGTGGATTAGACGGTGCGCTCGACCATCAGTTTCTTGATATTGGCAATCGCCGCCGCCGGGTTCAGCCCCTTGGGGCAGGTCTTGGCGCAGTTCATGATCGTGTGGCAGCGGTAGAGCTTGAAGGGGTCTTCGAGGTCATCCAGACGCTCGCCCGTCGCCTCGTCCCGGCTGTCGATGATCCAGCGGTAGGCATGCAGCAGGGCCGCTGGCCCGAGGTAGCGGTCGCCGTTCCACCAGTAGCTGGGGCAGGAAGTCGAACAGCAGGCGCACATGATGCACTCATACAGACCGTCGAGCTTGGCGCGATCGTCGATCGACTGTTTCCACTCCTTGCGCGGCTCGGGCGTGTCGGTCTCCAGCCACGGTTGGATGCTGGCGTGCTGGGCGTAGAAGTGAGTCAGATCGGGGATGAGGTCCTTGACCACCGGCATATGCGGCAGCGGGTAGATCTTCACCACGCCGTTGATCTCTTCCATGCCGTAGGTGCAGGCCAGCGTGTTGATCCCGTCGATGTTCATCGCACAAGAGCCGCAGATACCTTCGCGGCAGGAGCGGCGGAAGGTCAGCGTGGGGTCGATCTCGTTCTTGATCTTGATCAGAGCGTCGAGAATCATCGGCCCGCAATCGTCCATGTCGACGAAATAGGTATCCAGCGCCGGGTTCTTCCCGTCATCGGGGTTCCAGCGGTAGATGTGGAACTCGCGCAGATTGGTCGCCCCTTCGGGCTTGGGCCATGTCTTGCCGCTGGTCATGCGGGAGTTCTTGGGAAGCGTCAGTTGAACCATTATGCGTCTCCTAAAGCGTCATGCCAGCTGCGGGCGCGGCGGCCAGCAGGCAGGTACGGGTCTCGGGGCGCGACAGGATGGTGCGCACGGTGCCCGTTGTTGTGTCGTCCACGCCGACCACGGTGGCGCGGGCCAATTCGCGCAGCTCCAGCGCGTCAGCATTGTCGATGATGCAATCGGTGAAGGGGGTGATCAGCTCTTTCGGCACCTGCGGAAAACGGGTGGCCAGAACCTCGGTCACCACGCCTTTGGAGGTCTGGCGGGCGGTGTCATCCACCGCCTGCTGAACCTCCACACAGGCCGACAGGCCGAGCAACGTGGCCGCGATGAGTGCTGTGCGGACCATCAATACACCCGTGCCTTGGGGGCGATCTTCTTCATGTCGATGCCGCCTTCATCCTCTTTTGTCAGCGGATCAAGGTGCACGGCGCGGTAGGTCAGCTTGGCATCGTTGCCGTCGAACCAGGCCAGCGAATGCTTGCGCCATTCGTCGTCGTTCCGGTCCGGATAATCCTCATGCGCATGCGCGCCCCGGCTCTCTTTCCGCGCGGCGGCGGCGGTGATCGTGGCGGTGGCGTTGGGCATCAGGTTGGTCAGCTCCAGCGTCTCCATCAGGTCCGAGTTCCAGACGAGGCTACGGTCGGTGACATGCAAATCGTTCAGCTTGTCGGCCACGTCGATCATCTTCTTGCGGCCTTCCTCCAGCGTCTTGTCGGTGCGGAAGACGGCGGCATCGGCCTGCATAGTCTTTTGCATCTCAAGGCGCAGTTCGGCAGTCGGCGTGCCGCCCTTGGCATTGCGCAGACCGTCGAAGCGATCGAAAGCCTTCTCGACCGATTTGAGGTTCGGCGCGGGCACCGGGCTGTCGGCGTCGACGATCTTGGCGGCGCGGATCGCGGCGGCGCGGCCAAAGACCACGAGGTCGATGAGCGAGTTGGAACCCAGACGGTTCGCCCCATGTACCGAGGCACAGCCCGCCTCGCCCACGGCCATCAGGCCGGGTGCGATGGCGTCGGGGTTGTCCGCAGTCGGGTTCAGCACCTCGCCCCAATAGTTCGTGGGGATGCCGCCCATGTTGTAGTGCACGGTGGGCAGCACCGGGATCGGCTCTTTCGTGAGGTCCACACCGGCAAAGATGCGTGCGGATTCCGAGATGCCCGGCAGGCGCAGGTCCAGCGTCTCCGGCGGCAGGTGGTTGAGGTGCAGGTGGATGTGATCCTTATTCTCGCCCACACCGCGGCCTTCGCGGATCTCCATCGTCATGCAGCGCGAAACAACGTCACGGGATGCTAGGTCTTTATAGGTCGGCGCGTAGCGTTCCATGAAACGCTCGCCCTCGGAGTTGGTCAGATAACCCCCCTCGCCGCGCGCGCCTTCGGTGATCAGGCAGCCCGCACCGTAGATGCCGGTGGGGTGAAACTGAACGAATTCCATGTCTTGCAGCGGCAGACCCGCACGGGCCGCCATGCCGCCGCCGTCGCCGGTGCAGGTATGCGCCGAGGTCGCCGAGAAATAGGCGCGGCCATAGCCGCCGGTCGCCAGCACGACCATCTTGGCGCTGAACAGATGCATGGTGCCGTCGTCAAGCTTCCAACACAGCACACCTTGGCAGACACCGTCGTCCGACATGATCAGGTCGATGGCGAAATATTCGATGAAGAATTCCGCGCTTTGCTTCAGCGACTGGCCGTAAAGCGTGTGCAGGATCGCGTGACCGGTCCGGTCAGCGGCGGCGCAGGTACGCTGCACGGGCGGGCCTTCGCCGAATTCCGTGGTGTGGCCGCCGAAGGGACGCTGATAGATCTTGCCCTCTTCGGTGCGCGAGAAGGGCACGCCGTAATGCTCAAGCTCGTAAACCGCCTTGGGCGCTTCACGGGCGAGGTATTCCATCGCGTCGGTATCTCCCAGCCAGTCCGAGCCCTTGACCGTGTCATACATATGCCACTGCCAGTTGTCGGGGCCCATGTTGCTCAAGGACGCGGCGATGCCACCCTGCGCCGCCACGGTGTGGCTGCGGGTCGGGAACACCTTTGAGATACAGGCCGTGCGCAGCCCCTGCTCCGCCATGCCCAAAGTCGCGCGCAGACCAGCACCGCCTGCACCCACCACGACAACGTCATATTCGTGGGTTTCGTATTCATATGCTGCCATTTAATCGGTCTCCCGTTTGGGCGTATTGTTACAGGGCGAGCTTGGCGATGGCGAAAACGCCGACCGCTGCTGCGCCGTAGCTGATGATGGTCATCACGATGAGGGCGACTTTGTTGGCCAGCCCATGGACATAGTCCTCGATCAGCACCTGCACGCCGTCATTGAAATGTTTAAAGCCCACGATCAGCGTCAGCGCCGCCACGATGGCCGGGAAGGGCCGCGCGTAATAGGCAAGGATCTCTTCATAGCTGCCGCCGAGCGCACTGCCGAAGGTAAAGACGAACAGCGGGATCAGAACCAACAGCGCCAGCGAGGAGACTTTCATCGCCCAGAAATGCGCGGTGCCGGTTTTCGCCGAGCCAAGGCCGCGGGCGCGTTTGCGATCTGTCATGTATGCCATGGTGTCGCTCCTCAAACGATGATGATGGTCAGGATGGTCAGCACGACCGATCCGATCAGCACGGTCCAGCCCAGCTTTTCCGCGGTGGGGATATCGAGCATGCGGCCCGTGTCCCAGATCAGGTGCCGAACACCGGCCAGCGTGTGATACCACAGGCCCAAGAGCGACAGGGTAAAGACCAGATCACCGAACCAGCTGGTCATGATCCCGTTCACCGTGTCGAAATACTCAAGCGACGTGGCCGCGGCGAGGAACCACCACACGATCAGCAGCGCGGTGATCAGCATCGCGTTGCCGGTGATCCGGGTGAGAATCGACGTCATGGAAGTCAATTGGGGGCGATAAATCGTCAAATGCGGGGATAGCGGGCGGTTACCCCGGTTCACATCGGCCATGGCGCGGTCCTTTGTCCTGTGCTTTGTCCTGTGCTTTGCATCTTGATAGCGGTTTTTACAGGACTGTCACGGGGAACTGCGGGGAATCTGCGGGGTTTGGGCGGTGTTTCGGTGGAAAAATGACAGAGTGATGTGGTCCTGCCCGCTTTTGTGATCACAGCATATTATCGTGTGATCACAAAAATGCCCCCTCTCCCGAACGAAAAAGCGCGCCCCGATTGGGACGCGCTTTCGAACCCATATGCCGGGAAGCTTAGGCGAGGCTCTCATCGATGCCTTTGCAGGCTTCGACCAGACCTTTGACCGCGTTGACGGAGTTGTCGAACATCGCCTGCTCGTCTTTGTTCATCGAAATCTCGACGACACGCTCAACACCGCCTGCGCCGATCACGGTGGGCACGCCCACATAGAAGCCGTTCAAGCCGTAGGCCCCATCGACATGCGCCGCCGCGGGCAACACGCGCTTTTGGTCCTTGAGGTAGGCTTCGGCCATCTCGATCGCGGAGGTGGCGGGCGCGTAGAAGGCCGAACCGGTCTTCAACAGGCCCACGATCTCGGCGCCGCCGTCACGGGTGCGCTGCACGATCGCGTCGAGCTTGTCCTGCGTGGTCCAGCCCATCTTGACCAGATCCGGCAGCGGGATGCCTGCGATGGTGGAGTAACGCACCAGCGGCACCATCGTGTCGCCGTGGCCGCCCAGAACGAAGGCGGTGACGTCTTTCATCGAGACGTTGAACTCGGTTGCGAGGAAGTGGCGGAAACGCGCGGAGTCCAGCACGCCAGCCATGCCGCAAACCTTGTTGTGCGGCAGGCCCGAGAATTCGCGCAGCGCCCAGACCATCGCGTCAAGCGGGTTGGTGATGCAGATGACGAAGGCGTCGGGGGCGTGTTTGGCGATGCCCTCGCCCACGGATTTCATAACCTTGAGGTTGATGCCTAGCAGGTCGTCGCGGCTCATGCCCGGCTTGCGCGCCACACCGGCGGTGACGATGCAGACGTCCGCGCCCGCGATGTCAGCGTAATCTTGAGTGCCCGACATCGTGGCGTCGAACTTGCCCGAGGGGCCCGACGACGCGATATCGAGAGCTTTGCCCTCAGGGGTGCCCTCGGCAATGTCGAACAGGACGACATCGCCCAATTCTTTCAACGCTGCGAGATGGGCGAGAGTGCCGCCGATTTGCCCCGCGCCGATAAGCGCGATTTTGGGTCTGGCCATGGTCATGTCTCCGACAGAGGTTTCATTTGCGCCGGAGATACCGAAATGCGCGGTCCCGTGCAAGTTGCAGCACTGGCGGGCGGCTAACCCCTGCCCTCACCACGAAAAAGGCCGCCCCGAGGGGCGGCCAATTGCTGAACTTTAAGGCGAAGAATTAGTCGCCTTGGTACTCAGGCTGCGATTCCAGACGCTCTTCGGTGCTGTCGATGTAGATGCGCACGTCGTCGCCTTCCACGTTTTGCAGAACCTGAAGTTCGTCAAATGTCACGGCCACCGGCTTTTCGCCCAGACCAAGGAAACCGCCCACGTTGATGACAACACGGTCAATCTGGCCGTTGTCGCCGATCAGCAGCGAGTCGATTTCACCGACGGTCTCATCGTTGGCACCATAGACATAGGAGCCTTCGAGGTCTTCGGCGCTCATCTGCTCGATCATCTCGGCTTCGGCGTTGGCATAGCCTTCACGCTCAACTTCGGGGCGCGGCAGCAGTTCACGCTCAACGGTTTCGTCGCCTGTGATCACGGTGGTGTTGGCTTCGGCTTCGTTGACAGCTTCTTCTGTCTCGGCTTCGGCGTTCTCCATCATGGTTTCGGCTTCTTGCGCCATTTCCTCGGATTCGGCCTCTACGTCATTGGCCATCTCTTCGGTCTCGGCTTCAAGGTTCTCGGCCGTGTTCTCGGTGTCTTGCACCAGTTCCTCGGTCTCGGCCTCTACGTCATTGGCCATTTCCTCGGTCTCGGCTTCGACATCGTTCGCCATTTCTTCGGCTTCGGTCTCGCCATTGATGACGGTGACGTTCGCGTCAGTCTCGTTCATGGCGTCGCCTTCCATCTGCTCGCCGTCCATCATGGGGCGTTCGAACTCAGGCGCTTGCTCCAACATCTCTTTCGAGGTGTTCACAACGAGGAAGCGCTCACCGCCTTCATCGTTCAGGATGCGAATCTTGTCCATGGAGATGGATACGTCACGTTCACCCATGCCGAGGAAGCCGCCGATGCCAAGGATCACGGCAGTCACTTCGCCGTCCTGCGACACGATGATGTCGTTAATCTCGCCAATATCATCCCACTCCTGCTCGGCGCCATCGGCAACGGGGGTGGCCGCGTCAACTTCGGCTTCGGAGTTGTAGATGCGCATGCCGATCAGGTCGGATGCAAGGAAATCTGTCTGCTCTACGGCAACGTTGCCAAAGCCTTCGGAATGCGCGTCAGCAAAGGCTGCGCCGGTCATGGTCAATACGATGGCCGTGGTGCTCAGAAAACGTTTCATTGTAGGTCTCCTTCCAAAAATGAGCGTTGCTTGCTCTTCTGGAACCACAACCCGGATGGCCCTTTCCAGTTCCACGGCGGCACAAATAAATGGCGGGACTTCGCCCAAGCAGCGGCAGGCCCCAAACACGGAAAAGGCGGCCCCAGGCCGCCCGCGCTTCCACGATATATTCCGCCCTCAGGCGTCTTCGCCCTTGGCGGGCAACTCCTCTGCCAGCGTCTCGAACCCCTGGCCCGAGGCGACGAGACAGGTGATACCGTTGACCCCGGTGACCGTGATCGTCCAACTGCCCGTCTGGTTGGAGGCGAAAACCTCAACCACCGCATTATCGCCGCCCAGTCCCATGGACTGGCGCGTCTCGCCATAGCCATCGGCCAGCCGCAGCACCACATGATCGCGCGGCGCGCAATTGCGCGGCGTCTGCGCCTCGGTCGTGGTGGCCAACACAATCGCCGAAGCGGCGGTGAGCGCCGCGAGGTGAAGAAATTTAACGAAACCTGTCATAGCATCTGCCTTCGCATCGAAAGGCGTGATCCTTGGGGGATGGCAATGCGCCGTCTTTCGCACCGGCCCCAAAGCAGCCTTGGTTGAAATGACTGCATCCGCTGCGCTGGAAACTGCCTCAGATGCGACGCAACAGGGAGTGCGCCCCAAGGCTGAAAGACTGGTTAATCCGCCGCGCGGAAATCACCGCAACAGCTTCGCTGCGTCGCGGCATGTTTTGCCTTGAAGTTTTCGCATAAAAATGCCCCTCTGTGCGCAACAATGTTAGGCGGCCAGCGCGCCGCCCTGCCCGAGGAGCCTTTCATGACCGCCACAACCCGCCCCCTGCGTTCCGTTCTCTACATTCCCGGCTCCAAGCCCCGTGCCTTGGACAAGGCCCGCGGATTGGCCTGCGACGCGGTGATCTTCGACCTCGAAGATGCCGTCTCCCCCGATGAGAAGGTCGCTGCACGTGAAACATTGGCCGAGGCACTGGCCGAAGGCGGCTACGGCGCGCGGATGCGGGTGGTGCGGATCAACGGGCTCGATACCGAATGGGGCGCCGATGACGCCCGCGCCGCCGCCGCAATGAACCCCGATGCGATTCTCCTGCCCAAAGTCGGCTCCCCCGCCGATCTCGAAGCGCTGGCCGAGATCGTGGGCGACATCCCCCTTTGGGCGATGATGGAAACCCCCGGTGCGATGCTCAACGCCGCCGCCATCGCCGGACACCGCCAGTTGCAGGCCATGGTCATGGGCACCAACGATCTGGCGAAAGACCTGCAAACCCGCTTCCGCCCCGACCGGCTGCCGCTGATGACCGGCCTCGGGCTTTGCCTGCTGGCCGCCAAAGCGCATGGCGTGGCGATCATCGACGGGGTGTATAACGCGTTCAAAGACGAAGACGGCCTGCGCGCCGAATGCGAACAGGGCCGCGACATGGGATTCGACGGCAAAACGCTGATCCACCCCGCGCAGCTCGACATCGCGAATGCCGCCTTTACCCCGTCAGAGGAAGAAGCCGCCCTCGCCCGCCGCCAGATCGACGCCTATGAAGAGGCACAGGCCGCAGGTCAGGGCGTGGCGGTCGTCGATGGTAAAATCGTGGAAAATCTCCATGTTGCCACCGCCCGCGAAACACTGGCAAAACTGGCGGCAATTGCAGCCATGAGCCCGGAGCCTTCGCCATGACAATCCTCATCCTCGGCCTGATCCTTTGGATCGGGGCCCATCTCTTCAAACGCCTGATGCCTGCCCAACGGGCGCAGATGGGCACCGCAGGCCGGGGCGCGGTGGCCGCCGCATTGGTCGTGGCGCTGGCCCTCATCATCTGGGGCTATCGCGCGGCGGAGTTCATTCCGGTCTGGACCCCGCCGAGCTTCTTCATCCACATCAACAACCTGTTGATGGTGCTGGCCTTTTGGGTCTTCGGCTCCAGCGCCGCCAAGGGCGCCAAGGCATGGCCCGCCTATAAAACCCGCCACCCGCAACTGCTGGCGGTGAAGATCTGGGCCACGGCACACCTTCTGGTCAATGGCGATCTCGCTTCCATCCTGCTCTTTGCCACCATGCTGGGCTGGGCGGTGAGCGAGGTGATCCTGATCAACCGCGCCGAGCCGGGCTGGACACCCCCGCCCCACGCGGGCCGCGCTACCTATATCCGCCTCATCGTGATCTCCACGATCCTCTTCGTTCTCGTCGCCGGCATTCACACATGGCTCGGCGTCATCCCCTTCCCCCATTGACCCCGGAGCCTTCCATGAAAGTTTACCGCTTCCTCTCCGAAGAAGACACATCCGCCTTTTGCCACAAGGTCACCGATGCGCTGAACAAAGGCTGGGAGCTTTACGGCTCTCCCACCCAAACATGGGACCACAAGGCCGGGGTCATGCGCTGCGGCCAAGCCGTGGTGAAAGACGCCCCCGGCACCTATTCGCCCGACACAAAACTGGGCGAGCAGTGATGAGCAAGACCAACCGCGGCCGCTTTTTCGAAGACTACAAACTGGGCGAGGTGCTGCATCACGCGGTGCCCCGCACGGTCGGTGCGGGCGAACGTGCGCTCTATCACGCGCTCTACCCCGCCCGGCACGCGCTCTATTCCGCTGACAGTTTCGCGCAGTCCTGCGGGCTGAAGGCCAGCCCGCTCGACGATATGATCGCCTTTCACATCGTCTTTGGCAAAACCGTGCCCGATGTCTCGCTCAACGCCGTGGCCAATCTGGGCTATGCCCAAGGCCGCTGGCTGCGCCCCGTCTGGCCCGGTGACACGCTGCGCGCGGAAAGCGAGGTCATCGGCCTCAAGCAAAACTCCAACGGCAAGACCGGCGTCGTCTGGGTCCGCACCACCGGGCTGAACCAGAATGACGAAAAGGTGCTGGACTATGTCCGCTGGGTCATGGTCCGCAAAGGCGACCTCGACGCCCCCGCGCCCGAGACCGCCCTGCCGGACCTGCCCGATGCGCTGACCGTGGATCAATTGCACATCCCGCAGGGCCTCGACTTTACCAATTACGACTTCGCCCGCGCCGGGGAGCCGCACCGCTGGGGCGACTACGCGATCGGCGAAAAGATCGACCATGTCGACGGCGTTACGATTGAGGAAGCCGAACACATGATGGCCACGCGCCTGTGGCAGAACACGGCCAAGGTGCATTTCGACACCTCCGCCCGCCCCGACGGCTCGCGGCTGATCTATGGCGGCCATGTAATCTCCATGGCCCGCGCGCTGTCCTTCAACGGGCTGGCCAATGCGCAGATGGTCGTGGGGCTGAACGGCGGCGCCCATGCCAACCCCTGCCTTGCGGGCGATACCGTCCGTGCCTGGACCGAAGTGCTCGATAAGGCCGAGACGTCGGCCCCCGGTGTCGGTGCGCTGCGTCTGCGCCTTGTGGCGACCAAGGGCGGCGCCCCCTTCGAGCTGCGCGATGCGGCCGGAAAATACCGCTCCGAGGTTTTGCTTGACCTCGATTACTGGGCGCTCATGCCGCGCTAAACAGCCGGTCCGCCCCTTCGGTGGGGCGGCCTATCCCCCCTTATTCAAGCAAAAATCAGCCGATTCGGAGCTGCTGAGTGGAAATGTGATCACACGTAATTATCGTGTGATCACAAAACTCATTTTTAGCTGGCCAAACCCGGCTTTCTCCGAAAAAACCCTTACAGGAACGAAAGTCATCCCCATACTACGGGGCAACTGGAACAGAAACGGGACCGTTTTTATGAACATCCACGAATATCAGGCAAAAGCCCTCCTGCGCAGCTATGGCGCCCCTGTCTCCGACGGCCGCGTTGTGCTGAAGGCAGAAGACGCCAAGAACGCAGCCGGCGAAATGGACGGGCCCCTTTGGGTTGTCAAAGCGCAGATCCACGCAGGCGGTCGCGGCAAGGGCAGCTTCAAAGAAGCAGCCGCTGGCGAAAAGGGCGGTGTGCGCCTTGCCAAATCCGTGGAAGAAGCGGCCGAGGAAGCCAAGAAGATGCTGGGCAAGACACTGGTCACGCACCAGACCGGCCCGGCAGGCAAGCAGGTCAACCGCATCTACATCGAAGACGGCTCGGATATCGAGCGTGAGCTGTACCTCGCCCTGCTGGTTGATCGCCAGACCAGCCGCATCTCCTTTGTCTGCTCCACCGAAGGCGGCATGGACATCGAAGAAGTCGCCGAAGCGACACCTGAGAAAATCCTCAGTTTCTCCGTCGATCCGGCGACCGGCTACCAGCCCTACCATGGCCGCCGCGTGGCCTTCTCGCTGGGCCTCGAAGGCGCTGCCGTCAAACAATGCGTCAAGCTGATGGGTCAGCTCTACAAAGCCTTCATCGAGAAGGACATGGAGATGCTGGAGATCAACCCGTTGATCGTCATGCCCGGCAACGACCTGAAAGTGCTTGACGCCAAGGTCGGTTTCGACGGCAACGCCATGTACCGCCACCCCGACATCGCAAACCTGCGCGACGAGACCGAGGAAGACGCCAAGGAACTCGAAGCCTCCAAATATGACCTGAACTACATCGCGCTCGACGGTGAGATCGGCTGCATGGTGAACGGCGCGGGTCTGGCGATGGCCACCATGGATATCATTAAGCTCTACGGTGCGGAGCCTGCCAACTTCCTCGACGTGGGCGGTGGCGCGACCAAGGAGAAGGTGACCGAGGCGTTCAAGATCATCACCTCTGACGAGAACGTCAAAGGCATCCTCGTCAACATCTTCGGCGGCATCATGCGCTGCGACGTCATCGCCGAAGGCGTTGTCGCCGCGGTGAAAGAAGTCGGCCTGCAAGTGCCGCTGGTTGTCCGTCTCGAAGGCACCAATGTCGAAGAAGGCAAGGCGATCATCAACAACTCCGGTCTCGACGTCATCGCCGCCGACGACCTGAAAGATGGCGCGCAGAAGATCGTGAAAGCGGTCAAAGGCTAAGCCTTTTCGGCCATGCCTGCGGGGCACTGTGCCCCGCAGGCATGGCCGATATCACCGTTCCCGCCGCCCCATGACGGCGGGGGCAGATGCGACGACACCGCGCCGCGCCCACCCGATGATGCAATGAGGTCAGTATGGATCAATCTCCCAAATCCTCCCCCGTTCTGACGGGTATTGCGCTATTGGGGGCTGGAATTCTGATCCGGCAGTGGCAACCCGCGGCCCTGCGTCTGCCCGAAGCCGCCACCCACCGCCGCCGCGACCGCGGGTTGCGCCGCGCCGCGCGGAAATCCCGTGACGGGCTGGCGATGATCCTGCCGTCAAACTTCACCGGCTCCATCGGCCGCAGCCTGATGATCATGGGCGCGGGTCTGCTGACCCTGCGGGTGCTGGACCTGCTGGTCGATCAAGATGCGCAACTTTACTGATGCCCGTGCTGTCGCTCGCCCCCTTTATTCAACATGCGGCCAAGCGCGACGGCGCCCCGCGAAAGGCGGGCCTATGACACAGGCGCTTGCCTCTTCCCGCGCGGGCTGGTGGGTGATCCTTGCCCTGATCCTGGCCTTTGCCGCGCAGATGGTCGTCGTGAACGGCCTGCCCGCCGCCACCCAAACCACGCTACTGGCCGAAGGCGGCTTTTACGAAAGCCTCTCCGTCGTGGGTTACATCCTTTGCATTCTCGCATTGGTCTGGACCCTGCGCGGCGCGGTGTTGCGGGTCTGGTATCTGCCGCTGGTACTCGCGGTCATGGCGGCGCGTGAGTTGGACCTCGACAAAAGCCTGTTCACCCGCGGCCTGTTTAAAGCCCGGCAGTATACTGGTGAGGGCGTCCCGCTGGGCGAAAGGCTGATCGCCGGGTTGATCCTTGCGCTGATCGTCACCGCGATCCTGCTGATGCTCTGGCGTCACGCCCGGCCCTATCTCACGGCTCTGTTTCGGGGCCGCGCTTGGGCGGGGGCCGTCCTGCTAGGGATCGGCTTCACCGTCGCTTACAAACTGCTCGACGGCATCGCGCGCAAACTCGCCCCCTTGGGGATCGAGGTCAGCGCCGATGCCGAACGCACCGCCTTCGTCGTCGAGGAGATCGGGGAGCTTGGCATCCCGGTCATGTTCCTCGCCGCCATCCTGCTGTGGCCCGGCCCTGCGCCTGCCACGGTCCATCCCACCAACCGGGCGCACCGCGTCTGACGCCCCCGGGGCCTGCCCCCGGGATTAAACATCACCGACCAAGGAAGAAATCATGGCCGTACTAGTCAACGAAAACACCAAAGTCATCTGTCAGGGTCTGACCGGCTCACAGGGGACGTTCCACACCGAACAGGCCATCGCCTATGGCACCAAGATGGTCGGCGGCGTGACACCGGGCAAAGGCGGTCAAACGCATCTCGATCTGCCGGTCTTCAACTCCGTGCATGAAGCCAAACACGCGACCGAGGCCAATGCCTCCGTGATCTACGTCCCGCCCCCCTTCGCCGCCGACTCGATCCTTGAGGCGATCGACGCCGAGATGGAACTGATCGTCTGCATCACCGAAGGCATCCCGGTGCTCGACATGGCCCGCGTCGCCCGCGCGCTCGAAGGTTCCAAATCGCGCCTCATCGGCCCGAACTGCCCCGGTGTCATCACGCCTGACGCCTGCAAAATCGGCATTATGCCGGGCCACATCCACCGCCGCGGCTCCGTCGGCGTCGTGTCGCGCTCGGGCACCCTGACCTATGAGGCCGTCAAGCAGACCACCGACATGGGCCTCGGCCAGTCCTCTGCCGTGGGCATCGGTGGCGACCCGATCAAAGGGACCGAGCATATCGACGTGCTGGAGATGTTCCTTGCCGATGACGAGACACAGTCGATCATCATGATCGGCGAAATCGGCGGCTCCGCCGAAGAGGAAGCGGCACAGTTCCTCGCCGATGAGAAGAAGAAGGGCCGTTGGAAGCCCACAGCCGGTTTCATCGCGGGCCGCACCGCCCCTCCCGGACGCCGCATGGGCCACGCGGGCGCGATTGTCGCCGGTGGCAAGGGCGACGCGGAGAGCAAGATCGAAGCAATGAAAGAAGCCGGTATCGTCGTGGCAGACAGCCCCGCCACATTGGGCGAAGCGGTCAAAGAAGCGATCGACAAGGGCTGATGCCCGCCGGGCGGGCCATGGCCCGCCCATTGACCCACTCCGCAAAGCACTATGTTTTGCGGGGTCTTGATAAAAACCACCCGGCGCCGCCGACAGCGAAGGAGGGCAAGATGCACATTCAGACCGCGGTCAATCTCTGCCCGCTTTCGCCCGGGGCCGGCCCGCGGGCAAGCGCCCGATCCGGCGGCCCCGCAGGGCCCTGCGCCTCCGCCTTCGATACCTATGGCCCCCCGCCCCGGGCCTGACTATAGACCGACCCTGATTCTGACCCTGTCCCGTCTGCCCCGCCGAACAAAGGTGACCCAATGACCGACCAACCCGCCAACGAACAATTCCACGCATCTTCCTTTATGGAAGGCGACAACGCGGAATATCTTGAGGCGATGTACGCCCGCTATGCCAATGATCCCAACGCGGTTGACGAGGCATGGCAAACGTTCTTTGCGGCGATGGGCGATGACGCCGAAACCGCGCAGGCCGAGGCCGCTGGCCCCTCTTGGGCGCGCCCCGATTGGCCCCCCGCCCCCCAAAGCGAGGTGATGGGCGCGCTGACCGGCGTCTGGCCCGAACCGACCGAGGCGAAGGCCGCAGGCGAGAAGATCAAGAAAAAGGCCGAGGAAAAGGGCGTTCCCGTTTCCGACGATCAAATCCGCGCCGCCGTGCTCGACAGCATCCGCGCGCTCATGCTGATCCGCGCCTACCGCATCCGTGGCCACCTCGCCGCGACGCTCGACCCTCTGGGTATGCGCGACATGGGCGAACAGCCCGAGCTTGACCCCAAGTCCTACGGTTTCACCGATGCGGACATGGACCGCCCGATCTTCATCGACAATGTGCTGGGCCTCGAAGTGGCCACTATGAAGCAGATCGTCGGCATCGTCCGCTCGACCTACTGCGGCACCTTCGCGCTGCAATATATGCATATCTCCGATCCCGAGCAGGCCGGTTGGTTGAAAGAGCGGATCGAAGGCTACGGCAAGGAAATCGCCTTTACCAAGGAAGGCCGCAAGGCGATCCTGAGCAAGCTGGTCGAAGCCGAAGGTTTTGAAAAGTTCCTGCACGTCAAATACATGGGCACCAAGCGTTTCGGCCTTGATGGCGGCGAAAGCCTTGTCCCGGCGATGGAGCAGATCATCAAGCGCGGCGGCCAGTTGGGCGTCAAGGACATCGTCATCGGCATGCCGCACCGGGGCCGCCTCTCGGTTCTCGCCAATGTCATGCAGAAGCCCTACCGCGCGATCTTTAACGAATTCCAAGGCGGCAGCTTCAAGCCTGACGATGTGGATGGCTCGGGCGATGTGAAATACCACCTCGGCGCCTCCTCGGACCGTGAGTTTGACGGCAACTCCGTGCACCTGTCGCTCACCGCGAACCCCTCCCACCTTGAGGCGGTGAACCCCGTGGTGCTGGGCAAGGTCCGCGCCAAGCAGGACCAGCTCAACGACGAGGACCGCACCGCCGTCATGCCCGTGCTGCTGCACGGTGACGCGGCTTTTGCGGGCCAAGGTGTCGTGGCAGAATGTTTCGCGCTTTCGGGCCTCAAGGGCCACAAGACCGGCGGCACCATGCATATCGTGGTAAACAACCAGATCGGCTTTACCACCGCGCCGCATTTCTCGCGCTCCTCCCCCTATCCGACCGACAACGCGCTTGTGGTCGAGGCGCCGATCTTCCACGTCAACGGCGATGACCCGGAGGCCGTGGTCCATGCCGCCCGCGTCGCGACCGAGTTCCGCCAGAAGTTCCACAAGGACGTGGTCATCGATATCTTCTGCTACCGCCGCTTTGGTCACAACGAAGGCGATGAGCCGATGTTCACCAACCCGGTGATGTACAAGAGCGTCAAGAAACAGAAAACCACGCTGAGCCTTTATACCTCGCGTCTGGTGGCCGACGGTCTGATCCCCGAGGGTGAGATCGAAGACATGAAGACCGCCTTCCAGAACCATCTGAATGATGAGTTCGAAGCCGGAAAAGACTACCGCCCGAACAAGGCCGACTGGCTGGACGGCAAATGGTCCGGCATGGACAAAAAGAACAAGTCCTACCAGCGCGGTAAAACCGCCATCGCCCCCGAAACGCTGCAAGATGTCGGCAAGGCGATCACCACCGCGCCCGACAGCTTCCCGCTGCACAAAACCATCGGTCGTCTGCTCGACGCGAAAAAGAAGATGTTCGAAAGCGGTGAGGGCTTTGACTGGGCCACGGCTGAGGCGCTCGCCTTCGGCTCCCTGCTGACCGAGGGCTACAAGGTCCGTCTGTCGGGTCAGGACAGCACGCGCGGCACCTTCAGCCAACGCCATTCGGCCTTCATCAACCAAGAGAACGAAGACCGTTACTACCCGCTGAACCACATCCGCGAAGGTCAGGCCGAGTACGAAGTCATCGACTCCATGCTCAGCGAATATGCGGTGCTGGGCTTTGAATATGGCTACTCTTTGGCCGAACCCAATGCGCTGACGCTTTGGGAAGCGCAGTTCGGCGACTTCGCCAATGGCGCGCAGATCATGTTCGACCAGTTCATCTCCTCCGGTGAAAGCAAATGGCTGCGCATGTCGGGCCTCGTCTGCCTGATGCCGCATGGCTACGAAGGTCAGGGGCCCGAGCACTCCTCGGCCCGTCTGGAGCGTTTCCTCACCATGTGCGGCGGCGACAACTGGATCGTGGCGAACTGCACCACGCCCGCCAACTACTTCCACATCCTGCGCCGCCAGCTGCACCGCAGCTACCGCAAGCCGCTGATGTTGATGACGCCCAAGTCGCTGCTGCGCCACAAGCTGGCCATCAGCAAAGCCGATGAATTCACCACCGGTTCGAGCTTCCACCGGGTGCTCTGGGATGACGCCGAAAAGGGCAACTCCGACACCAAACTGGTCGCGGATGACAAGATCAAGCGCGTGGTGATGTGTTCGGGCAAGGTCTATTACGACCTGCTGGAAGAGCGCGACGCCCGCGGCATCGACGACGTCTACCTCCTGCGCTTCGAGCAGTTCTACCCCTTCCCCGCGCAATCCGCCGTGAAGGAGCTGGAACGCTTCAAAGGGGCCGAGATGATCTGGTGTCAGGAAGAGCCCAAGAACCAGGGTGCATGGTCCTTCATCGAGCCCAATATCGAATGGGTTCTGGGCCGCATCGACGCGAAACATGGCCGCGCCTCCTATGTGGGCCGCGCCACCTCGGCCTCGCCCGCCACGGGTCTGGCCAGCCAGCACAAAGCACAACAAGCCGCCCTCGTTGACGAGGCGCTGACCATCAAAGGAAAGTAAACCATGACAAGCGAAGTACGCGTCCCAACGCTGGGCGAATCCGTCACAGAAGCCACCGTTGCCACATGGTTCAAGAAACCCGGTGATACCGTCGCGGTGGATGAAATGCTCTGCGAGTTGGAAACCGACAAGGTGACTGTCGAGGTGCCCTCCCCCGTCGCTGGCACCCTGAGCGAGATCGTGGCGCAGGAAGGCGACACCGTGGGTGTCGATGCCCTTCTGGCCAATGTCAGCGAAGGCGACAGCGGCTCTGCCGCGGCGCCCAAAGCCAAGGAAGCCGCGCAGGACGAACAGGCCGTGTCGCAATCCGACCGCGGCGGCGATGCGCCCAAATCGATCGACGCAGGCTCCGCCGATGTGGCTGCCCGTGAGGGCGACAGCATCGACGTACAGGTGCCGACACTGGGCGAGTCGGTGACCGAGGCCACCGTCAGCACGTGGTTCAAGAAAGTCGGCGACAAGGTCGAACAGGACGAAATGCTCTGCGAGCTTGAGACCGACAAGGTCAGCGTCGAAGTGCCCTCCCCCGCTGCGGGCGTGTTGGCTGAAATCCTCGCCGACGAAGGCACCACCGTCGAGGCTTCGGCCACGCTGGCCGTCCTGTCCTCCGGTGCTGGCGCTGCCGCGCCGAAAGGCGAAGACGCCAAGTCCGGCGCCGGGGCCGCGCCCGAGACCAAATCCGCCGGCGGCAAGGACGTCGAAGACGCGCCCTCGGCCAAGAAAGCCATGGCCGAAGCGGGCATCAGCCGCGATCAGGTCACAGGTTCGGGCCGTGACGGTCGCGTGATGAAGGAAGACGTGGCCAAAGCCGTGGCCGCAGGCGCCTCCGCGCCGAAAGCCGAGGCGAAACCCGCAGCACCCCGCGCTGCCTCCGCCCCCGATGACGCCGCCCGCGAAGAGCGCGTCAAGATGACCCGCCTCAAGCAGACTATGGCGCGCCGCCTGAAGGAAGCGCAGAACACCGCCGCGATCCTGACGACCTTCAACGAGGTCGACATGACCGAGGTCATGGCCCTGCGCAACGCCTACAAGGCCGACTTCGAGAAGAAGCACGGCGTGCGGATGGGCTTCATGTCCTTCTTCACCAAGGCCTGCTGCCACGCGCTGAAAGAGATCCCCGAGGTCAACGCCGAGATCGACGGCACCGACGTGATCTACAAGAACTACGTCCACATGGGCGTCGCCGCAGGCACGCCCACGGGCCTCGTGGTGCCGGTGATCAAGGACGCTGACGCGATGTCCTTTGCCGAGATCGAGAAGGCCGTGAACGCCATGGGCAAGAAAGCCCGTGACGGCAAGCTCACCATGGCCGACATGACCGGCGGCACCTTCACCATCTCCAACGGCGGCGTCTACGGCTCGCTGATGACCGCGCCGATCCTGAACCCGCCGCAGTCCGGCATCCTCGGCATGGCCAAGATCCAGGACCGCCCGATGGCGATCAACGGTGAGGTCGTGATCCGTCCGATGATGTATATCTCGCTGAGCTACGACCACCGCCTGATCGACGGCAAAGGTGCTGTGACCTTCCTCGTCCGCGTCAAAGAGATGCTGGAAGATCCGCGCCGTCTGTTGATGGATCTGTGATACTATGGGCGGGGGGCGACCCCCGCCCTATCGCTATACGGCCCGTCGCTCTTAGAAGAATGATAGGCGAAGTTTCAGATCGAATTATGTAGTCTGAAGTTGTTGCATCATTCTATTTAAGGAGAAGGCCATGAGAACCGCAGATTTAGCCAATACATTTGCCGATCGATATCACAATGCCGCAGAACGACAGGTGGTCGTGTCGATTCACCTCTTCGGGATTGAGTTTGCCGAGCAACTCAAAGGCCAGAACATTCAAGAGATCTGTGAGCTCGCAAGAGTACCGAAATCATATGGCACCGAGATTCGAAAAGGTATGCGATTGGCTCCTCATGTGGAGCTAAAGAAATGACCGAAACAACCCTCCTCGCCGCCTATGGCCTTCTGGTCATGCTGACGATCCTCTTGCAGGTGCTGGGCGCGACCCGGCAACTCTCGATGGGCTACCTGATGTCCTCGCGCGACGAGACGCGCACCACCACTGGCATGACCGCCCGTCTGGGCCGCGCGCTTGATAACTCCGTCGTGGCCATGGCGATCTTCGCCCCCGCCGTGCTGCTGGTCGAGATCATGGGCCGCAACAACAGCGCCACCTTGCTCGCCGCACAGGTCTTTTTGCTGGCGCGGATCATCTATTTGATCGTCTACGCCCTCGGCGTGCCGACGATCCGCACGCTGGCGTGGCTCGCAGGCTATGCCGCCACCGCCGTTCTTTATTTCCACGCGCTCTGAAAGGCATTCCCATGCAGATGATCTGCCACTTCGACGTCACCGATTTCGCCGCTTGGAAAGACGCATTCGACGCCGATGCCGAGGCGCGGCGCAATGCGGGGCTCTCGGTGCTGCAAATCTGGCAACATGCCGACAGCGGCACGAAAGCCTCTGTCCTGTTGGATGTGAACGACCGCAAAAAGGCCGATGACTGGCTCACCCGGTCCGATGCGCTCAGCAGCGATGACAAGGGCACCGTGACCAGTTCCACCGCCTATTTCGTGAAATCCGCATGAGCGCCGAGCTGACCGTCCTGACCCTCGCGGCTCTGTTGCAAGGGGTGCAATTCGTGCTCTACGCCGTGCCCGCCAACCGTGAGCTTGGCCCCGGCTACACCATGTCGGCGCGCGACCGTGAGCCGTCGCGCGCGATGAGCGACCGCACCGCCCGTCTGGGCCGTGCGCTCGACAACCATTTCGAAGGGCTGATCCTTTTCGGCATCGCCGTGGGCGTGGTGCAGATGTCGGCCCAAAACACCGCCTTCACCGCCGCCTGCGCTTGGGTCTATCTCATCGCCCGGCTGCTCTATGTTCCCGCCTATGCGCTTGGCCTGCGCCCGCATCGGTCGTTCATCTGGATCGTCGGTTTCGCCGCGACCATGCTGATGCTGCTGGCGGCCCTCATTTAACCCTATCCTCAAACACCCGCAGGCAGCGGCGCTTGCACCTGAAACCCGCGCCTCATACCTTGCCTGCACCACCCGACTGCTAAGGAGACCCCCATGTCGAGCTATGATGTCATCGTGATCGGCTCCGGCCCCGGCGGCTATGTCGCCGCCATCCGTTGCGCGCAACTGGGCCTGAAAACCGCCTGTGTCGAAGGCCGTGAGACCCTCGGGGGCACCTGCCTCAACGTGGGCTGCATCCCCTCCAAGGCGCTGCTCCACGCCACGCATATGCTGCATGAGGCCGAGCATAATTTCGAAGAGATGGGTCTGAAGGCGAAAGCGCCGACCGTCGATTGGAAGCAGATGCTGACCTACAAAGACAAGACGATCGAGACCAACACCAAGGGCATCGAATTCCTATTCAAGAAGAACAAGATCGACTGGCTCAAGGGCTGGGGTTCGATCCCCGAAGCGGGCAAGGTCAAGGTCGGCGATGAGGTCCATGAGGCCAAGAACATCATCATCGCCTCCGGTTCTGAGCCCGCGGGGCTGCCGGGCGTCGAGGTCGATGAGAAGACCGTCGTAACCTCCACCGGCGCGCTGGAACTGGGCCAGATCCCCAAGAAGATGGTGGTGATTGGCGCAGGCGTGATCGGGCTGGAACTGGGCAGCGTTTACGCGCGTCTGGGGACCGAGATTACGGTCGTCGAATATCTCGACGTGATCACCCCCGGCATGGACCCCGAGGTGCAAAAGACCTTCCAACGCATGCTGAAAAAGCAAGGGCTGAACTTCGTCATGGGCGCTGCCGTGCAGAAGACCGAAGTCGCCAAAGGCAAGGCCACGGTCAGCTACAAGCTCCGCAAGGACGACAGCGAACATGAGATTGAAGCCGATGCCGTGCTCGTCGCCACAGGCCGCAAGCCGGTGATCAAAGGCATGGAGCTCGACGATCTCGGCATCAAGATGACCGAGCGCGGCCAGATCGCCGTCAACGAGCATTGGGAGACCTCTGTCAAAGGCGTCTATGCCATCGGCGACGTGATCGAAGGCCCGATGCTGGCCCATAAGGCCGAGGACGAAGGCATGGCCGCCGCCGAAGTGATCGCGGGCAAGCATGGCCATGTGAACTACGGCGTGATCCCCGGCGTGATCTACACCCACCCGGAGGTCGCCAGCGTGGGCGAGACCGAGGCGACGCTGAAGGAAGCGGGCCGGGCCTATAAGGTCGGCAAATTCTCCTTCATGGGCAACGCGCGGGCCAAGGCGGTCTTTGCCGGCGACGGTTTCGTCAAGCTCATCGCGGATAAGGAGACCGACCGCATCCTCGGCTGCCACATCATCGGCCCCGGCGCGGGCGATCTGATCCACGAGGTCTGCGTGGCGATGGAATTCGGTGCCTCGGCGCAGGATCTGGCGATGACCTGCCACGCGCACCCGACCTATTCCGAAGCCGTGCGCGAAGCCGCACTGGCCTGCGGCGACGGGCCGATCCACATGTAAGACGACGGGGCGGGCCAAGGGTCCGCCCCTTTTCGTTGCGCAGGCGGCGCTCGCTGCGGCTATCGCGCGTTAACATCCCTGCCCTACAACCTCCCCCGTCGCGACATTCACGGAAGACGAGGCCCCTCGCGGGTCATGTCGATACGTAGAGACATGCAGGGTGACGCCTGTCTTTTCCACCACCCTCGGCGGCGCCGCCACTTTCAACGGCTTCCTAAATTTCTGAGTTTGCGTCCAGCGAAACCATCGTTTCAGCGGGCACTACGGCATGCCGACCAATCGCAAAGGGCAGCGCCGACCCGCGGGGTGGTGCTGAAAGCGCCGCCCCAGGGGGGCGGGTCGGCGCTGCCCGGCCTGCGGCCGGGCGGGTCATTCCGAGAGCCCCTCGAAGACCAAAAAAGCGAGCCCCCCGCGCCTACCCTGCCTCCGCAGGCCGCCACCCCGCCTCGCGCAGCAGCGCGTCGGAATGGCTCTCCACCTCCTGTTCCAACCGCGCCATGAAGGTGCGCTTGTCCAGCCCCGGCTCGATCGGCTCCAGAAACTCCACCACGGCCAAGCCCGGGCGGCGGTAGAGGCCCCGGCGTGGCCAGAAGTAGCCCGCATTGGTCGCCGCAGGCACGCAGACCTGCCCCAGTTGATCGTAAAGCACCGCCGTGCCGACTTTGTAAGGCGCGCTCAGCCCCGGGGCGACACGGGTGCCTTGGGAATAGATCACGATCTGCCCCGGCTCCACCCGGCCCGCGTTCACGTCTTCCATCATCTTGGTGATCGCCTGCCCGCGCTTGCCCCGGTTCACGGCGATCATCTGCATCCGCTTGGTGTACTGCCCGATCACCGGCGTCCAAAGCACCTCGCGTTTCATGATGAACTTGGCCCGCGGCAGGGCGTGGAAGATCATGATGATATCGAGGAAAGACTGATGTTTGGCCGCGATCAGAACCTCACCCTCGGGGATTTGGCCGCGCACTTCGCAGCGCAAGCCGATCAGCCAACGCGCCGTCCACATGGCCCAAGCGGCATAGGCTTTGCAGCCCGCATAGGCCCCGCGTTTGGAGAACATCGCCCAAGGCGCGAAGGCCAGCCCGATCACCGGCATCGCCACGGTCACCTGCACGATATAGAGGATCGAGCGGACCCATTGCAGCAGCTTCATGTCAACTCCCTCAATGTACGCCGCGCGGCAGCCCCGGTGGCGGCAAAGGCGACCGCGCCGACGAGGAACGGCACCATCAGCGGCACGGCCCAATGCCAGCCTTGGAAGCCCAAGCCGGTCAAAAATCCGCCTGCCTCGCCCGCGTCAGGCAGCAACACCACCGCGATCATGCCCAAAGCCGTGCCCGCCGCCGCACCCAGCAGCGCGCGCAGGGTGAAACGGCGAATGAAGGCCCGCGCGATATAATCATCGGTCGCCCCCACCAGCCGCAGCACCGCGATCACCTGCGCATTGGCCGCAAGCGCCGCTTGCGCGGCAAGCGTCACCATCGCGGCCACCGCAGCCCCGATCAGCAGCGTCGAAATCCAGCCCAAAAGGCGCAAACGGCTCGCCGCCGCGACCAGCGGCGCGCGCCAACGGCTGTGATCGTCCAACACCGCGCCCGGCACCTCAGCCGACAGGCGCAGGCGCAATCCAACAGGGTCCAACCCCTCGCCTTCCTCGACCACTTCGATCAGGCGCGGCACCGGCAGGTTCTCCATCGCCAATTCCGGGCCGAACCACGGGGCGAGCAGCTCTTCCTGCTCCGCATCCGTCAGGGCACGGGCCGAAGCCACGCCCTTGGTCGTCTGCAACACCTTCAAAGCCGCATCCGTCTGGGCCGCGCGTTGATCCAGCGGCGCCACGATCCGCACCGTCGCCGACTGCGCCAACTCCTGCCCCCAGACCTGCGCCAAACGGCCCGAGGCCAGCGACAGCGCCAAGGCAAAAACCGCCAGAAAGGCCATCGCCCCCGCTGCGAAAAGCGTCAGTTGCGCGGTGAACCCCGAAGGCGGCACCACGCGGTCGGCCTGCCGGTCGCCTTTGAAAATCGCGCGCAGGGCGCCCAGATCGAAGCGCTTCACAGATCCGCCCCCGCCAGTTGAATGCGCCGGTTCGCGATGCGCAAGACGCGGGCCTGCACATGCGCTTTGGTGGCGCGGATGAGGCCCAGATCATGGGTGGCGATCAACACGGTCTTGCCCATGCGGTTCAACTCGATCAGCAGCCGCAGCAGCCGCTGGGACATCTCCCAGTCGATGTTCCCCGTCGGCTCATCGGCGAGGATCACATCGGGCGACATGATCACCGCACGTGCCAAGGCGGCCCGCTGCCGCTCCCCGCCCGAGAGCTCAGGCGGCAGGGCGTCGGCGCGGTTGGTGAGGCCAACCCAAGACATCAACTCTTCCAGATCCGTGCCCCCCGCCTCGGCCCCACGGCCCGAGACATTCAGCGGCAGGGCCACATTCTCGGTCAGCGGGAGGTGATCGAGGAATTTCACGTCCTGATGCACCACGCCGACGCGGCGGCGCATCAGCGCGATGTCATCGCGCCCCAGCCCGCGCACGTCTTGCCCGAACATCCGCAGATGCCCCGCCGTGGGCAAAAGCGCCCCGTAGCAGAGCTTCATCAAGGTGGTCTTGCCCGCGCCCGAGGGGCCGGTCAGAAAATGGAAGGATCCGGGGGCGAGTTTCAGCGTGATGTCGGACAGCAATTCGCCCCCGCCATAGCTGTAGGCCACATTTTCGAGCTCTATCACGCATCCACCTTAAAAAACTTCGACCTGTTGTGCCTCAGCACCGGAAAGGATTCAATCACTCAGAACCCCAGCACCCTGCCCAGATATCACTTTTCCTACGTTATTCTAGGACATATGCTGCCCGTTACGATCTCAGAGCACCGAACGAACCCAGGAATGACCATGCGGCTGATCTGCCCCAACTGCGACGCGCAATACGAAGTCCCCGACGATGTGATGCCGGCGGCGGGGCGTGATGTGCAATGTTCCAACTGCGGGCAGACGTGGTTCCAGCATCACCCCGACAATGCGCCAGAGGCCGAAGAGGATGATTTCGCCGACGACGTGATGCGGATGAAGCAGCGCGGCTCGGATGAGGACACGGAAGCCGCCGCAGCGGCCAGCCTGCCCGATTTGCAGCCCTTCGGCGATGAAGAGGAAGACGCGCCCTTCGAAGACGATCAAGACGACGACTTCGAAGACGAATTCGACCCCGAGGAGGAAACGCCCCAACCCGCTCCCGCCGCGCCGGTGCGCCGCCCCCTCGACCCCGCCATCGCGGAAATCCTCCGTCAAGAGGCCGCGGCAGAGCAAGAAGCCCGCCGCCGCCGCCAGTCGGAACCGCTGGAAAGCCAGCCGGACCTTGGCCTAGACGACGCGCCCCGGCCCCAGCCGCAGCCAAGGGCTGAGATTGCGGCGGAAGACCATGTGCCCGAGGATGAAGACGCCCGCCGCGCCCATGAGGCGCGCCTGCGCATGGCCAAGATGCGCGGAGAGCCGGTCCCGGAAAGCGAGGTCGACGCCTATGGCAGCGCCTCGCGCCGCGATCTTCTGCCCGATATCGAAGAAATTAACTCGACCCTGCGCCATGACGGGCAAGAGGGCGCGCAGGCCGGGCCCACCCCCACCGCCGCGCTCGACCGCCCCGAAAAGCCGCAGAAATCCGGCGGGTTCATGCGCGGTTTCACTATAATGATCGTATTGGCCGCCATCCTCGCGGCGGTCTATGTCTACGCGCCCGAGATCGCGCAGTCCCTGCCGCAGGCCGATCCCTATCTGTCGTCCTATGTGGCATGGATGGACGATGCGCGGCTCTGGCTCGACGGGCAGTTGCAAGACCTGCTGGTCTGGCTCGACACCGTGGCGACCCAATCTCAGGGCTAACCCCGATCAGAACCGATCCAACAGCCTGTTAAGGTAATCCCGCTCGACCTCGGGCCGCTCCGCCTCGCCCGAGCGGCGGCGGATTTCGTCCAGCAACCGCCGCGCGCGGCCCTGATCGTCCGGCCCCTGCGCCAGCGGTGCATCCGAGCTATTGGCCCCGCTGCCGCCCTGCTCCCGCCCAAGCGGATCGCGCCCCTCGCCACGCTGATCGCCGCCCTCTGCCGTGCCTTGGCCCGGCTGGCCTGCGCGTTGCTCCTGTTCCATCGCTTCACCGAGGGCGCGCATGCTCTCGCGCAGCGCTTCCATCGCCTGCGCCTGATTGTCGATCGCCTCGGGCAGTTCATCGCGGCGCAGCGCCTCTCCGGCGCGGTCCATCGCCTCGCCCGCGCGGTCCAGCGCGTCACGGGCCGCGTCCCCCTCAGCCGTGCCCTGCCCGGGCAAACGCCCTTGCTGGCGGCGCAGCTCGTCGCGCAACGCTTGCTGGCGTCCGGCCAGCCCTTCCTCGCCCCCTTCTTCACCGGAGGGGCCGCCCTGCCCGCGCTGCCCTTCATGGCTCTCGCCGCGCCCCTGCCCGCCGTTGCGGCCTTCGTTGCCGTCACTCTCCCCCGCGCCGGTGCCGGGATTGAACTGCTCTTGCAGGTCGCGGAAGGCCTGATCGCTCAGCCCCTGTTGCTCACGCAGCGTGTCCGACAGCCCCTCCATCGCCTGCTCACCGGGCGAATTGCCGCCCTGACCCGGCTGGCCTTCGGTGACGCGCATGTTCTCCATCATTTCCTGCAACTGGCGCAGCGCCTCGGCGGCTTCGGCCATGCGGCCCTGTTCCATCAACTCCTGAATGCGGTCCATCATGCGTTGCAGATCGTCTTGGGTCATCTGCATCGCTTCGCCCTGCGGCTGCTGGTCTTCGCCCGCGCCCTCCTGCGCCTGCTGCCGCTGGAGTTGCTCAAGGTAGTCTTCGGTGGCGCGGCGCAACTCGTCCATCAGCTCGGCGATTTCGGCCTGAGAGGCGCCGTTCTTCATCGCCTCGTTCAGCCGGTCCTGTGCGCGGCGCATCCGCTCAAGCGCATCGGCCAACACGCCTTCTTCCAATTCGATCGCCAGCGCCCAGAGGTCTTCGGCCAGCTCGGTCTGCACCTCTTCGTCCAGCCCGTAGCGCGCCCGCAGTTCCAACCGCCGGATTACCTGCTTGAGCCGCAGTGCTGTCACCTCCGAGCGCAGGTCATCCCCGGGGGCGTAGGTCACGGCGCGCAGCACCTGCGCGATGCGCGGTGCATTGGCGCGCGACCACAAAAGATCGCGCCGCATCTCAATCACCGCTGCTGCCGCCGGATCGAAAAAACGCCGCCCCGGCAGGGTCAACCGGCTCACCTCGGTCACGGCCTGCTGTTCGGAGGCGTCCAATACCGAAAGTTGCAGCGACACCGGGAGATTGGCCCATGGGTGTTTCGAGAAATTTTCGATCAACGTCTCTTCGAAATCGCGCCGGTCGCCGCTGATCGGCATGGGCAGCGGCACGACGATCTCAGGCCGCGGCTCGGGATCGACGGTCAGACCATAGCGGCGGTCGACAGAAGCCAGATCAAGGCTGATCCGCGCCTCCCCGGCTTCGACGCCATAGTCGTCGCGCGCAAGGAACGGCAGGCTCATCTCTCCCAAGGCGGTCACCTCAGGCGGGCCGAGCCGTTCGACCTGCGGCGCGGCATCGGGCAAAAGCGTGATTTGCCACGCCCGCGCGCCCGGCCCGTCGATGCTGATCTCCCCGCTTTGGCGCAGGGTGAAATCCTGCGCGGGTTCCGAGGATGCCGCCACTTCGCGGCCCGACACGGTCTCTGCCACCGTCAGCGCGCCCAATTCGCCGTAGAGCCGCAGGGTAATTAGCGTGCCCTCAGGCAGCAACAGCACCCCGGCTTCAAGATCGTTGAGGTAAAGCGTCGGCTTGCCGGTATGGCGCGGCGGCTCGGCCCAGCCTTCCCAAACGGGGCCGGAGGCGAGCGTGCCGCCCGCCCCGCCGGGGGCCAGATGCGTCACCTCGCCCAACCGCCAGACGGAGCCAAAGACAAGCGCCACGATGAACCCAAGCAAAGCCACATAGCGCAGCGCATAGGGATCGGCCTGTGCGACCCGTAGATCGCCCTTCACCGGCTTCGCCGCAGCCGCCCGCGCGGCCATGCGCCGCTGATGCGCCTGCCAGACCGCCGCCGAGGCGGCATCGCCCGCGCCAATCGCCTGATCGTCCAAGAGCGCCCGAATGGGCCGCCCCGGCAGGCTGGCATCCAAGCGCGCCAGCGCCGCCGCGCGGGATGGCAGACTGAAACGGCGCAGCGCAAAGATCAGAGTAAAGAGGGCCGCAAGACCGATGACGGCCAGCACCGCCCAAAGCGCGCCGCCCGCCAAAGCATCCTCCGCCCCCATCATCAGCGCTGCCACCACCGCCAGCACCAGCGCCAGCATGGGCCAGAACGCCTGCACCAGCGCCTCGGCCAGCATCCCCGCCCAGGTCAGCCGCAGGGGCCAACGCAAAGCGCGCAGCCCGTCTGTCCTGTCAGTGGATGTCTCCATGCGTCACGCTCCGGTGGCCCGGCGGCGGGATGCCGTCAAAGCCATTCAGGGATGGTATCGCGGTTTATCATTTCGTCAAAGCTTGGCCGTGGGCGGATAACCGCGAATTGATCGCCGTTCACCAGCACCTCGGGGATCAGGGGCCGCGAATTATACTCGCTGCTCATCACCGCGCCATAAGCCCCGGCAGAGCGGAAGGCCACCAGATCGCCTGAGCCCAGCACCGGCATCATCCTCTGTTTGGCGAAAGTATCACCGGATTCGCAGACCGGGCCCACGATATCGACGGGGCGCGGCTCGGCTCCCGGGGCGGGTTCGTTCAGCGGCACGATGTCATGCCATGCGTCATACATGGCAGGGCGGATCAGATCGTTCATCGCGGCATCAAGGATCAGAAAATCGCGGCCCTCGCCGGATTTGAGATAGATCACCTCGCTCACCAAAACGCCCGCGTTGCCCGCGATCAAACGGCCCGGCTCGATCTCGACCTCGCAGCCCAGATGCCCCAGCGTGCACTGCACCATCGCGCCGTAATCCGTGGGCAGCGGCGGGGCGGAATTCGACCGCTCGTAGGGGATGCCCAAGCCGCCGCCAAGGTCGAGCCGCCGGATGTCATGGCCATCGGCGCGCAGGACCTCGGTCAGTTCCGCGACCTTGCCATAGGCTTGCTCAAAGGGGGCGAGATCGGTCAACTGGCTGCCGATATGCACGTCGATGCCCATGATCTCGAGCCCCGGCAGTTTGGCCGCCATGGCATAGACTTCGCGGGCGCGGGCGATGGGGATGCCGAACTTATTCTCGCTCTTGCCGGTGGCGATCTTGGCGTGGGTTTTCGCGTCCACATCCGGGTTTACGCGGATGGTGATCGGGGCCACTTTGCCCAATTCACGCGCCACGACGTCCAGCAGGATCATCTCCGGCTCGCTCTCGACGTTGAACTGGCGGATGCCGCCCGTCAGCGCCAATTCGATCTCTTCGCGGGTTTTGCCGACGCCGGAAAAGACGATCCTGTCGCCCGGCACCCCTGCCGCCTTGGCCCGGCGGTATTCCCCGCCCGAGACCACATCCATCCCCGCGCCTGCCTGCGCCAATGTGCGCAAAACGGCTTGGTTGGAGTTCGCCTTCATCGCGTAGCAGACCAGATGGTCCATCCCCGACAGCGCGTCGTCGAAGAGGTGGAAATGGCGCAGCAGCGTGGCGGTGGAATAGACATAGACGGGCGTGCCCACGGCGGCGGCAATCTCGGCCAGGCTTACGTCTTCGGCGTGCAACACACCGTCTTTATAGAGAAAATGATCCATCTGCGTTTGGCCCCATGTCGTCGCCGCTTATCTGATGGGCGCTGTCCGCAGGAAAAGATAGAGCGGCAGGCCACAGCTCACCCCAATACAGAACGTAGCGGGAATGGCAATCAGGCTGAGGAAATTGCGCCGCACCGCGACCTCGGCGATGATCCAGATGGTCAAAGTGACGGCAGCAATGGTCAGATCCCAAACCAGCCCGCTGGCGGCGGCATTGGCGTGCCATGCGTCCACCATGGCGCTCAGGCTCCAGCCTTCGGCGTTGAACCATGTGACGAAGTAATACATCGGATGCACCGCGCCCCAGACCGCGAGGGCGAGGTAGAGCATCCGCAAAAGCGACATCAGAAACTCTTGACCACGCCGACGGTGGCATAGCCCGACAGGCTGATCCCCGGCTCGGTCGGCGGTGTCGGCGCGGCCTGCCGTGGGGCGGACTGCGGCGGGGTGCAAGCGGCCAAGGCAAGCGCCCCGGCCACCAGTGTGATCTGCAACAGCGGCCTCACGACCCGGCCCCGAGCGAGACGGAGAACGGCCCCCGGCGCAGCCCCACCGCCGTGCCTACCGAGACGCCCGACGAGGACATGGTGATGTTGCTGCTCGCCGTGGGCCGCACCGGCTCGCCATCCGCGCCACAAGCGGCAAGGCTCAACAGGGAAAGGGCCGCAAGGAGGCGTTTCACTTCAGGATTTCCTTCCAACGCGCGATCTGGGCACGCACCTGCGCAGGCGCGGTGCCGCCATAGGACATGCGCGAGTTTACCGAATTTTCGACGCCAAGCACATCAAAAACATCCGCCGTGATCTCGGCATGGACCGATTGCATCTGTTCCAGCGTCAGGTCCGGCAGATCGCAGCCCTGCGCCTCGGCCATGGCGACCAGCGTGCCGGTCACGTGATGCGCGTCGCGGAACGGCAGGTTCGGCACGCGCACCAGCCAGTCGGCGAGATCGGTCGCGGTGGAGAAGCCCGAGCCCGCGGCAGCGGCAAGGTTCTCGCGCTCGGCGGTCATGTCGCCCACCATGCCGGTCATCGCGGCCAGCGCCAGCATCAGGTTGTCGGCAGCGTCAAAGACCTGCTCTTTGTCCTCTTGCATGTCCTTGGAATAGGCCAGCGGCAGCCCCTTCATCACCATCATCAGCGCGGTGTTCGCGCCGAAGATGCGGCCTACCTTGGCGCGGATGAGCTCGGCGGCATCGGGGTTCTTCTTCTGTGGCATGATCGAAGAGCCGGTCGAGAAACGATCCGACAGCGCCACGAAACGGAACTGCGCGGAGGACCAGATCACCAGTTCCTCGGCGAAGCGCGACAGGTGCATGGCGCAGATGCTGGCGGCTGACATGAATTCCAGCGCGAAGTCGCGGTCGCTCACCGCGTCGAGGGAGTTTGCGGCGGGGCGGTCGAAACCAAGCGCCTCTGCCGTCATCTCGCGGTCGATCGGGAAGGAGGTGCCCGCCAGTGCGGCGGCCCCCAACGGGCATTCGTTCATCCGCGCCCGCGCATCGCGGATGCGCGACAGATCGCGGCCAAACATCTCGACATAGGCCATCATGTGATGCCCCCATGTCACGGGCTGCGCGGTTTGCAGATGCGTAAAGCCCGGCATGACCCAATCGGCCCCCGCTTCGGCCTGAGACAAAAGCGCGCGGATCAGGGCTTGCAGCCCCTCGTCGGCGGCGTCCAATTGGTCGCGCACCCAGAGTTTGAAATCGGTGGCGACTTGGTCATTGCGGCTGCGGCCCGTGTGCAGGCGGCCTGCGGGCTCACCAATCAGGTCTTTCAGCCGTGCCTCCACGTTCATGTGGATGTCTTCCAGCGCGGCAGAGAATTCGAACCGGCCCTCTTCGATCTCTGACAAGATTGTGAGAAGCCCTTCCCGTATCGCGTCAGCGTCGTTATCAGTCAGGATGCCTGTGGCTGCCAGCATGGCGGCATGGGCACGCGACCCTTTGATGTCTTGCGCGGCCATCCGTTTGTCGAACCCGATCGAGGCGTTGATCGCCTCCATGATCGCATCCGGTCCGGCGGCGAAACGCCCGCCCCACATTTTGTTCGAGGTCGTGTCGGTCATGTTGAATACCCTTGGAGGGACGTATGAAAAATCTTGTGCTCGGCCTCGTTTATACGCTGCTTGTCGCAGGTGCAAACCCCGCCCTTGCCGGAACGGCTGACATCGCGGGGCTGCGCGAAGGGGACATGAAGAAACTCGTGATCCACGACGCGCCGCAGGCGGCGTCTGACGTGACCTTTGAGCGTGAGGACGATGGCGAGGCGATGTCGCTGGCGGATTACGAAGGCAAGATCGTGCTGGTGAACTTCTGGGCCACATGGTGCGCGCCCTGCCGCAAGGAAATGCCGCAGTTGAATGCCCTGCAAAAGGAATTCGGCGGCGATGATTTTCAGGTGCTGACCATCGCCACGGGGCGCAACTCTGAGGAAGGGATCAAACGGTTCTTCGAGGAAGCGGGCGTCGACAGCCTGCCCCGCCACCAAGACCCGAAGCAAAAGCTTGCCAGCCAGATGGGCGTGTTCGGCCTGCCGATCAGCGTGATCCTAGACCGTGAAGGGCGCGAGATTGCCCGGTTGCAGGGCGATGCGAAATGGGACTCTGAGAGCGCGCGGGCGATCATCGCGGCCCTGATCGAAGAAGGCGCCGATAGCTAAGCGCCTCTCGAACGGTCGGGCGCCCGCGCCCGGCTCTCACGCCACATGCCGCAGGATCGCCGCCTCCGAAGTGCTGAGATTGCGCCGCGCGAAACCGCCATAGCTGTGCGGGTCCGTCTCAAGCTGCGGATATGCGGCCAGCAGCCGCGCCCGGTCCTGCGTGCCAAGGCTGGTCAGCGGGGCGGAGGCAGGATGAAAGCTTTCCGTCTCGACCCCATTGGCCCACATCACCTGATGTTCGGCCAGCAACACATGGACATAGGTCACCTCGCGCAGGGACATATCGCTGGCCACGCTGCGCCCGTTGATCAGGTCCTTGGCGGCGACCAGCACTTCGTCACAGTTGAACAGATCACGGGCCTGAGCGCCTTGCAGCACGATCCGGTGGTCGGGAGAGACCAGCAGCGGGGCGTCGGGCCGGCCAATCCCCAAGGCACCGGGGCGGAAGCGCACGGGGCGCAGATGCGGCATGGCATGTAGCCGCGCGCCGGTCATCCGGCGGCTGCCGATCCACTCCAGCGGCTGCGCGCCATTGTCCTTGGTCTGGATCAGATCGCCCTCGCGCAACTCTTCAATCAGGGCGCTGCCCTTCGGCGTGCGAATGCGGGTGCCGGGGGTGAAACAGATCACCCCGCCGCGCTCGGGCCGGTCATCGCGTGCGGGGGTCAGGGTGCTATGCATCACCCAAAGTTCACTGTCGCGCGGGGGCAGCTCATCTACGAACATCAGCAGCGGCATCCGCCCCGGGCCTGCGTCGATCAGGGTGACGGTATAGGTCCGCGCGCCATTGGTAACCATGAAGCTGTCGTCGGGCAGCGGGGCCGTGCCCAGATCGCGCCGCGGCGCGGGCGGCAGCATGCCCCCCTCTTCTAGTGCCGCCCCGATCAGGCGCTGCACTTTGCGGGCCGCGCGTTTGCGCAGCCGCTCTGCCCCATCCGCCATATCCAGCCGCAGCACATCATTCGGCCCATCCACCCGGATGGTATCCCCGCGCCACGCCCAGGCCGAGCCCAGTTCGAGCGACTGCACCGGCGCGGCCTCCAGACCGTCGATCTCTGTTTGCGACCAGCTGATGACAAACGTGCCCCGAAAGCCCGTTTTCATAACTGCTCTGCCTGCCTCTTTATTATTACCGTTAGCCTAGCAAAGGCGGGGCGCTCGCGAAAGATGGCGTGAATGTGGCAAGTAAACCTGTTGCAAATTGATCTTTGCCCCTGCTGCACCGGCGAAGCGCCGCGAAACGCTTGTAAATTGCCAACGTCTTGGTAACGTTAAACGGGCAAACAGCCGGAGGCACCGCATGTCGGAAGAAGTACCCCCCACCCCGTCACGCCGCATCGTCTCTTCACGTCACTTGGCCGAGGGCGATGGCTGGGAGGCCTCCGAACTCGAATACGGCATGATCATCGCCTATAACGCCTTCACCCGCTGGATGTCGCGCTGCATGGCGGCGGCGGGGAACGGCGATCTGACGCCGCTGGAAATCCTCGTGCTGCACAACGCCAACCACCGGGGCCGGGAGAAGCGGCTGACGGACATCTGCTTCCTGCTCAACATCGAAGACACGCATACGGTGAACTACGCCCTTCGCAAGCTGGTGAAGGCGGAATTGCTGAGCGCAGAGAAGCGCGGGAAGGAGGTGTTCTATCGCACCTCGCCTGCGGGTGCCGAGCTATGCGAAGCCTATCGCGCGATCCGTCAGGCGTGTTTTCTGGATGGCTTGCCACGGACCGATATCTCGGGCGAGGAACTGCGCAAGATTGCGGCGCAGCTTCGGGCGATGTCGGGGCAATATGACCAAGCGAGCCGCGCGGCGGCCTCGCTGTAGAGCGCGGGCGCGAGGGCTGCCCCCCGCGCCGGCAATAGCTTAAATCAGCGCGGCAATGGCGCGCGCAGTGTCGTTCATGCGGTTCGAGAAACCCCATTCATTGTCATACCAGCTGACCACGCGGATCATGCCGCCATCGGTCACCCGCGTCTGATCGGGCGCGAGGGTGGAGGAATGCGGGTCATGGTTGAAATCGGTCGAGACCAGCGGCGCGGGCTCATAGGCCAGCACGCCTTTCAACGCGCCATCGGCCGCCTCTTGCATCGCGGCGTTCACCGCCTCTGCCGTGGCGGGTTTCTTGGGCATGATGCACAGATCCACGAGCGAGACATTGGCCGTCGGCACCCGCACGGCGGAGCCTTCGAGCACGCCTTTCAGATGCGGGATCACCTCGGAAATCGCGGCGGCGGCGCCGGTCGAGGTGGGCACCATCGACAGGGCGGCGGCACGGCCACGATAGGGGTCGCGGTGCGGGCTGTCGTGGGTCGGCTGGTCGCCGGTATAGGCGTGGATCGTGGTCATATAGCCGGTTTCGATCCCGAAAGTATCGTCCAGCACCTTGGCCACGGGGGCGAGGCAGTTGGTGGTGCAGGAGGCGTTGGAGACGATCACGTCTTCGCCGGTCAACTCATCATGGTTGACGCCGTAGACCACGGTGCGGTCCACGCCCTTGCCGGGGGCCGAGATCAGCACGCGTTTGCTGCCATTCTCCAGATGTTTCGCCGCCGCCTCGCGGGCGGTGAAGAAACCGGTGCATTCATAGGCCACATCGACGTCGCCCCAAGGCAGCATCGCCGGGTCGCGCTCTGCCGTCATGCGGATGCTCTGGCCCGCCACATGCAGGGTGCCGTCCTTCAATTCCGCATCTACCGGCAGGCGGCCATGGACGGAGTCGTATTTCAGCAGGTGCAGCAGGTTCTCGGCATCGGTCAGGTCGTTGATGGCAACGACTTCGATCCCGTCAAAGCCGTTCTCGATCAGCGCGCGCAGCACGCAGCGTCCGATGCGGCCAAAGCCGTTGATGGCGATTTTAGTGGTCATGGTGAGTCCTCCGGTGGCCCGGTTTTGGGCGGATTGGCGCGGTTAGCGCTAACATAGCATTGGGTGTGATGGAGTTCAATTGGCCAGAGGTAGGAAATCGGTACCCGGTTTCAAGGCGCCGATTTTGGGCCTGTTTTCAGCCCGGTTTTACGAATGCGCGCTATGGCGGCGGCGCACGCTGTCGGGCCGCCCCGGCAGGCTGAGCCGCGCGTCGTTGCGCGCTTGGCGTGAGATCACGCGGCCCTTGGCCACGACGCAGAGCCGGTCGGGCCGCAGGCGCAGCGCCTCGATCGGGTTGCCCGCGTCCAGCACCACCAGCGAGGCGGTCGCACCAACGCGCAGCCCGTAGTCCTGCAAGCCGAGGATCCGCGCGTTCACATTCGTTACCATGTCAAAACAGCGGCGCATCTCCTCGGGCGAGGTCATCTGCGCCACGTGCAGCCCCATGAAGGCCACGTCGAGCATGTCGCCGGTGCCCATGGAATACCACGGGTCCATCACGCAGTCCTGTCCCCAGCCGACGTCGATGCCCATGGCCTGCATCTCTTTCACCCGCGTCAGGCCGCGGCGTTTCGGGAAGCTGTCGTGGCGGCCCTGCAGGGTGATGTTGATCAGGGGATTGGGGATCGCGGCGACCTGCGCTTCGGCCATCAGCGGCAGCAGTTTCGAGACATAGTAATTGTCCATCGAATGCATCGAGGTCAGATGCGAGCCGGCCACCCTGCCCTGCAGGCCGAGGCGTTGGGTCTCATAGGCCAGCGTCTCGATGTGGCGCGAATGGGGGTCGTCGGTCTCATCGCAATGGAGGTCGACCATGAGGCCGCGTTCGGCGGCCAGCTCGCAAAGGGCGGTAACCGAACGCGCACCGTCGGCCATGGTGCGTTCGAAATGCGGGATACCGCCCACCACGTCGACACCCATATCGAGGGCGCGAATGGTGTTCTCATGCGCCGTGGGGTCGCGGTAGAGCCCGTCTTGCGGGAAGGCGACGAGTTGCAGGTCGATGTAGTCCTTCACCGTTTCGCGCACGTCGAGCAGGGCTTCGACGCCCAGAAGCCGGTCGTCGCAGGTGTCGACATGGCTGCGGATCGCCAGAAGGCCCAGCGAGGCGGCCCAGTCGCAGTATTCCAGCGCACGGGCTTTGACCTCGTCCTGGGTCATCACCTCCTTGAGTTCGCCCCAGAGGCCGATGCCTTCGAGAAGTGTGCCCGAGGCATTGATGCGCGGGGTGCCGTAGCTGAGCGTGGCATCCATGTGGAAATGCGGATCGACGAAGGGCGGGCTGACGAGGTCGCCGCTGGCGTCGATGGTCTCGCGGGCCTCGGCGGTCGAGAGGTCTTCGATGGCGGTGATCTTGTCGGCTTGGATGCCGATGTCGGAGGTGCGGCCGTCGGGAAATGTGCCGCCTTTGATGATGAGGTCGAACATGGTTTGGTCCTTTTCAGTTATGCCCCGCCCGGACGCAGGCCGGGCAGCCCCCGGCCGCCCCCCCGGGCGGGGGCTTCACCCCCACCCGCGGCCGGGAGCAGCCCTTAGCGATCTATAGCGAGACGTTCAGCGCTCACCTTTGTTGAACGGCACCATCAGCGCCGCTGGCACTTGCGCACGGCGGGACATGACGACCAGTGCGAGGATCGACAGGATATAGGGTGCCATCAGGAAAATCTGATAGGGAATGTCCGCGCCGAGCGGCGTCTGCTGCACCCGGATCTGCAGGGCATCGAAGGCGGCGAACAACACCGCGCCCAGAAGCGTCTTGCCCGGCTTCCACGAGCCGAAGACCACCAGCGCGATGCAGATCCAGCCGCGGCCGTTGACCATCTCGAAGAAGAACGAATTGAAGGCCGACATGGTCAGAAACGCCCCGCCCACGGCCATCAGCCCGCTGCCGACCATCACCGCCCCGATGCGGATCGCCGAGACGCTGAGCCCCTGCGCCTCGACCGCCGCCGGGTTCTCCCCCGCCGCGCGCAGGGCGAGGCCCATGGGCGTGCGGTAGAGCAGCAGCGTGACCACCAGCACCAGCACAAAGGCCAGATAGGTCAGCGGGGTCTGGTTGAAGAGCGCGGGACCGATCACCGGGATGTCGGACAGAAGCGGGATTTCCAGCGGCTGGAAGGCTTCGATCTTGGGCGGCGAAGTGACCTCGGGCAGCGCCAGACGGTAGCAATAATAGGTGAGCGAGGTCGCCAGCAGCGTAATACCGAGGCCGACGACATGCTGGCTGAGGCCGAAAGGCACCGTGAGCACGCCGTGCACCAGCCCGAAGGCCATGCCCGAGAGCATCGCCACCGCCACGCCGAACCACAGCCCGCCGCCGAGATAGACGGTAAGCCAGCCTGCGAAAGCGCCGACGACCATGATGCCCTCGATGCCGAGGTTCAGCACCCCTGCCCGCTCGCAGATCAACTCGCCCAAAGCGGCGAAGATCAGCGGCGAGGCGATGCGAATGGCAGCGGTCCAAAAGCTCGCCTGAAGGAGAATGTCGAAAATATCCATCAGTCGCGCCTTACCCGGAATTTCGTAAGCATGATCGCCAGCACCATCGCCAAAAGCGCCAGCGCCAGCATGATGTCGGCGAGGTATGTGGGCACGCCGGCGGCGCGGCTCATGCTGTCGGCGCCGACGAAGATGCCCGCGACGAAGAGCGCGGCGACGACCACGCCCAGCGGGTTCAGCAGCGCCAGCATGGCGACGATGATGCCGGTGTAGCCAAAGCCCGGCGAGATATCCAAGGTGAGGCTGCCCTTCAGCCCCGCCACCTCGGAAAAGCCTGCAAGCGCGGCGAGGCCGCCCGAGAGCAGGGCCGTCTTGATCAACACTGCGTTCACCGGGATGCCCGCGAAACGTGCGGCGGCTGGGTTGAGGCCCACGGCGCGCATCTCATAGCCCAGCGTGGTGCGGCGTTGGATCACCCAGACGACAAGGGCCGAAATGAGCGCGAGGCCGAAACCCCAATGCAGGCGCAGCCCGTCGACCATGCGGGGCAAACGGGCCTCGGCAATCAGGCGCGCGGATTTGGGCCAGCCGAGGCCCATCGGGTCCTTTAACGCGCCTTCGAGCAGCATGGAGACCCAGAGCAGGACGACGAAGTTCAGCAAAAGCGTGGTGACGACCTCATCGACGCCGAAGCGGGTTTTCAGAAAAGTCGGGACCAGCAGCACCACGGCGCCGGCAAGCATCGCGGCCAGTGCAATCGTGGGCAGCAGGGCAACGCTGGGCCATGCCAGCGCGCCGGTGCCCAGAACGACCGTGACCACCGCGCCCATGTAAAGCTGCGCCTCGGCGCCGATGTTCCACAGTTTCGCGCGGAAGGCGACGGCGACGGCGAGGCCGGTGAAGATCAGCGGCGTGGCGCGGTTGAGCGTCTCCAGAAGCGCGAACTTCGAGCCGAAGGCGCCTTTGACGATCAGGCCCAGCACCGAGAACGGCTGTGCACCGGCGACCATGGCCAAGAGCGAAGCTGTGACCACCGTGGCCAAAAGCGCCAGCGCGGGCAGGCCCAGCGAACGGGTCCATGTGGGATTGGCGACGGGTTCAAGCCGCATGGGACGTCTCCTCGAATCCATCGCCCGCCATCCAGACGCCAAGCTCGGCGGGGGTGAGCGCGCCACGGGCGAAGGCGGGTGAAAGGCGGCCTTCCGAGATGACATGGATCACGTCCGACAGCGCCGTGACCTCGTCGAGGTCTTCGGAGATCAAGAGCACCGCCGCCCCGCGGTCGCGGGCGGCCAAGAGTTGTTCGTGCACGTAGGTGAGCGCCCCGATGTCGAGGCCGCGCACCGGCTGGTTGGCCAGCACCACTGAAGGCGCGGTTTCCAGCACCCGGCCGAGGATCAGCTTTTGCATGTTGCCGCCCGACAAAAGGCGAATGCGGGTCTCGGGGCCGGGGCAGCGCACGTCGTAGCCCTTGATGATCTTGGCCGCGAAATCACGCGCGGCGCGCCAGTTCATCCAGCCGTGACGGGAGAAACCGGGGCGGGAATACAGCTCAAGCACCGCGTTCTCTGTGAGGTCGAAATCGGCGATGGTGCCCGTCTTGTGCCGGTCCTCGGGGATGCGGGCGATGCCTGCGCCGATGGCAGCATAGGGCGACCAACCGCGCGGCGCGTCGCCTTTCACGTGAAATGTACCGGAGGCGGGACGGATGAGCCCGCCGATAAGGTCGGCAAGCGCGGTTTGGCCGTTGCCGGAGACCCCGGCAAGCCCGGTGATCTGGCCTGCGCGCAGGTTGAGATCGACGTTCTTCAGCCCCGGCGCTGAGCCGATGTCGGGCGTAGAGACGCCTGCGAGCGTGACCAGTGCCGCGCCCGGGTCGGCGCGGCGCACCACGGGAGCTGCGACCTCGGAGCCGACCATCATCTGCGCCATAGCGGCACGGTCTGTCTCGGCTGTCTTGGCCTCGGCCACCAGCTTGCCGTGGCGCAGCACGACGACGCGGGAGGAGATCGCCATGACCTCATGCAGCTTGTGGGAAATGAAAATGACCGAGAGGCCAAGCGCCACCGCCTTGCGCATGGTGGCAAAAAGGTCGTCGGTCTCTTGCGGGGTTAGGACGGCGGTGGGCTCGTCCAAAATCAGAATGCGCGCCTCGCGGTAGAGGGCTTTGAGGATCTCGACCCGCTGGCGCTCGCCGACGCTGAGGCTGCCGACCTGCGCGTCGGGGTCGACCCGCAGACCGTAGTCGTCCATTAGCGTGACAATCCGCTGCCGCGCCTGCGCGCGCCCAAAGCCGGGGCGCCAGAGCGAGCGGGTGCCGAGCACGATATTCTCCAGCACGGTCATATTGTCGGCCAGCGTGAAATGCTGGTGCACCATGCCCACGCCCGCGGCCAGCGCGGCACGCGGGTTTCCGGCAGGCAGACGTTGGCCAAAGACCTCAACAAACCCTTCGTCCGGCGTGTAATGGCCAAAAAGAATATTCATCAGCGTGGTCTTGCCCGCGCCGTTTTCGCCAAGCAGGGCAATGACTTCGCCCTGCCGCAGATCAAAGCTGATCGCGTCATTGGCGGTGAGCTTGCCAAATCGCTTGGTAATGTTGTCGAGGCGCAGAACGACCTGCGCCTCGGGATGTTGATCGGTCATTTAGGAGGACTTTGGCTCTTCGTCGTTGATGTCGACGGTGAAAGAGCCGTCCTTGATCGCCTGCTCGCGTTCCTTGACCATGTCGAGCGCCTCCTGCGGGACTTTGCCCTCGAAGGTACCGAGCGGGGCCAGCGAGGAGCCGCCCTCGGACATGAAGGAATAGCGGCCGTAGTCGTCGGCTTTGAATTCGCCCGCCTTGACGGCGGCGATGGCGGCATCGAGCGTCGGCTCGAAATGCCACAGGGCGGAGGCCACGACGGTCTCGGGGTATTCGGCTTGGGTGTCGATCACGTTGCCGATGGCCAGCACGCCCTTCTCCTGTGCCGCGTCCGAGACGCCGAAGCGCTCGGCATAGAGCACGTCGGCCCCTTGCTCGACCATGGCGAAGGCGGTTTCCTTGGCCTTGGGCGGATCGAACCAGGAGCCGATGAAGCTCACCTGGAACTTGATGTCGGGGTTCATCTCACGCGCGCCGGCCATGAAGGCATGCATCAGGCGGTTCACTTCCGGGATCGGGAAGCCGCCGACCATGCCAATGTTGCCGCTTTCGGTCATCGACCCCGCCACGATGCCCGAAAGATAGGCCGCGTCCTGAATATAGTTGTCGAAGACCGCGAAGTTCGACAGCGCCTCGTCTTGTTTGAAGCTGGAGCCCATCAGGAAGGCGACCTCGGGGTAGTCGGCGGCGACCTCGCGGGCCTCGGCCTCGGCGCCGAAGACTTCGCCCACGATCAACTGGTTGCCGGCCTCGGCATATTCACGCAGCACGCGGGCGTAGTCGGTGTTGGAGACATTCTCGGTGAAGGTATACTCGATGTCGCCACGTTCCTGTGCTGCTTCGGCAGCCTTGTGGATGCGGCTGACCCACTGCTGTTCCACCGGCACGGTGTAGACGCCCGCAACCTTGATCGGCTCGGCGGCCAGTGCGCCCTGCGGCAAAAGGCTGGCGCCCGCCAGCATGGCCGCCGTGCCCAATAGGAAGCGGCGTGTGAAATTGCGTTGTGTCATTTTTATCCCCCGTTGGTTAGGTATTTTACCGTTTGATAAAATATTTTACCTGTCAAGCTTCTCCTGACCCTAGGTCAGCCCAAGCTTTTCCGAATACGCGCGTGGTGCTGATTAATGTGGCAGTCAGCAAGCGAAGCGGTAAATAGGGTCGACCCCAAGGATCGGATTCTACGATGAGCCATGTATTGCACCGTAACCTGCGCGCCACGCAACCTGTGATCGTACGCGGAGAAGGAAATTTCCTTATTGATGACAAAGGGAAGCGCTATCTGGACGCCTGTGGCGGTGCGGCTGTATCAAGCCTTGGGCATGACAATGCCGCCGTGCGCGCCGCCGTCGCCGCGCAGATGGACCAGCTCGCCTTTGCCCATACCGGCCTTTTCACCAACGCCCCGGCAGAGGCGCTGGCCGACCATCTGATCGCCCGCGCGCCTGAGGGTACGGGCGAAGGCCGGGTCATGTATCTGGGCAGCGGGTCCGAGGCGATGGAGGCGGCGCTGAAGCTGGCGCGGCAGTACCATCTGGAGCGCGGCGACACGGCGCGCGCCAAGATCATCGCGCGCAAGCCCAGCTATCACGGCAACACGCTCGGCGCCTTGGCGGTGGGCGGCCATGCCGGGCGCCGCAAGCCCTTCGCGCCGATGCTGATGGAGGTGGAGCATATCGACGCCGCCTATGCCTACCGGCTGCAACGCGAGGGCGAGAGCGCGGCGGATTTCGCGCGGCGGCTGGCGGATCAGCTGGAGGACCGTATCGTTGAACTTGAGCCAGAGACGGTCGCCGCCTTCGTGGCCGAGCCGGTGGTCGGCGCCTCGCTCGGCTCGCAGCCCGCGCCCGAGGGGTATTTCAAACATGTGCGCGAGATCTGCGACCGCCACGGCGTGCTCTTGATCGCCGATGAGGTGATGTGCGGCATGGGGCGCACCGGCAGCCTGTTTGCGTTGGAGCAGGAAGGGATTTGCGCCGATATCACCACCATGGCCAAGGGCCTCGGCGCGGGCTACCAGCCGATCGCGGCGGTGATGGCGCGGCAAAGCGTGATTGACGCGATCATGGCGGGCAGCGGCAGCCTGTGGAACGGGCATACCTATATGTCGCACGCGGTGGCCACGGCGGGCGCCTTGGCCGTTTTGCAAGAGGTCGAGAGCCGTGATCTGCTAAGCGCGGTGCGCACCCGGGGGCAGCAGTTGGAAACCGCGCTGCGCGACCGCTTCGGGGAGCATCCCCATGTCGGTGACATCCGCGGGCGCGGGCTGTTTTGGTCCATCGAATTGGTGGCCGAGCGCGACAGCAAGACGCCCTTTGACGTCAGCCGCAACCTTGCGGGCAAGATCCAGCGCGCGGCGATGGAGGCGGGGATGATCTGCTACCCCGCGCAGGGCTGTGCCGATGGCACGGCGGGGGATCACGTTCTGCTGGCCCCGGCCTTTACCTCCCCGCCCGAGGAAATCGAGATGACGGTCGAGATGCTGGGCGCGGCGGTCGACGGGGTGATCGCGGAGGGCTGAGCCCTCCGCCTGCCCGTTACCGGCCTTTGATCTGGATCGAGAAGTTGCGCCGTGCCCCGGCGGGCGGGCGCGGGAAAGGGGCGGCCTTGCGGATGATGCCAAGGGCCGCCTGATCCAGCGCCGCCGACCCGGAACTGCGTGCCACGCGGACCCCTGCCAACTGCCCGCCCCCACCGATGGAAAAGGCAATCACAGCCGTCCCGCGGGAACGGACGCGCGGCTTGCCGACGCGGGCGATGCGACTCATCACCTTGCCGGGATAGTTGCTGGCCGCCGCATTCCCCGCAGGCGCGGCGGCACGCTGGCGGCTGCCCGATTGCGCGGCATTGCCGGCGCGGCTGGCCGTCTGCGCGCCCTTGGTGTTGTTGCGCTTTGCATTGCCGCGCGTGGTCTGTTTGGGCTTGGGCTTCGGCTGTGGCTTGGGCTTGGCCTTTTTGGCGGCCTCGGCGGCGCGCTCGGGGTCGCGGCGCTGCGGGCGCTGCGACAGGCGCGGCGCGTCATCCTCGGCCTCGGCGGTGAGGGTTTCGACCGGCGGCACCGGGGCGGCAGCCGTGATCGTTGGCGTGGCCTCAGTCGTCTCGGGCGGGGTTTCGACCGGGGTCAAGGCGGGCAAGACCGGCGTCTCTGTCGGCGCGGCGGCGGGCGGAGCCACGGGCATGGGCTCGGCCTCAACCGTCTGCACCGGCTCTGCGACGGGCGCAGGCGTGGGGGTGAGCGTGGGCTCGGGCGCAGGCGTCGGCGGCAGTGCCTCTGCGGTCTCCAGCGGTTCGGGTTCGGGGGTTGGGGTGATCTCTTCCACTGGTTCGGCATCCAATGTGCCGACCGCCATATCCTCGAACCGCGTGCCAAGCTGGGCCGCGGCGGGCGCGCCGCCGCCTGCGATCTTGGCGCTGTCGTCGATCTGGGCGAGTTGTGACACGCCGACAACGAGGCTGGCCGCGACGCCGATGGAAAGTGTTTTGACGAGACCGGAACGGGGGATCATTGCAGCGCCCTTTCGGTGACAAGCATGACGCGCGCGGCCCCTGCCCCGCGCAGCTCGCGGGTCAGTTCGACAAGGCGGCGGGCGGGCAGCGCGCGGTCGGGGAGGAGCCGGACGGTGTCGCGCTCTTCTTCGGGCAGCGCGTCGATGAAATCGGCCACGCTGGCGCGATCTTGGCCTGCGTAGGTCATGCGGCCATCGGCATGGACCACCAACGCGTTGGGCGGGGCGCGGCCCTCAAGCTCGCGGGTTTCGACGAGGTTGAGATCGGAATCGAGCGGCTGCGACAGGGTGCCTGCGACCATGAAGAAGACCAGCATCAGAAAGACGATGTTGATCAGCGCGATGGTCGGTTCGCGTTGCGGCTTGGCCTTGGCGATGGGTCGCATGGTCAGCCCTCCAGAACCGAGACGCTGAGCCCCGGCAGGGCGCGCAGCGCGATGAGCAGATCGGCCAGCGCCTGCGCCTCGACCTCGGCCCCGAGCGAGACCAAAAGCGGCGTGCCCTCCTCAGCCTCGGCCAAGGGGCTGGCGGTCAGCGCGTCAAGCGTCAGCGCATCGCCATTAAGGCGCAGCCCCTCGGTGGTCAGTTGCAGGAAATAGGGTTTCGCCCCCGTCTCGGCCCCTGCCCCGGATGTCGCTGCGGCCAATTCGATCTCGGCAAATTTTGAGAAGGTCGAGGTCAGCATGAAGAACAACAACAGCAAAAAGATCACGTCGATCAGGGAGGTCATGGAGAGGCGGTTGCGCCGCCGGCGTGGCCTAGCCATGGGCTGGCCGGGGCGCGGCGGCGGCAAAGGGGGTGGCGGCGGGCGCAGCGGCGGGGGCCGCGTTCTGGCCGGGATGCAGCACGGTGAGGATCGCCTTGTCGGCGATGACGCGCTCGGTCTCCATGCGTTGCTCAAGCCAGCTGAGCACCAGCGCGGTCGGCATGGCCACGACAAGCCCCACGGCAGTGGTCAGAAGCGCCACCCAGATGCCACCGGCGAGGATCGACGGGTCCACCTGAGAGCCCGCATCCTGCAAGGCGCGGAAGGCTTCGATCATGCCCAGAACCGTGCCGAAGAGACCCAAGAGCGGGGCAAGCTGCGCCACGGAATCGAGCAGGCGGAAGCCGCGCTCCAGCTTGGCAAAACGCATCTCGGCCTCGGCCTGCAAGCGAGAGGCTCCCGCCTCAGGCGCGGACATGGCCAATTCGATCACCGGGGCGAGGTAGCTTTTCGACCGGCCCAGCGCCGCGCGGGCGGCGGCGGCATCGCCACGCTCCCATGCGTTGACCGCTTCGGATAGCGCCCGGTGGCGGCCCACGGCGGCGGCGCGGAACTGCCATGTCTTATAAAGCGCGACCGCAAGGGTCAGCACGGCCACGGCCATCAGGATCACCACCACCGGGCCACCGGTTTCGGCAATGCCCCGCAGCGGGGTCAGCAGCGCGTCAAGTTGATCCATCAGCCCAGCACCTCGATCTCGGTCCGGGTCGCCGGGGCCAGCGCGCTTTCGCAGGTGCCCGCCTCGATCCCCGCGCCGTCACAGCTTTGCGCGCCGTTAAAGAGGATGCGGCCAAGGTTTTCGCAGGTGGTCTGCGGCACCACGAACTGACGCACGCGCGGGCGGCCAACGGGCAGTTCGCCGAAATCGAAGAGCGTTAGCCGGTTTACGGTGCCTTCACGGTCGAACAGCACGGTTTCATAGACCGCCTTGTCGAGCGGGGCGGAGAGTTCGTTGGTGATGAGGAAGGTCAGCTTGCAATTGGCTTCCGTGGTGTCGGCGGCGTTCAGTTCGACCTTGAGCGCGGGCGAGGCGCTGGCCGGGGTCGCGGCGGGCGTCTCGGCGGCGGCGCCTTGGGCGATGGTCAGGGACAGGGCCGCGAGGAACGCGGAACGAAAATGCGGCATGGGGGTGGCTCCCGATGGGTTTGTCTTTGATCACGGCGCAGGTCTGGGGCGCCTGCCACAGCGGGGCAGAATCGTCGCAGCACCTCTTGCGCCAAGCGGAATTTCTGTCTGCTGCCTAGCAAAACCGGGCGGCGGTGACAATCCTGACTTTAATACTCGGATTATATCTGCGCAGCGCGGCCCGTTCTGCTAAGCGGGGAACAGTTGCGCCGGGTTGGGGTTGGGCCGCTGAAACCACCACGCGCGGGCGACTGCATCCGCGCAGAGAAGGAGGCCAGAATGACCGACGACAGCCAAAAGATCGCGACCATCGACCCTGCCCATAACGTGGCTCTGTTCACGCCGGGCGCAAAAGCGCTGGAGCAGGCGGCTTCTGCCGGGATTAAAACGGTGGTGAACTTCCGTGCCTCGGATGAGAAAGGCGGCCTCTCCCCCGATGCAGAGCGGCTGGTGGTTGAGAAGCTGGGGTTGAACTACCTGCACCATCCGGTGACGCCAGACACCCTTGGCCCCGAGACGGTGGATGAATTCCGCAAGTCACTGGACGACCTGCCCCAGCCGGTGTTTCTACACTGCGCGTCGGGCAAACGTGCGGGGGCGATGACCCTGATGGCCCTTGCGGCAGATAAAGGCTGGGACGGAGACACGGCCCTGCGGGAGGGCAAGGCCCGCGGCATCGACCTGACCGAAGAGAAGATCGGTCAGTTGGTTAAATCCTACGCAGATAGCAAAGCGTAAGAGAAGCGCCCGGTTTTGCCGGGCGTTTTACTTTTGCGCGCAGTAGAGGCCATGCAGCGTTTCCAAAACGGCCACGGCCTCCTGCCCCTTGACGCGGTAAAAGATCGTCTGCCCCGCCCGGCGGCTGTCGACCAGACCGGCATCTTTCAACTTTTTCAGCTGCTGCGACATGGTGGATTGCGACAGACCGCAGGCCTGCGCCAAATCCCCGACCGAGCGTTCCCCACCGATCAGACGGCACAGGATCTGCAACCGCGCCTCTGACGCAAGCATCGTCATGAGCGCCGCAGCCCCGGCGATATCGCCATCCAGAAAGTCGTCCGTGTTTTTCATATTAGCATCATTGAATATTATGAGAGCGTAATATATACTGGTTTCCAGTCTGACACAAGCCAGCCGCTTGGCGGGCCGTAAGGAGTTGAGAGATGGAAACCGAATTCACACCATGGCTGTCGCTGGGCGGCGGCGCGATGATCGGGGCCTCGGCGGTGCTGTTGATGGCCACGAACGGGCGCATCGCGGGGATCAGCGGGCTGACCTCTCGGCTCTTCGCCCGCGACAGCGACGGCGAAGCGCGGAGTGTGTCGTTTTTCTTCGTGTTGGGGCTTTTGTTGGCCGCCCCGCTCTGGTTGCTCGTATCGGGTGGCTGGCCGCAGCAATGGGTGCCCTCGAACCCCGTCCTGATGGCGGTGGCCGGGCTGCTCGTCGGCTTTGGCGCGACCTATGGCAATGGCTGCACCTCGGGCCACGGGGTCTGCGGGATCAGCCGTGGCTCGGCGCGGTCGATCGTGGCGACGGTGACCTTCATGGCGACGGCATTCGTCACCGTCTTTGTCATGCGCCATGTGATCGGAGGGTGACATGAAACAGTTCTTCGCCCTCCTCTCCGGCCTTTTGTTCGGCATAGGCCTGATCGTTTCCGGCATGGCCGACCCGGCCAAAGTGCTGAACTTCCTCGATGTTTTTGGCACATGGGACCCCAGCCTTGCCTTTGTCATGGGCGGCGCCATCGCGGTGACGGCACCGGGGTTCGCATGGCTGTTCCGCTGCCGTCAGACCCCCTATTTCGACCATAAATTCCGCCTTCCCACCCGCAACGATCTTGAGCCGAAACTGCTGACCGGCGCCGCGATTTTCGGCATCGGCTGGGGCTTGGGCGGCTTTTGCCCCGGCCCGGCATTGACCGCCCTGCCCATCGCGGCCAGCGGCACCTTGATCTTTGTCCCCTTCATGCTGGGCGGCATGTGGGTCGCCCGGCACAGCCCTGATTTGACCTCTATAACCAAGAAAGGACCAGCCAGATGAGCGACCCTCTCAATTCACCCGTCGTGCGCCACTCCCCTTCGACCGGCGCAGGCAGCCCCGATGTCTGGGGCATCTATGAGCCTGACACCGGCTCGATCCAATACATCTGTGCCGATCCGGCGACAAAGAAGGCCGCGTTGATCGACGTGGTGTGGAACTTCAACCCGAAGAACTACAAATTCACGACAGAAAGCATGGACCAGGTGCTGGATCTCGTGAAGGAAAACGGTCTTACCGTGGAATGGGTGCTCGATACCCACCCCCATGCGGATCACGTCATGGCCTCGGCCCAGTTGAAAGAGCGCACGGGCGCGCCCAATGCCATCGGCGCGCTGGTGCCTGAGATCGCCAAGATCTGGGCCGATCTTTACAACATGCCCGATGCCTTTGACCCGGACCGCGATTTTGACCACCTGTTTCAGGAGGGTGAGACCTTCAAGATTGGCGAGCTTGACGCCAAGGTGATGCTGTCGCCCGGACATACGCTAGGGTCGATCACCTATGTCTGTGGCGATGCGGCTTTTGTGCATGACACGCTGATGCAGCCCGATGCCGGCACCTCGCGGTCGGATTTCCCCGGCGGCACGACTGAGGAGCTGTGGGACTCGATCCAAGACATCCTCGCCCTGCCCGGCGACACGCGGCTTTACATCGGCCATGACTACGGCACCAAGGAGCGCAAGGAGCCGCAGTGGGAGGCCACGGTGGACGAGCACCGCGCCCATAACATCCACGTCAAGGATGGCACCAAGCGCGAAGATTATATCGAGCGCCGTCAGAAGCGGGACGCGACCCTGTCGCTGCCCAACCGCATCCTTGCTGCCTTGCAGATCAACCTGCGCGGCGGCCGACTGCCCCCGGCGGAGGATGATGGCCATCACTACCTGAAACTGCCCGTGAACCGTTTCGACTGAGCCAACCGGGTGGCCCCTCGGGGCCGCCCCTATCTGACGGATCGCCGCCCATGCCTTTCCCTTCGCTTTCGCACTACCTGCCGATCCTCGACTGGGGACGGTGCTATGACCGCGGCCAGTTCACCGGGGATATGATCGCGGCGGTAATCGTGACGATCATGCTGATCCCGCAATCGCTGGCCTATGCTCTACTGGCGGGCATGCCGCCCGAGGCCGGCATCTATGCCTCCATCGCGCCCATCGTGCTCTACGCCATCTTTGGCACCAGCCGCGCGCTGGCGGTGGGGCCGGTGGCCGTGGTCTCGCTAATGACGGCGACGGCGGTGGGCGAGATCGCGCAGAGCGGCACGGCGGGCTATATCACGGCGGCGCTGACGCTGGCCTTTCTGTCGGGCGCGATGCTTCTGGCGCTTGGGCTGTTTCGGCTGGGGTTTCTGGCGAATTTCCTGTCGCATCCGGTGATCGCGGGGTTCATCACCGCCTCCGGCATCCTGATCGCCGCCAGCCAGTTGCGGCATATCCTTGGGATCGAGGCCGAGGGGCATACCCTGCCGCAGATCCTGTCGAGCCTCTGGGCGCACCTGGGGGAGGTCAATATCATCACCCTCGGCTTGGGCTTGGCCGCCACGGCCTTCCTGTTCTGGGTGCGCGGCGGGTTGAAACCGCTGCTGCGGCGCATGGGGCTGGGGCCGCGGATGGCGGATATCGGGGCCAAAACCGGGCCGGTGCTGGCGATCTTGGCCACGACGCTGGCGGTCTGGGGCTTCGATCTGGGTGCGCGGGGTGTTGCGATCGTGGGGGAAGTGCCGCAGAGCCTGCCGCCGCTCACCCTGCCCTCCTTCTCCCCCGACCTGCTGTCGCAACTCTTCGTCCCGGCGCTGCTGATCTCGGTCATCGGCTTTGTCGAGAGCATCAGCGTGGCGCAGACCTTGGCCGCAAAGAAACGCCAGCGGATCGACCCGGATCAGGAGTTGATCGGCCTCGGCAGCGCCAACCTTGGCGCGGCCTTTACCGGCGGCTTTCCGGTCACCGGGGGGTTCTCGCGCTCGGTGGTGAACTTCGACGCGGGCGCCGAGACCCCTGCCGCAGGCGCTTTCACTGCCGCCGGGCTGGCGCTGGCGGCGCTTTTTCTGACGCCGCTCATCCACTACCTGCCCAAAGCCACGCTGGCCGCCACGATCATCGTCGCGGTGCTGAGCCTCGTCGACTTCTCAATCCTGAAACGCGCTTGGGCCTTCAGCCACGCCGATTTCGCCGCCGTCAGCGTGACGATCCTGCTGACGCTAATCTTCGGCGTCGAGGCCGGGGTGAGCGCGGGCGTCGTGACCTCGATCCTCGTGCATCTTTACAAGACCTCGCGCCCGCATATGGCCGTGGTGGGCCGGGTGCCGGGGACCGAGCATTTCCGCAACGTGCTGCGCCACGAGGTCGAGACCCAGCCCCATGTGCTGAGCCTGCGGGTGGACGAGAGCCTCTATTTCCCCAACGCGCGGTTCTTGGAGGATCAACTGGCCCAATATGCCGCCGACAAGCCTGACCTGACGGATGTGGTGCTGATGTTCCCGGCGGTGAATGAGATTGACCTTTCGGCGCTGGAATCGCTTGAGGCGATCAACACCCGGCTGAAGGACGCCGACATCCGCCTGCACTTGAGCGAGGTGAAAGGCCCGGTGATGGACCGGCTGAAGCGCAGTCATTTCCTTGACGAGCTGACCGGGGAGGTCTTTCTCAGCCAGCATGAGGCGGCCTGTGCGCTGGCAAACACCCCCGGTGACGCCGCAGGGTAAATATTCGGGAACCGCGCCGCCCGCTGCGCGTTTGCCTGCCATGAACAAGACATTTGCCCGCGCCGCCGCCCTCTCCGCCAGTATTTTCGCCACCACTGCCAGCGCCGAAGAGGTCGGCAAGGTGGATGTGGATTGGCTGGGCAATGACATCATCGTCGAAGCCGTGGCCGACCCCAAGGTGAAGGGCGTGACCTGCCATCTGGCCTTTTTCGAACGCGGGCTGATCGACCGCCTGCAAAAGGGCAATTGGTTCGAAGACCCGTCGAACTCTTCGATCTCCTGCCGTCAGACCGGCCCGATTGAGATCGGTGACATTGACCGTGGAGACGAAGGCGAAAACGTCTTTAGCGAGCGCCGCTCGATCATCTTCAAGACCTTGAAGGTGAAGCGTATTTTCGACGAAGCGAACAACACGCTGATCTACATCAGCCACAGCCAGCGGGTGCAAGACGGCTCGGCCAAGACATCGATGTCGACGGTGCCCCTGTACCAGCCCGGTCAGTAGCCGAAAGCCGAGGATCGCTTAGGCAAAGCCTTGCCATTGGGGCGATCCTGCCTTGTCGGGCGACCTGCCTGCGATATGCTGCGCAAAAGGCAACAACGCAGCGACAGGCAGGTTTTATGAGACATTCACGCAGAACATTCGCATTCGGGCTCGCCGCATTGGGGCTGACCTCGGCCTGCTCCACCGGGGGCGGCACGCTTGGCCCCGCGGCGGCGGCCGGGGTGCCGGACGATCTGCGGCCTGTGCCCAACGCGGGCTATGACGCATGGGTCGCGGCGTTCAAAAACCGCGCCTCCGCACAGGGGATTTCGGCCAGCACCTTGGACCGAGGGTTCCGTGGCACGGGCTATCTGCCCGGCGTGGTCAAACGCGACCGCAATCAGACGGAATTCAGCCGCAGCTTGGAAGATTACCTCGCCATCGCCGCCTCGGATGAGCGGGTGTCAAAGGGGCGCGCAGCCTTTGCCCGCCACCGCAGCACATTGAACGCGATTGAGAGCCGCTACGGCGTCGCGGCGGAGATCGTCGCGGCGGTCTGGGGGTTGGAGAGCTTCTTTGGAGAGCGGCGCGGCAATGTGCCTGTCGTCTCGGCCACCTCGACATTGGCCTATGATGGGCGGCGCGGAGCGTTCTTTGAAAAGCAGTTGATCGCGGCGCTGAAGATCCTGCAAAACGGCGACATCACTGCCGACCGGCTGACCGGGTCTTGGGCCGGGGCCATGGGGCATACGCAGTTCATTCCCACCTCTTACCAAGCCTTCGCGGTGGATTTCACCGGCGACGGGCGGCGCGATATCTGGTCGGAAGACCCCAGCGACGCGCTGGCCTCGACCGCCGCATATCTGTCGCGCAACGGCTGGACGCGGGGGCTGAAATGGGGCGGTGAGTTGGGCAGTCTTCCCGCCAGCGCGGGGTCGGTGATCCAGCCGCAGGCGGGCGGGCCGCAGTTCGTGGTGACCAGCAACTTCCGCGCGTTGAAACGTTACAACAACTCCGACAGCTATGCGATTGGCGTGGGCCATCTGGCGGATCGCATCGCGGGCGGCGGGCCGCTGCGCGGCAGCTTCCCGCCCGACGCCAATGGGCTGACCAAGGACGACCGGATCGCGCTACAGCAACGACTGACCGCGCGGGGGTTCGATACCGATGGCGCGGATGGGGTGATCGGGCCGAACAGCCGCAAGGCGATCAGCGCCTATCAGGCCAGCGTAGGCCTGCCCGCGACTGGTGAGCCTTCGGTCGACCTGCTGCGCCGGTTGCAGTAGGCGACGTAGGTCGGCCTTTCCCACCCTCCACGCTGGGGGTGGCGGCGAGGCAATCGGGGCGAGATTTTTTATACCACGAAGGGCAGCGCCGACCCGCGGGGTGGTGCTGAAAGCGCCGCCCCAGGGGGGCGGGTCGGCGCTGCCCGGCCTGCAGCCGGGCGACCCTAGAAGTTCAATCTGCGGTAAAGCTCAGCCTGGGCTGATGCCTGCCCGGTCGAGCATCCCTGCCACCTCGGCAAAAGAGGATTGTGGCGGGGTGTGTTCGGCCTTGCGCTGGCTGAGAAACGCCTCACATGGCCCGGCAAAGGCGATGGCGCGGTCAAGCTCGGGGTTGCTGCCCGCGCGGTAGGCCCCGATGCGGATCAATTCTTCCATATCCGCATGGGCCGCCAGCGCCTTATGGGCGGCGGTGAGCAGCGTATATTCCACATCACTGTGGCAATCCGGCAACGTCCGAGAGACGCTCGCCAGCAGGTCAATCGCCGGGTAACGGCCCTTTTCGGCGATCTTGCGGTCGAGCACGATATGCCCATCGGTGATCCCGCGCACGGCATCGGCGATGGGGTCGTTCATGTCATCGCCATCCACCAGAACGGTGAAGATCGCGGTGATGTCGCCCTTGCCCACCGGCCCCGGCCCGGCGCGTTCCAGCATCTGCGGAAGCTCGGAAAACACCGTCGGCGGATAGCCCTTGGCGGTGGGCGGTTCCCGCGAGGCGAGGCCGATTTCGCGCTGCGCCATGGCGAAACGGGTGACGCTGTCCATCAAGAGCAGCACATGCTGGCCCTGATCGCGGAAATGCTCGGCCACGGCCATGGCGGTCCAAGCGGCTTGGCGGCGGGTCAGCGGCGGCTCATCGCCCGTGGCGACGACGAGAACTGCCTTTTCCATCCCTTCGGGGCCGAGGTCGGAGGCGATGAAATCCTGCACCTCGCGCCCGCGTTCGCCGACCAGTGCCATGACTACCACATCGCAGTCCGTATAGCGTGCCAGCATGGCCATCAGCGTCGATTTCCCGACGCCGGAGCCTGCGAAAATGCCCAAGCGCTGCCCCTGACAAAGCGGCGTGAAAACATCCAGCGCGCGGACATGGGTCGCGAGTTTCGGGCCGATGCGCTTGCGGTCGAAAGCCCCCGGCGGGGCGGCGCGCAGCGGGCGGGGGTCGTTGCCCTCGGGCAGATGCCCTTTCCCGTCGAGCGGCGTGGCCGAGGCGCTGATCACCCGACCCTTCCAGCTTTCATCGGGGCGGATCACATCGCGGCCAATCGCGACCTCGACCCGGTCGCCCGCCGCCACCCCGCGCCATGAGCCGAAGGGGAGCAATTCGGTGCCGTGACTGCCCAGCCCCACAACCTCGGCATGGACCGGGCCGTCAGAGCCATGCACGATGCAGCGCTCGCCGATGCCCAAGACCCGCTCCAGCCCCACGGCGGTCAGGGTGATGCCGGTGATCGCGCGCACTTCGCCGGTGATCTCGGCCTCGCCTGCCTCGCGGGCGAAACTGGTCAGCTCGGAAAAGAGTGTCTGCATGGATAAATTTCCTCTAGGAGCGCGGGGCAATATTTACTATACAAGGATTAAACAGGCTATAGGCAAAAAAATGAACTTGTCTAATCTTTCTATTCTTGGACTTGCGTCGGACCGGATGCAGTGGCTCTCGGCCCGGCAGAAGGTCGTGTCTGAAAACGTCGCCAATGCCTCGACCCCGAACTACAAGGCGCGCGATGTATCGTCCTTTGAATCGATGCTCAGTGGCGAGTTGTCGCGCGATACCGGGCTGGTGACCACCCATGACAAACACTTCACCGGCGTCGCCCATGGCACGCCCGGCGTGCGCGAAGTGACGGATGGCCACGCCAAGGGCACCACTTTGGATGGCAATACCGTGAACCTTGAAGAACAGGCCGTGAAGGCCGCCGAGATCGGCGATCACTACAGGTTGGCCGCACAGCTTTACCGCAAAAGCTATGACATGCTGACCATGGCCGTCACCGGAAACAGGTAAGGAAAGCCCATGGATCCGCTTCAGTCCATCGCCAAAATCGCCGCCAGCGGGATGACCGCGCAGACCGCGCGTTTGCGGGTGATCTCGGAAAACGTGGCCAATGCCGATTCAACGGGCACCACGCCCGGCGCCGATCCGTTTCGCCGCAAGACCATCAGTTTCTCGGAGTTGATCGACCGCAATGGCGGCGGTTCTTTGGTGGAGGTCGACCGTATCGGGCGCGACCAATCCCCCTTTCGCCGCGATTATGACCCGGCGCATCCGGCGGCGGATGAAACCGGCTATGTCAAACGCCCCAATGTCGATCCGATCATCGAGATGGCCAACATGCGCGAAGCCTCGCGCAACTACGAAGCCAATATGAACATGTTCGAGTCAGGCCGCCGGATGCGCGGTCAGATGCTCGACCTGCTGAAGTGAGGCTGACCTGAGATGAGCGATCCCGCCTCCCTGATCTCGACCGCCGCGGTTCGCGGTGCCTATCGCACCTCGCAATCGCTGACGGCGCAAAAGGGCGAAGCCATCGCCGAAGAGGCAGGCGCCAGCGCCAATAGTTTCACCAATATGGTGCAGCAAGCCTCGGAAAGCGCGCTGGAAACGGTGCGCGAGGGCGAAGCGGTAGCCCAAGCCGGGCTGCGCGGTGAGGCGGATACCCAGCAGGTGGTCGAAGCCATGCTGGCGATGGAATCCACCGTCAAAGTGGCCGTGTCTGTGCGCGACCGCTTTGTCGAAGCCTATCAGGAAATTCTGCGGATGCCGATCTAGGCCATGACCGAAACCCAGACCTATGACATCATCTCTGCTACCGTCTGGGCCGTGCTTCTGGCCTCGGGTCCGGTGTTGGGGGTGGCGCTGGCGATTGGTCTGGTGATCGCGTTCTTTCAAGCGCTCACGCAGATTCAGGAAATGACGCTGACTTTCGTGCCCAAGATCGTGATGATCTTTGTCACCCTGCTGGTCGCGACGCCGTTTATGTATGCCACGCTGAAGAACCTGTCGGACACGATTTTCGACCTCGTGCAGAACGGTGGGCTGTGAGGGGCTGGCGGCATATCGCGGCGGCGGCCCTTCTGGGTGCCGCGCTCGCCTCCCCCACTCTCGCGCAGGGCTGGGGATCTTTTTATGAGCCGTCGCAGAAAAACGCGGTGACCACGACCGCGCGGACGCTGGCCGCCAAGGGCGGGCCCGAAGGCGTCTGCATCCGCGAAATCCTCGCCGCCCAAACCCGCCATGGCATCCCCGACAATCTGCTGCTGGCCATCGGCCTGCAAGAGGCAGGCACCCGCCGCAACGGGCATTTCACGGTCTGGCCCTATGCGGTCAACGCCGCAGGCGAAGGGCGGCTGTTCGACAGCCGCACTGCCGCGCTGGATTGGATTGCAGAGCGTCAGGCAAGCGGTATCCGCTCCATTGACGTGGGCTGTATGCAGATCAACATGCGCTGGCACCCGGATGCCTTTGACAGCCCCGCCCAAGGGTTCGATCCGCGCGTGAATGTCGACTACGCGGCGCGGTTCCTCAAGCGGTTGCACCGGCGCACGGGCAGCTGGATGCAGGCCGCGGGGTCGTACCATTCTTTCGAGCCGGAATACCGCGACACCTACCTCGACCGTTTGCAAAAGAACACTTACGCTGCCAACGCGCGGTTGCCGGAGTTTCAGGCACTGGCCAGTGCCAGCCCGGGCCCCGCCCGCCCGCGCAAAGCGGCGCGGCGTGACGCGGGCAGCTATGATCGTTTGGCGGCCAAGGCGACATGGGGCGCGCAGATCGGCGGGGCGGCGAACGCCCGGCGCTCGCTTTACTCCGCCCATGAGATGCAGCCGGTCCTGCCGCAGTTTACCACCGTCCCGGCGGAGGATGCGGGATGAGCACGAAACCCAATACCCTTCTGCCGCAACTGAGCATGTTTGGCGCCAATAAGGACGTGAGCTTTGCCGTCGGCATGGCGCTGGTGCTGGCGGTGCTCTTCCTGCCGCTGCCGCCGATCCTGTTGGACTTCGGGCTGGCGCTGTCGCTCTCGCTCTCGGTGCTGATCTTCATGGTGGCGCTTTGGATTCCATCACCCTTGCAGTTCAACTCTTTCCCGACGCTGCTGCTCGTCACCACCATGCTGCGGCTGTCGCTCAACGTGGCCTCGACCCGGCTGATCCTCAGCGAAGGCCATGCGGGGATGCATGCGGCGGGGGATGTGATCCAAGGGTTCTCCAAATTCATCGTGGCGGGGAATTTCGTTATCGGCGTGGTGATCTTTGCCATCCTCGTGATCATCAATTTCGTCGTGATTACAAAGGGGTCGACCCGGATCGCCGAGGTCGCCGCGCGGTTCTCGCTGGATGCGATGCCGGGCAAGCAGATGGCGATCGACGCCGATATGGGCGCGGGGCTGATCGACGAAGACGAGGCCCGCCGCCGCCGCAAGGAGCTTGAGGACGAAAGCGCCTTCTTCGGCGCGATGGACGGTGCTTCGAAATTCGTGCGCGGCGATGCGGTCGCGGGGCTGATCATCACGCTGATCAATGTGATCGGGGGCATCCTCATCGGCGTCGTGCAGCGCGGCATGGGCGTGGGCGATGCCTTCAACGTCTTTACCTCGCTGACCATCGGCGACGGGCTGGTGAGCCAAATTCCGGCGCTTGTCGTCTCGCTCGCCGCCGGTCTGATCGTGACCAAGGGCGGCACGCGGGGGGCGGCCAATGAGGCGGTGTTCGATCAGCTTTCGAACTTCCCCAAGGCGCTCTACATGGCGGCTCTGCTGCTCTTTGGCATCGGTCTTTTGCCCGGCTTCCCGCTGCTGGTCTTTGCCCTTCTGGCCGCGGCCATGGTGGGCTTGGGCCTGATGATCCAGCGTGGCGCAGCCGAGGCGGCAGAGGCCAAGGCGAAGGCCGATGCCGAGGCGCAGAAAAAGCAGGAGATGCCGGAGGTCGACAACAACCCGATGCATCTGGATGAGCTGCGGCTGGTGCTGGGCGAAGGGCTGGTGGCGCTGGCCAACCGCCCCGACGCGGTACTGCCGAGCAAGATCAAATCCCTGCGCAAGCATTTTGCCGAGGAATTCGGCTTTCCCATGCCCTCGGTGCGGATCAAGGATGACGTGAGCCTGCCGATCAACAGCTACGCCTTCCAAATTCACGGCGTCGACGCGGCCAAGGGGGACATCCGCGCCAACCAGATGATGGTGATCAATCCCGAAGGCGCGCCGCTGCAACTGCCGGGTGAGGCGACGCGCGAGCCGACCTTTGGGCTGGATGCGCTTTGGGTCGACAGCAAGGTCGCCGATCAGGCCGAGGCGCAGGGCTATACGGTGGTGGACCCGGAAAGCGTGATCACCACCCATCTGACCGAAGTCGTCAAAGAGAACATGTCGGAATTGCTGACCTATGGCGCGGCAAAAGAGGCGATCGAAGGGTTGGACCGGAACTATCAAAAGCTGGTCAACGACCTGCCTGTCCCCTCCCCCGCCATTCTGGTGCAGCAAGTCTTGCAGGAACTGCTGCTTGAACGCGTCTCGATCCGCAACCTGCCGCTGATCGTCGAGGCGATGGCCGAGGCGACGCGCCAGACCTCCAAGCCCGCGCTGGTGCTGGAGAACGTGCGCCGCCGCCTGTCGAGCCAGATTTGCCAAGGACTGGCCGATGGGCAGGGCTTTGTGCCGGTCATCACCCTGTCGCCCTCATGGGAGGCGGAGTTCATCGAGGCGGTCAAGATCGTGGGCGAGGACCGCACCTTTGTCATGTCGCCCAAACGGGTGCAGGAATTCGTGCTGCAAGCCCGCCAACAAATCCAGCGTTTTGCCTCGGAAGACAGTTGGCCCGCGCTGATGGTCAACCCCGAGGCGCGGTCTTATGTGCGTTCCATGCTGGAACGGGTCAGCCCGATGACGCCGGTGATCTCCAACGCCGAAATTCATCGCAAGGTATCCCTGCGGACCGTCGCCACCATCGGGGGCTAGGGATGGACCTCTCCGCCCTTTTGACCGACGCGCTGATGGGATACTTCGTCGTCTTTGCCCGCATCGGCAGCGCGCTTTTGTTCATGCCGGGCTTTGCTGAAACCTCGGTGCCCACGCGGCACCGGCTTTTCTTTGGTCTGATCCTGAGTGCTGCCCTTTATCCGGTCACCGGCCTTGGCCCCGTGGCCGAAGATCGCCCCGCCGCGCTGCTGTTGATCTTTGGCTCTGAGATCACCGTGGGGCTTTGGATTGGGCTGGTAGCGCGCACGCTGCTTTCGGCGCTGCAATTCGCCGGCTATCAGATGGCACTGATGTCGGGGCTGGCCAATGCTTTGGCCCCGAACATCGGCGCCTTCGAGGGGGCGACCTCTATGGCGGCGATGCTGTTGATCGGGGCCACGGCGCTGATCTTCATCACCGACCTGCACCACCTCATCATTGAATCGCTGCTGATGTCCTATCAGGTCTTCGTGCCCGGCACCTTCATGCTGGCCGATCTGACCGACCAATTCGCGCGGGCAACGCAGGTGAGCCTCTACCTTGGCCTGTCCATCGCAGCCCCCTTCTATGTCGCCGGTCTGGTGCTGAACGTCGGGATGGGTCTGGCCAACCGCATGATGGCGAGCCTTCAGGTCTTCTTTATCGCCCAGCCCCTGCTGATCGCCGCCGGGCTGGCCTTGATGGTGCTGGCGGTTCCGACCATGATGCGCGGGTTTCTTGAGCCCTTCGCGAATTGGCTCACCACCTACGGATTCTAGCCCATGTCGGAAGAGGACAAGAGCAGTAAGACCGAAGAGCCGACGGAGAAAAAGCTCCGCGACGCGCGCAAGAAAGGCGACGTGCCGCAATCGCGTGAGACCGGCACCGCGATGCTGGTCTTTGCCCTGCTGATGATCCTGATCTTCGTGCTGCCTGCCTCGATCGACGGGATCGTGGCGGCGCTGCAAAGCCCCCTATTGGGGGCGGGTGTCACTGCCATCGGCACCGGCGGCACAGGCGTCGCCGAAGCGGGCCAGGTGCTGAAATCGCTGGGGTTCACGCTGGGTCTGGCGATGATGCCGGTGGTGGGGATCATGGTGCTGGCAGCCCTTTTCGGCGTGTTGATCCAAGGCGAGACTGTCGTCTCGGCCGAGCGGATCAAACCGAAGTTTTCCAAGCTGAACCCGCTGTCGGGGTTCAAACGCCTGTTCTCGGCCGAGGCTTTCGTCGAATTCGCCAAGAATACGGCCAAGGTGCTGGTGATCGGTTTCATTACCGTCTGGGCCGTGCGCGACATCGCGCAGTCGCTGGGCCAGACGCAGGCTTTCATCCCCGAGACGCTGCTGCAAGCGACCCTGCAAAAGGTGCGCTGGATTTTTCTGGTCACCACCGTGCTCTTGGTGCCCATCGCCATCGCCGACATCATCTGGAAGCGGGCGCAGTGGAAAAAGAAACAGATGATGAGCCTCAAGGAAATCCGCGACGAGCATAAAGACAGTGAGGGTGATCCGCAGATCAAGGGCCGCCGCGCCGAATTGCGCCGCGCCCGCGCCCGTCAGCGCATCGCGCAGGCCATCCCCAATGCCAGCGTGATCCTGACCAACCCGACCCATTACGCCGTGGCGCTGAAATATGAACAGGGCGTCGATGACGTGCCGATCTGCGTGGCCAAAGGGGCCGATGTCATGGCCCACCGCATCCGCGAATTGGCCAAGGAACACGACATTCCGATGATCGAGAACCGTCCATTGGCCCGCGCCCTCCACGCGGCGGTGGAGGTGGACGACCGCATTCCGATGGAACACTGGCAGGCGGTGGCCGAGATCATCGGCTTTGTCATGGACCTGCGCCGCAATGTGCGCCGCAAGCCCCCTGCCGGGTCGTCAATCCGCGAGGAGTGATGCGCGCTCAGCGCAGGCGCAGCCCTTCGAGGTTGCGGTCGGCGGGGAGTTTGGAGCGTTCCAGCAGGATTTTCGTGATCAACCGCGCCCGGACAAGGCTGAACGAGCCCATGATCTGCGCGGCGTCCCGTTCGGGCATAGCACCGATGACCTGCACGGCGGTTTCCACGTCGATCTCATCCATGATGCCCGCCGCCACCTGCGGCTTCATGTTGCGGTAAAGTTCGACCAGTTTGGTTATGTCCTGATTGTTCGCCTCTTCGATCACCTTGAGCTGCGCGCCGATCTCGTCGCGCAGGCTTGCGAGGCGGGTCTGTTCGGCCTTGAGGCTCTGTTCGGCCAGCGCAAGCTTGGCTTCGCGGTCGGCAATCGTGTCGCGCTGCTCTTTCAGCAGCGCGCGCTCTTCGGCGATGGCTTCGGCAATCAGATGGCTTGGCTCACACATGCCGCTCTCGCCCGGGGCGCTGGCGTCATAGCTGGGCGGCGCGGGGGCGGCGGCAAGCTCAACAGGGACCGGGGGCGTGTCATCGGGGGTTTCGGCGATGGCCATCATCGGCATGAACTCAACAGTGAGTTTGAGCACACCAGCCACGCCAAGGCCAAAAAGCGCGATCTTGGGCAGGGAAATACGGCTCATTCCTTACGCTCCTTGGTGATGTCGAAAAAGGTACGGACCAGTTCGGATTTGCCCTGCACCGCCGCTTGGCCCCGGACCTGCGCACGGCCCTTGAGCCGCGCGGCGCGCATCTGGGCCGGGTTCTGGCCTGCCGGGGCAGGCTCGGGCGCGGCTTGACGGGGCGGCGTGGCCTCGCGCTGCACCGGCGGCTCGGGGCGCTGTACCTTGGTGCTGAGGTCACGCAGGTCTTCGACCGATTTCGCCGATTGATCGACTGCGTTGGAAAAGGCCCCGACCATCGGCTCCATCTCTTTCAGGGTCGCCATCAAGGCACGAACGCGGCGGTCAAGGATAAAGGCATAGACCAGCGTGCCGACCAGCAGCACGATGATGAGGATATCAATCAAGGCCGGCATCATCGTCGCTGTCCTCCTGATTTTCCTTAGGGAGCAAGGATTGGATCACCCGCAGCGCCAAGGCGCCATTGCTGCGCTGGCCAAAGGCCGCTTGGAACATCGGCTGGGCGTTCACCATGCCGACCACGGGGGTATCGACGGTCATGCCCAGATCGATCACCTGACCGGGCTTCCATTCCAGCACCTCATGCAGCGGGATCGTCACCTGCTGCAGCACGCCGGTGATGGTGACCGTGGTGCTGGAGATCTGGCTGTTCATATCCTTGCGCGCGTTGCTGTCGGTTGGCGAGCGCCCGCCAAGGAAGGGCTGCGCAAGCTGGGCGCTGACCTCGTCCAACGTGCCATAGGGCAAGACCAACGCCATATGGCCGCTGCGGTCTTCGAATTGCATATGCAAGCGGACCAGCACCGTCGCCGTGCGCGGCGCGGCCAGCATGACCGACCGAGGGTTGGATTCGAGCGATTGAATGTCGAATTGCACCGGGCTGACATCCTGCAGGCAATGCGCCAAACCTTTGAGCGACAGCTCCGCCAGCCTGCGGCCCAGTTTCTGTTCAATCGCGGTCAAGCCGCGGGGTTTCCACTGCTGGCTGGTGGCGCGGCGGCCACCCAGCATGATCTCAAGCACCGAGAACAGCAGGTCAGGCTCGACCACACAGGCGATCTGGCTGCCCCAGCTTTCCGCATTGGCAATGGCGATGAGCGAGGGCGACTGGATGCTCTCCATCGCGTCCTCATAGGGCATGTATTCAAGCGAGCTCAGCTCGATCTCGGGGGCGACGGTGCAATAGGACTTGAGGTCGGGCACCAGCGCCAACAGCAGACGGTCGATGATGATCTCAAGCGTAGGCAGGCGCTGGAAGCTTTCGCGCGCCTGACGGATCATCGTCTCTTCGAGGCTCAGCGCATCGGGGGAGGCCGCTATCGTCATTGCACCACCATATCGGCAATCAGGATTTCATGCGGCGCGTCGGTGTGCCCCACCGCCCGCGCCCGGCGCAGCAGTTCGGTCTTTAGCATCGCCAGCCCATAGCTGCCCGACAGATCGCTGACATGCAACTGGCGCAGGAAGTCTTGGAAACTGTCGCGCAGGTAAATCTCACGCGCGACCAGACGGTCCGCGCCCTCGGCGGTTTCATCATAGACCATCAGCATGTTGAGCTTGAGGAAGCGGCTGGTCTGCCCGCCCTCCGGGCCGGTGTCGGTGACGTTTACGATGATCTCAGGAAAAGGCATGACCGGCATTTTGACTTCGGTCTTGGGCTTTGCGCCGTGGCCGTCTTCGCCGCCCTTCTCGCCGTGATCGTTCTCAGCCGTCTCAACGGTCTCTTCGGCGGTTTCCTCACCCCCAAGCCCGGCCATTTCAAGCAGCCCCGAAGGCCCGATGGCCAGCGTGACCCCACCCAGACCCGCAAGAAGGCAGAGCAAGACGACAGCAAGGATAGCGAGAGGCTTTTTCATTCTTTCACTCTTAATCGGATCCCGCGCGAAGCGCCATACGCAAGAACAAATACACCTTTAAACAAGCTTTATTGCAACAGAAACCTGTTTATTTTTCGGATCAGCCAAGTATAAATCGATATATGCTTGCATAGTGAGGGCCGAGTGGAGAATGCTCGGGCCATACAACCGAGTGAGGGGCCGTGAATCAGATCGTTGAAAACCTTAAGGATTTGGGTCCAAAGCGGCTGGCTCTTCTCGGTGGCATCGGTCTGGCGATCACCGCGGCCATCTTCATCGGCGCGCGGACCATCCTCGCCCCCACCTATGTCCCGGTTTACAGCCAGTTAAGCCCCGGCACGGCCTCGCAAATGATGCAGACGCTGGAACAGGCGGGGCTGACGGTCGATCTGTCGCGCAACGGCGATACCATCTCGGTCGCCGAGACCGACATCGCCCGCGCCCGCATGGCGTTGGCCGATGCAGGGCTGCCCGGCGAAGGCGTCCCGGGGTGGGAGATTTTCGACAATATGTCCGGCATGGGGATGAACTCCTTCATGCAAAAGGTGAACCGCCTGCGCGCGCTGGAAGGTGAGCTGGCCCGGTCGATCCAGACGATCAGCGGCATCAAGGCCGCGCGGGTGCATCTGGTGCTGCCCGAACGCGCCGCCTTTTCGCGCAGCCAGGCCGAGGCCAGCGGATCGGTCATCGTGCGCTCGCAGGCCAATACCAGCATGACGCGCCGTCAGGCGCAGGCGATCCAAGCGCTGGTCGCCTCCGCCGTGGCGGATTTGGAAGCGCAGAACGTGACCGTCCTCTCGGCCTCCGGCGAGACGATCCTGGCCAAGGATGAGGGCGGCAGCTCCGACTTTTCGCTGCAGGGGCAGCGCAGCATGATCGAAGAGCAATTGGCGCAAAAGGTTGAATCGATCCTCAACGCCCGGGTTGGGCCGGGCAATGCCCGCGTTCGGGTCAGCGTCGATCTGACGACCGAGCGCGAAGTGCGTGTCTCGCGCAGCTTCGATCCCGCCCAGCAGGTCGCCCGGTCGATCGAAACCCGCGTGCGCAACTCGAACGAGACTGACCCGGCGGCGGCCACGGTGGATGTGGCCAACAACATCCCCGATGAGCTGCGCGACGATGCAGGCGGGGCCGCAGGCCAGTCCACCCGCTCGGAAAACGATGAGATCATCAACTACGAGATCGGCTCGGTTCAGAGCGAATTGGTACGCGAGCCGGGCGATATCGAGCGTATCTCGGTCGCGGTGCTGGTCAACGGCAGCTACGGCACCCTGCCCGATGGGTCCGAAGGCTATATCGAGCGCAGCCCCGAGGAGATGGCGCGCCTAACGCAGCTGGTGAGCACCGCCATCGGCTTTGATCAGGCGCGGGGCGATCAGGTGCAGGTCGACAGCCTGCAATTCCTCGATTTCGATTCCGAGTTCAGCAACCCCGCCAGCCGTGGCTTAGGCGCGGTGCTGGCCGATAACGCCATGACCATTCTGCGCTCGCTCTTTGCCTTGGCGCTGGTGGCGATCATCATGGTGCTGGGCGCCCGCCCGCTGCGCATGGTGCTGGATGCCACCCTGCCCCAGCCCGCCGCGCTGGCCGGTGCCGGAGCCGATGCGGCGCTGCTGGACGGCCCTGAGGAAGACAACGCGCCCAAGGCGCTGACCGGCGGCACCCAGAAAGAGACGCCGCAGAACCGCCTGCCCACCCCGGCAGGGGCGCAGACCGGTGCCGTGCTCGGCCCGATGGATGAGATGCCCCGCGACATGGTGCATCTCGCCTCGGTCGAGGGGGCGGTTCAGCACAGCCAATTGCGCGCCGTGGCCGAACTGGCCGAGGACAACACCGATGACGCCCTGCGCGTTCTGGGCGAATGGCTGTCGGAAGGGGATGATCTGTGATCACGAGCCTCAAGCTTCAGAACTTCGACGAAGACGGCAAGAGCAAGCCGCAAGACCCGGCGCTGCCCACCCCCGAAGAGATCGAAGCGAAAATCAAAAAGGCCCATAAACAGGGCCATATCGAAGGCTATCTGGCCGGGGCCGATGCGGGCCGCGCCGAGATGCATCAGACCATGCAGGCCGAACATGCCGCCATGGCCGAAAAGCTCGCGCAGGAACTGGCGCGGCTGGCACAGGCGATGCAGGCTCATCAAGAAGCGCTGATGGCGCAGATCGTGGGCTTTACCCTGCAAACCTGCGAGATCGTCCTGCCCGAGGTGATCGAAAGGCTCTCGACCGCGCGGGTGAAAAAGACCGTGACCCAATCGCTGAAAATGGCCATCGGATCAAGCCATATCAAAGTGCGCCTGTCGCCCGCCACGCTGGATCAGATCGGCCCCGAGTTGCGGCAACGGGCGGTCTATTACAAATGCGACAGAATGCTGGACCTGCGGGCCGATCCCGAACTGCCCGATGGCGATGCGCGCATGGAATGGGACCACGGCAGCCTTGATTACGGGTTCAAAAAGATTTGCGACCGCCTGCTCGCCGAATTGCGCGACACCCATGCGCGGGCGCTGAAAGCACAAAAGGAGAAGGACGGAAATGGACAAGCCTGACCTGCAATCCCCCCAAGACGACAACAACGCCACAGAGGGCAAAGCGCCTGACGCCACGCCAGAGCAGCCGCGCGCCGATGCCTTTGGCAACGCCGCCAGCACGGGCGGCGATGATGCGGGCGTCTTCCCGCAGCTCGACACCGAAGACTCGCGCAATGCGCTGGCCCCCCGCCCCGAGGCGGGCGGCGCGGGCATCAACGCGATGCTGAACGTCGGCCTCGACGTGCAGATCGTGCTGGGCCAAGCCCGTATGCCGATTTCGCGCCTGCTGGAACTCACCCGCGGCTCCATCGTGGAGTTGAACCGCAAGATCGGTGCGCCGGTGGACCTTATGGTCTCTGACCGTTTGGTGGCGCGCGGTGATCTCGTAAAGGTCGGCGAAGACCGGCTGGGCGTGTCCCTGACACAGATCGTCAAGGACTATGTCCCTGACTGACCGCCCCTCTCTGCGCAGCTATGCGTCGGGCCGTATGGGCCTTGCCCTGCTGGTGCTTCTCGCCAGCGGCAGCATGGCCATGGCCCAAGACGGCGGGTTTCTCAGCACCCTGTCGGATGTGATCGGCGATACCGCGCCCGGCAGTGACGAAAACGCCAATCTCTCGGGCCGGATCGTCCAGTTTATCGCGCTGATCACCGTGCTCAGCATCGCGCCGGGGCTTTTGGTGGTGATGACCAGCTTCACCCGCTTTGTCATCGTCCTGTCGATGCTGCGCTCGGCCCTTGGCCTGAACCAGACCCCGCCCAATATCGTGCTGACCTCGCTGGCGCTGTTCATGACCTTCTTCGTCATGCAGCCGGTGTTTGAGGACGCCTATGAGGCCGGGGTCGAGCCGCTGCTGGAAAACGCCATCGCCGAGGAACAGGCGCTGGAGCGGATCGCCGCGCCCTTTAAGACCTTCATGTACGTCAACACGCGGCCCGAAGACTACGCCCTGTTCCTGCGCATCGCGCCCGCGGATGAGGAGGCCGAAGAAAGCCCCCTGCCCGCCTCGGCGGAAGAGGCCACCTTCCGCCATCTGGTGCCCGCCTTCATGATCTCGGAACTGCGCCGTGCCTTTACCATTGGTTTTCTGATCTACCTGCCCTTCGTCGCCATCGACCTTATCGTCGCCTCGGTTTTGATGAGCGCGGGGATGATGATGCTGCCCCCGGTACTCATCTCCTTGCCGTTCAAGGTGATCTTCTTTGTGCTGATCGACGGTTGGTACATGCTGGCGGGATCGCTGATTGAAAGCTATGTGCCGCTTGCCGGTGGCTGACCTGCACTGAAAGGATCTCTTCATGTCGACCAATGCCCTTTCCAAATCCCGCAGAAAGCCCATCACGGTGGAGGATCTGAACGGTCCGACCAAGGCCGCCATCACCTTTCTCTGCCTTGGCGAGCAGACCGGCTCGGAACTCATGCAAAAGCTCGGCACCGCCGAGATCGAGCGTATCACCAGCGCCATGAGCCGCCTTGGCCCGATCCCGGCAGAGGTGGTGGAACATGTGCTCAAAGAGTTCACCCAAAAGGTCGTCAGCGGCACCGGATCGGTTGTGGGGTCGCTGTCGACGGCAGAGTCCATGCTGCGCAAATTCATGCCCGAAGAGCAGGTGACCAGCATCATGGAGGGGCTCAAGAACAGCGAGCGCGAAAGCGCCATGTGGCGCGGCTTTGGCGCGCTGGATGAGACGGTGATCGCCAATTACCTTAAGGGCGAGCATGACCAGACGGCGGCAGCGATCCTCAACAACGTCGACACCGGCGTAGCCGCCAAGGTGCTGCCGCTGCTGGGCCCTGAGCGGATGCAGGACATCGCCGAGCGCATGATCGCGATGGAGGCCGTACCGCTGCATATGATGCAGCAGATCGAAGAGACATTGAAACAAGACATCCTGTCGAATGCGATGCACACCAATTCGGTCGAGACGCATCAGCGCATGGCGGATCTGTTCAACCAGTTGGATGTGCAGGCTTTCGAAGAGCTTTCCGGCGCGCTCGATGCGCGTATTCCGGACGCTTTCCAAGCCATCAAACAGCGCATGTTCGTCTTTGATGACCTGTTCAAACTGCCGATGCAGGACTTGGCGCAGGTCATGCGCGGGCTGGACGGGGCGACCCTGCCGATGGCCATGCGCGGCGCCAAGAAAGAGCAGCGCGATCACCTGATGGAATGCCTGCCGCAACGCTCGCGTCAGATGCTGATGGACGAGATGGCCGCCACCGGCCCGGTCCGGGGCCGCGACGTGCGCGCGGCACAGGCCGCCATGGTGGAATATGCCAAAAGCCTCGCCGATCAAGGCGTGATCGAACTGCCCTCGGCCGCCGATGACGACGAATTCATCGAATAAAGGGGGTCAGCGGTAGACGCTTGACGCGCTATAGCCGCCGGTGATCGTGGGGATGTCGATGGTCGCGGCCGTAAAGCTGCCGCCCTGCCCGATCGAGACAGCCCCCTGCATCAGCGAAAGCACCGTGCTCGACGACGAAGAGACACCTTCGACCGCATCGTAAATCGCCGAGAACCGCGAGACGAGCTTGTCGACCTCCGCCGGGTCTTGCAGCTTTTCGATGTCGAACTTCTGCTCGAAAAGTGCGATCTGACGGTCGAGATCGACTTGAATCGCCTCATCCGGCACACCAAGGGCGCGGCGCATAAATTTGCCGAGGTCTTCGTCCTTCAGCACGTCGAGCCAAGAGTCGATCTCAGCGGCTTTGGATTTGAACTCCAAGGCGATCCGCGCGCCTTCGTTGTCCTCTCCGGCCTCGTTCAGCACGAAACGTTCCTTGAAGCGGTCGATCATCTCGGCCTGCCAATCGACCTTATCGAGGTTTTCGCTGCTGCCCCCTCCGGGCGTGAAGCCCAGAGTGAGATACATCTCGCGAATCTTGGGGTCGCTGAGCCGGTTCACCAGCGCGGAACTGTCGGTGATATCGCTCTCTAACGTCTTGCGGATCATCGCCTTGCCAAAGATCTGATCTTCAAGGTCGAAGGCCCGCATGACGAAAGTATAGACTTCCGTATCGGCAATCAGTTCCTGCGGGGAAGAGATGCTGCCAATACGCTCTTCAAAGGCTTCGATCTGCCGGGCGTTCAGAGCATTGCTGGCGGCAAGGTCGAGTTGTTTGTCGCGCGTTGCGTCAAACAGTTTGACCGCCACCTGCGTGCCCATGCCGCCCAGCGAAATCATGCGTGCGCGGCCTCATGGCTAGAGGCGGGCGGCACCGGGCGAAGCTGCATGAGCTCGGTCTCGTATTTGAGCACCGCGCGCAGCTCGCTCATCGCCTTGTAGAAATCGGCCATGGAGACGAAATTCGCCGCTTCCATGATCCGGGCGCGCATGTCTGCGCCAAAGCAACAGGCCAGATCGGCCAAGCCCTGCTGGATCATCGGCAGGATTTGATCGCGTGTATCGGGACGGATCAGCGCAGTCTGCACCAAGAAGTAGACCTTGGAGACGGGCGTGGATTCCGCATCTGGCTTCAACAGATCGGACTCGCGCACGATGTCGGCGCGGTTCTCGACCGTCAGCGCTTGGCGGCGGTCGCCGTTGCGGATGACGCAGCCGTTTACAACAACGCGTTCGCGGGGGCGGAGGGTGAGTTTCAGCATCTTACACCTCCTGCATCTGCGGCGCGGCCTGCCCGGCCAGACCGGCGGCGATATTGCCGTTGATCTCGACGAGACCCGCCAAGCGGCCTTCGCCAGCCATCAGCGCGGTGCTGTGACGGTCTACCCAAAGCGCGATGGAAATGAGCGAGGCTTTCAACCCGTCGGGCATCTTGTTTTCCGGCTCGGACAGGTCAAAGCGCAGGGCCGACCAGAACCGTTGATTTTCGTAAATTGCATCGCGCAGACCGGAGGCGAGGATATTTAACCGCTCGCTCTTATCGTCTGTCGCATCAAAGCCTTGGCCCTTTTCGGCAAGGTCATGTGTGACACGGCTCAGGATGCGGCGCTCGATCTGCCGCGGGGTTTCGCTTTCGCGAATTGTTCGTTTGTATGCTGCCAGCCCCATAGGAATTCTTCCTTGTTTTTATCGTTTGCTGCCTGCCAACCGCAAATTCTGAGGCGGTTGGACCGGGGCCAAAGCGCTAGGCTCTGGCCCCGAAAACCCTAATCCTTAACGGAACAGGCTCAGGATGTTCTGCGGTGCCTGGTTGGCGATCGACAGGGACTGCGATGCCAGCTGCTGCTGAACCTGAAGCGCCTGAAGACGGGCGGCTTCTTCTTCCATGTTGGCGTCAACCATCGCGCCAACGCCCGCGTCGAGGTTGTCGGAGAGCTTGGTCAGGAACTCCTGCTGCATTTCGATCGACTTTTCGGAGATGCCCAAGCTGGTAGAAGCATCGACAGCAGACGTTGCAAGACCGTCAGCGTTTTCGAGGGACTTTGCTAGAAACGCCGCGCCAGTTGTAGCGTTACCAGCGTTGGTTTCGAAATTCGTAGCAATGGCCTCAAACTTCTTCATCATATCATGTAGGTCGACCGTCTCCACGTCGATGGAGGTCGTTTCGATTGTCGCACCCGTACGGGTAATACCTGTAGTTACAGAACGGGTTTCGGTTACAGCGACTGGTGCCGCAACAGCTGCATTACTAGAATCTTCGTAGCTGAGCACACCGGTAGCCGCATCGATAACGACAGTGGCGTCGCCACCCGCGCCATCACCCTTGGCAGTGCCTGTGGCATTAACCAGATCATCACCAGCAAAGGTAGACTGGCTGATCGTGGTCTCCATCGAAGCGACCAGAGCTTTCAAGTCTGTTTCGATATCGCCAAGGCCGGTGCTGTTGTTTTGCGCTGTCAGTACCTTTTCAGCAAACTGTGCTGCGAGATCTTTGAAAGAATCTGCCCCGACACGTGCTGTAGCGATTGAGTTTTTCGTTAACGTCAAACCCTCGTTGACAGCTTTGGTCATACCGCTGTCGCCCTTCATTCCTTCGGAGATAGCGAAGTACGAAGCGTTGTCTTTGGCCGAGGTGACTTTAAGACCAGTGGAGATTCGGTCTTGGGTTTGGTTAAGGTTCGAATTCACATTCCGCAGAGTTGCGAGAGCGTTCATTGCGGATGTGTTTGTGTTGATCGAAGACATATTCTTTTTCCAGACTATTCTAGTTCGTTATGTCGTCTTTCTGACAACTGCGGGGCGAACCCGCTTGATTACGTTTTTACGCGAAAAACTGGCAACATTGAGGCAATTCAGAAACTTTTGTCCACGGTTGCCATCAGTGTTGCGCGGTTGTCACGTTTCGCACCGCTTCGGCCGTAAATGCCTGCAATGCTGTGCTTTTCCCGGATTTGGGAAACCTGTGAGATCATCTCTGACGTGGCTTGGCGGGCCAATTGCAGGTGGTGATGATCGCGCGCGATCAGATCTTTCAGATCGCGCAATTTATCTTTGCTGACCGCCTCGGGATCGTGGCTGAGTTGCTCTTCCAAGACGGCGGTGAGTCGGGCTTTTTCGCTGGCGAATTCGACCAGCTGGTTGAACGCCCCGCCCTCGACCGCGGCGATTTCGCGGCGCAGCAGATTGCCCAATGCGTCAACGGCGGCGAGTGCTTTGCGCGGATCGCTCATCGGTCGGCCCCCGTTTGATAGCGCTGCATGGCAGTTTCAATTGTGCGGGCGATTCCGGTGCTGTTCTGCTCGGCGATGCTTTCGCCAATCGCGTTGGACAGAAAGCTGCGCCAAGTCTCTTCGGCATGCCCCCCGCCGAAGCTGCCGATGTCCACGGTCGAGAGCATTTCATCGACCATCTGGCCGAGGAACATGGCCTCGAACTCCTGCGCCTTTTCGGCGGTGACGGCATCGGTCTGCGGCGCTGCCGGTTTGGCCGCCGGGGTCGGTGCGGGGATTGGGAAAGATGGGAATTCCATGACCTGCCCCTAGATGATCTCAAGGTCGGCATGCAGAGCGCCCGCCGCCTTGATGGCTTGAAGGATTGAAATCGTCTCGGTCGCGCCGACGCCGATGGCGTTCAGCCCGTCGACCAGCCGTTGCAGGCTGACCGACCCGTCGATGACAGCGAATTTCGCGTCTTTCTCTTCCACGCCGACCGAGGAATTCGGGACCACCACGGTGGTCCCGCCGATGGACAGCGATTCGGGCTGGCTCACGTTGAAATCATCGCGGACGGTGACGGTCAGCCCGCCTTGGCTGACAGCGACACGGTCGATGCGAACATTGGCCCCGATGACGATGGTGCCGGAGCGCGCGTCGATCACCACTTTGGCGACCTGATCGGGCTGGACTTGCAGCGGCTCGATCAGGGCCATCGTCTCCATCAACGATCCTTTGCCGTAGGCCGATACGGTGATGGTGCGCGAATCGATGGCCTTGGCGACCGGACCCATGGCTTGGTTGATCGCCGCCTCGACCCGCTGTGCGGTGACGAAATCGGCGTTGCGCAGAGCCAGTTTGATGCTGTTCATCTCGCTAAAGTCGAAATCGACCTCGCGCTCGACGATGGCGCCATTGTCGATCCGCGCGCCCGTGGGCACGCCTTCGACGATGGAGGCGTTCAGCCCCTGTGCGGCGAAACCGGCGACGGCAATCGGGCCTTGGGCCACGGCGTAGATCTCACCATCGGCCGCGGTCAGCGGGGTGACGATCAGCGTGCCGCCGCGCAGCGATGACGCATCACCCAGCGAAGAGACCACCACGTCGATGGTGCTACCGGCCCGCGCGAAGGGCGGCAGGGAGGCGGTGACCATGACGGCGGCGGTATTGGCCGTGCGCATCTGATCTTCGGTCAGGTTGCCGATGCCGAGCCGCTCTAGCATGCCCTCAATGGCACGTTCGGTGAAAGGCGCGTTGCGCAGGCTGTCGCCCGTGCCGTTCAGCCCCACGACCAGCCCGTAGCCGACCAATTGGTTCGACCGCACGCCCTCGACGGTGACGATATCCTTGATCCGCACCTGTGCTGCCGCCGGCGCGGCGAGCGCGAAGGTGAGGCCGATCAGCAAAAGTTTAAACAAGGCGTTCATGGGGCGGTTCCGGTTAGAGGTAGTTCAGGAAGGACAGGCGCGAGAGCCGCGCGGTGATGGCAAAGCTGGAGTCGAGTTGGTTCTGCAATTGGGTCAGACGGGTGGCCGCGTCATATTGGTCGACCCCTTCGAGGTTCATCACCTCCCCGTCCAGAAACAGCGCCCGGCTTTCTTGAGCCGCGATCGTATCGGCCAGCTGTGCGCGTTTCAGGCCGGTCTGGGTTTCCAGATCGGTCAGCCCTTCAAGCCCCGCCCCGATGGCGCTGCGCGCCTCGCTCAGCCACGCATCGCGGGCGGCCTCATCGGGGATGTCGCTGGGGTTTACCGCGCTCAGCATCGCCAGCCCTCGGACCAGATCGCGGATTGCCGGGTCATTGGCTTGGGCGGTTTGGGTCAGGGTCTGGGTCTCAGACGTGCGCGAGGTCAGCGGCGGATTGCCCGACGGCGCGCCGTTGTAAAAGGTGTTCTCGAAATTATGGTTGAAGAACACCGAACTGTCGCCAAAGCCCGCCTTGAGGTCATCGATGGCGCGCTGCACATCCGCCACATCGGTCAGAGGGCCGCCGATCATGTGATCCACCGCGATGGCCGAGGATTCGCCGGTGCGCGGGTTGATCTCATCCCAAGCTTGCAGCGGGTTGGTGTCGCTGCGGGTGCCCGACATCAGGAAACCGGAACTGTCGCTGACCGCCGCACGCTCCAACACGCGATCAAGCGCCGTGCGCGCGGCCTGCGACAGATAGGTCGCCGAAAGCCCGCCCGCGTTGTCGGTGGTGAAGGCTTGCTCAAGCACACTCTGACCGACGTCGCGCATGGCACCAAGCGATGTTTCGACGGCGAGAAAGCGGCGATCCAAGAGCGTATTGGAGGTCAGGAAACCATCGTTGCGGGTGATCTGCATCCGAATGGCAATGGCATCGGCAGAGCGATGGCCCAGATCGTCATAGGGGTTGGCCTTCAGCCCGGTCGTCACCTCTTTCGACACGTCCGAGATCTCGGCGGCGAGGCGGCTGGTCTGTTCGCGCTGGCGCAGGCTTTGCAAAGCGGTGGAGACGGCGCGGGAAATCTCGGTCATCCTATCCTCACACGCTGGCCAAAAGGGTGTCGAGCATATCGCTCAGGCTGGTGAGCACCTGCGAATTCGCGCCGTAGGCCTGTTCGATTTCCAGAAGCTTTTGCAATTCGGTATCGACGTTCACGCCTTCGATGCTGCTGCGGTTGTCTTCAAAGGTGATCAGGCGCACGCGCGCCGTTTCGGCCTGCGCGTCAGCGCCGACCCGCAGCACGTTCTGCTGGCTGACCAGATCGGCGGCAAAATCCCCAAGACGCGCATTGGTGCTGAGACCGGTCGCGGCGTCGAAAGTCATGCCCGTCTCAAGCACGTCGACAAAAGCGTTCAATTGCGTGGTATCACCCGGCTCCCCGGGCACCGTTGCACCGGCACCGTCGCGCAGACGCCAAAGCGCACCGCCCTTGTCGGGCTGGACGCTGTCATTGAGCGCAAGCCGCCCGGCCAGCCCGTCCAACTGCGCCGGATCGAAAGCGCCGCCTGCATCGGTGAAAAGCCCCGGCTGCCCGGCCCCGACGGAGGCATCGGCGGCCTCGAAACTCTGCACCAGCCCGCGGGCGAGTTCATCCAATTGCAGCTTCATCTGCGGCAGGTCATTGGCGATCAGCCCGCTCAGCCCCGCAAGGCGGCCACTGTCCGACCCGCGCGCGGTGGGGCTGTTTGGCGTGATGTCGATGTCCCCTGCCATCAGCCGCCCCGTCTCGGGGTTGGCACTGAGCGGCACGGCGGTTTCGCCATAGACCAACTCCGTACCGCCGGTGGTGTGCAGCGTCAGCGTTCCATCCGCTTCCCAACGGCTTTGGAAATCCATCTGACTGCCCAAAGCATCAAGGCGGCGGTTCATCTCATCCATCAGCCCGCTGGTGCCGGTGGGATCGGTCCCGGCAAGGGCCAGACGTTCGTTCAACGCAGCGATATCCGAGAGCGCCGCGTTTACCTCGGCCACGCTCGCCACCAGACTGTCACCGGCCTGTGCGCGGCTGGCCTCAAGCCCGATGGCGGCCTCGTTGATGCTGTGCACCAAGGTCTCGCTGCGCGACAAAAGGTCGTTCTGCGCGGCGGGGTCGGAGGGGTTGTTGGCCAGAAGGTCGAGGCCCGCCTGAAACTCCGCCAAACGAGCGGCGGGGGAGACTTCATCGCCCGGCTCGCCCAGAGTGATCAGATAGCTGCCGAGTATCTCACTGGTTGCAGAAGCGCGGCCCAATTCAGCCGAAGCATTCCGCGACATGCCTGCAAGGCGTTCATCCACCTGCCGCGCAATGCGCAACTCTACCGTGCCACTTTGACCGTTGGTCGTGACCTGCGCGGCCTCGCGCCGGACGTAGCCTTCGGTTTGCGCATTGGCGATATTGCCCGCAACGAGGTTGGCGCGACCCTCTGTCGTGCTCAGCCCGCTGCGGGCAATGCTAAAGGCAGATGAGATGCTCATTCATGCACCGGGTTAGCGTTTGATGCTTAGCGTTTCACTCAGCATCTCATCGCTGGTGGTGATGATCTTGGCGCTTGAGGAATAGGCCCGCTGTGTCTGGATCAGGTCGGTCAGCTCTTCCGCGATATCCACGTTGGAGCCTTCGAGCGCCCCGCTATTGATGCTGCCCAGACCGTTCAACATCGGGTTGCCGATGCTCACCGCGCCGGAATCCCGGGTCGCCACATAGGCGTTGCCGTCGACCGAGCGCATCTGGTCAGGGTTGGCGACATTGGCAAGCGGCACTTGGAACAGCGCGCGGCGCTGGCCGTTGTCGAAGACGCCGTAAAGGATGCCGCTGTCGCTCATCTCGGCCCGCTCAAGGCTACCGGTCTCGGTGCCGTCATCCGAAAAGGCCGGGGGCGTGTAATCGCCCGAGAATTGGGTCATCCCCTCAAAAGTGCCGGGCGCGCCGAAGTCGATCTCAAGCGGTTGGGGGGTGCCGCCGTTGTTGATTTGCAGGGTCACCACGCCGGTCGCGGGATCAATCGGCAGGGTGCCGGGCGTGTAGCTCGCCGGACTGCCTGCATTGACGCCGCTGTCGGTGAAATTCACCGTCGCATCGCCGTAGCTGTTGCCTGCCTCATCGCTGATGCTGACGGTCCATTCATTGGCCGTGGCCCCCGGTGTCCAAGACAGGTTCAGCGCATCGCTGCCGCCCAATTGGTTCACATAGCGCAGGGTGGATTCAAAGGCCGTACCGGTGGTGCCAGCGCCGGTTTCCTGCGCGGGGACATTGCCCGAAACGCCAACGCGGGTGCTGGGCGTGCCTTGCACCTGATAGCTCGCCACATTGACGGTGCTGAGGTCATTGTAGCTGGTGCTGCTGACGCTGCCCGTGGCGCCGCTGGCATCCGTCGGAAAGCCCGAGAGGAAATAGCCCGCCGAGTTGCGCAGGTTGCCGTTCTGATCCGGGGTGAAGGAACCGGCGCGGGTCAGGTAGTAGTTGGATTCGACAGGATCGTTGGGATTGCGCGAGACGACGAAGAAGCCGTCACCCTGCACCGCCAAGTCGGTCGAGCGCCCCGTGCCCATGATATTGCCATTGGCCGAGATATCGGCGCGCACATCCGTCAGCACCCCCGCCTGCGTCGACCCGGTGTTCTGTGTCACGAATTCCGAGAAGGTCCGCCGGTAGCCCACGGTATTGGCGTTGGCGATATTGCTAGAGATATTCTGGACGCGGGAGGAGTTGGCCTGCAACCCGCTGACCCCGATCTGAAGGGCGCTTGTAATGCTCATGACTTGATCCTGCTCGTTCTTGTTATTCTTGACTTATACATGAGAAAGCCGATTCTTCATGACTAAAGCAAGAATAAAATTTGTATTTGATATTTATGTCACTGACTTTCCTTGACGTCCGTGACCTTGGTCACGGCATCTAGGATACGGTCCGCGCTCTCCATGCTCAGCCGCATCACGTTTGACCCCAGCGGCCCCTCTTCGGCAGGGCGCGCGCCCAGCCCTGTGGCGATCTCGGCCCAGCCGGGCAGGTCGGCCAGCGCGGGAAAGGCCGTGGCGGCCCTTGCAACCGTATCACTGTCGCCCGCCTGATAGGCGGCGAGGGTCAGTCGCGTGGCGTCGGCAAAGGCAAACTGCTGGGGGTGCGCCTCCCACATCTCAAGATAGGCCTGCCGTGCAGCGCCCCATTTGCCGGTCTCGTAGAGGGCCACCGCGCGGCTGCGGCGCAGGTCCATGTCTTGGGCGCGCAGACGCAGGGCGGCGAGTTCATCCGACCGGCCCGCCTGCGCCAAGGCTTCGACCAAAAGCGCTTCGGCCTCGGCGCCCTGATCGTCGGCATAGCCGCTGAGCAGGTCCACTGCCGCATCCGCCTGCCCACCTGCCAAAAGCGCGCGGGCCTCACCGCGCCGCAAGCGGGCCATAAGACTGGCATCGGGGGCAGTCGCCCCGCCCCGCTCCAAGGTCTGGGCCATTTCGCGCAGCGCGCGATACTCCCGCGCCGCAAGGGCGGTCATCCCGGTATCTAGCAGGCGTTGCGGCACGGCCATGGCATGGCCGACAAAGCCCGGATCGAAACGCCAGCGGGCGCTGATACGGGTGTGCCCTTCAAGAAATGGCCCAAGGTCGATCTCCCCCGCCGCCCCAGCGGCATAGAAGGCACCGTAGATCGCCCGCGCCTGTGCGCGTAGCGCCCCGGCCTCCTCTTCAGGGGCGGTGCGCAGCAAATTATGCAGCGCCCACAAGGCGGTATCGGTGTCGCCCTGCTCTGCGGCGACCTCTGCCAAAAGCTGCGCGCCTTCGCGCCCGAGGGCATCCCCGCTCCACATCCAGCGCGCGGTTTTCAGCAAAGACAGCGCGTCCTGCCCCGGCAGGGTCTCGGTCTCGCGCCCCATCCGGACCAGCGCGAGCCGCGCCCGCTGCGCATAGGCATCGCGGCCCTGTGCGGCTTGGACATAGCCTTCGAAAGCCATCAAAAGATCGCCCGACACCTCTGAGGCGCGGGCCAGAAGGTAGCGATAGGCGGGGCCATCGCGCAGCTCGGCATGGTCGGGGAATTGCGCGGCCAATGCCTGCGCCACCTCCCAATCCTCGGCCTCCAGCGCCGCTTCGAGCAGGTCGGGCAAAACGGCGGCTTGAATGGCTGGCGACAGGTCGGCGAGGCTTTCCAAGGTGCGCGGCATCAAGCGCGCCGCCTCCTCCACCGCGCCCAGCCGGACAAAGGCCGCTGCGCGCAGAGCCTGCCCCTGCCCCCAGCCGACGGACCATGACACCGCCTGCCCCAGATCGCCACCTGCGCCCCCGTCGAGCAGGGCGAGCGCGAGGCTCAGGGTCCGGTGCCGCCGCGCGGCATCGCCGGAGAGTGTTTCGGCGTCGAGCGCCTCCAGAAAGCCCGCCGCCTCGGGGCGCATCATCCAAGCAAGGTGCAATTCCGCCAGCCCCAGCAACACCTCGGCCCGCGCAGGATCCTCCGGCGCGGAGACCTCTGCCAGCTGCGTCATCAATGCTTCGCGCGTGGCGAGAAAGTCCTGCTCCCCCTGCTCGGCCATGGATAGAGGCGCAAAGACAGCACCCTCCTCCGCCGTCGCGGCCGGGGCCAGGAGCAAAGACAGGCCAAGAACAATGTTGTGCAGATGCTTCATTATATGAATAGATGCACTTTATTCTTGTAAAGATCCATTCTTTATTTCACACTGATCTTCATAATGTCACGCCATCCTTGCCCAAACTGAGGCCCGTTATGACGGAAACCAGCCATATCAGCATGTCGCTGGCGACTTCCCTCCAGCGCCAACTGGACATCACCGCCAACAATATCGCCAACGCCAGCACCGCGGGCTACAAGGGCGAACATGTGGTGTTCGAGGCGCTGTTGCAGGACAACACCGCGCTTGGCGACGATCAGGCGGCTTTTGTCAGCGATACCGGCTCGTACATCGACACCCGCCCCGGCGCGCTGTCGCAGACCGGCAACCCGCTGGACGTGGCGCTGCATGGTGAGGGGTGGTTCAGCTATCAAACCGCCGACGGGCAACAGGCCTTTGGCCGCGATGGCAGCTTTGCGATCGACCCTGAGGGCAATCTGACGCTGCTGTCGGGGGCCAAAGTGCTCGACGCGGGCGGTGCGCCGATCCAACTGCCCCCTGCGGGCATGGGTGATATCAACATTTCCGAAGATGGCACCATTTCGGGCAGTGAGACCGGACCGCTGGGGCGGATCGGCGTTTTCAATATCCCTGAAATCCAAAGCTACAAGCGCCTTGGCGGCGGCATGCTCGTCGCCCCCGAGGGGGCCGCGAAACCCGCCGTCGCAGAGGCCGTGCAGGTGCGCCAAGGCACGCTTGAGCTAAGCAACGTGAACCCGGTGCGCGAGATGACCCGGCTGATCGACGTGCAACGCGCCTATGAGCGCACCAATACCATGATGGGCAATGCGGACGACCTGCGCCGCGACTCGCTCAAACGGATCGGACAGGCGGTCTGACCCGACATCCGTAAAACGGAAGGAACGAGACAATGAAGGCACTCAGCATCGCCGCGACGGGCATGATGGCGCAGCAGACCAATGTCGATGTGATCTCGAACAACATCGCCAACGCGAATACCACCGGGTTCAAGGCCAGCCGCGCCGCCTTTCAAGATCTGATCTATCAATCCATGCAACGCGAAGGCGCCGTCACCTCAGAGGCCGGATCGACCCGCCCCGTGGGCATCGACATCGGCATGGGCGTGCAGACCGCTGGCACCGTGCGGCTGAACACCCAAGGCGGCATGGTGGCCACGGAAAACCAGCTTAACGTCGCCATTGACGGGCGGGGCTATTTCTCGGTCACGCTGCCCGATGGCGGCACCGCCTATACGCGCGACGGGTCGTTCCAACTCTCCCCCGAGGGTGAGATCGTGACAATGCAGGGCTACCGCGTCGAGCCCGGCATGGTCGTGCCCGAAAACACCACGGCGGTCGAGATCAACGAACAGGGCGTCGTCATGGCCTATGTTGAGAATGATCCCGTGCCGGTGGAACTTGGCCAGTTCAACCTGACCACCTTCGTCAATGAGCCGGGGATGCGTCCGGTGGGCAACAACTTCCTGCTGGCGACCGAAGCTTCGGGCGAGGCGCAGGTGGTGAACCCCGGCGATCCGGGCGCGGGGATGATCCGTCAGGGCTATCTTGAGGCGTCCAACGTGAATGTCATCCAGCAGATCACCGATCTGATCTCGGCGCAGCGCGCCTATGAGATGAACTCCAAATCCATCGAGACCGCAGACCAGATGCTCTCGGCTGCGAACCAAATCCGCTAATGCGACGGCTCGCCGCCCTCTTCCTTGGCCTGATGGCGCTGACGGGCCCTGCCCTTTCGGCGCCCATCGGCGTATTGGTCGAGGAACGCGCGCGGGTGGACTACGCCGACAGCCTGCCGCAAGAGGGTGCCTTCGAGATCACGGTCAAGGACGCCCCCGCCGAAGAGGTGCTGACGCTGGCCGAGTTCTGGATGGACCCGCGCAGCGGCAAGTTTCTGGCCAATGCGGTGCTTGAGACGGGCGAGGTGCAGCGCATCGCGGGCTATGCCCTTGTTACCATGCCGGTCCCTGTGCCCATCACCCGCCTGCTGCCCGATGACATCATCATGGAAGACGACCTGACCGTCATGCGCCTGCCCGTGGGCAGGATCGGCGCCTATGTGATGACGGATATGGAAGAGGTCGTCGGCAAACAGGTGCGCCGCGTGCTGACACCGGGGCGGCCCATTCAGACGCAGTCCATCATTCAGCCGCTGGTCATCAACCGGGGCGAACGGGTGGAGATCTATTTCAGCGACGGGCTTCTGGCCCTCTCCTCACCCGGGCGCGCGCTTGATGACGCGCATGAGGGGCAGGAAATCCGTATCGTGAACCTTGTCAGCAACAAAACGGTCACCGGCATCGCCACCGGCGAAGGGACCGTGGAGATCCTACGATGACCACCGCTTTCGCGCGCTCCTCTGTCTTGATGTTCGGTGCCGCCCTTGCCCTGTCCGCCTGCGATACCGCCGATCATTTCGACCGCGATCCTCAGCCCTCCCCAATCGTGGTGGATGGCCAAGCCATCCCCGAGGTCGCCCGCGTGCAGGTGCCGATGCCCGCCGTCGCGATGGAGCCGCCCCGGCGCGGCAGTGCGAAAGCCTCGCTCTTTACCGCGCGCAGCCAGCCGCTGTTTTCCGACCAGCGCGCCGACGACATCGGCGATATCGTGACGGTCGTGATCTCCATCGACGACCGGGCACAGCTGCGCAATTCGACGGACCGAGAGCGCGAGGGGGCAAGCTCGGTCGGATTCCCGACATTCTTTGGCTATGGCGCGAAAATTGCCGCAATTCTGCCCGGAATCAGCGCCGCCGATCTGCCGAGCGGCGATATCGTCGAGGTGGGATCGGCCTCGGAGGCCAGCGGGTCAGGTGCCATTTCGCGCAATGAACGGATCGAGCTCAAAGTCGCCGCTTTGGTGATCGACAAGCTGCCAAACGGCACGCTCGTCGTCGCGGGACGCCAAGAAATACTGGTTAATCAGGAGCTGCGCGAGCTGCGCATGGCCGGGATCGTGCGCCCTGCCGACATCCGCGATGACAACACCATTTCTTACGACAAGATCGCCGAAGCCCGCATCGCCTATGGCGGCAGAGGCACGCTGTCGCGCGCGCAAGAGCGCAGCTACGGCGAAGACGCGATGGATGTGATCCTGCCCTATTAATTCCTGACTTGGTCACAAAGTGAGACCATTGCCGTCGCAATCGACCGTTAAACCTGACGAAAGCTCAGGAAAGGTCGAACATGAAAAAGGCAGCAATCGCATTTATAGCACTCCCCTTGCTTTGCATGGGTGCAGGCTATGGCGCCGGTCTGGCCCTCGCCCCTGCCCCAGCCGAAGCGGCGGGGACAAAGAGTGATGACAAGACCGCTTATGACGCAAAGGAGACGGCAAAGGACGCCGCCCATGCGCCCGAGAAAGACGCCCATGGCGATAAAGGTGAGAAATCCGCCAAGGGCGATGATCACGCGCCGATGGACAGTTATGAACTGGCCAAGGACCGCACGGTGGTGCGCCTTGGGCAGATGACCATCCCGGTGGAGAAGACCAACAGCGTCTCTTATGTGGTCGCAGATTTTGCGCTCAAGATGGGGTCACTGGAATTGGCCGAACGCTACCGCCGCGTGGAAGACGCGACGCGGATGCGCGATTCGCTCTTGCAGGCGATGAACCTAGCCGCCGAAAGCGCCGTGCTGCGCGGCGTGGCGATCGACAGCGAAGCCCTGTCGCGGCTGCTGCGGGATCTGATCAGCAAAGAGCATAAGGGCGTCGATGATGTGATGTTCGTATCGCTTTACAAACAAGATGTGGCGCGGCTCTGACACGCGCCACAGCGCAGGTTTACAGAACCGAACGCACCACGTTCGACAGCACGGATTCCCCGTTATCCAGTTCCAACTCCGGCCCGTAGGCGGTGAAGTTCACCCGCGTCACCTCGGACCGGGTCAGCGGGGTGACACCCACATCGTTGCCCTCGGCATCCGTCGCCGTGATCTCAACCCGGAAGGTATCGGGCGGCACCGGCAGGCCCACGGAATCGAGGCGGTTCCACTCCACGTCGATCACCTCCCCTTCGGCGGTGGAGGGGCCGGGCATCTCGCGGATCAGCGTGCCGTCTTCGGAGAAGATCCGAACGGTCACCTCCTCCGCCCCGGCGTTGAGCTGGTAGCTCAGCGGGAATTCATCTTCGGTCATGCGCACTTGGGTCGAGGGCACCAACACGTCGCGCCCGATCAATTGCAGGTCCGACATTGCGCCCACGGTGGAAAGCATGGTCGAGATTTGCTCAAGGCTCGCGTTGGTGGCGATGCTTTGCTCCACTTGGGTCAACTGTGCCAATTGCGAGACGAACTGCGTCGAATCCACCGGGTTCAGCGGGTCTTGGTTCGAAATCTGCGCCGTCAGCAGGGTGAGAAAGCTGTTGTAGCTTTCCTGAAGCTCAGCGGATGAGGTCGCCGCCGCCGAAGTGTTGGCGGTGCTCAGGGTGCTTGCTGTGGTCGCGTCGATCATGGTCTCGCCTTTCAGGTGAGGATATCTAGCTGCCCGGCGCCGAGGCGGGGGCTGGAGGTCTGGGCCGTGGGCGCGGCGTCACCGCCCTGCGCATCATCGGCCTGTGCTGTGGTCTTGGTGTACTCGGGGCCCTGTTGCTGCCCGCCGTTGCGGCCCCGGTCGCCAAAGGTCTGAAAATCGAGGTCCGCATTCTCGGCGCTGATGCCGCGCGATTGCAGCGCGTCCAGCAGTTGCTCACGGTCTTGCCGCAGCATGTTCAGGACCGAGGCGCTTTCGGTGGTCATGGCGATTTGCATGCGCCCCGCCTCACTGCGCACAACCTCGATCTCGATCTCTCCCATACCGTAGGGGGAGAGCGAGAAACGCAGCTTGTTGTCCGCCGTATCGAGGCTGCGGATCTGTTGGCTGACGTGCTGGCGAAGCTGTTCTTCCGGCGCGGCGGCAGGGTTCGGTGCGGGGGCCGGCGTGGGCTGCGGCGGGCTGAGGCGTAGCCCCTCGCTCTGCGGTGCCTGCGGCGCGGTCAACGCCGCGACCTCGCGCAGGACGGCCTCTGCCGCCGGGGCATTTGCGCCGGGCTGGGCGGCCTTGGCGGCATCGACAGCGGCGCTGAAACGCTCGGCGGCGGCTGTGAGGCGCGGGTCTGCGGCTTCAATGCTCAAGTCCACCTTGGGGGCGGTCGTGCTGCCCTCGGCCTTCGCGGCGAGGGGCGGTTCTGTCGCCCCCACGGTGGCGGCTCTCGGGGCCGGTCCCTCACTCGGCAGGACCGTTTTAAACCCGCTCTGTTCGGCAGGGCCTTCGGCCTGCAACACCGGCGCGCCCCCTTCGGGGGGCATCACGCGGGCCCCCTGCTGGGCCTGCCCCATGGCCATACGTCCCACAACCGGCAGCGCGGCCGAGGCGATGCTCAATTGGCTCGCCGGGGTGGGCAGGCGCAGGGCACCGGCGATCCTCTCCTCCAATGCGGCTTCAAGGCTAGGATCATCCAACTGCGCCACCGCCTCCAGCGCGCCGAGGTTTTCAGGCGGCGCTTCGCCCAAGGCTTCGGCAAATGCGGCGAGGGCAGCTTTCGGGGTGATTTGCTGGCTGGTCTCCTCCAACCCCGCGAGGGTGTGATCCATCAGGGCCATCAGCCCCTCTGCCGTCTCAAGGTCGATGTCCTCGGGCAGCGGATCGGGAGCGGCTTCCACCTCTGGCGCGGCGGCTTGCACGTCTTGGCCCTGCGCCTCCGACGCGGCCCCCTGCCCGGCCAACCCCTGCATCAGGGCGGCAAAACCTTCGGCAGCCCCCTTCTCCGAGGGCTGCCCGAGACCTGCGGCATTCGGCACCGCAGGTGCTGCCTGAAGTTGAGCGATCATCTGACGTCCTCCAACTTGGGATCCACGGCGGGATTCCGAAGGCTCTTGTAGGATCAGGAGATCCGCACGTTCCCGCGCTGATCTTCAAAGGCGCGGCGTGCGCTCCGCGCCTCAACGAGGGCTTTCAGCCGCAGGGTCCACTGGTTAAGGGTCACGGGCGTCTCTGTCCCGGTCAGCGCACGCAGCGAGATCTGCGCGCCCTCGGCAGGGGCTGCAAAGACTGAATGACTGTCGACCGGACGGCCCCAGTACTGCCCCAAAACCGTGCTCAGCCCCATGCGGAAGGCGGCGGGCTCAAGCCCAAGCCTGAGCAGCTCATCCGCCTCGGCGGCGTGATGGTAGGCCTGCCCCAAAGCGTGCAGAACGCTGTCTTCGTCCATCATCGGGAACAGGCCGCGCCCGATGATCCCGATCAGCACTTCGCCCACCAGCGCACCGGCGGCTTGGGAAATATTGGTGAAATTGTCGCTTTTGCGAATAACGACGAGCGAGCCATAAGGCACATCGGCGTCGAGTTCTTCGGCAAGGATATCGCCAAGGCAAATGCCCGGGATCGGTTCGATGCAATCTGGCATTGCCACCGGATGACCGGCCCAATCCTGCATCTCGAAGACCGAAGCTTGAACCGGAATCAGCGCCCGGATCAGCATGTTGAAATGACGGCCATCGGCCGATGAATCCATGTGGCAGGCACCCTTCCAGATGCCACCTATAAGTGAGTTTACCTGCATTTCCGCCTCGTTCAGGACGTTCTGTCCATGGTTTATCCGGGCGATTTTTAAAGATTTTTTAGGTGCCCGGTGCTCGATTATTACATAAGGTCTAGATCGCAAGACCTTGACCGTCAACAATTTTACATGACCGTGCCAATTTTTCGGGAATCAGCGGCAGGGATGTCGCACTTTTGCCAAGGTTGTAAATTCGCACAACCGGGCCGGTAGAGCCTTGAAAACAAGGACTACTCGGCTTGATAGACCAGCCGAATCGAGATGCGCCGGTTTTCCGGGGCCAAGGGATCGATCGTGTTGATCGGTTGCGTGTCGGCCACACCCGACACCCGCATGAAGCGCGCCCCGGCAATGCCCGCGGCCATCAGCGTGCGGCGCGTGGCGTTGGCGCGATCCGCCGAGAGTTCCCAGTTGGTGTAGCCATTATTCGCGCCAAAGGCGGCCGCATCGGTATGACCCACGATCTCGACCGGCTGGTTCTGTTCGGCGATCACATCACCAATGGCCAGCAGCAATTCGCGAGTCTTGGGGGTCACGTCCGCACTGCCCCGCGCAAAAAGCGACCGCTCATCCTGATCCAGCACCTGCACCGTCAGCGCCCCGTTCGATTTCTCCAGCCGGACATTGCGCGCCAGATCATTCAGGGCGCTGTCAGAGGTGATCCGCTCGGCGATGTCTTCGGCCATGCGGTCGATCTCGGACTGGCGGCGCTCGGATTCTTCAATCGCGGCGAGTGTGGCGGGATCGGCGGGCGCCGCGGGCTCGGGCGCTTCGGCATATTCCACGACCACGGCGGCGGGTTTGTCACGCAGGCGGCTGTCGAAGACCATCATCGGATTGTCGCGGCCAAAGGTCGGCTTTTGCACATTGCCGGTGTTGTCGACCGCGCCGGTCATCACCCCTGCGGCCATCAACGGGCGCAGGTCCGCCGCCGCATCCGAAGAGGATCCGCCGTCCGACACCGTAGGGGTAAAGTAATTGGCCAGCCCGCGCAGCTTTTCCTCATCCGAGGCAGCGAGGATCCACAGCAGCAGGAAAAACGCCATCATCGCGGTCATGAAGTCCGCATAGGCCACCTTCCAACCGCCGCCGTGGTGGGCGTGGCCGCCCTCCGCGTCGTAGCGCTTGATGATGATCATCGCGTTCTTCTTGTCAGCCATCACGCGGCCTCCCGATTACGCAAGATCGGGCACGGGGGCCAGATCAGGAAAGCTCTGCGTTGTTGTCCGATTTGTCGCGGCTGTATTTGCCCAGACCTGCGCGTTTGGCGTATTCGGCCTTCCGCTTGGAATAGCTTGGCGCGACCAGCGGCGTGTCGGCAGGCAGATTGAACATCACGCGGTATTCCGCTTCAGTCAGCCCATGTTCGGCCCCGAGGTGACGTTTCAGCATCTTGAACCCCTTGCCGCAACACAGGCAAAAGATCGTGTCTTCGGTCATCGGCTGCTCGCCCGGTGCGGCGGTCATGCCCTGCGCCTTGGGCGCGACGGGGGCCACGGCGGCGGCGGCGGGGATATTGGCCAATGCGGTGGCGGGAGCCTCAGCGGGGGTCGCGCGCAGACGCTCGACCAAGATCAGGATATCGTCAATGGTCACGTCGCTGCGGCTGGCGAACCCCGAAACGATGGTCGCAATCGCGGTATCGCTCAGATTCTGCTTGGGGGGTACATTAGGCATGAAGCAACTTCCTTGTTAAGTTAATCTTGCCTTCTGCAAGGTTCGCGAAGCATTCAAAGAGCGCTTCGCAAGGGACGTAGCAAAGATAAATAATTCTTCGCCGTTTATTCTTATCACGATTCGAATTGTATTTGGAACCCGCGCAAGCATTGGCAAGCACTTTTTCGCCATATCGTGCGGAATGCATCACGGCTCCATCTGCGCGACGGTTTTGAAGATCGCGCTTTTCGGGGCCGGATCGGGGGCTACGTCATTGCCGGTGGTCTGGGCGATGATCGTGCTGAACAGACCGGTCACCCCCAGCCCTGCCACCGCGATCAGCGGCACATGCAGGGACTTCCACAGGCTCTTGCGGGGCGCGGGCGGCTGCGGCGCCAATGCGGCGGGGTCGAGCAACTCAGGCTCGGGCGCCGGGGGCACTTCGATCGGCGCGCCGAACTCCACAAAGATGCCGCGCGGCATGACCGCGACCTTCACTTCGCGCCGCGCGCAGCTGTCGCTAAAGCCTGCGGGGAAGAGCTCAGCCGGGATGTCGATCACCATGTCATCCTTGGGCCGCCACTCAGCCGCCAGCGTGTCACGGGGGATATAAACCGATGCGAAATCATCCCGAAAGGCGATGTCACGCACCAAGGTCGGCACCATGGGCAGCGGCTGTTCCGGGTTGGAGGCGATTCGCATGCGCCCCCCGGCGAGCCACATCTCAAGACGGACGTAGAAACACTCCCCCGGCTGCACCTCGGCAGAGGGCATATAGCCTTCGGGCGGGCCCGAGCGCAGCTTGCGGCGCTTGCGGTTGCCGATGGGAAAGATCTTGTTGGTGCTAACGCGTTGGAACTGGTCCAATTCGGGCCGCTGACGCATCAGCTCGTCGAAATCCAGCCCCTCTTCGCGGGCGAAATTGTAGTTGATCAGATAATCCGCCGCCGTTTCCTCAAGCGTTTTGCTGTCTTGAATGGCCTTCAACAGCGCATTTTCCTCAGAAAACAACAGCCTACGGCAGGGGTGGCCCTCAACCTCGGGGCTGACGGCAAAGCTGCCCACGGGACGGTCGAGGATATCCGCTACCCGATCGAAAACCGCATGTTCTTCGTCATTGTGAAAGACCACGAACTCGCAAAGACCGGCGGCATCCATGCACAGCAGCAGCCGCATCTCTTCGGGCCAGCCCGGCACGAGCACCGAAAGCTCGGAGGGATCGACGAAATAGGCGAAGGCATCGGGCTCTTGCAGAGCGTCGATATCATCCTTCAACTCTTCTTTGACCGAAAAACCACTATTCATCATAGAAACCCAAGTTCTTTCCTAGATAATACTTGTATAGACCCATTCGCTCAAGGATAAAGTAAGAATAGTTTCTTTTTGGAGGCGTGTGCAGCAATGACACTCTTGCTTGGTCTTGTAATGGTCTTCGGTCTGGTCTTTGGCGGTTTCATGCTGTCGGGGGGCAATATGGACATCGTCCTGCACGCCCTCCCCTACGAGGGCATGATGATCGGCGGCGCTTCTCTGGGGGCCTTCGTGATCGCCAACTCCTTCTCGGTGGTGAAGTCATCGCTGGCCGGGGTGATGCGTGTGATCAAGGGGCCGCGCTGGAAGGCGGCGGATTACAACGATCTGCTGGCGCTGATGTTCGAACTGGCGCGTCTTTATAAGACCAAGGGCATCGTCGCGATGGACGAGCATATCGAAAACCCCGAAGCGAGCCCGATCTTTCAACGCTACCCCAAGCTGATGAAGGACCACTTCCTGACCGACCTCATCGCCGATAGCTTTCGCATGATGTCGATGCAATTTGACGACCGCTTCCAGATGGAAGACGTGTTGAACCGAAAGATCAAAAAGCACCACCATGAGGCGCTCGTTTCGGCCCGCGCGATCCAGAGCATGGCCGACGGCCTGCCCGCCATCGGCATCGTTGCGGCGGTTCTGGGGGTGATCAAGACAATGTCCTCGATCGACAAACCGCCAGAGATCCTTGGCGCAATGATTGGCGGCGCTTTGGTGGGCACGTTCCTTGGTGTTTTCCTTGCCTATTGCATGGTGCAGCCCATCGCGGGCCGGTTGGAGCAGATCGAAGAGGAAGACGGCGCGATCTATACCGTGATCCGTGATGTCATCGTCGCCATCGTGGCAGGCCACCCGCCAAGCATCTGCATCGAACTGGGCCGCGGCAACATTCCCACGACGAAACAGCCGAACTTCTCCGCCGTGGAGGCCTCGCAGCGCGAACTGCCTGCGGTATGAAGCGCCCCCTGCCCCTGATCGCACTCATCGCGCTCTTGGCTGGGCCAGCGCTGGCGGCGGGACCGGCCAAGGAAAAGGACGCGGAAGAGGTCGACGCAGCCGCCGAAGCAGAGGCCCGGTTGCCCAATTCCATGCGCCGCCACGGTGTCATCGGCCATGTCCCCCCAATGGAGGGGCTGCCGCTGCTCGACGCCGAGGTGCTGGAACGGATGCGCGAGCGGCTCATCGTTCTGTCACAGGGCACAGAGCAGTGAAGCCAAAGCGCGGCGACGGGCTGGCTGTTTTGTCGCGGCTGAAACGCTTTGAGATGGAGAATGTCGCGCTGGAGATGGCCGAGGTGAACCGCGCGCTGACCCAGATCGAGAACGAACGCCACAGCCTCATGGAGCAGCTTAACGACCGGGGTGACCCCGACGCCGTGGAATCGACGCGCGTGGTCTCGGCCTTCATCCGCAATGTCTCGGAAACCATCCACCGCAAGGAAGCCGAGGCCGAGCGGCTGCGCGCCGACAGCGCAGGGATCCACGACAGGCTGAACGGGCTTTTCGCCGAGGCCAAGCGCATCGACCTGATCCGCAACCGCCGGGCCGAGGCCCGCAGGCATGCCCTGCAAGAAGCCGAGACCGCCGCCCAAGCCGAAGGGTTTCTGTCGATCTGGCTGGGCGATCAACGATAATTACACGGCCATATCCATTTACGGGAACTAATTCCGAAAATTCCCCTAAATAGCGAATACCGGACAAGAAAAAACCGCAATTCGATTCCATCAAAGCCCCATTGAAAATGCCGCCCTGGGGAGGGGGCGCCGAGGCCACCGCGTTTTTATTCCGGCTTCGGCATAGTTTGAAAGGATTTACGATGAAGCGAAGAGGATTTTTCACCGCCGCCGCCATCGGTGCCGCGTCGTTGAGCGTCAGCCCGCTCTGCGCGCAATCGGCGGAGGTTACCCTTGCCGAGGTGCGCGCCCTGTTCCAAAGCCGCGACCTTGGCGCGCGCAGGATGGTACAGGACAGCCTGAAACACGAGGGCTATTACAAGGGGGCCATCGACGGCGCATGGGGGCCGGGAACCGAAGCCGCCTTTCGCGCGCTCATGGCCTCCGACCGCTACCAACGCCACGCGCCGACCTGGACGTTTGCCCATGAGGTTCAGGTCAGCGAAACGATGTTTTTCCTGACCTCCGACGCCTATATGTGACTGCGCCCGGGGCCCTTTCGGGCCTCGGCCTTACCCCGCTTCCGCAACCGCCAGTTCGGCCATGCGCAGCGCCGCGTCCCGGTTTGCCGCCACGGCAATGAACCGCGCGTTATGACAGAACTTGGCCCCCGGCACGCCGCTTGCGGCCTCCAATTCGGCATCCGTTAGCCCGGCCCAAGCCTCGGGCAGATCGGCGCGGGCCTCGAAACTATCACCGCTTTTGCGGATCGTGGTCAGGGCCCAATCGTCCCCGCGCGGATGCACGACGAAGAGCAGGTGATCGGCCCCGGCCTTTTCCACCGCCGAGCGGAAGGGCATGCCCGTGGGCAGTTCCAAGACGCGCCCGCGGCCTGCCGCCTCAATCGCCTGCATCACCATCGCCTCGGCCCGGCGTTTGGCGGCTTTGCCCTTGATCGCGGCCTCCACAAAGGCCCGCGCGACAGGCAGGGCGGCCATGAAGGCGCGGTCGTCGGCATCCTCACCCCGTTCGTCAAAAACGGGCTTTAGCGTCTCCAAGAGCACCGGCAGGGTCATGCCCGCCAGCGGCCCCGCGACCGAGGGTTCAAGCGCACCATTGTCGATCAGGTCGACCGGCAACACGAAGCCTTGGTCGAAACTGTGGTGGATATCCTCCACATCCGCCTCGGGCACGTCAAAGCTGCGCAGATAGTCGCGGCCATAGTGCTGCCAGATCAGCCCGAAAGAGCTGTAGGGCTGGCCATCCTCGCGCAGCGGTCCGGGGCGCTGGTGGTGGTCAAAGATCAGCGCGTCGGCGTCATAGTCGCGGCCCACGTCATAGATGATCCGCCCCGCGCCGGGGGTGATCCACGCGGCATCCCGGCTGCGCATAAGCACCGCCTCCGGGTAGAGCCGGGTCAGGATGACGGAGGACAAAAGCTCATCCGCGTGAAAGCCGCCCGAATGGGTGACGAGATGGGTGATGGTCATGTGGGTGGCTCCGCTGCGGCTGGGGAAATCGGTCAATGGTGGCTTGCGCCCCCATACTGCGCGGCGCAGGCCAAGTGCAAGCCGCCCGCCCTAGCGCGACAGCGCGACCAGCGTGGCCGAGACGGGGTCGAGGATGAAGGCCCCCACCTGCGCCCGGGCCTGCGCCAACCCATCGCGCCGTTCCGGCATCAACTGCACGAGAGAGGCAAAGCGGTTGTGATGGGTGCCGTCTACCGCGCCAATGGCCGAGATATCGACCAGCAAGACGCCATAGCGTTTGGCCAGCGCCTGCACCGCGGGGGAGCTGGCACTGGTGCGCCCGATCCGAGGCCGCGCCCCGGCAAGCCCCGCCGAGATGCGCAGCGCCCGATCATCCGGCGCGACAAGGATGGCCATGGGCGGATCAAGCGGCCCGATCACCTTGACCTGTTTGCGAAAGACATCCACGTCGATGTCGGGCGCTGCGAGGACCACATCGCTCAGCCGCGCGATCACCTCATCCTGCCCCGACAGGCGCAACTGCCGCAGCGCCTCCACCACCAGCCAGCCGCCCATGCTGTGGCCGAAAAGCGTGATCTCGCCCACGTCGGGATCGGCGGCGAGGGTGCCGAGCATGGCGGCCAGTTCATCGCGCGAATAGGCCGCCGCGTCCTTATCTGCGACATAGCCCACTACCGTCCCGGCAGAGGGCCAAGCGAAGAGGATTGGCTGCTCGGGCAAATGCCCATCCGCCGTCACCTGCGCCAACCGAAAAAGCGATTCCGGAAAGGTCTGGTTGTAGCCGTGGACAAAGACCATCACATCCTGCCGCCCCCGCCCGCTGCGGTGGATATCGAGCGCGGGCAGCGGATCGCGGGCCGTCACCGCAAAGCTTCGGTTCGGATCGGGGGTTTCACCCGGCCATTCGATCTTGCTGGCCTCATGGTCGGGCGGGATGGCGATGGTGAACCGCTCGTAATTCAGCGCCCGCGCGCGGGCGTCGGTATAGGTGCCGGCCTGCGGATCGCGCCCGCGGGTCGAGGCCACGGTGATCGCCAAACTCTGCGCAGCTTCGGCCTCGGGCACCACCGTCAAAGTCTCCCCGCCCGGGCGCGGTGCGCAGGCCGCCAGCAAGACCACCGCAACCGCGCAGAGCGTCTGTAGCCCCCGGCCCCCAATCCCATGTCCCTGCATAACGCCCCCCGGCCCTTCGTTCGGCGCAGTTCTAGCCCAATCGGCGCATAAAGTCATAGGCGAAAGGCCCCTGCGACTGCGACGAAACAGCCCCGCTTTTCACCTACGGAAGCCCCCTCTCTCTGCCCGCCTCTGCCGCCAACAGCTTGCGGCCCGTGTCGAGCACGCCGTCGACGATGTCATTGGCAATCGCCGCGCTCAGCGCCGCGCCATCGCGGGCAGTGAGGGCGGCCAGCACCTCTTTGTGGCGGTCGATCTGATAGTATTCCGCCACCTCGGTGATGACCTGCCGCTGGAAAGGGCCGAGTTGCAGCCAGATGCTTTCGATCATCGGCAAGGACGCCTGCGCGGGGTTCACGGAGTAAAGCATCCGGTGGAAGGCTTGGTTCAGCAGCGTCAGTTGATCCGCGTTTTTCTCGGCCACGAAACGGTCCATGCTGCCGTCGATCTCGGTCAGGCGGTCGATCACGATGTCCGAGATATAGGGCAAGGCGCGCAGGGCGGCGTGGGTCTCAACCGCGATGCGCAGGGCGACCAGCTCCTCGAACCGCTCGGGGGTCATCAGCGGCACGGTCAAGCGGCGGTTGTCCTTGATCAGGATGGCATATTCCGAACTCAGCCGCCGCACCGCCTCGCGCACCGGAGTCGGGCTGAGGCCCAGCCGCTCCGCAATGCCGCGCATGGTCAGCGAGGTGCCGGGCGTGATCGCGCCCAGCATGATCGCATTGCGCAGCCGCTCGTAAACATATTCTTGCGTCGTCCCGCCTGGAATTTCGGGAATTTCGGGAATGTTGAGCGCATCGTTATCGGTGTCGATCATTTGGGCCGCCTTTGGTCTTTCGTCGCTGACCATACGCGCGGGGGCAATTGACAGACAAGCGGATAGTGATATGACATTCTAACAAATGGTATCACATTTTCAGGTTCGATATCGAAAGGAACCCCATGTCCGAGAGCAAAGCCGAAGCGTGGTTGGCGCAACATCCCGAGATCGAATCGATCTTTGCCTGCGTTTGTGACCTCAACGGCACCATGCGCGGCAAACGGGTGCCCGCCGATCAGGTGTCCAAAGTCGTCGAAGGCGGGCTGCGCCTGCCGCTGTCTATCGTCGGCATGGATATCTGGGGCGAGGATGTCGAAAATAGCGAGTTGGTGTTCGAGACCGGGGATTCCGACGGGCTCTGCGATTTCACCGGGCGGCCCCTGATGCCGATCACATGGACCACGCGCCCCACGGCGCTCGCCATGCTCTGGATGCGTCAGGAAAACGGCAAGCCCTTCCCCGGCGATCCGCGCCGCGCGCTGGCCGAGGTGGCCGCGCGGTTCAAGGCGCGCGGGTTGACCCCGGTGGTCGCCACGGAATTGGAGTTCTACCTCTTCGATCCGACCGAGGATCACCCGCAGGCCCCCTGCTCCCCGGTCACGGGCAAACGGCTGGATTCCGACGGCGCGCTGTCGCTGGACGAGTTGCAGCATTTCGATGAGTTCCTGAACGAGGTCTACGACGCCTGCGAGTTGCAGGGCATCCCGGCGGATGCGGCCATTTCGGAAAACGGGGCGGGGCAGTTCGAGATCAACATGCGCCATGTGGACGATCCGCTGCGCGCCGCCGATGACGCGGTGCTGTTCAAACGTCTGGTCCGCGGCATCGCCCGCAAACACGGCTTCGCCGCCACCTTCATGGCCAAACCCTATGGCGATCTGGCGGGCAGCGGCTTTCACGTTCACTTCTCCTTGGTGGATGGAAACGGCGTCAATGTCTTCGACAATGGCGGGGAGGAAGGCACGGCTCTGATGCTCAACGCCGTCGCCGGACTGCTGGCCACGATGCAGCAAAATACGCTGACCTTCGCGCCGCATGAAAACTCCTACCGCCGCCTGCTGCCGGGTGCCCATGCGCCAACCAATGTCGCTTGGGGCTATGAGAACCGCACCGCCGCAATCCGCATCCCGGGCGGCGACCCCAAGGCCCGCCGCATCGAGCATCGCGTCGCCGGGGCCGACGCCAACCCCTATCTGGTGCTCACCAGCATCCTGGGCGGCGCGCTGTTGGGGATCGAGCAGGACATGCAGCCCGTGGCCCCGATCACCGGCGACGCCTATACAATGAAGCTCGACAACCTGCCGCTCGACTGGGCCACGGCCATCGATGCCTTCCGCAAGGGGCCGGATGTGCCCGGCCTGTTCTCTGCCCGGTTGCAGACCATGATGGTCGAATGCAAGACGCAGGAACTACGCAAATTCGCGCGGCAAGTAACCCATTTCGAATATGACACCTATCTGGAGATCGTCTGATGTCGCGCCATCCCTACGCCGGAGACGGCAGCCATACGTCAAGCTACTACGCCGCCTCGGCCAACCCTGCCCCCGCGCGCCCCGAATTGCAGGGCGATCACGAGATTGACGTCTGCATCGTCGGCGCGGGCTACAGCGGTCTGTCGACCGGCCTGCATCTGGCCGAAAAGGGCTATAAGGTCGCCATCATCGAAGGCGCGCGCGTGGGCTGGGGGGCCTCGGGGCGCAATGGCGGGCAGATCGTTAACGGGCTGAACGCGAGCCTGCAAACGATCAAGCGCCGCTATGGACAGGACACCGCGACCTTTGTCGCCGGCCTGGTGCAAGAGGGTGGCGAGATCATCCGCGAGCGGGTCCGCACCTATGACATCCAATGCGACCTCAAGGACAAGAACATCTTCACCGGGCTCACCACGGCGCATATGCGCGAGTTGGAGGAGCGGCAGAAGCTCTGGCAAAGCTACGGCATCGACAATCAAGAGATGCTGGACAAGGACCAACTGCGCGCCCACGTCAATTCCGACCTCTACGAAGGCGGGCTGATCGACCATTCGGGTGGCCATATGCACCCCCTGAACCTCGCCCTCGGCGAAGCGGCTGCCTTTGAGAAGAACGGCGGCACGATCTATGAGATGTCCCCTGTCACGGATGTCGATCACGAGGCCGCCCGCCCCGTGGTTCGCACGGCCAAGGGGACGATGACCTGCAAGACACTGGTGCTCTGCGGCAATGCCTACCTCGGCCATGTGGTGCCGACGCTGGCCCCGCGTGTGATGCCCGTCTCGACCCAAGTGATGGCCACCGAACCGCTGAACGAGGCGCAGGCCCATGCGCTGCTGCCCACCGATGCCTGCGTCGAAGACATCCGCTATATCCTCGACTACTACCGCCTGTCAGGTGACAAACGGATGCTCTTTGGCGGCGGCACCGTCTATGGCGGCGCGGACCCGCGCGACATCAAGGCCAAGCTCAAACGCAATATGGACAAGGTCTTCCCCCAGTTGAAAGACGTGAAGATCGACTATGCCTGGAGCGGGAATTTCGCACTTTCCTTCAGCCGCGTGCCGCAGATGGGCCGGATCGGTGACAACACCTATTTCGCGCATGGCTACAGCGGCCACGGCGTGACCGGTTCGCATACCTTCGGGCGCATCCTGTCCGAGGCGATCGACGGCGACCTCACCCGCTTTGACGTCTTCGCCAATGTGCCATGGTTCCCCTTCCCCGGCGGGCGCATGTTCCGCGTGCCCTATTCGGTCGTGGGGTCGTGGTGGTACGGGCTGCGCGACCGTTTGGGTGTCTGAAACCTTTTGACAGGGCTGGGGGTTTCTTCACAGTGGCGGGCACGGCGCACGTCATGAGTGGAAGGACCCCCATGCCCGATCAAAAGCCCGCCTCCGTGATCGTCTTCGACGTCAACGAGACCCTGCTCGACATCACCACGTTGGAGCCGCTCTTCGCGCGCCTCTTCGGCAATGCCTCGGTCCTGCGCGAATGGTTTGCCGAGCTGATCCTCTATTCCCAGACCATGACCCTCTCTGGCCGCTACGCGCCCTTCGGGGCGCTGGCGGGGGGCGTCTTGCGGATGGTCGGCGCGAACAAAGGCGTGGCGGTGACGGATGAGGATCTGGCCGAGCTGAAATCCCTCATCGGCTCCATGCCCGCCCACGCGGATGTCGCCCCTGCCCTGCGCAGTCTGCAAGAGGCGGGGTTTCGGCTGGTCACGCTGACCAATTCGCCCCCGTCCCCCGCACCGACCCCGTTGGAGAAAGCCGGGATCGCCGAGTTCTTCGAGCGGAGCTTCAGCATCGACGCGGTCGCAAAGTTTAAACCTCATCCGGCGACTTACCAGATGGTGGCCGAGGCGCTTGATCTGCAAACCGATGATCTCTGCATGGTGGCCTGCCATCTGTGGGACACCATCGGCGCGCAGGCGGCGGGCTGTCAGGGGGCCTTCCTCACCCGGCCCAACAACAACCTGATCGAGGTGCAAGAGGTGCCGCAGCCGCACTACCTCTCGGACGATCTGGCGGATTTGGCCGAGCAGATCATCGCCGCGAACGGGCGCTGATCCTCAGCCGCCCATGCGCCGCGCCAACCGCGTTTCAAGCTGCACCATGGCGTCATAGATCAGCACCGCAAACAGGCCGACCGCCAGCCCGCCCTGCACCACGAAGGCGGTGTTATTGGTCAAAAGCCCCGCGATGATCACCTCCCCCAAGGTCCGTGCCGCCACAGTCGAGCCGATGGTCGCCGTCCCAAGCGCGATAACCACCGACAGCCGAATGCCCGTCAGCGTTACCGGAAGGGCAAGCGGCAGCTCCACCCGCCAGAGCCGCTGCCAACGGCTGAGCCCGATGCCGCGCGCGGCCTCCATCGTGGCGGGCGGCAGGTTGGTGAGGCCGGTGACCGCATTCTCGAAGATCGGCAGCAGGCCATAGAGAAACAGCGCCACCAGCGTCGGCCCCGCCCCGAAACCCAGGGCCGGAACGGCCAGCGCCAGCACCGCCACGGGGGGAAAGGTCTGGCCCATATTGGTGATGGTGCGCGACAGCGGGCGAAAGGCCGCGCCCGCCGGGCGGGTCACGAGGACCGCCAGCGTCACCGCCACCACCGTCGCCGCAGCCGAGGCCATGGCCACCAGCGCCAGATGGCTCAGCGACAGCGACAAGAGCGAGGCGCGGGCGTAGATCACCGGACCATTCTCCGGAGCCAAGGGCGCAAGCAGCGGGGTGAACCACTCAGGCCGCAGGACCAAAGCCAGCAGCACCGCCACCAGAAGCGGCCGCAGGAACCAGCCGATCCTCATGCGTGCTGCCCTGCCCTTGCGCGGATTGCATCGAGGGTCACGCGGCCCATCGGCACCCCGTCTTTTGCCACCGGCACCGCCTCGCGCCCCGTCCACAGGCAGGCCGACAGCGCGTCACGCAGGCTGGCATCGGCGGGCAGCGCCTCGCCTTCGGCGGCACCCTCTTCTACCAATTCGGCCACGGGGATCAGCGAGAGAAGCCGCAAGGGCCGTTCCACATCGCCGACCATATCCGCCACGAAATCCGTTGCGGGCGCGGCGATGATCTCGGCAGGCGTGCCGTGCTGCACCAGATGCCCGCCATCCATGACCGCCACCCGGTCGCCCAGCCGGATCGCCTCTTCCATGTCGTGGGTCACCAGCATGATGGTCGACCCCAGCCGCTGCTGGATGTGCCGCAGGTCTTCCTGCGCGCGGGTGCGAATGATTGGGTCGAGCGCGCCAAAGGGTTCGTCCATCAGCAACAGATCGGGCCTTGAGGCCAAGGCTCGCGCCACGCCAACCCGCTGCTGCTGTCCGCCCGAAAGCTCCGCCGGATAACGGTCGCGGAATTGCGCGGGGTCCATCGAGAAAAGCGCAAGCAGCTCATCCACCCGCGCCGCGATCTTCTCGCGCGGCCAGCCCAACAATTGCGGCACCGCGCCGATATTGCGCCCCACCTTGTGATGCGGGAACAGCCCGTGGCCCTGAATGGCATAGCCGATGCGCCGCCGCAGGATATGCGGCTTGACCGACAGCGTGGAGTCGCCATTGATCCGCACCTCGCCCGAGGTCGGTTCCTCCAACCGATTAATCATCCGCAACAGCGTGGTCTTGCCTGAGCCGGAGGTGCCGACGATCACCGTGATCGTGCCCGTCTCAACCGTCATGGATACGGAATCCACCGCGCGAATGTCGCCATAGGTCTTGGTAATGCGGTCGATCTCGATCATGCGCTGTCCTTCGGGGTCTTGCGGGTCAGTTCGACCAATATGTCCATCACGATGGCCGCCGTCAGGGCCAGCACCACGGTCGGCAGGGCACCCAGCAGGATCAGGTCGGTCGCCGTTTGGTTCAGCCCCTGAAAGACGAATGTCCCAAACCCGCCGCCGCCGATCAGTCCGGCGATGACGGCCAGCCCGATGTTCTGTACCAAGACGATGCGCAGCCCGGTGAGGATGATCGGCAGGCCAAGCGGCAGTTCCACCCGCAACAGCCGTTGCAGCGGTGTCATCCCCATGCCGCGCGCCGCCTCAAGCGCCGCAGGCGGGGCAGAGGCCAGCCCCGCCACGGTATTGCCGACCACAGGCAGCAGCGAATAGAGCACCAGCGCCAGAAAGGCGGGCGCAAAGCCGATGCCAGCGATGCCAAGCGCACGCGCGCCCGGCAAATTGGCCCCCACCCAGCCGAGGATCGGGATCATCAGCCCGAACATGGCCAGCGAGGGGATGGTTTGCAAAAAGCTCAGCACCGGCAAGGTGGCCCCGCGCAGCCCGGCAAGACGGTGACAGAGCACGCCAAGCGGGAAGCCGATCACCGCGGCCGCGGCGAGAGAGCCGAAGGCCAGCCCGAGATGGCGCAGGAACTCCCGGCCAAAGGCATCGGCCCGGCTGGCGTATTCCTGCATCACCGAAAGCTCCGACAGCGCCCCCGACCACAGGATCGCGCCAAGCACCGCAAACACGCCCGCCAGCACGGCCCCCCGCATCAGCGGCCCCGGTGCCATCGCGGCAAGAGCATCTGCCATGAGCAGCATGAAGACGACCAGCAGACACCAAAAGCCTACTGAGGGCGAGACACGGGCGTAGTCACCCGCTTCGGCCAGCAGGCCGGAGGCGCCTTGGGTCACCAGCCACAACAGCCCGCCCAAGCCCAAAGCCGCCCCAGCAATACGCAGGCCATTGCGGCCCGCAGGCAGCCCCATCAGCAGCCCCGCCCCGATCGCCGCAAGCCCCGGCAGTACCATCGGCAGACTGGCCACGCCCCATGCCATCACCCCTTCGCCCGCCACGATCCGGTTGGCGGCAAGGGTCATGAAAGGCACGCAAAGCGCTGCCGCGCCCAGCACAGCGAACAAAAGCCCCGGCGCAGAAATCCCTGCGCCGGGGCCAGTTATTGTGCGGGCGGCGGAGATCAGTCCAGCACCCCGGTCTCGGTCAGATAGGAGCGTGCCACGGCTTCCGCCGGCTCCCCGCCGACTTGAATCCGACCGTTCAGCTTTTGCAGCGTCGCCATGTCGAGCCCGGAGAAGATCGGGTTCAGAACTTCGGCGATCTGGGGGTATTCCTCCAACACCTCGGCGCGGACGATGGGAGCGGGTTCATAGACCGGCTGCACGCCCTTGTCGTCTTCCATCACCACCAGCCCCGTGGCCCCCACGCCGCCATCGGTGCCGTAAACCATCGCCGCGTTCACGCCCGATGTGCCACGCGCCGCCGCCTGAATGGTCGCCGCTGTGTCGCCGCCCGACAGGATCACGGTCTGGTCTTGGCTCAGCTCGAAACCATAGGTCTCTTGCATCGCGGGCAAAACAGCCGGAGAGGACACGAATTCGGTCGAGGCGGCGAGCTTCACCTCACCGCCCTCGGCCACCCATGCGCCGAAATCGGACATGGTGGTGAGGTCATTTTCCTCGGCCACCGGGCCGGTCACGGCGATGGCCCAAGTGTTGTTGGCCGGTGCGGAGTCGAGCCATGTGACGTTATTCTCACCGCCGTCCAATTCCTTGGCACGGGCATGGGCCTTGGCCGCGTCTTTCCAGACATCGCTTTCCGCTTCGTTAAAGAAGAAGGCCGCGTTGCCGGTGTATTCGGGGTAAATGTCGATCTGGTCCGACAGGATCGCTTCGCGCACGACCTGTGTGCCGCCCAGTTGCAGACGCCGCTCTACCGGCAGGCCCGCATCTTCGAGCGCCAGTGCGATGACGTTGCCCAACAGGCCGCCTTCGGTGTCGATCTTCGACGATACGGTGATCTCCGGCGAGGCGGCAGAGGCCAGAGTGGCGGCAAGGCCAGCGGCTACGGCAGTGGAAAGAATGCGGGGACCCATGGGCGAGAACTCCTTGAAACAATGGCCTGACACGGCGACATGCCGTTTGAAAACGGTAAGGTAGCTGGCATTTTCGCGAAACCAAGGCGGGATTGCACAGCGGCGCGGAATTTTTACCGCCCCGAGTACGACAAAGGGCGCGCCCGGATTGACCGAACGCGCCCTTTGCCTTGCCGCCACGCGCCGATCAGGCGGCGCGGGCGGCCTCCGCCTTACGCGCGGCGCTGCGCTTGAAGAAGAGGAAGTAGAGCACCGGTGCCGCGATCAGCGTCAGGACCGAGGCAAAGGCCAGCCCGCCCATGATCGTCGCCGCCATCGACTGGAAGAAGGCATCCGACAACAGCGGCAGCATCCCTAGAATGGTCGTCGCGGCGGCAAGGAAGACCGGGCGCAAACGCGAGGTCGAGGCGGTGACGATGGCCTCTTTCAGATCCATCGTCGGATCGGCGGCGCGGGTGAGGTCGATCTCTTCCACCAGCACGATGCCGTTCTTGATCAACATCCCCGACAGCGACAACAGCCCCAGAAGCGCGGTAAAGGTAAAGGGCAGCCCCGTCCCCAACAGCGCCAGACTGACCCCGTTCACCGCCATCGGCACCAAGAGCCAGATGATGATCGGCTGTTTCAGCGCGTTGAACAGCAGGACTGAGATCAGAACCATGATGATGATGCTGAAGGGCAACTGCTTGACCAAGGCGGCCTGCGCCTCGCCCGCGCTTTCCAATTCGCCCCCCCATTCCATGGCATAGCCTTCGGGAATTTCCATCGCCTCGATGGTTTCCTGCACCTCGGCCTGCACCTGCGCCGCCGTGACGCCGCGCGGGATATCCGCGCCCACGGTGATCACATCGGCCCGGTCGCGGCGGTAGAGCAGCGTGTCCTGCGGCTCGAACCGGAAACCGTCGATCACCTGCTCCATCGGGACCAGCGCATTGGTGTTTTGGGCATAGATCACATGGTCCGTCAGCGCCAAATCGGCATCCTGCGGGGCGCGGATCACGATGGGGATCTGACGATCCCGCTCGCGGAAGGTGCCGCCACTGGTGCCTTCGGTGGCGAATTTGAGGGTCTCGGTGATTTCGGTCCGCGAGATGCCAGCGTCCTGCGCGCGTTCTTCGGCATAGATCGGACGCAGCACCAATTCACGCTCGCGCCAGTCCTGACGCGGGGTGATGATATTGTCCGACGCCGCCTGCATCCGGTCCATCGCCTCATCCGCGAGATCGCGCAGCACATTGGGATCGCGGCCCGAGAAGCGCACCTCGATCGGGGCACCGCCGCCGGGGCCAAAGGCCAAGCGCTTGGCCCGGAACTCCCCTTGCGGAACCGCATCTGCGGCGAAAGCCTCAAGCGCGTTCATCTCGTCTTGGATCACCTCAAGCGAAGACACCCGAACGATCAGATGCCCATAGCTGGGGTTGGGGTCTTCGGCCTGATAGGTCAGCATGAAACGCGCAGCACCCTGTCCCGCGTAGGAGGTCACGTCTTCGACATTGTCCCGCGCCACCAGCCAGTCCTCGAGCACGGCCAGATCGCTGGAGGTCTGATGGATCGACGAGCCCTGCGGCAGCTTGTAATGCACAAAGTAGAGCGGCGTGTTGCTGTCGGGGAAGAACTGCTGCTTGATCTGACCAAAGAGGGCATAGCACACCGCCGTCCCGGCAATCAGCGCCACGATCACCAGCCAGCGCAGCTTGAGCGAGGCACGCAGCACGGCGGCATAGCCCTTGAAGATCGCCCCATCATAGCCGCCAGCCCCGCCTTCGACGCCGCGTTTGAAAAAGTAGTGCCCCAAAAGCGGCGTGGCGGTGATGGCCAGCACCCAAGACAGCAACAACGAAATCGCGATCACGGCAAAGAGCGAGAAGAGAAATTCGCCCGTGGCATCGGGGCTCAGCCCGATCCCGGCAAAGGCCATGATGCCGATGACGGTCGCCCCCAAAAGCGGGATCTGCGTCTTGCTCGCCGCCTCGGTCGCCGCTTCGCGCGAGCTTTTGCCCTGCTGCATGGAGATCTGCATCCCCTCGGCCACAACGATGGCGTTATCGACCAGCATCCCCATCGCGATGATCAACGCCCCGAGTGAGATACGCTCCATCTCAATCGCGCCGAGCGCCATGAAAAACAGCGTCCCCACCACCGTCAGCAACAGGGTGGAGCCCACGACCACCGCCGCGCGCCAGCCCATGAAGACGGCCAGCACGGCCACAACGATGGCGACCGACATGGCGAGGTTCAGCAAAAAGGCGTTCGACGCCTCTTCGACCACCGCGTGCTGGCGGTAGATGGATTCGATCGAGATGCCCAAGGGCAGCGTTTCGCGCAGCTGCGCAAGCTTGTCGTCCACCCGTTTGCCGATATCGACGATATTCTCGGTCGCGATCCCGGCCACCCCGAGGGTAAAGGCCTCCTGCCCGTTGTGGCGGATCACCAGATCGGGGTTCGCCTCGCGGGTGCGGTAGATGTTGGTCACATCGGCAAGGTTGATCACCTGACCGCCAACCCCCACCGACAGGGCGGCGATCTCGGACACGCTGTCAGAGCCTTCGGGCCGCTGGATCAGGGTGCGCCCGTCCGCGTCTTGAATGGCGCCGCCGTCAACAATTTCATTCGCGCTTGATACCGCGCCGACAATCGCCGTGGGCGGAATGCCGAGCGTGGTGCTGAGCGCAAGCTGCGGCTCGACGTAGATAACCTCATTGGGCACGCCCGAGAGCGCCACATCCGACACGCCATCCACCAGCAGCAATTCCCGCCGCAGATAGCTGGAGAGTTCATTGACCTCTGCATCGGAATAGCCATCTGCGGTGACGGCGTAGTACAGCCCGTACACATCCCCGAAACCGTCGTTCACATAGGGCTGCGTCGCCCCGCTTGGCAGCGCCGCCTCGTTCACGCGGTTGCGCAGTTTGGTCCAGATTTCCGGCAGTTCCGACCCATCAAAGGTGTCCTGCATATTGACCGTGATCCACGACAGACCGGGCTGATTCATGGATTCGATGTCCTTGATCTCGGACATCTTCTGGATTTGCGATTCCAGCGGTTCGGTGACCTCAAGCGCGACCTCTTCGGCAGAGGCACCGGGGTATTGGGTCACCACCACCGCCGTTTTGATGGTAAAGGCCGGGTCTTCCAGACGGCCAAGGGTGGCAAACCCCCAGATGCCGCCCAAAAGACAGGTTAGCATGATGATCCAAGTATAGATCGGGCGGTTGATCGACAGACGTGCGATATCCATGCGCTCAGTCTCCGAAACCGACGAAGCGGCGCACGGCGGCACCATCTTCAAGCTGGCTTGCGCCGCTCACCACGATCTCTTGCCCATCGGAAAGCCCGGCTTCGACTTTGACATCGCCGCGCGCGGTGGGGGTGATCTCAACCGCGGTGCGGGTCACGGTGCCTTCGCGCGCGCCGGTGGGGTCAAAGACCATGACATAGGTGCCACGGTCATTGCCGACCACGATGGCGGTATCTGGCACGATGATGCTCGACCCGCCGATATTCAGCGTGGCGCGCACCTCGACCGAGGCGCCGGGCAGCGGCACGAAATCTTCGGGCAATTCCGCCCCAAGGGTGATGCTATAGGTCTGGCCGACATCCGCCGTCTCGGCGTTGTATTCGCGGATTTGCATCGGGTAGGTGTTGGCGTTGGCCGGGAACTTGGCCATGAAACGCACGCTGGGGTCGCGGCCTGCGCGCAGGAACAGGGTTTCGGGCACGTCGATCTCGACCCGCAACTCGGACATGTCATGCAGGCGCACCACCGGCGTTCCTGCGCTGACGGTCGAGTAATTGGGCACCAACCGCGAGGCGACGATCGCATCGAAGGGCGCATGGAGGGTTGCGTTCTCAAGGTCGCGCTCGGCGTTACGCACGGCGATATCGTTGACCGTCACGGCGGTTTCCGCATCTTGCAGATTGACCTCGGCCACCGAAGACCCGGCAAGCTTTTGATAACGCTCCATCGTCCGGCGCGCCTGCGCGTCATTGGCCTGCGCCTGCTCTAGCGCCAGTTGAAACGGCTCCAGATCCATCCGGGCGACGACCGTGTCTTCACTGACCGTGGCCCCCTCTTCGACCGGGAATTCCTCGATCTGACCGCCGACTTGAAAGGCAAGGTCCACGGTTTCACGTGCAACCACCTTGCCAAAGAACACACGCTCAACCTCGGCGTCGCTGACCTTGACCGTTTGCAGCTTTACCACCGGCATTTCGGCGGCAGCCACCATCGGCGCGGCAACACCGGCGGCCAAGGCAAGCGCAAATCCCAACACCCGCCCCGCGCCGGTCCCGCGCGTCGTCTCAACAAGCCACTTGGCCATGGTCAGTCTTCCTTATGAATAGCATCCGGCACGGGCCCAAGGGCGGCGGTCAGACTAAGTTGTTTGAGGGTGCGCAGCTGCGCGAGAAAATGGTCACGGTCCAGCGCATGCATGCCAGCGGCCTTGGCGGAACGTTGGATGAAATCGGCCAGCGTATCGACACTCAGGCCATTGCGGGTGATCGACGCCTCATAGGGCATCAGCACCTTAGCGATCACGTCGCAAAAACGCCCGGCGGAACATTGCAGCGCCTCTTGGCTGACAGCATTGGCCCCGGCGATGAAATCCTGCGCATTGGGCATCGCCTGCATCGTGTCATAGCCGCGCACCACCATCCGATCGAAAATAAGATCGAGCTGCGCCGCCAGATCGGGCGCATTGGGCATCTCTTCGGCGATCTCTTCCAGCGCCAATTCGGTGTAACGCCCAATCAGCCCGCGCAGAATGTCATCCTTGTTGCGAAACCGATTGTAGAGGGTCTGGCGCGAGACGCCCGCCTCTTCGCAGAGATCACCCATGCTGGTGCGCTTGACCCCATAGCGGGAAAAGACATGCAGCGCAGCGTCAAGCACGGTCTTTTCGAGTTCGGTCATGCGGGCTCCTCAACATGGGTCAAGGCGCAATTGGACATTTGAACCAAATATGTCAACCTGTAAATCCGCCGCCATGCGGCCTGCGCAGATCACAATCGCGTTTCGCGCATGGAGCGCGCTCTAGGGCGCGGAGATCAGGCTGCCGAGATAGAGCGTGAGCGGCAGGGTGAAAAAGCTGAGCAGCGTCTGCGTGGTGATGATCGCCGCCATCAAGGGCGCATCGCCCCGCATCTCCCGCGCCAGCGTATAGCTGGCCACCCCGGTCGGCAGAGCTGCAAAGATCAGCGCGATTTGCAGCGTCAGCGGCGCGGGGTTCAGCACCAGCGCGGCCAGCAGCACCGCCAGCGGATTCACCAGATGTTTGCCGATGATCGACAGCCCGATGACCGAGACCGAGCCGGACAGCCCGCGCAGCCGCAGGTTGGCGCCGACGCAAAGCAGCATGATCGGCAGCGCCGCATCCCCCAAGATGCGCGCGCTTTCATGCAAGACAGGCACATGGTGCAGCCCCGCGAAGTTGAAAAGCACGCCTGCCAGAATGCCGAGGATCAGCGGGTTCTTGACCAAGCCTTTAAGGATGGATTTGCCGCCGCCGCCCAACTGCCGGGTCATCAGCGTCACCACCGTCACATTCACCACGGGCACCAGCAGGGCCGAACCGAGCACGGCAATCTGTAGCCCTGCCGTGCCAAAAACGGCTTCGGCAATCGCGAGGCCGATGAATGTGTTGAACCGCGCACTGCCCTGCATCAGCGAACTGCCCTGCGGCGCGGCATAGGCCCGACCGAACAGCCAGCCACAAAAGATCGCTGCAAAGAACCCAGCGTAGAGCAGCAGGGCATAGTCGCCCAAGCCACCACTGAGGTCCGCCGCTGAGATCTTGGCAAAGAACAGCGCGGGCATCAGCACCCAATAGACCAGCCGGTCATTCAGGTTCCAGAACTTGGTCGAAGGGATGCCGCCCCGGCGCAGGCCATAGCCCATGAGGATCAGCGCGAAGACCGGCGCGATGGCCAGAAAGATAGTGAACATATTAACCGCCCGGAAGGATCGCGCGGACCCTAGGCGCGGCTTGGCCCGGATGCAACAGGGAGCGTTGCCTCAAACGGGCGGCCCCGGCCCCAAAGGGCCGGGACATGGATCAATCACGCGTCAATCGCTGCCGTGTACCGCGATTTGGGCGTCGGGTGCGGGGCGCAACTTCCACTGGACCGCAAAGATCACCGCCGCCGCTGCGATGCCGATGAGGTCGGTCATCAGACCGCCCGCGATCATGCAAAGCGCCGCGAGGATCAGACCCAGCCGGATGAACCAAGCCGCACCGCTGCCCGCGAACCAGCCCTGCATGCCCGAAGACAGCAGATAGACCCCGAAGATCGCCGTGACGCCCGCGCGGATCACCTCGAACCACGTGCCGTCCATCAGGATCGCGCCGTTGTAGAAGAACATGAAGGGCACGATGAAGGCCGAGATGCCGATCTTGAAGGAGGCCACCGAAGTCTCCATCGGGTTGGCGCCCGATATCCCCGCCGCCGCGTAACTGGCCAGCGCCACGGGGGGCGTGATGGCCGAGACGACGGCGAAGTAGAAGACAAAGAAGTGTGCCGTCAGCAGCGGAATGCCCAGTTGCACCAGCCCCGGCGCCACGACCGAAGCCGCCACCGCATAGGCCGCCGTGGTGGGCATGCCCATGCCGAGCAGAATGGCAATACACATGGCAAAGAACAGGGCGAGGAACTGGCTCGCCTCTGCCAGACCCAGCAGCACGGAAGAGAAACGCGCGCCGACACCAGTCAGGCTGATGACACCCACGATGATGCCCGCACAGGCGCAGACCGCGATGATCTGGATCGACATGATCCCGGCAAGGTCAAAGGCTTTGACAATGCTGCGCGGCCCCATGCGGAAGGGCGTGAACCACGACACCACTGCCGCCGCCGCCGTCGCCAGCGTGCCCGCCCGGATGATCGAATAGCCCATGAACAGCGCATAGATCAGGATGATGATCGGGATGAACAGAAACACCCGGCGCAGCATGTCCTTGAGCTTGGGCAGTTCCTCGGAACGCATCCCGCGCATGCCCAGCTTGGCCGCTTCGAAATCCACCATGAAGTAGATCGACACGAAGTAGAGCACCGCCGGGATGATCGCCGCCACGGCGATATCGGTATAGGGGATGCCCGTGATCTCGGCCATGATGAAGGCACCCGCCCCCATGATCGGCGGCATGATTTGCCCCCCGGTCGAGGCGGCGGCTTCGACCGCGCCTGCGGTCCGGGCCGGGTAGCCCACCTTTTTCATCAGCGGAATGGTCAGCGAGCCCGTCGCCACCACATTGCCCGCCGAGGTGCCATTGATCATCCCCATAAGACCCGAGGCAAAGATCGCGACCTTGGCCGGCCCACCGCGCGAGCGGCCCGCCGCGGCAAAGGCGAAGTTGACGAAATAGTCCCCCACCTTCGATGCCTGAAGGAAGGCCGCGAAGATGATGAAGAGGATGATATAGGTCGACGACACCGCCGTGGTGGGCCCCAGAATGCCCGCATCGGTGTAGACTTGGCTAAAGAAGCGGGTCCACTGGATGTTGGGCGCGTTCAGGAAGCCCGGCAGCATGTCCCCCACGAAGACATAGACCAGAAAGACACCCGAGATCACGATGAGCGCAAGCCCCGCCACGCGGCGCGTCAGCTCCATGATCAGCGCGGTGCCCGCGACCGCGGCGATAGAGATGCCGATGGGCGCAAAGGGCGTGCCCGTCGAGTTGCGCATCAAGGTGCCGTACATTGTGATCAGGTAAATCGCCACGGCCACCCCGCAGATGGACAGCAACAGGTCCGCAGGCGAAACCTGCCCCCGCTCGCGTCCGCGCAGCCACCCCACGACGATGCCGATGGCCGTCGCCGCCACCAGCGGCAGGCCATAGTGATAGATTTCGAGGGTCTTGAACTCGGGGCTCATGCCGTTCCACTGGGTGCCGCCAGCGATCTGGCTGGCGATGCTCCAAGCGGTCCAAATCGAATAAAGCGCCGGGATCATCGCAGCCCATGCCACGAAATCCAGCGGATGACGGCCCTGCCCCTTGCCCTCATCCACAAAGGCGCGGGCGGAATAGAGGGTAAAGCCAAGGATCAGCGCGCCCGCGATGTGCACGATGCGGAAATTCCACGTCTCCATCGGGAAGGTCGGCAAAAGCGGGATGCGGATGCCGGTCAGCTCTCCGATCGACATGCCGTTGAGTGCCGCCATGTGAAAGAAGGCATAGATCGCCGACATGGCCGCAACGACCAGATAGGTGCGCCCGGTGAATATGCGGCGATTGCTTTCTACCGGTTCGTCATCGACCCCTTCGGCGACAATCGGGCCCTGCGGGTCGGCGGCGCTATGCTGGTCTGTCATGGAGGCTTCCTTTCCCGATATCTGCGCGGGATCTGTCCCGACAATCAGGCGGGATGATGGCAAGATGCCGCCCCGATTAGGGACGGCATGCAAGTTTGTCTAGGCGTTCGCTTAGTTGCCGTAGATCATATCGTCGGAAATATCGGCATCCGCGTTCTCTTTGAACCAAGCTGCCGCACCGGGATGCCATTTCAGAACGGTGTTCTTCTCCCAGTTCTCAGGCAGGGTCGAAGCCGCCGCCTTGTGAATGCCCTTCATCCGCTCATTGTCGGACATGACGACATCCACAGCCGCTTTGACGAAGGATTCCGGCAGATCGCAGTTGGCAATCGCGAAGTTCCACATGGAGACCGAGCGCGCGCCCTCTTCCAGCGTGGTGTAGGTGCTTGCGTCGATGGTGAACTCGGACACCGGGAATTCTTCGAGCAGTTTGGCCTGCTCTTCCTCGGTGAACTCGATGATGTTCACATCCGTCTGCACCTCAAGCTGGCTGACCGCAGGCACCGGCACACCGGCAGCAAAGGCGATCACGTCCAGCAGACCGTCCTGCAACTGGCCGCCCAGATCGGTCCAACCGCCGTTGCGGCGCTCATACTCGACGCCGAGCGTGTCCATCATGCGCGGGAAATAGGTGTCCGAGGTAGAGCCCGCCGGGCCAAAGCCGATCTTGGCACCCGCCGGAATATCAGCGACCGAGGAGATGCCCGAGGACGACAGCGCGGTCACGGAGAAGGGTGTCTGATACATCGGGAACATCGCGCAGGCTTGGGTCATTTCCAAACCGGGGGCGATGGGGTTGGTGCCAGCCAGCGATTCCGCTGCCGGACCCATTGTGGTCATGCCGAAGGCCGCCTCGCCGGTGTGGACCAGTGCCATGTTCTGCATCGGGCCGCCAGTGACTTCGCCACCGCCGGTCAGGCCCAGCTCCTTGGCCACAAGGTTCGCCCAGCCCGAGCCATAGGCGAAGTAGGTGCCGCCTTGGCTGGCCGTGCCCACGGTGAAGCTGCTCGGCCAGTCGGATTTATCCATGTCCTGAGCGGCGGCAGCGCCTGCCAGAATGGTGCTTGCGGCGAGGATTGCGGTGAATTTCATGTCTCTCTCCCTTGGTTGCTCTTAACGGGCGTCGGCACAGGGTGCCGCGCGCCGCCGCTGTATTCAGCTTGTCCGGCCAATTAACTGTACACTGACAGGCAGAGGCAAGTCCGAATTTGCCGTGAAACCGGGGATGAGAGAGAAAGAGGCAGCCTACCGTTGGGTCAATGGCGCATTCTTTGGCAGTTGCGCGCCAGCGGCAGTGATTGAGGGAAGGCGCCGGCCGTCAAAAGCCCCGCCGCGCGGGAGGCGCAGCGGGGCGTGATATTAATCAGTGTTCGGCCTGACTTAGACGTCGACCACAACCTTGCCGATCGCCTGTCCGCTTTGCAGCCGCGCATAGGCATCGCCAACCGCGCTCAGATCAAAGGTCTTTTCGTCGAGCAGCGGCTTCACCGCCCCCTCATCCACCAGCGTGGCGAGCTTGCCGAGGATTTCCCCATGCACCGCGCGGTTCACGTCATGCAGCATCGGCAAGAGCATGAAGACCACATGCAAAGACAGCCCGCTGAAATGCGCCGGGGTCAGGTCGATCTCCGACAGGGCCACAGTCGTCACCACATGGCCGTTCAGCGCGGCGGCGGCGAAAGAGTTCGGCAGATTGGCCCCGCCCACAGTGTCGAAAACAGCATCGAAACCGCGGCCTGCGGTATGGGCGGCCACATAGTCTTCGATCTTCTCGGCTTTGAAGTCGATGGCCCGCGCGCCATAGCCTTCGATCACCGCCATTTGGTCACCCCCGGTGCCGGTCGAGGAGACCTCGGCCCCCATGTGCTTTGCCAGTTGCACCGCCAAATGGCCCACGCCGCCCGCGCCGCCTTGGACCAGCACCTTCTGGCCCCCTGCGACGCCCGCGCGGTGCAGCCCTTCCCAAGCGGTGATGCCTACCAGCGGCAGGGCCGCCGCCTCGCGCATCGACAGCGACTTGGGTTTATGGGCAATGAGCCGCGCGTCGGCGCGCATGAATTCAGCCAAAGCCCCTTGCAAATCGGCCAGACCACCGGCGCAGCCGTAGACTTCGTCACCCACGGCGAAACCGGTGACACCTTCGCCAATCTCTTCGATCACCCCGGCGAAATCCATGCCCAGAACGGCAGGCAGGTCAGGCGACAGAGGCAGGTCTTTGCCCGCGTTCTTGATCATCGTGTCGATGGTGTTCACGCTGGTCGCCTTGACGCGCAGCACCACACGGCCGGGGGTGGCCAAGGGGCGTGGCAAATCGGCTTCGACAAAAGGCGCCTCTGCGCCATAGCTGGTGAGGGTCATGGATTTCATCGGTCTATCTCCCGTTAACATTGCGTTGAGACAGAGATAGGCCAACATGGCGCGACAGATAATCGGATGAAACTTGAGTTCAGTTTCTCGTTATTGAATATAATACCAAGCACTATATGCTGACCCAGCGGATGATCCGCAGCAAGGACCGCGGCCCATGGATATCGACAACCTTCGCCTTTTCGTCATGGCTGCCGAACGGCTGAACATCTCAGCCGCCGGGCGCGCTTTGGGGATGGCCCCGGCCGTCGCCAGCGCGCGTTTGGCCAAGCTTGAACAAGAACTCGGGGTTGAGCTTTTGCGGCGCACGACGCGGAAGGTCTCGCTATCGCTCGATGGGTCGGACTTTCTGCCCTATGCGCGTGAGATATTGGCCCAAGCCGATGCCGCGCGGGCCATTCTGGGCGGGACCAAGGCGGGGCCCAAGGGCATCCTGCGCTTCGCCGCCCCCAGCAGCTTTGCCCAGCGTCATATCATGCCGCTGCTGCCGGAATTCCACGAGACCTACCCGGAACTGACCCTCGATCTGCGCCTCTCCGATACCCGGTTCGACGCGATCGAAGGCAGTTTTGACCTTGCCCTGCGCAGCGCGCCCTTGACCGACAGCAGCCTGCGGGGGCGCAAGCTGGCCGATGACACCCGCGTTCTTTGCGCCGCACCGTCTTATGTGGAGGCCCACGGTTTGCCCCAAACCCCCGCCGCGCTGCGGGATCATCACCTGATCGCTTGGGGTGATCTTGAGCCCCGCGCGCTGATCGGGCCGGAGGGCGAAGCCGCCACGCTCAACCCGCATGAGATGACCTGCCGCGTGATCATGGACGATGGCGATGCGCAACGCGAAGCGACCCTCGCGGGGGCTGGCATCTCGATCAACTCGCTTTGGAGCGTGTCGGACGAGCTTGCCTCGGGCCGATTGCTGCGGCTGTTGCCGGGCTGGCGGATGAACGACCGGTCGGTGCTTTGGCTGGTCTATCCGCGCTCCAACGTGCTGACACCCAAGACGCGATATTTCATCGACTTTCTGATTGCCCACCTCGGCAACCGCCCCGATTGGCGGGATTGAGCAGACCCGAAGCGCGTCAGAAGCTGTGCCAGATCCCGACTTTGACCTTGGTCACAGCGTCGGTGAATTCATGCGACAAGCCCAGTTCCAGAAAGCTGTTTTCCGAGACCTTGATCACATGCGACGGCGCAAAGGCCAATGTCTCATCCCCGTCTGACGGGGCCGCGAACTCCAGCTTGAAAATGGACAGGTTGCCATTCTCGTGGTTGATGCCGAAGCTGCTGTCGATCTTGCCCAGTGTTTCACCGTCCTCGTAGATCGCAAAGGTGCTTTCCACCCCCAGCCAGCCGCTGCCCCAAGCCCCCGATACCGGACGCCCCCAAGACAGGCCGGGCCGCAGAGCCGCCACCGCGCTGCCATCCCGTTCGGCCCAGCCAAGACCGACTTCGGCGGCGAAAACATTGTCCCCGCCCGAGAGCTCCAGCGGATAGCGCAGAAAGGCGATGGCGCTGACCTGCCCCCCACTCTGGGTCTTGCCGATGTCGAGGCCGAAAGTCAGTTTCTCGGTCACCCCGTATTCGTAGTAAAACGCACCGAAATCACCAAAGTCGGGGCCGTCTGCGGTGGTCTCATAGGACAGGGTGACAAAGCTTTTGTCTTCGCCCCGCGGCCAAGCCGCCGATGCCACCTCACTTGCCGGGAGGGCGATGGTACCGATGGCCGAGAGGACAACAAGGCGGGGTAAGAACCGCCGCGTGAGGTCAGAAGGCATTTTCGCTGTTTTGCGCATGGTAAGTTCCGCGTGTTCAGAGCCGCGAGAGGCTGAGCGATGAGGTATTAAACGATCGACCGAATGAAAGCCGCGAGCTTCAGCGGTTTGAACGGTTTGTGCAGAATGTGATCTGCCCCGAGGTCGCGAAACTTCTTCTCCGACTCGGGCGAGGTTTTGGCGGTGCACATCACGATCTTCGTGTCGTCCAAATCCGCATTGGCCCGCGCACAGCGCAGCACCTCCATACCATCGGGGGGCGGCATCATCACATCCAGCATGATCACGTCAAAAGACTGCGTCTCCATCGTGGCAATCGCGTCGAGCCCGGTCGCCGCGAAGGTCGGTTCGATGTCATCTTCGGTCATGATCGCAAACTCGATCAACTCGCGGATGTCATCCTCGTCATCAACGAACAACACTCTCATGCCGATGCCCCCTGCTTGGGCGCGGCGCCTGTATCCCGGGCGAAACGCACATAGAACGTGGTGCCGGGGTTCTCATCGCCGTCTTCTTCCGAGCGTGTCTCAAAGCTCACATCGCCATCTTGTCGCAACACCAACTCCCGCGTGATGGCCAGCCCCAGCCCCGTCCCATTCGCTTGGTTTTCGCGAGAGTGCACAGGGTCAGCGAACCTTTTGAACATACGATCATGGGCGGCTCTTGGGATGCCCGGCCCCGCATCGCAGACATAGAACGTGACCCACTGGTCGTCCACCTCGGCACCGATCTTTACCGTGCCGCCGCGCGGGGTATATTTCACCGCGTTGGAAATGAGGTTGGAGAAGATCTGCTGCATGCGCACGGTATCGACCCGCACATAGGCCTCCTGCGCCGCGTCGGGGCCTGTGTGGATGTCGAGTTGCACGTCGCGGTTTACCCCATAGCCGGTGTTGGCCGCGATGGCTTCCGACAGCACTTCCGACACCGCGACCCGCTCAGTCTGGATGCTAAGTTGGCGCTGGTCGATCGCCTGAAGGGTCAAGATATCGTTGACCAGTACCAACAGCCGGTCGGCATTGCGGGTGGCCATCGACAATAGCTTGCCCGCGTTCTTTGGCATGCTGTCGCCAAAGCGGTCATGCAGGATTTCGAGCGACCCGGCGAGGGACGTGAGCGGCGTGCGCAGTTCGTGATTGACCGAGGTGACAAAGGCCGTGCGCGCTGCCACCAGCCGCTCTTCGGCAGAGATGTCCTGAAGCACGTTATAGGCGATGTAATCCCCATGCAGATGCAGCTTCATCACCCGGCATTGCACCGCAACGCTCTCGTTCTCGGCGGTGGTGATCTGAATGCGGTGAACGGCGACGTCTTCGTCCATTTGCGAAAAGGGCGGGACCATGCCGCGCAGCTTTTGCACGGCTTCGATGTCTGAGGACACACCCATCAACGCGCGCGCCTTGCGGTTGGAGCGGTGCAGCTTGTTGTTGTCGTTATAGACGATCAGCCCGTCGCCGACATTCTCAAAGATCGCGTCAAATTCGCTCTGCGCCACGCGGATCCGTTCGCGGTGCCGTTCGGAAGTGCGCAGGGCCTGCGCCAATTGGGTCGACTGCCGCCGCGCGCGGATCGCCGCGTTGATCACCGTCAGGAACAGGATCGTGGCAAGCCCCACGAAAACCAAGGTGCGCTGCCAGTAATTTTGCAGCACCGCCGGCTTGCTGCGCGTCACGTCGATATAGAGGTCCAGCGCCGGAATCTCCTTGCGGGCGCGGAACACGGGCGTATCGGGGTCGCGTGGAGGCCGCCCCGAAACAAAGGCCCGCTCTCCGTTGGAGGTCACCACCTCGACATACATGTCATGTTGCAACCCATCTATTGCCAGCAATTGCGAGTAGTAATCCTCGCCCAGCGAAGACGCCAAGACCCCGCGCGACCGGCCATCCATGCCGATCAAGGGCCATGCAATCGGGGTCAGCCGCCGCCCTGTGGCCCGCGACACGATGGGCACCCCGACCGTATATTCATCCACATCAAGGCCAATCGCCGCCTGAAAATAGGCCCGGTCCCCAAGGTACTGGCCCATAAGCGGCTTCACCGTGGCCCAAAGCACAACCCCATCGGCGCCGATCAGCACAAGCGCATCGACCTGCTCGGTCTCCTGCACGGCGGCATTCATCAGATCACCGTATTGCGCCTCGAACTGCGCGGGGTTGCTCAGACGCGCGGTCGACAGCTCATCGATCAGCCCCCACATCCGCACATTCGCAACCGAGAGAGAGGCATCGACCGCCTGCTCGTAAAGCTCCGCGAAATGCTCAAGCTCCACCTCTGCCCGGGTCGTGGCGCGTTTGTAGTCCGACCAGGTCAGGACCGCGAGCCCCACGAAATAGATCAGAACGGCAGCCGAAATCAGCGCCCAGAACAGGGTCTGCGCGCGCGAAGACGGTTCCGCATCAGCTTTATTGGTGGGCTCAGTGCTGACCATTCTCGGCTTGGTGTCCTATGTCATTGGCGGCAAGGCAGATGCTGCCCGGCGCGCTTGTTATTCCAGCACTTTCGACGCCTTGAATGCCCCGCGCAAGCGAGGTGGCGACAGCCGCGTCCGAGGGCGGCACGACACAAGCGCTGACGCTCAAGGGCCGCGAGGTCCAGCCTTCTTTCACGGTGGCCGAAGCCTCAGCCACGGCTGAGATAAACTGCTGCGCCCGCGCTTCAAGCTGGGCGCGATCCGCGTGGAGCGCGCCATAGACGAAAAGATCATCCTCCCAATGGGCGAACCCGTCTTGCGCGGGGATTTCGACCTTGCCGAAAAGCCCGGCCACGCGGCGCTGAAGCTTTTGCCGCTGCGCGCGCGCCGCATCGGATTGGTCACGGTCGCCATCAATGCGGAAGACGATCAAGCCGAGGTCTTTTTGCATCGCGGGCGACAGCGACATGAGATGCCCCTGAAACCCGGATTTACTGCCCAAAAGGCTGGGCACCGTGGCCTCTGACACGCTCGGCGCGGAACGACGGCGCGCACTGCGGTTTTCGCCCGAACGGCGGCGGTCCAACTCGGATTTCAGCCGCAGGCAACTGCGCATACGGGCCTGAAGCTCAATCCGGTTGAAGGGTTTTGTGACATAGTCGTTGGCCCCCGCCATGAAGGCTTCGGAGAGAGACCCCATGTCTGTTCGGCTGGTCAGCATAATGATCGGTACATCGCTCCATCTGTCCAAGGCACGGATACGGGCGCATAGCTCGATACCATCAATATCGGGCATCATTATGTCCATCAGGATCAGGTCCGCCGTGGCCTCATCGCTTTCGATCGCGTCGAGTGCACTGCGCGGATCGATGAAACTGACGACATCGTCAAAGCCAAGCTCAGAAAGCGTCGCGCTGATGAAATCCTGCGCGATATCCGAGTCGTCGACTGCGATAATTCGTGGGCTCATGATTTTAATTCCACTCGTTAACTCTTTCAAAAACACGCCAACGGCTGTTTTGAAAAACCTCCTCATACCCCGGCATCTGCGATTGCTTCAGCTGCGGGAACCTGCGCAGAATTCTGTCTGCTGTGGCCTGCCCTTCCGCCTGTTGCGGGACCACGATGTACCTTGTGCGCGGCACGCCCCCCTCAAGCGCCCAGTCGTAGGCAGGCTCTCCGGCGATCACCAGCCGGTCGATATTCCCCAGACCGACGACGATCTCGGGGTTTTTCTCAACATCTACCATAATATCGGACTTGTCGCGCAAGAACGAAACGACCTCTCGCGCGGGGCGGGACGCTGCGTTTTCCGCGCCGAGCATCGCGTTGGTCCAAGCGCGGGTCTCGTCATGGGCGACATGGCGCATCACAACCGCCGAGGTCAGCAGCGACAGCGCCAACAGCGCGATGGCAATCGGCTCACGCAAGGATAGGTTCGGCCAAAAGCGGATCGCGGCGGCCAAGACCCCCAACATGGGCGCCAGCGCCATGGCCGGGTCGCCCTCGACATGGAAAAAGACGTTAAGCGTATAGCCGCCCAGCACCGCCCCCACCGCCGCCAAGAGCGGCATGAACAGACGCGGCACCATGATATTGCGCAGGATCGCCACAAGAGCCGCCGGGCCAAGCCCGGCCAGAATGACCAGATGCTGCCGCAAGGTCAGCGGCGTGGCGCTTTCCGACAATAGTGGGATCAGGCGGCTGTCGAAGATCATGCTGACGAACATCAGCGCCCCCACGGCGGCGGCCACGGGATAGAACATCGCCACCAGATAGCCGGTCGAGGAGACCGCGATCATGCTGGGCCGTGCCGCGACGATCATGAAGGGCATCGCCCCGAGGCAAAGCATCAGGCCGTAGCTGTCCGACAGGGCCACCACCAAAAGTCCCACGGCCACTTTCATCATATCCGGCGCGTTGCCCGTGAGGCGCAGATTGACGATCCCGCGCGCGAAAAGCCATGTGCCCAAGATGCAAAACATCGTCTCTGGCCCATCGGCCAAGGCGCGCAGGAAAAACGGGTTCAGCGCCAAAAGCAGCACCACCAGCGCCGAGGTTACGCCCGAAAAGCCGCCCGTATCGCGCAGGTTGAGGAACCACAGGACCAACAGCCCTGCCCCCACCAGCGCGGAGAGCACGAAGGGCACCGGCACCTGCGTATCGGGCAAGACCGCCTGCCCCAAAAGCGACAACGCATAGGGCACGGGCGGGTAGAAAGCATCGCTTGCCTTGAACTGCGCCGGCCCCTCGATCTGCACAATCGACTTGGCCCAGAGGTCGGTCACGTCCATCGACAGGAAGCCATGCGCCTCGGTCCAGCCGAGGGTGAGCAAAAGCAGCAACGCCAGCGCGACAAAGCCGAAAGACCATGAGGCGGCGCGGATCATTGCGCGGCCTCCGTCGCTTCGGCACTGGCTTCGGCGACCTCATTGGCGGTGTGTTTGGACAGGCCGTGCTGGGTCTTTTCCCAGTAGAACGGGTTGAAGATCAACTGCGACAGCGCCTTGTAAGAGGCCACGGTCATCAGCACCCAATAGCCCACCACGGTGATCCCCCAAGGCGCCAGATCGGTCCATCTGCGCCTAAAGGGCGCGACCATCGTAAGGTAGATCAGCAGCCCGTTGCCCGCCAGTAGGTTGACCAGCGACAGGTACAGCACCGGGAGCGGGAAATAGGGGGTAATCACCTCGGTGCCGAAGATCAGCCAGATGGCGAAGATCGACCAGAAGACCGGGTTCAACAGACCCGAGAGCACCGTGCCCCCGATGAAGAAGACAAAGCCAAAGACGCCCGCCGCCCCGACCGATTGCCACAGGTGAATGGGTCTGCGGCTGTGGACGAGAAAGGTCTGCATATAGCCCTTGATCCAGCGCGAGCGCTGGCGCACCCAGTTCGGGATCGAGACATTGGCCTCTTCAAAGGTCGTGGAATCGATGACGCCCACGCGGTAGCCCTTCTGCGTCAGACGAATGCCCAGATCGGCGTCCTCGGTCACGTTGAAGGGATCCCATGCGTTCAATTCGCGCAGCACGTCCATGCGGAAGTGGTTCGAAGTGCCGCCCAGCGGGATCGGCACGCCCAAACGCTCCAACCCCGGCAGCATCAAGTCGAACCACAGCGAATAGTCCAGCGTGAACATCCGCGTCAGCCAGTTCTCCCGCGCGTTGTAATAGTTCAAACGGCATTGGATGCAGGCGGTATTGGGTGCGGATTGGTTGAAGGCGGCGATGACCTTTTTCAACTGATCCGGTTCGGGCTTATCCTCGGCGTCGAAGATTACGAGGAAATCACCCTGCGCATAGCGCAGCGCAAAGTTGCAGGCCTTCGGCTTGGTCTGCGGGTGGGAAGCCGGGACGCGGATGATCTCGAACACGCCTTCAAGGTCAAGCTTGCGCGCCGCGTCGATGGTCTCGTGGTCGCCCTCTTCCAGCACGATCTTGATGTCGAGCTTGGCCAGCGGATAGTCGAGGTTGCGCAGCGCTTGGGCAAGGATCGGCAGCACCTCGGGCTCGCGGAACATCGGCACCAGCACGGTATAGATCGGCAGGTCTTCGTCGCGCAGGAGCGATGCCTCGGCCGCGATGGCCCGCGATGATGTTTCCTGTGCAGCACCGCCGAGCCAGACCAGCAGCGCTTTGAACAGGAAGTTGCCGGTGTAGAACACCGTCAGCAGGACGTTCAGCACGATCAGCGTGACCACGGGGGCAAAGGCCAGCCCCAGCAGCAGCGCCGAGATCATGAGGTAGATCACCAAGATCTGCGGCGGGGTCACGACGTTCTGCGCCGACATGTCGGGGTCAAGCTCGGCCAGCGCAAACACCGCCTCATGCGAATGTTTTTCGCGGAAGGCGCGCTGCAACTGCCAAGACACATCGAAATGCGAGGCCACGACGATGGTCACGCCAGAGCCATAGACCTCACGGATATGCAGCAGCGTGCGCGGGCCGGGGCGCGAGGTGGCCACCGTCAGCGTGCCATCCTCTGCCCGGGCAATCGGCACCGTCATGAATTGGTTCATCACCACCGGATCATACTGGCGGACCAGATCGTCATCGGCTCGGTCCTCGATCAGATCGACCAGCGTCAGCCCGTGGTAAAAGGCGATCTCGCGGTAGAGTGTCTGCGTGGTCAGCCAGCGCCGCGACAGAAGAACCTTGACCAGCGAGACATTCCACTCCTCGGCCAAATCCTCTGCCGCGTCGAGCTGTTCCGCCGTTAACGCGCCACGGTCAAGCAGCAGCGAACCAATGGCTTCGCTTTCGGCATCCAACGGCACGGTGGCTTACGTCTCGTCTTTGCCGCGACGGGCGCGGTAGACGCGCTGGAACACGATCAGCACAAGCAGTGTCACCAGCACCCAGATGGCCCCCACGATCCAGGGGCGGTATTTGGCCAGCATCTGTGCAAGGCTGGTGCGGTCGGGGTAGACGACATCAACGAGCGGGCTGCGGTCGGTGGCGGTGGCAAGGATCACCCCCTCCTGCCCGATCAGCGCGAGATCGCCGCGGTCCAGCATCATGGGGCGTTCGGGCGTCAGCTCTGGTGCAGGGCCATTGCCAGGACGCAGCCACAGGCCACGGGTGTCGCCCCGGGTGACGATCTGCACCACGCCAAGCCGCGACAGGTCTTCGCCCGAATAGATCAGGTTGTCTTGACGGTCGCGCACCTCGATCCGGCCCTGATCGAAGGTGATCAGCGGCTCTGCATCGCCGGGGTTCTGGTCAGAGATTACAAAAAAGGGTTCATCCCCCTCAAGCGCCTCGACAGAGGCGCGCGGCAGGATGGGGGCGCGGTCGGGGATCACGCTGCCCGCGACACCTGCAAGCCACGGCAGGGTCTGCGCGAAATCAAGCGAAAGCGCGGGGTCAAGCACGACCTGAACGCCATCGGCGAATTCCTGTCGCAGGGTAAAAAAGTCCTGATCCTGCGGCGCGGCATCAGAAAGAAGCAGGGCGCTGCCGGGCAGGATTTGCGCCGGATAGCCCTGCGGTTTGAACCGGCACTCGCCGCCCGAAGGCTGACGCTGGATCGACACCCGCAGCAGGTTATCCCGGCCCAGCAGGCCGCTCGGAACCGAAAAGGTCAGCTGCTCGGGCTTGCCGCTGCCAAGGGGGCGGTTGCCCAACAGCGTGTCATTCAGAAAGACCGAGGCCGTCGCCCCCCGCCCTTCGGGGTCAAGCGCTGCGGCGACATGCAGGTTCACGCCAGACACGCCCTTGCCCGCCGGAAGGTCGGAGGATTGGAACGGCACGAAGAAGTCTTCGGTCGAGACCACGGGACGCGGGGTGAGGTCGCCCTCCAGCGCCGACAGCGGCAAACGGTCGTCAAAACGGGCCGGTCCCCCTGCTACATCGACCACGGTCGCGCCTTCGTTCGACAGGGGCGACCACTCCGAGACCAGTTGCCACAGCCCCACCTGTGGATCGCTGCCGCGCAGGTTCAAGACGGGCAGCCCGGCTTCATTGTCCACGGCCATCTCGCTCGCCGCGCCCGAGGTGGTCACGTCCAGTTGGATGACCCCTTCGGACCATGCGCCGGATGTGCTGGCCCCGTCGCCGCCAAAGGTCAGCCGCCCGGCCTCGGCGTCAAACAGCGCAGCGGCGCGGGTCGCAGCGGCCAAGGCGGCGAGGGAGTCGTTGCCCCCGATGGCCAGACGCGTATCCGCAGGGCGCAGCCCGGCGAATGCCGCCGATGTGTCGATCTCAGACGGGTCCAATTGCAAGGTCACGGAAGAAGCCGCCGTGATCTCAAGAAAATCGCCCGAAGCGCGTTCGTCCACGCAGACCCGATCGCTGAAAGCCCCGGAATAGGACAGGCCCACGGCGATGAACCCGCCCGACACGTCCTCGGAGCTGAGCGGGACCGGAACGCTGAGGCGCCCTGCCCCATCGGGCAACGCCTGCGAGGTTACCGGACGGCCCGCGACCGAGACCTGCAAATAGCGATCCACCTCGGTGGTGGCGGCATGTTCAAGCTCAAGCTGCAAACTGCCCGAACTCAGCGCATCTGGGTTGGGCAGCGGGATATAGATCGTCGCATTGCCCGACAGCTGCCGGAAGGACAGACCATTTTGAAAGCCAAGCTCTGCCAGATCGAAGGTCCGCGCGATCAACCCCTCTTGGACCTGTTCTGCGGGGGCATTCGCCACATCCTCACCCGGGGCCGTTTGGGCGTGAACTTGAAACGGCAGCAGGGCCGCCAACAAACCGATTGCGGGATACTTCATGGATAGGCTTTCTTAAATATCTTCAGTGACACTGCGGGCATCGGCCAGAGCCGTTTCAATTATACGAATGTCATCGGTCGACAAGGGCGCAGAGGATTCATCGGCATCTTCGGCCACGCGCAACCCCTTGCGCAGGCGATCTTCGATCTCGGCGTATTCCAGCATCGCGGCATTGCCAGCCAGATCGTGCAGCATGCGGTGGACCTTGCGCGCCTTGGTCTCGCGCGGGTCGGCGCCATCCGTCTCGCGCAGCGCATCGGCCACGGCCTGCAACCGCTCCGGCATCCCTTGAATAAAGCGCTTTCGCGTCGCGGCGACGCGTTGTTCATATGTCTCGGTAGGTGCCACAGATCGTCCTTCGTACCCGCCCGCAAAGAAGCCCAGATAGCTCGTTTAGATTATTGTTCGAAACCTGTCAGAATTATGGCGCAATGGGCGATTTTCTAAGTTTTTAAGCGTGAATGCTCAAAATTTGAGCCGTTGAATTTAGGCAACTGCCCCGCAGCCCAGCGAATGCGCAGCCCCACCTCACCAGCCGGCGCCCTCAGACCAAATGGAAGGCGGGCGCGACATGTCGCGCCCGCCTTCTCTTATCAGCTTTCCAGCGCCGCAAGAATCGCATCGCCGGTGATCGGCAGATGACGCACCCGCGCCCCGGTGGCGTTGAAGATCGCATTGGCAATCGCCGGGGCGATGACCGTGGTCCCCGGCTCTCCAAGACCCACGGGCACTTCCGTGCTCTCGACGAAAGCGACCTCAATCTGAGGCACATCGACCATCCGCAGCGGCGTGTAAGACCCAAGGTTCAGGTCGACGACATTGCCGTCTTCGATCCGCGTGCCCTCATGCAGAGCCATCGACAGACCCCAAAGCGCCGCGCCTTCGCATTGCGCGCGCGCGCCGTCGGGGTCGACCACGGTGCCGCAATCAAAGGCCAGCCACATCTTCTCGACCGCGACGTCACCGGTTTCGGCATCCACCGCCAGTTTGACGGCGGCGGCGGTCCAAGTCGGCATGGTGCGCGATTGGCCAAAGGTGGTGGCGATCCCGATTGCCGTGCCCTCGGGCAACTCTCTCTGGCCATAGCCTGACATCTCGGCCACGCGCTGCAAAACAGCGGCTTGCCGCGACGCCCCGCCCACCGCATTGGGGGCGGAACCTGCGTTGAGACCTTCGGCCTTCAGGTGATCCAGGCGGAACTGCAACGGATCGGCGCCGACTTTATGCGCCGCCTCATCCATGAAGCTTTCCACGGCGAAGTTGGTCCAGCCCGGCCCGACCGAGCGCAGCCAACCGGGGCGGAAGGTCGCATTGGCCAGATCGTTCGAGATCGCCCGCACGCGATGCGCCCCGACCGAATACCAGTGATCGGCACCGTCGATGGCGAAGGGGTCATAGGGTTCTTCGTTGACGCCCTTGGGCATGAAACCCGGCGCCATCACCTGCGTCGGCCAACCGGCGGCGGCGTGATGCTCCATCCCGGTGATGGCCTTGCCCTCATCGAAAGCCATGCGCAGCTTTTGCACCGAAGGCGAGCGGATGCTGTCGAACTGGGCGTCTTCCTCGCGGGAGAAGACCAGTTTCACCGGCTTGCCCACGGCCTTGGAGGCCAGCGCGGCGGGCACGATGTAATCCCCGTTCAAGCGCCGGCCAAAGCCACCGCCCAGCATATAGCTGCGCATCACGATCTTGTCGGCGGGCACCTCCAGCGCGACCGCTAGTGTCGGCAAAATCAGCGATTGCCACTGGTTGCCTGCATGGGTCTCCCAAACGCCATCGGCGTTTTGGAAGACGGTCGCGTTGACCGGCTCCATCTGGAAGTGCAGCACGGATTGCGTGGTGTATTCAGCCTCCAGCGTCTCGGCGGCGGCATCGAAGGCGGCGCGGGTCTCGGGCTGCTCGGTATGCAGGATCGACCCGGCATCGCTGTCGATCAATTCGCGAGAGCGGGCTTGGATATCGTCTTCGGAGACATCCGCCGTCTCGCCCGCTGTCCAATCGACGCTGATCTCATAGGTGGCCATCCGGGCGGCATGGAGCGTCTTGCCCAGCACCACGACCCAGCCCGGCACGGTGCCCGAGGGATCGTCCAGCACCACAGTCTCAAGATAGCCTTTGACCTCTTTCGCGGCGCTGTCATCGACGGAATTCACCTTGGCGCCATAGCGCGTTGGCGGCAGTATCGGCACGCCGTAGACCATGCCGTCGACCTTGGCATCCAGCCCATAGATCGCCTGCCCCGTGGTTTTCGTATCCAGATCAAGCGGATGCACGTCCTGCCCCACGAGCCGCAGATCGGCATGGGGTTTCAGCGGCAGGGCCGCCAGCTCGTCTTCGGTGAAGCTGCGGTCAAGACCCTCGGCCACCAGATCCCCATAGCTGATGCTCTGCGTGCCATCGGTCACCGCACCGTCGCGTGCGGTCAGACCCGAGGCATCAACACCCCATTTGGCCGCTGCGGCTTCAATCAAGGCGGTCCGGCCAGCGGCCCCCGCCTGACGGTAGACCGGCCAGCTTTGCCAGATCGACCAGCTGCCGCCGGTGACCATCAGTCCCCATTTCTCAGCCGTATCGACATGGGTGATGTGAACATCTTCCCAAGCGACTTCCAACTCATCCGCCAGAATACGCGCGATGGCGGTGCCGACGTGCTGGCCCATCTCGGCGCGGATGATATTGACGTTGACCTGACCCTCGGCGTCGATCCAGTACCACATCGAAGGCTCAAACGGCTGGCCGTTGGGCGCGATCGGTGTGCCGTCCGGCACGGCAGGGTTCATCGCGGCGTTCGACGCCTGTGGGAAGCCAAAGGCAACGCCCGCGGCGGTCATGGACACCAAAAACCCACGGCGGGTCATTTGCGATTTATTGTCGGAGCCTTTCAGGCGGGACATCAGATTAGCCATTGTCGGAGCCTCCCATTGCGGTGGCGGCGTCGCGCACGGCTTGACGGATACGGGGATAGGTCATGCAGCGGCAGAGGTTGCCGGTCATCACCGCGTCGATGTCTTCGTCGCTGGGGTTGGGCGTGTCTTGCAACAAAGACGCCGCCTGCATGATCTGGCCCGACTGGCAATAACCGCATTGCGGCACGCGCAGGTTGCGCCATGCTTCTTGAACCGGGTGCTTGCCCTCTTCGTCCAGCCCTTCAATCGTGGTGACCGACAGGCCCTCTACATCCGCGAGATAGGTGATGCAGGACCGTGTGGCGGTGCCGTCGATATGCACGGTACAAGCGCCGCATGCGCCGATGCCGCAGCCGAATTTCGTGCCGGTGAGGCCGATCTCATCACGGATCGCCCACAATAGGGGCATGTCCGGGTCGGCATCGACAGAAATCGCCCGCCCGTTCAATTCGAATTTTATCATGAAGTGGTGTCCCTTGGGGTATGCTTTGCCTGAAGGGAGCGCGCGTATAGCTGCCCTGATTGAGCCGCTGTACATAGGTCTAATGGCCGGGGATGACAGCGCAAGACTGCGCTGATCACGCGATTGTCAGAATGGTCGCGCGCCGCGCGGTCAGACGTGCTGCCCGCCGTTCACCTCTATCTCGGTCCCCGAGACATAGGAGCTTTCTTCGCTACACAGGAAATAGATCGCCCGCGCGACCTCATTCGGCTGGCCAAGGCGACGCATGGGGATGTCACGCACGATCTTGTCGGTGCCCTCGCTGAGGATCGCCGTCTCGACCTCGCCCGGTGCGATCGCATTCACACGCACGCCAAGGGGGCCGAAATCATGGGCCATCTCGCGCGTCAGCGCCGCCAGCGCCGCTTTGGAGGTGGCATAGGCCGCCCCGGCAAAGGGATGCACCCGCGACCCGGCGATGGAGGTGACATTCACCACTGACCCGCGCCCGGCGGAAAGCTCATCCTGAAGCCCGCGTGCCAGAACTACGGAGGCGAAGAAATTCACATGAAACACCTCACCCCATGTCCGCAGATCGGTGTCGAGCGTGCTGAGCCGGGCGCCATCCTCGCCCTTGGGCGAGACGCCCGCGTTGTTGACCAGAGCATGCAAAGGGTTGCCGCCCAAAAGCCTTTTGACCTGCGCGACCGCCTCGATCGTCTGGTTCGGATCGCTGAGATCGACCTGCACATGGTCCTGCGCCCCGCCCGGCCAAGGGCATTCGGGTGAAAACGCCTGCCGCGAACAGCCGATCACCCGCCAACCCTTGTCGGCGAAAGCCTTGGCCGTGGCATGGCCGATGCCCCGGCTGGCACCGGTCAGCAGCAGCGTCTTTTGGTCGTGATCCACAGGTTTCATCGTCTGATCCATCTTGGGCGCAGCGGCTGAGGTAGCGCCCTAATCGGCCGCCGCCAGCGCGCGTTCATAGTCCTGCCCCGGAATAGCGTCGAGCAGGCTGCGCGTATAGGCGGTATCGGGGTCGTGCAGCACTTTGCTGACCGGCCCCGCCTCAACGATCTGGCCCTTTTGCATCACGATGATCCGGTCGCAAATCCGCGCCGCGACGCGCAGGTCGTGGGTGATGAAGAGCATTGACAGATGCAGCCGGGTCTTCAACTCAGCCAGCAGGTCCAGCACCTGCGCCTGAATGGAGACGTCGAGAGCCGAGACGGCCTCATCCGCGATGATGATCGACGGATCCAGCGCTAGCGCGCGGGCGATGCCGATCCGCTGCCGTTGCCCGCCCGAAAACTCATGCGGGAAACGTTTCATCGCGCTGTCGTCCAGCCCGACCAGTTCCAGCAACTCGCGCGCCTTGGCCTTGGCCTCCTTATCCGGGGTGCCATAGGCAACCAGCCCCTCGGTAAGGATGCGCGACACCCGCGCGCGGGGGTTGAGCGATGAGAACGGGTCTTGAAAGATCATCTGCAACTTGCGCCGCTGCGCCCGCAGTTCTGGCCCCGACATCTCTGCAATGTCGACGCCGTCCATCAACACGCGGCCCCCGTCAGGATCGAGCAGCCGCACCAGACAGCGCCCGACGGTGGATTTGCCTGAACCAGATTCCCCGACGATGCCGATGGTTTCGCCTGCGTAAAGCTCGAAGCTCACGTCCTGCACGGCTTTCACCACCCGGCGCTTGCCGAAAAGCGTGCCGGAGCCGGTCGAAAATGTCTTTTGCAGCCCTTCGACTTTTAGAAGCGGTTTGCGCTCGACCTCTTCCACGGCCTCGGTCTTCGTCAGCCGGGGAATCGCGTCGATCAGGGCGCGGGTATAGGGGTGCTGAGGTTTCAACAGCACCTCTTGGGCCGGGCCTGCCTCGACGATCTCGCCCTTTTTCATGACGATCACCCGGTCGGCGATATCAGCCACCACGCCGAAATCATGGGTGATGAAGATCACCGCCATGCCGCGTTTGCGCCGCAGGTCTTCGATCAGCGTGAGGATCTGCGCCTGCGTGGTCACATCGAGCGCGGTGGTCGGCTCATCCGCGATCAGAATGTCCGGCTCCAACGCCAAGGCCATGGCGATCATCACCCGTTGCCGCTGCCCGCCAGAGAGCTGGAACGGATAGGCGCGGATCGCCGCTTCGGGGTCGGGGATGCCGACTTCCTCCAACAGTTTCAGCGCCCGCGCGCGGCGCTCGGCCCCGGTGAGCGCGCCATGGGCCTCGAAGACCTCAGCGATTTGCGCGCCGATACGCATCAGCGGGTTCAGCGCACTGAGGGGTTCCTGAAAGATCATCGAGATGCGGCTGCCGCGCAGCTTCAGCATCTCTTTCTCCGACAGGCCAAGGATCGACTGGCCGTCGAAGGTGATGTTGCCCTTTTCGGGCAACACCCCTTGCGGCAGCAGCCCCATCACCGCATTGGCCGACATGGATTTGCCCGAGCCGCTTTCACCGACGATGCAGAGGATTTCGCCCGGGGCGAGGTCAAAATTAATGTCCTTCGCGGCATAGAGCCTATCGGCCCCGACCGGCAGAGCGATGGACAGGTCACGGATGCTAAGCAGGGTCATTCGGATTTCCTCGTCAATCGCGGGTTCAGCGCGTCGTTCAGACCTTCGCCGATCAAGTTCAGCGCCAGCACGGTCAAAAGGATCGCCATGCCGGGCAGGAAGGACAGCCACCAAGCGGTGCGGATCACGGTGCGCGCAGCCCCGATCATATAGCCCCAAGACATGATGTTCGGATCGCCCAGCCCCAGAAAGGACAGCGAACTTTCTAGCAAGATCGCCTGCGCCACCATGAGCGAGGCCAGCACGATGATTGGCGGCAGTGCGTTGGGCAGGATGTGGCGGGTGATGATCTGAAGGTTGCCGAGGCCCGAGAGGCTCGCCGCCTCGACGAACTCACGGGTTCTGAGCGACAGCACCTCGCCCCGCACCAGACGCGCGACCGGGGGCCATGACACGATGGAAATCGCGATGATGACGAAGGTCAGGCTGGGCTGGAAGATCGCCAAGAGCACGATGGCGAGCGCAAAGCTCGGGATGGTCTGAAAGAACTCGGTAAAGCGCATGAGCGCGTCGTCGATCCGGCCTGCGAAATACCCCGCCGCGGCCCCCACCGGCACGCCGATAGCCAGCGCCACAATGGTCGAGACCAGCCCGACCAGCAGGCTCACATAAGCGCCATGGGCAAGCCCCGCCATGACATCGCGGCCAAGCGCATCGGTGCCCAGAAGCAGCCCGTCTTGGGTGAAGGGCGGCAGGAAGGGGCGCTGCACCATTTTCCACGGGCTCTGCGGAAAGAGGATGGGCGCAAGGATGGCGGCGGCTATGACGAAAGTCAGGATGACCAAGCCGATTACCGCGCCACGGTTATAGCTGAAACGTTTCCAAAAGCTCATCATGTCGTCAGCCTTATCCGCGGATCAACAATGACATAGATGACATCCGTGATCAGGTTGAACAGCAGCACCATGGCCGCCGAGATGTAGAAGACCCCGAGGATCACGTTGTAATCCCGCTGGTTGATCGCCTCGAACATCAGCCGCCCGATGCCGGGCCAAGCAAAGACGGTCTCGGTCAGGATGGCCCCGCCAAAGATTTGCCCGGCCTGAAGCCCGGCCAGCGTGATCACCGGCAAGAGTGCGTTGCGCAGGATGTGCCGCCGCTGGATCACACCGCGGTTCAGCCCCTTGGCGCGGGCGGTTTTCACGAAATCCAGCCGCGAGACTTCGAGCATCGAGGCCCGTGTCATGCGCATGTAGATCGCCGTGAAAAACAGCCCCAGCGTCGAGGCCGGCAAGATCAGATGTTTCGCCACATCCAACACATGGGCGAGGCCCGTATAACCCGCACCGATAGTGGAATAGCCAAAGCCCGGCAACCATTCGAGCCAGACCGAGAACACCAGCGTCGCCATCAGCGCCACCCAAAAGAGCGGAGTTGCATAGAACAGCAGCGCGAAGGTCGAGATGATCGTGTCACCCCACCGCCCCTGCCGGGCAGAGGCCGCAACACCGGCGGTCACGCCCAGCACCAGCGACAGCACGAAGGCCACGCCGGTCAGCAAAAGCGTCGCGGGCAGGCGGTCGCCGATCATCTCGGCCACTGGCATCTGCTGGCGGAAGGAATAGCCAAGGTCGAGCTGCACCGCGCCTTTGATGTAAATCCACAACTGCATGTAGAGCGGCTGGTCCAAGCCGAAACGCGCCCGCAGGTCTGCAAGAAATTTCTCGTCCGCCGCCCCGGCTTCGCCCGCCATGACCGCCGCAGGGTCACCCGGTGCCGCATGGATCAGCAGGAAATTGAAGACAAGGATCGCCAGCAGGATAAACACTGCCTTGACCAACCTGCCCAATATGAAACGTATCACGCTATCCGCCCCGTGTTGTTCTGTTAGATGCCCGAGCCGCCGCGGCGGCTCGGACCTTGAGCGTTGTCGCTCTTGTTACTTATCAAGCCACACGTCGCGGAAACCGTCGTTCACGCCAAAGGCGGTGTTGACCGGGTTCTTCACGTCGCAGCGGTAGATGGTGGGGAAGCCCAGTTCCAAGAGCCAGATGTTCGGCACATCCTCGACGATCGCGTCTTGGATCTCCTTATAGGCGGCCTTGCGCTCTTCCGGGCTGGCCATCAGGGCCGCTTCGGCAAAGAGCTTGTCGGTCTCGGGGTTTTGATAGTTTGCCACGTTGTTCCAAGGCGAACCGGGGGCGGCATTGTCGCCCATATAGGTCCGCGAAACGCCAAGCGCCGGATCGCCATATTGGTAGAGATAGGTAAAGGCGAGGTCGAAGTCGCGGTCGGCAACCTTCTGGTTCCAGCCCGCCACATCCGAGGGCACGATCTCGGACTTCATGCCGATCTCGCTCAGGTTCTGTTTGACCGCCTCGGCCCAGCGCTGCCACGTCTCACCGTAAGGCAGGCCCAAGATGCGGATGGTCTCGCCGTCATAGCTGCTCTCTTCCAGCAGGGCTTTGGCCTTTTCCGGATCATAGGAGATATCCGGCGTGTCGCCGTCATAGAAACGCGTGGAGGACGACAGCGGGCCGGTCGAAACCTTGCCCAGACCGTTCCACAGCGCGTCCTTGGCGAACTGGCGGTCGACGCCATGCATGATCGCCTTGCGCACATTCACATCGTCGAGCGGTTTGTTGTCGTTGTTCACCCACATCCAAGACAGCGGACCGAAATATTCCCAGCCCTTGTCGGTGATGCAGGTATTCTCCATCGCCTGAATGCGCGCCACGTCAAAATTCTCAACCGAGCCGCCGGGCAGCACGTCGACCTTGCCGGTCTCATAGGCCACCGCGCGGGAGGCGGCGTCGGGGATCACATGGTAATAGACTTCGTCAACGTAGGGCTTCCCCTCCATGTAATAGTCTTCGTTCTTCACCAGATGGATGAAGCTGCCCTTCTCCCATTTGTCGAACTTGAAGGGGCCGGTGCCGATGGGCGTATTGTTCGCCTCGTTATTGGCGAAATCCGTGCCTTCATAGATGTGCTTTGGGATCATCGGCGCGGTGCCCGGCTCGAAAATACCGATGAAGGGGCCGAAGGGCTGTTTGAGGTTGAAGACCACCGTGTGATCATCGGGCGTCTCGATGCTTTCGACATGTTCCATATAGGTGCGCATCCGCGAGTGGCTCTCGCGCAGGAACTTATCCATGGAGAATTCGACATCCTCCGAGGTGAAGGGCTCACCGTCATGGAACACCACGCCCTCGCGCAGCTTGAAGGTATAGGTCTTGCCGTCCTCGGAAATCTCCCATGATTCAGCCAACTGCCCTTCGGGCTGAAGGTCGAAATCATAGCGCAGCAGGCTTTCGTAAATATCGCCGCCGACCATCTGTGTCGGGCCGTTCTGCACAAGGCCGATCATCAGGCTGGGCGGTTCGGGCTGGATCACGACGTTAAGCGTGCCGCCGGATTTGGGCGCGCCATCTTGCGCGGCCAGCGGTCCGGCCAAGGCCAGCGCCAAAACGGCTGCGGTTAATTTAGTGGTTTTTAGCATGTAAATCCCCATTGGTTTTGCTGAAACTCGCCCAAGGGCAGCGTCCGATCTGACGTCGGCTTCTTGCAGTCGCTTGGGTGGTCGCCGCGCGATAGGCGGCGTCTTGATGGCTCATTCACCTGTGGTGAATGATTGGATGTATCTTATGATCCCCTCCTTTGCGTCATCAATGTCTGCGCGCATTTCCGCAGCCGCGGCCGCGGGATCGCGATTCTCACAGGCTGCAATAATTGCCTGATGATGTCGAACCAGCCCCATTTGCTCTTGCGCATAGTAACCCGCGATCAGCGGCCCCATGCGGAGCCATAGCCCGCTGAGAATGGCCAGCAGGATCGGCATCTTCGCCGCCTCTACCAGCGCGAAATGGAACTCTTGATTGTACTTCACCGCCTGCGGCCAGCGCCCGGCCACGGCTGCGACCTCGTTCCGCTCAACGATCTTTTTCAGGCGGCGGATTTCCTTGGGGCCGACCATCTCAGCGGCGCGGCCTGCGGCAAAGCCCTCCAGCTCGCGCCGGATGCTCGCGATTTCAAGATACTGCGCCTCTGTCAGCACCGGCACGCGCACATCGCGCACGCTGCGCTGGACCAAAGCCTCATCCCGCAAGAGCCGCTGTACCGCGTCGCGCACCGGGGTCGAACTGGTGCCCAACCGCTCTGCCAAGCCGCGAATGGTGACCTTTTCATTCGGGCGAAGCCTGCCTTCCACCAAGTCCTGACAGACCCGATCATAGATCGCATCGCCCAATGAAACTTGATTGATCTCGGCCATCGCGCCCTCATCCTTACTGGCCGACTTGCTGCCAGTTTTGATGCATGATGCATCATTTCTATTGAGCCTGCAAATTAAAACTGCAATGCTCCGCCACAACGACATCAGACCACAGGGAATGTGATGAAAGTCTTTTTCGACGAACGCCAGCTTGGCCATGCGCCGACACATTACTTTCGGCGCGGCGCGGCGATGCCGCATCAAGAACAGCCACAACGTGCTGAAATTCTACGCGATATGTTAATCGGCGAAGGGTTTGAGATCAGCAAACCCCAAGACCACGGGCTTGCCCCCATTAAAGCCGTACATAACCCTGACTACGTCGATTTCCTGCCCGATGCCCATGCCCGTTTCGTCGAAAGCGCGGGGCCGGATGCGCTGGCCATCCCCACCATGCACCCCGGCGTGCGGCGCGGGAAAGAGCCCAAAGACATTCACGGGCAATTGGGCTGGTGGATGACCGACACCTCGACCCCGCTGACCGAAGGGTCATGGGACGCGGCCTATTGGTCCGCCCAAACCGCCATTGAGACGGCCCAAACAGTCGCGGCAGGTGCCCGCGCGGCCTATGCGCTCTGCCGTCCGCCCGGCCACCACGCGATGCGCGATTGCTCGAACGGGTTTTGCTTTTTCAACAACGCCTGTATCGCGGCGGAGCATCTCACCCAGACCTACAAGAAGGTCGCGCTGATCGACATCGACGTGCACACCGGCAATGGCTCGCTCGACGTCCTCTATGAACGCGGCGACATCTTCTTTTGCTCGCTGCATCCCGATCCGGCCACCTACCCCACCTTCTACCTTGGCCATGCCGATGAGACGGGCGAAGGCGACGGGGCGGGCAAATCGCTGAACCTGCTGCTGGAGCAGGGCGCGAGCCAAGATGAGGTGCTGGCCCTGCTCGACAAAGGTATCGCCGCGATCCGGGAATTTGGAGCCGAGGCACTGGTCGTCTCGCTGGGCTTCGACATGGCCGCCGACGATCCGCTGGCTGCCGTGAAGGTCTACCCCGACGGCTTTGCCGAAATGGCGCAGCGCTTGGCGGCGCTGAACCTTCCCACCGCATTGATCCAAGAGGGCGGCTACCTTGGCCCCTCCCTTGCCGATAACGCAAAATCATTTCTCACGACATTCCGCGAGGCCACAGCATGAGCAAGACCCCCAAAGATATGAACGGCGCGGAAAGCGTTGTGCGCAGCCTGCATGCGGGCGGGGTGGAGGTCTGTTTCGCCAATCCCGGCACCTCCGAGATGCAATTCGTCGACGCGCTGGACCGCACCAAACTGATGCGCTGTGTCCTGGGCCTGTTCGAGGGGGTGGTGACCGGCGCCGCCGATGGCTATGCGCGCATGGCGGGCAAACCGGCGGTGACCCTGCTGCACCTTGCCCCCGGTTTCGCCAATGCCGCCGCCAACCTGCACAACGCCCGCAAGGCGCGGGTGCCCATGGTCAACCTTGTGGGCGATCACGCGCTGCGGCACCAGAAATACGACGCGCCTCTGTCGGCGGATGTCGAAGGTGCCTGCGCGCCCTTCAGCGACTGGGTGCGTTCGGGCCGTGATGCGGGCAGCTTTGCCGCCGATGCGATGACCGCCCTCGCGGTCGCCCAAGGCAAGCCGGGCAAGGTCGCCACCCTGATCGCGCCCGCCGACATCGGCTGGGACGCGGGCGGCCAGATGGCCGAGGTCGTGGCCCCCGCGGCCCCTGCCCCGCTGGACGAAGCCGCGCTTGATGCCGCGGTCAAAGCCTTGGAAAGCGGTGAGAAGACCGTGCTTCTGGTCGGCAGCGGTGTGCTGGAGAACCAAGAGGCGATGGCTCTGCTGCATGGTATCGCGGAAAAGACCGGGGCCGATATCCTTGCCCCGACTTCGAACCGCCGGTTGGAGCGCGGACAGGGGCGGTTTGCCGTCAACAAAATCCCCTATCCGATCAACGCGGCGCTCGAATGCCTCTCTCCCTACAGCCGCGCGATCCTGATCGAGACCCCGCCGCCGGTCGCCTTTTTCGCCTACCCCGGCAAGCCGAGCCTGCTGTTGCCTGTCGATTGCCACAACGTGACGCTCGCTCCCGTCGATGCCGATGGCGCCACCGCGCTGGCCGCTCTGGCGGACCGCATCGGTGCGAAACCCGCCACCCCGCGCGACCACGCACGGCCCGCGGCACCACAGGCGGGAGGCATCAGCCTGCAAAACCTCGGCGCGGCCTTGGCCAATGCGCTGCCGGAAGACGCAATCGTGGTGGATGAGGCCGTCTCCTCCGGCGGGGCCACTTTCCCGGCGGGCGACAGTGCCGCGCCGAACACTTGGCTCGCGCTGACCGGCGGGTCGATCGGCATTGGCATCCCCCTTTCCGCCGGGGCCGCCATCGCCTGCCCCGACCGCCCGGTGATCACGCTGCAAGCCGATGGCTCGGCCATGTACACCATTCAGGCGCTCTGGACCCAAGCGCGCGAGAATTCCAACGTCACCACCATCATTCTGGCCAACCAGTCCTATGAGATCCTCAAGGGCGAATTGCACAACGTCGGCGCCCAACCCGGCCCCGACGCGCTGAGCATGCTGAACCTCGACCGCCCGCAATTGGATTTCGTCGCCATGGCCAAGGGCATGGGCGTGCCGGGCAAACGGGTCGAAGACATTGCCGAGTTGATGCGCACCATCGAAGAGGCCGCGAAAGAGCCCGGCCCCTTCCTCATCGAAGCGATGCTGTAACCCCGAAAGGACACGCCATGCCCCTTGATCCTAACCTCAAGTCTCGCATCCTTCAGGCTGTCGAAGACGGATTCGCCGAACAGGTGAGCTTTACCCAAAAGCTCGTGCAAATGCCCTCCCTGCGCGGCCATGAACATGCGATCCAAGACCTGTTGTTTCGCAGCCTGCAAAGCCGTGGCTACGCGATGGACCGTTTCAAGATGGACCGCGCCGCGATTGAGGCGCATCCCGGCGGATCAAAATACTCCGACGATCATTCAGACGCCCCCATCGTCGTGGGCATCCACCGCCCGCGCGATGAGCGAGGCCGCTCGCTGATTCTGCAATCGCATCTCGACGTGGTGCCCGAAGGCTTGCACGACATGTGGGACGATCCGCCCTATTCGGCCAAGATTGACGGCGATTGGATGTATGGCCGGGGCGCGGGCGATATGAAGGCAGGCGCGGCTGCGAATATCTTTGCGCTCGACGCGCTGCGCCGCATCGGGCTGCAACCGGCGGCGACCGTCTATGTGCAATCCGTGGTCGAGGAGGAATCCACCGGCAACGGCGCTTTGCAAACCTTCCTGCAAGGCTACACCGCCGATGCGGTTTTCATCCCCGAACCCGAAGAGGAAATGCTGGTCCGCGCCAACACCGGCGTTATCTGGTTTCAGGTGCAACTGCGCGGCGTGCCGGTCCATGTGCGCGAAATGGGCGAAGGGGCCAATGCCATTGATGCCGCCACCCGCGTCATCACAGCCCTGCGCGAGATGGAGGAGGATTGGAACGCCGAGAAGGGCGAGCACCCGCATTTCGAAGGCGAGGCCCATCCGATCAACCTTAACATCGGCAAGATCGAAGGCGGCGATTGGGCGTCATCGGTGCCGTCATGGTGCAACATCGATTGCCGCGTTTCCATCTACCCGGGCCGCAGCGCCGAGGATGCCGCGCGGGAGATCACCGAGCGGGTCAAAGCCTTCGCCCAAAGCGACAGCTTCCTGTCGAACAACCCGCCCCAGGTGGTCTTCAACGGTTTTCACGCCGAAGGCTATGTGCTGGAACCGGGCAGCGAAGCCGAAGCCGTGTTGGAACGCGCCCATGAAGAGGCCATCGGCGCGCCGCTGCAATCCTTCATGACGGCGGGCTACCTCGATACGCGGGTTTATGCGCTGTACAACAAGATCCCCGCGCTCTGCTACGGGCCGAAATCGCGCAACATTCATGGGATCAACGAATCCGTCAGCCTCAGTTCGGTCAAGAAGATCACCCAAGCCATGGCGCTCTTCATCGCCGAATGGTGCGGGACCGAAGGCACCGCCCCATGACCGAGGCCGGGATCACGCCCCATGGCGGCCTGCCCCCCTTCCTCAGCGGTGTGCTGGCCGAAGAGGCTGGGGCCCAGACCGACCTGCTGGCACAAGACCCGCCCGCCTTTGACGCGGCCCGCGCGGCGGAGGTTGCGCTGCGTTTCTATGGGATCTCGGGAGAGATCGAACCGCTTGCCGCCGAGAAAGACGCGAACTACCTGATCACCCTGACCACGGGCGAAAAGGCCCTGCTAAAGATCACCAACGCCGCCGAAGACCGTGCGGTAACCGACATGCAGACCGCGGCACTGATGCATCTGGCTGCTGCCGATCCCGAACTGCCCGTGCAACGCATCTGCGCCAGCCTGAACGGCAAAGCTGCCGAGGTCGCCACCGCCGCCGATGGGCAGCCCCATGTCGTTCGCCTGATGTCCTTCCTCGGCGGCACCGTGCTCAGCAATGCGACCCCGCAGCCGGGCCTCTACCGCGCCATGGGCGATTTTCACGCACGGGTCACCCTTGGGCTGCGCGGCTTCTTTCACCCCGCGGGCGGGCATTTCCTGCAATGGGACATCAAACAGGCGAGCCATCTGCGCCCCCTCTTGGCAGATGTGCAGGACGCCGCGCTGCGCCAGCAGTTGCAGCATAGGCTTGACCAGTTTGACGCGGAAACCGCCCCTCGATTGCCGCATCTGCGGGCGCAGATCGTGCATAATGACTTCAACCCCCATAACATTCTGGTCGACGCGCCACAGGCGCAATACCCCGTCGGGCTGATCGACTTCGGCGATATGGTGCATACGCCGCTGGCCTGTGATCTGGCGGTAGCCTGCTCCTATCAACTCGGCCAAGGCACAGACCCACTGGGCGCCATCTGTGAGATGGTCGCGGGCTTCGCCGCACGGCTGCCGCTGGAGTCCGAAGAGGTCGCGCTTCTGCCCAGTCTGATCCGCCTGCGCCATGCCACCACCTTGGCGATCGGCGCCTCCCGCGCGCGGCGCTATCCCGAGAATGCCCCCTATATCCTGCGCAACGCCGCCGCCTCGCAACGCGGGCTTGCCGCGCTCGACCATGTGGGCGACGCCGACGCGATCAAAGCCCTGCATCATGCTGCGGGAACGGAGTGACCGATGACCATGATCAACGCCTATGACAGCGCCCAGGCCGAGGCCCTCAGCCCCGCAGACCGCGCCCTGATCGACCGCCGCGCCAAGGCGCTTGGCCCCGCCTACCGGCTGTTCTACGAGCAGCCGCTGCATATCACGCGCAGCGAGGGTGTCTGGCTTTGGGACAAGGACGGGCGCAGATATCTCGATGCTTACAATAACGTTGCATCGGTCGGCCATTGCCACCCCCGCGTGGTCGAGGCGATCACCCAGCAGTTGGGCGTGCTGAACACCCACACCCGTTATCTGCATGAAAACGTTGTCACCTACGCCGAGCGGCTGCTCGCCACCATGCCCGACGCACTCGGCCATGTCATGTTCACCTGCACCGGGTCCGAGGCGAATGACATCGCCCTGCGCATCGCCCGCAGCTATACCCGACGCGAGGGCGTCATCGTGACCCGCCTTGCCTATCACGGGTTGACCGAAGCGGTGGCCGAACTCTCCCCCTCTCTGGGCGAATTCACCCCGCGCAGCCCGCGCAGCCGGCTGATCGACGCGCCCGACACGCTGCGCATCCCCGAGGCCCAACAGGGTGCCAAACTCGCCGCCGATCTGGCCCAAGCGATTGCCGAGATGCGCGCCGATGGGATCGAGCCTGCGGCCTTCATCGTCGATACGATCTTTTCCAGTGACGGGCTGCATCCCGATCCGGCGGGGTTCCTGCAACCGGCGGTCGATCTGATCCGCGCCGAGGGGGGGCTTTTCATCGCTGACGAAGTGCAGCCCGGCTTTGCCCGCACCGGCGATGCCTTCTGGGGGTTCGAGCGCCACGGGCTGGTGCCTGACATGGTCACGATGGGCAAGCCGATGGGCAATGGCTTCCCCCTTTCCGGCACCGCGATGCGGCCAGAGTTGGTGCAAGAGTTTGGCGAGAAGGCACGCTATTTCAACACCTTTGGCGGCAACCCCGTGGCCGCCGCCGCAGGCATGGCGGTGCTCGACGTGATCGCGGATGAGGGATTGCAGGACAATGCCACAGCCGTCGGCGGTTTCCTCAAGACCGGTTTGCAAGACATCGCCACCCGCTACCCCGAGATCGGCCATGTGCGCGGCGCGGGGCTGTTTCTGGCGGTCGAATGCGTCACCGCGCGCGAGACCAACGCCCCCGATGCCGCCTGCGCCAAATTCGTGGTCAACCATCTGCGCCAGAATGGCGTCTTGATCAGCGCCACCGGGCCGGGGGCCAATGTGCTGAAAATCCGCCCCCCGCTTGTCTTGCAGCAGGCCGAGGCGACGCTGTTTCTAGAGGCGACCGAAGCCGCCTTCGCCGCCGCGCAGGCCGAGGGGGTTTAACCCTGCGGCCCTACTGCGCCTCGCGCAGGGACCGCTCCCGCGCGCGGGCCTCGGTCAGCCATTCCGGGTCCATCTGCGGCACCGATGTCAGCAGCCGCTTGGTATAGGCCTGCTTTGGATCGCCGAAGATCTCGTCACGCCCGCCCTGCTCCACGATCTGGCCATTCTTGAGCACGATCACCTTATGGGCAATCGCCTCAACCGTGGCCAAGTCATGGGTGATAAACATGAAGGTCAGGTCCAGCTCGGTCTGCAATCGCACCAACAGCCGCAGGATCCCTTCGGCCACCAGTTGGTCCAGTGCGCTGGTCACCTCGTCGCAAATGATGAACTCGGGCTCGGCGGCAAGCGCCCGTGCGATGCCCACGCGCTGCTTCTGCCCGCCCGAGAGTTCGCTGGGTTTGCGGTCAAGGAAAGCGCGGTCGAGGTCGACCAGATCCATCAGTTCCGCCACCCGCGCCTGAAGCTCTTGCCCCCTGCGGCCCGTGAACTTGCGCACTGGTCGGGCCAAAATCTCGCGGATACTGTGGCGCGGGTTCAGCGAGGTATCCGCCGATTGATAGATCATCTGGATATTGCGCAGCGTCTCGGCCCCGCGTTTGGCCAGTTGCGGCTCAAGCGGCGCGTCGTTCCAGAAAAACTGCCCGGCGACGGGGGGCAACAGGCCCGCGATAACCCGGGCGAGGGTTGATTTACCCGACCCGCTTTCCCCGACGACGGCTGTGGTCTGGCCGCGCGGAAAGGTGAAGTTGAGGTTATCCAGCACGGTCATCGGCCCATAGGCCGCCGAAACCCCCTCGCAGCGGATCAGTGCCGGAGCCTCCCCCGCCTCTGCATCGGGGCGGCGGAAGGAGCGCACGGCCCAGAGCGAGCGGGTATAGTCCTCTTGCGGGGCGTCGAGCATGGTCTTGGTCGGGGCGGTCTCCACCGCCGCGCCATCCTTCATCACGCAGATGCGGTCGGCCATCTGGCTCACCACCGCCAGATCATGGGTGATATAGATCGCCGCAGTGTCATATTGCTCGACAATATCGCGGATCGCGCCCAGCACTTCGATCTGGGTGGTCACGTCCAAAGCGGTCGTCGGCTCGTCAAAGATGATCAGGTCGGGGCGGCAGGCCATGGCCATCGCCGTCATCGCCCGCTGCAACTGGCCGCCCGACACTTGGTGCGGGTAGCGAAAGCCGATCTCTTCGGGGTTGGGCAGTTGCATCTGACGGTAGAGCGCGACGGCGTCCTGCTCTGCAGCCGCGCGGCCCGAGACACCGTGCAAACGCGGCGCTTCGGTATATTGGTCGATCAGCGTCTTGGCGGGGTTAAAGCTTGCCGCCGCGGACTGGGCGACATAGGCGATGCGTTTGCCGTGCAACCGGCGCAATTGCCCGCGCCCCATGCCGATCAATTCGGTCCCGTCGAATTCGACGCTGCCCCCGGCAAAGCGCACCCCGTCGCGGACATAGCCCATCGCCGCCAAGCCGGCGGAGCTTTTGCCCGCCCCGCTTTCGCCGACAAGGCCCAACACCTCACCCCGGTCAAGCTCCAGATCGAGCCCCTTGATGATCACATTGGGCCGCGCGCGGCTGCCTGCCTCAAGCCGGAGACCGCGAATGTTCAGAAGATTTCCCATATGCTTGGCCCCTGCTTAGTTAACTTTTCAGACCGCTGGCGCGATGCAGCATCCAATCGACGATCAGGTTGATCGCGACGGTCAGCAAGGCGATGGCAGCCGCCGGGATCAGCGGGGTGATATCGCCAAAGCTGATCAGGGTGGCGTTCTCTTTCACCATCGACCCCCAATCCGCCGTGGGCGGCTGAATCCCGATGCCAAGAAAGGACAGCGCCGCGATAAAGAGAAACACAAAGCAAAAGCGCACGCCGAATTCAGCGATCAGGGTGGACCAGATGTTGGGCAGAATCTCGCGCCGCAGCAGCCACGGCGTGCGCTCTCCGCGCAGCTTGGCGGCCTCGACAAAATCAAGGCCCACCACATTCATCGCCGCGGCGCGCGACAGACGGTAGACCGGCGCCACATAGATCACCGCGATCACCCCGACCATATTCGGGATCGAGGGGCCGACAATGGCCAATAGCATCAGCGCCAAGATCAGCGGCGGCACGGCCATCAGCACATCGACCAACCGCGACAGGACTTCGTCCAGCCAGCCGCCCTTGAGCGCGGCCAGCATCCCCAGCGTGGCCCCGACCGAAAAGGAAATGGCCGTGGTCAGCAGCGCTAGCCCGACGGTGTTGCGCGCGCCAAAAATCATGCGCGAAAGCATATCGCGGCCCAGATTGTCAGTGCCCAGCGGATGCTCCGCGCTCCACGGCATATAGGCATCGCCCACGACCCGCGTCTCGCCATAGGGCGCGATCCACGGGGCGAAAATGCCGGTGATGGCGACGATCACCAGCACCAACATGCCAAAGATCGCCGAGGGCGGCGCGGATTTCAGCAAAGATTTCATCGTTATCTCCCGTGCCGCAGACGCGGGTTCGACATGATCGAGATGATGTCGGCCAGAACGTTCAGCGTGATATAGACAGCGGCAAAGAACAGCCCCACGGCCTGCACCACCGGGAAATCCCGGCTGGAAACCGCATCGACCAGTAACTGCCCAAGACCGGGGTAGGAAAAGACGACCTCAACCACCACGACGCCGACAACCAGATAGGCAAGGTTCAGCGCCACGACATTGACGATCGGCGCCAGCGCATTGGGCAGCGCGTGTTGCAGAATGATGCGCCAGCGCGGCACGCCCTTGAGGCGGGCCATCTCGATATAGGGCGAGGCCAGCACGTTGATGATGGCCGCCCGCGTCATCCGCATCATATGCGCCACGACCACCAGAATAAGCGTCAGCGCAGGCAGAAAGCTGCGATAGAGCGCGTCCCAAAGCCCGGTAGCGCTGTCGATCCGTGCCAGCGTGGGAAAGACGCCCGCTTTGATCGACAGAAACAGGATCAGGACATAGCCCACGAAAAACTCGGGCATGGAGATGGCGGAAAGCGCGGTCAGGTTGACGCCGCGGTCAAACAGCGTGTTGCGCCACAGCGCCGCCAGAAGCCCAAGGATCACCGCCAGCGGGGCGGCGATGACGGCGGCATAGACGGCCAGAAACATGGTATTGGCAAGCCGCGGGCCCAACAGCTCAGACACCTCGCGCCCCGAGGCCAGAGAGGTGCCGAAATCACCGCGCAGCACTCCGCCAAGCCAATCGAAATACCGAAGATGCGCAGGCTGATCGAGGCCAAGCTCGGCGCGAAAGGCCGCGAGGGTCGATTCAGTCGCCGATTGGCCAAGGATCTGCTGCGCCAGATCACCGGGCAAGAGTTCGATGCCAACGAACATGAGGGCGGATACGACAAAGAGGGTCAGAATGCCGAGGGACACTCGGCCGATAACAAGCTTCTGAAGCCGGGACATTTTAAGGTTTTCTCCGGCCCGGGGCGGGCCATTGGTGCGGGAAACGGACGGCCCTTGGGGGCCGCCCGCGTGAAGCTGTGGCTTAGGACATCCACCAGCGTTCGATGAAGCGCTGGCTGTCGAGATCCCACATCTCGGACACTTCCTCGGGCATCTGAACGCTCTCGCTCATGGCCGAGACATATTGACCGAAGGCCGGGATCAGCGCGCCGCCCTGCTCTTTCACGATCTTCTGCATCTCGCCGTACATCTCGGCGCGGCGGGTCTGGTCCAACTCGGGCCGCGCTTGCAGCAGCAGCTCGTTAAAGCGCTCGTTGTCCCATTTGGTCTCGTTCCACTCCGCATCGGCGGCGTAGCCGGTCGAGAACATGAGGTCAGGCGTCGGACGGCCACCCCAATAGGAACAGCAGAAGGGCTTTTGCAGCCAAACGTTCGACCAATAGCCGTCATCCGGCTCGCGTTTCACTTCGATGTTCAAACCAGCAGGCCGCGCGCTTTCAGCGAAGAGCACGGAGGCATCCACCGCCCCGTTGAACGCCGCATCTGAGGTCGAGAGTGTCACGTCGAGGCTTTCCAGCCCCGCCTGTTTCAGATGGTACTTCGCCCGCTCCGGATCATAGGTGATCTGTTCCAGATCGTCGTTGTAATAGGGCATGGAGCGCGAGATCGGTTGGTCATTGCCCACGGTGCCATAGCCGCGCAGAACCTTTTCGATCATGTCTTCGCGGTTGATGCCGTATTTCAGCGCCATGCGCACGTTCAGATCATCGAAGGGCGCCGTGTTGGTCTGCATCGGCATGATGTAATGCAGCGTGCCGTCCTGGGTGTGGATCTTCACGTTGGGCGCGCGGCCCAGAAGGTTGATGGTTTTGAGGTCGGGCCGGTCGATCAGATCGACCTCACCGGTCATCAGCGCGTTCATCCGGGCCGCCGGATCGCCGACTTTCAGGATCACGACCTTGTCGAAATGCGCGCGGCCTTCTTTCCAGTAGTCATCGCGGCGCGAGAGTTCGACCCGCACGCCCGGCTCGAAGACATCGATCACATAGCCGCCGGTGCCGATGCGGCTGTTGGGGTCAATCGTGCCATCGCCGGTGTCTTGGCGAATGCCGAGGTGGTAATCATTGAAGATGAACGGGAAATCCGCGTTGCCCGCGGCCAGTTCAAAGATCACGACCTTATCGCCATCGGCGCGGATATCGGTGATCTGCTCAAGCAGCGGTTTGATACCGGATTTGGACTCGGGCCCCATGTGGTGACGGATCGAAGCGATCACGTCATTCGCCGTGGCCGTCTTGCCGTCCGAGAATTGCGCATTGTCGCGCAGGCGGAAGGTCCATGTGGCCGCATCGCTGCTGGCCTCAAAGCTCTCGGCAAGGTCGGGCTGGGCGGTGCCGTCGGGGGCGATCTCGGTCAATGTGTTAAAGACCGCATAGCCGCTGGCGAACATAAAGTCGTTGTTGAAGGTCGCCGGATCAAGGCTGTCGGAAGTGGAGCCTTGGGTGAAGCCCACCCGCAGGGTGCCGCCCTTTTTAGGTTGCGCCTGTGCCCGCGCCCCGTGTGGCAGGATCAGCCCTGCCCCCACGGCGGCGGCGGTCCCGGCTAGAAAGCTGCGACGGCTCGGGCCGTTTTGACGGTTTGTGAAATTGGTCATTGTATCCCCCTTTGTTTGTTTTCTTGCTCGAACGCTCTGACAAAGCGCTCGGCGTCTTGCTGCGGTGCCGCGTCATTGGCCGCCGCCCTCGCACTGGCATGGGCGCTTTGCCCTGCCGCAGGCGCGGTCGAAACACGCGGCCAAAGGATGGCGCGCGCCCCTCTGCGCTGCGATCCGTCGCGGCATTTCGCCCGCCGCAACGATCTTGGCCATAGGCATAGCCGGTTCCGACGCCGGGGTATAGATACCCCGGTCGCCTGTCGCGAAGTTACGTTACGGCTAGTGATGTTTTACGGGAAGATCAAGATGTTAAGGGGTGGCGGGTGAAAGACCTCCCCCGCCGCCCCCTCCTGCGACCGCTACAAACCGGCGGTCAGTCGGGGCTACAAACCGCCTTAGAAATCCCTTAGCTTTGGCCGCCCGTTGACCGAAACATTGTCGATATCCTCAAGCTTAAAGCCGCGCACCAAGGACGGTATCATCATACAGACCAGCACGAAGATCGGCAGCCCCACCACGGTGATCACCTGCTGCAAGGCGGTGAGCCCAGTGTCGCCCGTCAGCAAGATCAGCATCGCCGCCACCAACCCTTCGGCAAGGCCCCAGAAAACCCGCTGGCGCACGGGGCCGGGTTTGGCATGGCCGGTGCAGAGCATATCGACGACCAGTGAAGCGGAGTCCGAGGAGGTGGCAAAGAAGATCGCGACGATGATGATCGCCACGCCTTGGACGAAGAGCGTGAATGGGAAATGCTCAAGAAAGACGAAAAGCGCGAGGGGGATGCTCTCTGCCACTGCCCGGCTGATCTCGCCCGCCTGCTCGCCCATCGCTTCCCGCGCTGCCGTGCCGATGCCGTCAAAGCCGATGGCCTGCCAGCCGAAGATCGAGAACCAGATCAGCGTGAAGGCCGTGGGCGCAAGCAGGACACCAAAGACAAATTCCCGAATGGTCCTGCCGCGCGAAATCCGCGCCACGAACAGCCCGATGAAAGGCGACCAGGTCACGGTCCACGCCCAGTAAAAGACGGTCCAATCGCCTTGCCAGCCCCAATCCCCGTTCGAGGGGTTCCGATTGGCCAGCATATCATTCCAAAAGGCCAGCCGCGGCAGGTTTTGCAGATAAAGCCCCGCGGTTTCGACGATGCCGCGCAAAAGAAACAGGGTCGATCCGGTCACCAGCACAAAGAGCATCAACAGAACCGCCATGCCGATGTTGATGTTCGACAAGAGCTTCACCCCGCTGTCGAGCCCCGCCACGATTGAGCCGACAGCGACCATGGTCAGCACGGCGAGGATCATGATCTTCAGAAAGGTCGAAGCATCCCAGCCAAAAAGCTCGGACAGCCCCGCCGCGATCTGTGAAGAGCCGAGACCGAGGGACACCGCCACGCCGAAGATCGTGCCCAAGATGGCCACGATATCAATGGCTTTGCCCACCGGCCCGTGAATACCCTCACGCAGCAGGGGATAGAAAACCGAGCTGACGCGCACCGGCAGATCATAGCGGTTGATGAAATAGGCGAAGGCCAGACCGGGCAGCGTGAAAATCGCCCAGGTGTGCAGCCCAAGGTGATAAATCGCGATTGAAATCGCATCTTTCGCCGCCTGTTCCGAATAGGGTTCCACCCCCGGCAGGGGCGGTTTTTGGAAATGGCTGATCGGCTCGGCCACGCCCCAGAACATGAGAACGGTGCCGATGCCCCCGGCGAACAGCATGGTGAACCATGACAGGTTCGAATACTCGGGCTCGGACCCCTTCGGCCCCAATCGGATATGACCGTGGCGGGAGGCTGCGGCCCAGATCAGAAAGCCCAGCCAGACGTTCACGCCAAGGATAAAGAACCAACCCAGATTGGTCACGACCCACGCCCGACCGAGGGCAAAGACCTCTCCAATCGGTTCGGGGACAATGACCAAGAGCAGGACGAATAGCGCAGTCAGCCCGGCTGAAATGAAAAAGATGACCGGGTCCGTTTTCAGGCCAAGACGCCGTGCGATATTTTCCACCTGATTTTCCTTTGTTGTTGTTTTCATTGGTCGACTTCTTCAGGGCACCGCCGGGGCCTCGCTGTTCGGCGGTCCCTCATCCCTGCGGCGGATCTCCATATTCCCGCGCAGACGCGGCAGGGCTTGGGGATGCTCTTTTTGCAGCCAGTCGATCATCTTCTCGCGGATTTCACAGCGCAGATCCCATGCCTGTGGTGAGGTCCGTGCGCTGACAAGACCGCGCACGGCGATACTGTCTTTCTCCGTCTCGGAAACCTGAAGATTGACCACCTGCCCGTCCCATAGAGGCGAGGCTTTGGCCAGTTCCTCAAGCTTCGCGCGCATTTCGCCAATCGGCACCGTGTAATCAAGATACCAAAACACCGTGCCGATGATCGACGCGCTTTCGCGGGTCCAATTCTGAAACGGCTTTTCGATGAAATAAGACAGCGGCACCACCATGCGCCGCCAATCCCACAGACGCACGACGACATAGGTCGCGAAAATCTCTTCGACCCAGCCCCATTCGTCTTCGACAATCACCACATCTTCGAGCCTGATGGGCTGGGTGATGGCGATCTGAAGCCCCGCGATCAGATTGGTCAACACCGGGCGGGCCGCCAGCCCGACGACCAACCCCGCCGCCCCGGCCGAGGCGAAAAGCCCGGCCCCGTATTTCTGCACGCTCTCAAAGGTCAGCAAGACTCCAGCGGCGGTGAAAATCCCCAAGATGATGGTCACGGTCCGGCGCAGCACGCGCGCTTGGGTCACGAACTTGCGGGCCGAAAGATTGTCTTCGACATCCAACCGATGCCGCCGCACGGCGCGTTCGGCGAAATGATTGGTCAGCAGGATCAGCGTCCAGCCCACGAGGATGATCAGCAAGACCAGAAACAGATGCGCCGCCCCGTCCTGCCAGCCGTAGAGCCGGACATTGGGCAGAACCCAAGCAAGTGCTGCGACCACGGCGGCAAGGCGCAGCGGCCTGCGCGCCCGGCGCAGCAAGGACCGCCCGGTGATGTTCTTTTCCGAGATCACGCGGTCGAGAATACGGTATCCGATCCAATGCACCGCCAGCCCCGCCGCGCAGGCCAGAAGCACGGCAAGCAGGGGGCTGACGAAATCGGGCGCGGCCTCAAGCTGCGTCGCAATACCTGTCGCTATGCGGTCCAGCGTCTCCATCGCTTAGGCCCACCAAACCACCATCGCCAGCGTGGCCACAACAAGCAGCCCGGCCCAGAGGGTGCGATCCTGCCACAGCGGTTTCTCCCATTGAGTAAAGATCTCCTTGGCTTCTTCCCCCTGCCAGACAAGGTCTTCGATATTCTCTTTTTCCTTCGGCGAGGTGGCGTAGGAAATACCGAAATGCAGGATGATCCCGATGGTCATCATGATCGACGACATCACCGTATAGTGGATTTCCGGCAGCCCCATATAGGCCCAGTAATTCGTCACCTCTTTCAGCACGAAAAGCGGAATGCCGATGATGAGGCCAAACATGATCGTCCAAAACGCGCCGTTGCCGTTCAACCGTTTGAACATCAGGCCGAGGATATAGACCACCACGATGGTCGGCACGATATAGGACAGCGAGGATTGGAAATAGCTGAACAGGCTTTCAAACCCGGCAATCATCGGGGCATAGATCGCACCAAAGACCATGACACCCGCAGTGACCAGTTTGCCCATCCAGACCTGACGCTCTTCGCTCACGTTGAACATCGGCTCGGCAAAGTCCTTTACCACCAAGGTCGAGGCAGAGTTCAAGGCGGAGTCGAGCGAGGACATGATCGCCGCGATCAGTGCCGCCATAATTAGGCCGCGCACGCCAATCGGCATCAGCTCAAACGCCAGCGTGGGGAAAGCAAGGTCAGGCGTTTCAAGATCGGGGTAGAGCTTGAGCGCAATCACCCCCGGCAGCACCATCAAAAAGATGTTCGGCAGTTTCAGGAAACCGGCGAAGATCGCCCCGATCTGCCCTTCTTTCAGGTCCTTCGCGCCCAGCGTCCGCTGCACGACGAACTGGTTGATCGTCCAATAGTAAAAGCCGAGCAGGATAACGCCCAAAAGCCCCGTCCACGGCAAGAAATCATCGTCCGCGGGCAGGATCATATGGGTCATGTCCTCGGGCGTGCCGGTAAACAGCTCCTCCCAGCCGCCGATCTCATCAAGGCCGATCCAGAACAGGGCGGCGGCCCCGATGATGAGCAAGATCGCCTGCACCGTATCGGTCACGACCACTGCCGATAGACCGCCCAGAATGGTGTAGATGCCCGCCACCAAAGCCAGCACGGCGACGGCGGCCCAAAGATTGAGATAGCCGGTGACGTTCGAAATTACCAAGCCGCCAGCATAGAGCGCCCCGGCCGTATCGATGAACATGATGGCAAGGATGGTGAAAAGCGAAAACGCCCGGCGCGAACGGACGTCATAGCGTTCTTCCAGAAAGCCCGGCACGGTCGAGATTTTCGCCCGCAGGTAGGACGGCAGAATGAAGATCGCGAATAGGATCAAGACCAGCGCGGCGGTCCATTCATAGTTGAAAATGACGACGCCATTCGCATAGGCCCCGCCCATCAGCCCCACAAAACTGGAGCCGGACATGTTGGAGGCGAAAAGCGAGAAACCAATCAGATACCAAGGCAGCGACCGACCGGCGAGGAAGTAATCCTCGGACCCGCCGGATTGTTTGCGCGAAACGTAAATGCCATGGGCGACGACACCGATAAAATAAGCCACCACAATCGCATAGTCGATCAGGTGTAGATCAAATTTCGCGCTCTCCATCATGCTCTCCTAAAATATTCTTTGCGCCTAATTCCGAGGTTGGCCCGCGCGGCCAGTGGCTCAGTTATCCTCTTTCCAAGGCTCCATTTCCTGCAATTCCTTCTCGGTCGCCGAGACATAGGCCCGCAGATCGTCTCCGCCCAAACGGCGCAATTCGATCATATCCAGCGGCACGGCGACCTGCGTTTCGCCCAAGCCGAGGAAGCCGCCGATGTCGAGGATCACCATCTTGATCTGGCCGTCCTCGCTAAAAGTGACCTGTGAAATCTCACCAATCCAATTGTCGTTCTGGCCAAAGGCCGCGAGCCCGAGGAATTCTTCGGAATCCAGATCGCTCAATTTAACGATCTCGATCTTTTCGCCGCCCTCGCGCATATCGGCGGCGCGCAGACGCACGTCGTCTTCGTTGTATTCCGGGGCGGATTTCAAGTCTTCTTTCTGCCCGGTATAGAGCAGGAAGAACTCGTTCTCTTCGTCCGCATCCGGCAGGAAACGCAGATCATCAAGGGACAGCACCCGCGTGGCCCCCTTGCCGAGAAACCCGCCTGCATCGACGATGATGCCGCGTAGTGTCCCATCGCGGCTGATGACGACTTCGGACACCTGTCCGGCCATGGTCCAGCCCTCCATGGGCTCTTTCAATTCTTCGAGGTCGATCTCGGCAAGCGGCTCATCCTTTGCGGGCAAGAACAGCTTGTGACCATTCAGGCTCGACAAGGCGATCATCGTGTCTTGGGGAATGAATTGCGGTGTCTCAGTCTCGGATCGCAGTGTCGTGGCGGCGAGGCTGCCAATCAGCGTAATTGCTAAAAGCGGCGCGTTTCTCATGATTATCTCCTGCTGAAAATTCGGGCGGGCAAGGCCGGTAGCATCATGGGGATAACGGGATTTTGATGAGATAGTTCCCTTGTTACGTGAATTTAGAGAACCTGCACCGCAAGCGAGCCTGCGTAGATCACCAGAAGGCCGATACTCTCCCAACCAATCCCTTTGCGCTGCCGGAAGATCAGGCCAAGGATCAGAACCGCCGTCATCATCATCGCCACGGTGAGCCAAAACAGGTCATCCGCCGTGATAGCATGATAGAGCGATCCGTCGCGATAGCCGATGTCCGACAGGGTGAGGAACAGCGTGTCGAAAGTATTGCCACCGATGATCCCGCCCACTGCCAATTGCAGCGCCCCGCGCCGCACCGCGACGAGGGTGGTCACAAGCTCGGGCAGAGAGGTGAGCACCGCCGTCATCGTGGCCCCCACCACGGTATCCGACAGATCGAACCGGTCCGAGATTTCCGCCGCGATCCGTGCCACGGCGAAGCCGGAAAGACCCATCAGCACCAGCAAGATCAGAAAGGGCACCACCAATGCGCACACGGGTTTCTCGGCCTCTTCGTCATCCTCCGGCTCATCCGCGCGGGTGTCCGAGGTGGATACCGGATGCCACATCGGCTCTTCCCGCAGCCTGGCGGTGGCCCGCATGCCATAGGCGTAGAGCGCGAACAGCGCGACACTGGCGGGATGGACACCCCAGAACGCCACCTCCGGCGCGGTGAAGGCCATCAGCGGCACCGTCAGCAAAAGCAGCAGCAGCCCCGCTTGAAAGACATTGGCCAGATCAGCCGCCGCATGTTCGAGGTTGGCCCGCCGATAGATCATGTCCGCCAAGGCCAGAAAGGCCGTCTGCGCCGCGATGCCCCCGATGCCGTTCGAAAAGGCCAATGAGGCCCGGCCGTCCAGCGCCGAGGTCAGCGAGACGACCGTGCCAGACATGGAAGTGGCCGCGCCGAGCAGGGCCGCGCCAACCAGCGCCTCCCCCCAGCCGGTCCGGTCCGCGATCTGGTCGCTGAGCCCCGTCATACGGTAGCCGGTCACGAGAATGATAAGCCCGGCGAGACCGCCAAGAGCGAAGAGGATCGGGGTGGAAAGGCTTGCAAACATGCCCGGTCAACGCGCGAGGGGGCGATCCGTTCGCGCGAATTAGTGAAAATGTTCACAAAGTTCCGGAACCCCACGGGAAGTTTACCGTTATTGTGATGCAGACCTATTCTTCAAGCGGAGCCGCAATTTATGGCAAAGCTCTTTTCACGGCGAGCTATTTTAGCCCAAATCGCACTTGGTACAGGTGCAGCGACAGTCGGATTGCCGGTGCAACACGCCTTCGCCGCCCGCGATGACCGGCCTTGGGCGTTTTTTACGAATGACGAAGCGCAGTGGATGGCTGCCGTGGTCGACGTGTTCATTCCGCAGGATGAGTTCCCCTCAGCCTCGCAAGCTGGCGTCGTCGACTTTATCGATTACCAGATGGCCACGGCCTATGGCGCGGGGAAAGGGCTCTACCTTGAGCCGCCTTTTCCCGATGGGGCTGTGGCCGAACAGGGATATCAGCTTGAGTTCACACCGGCCCAACTCCTCCGCCAGGGGATAGAACAGGCGCGCCAATTGGGGGATTTTGCCACGATGGATGCCACTGCCCGCGCCGATCATGTCGAAGAACTATCGAACCGAGACGATTTTATCAGCACTCTGATCGCCGAATTGTGGAAGCTGACGCGGCAGGGTTATTTCGCCGATCCGATCTATCTGGGCAATCATGATTACGCCGGCTGGCGCATGGTCGGGTTTCCGGGGGCGCATGCCTATTACACTGAGCGGGTGGATGAGCACGAACGTTCGGTCACGCCGCCGCCGCGCGGCATTGCCCATGATCGTGGCGGCTCCCCCTACCCGCCCCGCGCGATTGGCGGAGGGTCTGACTGATGGCACCCAGAACGCTTCCCAAAACCGATGTTTTGATCATTGGTGGCGGCTGGACCGGTCTGACCGCCGCCTACGAATTGGCCCATGCCGGGCAGCGCTGCGTCGTGCTGGAGCGGGGCAAGCAGCGCCATACCGCCACATCTTTCGGCGCGCCCGAGGAGCATGACGAGCTTAAATACGCCCACCGTTACGAGCATATGGTCGACGTCAAGAAAGAGACGCTGACCTTTCGCAATAACCGTGACCAGCAGGCACTGCCGATGCGGCGGCTGGGGTCGTTCCTGCCCGGATCGGGTCTTGGCGGCGCGGGCATCCATTGGAACGGCCAGCTATGGCGGCCCCTGCCCTCTGATCTTGAGATGCGCAGCCATTACGAAGAGCGCTACGGCAAGGATTTCATCGGCCCCGACCTCAGCATTCAGGACTGGGGCGTCACCTATGATGAGCTTGAACCGCATCTCGACTTTTTCGAACGGATTTGCGGAGCCGCCGGGCAGGCTGGCAACCTAAACGGCGACGCACTTGCCGGGGGGAACGTCTTTGAGGGGCCGCGCAGCGCGGATTACCCCAACCCGCCAATGCGCCAGCCCATCTCCAACACGCTCTTTGGCAGGGCGGCCGAGCGGATGGGGTTGAACCCCTTCCCCATGCCTTCGGCCAATGTGACCAAAGCCTATGTGAACCCCTATGGCGCGCAGTTGCACCCCTGCACCTATTGCGGCTTTTGCGAGCGTTTCGGCTGCGGCTACTATGCCAAGGCCGACCCGATCATCTGCGTCTATGACCGGATCAAGGACCACGAAAATTTCGAGATCCGTCTGAATGCGCAGGTGCTGCGCATCGAGAAAAGCGAAGACGGCAAGACCGCCACCGGGGCGATCTATCTTGATGAGAACGGCGAAGAGGTCTTTCAGCCCGCCGATACGATCTGCATGAACGCCTATGCGCTGTGGAACGTGCATCTGATGCTCGTCTCCGGCCTTGGCAAACCCTATGACCCCGAAACCCGCACCGGCGTCGTTGGGCGCAACTACAGCTATCAAACCGTGGCCGGGGTCGATGCCTTCTTCGACGACAGCGTGAAAACCGACCCCTATATGGGCGCGGGCGCGCTCGGCGTGGTAATCGACGATTACAACGGCGACAATTTCGACCATAGCGATCTGGGCTTCGTCGGCGGCGGCTATATCGCCTGCAAACAATACCATGGCCGGCCCATCGGCTATCAGCCGGTGCCCGAAGGCACGCCGAAATGGGGCGCGGAGTGGAAACGCGCGGTGCGCGAGAACTACAATCATCACGCCGATCTTGTGGTGCATGGCTCCTCGGTCTCGACGCCCGAGAATTACCTCGACCTCGATCCGACATGGACCGATGCCTATGGCCGCCCGCTGCTGCGCATGACCTTCGATTTCCCCGAGAATGACCGCAAGATGTCAGACTATGTGATGCAGCGCGCGATGGAAGTCGCCCGCGAGATGGACAATGTGACTTCCGTCAGCGGCAGCAACAACGCGGCGATCGACAGCCACTATGACATCGTCCCCTATCAGACCACCCATAACGTCGGCGGCGCGGTGATCGGCACCGACCCCGAAACCAGCGTGGTCAACCGCTATGGCCAGATGTGGGACCATCACAACGTCTTTGTTTTCGGTGCCTGCCTGTTCCCGCAGAACCTTGGCTACAACCCCACCGGGCCGCTGATGGGCCTCGCCTATTGGACGCTTGAACACATGAAACGCGATTACCTGCCGAACCCCGGCCCCTTGATGGATGCCTAAGACAGATCGAAAGGACCGCCCTATGACATTCCGTACCGTTCTGACGACCTGTAGCGCGATTGCCGTTCTCGGCATTTCCGCCGGTTTCATCCGCGCCCAGAATTACGAGGCCGCGCCGGGCATTTCGGCAATGGAGCAGCGCTTGGAGGATGAGTTTCTGCGGTTCAACGCGACGGTGAACACCGATGTCGACGATGATGTGCTGGAGCTTGGGCGGCTGGTCGCGATGGGCGGCTCCGAGGCGGGCGACAGCGGCATGGCTTGCATCACCTGCCACGGCGGCGACGGCGCGGGCGACGGTTCGGGCGCTTTCCCACGGCTCGCGGGTCAGGCCGGGTGGTACACTTACAAGCAGCTCAAGGACTACGCCTCGGGCGACCGGCAGAACCGGGTCATGTCGGGCATCGCCAGAAAACTGACCGAAGAAGAGATGGAGGCCGTCGCTGCCTATTACGCCACCATTTCGGCCCCCTATACCCCGCCTTTGGGCGATGTGGACGGCATGACCCTGCAATGGGGCGGCCAGCTTGGCGCTGTCGGCTCGGCGGAACGTGGCGTGCCCGCTTGTGTGAATTGTCACGGACCAAGCGGCCTCGGCAACCCGCCTTCGGTGCCCTACCTTGCCGGGCAATATGCCAGCTACATGGCGCATCAATTGCAGATGTGGAAAGAGGGCAAGCGCGACAATGACGTGGACAATGTCATGTCCGCCATCGCCAAAAAGATGACCCAGAAAGACATCGACGCCGTCAGCGCCTATTACAACCGTGTCCGCCCGACGCAGCCGCTGCCGCCCGAAACCTCACCTCTGTTGGAGCCTTCAACGGCGCCGACGCAGTGAGCTGAGGCATGCGCGTCTTTACCGTCATATCGGTTCTGCTGCTGACCGGCCTCGCGATGGTCTGGTCGGCCCTGCCGCCGCAAAGCAGCCTTGCCGCCGCTGTGTCAGGCCCGATCCGGGAAGCCTCTCGGCAGGTTTCGGACTGGGCCCGGATCAACATTCGCCAAGGTCTGGTGGAAAAGACCCCGGATTACGAAGCCGCCTCGCGCCGGTTTCTGGATGCCGACCCGCAGCGCGGGGTTGCCCTGATCCGGCTTCATGGCTGCGGCGCTTGCCACCACGTACCGGGGCTGCGTGACGCCCAAGGCACCGTTGGCCCCGACCTGCATGATTTTACCCGACAATCCTATGTTGCGGGCGTTTTACCGAACCGCCCCGGCGATCTGACCCGTTGGTTGATGAACCCGCCCGCCCATAGCCCTGAGACCGCCATGCCGAACCTTGGTCTGAAACGTGACGAAGCGCGCGACATTGCCGCCTATCTTCTGGGATCGGAGGTGCGCGAATGAGCGAGACCGCACAGTCCACGCTTGGCGAATACGGCGTGCAATCCGCCCTCGCGCCAGAGGGGGTCGGCGCCACGGCGATCAACGGGCTGACCATCGGCATGACGGTCGCTTTCGGCGTGGTCTTCGTGCTGCTGCTGCTCTTCGTCTGGGGCGTTCTGGCCGGTAAGCTCGCCCCGCGCAAATGGTGGATCTGGGCGGGGGGCATTGCCCTGCCGCTCGTCTCAGTGCTGATCCTGATGGGCTTTTCCACCGTCATCCTGCAACGCATCACCTTGGAAGACCCCGAGGCGCTGGTCATCGAAGTGACCGGCAAACAATTCTGGTGGGACGTGGTCTATGACCCCGAAGGCTGGGCCATGCGCGGCGCCAATGAGATCGTCATCCCCAAAGGCCGCCCGGTGACCTTTCGCTTGAAATCCAGCGACGTGATCCATTCCTTCTGGGTGCCCAAGCTTACCGGCAAGATGGATATGATCCCGGGCCGGGTGAACAGCCTGCCGGTCATGGCGACCGAAACAGGGCGTTTCCGCGGGCAATGCGCTGAGTTTTGCGGGCTGTCGCACCCCAAAATGGCCTTTGAGGTCGTCGTGATGGAGCCCGAAGACTTCGACGCTTGGATGCAGCGCAGCAGTGGCGAGGCGCGTGACGCGGCCACCACGGAGTTGACCCGCGGGCGCGATGTCTTTGTCGAGGCGGGATGCCCCGCCTGCCATACCATCCGCGGCGTGGCTGAGACCGGAACGCTTGGGCCTGACCTGACCCGCGTGGGCGCGCGCGGCAGTCTTGGCGCGGGGATGTACCGCATGAACCAAGGCACGCTCGCGGGTTGGATCGCGGATCCGACCGCGATGAAACCGGGGGCCAAGATGCCTTCTTACAACCATCTGCCGGGGCCCGACCTGCGCGCGCTCTCGGCCTATCTGGCGAGCCTTAAATGACGGACCGTAAAGCATATGTCGTGGATCTGCCCGAGGATCAGACCTATTCCGGCAGCGCCAAGGGCGCGCCTGACAAGGGGTTCGAGCAGATTTGGGACGCCCCACCGGGCATCCGCTATCTGTCCTCGGTCAGTCACCGGGTGGTGGGCAAACGCTTCCTCGTCACCGGCTTCGTCTTTTTCCTGATCGCTGGTTTCCTCGCCCTGCTGGTGCGCACGCAGCTCATCGTGCCGGACAATACTTTCCTCGATTCCGAGACCTACAATCAGGTCTTCACGATGCATGGCACGATCATGATGTTCCTTTTCGCGATCCCCATGCTTGAGGGGTTCGCGGTGCATCTCATCCCGCTCATGGTGGGCGCGCGCGACCTTGTGTTTCCGCGGCTCGGGGCCTTTGGCTATTACTGCTACCTCTTCGGCGGCATCATCGTGCTGTCGTCCTTCGTCTTCGACGCCGCGCCCGCGGGGGGCTGGTTCATGTATGTGCCGCTCTCGACCAGCGCCTATACGCAGGACCTCTCGGCGGATTTCTGGCTTATCGGCATCACCTTCGCCGAGATCGCGAGCGTCACCGCAGCGGTCGAGATCATCGCCGCCATCCTCTGCACCCGCGCACCGGGGATGAGCCTTACCAAGATGCCGATTTTCATGTGGTATCTGCTGATCACCGCCTTCATGATCGCCGTGGGCTTTCCGCCGCTGATCATCGGCTCGATCCTTCTGGAGGCCGAGCGCCTTTTGGGTCTGCCCTTCTTCGACATCGCGCTTGGCGGCGATCCCCTGCTCTGGCAGCACCTGTTCTGGCTCTTCGGCCACCCGGAGGTCTACATCATCTTCCTGCCCGCCGCGGGCATGGTGGCGACGATGCTACCGACTTTCGTGGGCAAGCCGCTCTTCGGCTACGGGTTTGCCGTGGCGGCGGTGGTGACGATGGGTTTTCTCAGCTTCGGCCTCTGGGCGCACCACATGTTCGCCACGGGCCTGCCGGTGATGTCGCTGACGCTGTTCTCCGCCGCCTCTACGATGGTGGCGATCCCGACGGGGGTACAGATCTTCTGCTTCCTCGCCACGCTGGCGCAGGGAAAACCGCGGATGGAGGTGCCGATGCTCTTCATCCTCGGCTTCCTGTTCATCTTCGTGCTGGGCGGCCTCACCGGTGTGATGGTGGCCGCCGTGCCATTCAACCTACAGGCCCATGACAGCTACTTCGTGGTGGCGCATCTGCACTATGTGCTGATCGGCGGCTTCGTCTTCCCGATGTTCGGCGCGCTTTATTACTGGATGCCGCATTTCACCGGGCGGATGATGTCGGACACGCTGGGCCGCTGGGTCTTTTGGCTGATGTTCATCGGGTTCAACGTAACCTTCTTCATGATGCATCTCACCGGCATGCGTGGCATGCCGCGGCGGATCGCCAGCTACCCCGAGGGGCTGGGCTGGGACCGGCTCAACATGCTGTCGTCGATCGGCTCTTACATCCTCGCCGCGGGCGTGGTGCTCTTTGTCTTCGACTTCTTCTGGCACCAACGTCACGGACTGCGGGCGCGGCGCAACCCTTGGGGCGCGGGCACGCTCGAATGGCTCTATCCGCCGATCCCGCCGGGGTTCAACTTTCACGCCATTCCCTCCGTTCGCTCGCGCGAACCGCTCTGGGATCAGCCCGAGTTGCTGGACCGCCCGCCCCATAAGGTCGAAGGCGCGCTGCGCCCCACCACCGACCACCGGCGCGAGACTATGGGCAATGACCCTGTGACCGGCGCGCCGATGCAGATCGTGCGCCTGCCCCATCCGACATGGGTGCCGCTGATCACCGCCTTCGGTCTGGCGCTTGGCTTTGGCGCGACGCTGGCTTCGGCCTATTGGCTGGTGGCGGTCGGTTTCGCCATCGCGCTGGCGGGGATCACCGCGTGGATTTGGGAGCCGTCGGACAGCGGCGTGCAGCGCGACAGCGGCTTGGGCAAACTGCGCCTGCCGGTCAATATCGTCGACCCGCGCAGTCACCTGCATTTGGCGGTGGTGGGCACGATGCTGATCTCCGCCGCGCTCTTTGCCTCACTGCTCTTTGCCGGGCTTTACCTGTGGAACACCCAGCCCCATTGGGCCGAGACGACACCCGCTGCTGATCCGCTCATGGCGGGTCTGGCGGCCCTCGCCGCTCTGGGCCTGCTGCTGTTCAGTTGGGCCAGCCGCCGGGCGGCCTATGGGGCTAAGGTCAAATCGGTCATCGCCGTCGATCTGGGACTGGCCGTGGGCGCCATCGCCCTGGGCGCGCTGTTGTTCCTGTCGATCCAAGAGGTCGATCCCTATGGGTCGGCCTATGCCGCCGTGGGCTGGGCGCTTTTCGCCTTCGTCGCGGGATACCTTGCCGTGGTGCTCTACTGGTCGCTCATCAATGCGCTGCGCAAAGCCGTGGGCGCGGTCCAGCCGGGGCAGATGCTGCCCAACCTGCTCATCGCCACATTCGCCAAGGTGGTGGCCATCATGGGCGGGGTCACGGCGGCGGCCTATCTGCTGGCAGGAGGCGCGATATGAGAGGTCTGACCAAAGGCATCGCCAAACCGGCCCTGCTCTGGGCGCTGCATTTCACGCTGATCTACGCGCTGATCTCAGCCGCCTGCGCGCCGCGCGCACTGCTGGGGCAGGACCACCTGCTGATCATCGCCGTCGTGCTGACGCTTGCCATGGCGATGGTGCAAATCTTTTGGATGTGGCGGGGCGCACATAGCGGTCGGCGGTCGGACCTGAACCGGGATGAGACCGCCCTTTTGCGCGCGGGATGGTGGACCGGGCTGATCTCGCTCATCGCCACGCTGGCCAATCTAACCCCGGTGCTGATCCTGCCCGGCTGCCACGGATAGAGAGAGAGGAGACCCCTCATGCAACAGGACGCCTATACGCCATTCTGCGGCACACCGCCCCTCCCCGGAGAGCTGCTGACCCGCTGGACCCTCGACCCCTTTCTGCTAGTCGGGCTGCTGGCATTCGCGGCCCTGCTCTGGACGCGGGCCGAGCGGCGGGGCCAAGCGCTGAGCGGTGCTGCGCTGGTGGCCTTCTTGTTCATCTCCCCGCTCTGCGCGGCCTCGATGGCGCTGTTCTCGGCCCGGGTGGGGCAGCATATTCTGCTCACGCTGATTGCCGCGCCGATGATCGCGGCGGCGCTGCCGAAAGTACGGCTGCCGCTCTGGCCCCTCGCCTTGGTCTTCGCCCTGCTCTTTTGGGGATGGCACAGCTCGACGCCCTATGCGGCGACCTTGCGGTCCGACCTTGTCTATTGGGCGATGCATCTGTCGCTGACGGGCTGCGCGATTGCGCTTTTCATGGGGTTTCGCGGTGCCGGGGCGCAGGCGGCGGTGCCTGCGGTCTTTACCGCGGCACAGTTGACCGCCTTCGCGGTGACCCTCACCCTCGCCCCCACGGCGTGGCATGGTTGGCACGAGCTGACCGCCCTGCCCTATGGGCTTTCCGCCTTGGCTGACCAGCAACTCGCGGGCGCGTTGATGTGGGTCGCGGGCGGCGGGCTGTTCATGGTGCTGGTGGCGTTACAGGTGCGGCAACTGTTGCGGCAAGATACACTGGCCCAAAGCGCGGGCTGAGCGGGTCAGCCTGCCGCGAAGGCTCTGGTCAGGTCTTCCTGCCTGTCGCGCGGCAGCACCACGATCAGAACGTCGCCCTCCTGCAAAGTGACATCCCGGCCCGGCAACTGCTCTTCCCCGTCGCGGATCAGCGCGACAAGGCGGCCTTGGCCCGGCAGGTCCAACCGCGCCCCGGCCAAACGCTCGGGCACGGTGACACGGGTCAGCAGCAGATCGTCCTGTAGCAGCGGCTCTTTCATCGCGTCGTCATCGCCGGTCAGCATATCCACGATGTCTTCGGCGACTTTGGCATGGGGGTTGATCACATCGTCCAAACCCAATTCGCAACAGACCCGCAGCAGCGCATTCGAGGTGATCTGCGGGATCACCCGACCATAACCGATAGAGCGGCCAATGAGCGCCGCCAGAATGTTTATCTCGGAGGCGTTGGTTACGGCGATGCACACATCGTCTTCGTCGCGAAAGGCTTCGCGCAGCACGTCTGGGTTGCTGCCATCACCCTCTATCATGCCGCAGTCGATCCGCTCTGCCGCCTGCTCCAACAACTCGCGCGACTTGTCGATCAACACGACCTCGCGGTCGGTTTCGATCAACTCCTCCGCAATGGCGAGGCCAAAGCTCGACGCGCCGATGATGACGATACGCATGGGTAATCTCCTAACTTGGGCGGGTCCAACTGCGTGGCAGCAAAAGCGCCAGCACCGCGATGAATTCCAACCGGCCCAGCCACATGGCAAAGGCGACCGAGAGTTTCAGATCGCCGGGCATGTCGGCTCCCACCGCCCCGGTTGAGAGGCCCACGGTCGAAAGCGCTGAAATCGTGTCGAACAAGGCCGGCAACGGGGGGTAGCCATGGGCCACGAAGTGAAACCACAAGAGCCCCGCAAAGCTAAAATAGATGAGCACCAGCGCCAAAAGCGACACGACCGCTTCGGTTGAGACGGGCCGGCCACTGTGGCGCAGGGGGGCGATGGCATGTTCAGTGAGCCGGACATGCTGCACCGCATGGACCACTGCGCCGATACAGACATGCAGACGGCTGAGCTTTAGCCCCCCCGCCGTCGATCCGGCATCGCCGCCACAAAGCATCGCCAGCAACAGGATCAGCAACGCGGGACCGGCATCATAGACCGGCCCCGTGGAAAAACCCGCCGTTGTCAGCCCCGAAATCAGGTTCAGCGCATGGGCGTAGAGCGTAAGCTCACGATCTTGGGAGGTGGTCAGCACCGCGGCGAGGTAAATGACCAAGGCCAGTGCAATCGCCACCAGCACCCGCTGGACCGAGCCGAGCTTCCAAGCCTCACGGTGCCTCCCTTGGCCGACAAAGACAAAGACCAGCAGCGATATCGCGCCCAAGACGCAGGACAGGATGACCATGCCCTGCCCGAGCGGCGAATAGCTGGCCAGACTGTCGGCCCGGGGGGAAAACCCTGCGGTCGAAATCGCGGCGAGGGTCAGCACCAATGCCTCACGCCAATCGGGGATCACCACCATGGTCAGCAGCACCATCACCACCGTCAGCGCGCTATAGACAGTCAGAAGCTGCCGTGCCTGCTCTCGGGTTGAGGAAATGCGATCCCCCTGCTGGATATCGACCCGCCCCAGACGCCGCGCAGGTCGGCCCCGCGGCAGCAGCAGGGCCAGCACCGCCGTGGCGATCACCAACCCGCCGCACCACTGCATCCAACCGCGCAAGACATGGCCCGCGAAGGGCCAGCTTTCCGCCTCTTGCGCGACGGTAAGGCCGGTGGTGGTGATGCCGCTCACCGCCTCGAAAAACGCATCTATGGGGGGCATGCCAAGGGTGACGAAAGCGGGTGTGGTCAACAGCGCGGCGATGAGAAAGACCAAGGCCACGGTCATCATCGCTTCCATCCCGCGCAGATCATCGGGCAGCGGGCGCGACCGCACCGCGACATGCACCACGCCCGAGAAGACAACAGGCGCGAGCAGGACCAGCGCCAGCAGCAAATCCCCCTCGGCCAATGCCCAAGCGCCGGGTGGCAGGCACAACGCGCCAAAGATCGGCGCGTGTTTGCCGAGGGTCAGCGCAATTACACGCGGCCGCGCGACGGTCATCACGGTCGAGGATCCCGACCGGAAGAAAGAGGCCGGGCGAATTGCCATCAGCTTGGGGCCATCTGTATCCGTAGTGGTGTAGCTTTATTCCGCATCAGGCGGCGTCTGCTGGTAGTATAGGGCAACCGCGCGGATTTCCTCATCGCTAAGCGATTTTGCGATGTCTTCCATGACGTTGAGCGGCCCATTTGCCCGGTCGCCGTTCTGCCAAGCCACCAGTTGATCGGCGATATACTGCGCCGATTGCCCTGCCAAACGCGGGATCGCCGCGCCGCTTGTGTCGCTGCCACCGTGGCATTGGTTGCAGGCTGGCACGCTGTCACTGCCAGAGGCCGCAAGCGCGCCGCCCTGTTGCACCACATCGGTCGGGGCACCGTGATCGAACTTGGACAGTTTCGGCGCGACGGAGGCGTAGTAATCCGCCACGGCCAAACGCTCTTTTTCAGTCAACCGCGTGGCGATGGCCACCATGATCGGGGAAAACCGTTCACCCGCCATGAAAGCCTGAAGCTGCGCTTCGATATAGTCGGCAGGCAACCCTGCCAGACCGGGCATCTCGCCCAAGCCCGCGCCTGCGTCATCCAGCCCGTGGCAGGCCATGCATTTCATGCCGACACCGCCCTGCTGCGCGCCGCCCGAGGCGACGGTGCGGCCCAAAGCGGTATCCGGGGCACGTTCCACGCCGCCATCATCGGCATCGTCAAAGAGCGGTGGCGGAGACTGCGCCGCGGCAGCACAGGCGATGAAGGTGGTAAAGGGAACAAGAATTGAGAGTCGCATGGTCTACCCCTCTTCCAGATCGGCGAACTCGGCGCGCATACGCTTGACCTCTTCGGCGGTGACATCGCCTTCGTAGTCATTGCCCAAGTTGGTTTGGATGTAGGACACGATGGCGGCGACCTGTTCATCGTCCAGCCAATCGGCAAAGGCCGGCATGGCGCCATTGCCTTCGAGGATCAGGTTCACCGGATAGCGCTTGTGCCCCAGCCGCGGGTTGGCGGCCAAAGCGGGGTATTTCCCGGCCCCATATGCCCCCTCGCCCTCTGGCCCGTGACAGCCCGAACAGGCGCGGCGGTAAAGATCGGACCCTTCGCTATCGGTGAATTTCTCGGTGGTGGAGCCCAGATCACGCCGACCGGCATCGACCTGAGAATTGTCCTCCTGCGCAAGGCTCGGCGTGGCGAGCGCCATGAGCAGGGGAAAGATCAGATAACGCATGGTTCAACCCTCCTTCACCGCGCGGTCATGGACCTGTCGCACCGCGTCCAGCGCAGAGAGCAGAGAGCCTTCCTGCCAGCCCGGCAGATAGCTGATATGCTCCCCCGCGCAGACGAAACGGTTGTCCATGGTCGCGGCGATCTCATAATCGCGGCCCCGGTCATCCCAATCGGAATAACAGCCCAACATCCACGGCACCCGGTGCCAACTCAGCACCACACCGCTGCTGAATTCATCCCGGTACTGCGGGTGGATCCGCGCGCCCTGCTCCAACACGGTTTCCAGCCGCTCTTCGGGCGACATCGAGTTGAAGGCATAGGCATGCGGCCCATAGGCATAGCAGCCCAGCAGCACACCCGGCCCATCGGAATGCATTTCAGCCGAGGGATAGCTGATCTCGGCAATCGGCAGGTCGGTCAGGGTGATGCCGCCGTAAATCTGCTCATCCCGTTCCCAAAAGCGGCGCTTCATCTCAAGCCCGGCTTTCACCGCCTCATGGTAATGCAGCGCCCGCATGACGCGGCGCATGTCGGCAGAGACATCGACATCAAGCTGGCTGAGCACGGTGAAGGGGATGGTGCAGATACAGTAATCCGCCGTTTCAACCCCGCCCTCGCCTTCGCCATCGGCGCTGGAATACTCGACCTCGACCCCGCTTTCGGTCTGCCGGATCCGGTCAACCTTGGCGTTATAGGTGATCGTATCCTCCACCTCGCGGGCGAAGGCATGGGCGATCTCCTCCATGCCGCCCACGGGCTGGAACATCGGCGCATGGTGGCGGTAGGTCGTGTGATTGCGCATCTTTTCCCAAAAGCGGGATTTCAGCAGGTCTTCCAAGGCAATCGGCTCGGAAGGTTCAGGCGCGGCGTTGTAAAGCCCCCCGCCCGGCGCGCCATTCTCAGGATAGCCGCGGTATTCAGCGGTATCGAGACTGGCCTGATAGCTGTAATCGTTGTTTAGGATGCCAAAGGATTTCAGGGATTCCAAAAGGATCTCAGTGTCCTCTTTGGTCAGCGCGCTATCAAGCCGCCCTTTATCGACCGATTTGGCCAGCAATTCCGTGATCTGGCCCACGTAATCTGCCCAAGCATGGCCATAGCGAATTGGTTTGCCGTCGAATGCCGTTTGCGAATGGAGATAGGCGTTTTGGTTTTCCTGAACGAATACTTCAAGCGGCACGTTCAACCGGTGGCAATAGTCCAAGAGCGCCAGATGGTGATGCGGGATGCGCCACGGGCCGATGTTGATATATTGCCCTTTGGAGAATTCGACCTTTTGCTTATAGCCGCCCAATTCTTCGAATTCATCGCCGCCTTTGAGGGTCCAACAGCGGCCCCCGGCGCGCTTTTGATACTCTAGGATGCTGACTTCGTAGCCCGCGTTGCGCAGTTCCAGCGCGGCGCACATGCCCGCAAGACCCGCCCCCAGCACAACAACCTTGCGCCCCTGAGGCGCGCCGGAAAGTTCGATGGGGCCTTTGTAAGGGCTTTGCCGGGCATGCCCGAGGGAGGACATGGCGTGCAGCATGGTGGAGGAACCAGCGGCCAGACCGATCATTTTCAAAAGATCGCGCCGTGAGGGGGGCCGGACGTTGGAGGGGTGGGACATAAAGACCGCTCCTATTTCAGGTAAATTTTTTGACCAATTAACGAAAGAACGCCCGCCGTTGGTCATTGTTCCAAGAAGGTCGGAAAAATCACGATCCGCCGCGATTGAGGTTCATGGCATCAAGCATGACATTGACCTGCGCGGCGGCCTGCGGCGGCACGAGGCCGGTCGCATCCTTGCCTTCCAAAGTGTCCAAAAACGGCTCCACCCCCTCGCCCGCATCAAGTGGGGGAAGCTCTATGCTTTCGACCGGTTTCTGCTGGCCTCTGAGGCCGAGGTCCAGCACATCCGCCCGCAGACGCGCCCAACCGGCCTCGCCCACGATGTCCAACTCAAGGCGCATTTCGCTATCCGTCCAGCCCGCCTCGACCACGCCGGTGGCGGGCGGGGCCGCGAATTCGATCAGGGCCGCGCCGTGGTCATCCATCGGCCAACCAAGCGCGTTGCCCGTGACCGCATGGCCCGAGGCGATGGGGCCGACAAGCCATTGCAAAAGGTCGATGACATGCACCGCCTCATCCACGAACCCGCCATAGCAGGCGCGCGCCGGGTCGGTCATCCAGCAATCGAGGTCCAGCCAATCGGCATAGCCGCCGTCATGGGAAAAGCGTCCGCGGGCCTCTAACACCTGGCCCAATGCGCCCCGCGCGATACTCTCGCGTAGGTGGTTGAGCGCTGCGGACCTGCGCAGGAAATACCCCGTCGCCAAGACCAAGCCCTTTTCGCAGGCCAAGTCAGCGCAGCGGCGCGCCGCTTCGGCGCTGCCCGCCATCGGCTTTTCGACAAAGACCGGCAGACCGGCGTTCAGGGCGGCGGTGATGTCCTCCTCATGAAACACCGTTTCGCTGCACACAATCGCGCCGCGCACATCCAATCGGGCAAGATCAGACAAGGCCACCCGACTGGCCTTGAGCTGGCCACAAAGCGCCTCTTGGCGGGCCTCATCCCGGTCGAAAACCTGCGAGACGCGCCAGCCGCGCTGTTCGATATGCGCCAGATGGTCGGACAGATGCACATGCGCCCCGCCGAGCAGAACCAAATTCTTGTCAGTTGTCATAACTGTTTCCCCCCGCATCAATCGCCCAACAGAAAACGTGACAGCGTGATCTGAACCGCGAAAACAGTGTCACCGCCTTCGGTGTGGTTCACGTAGCTGAGCAATGACGCATCGAGCGGCGCGTTGCCCTCGTCGAGATCGTAGTTCACCCCGACCTCATAGCCCGTATAATCCAGAATATCGTCCCGCTCGACAAAGGCATAGGCATCAACGCGGTCGTTGAACGTATAGCCGCCTTCGAGCTTATAGACCCAATCGCCCCGCTCCGGCTCGACCCCCAGATCGACGGTGGCTCGCCACTCTTCGCTCAGGCTATAGTCGAATTTGCCATGCAACTCGCCGCGCACATCGCCCGTCTCATCGCGCAGAAAGCGGGTGTAATAGGCGTCATAGGCCAGTTTCTCCGTGAGATCGCCACGGTGGCCCAGCGTCAGTTCGAATTGCGCGTCATCCCTTGGGTCGTCCAGCGATAGAACGAGGGCGTGGAAATAGGCCGGGCCATAGGCGACCTCCGCAAAAGCCTCGATCTCCGCGCTTTCGGCGGCACCGGGGCCATCGTTGAGACGGTAAAAGAATTTCGGCGTGACGCCCACCTCTAGGCTCCAATCCGAGGCGGAGGTGTTCCGCTCCATCTCAGGGGCTGTGGTGGTTGTCTGATCCACCGTTTGCGCCAAGGCCCCAGCGGGGGCCAGAAGGCATATGAGCGATAGGGTTTTGTGAAACTGTGGCATCCTTTTCTGCCTTTCTATGAAATCGGTTAATATTCGCGGGGTCTAATCTGCCCCTTCTGCGTGCGTGAGATGGCGCCCGGAAAATGCCCGGGCGATACGAAAAAGCAGCGCGATTTTCTCGCGCTGCTTTGCCGTTCACTTCTCTTGCTTCACCACCTTTTGCGGGTTCTTTGGATCGAACTCCTCAGGGCGGTGCGCCGCGCCTTCGTGGTCGTCCTGCGCATTGTGGCGCTCACGATGGGGCGGGCGTTTCTCTTTGGCGTGATCTGGCTCGTTTGGCATGTCACTCTCCTTTTTTGCTATGCGGCGGCGGCCTGCATGCCGGGTTTGAGGACCACTTTGGTCCAGTCGTTCTGATCGAAGCGGAAGTTGTGATAGCCCTTGGCGGCCTGCTCCAGCGGCAGGCGGTGGCTGATCATGAAGCGGGTGTCGATCTCGCCCTCGGCGATGCGGTGCAACAGCTCCTTGGTGTAGCGCTGCACATGGGTCTGGCCGGTGCGGATTTGCAGACCTTTCTCCATCATCGCGCCCAAGGGGAACTTGTCGAGGAAGCCGCCATAGACACCGGGGACCGAGACGCGACCGCCCTTGCGGCAAGCCATGATCGCTTCACGCAGCACATGGCCTCCGTCAGCACCGACGCCGACCGCCTGTTTGACGTTGTCCATCATCGTATCGGGCGCGAAACCGTGGCTTTCCATGCCGACCGCATCAATCACCGCATCGGGGCCGTGACCGCCCGACATCTCCATCAGCGCCTCCAGCACATGGGTCTGGGTGTAGTCGATGACCTTGGCCCCCATCTGCCGCGCGAGGTTCAGCCGGTTCGGGTAGTGGTCGATCGCGATGACCTGCGCGGCCCCCATCTTGAGCGCGCTTTGCACGGCGAAAAGCCCCACCGGGCCACAGCCCCAAACGGCGACGGTGTCGCCCTCTTCGATGTCGGCGTTTTCGGCGGCCATCCAGCCGGTCGGCAGGATATCCGACAGGAATAGCACATCGTCATCGTCGAACCCTTCGGGAATGACGATCGGGCCCACGTCAGAGAAGGGCACCCGCACATATTCTGCCTGTCCGCCGGGATAGCCGCCGGTCAGATGAGAATAGCCAAACAACCCGCCGACCGCGTGGCCGAATTGCTTTTCGGTCAAATCCTGTTTGTCCGCCGGGTTGGAGTTGTCGCAGGCCGAATACTGGGTCTTTTTACAGTGAAAGCAGGAGCCGCAGGAAATGGTGAAAGGCACCACCACCCGCTGGTCTTTCTTAAGGGTGCTCTTGGGGCCGGTCTCGACCACCCGACCCATGAACTCATGGCCCAGAATATCGCCCGCCATGACGCCGGGGATCACGCCATCATAAAGGTGCAGGTCAGAGCCACAGATCGCGGTCGAGGTGACCTCGATAATGGCGTCGCGGGGGTTGACGATTTCCGGGTCGGGGACCGTATCGACCCGCACGTCGTGCTTGCCTTGCCATGTCAGTGCGCGCATGTCTCTCTCCTCACTTGTCCGATTTGCGATTGGCGGAGGTGGCGATTTCGCCGGTCTCCATCAGCATTTTGAACCGCTTCAAATTCCGCCGCCCCTGAAGCGCGGGTTCGGTCTGAAACAGCTTGGCGATCCAGCGCCCCAGCTCCCCGGCGGGCGGGTTATAGGCGATGATCGCCTCCACCTCGGTGCCCCGGTCGCCCGGCGCGTCGCGGAACGAGACTTTGCCCTCCGTATCAATCTGCGAACTGTCGAGGGCGCGCCACGCGATCTCTTCCCCCGGTTTGTCGCTGACCACCTCGGTCTCGACCCGCAGGTCTGTCCCCGCCGGGCCTGCGATCATCCAACGGAACTGACCCTTCGCGGTGTCGATTGGCTCGACCACCTTCACGTTCTCCATGAACTCTGAGAGCTTCGTGAAGTCGCGCCAGTGGCGGTAGAGCTCGTCACGCGGGCGGTCGATCGTCACCGTGCGTCCGACAACGGCATAATCCCCGAAACGCGCCTGTTTCGCACTGCGCCCGGGCGCGGAATCTGCTGGCCGATGGCTCAGCCCGTCACGATCCCGCCGCGCGGCGTAGAGCGCATAGGCAGAGGCCCCGGCAAGCGCGCCGACGCCAAGCCCCCAGAATAGCGAGCTTTGCCGCTCTGTCCGCGCGTCCCGCGCGCCTTCGGCGGCGCTGCGTTGATCGTAAGGATAAGATGTCATCAAGAAACCTCCTGTTGCTGAATATGGCAGACCGAGTGTTTCAACTGAAACGCGAGGATCGCGACAGGTGTTCCGAAGAAGTGGCTCCGAAGCGCGGCTCCGGCGGAAATCAACCGATCGCGCGCGGGGGTCGGGCTGCCCCTAACAGGAACCTTTCGGGAAACCGCCCGTTGATCCCCTGCGATCCGGCCCAAAGGAATAATGTAATGACGCCCCGCGAAACTACGCCACATGGTGCCAAAGGCGTGGACAATCCAATTGGTTTGAAAGTTTTGATCCCCCTCGCTGCCCTGTGCCTGCTCGCCGCTTGCGACGATCTGCGGTTCCCTCGGGATGTGGAAGACACCCTCGAAACCGTTCTTTCTGACCAGAAAATGACCGTGGCGGTATCGGAAAACCCACCATGGATCGTGCTGGCAGACGGCCAGCCGCCGCAGGGGGTCGAAGCCGACCTGACCCGCGCCTTCGCCGAAACCTTGGGGGTGGCCATCGAGTGGAAACACCTCGGCGCCTTCGCAGCGTTGGAGGGGTTGGAGAAGGGCGACATCGACCTCGCCATCGGGGGTTTCACCCGCAAGGACGTGACCCCGGTAAAAGGTGCCGCGCCGAGTTACCCCTATTTCGAGGAGTCCTTTGTCATCGGCAGCCGGGGGCCAGACGCCCTGCCCCATGACATCGAAGGCCAACGCGTTTTCGTACCGCCCCACCTGCCCCTCGCCGCACTGGTTGAGGAGGAAGGTGGCATTCCGGTGGATCAATGGGCGGAAGGTCTCAACCTCGCCGCCGTCCCCCATTGGCAACTTGATGGGAAAGACCTTACCGCCACCGAAACCACGCTACAGCGGGCGCAGCATGTCGTTGCCGTGCAGCAGGGCGAAAACGCTTGGCTGTTGGAGATCGAAGGCTTCCTTCGAGATGAGGCCGGAACCATCGGGGCGCGTCTGCGCGCATCCGCTCCATGACCCGCTCCATCCGCACCATGCCCGAAGCGCAGAAAAAAGCGCTGCACCGCGCGCGCTGGCTTGAGGTCATCTGGATCGCGGTCTTGGGGTCGATCGTGGCGGCGATCTATTTTGCGGTGGGCAGCAGCCAAGCGATGAAAACCGCATGGATCGAAGACCTGCTCAGCTTTGTGCCGCCCATCGCCTTTCTGGTTGGCTCGTGGATCGAAGGGTGGAAGCCCAACCGCCGTTTCCCACTGGGCTATATCCGCGTCACATCAATCGCTTATCTGATCAGCGCCGTGTCGCTCGGCGGGGTCGGGATTTTTCTTATCGTCGACTCGTCCATCGCGCTCATCAAACAGGAGCACCCCACCATCGGCAGTGTCGAGCTTTTCGGCAGCACCATTTGGTTCGGCTGGGTGATGATCGCGGCGCTGGCCTATAGCGTCGTGATGCCGGTCATTTTCGGCCATCTGAAAATGAAACCCGCCAAGATGCTCCATGACAAGACGCTCTATGCCGATGCCATGATGAACAAGGCAGATTGGATGACAGGGCTTGCCGGGATCGTGGGCATCCTTGGGATCGGGATGGGCTGGTGGTGGGCCGATGCGGTCGCGGCCATCGTGATCGCCTTGGACGTGCTGCATGACGGTTTCAAGCACACCGGCGCGGCGATCCGGGACCTCAGCGATGAGATGCCGCGCACGATAGAGGATAAAGAGTTCGACCCGCTGATCGAAGAGGTGCAAAATACTTTCAACGCGCTGCCATGGGTCCGCGAAAGCCGCCTGCGTCTGCGCGAAGAAGGGCGCTTTCTGACCGGCACGATCTATGTCGTGGCGCATGAAAACGGCGGCACGCCCGAGAGGGTCGAGGCGGCGGAGGCCGAATTGCTCGACCTGCATTGGCGCATTCACGACATCTCGATCATGCCACGGACTGAGATTGCGGAGGCGGTCACGATTGAAGGGGCGGATGACGGCACTCTGCCGCTGCGGTCCGGCGCCCGGCGGCGTCCGGTGGGGTGACCGGGGGCGCATCGCGTCCAATTTAAAACTGACCTACAGCCACGCCCCCGGATTGCGTTTGCCCCGCGCCATCGCACGCGGGGCAACATTCATCTGGCTTATCCGCCGACCAACGTGCCGCCGTTCGGGTGCAACACCTGCCCGCTCATATAAGACGAATCCTCGCAAGCGAGGAACAGCAGCGACGGGGCCACCTCATTCGGCTGACCGGGGCGGCCAAGGGGGGTGTTTTCGCCAAATTCCTCAACCTTATCCGCCGGGAAGGAGGCCGGGATCAGCGGCGTCCAGATCGGCCCCGGGGCCACGCCGTTGACCAAAATCCCCTTGGGCGCCAGCTTGCTCGCCATGGCCCGCAGGAAGGACAGGATCGCCCCTTTGGTCGATGCATAGTCAAGCAGTAGGTCCTGACCCTTATAGGCGGTGATCGAGGTGACACAGATGATCCGCGCGCCCTTTTTCAAATGCGGCAGCGTTGCCTGCGTCATCAGGATCATGCCGATGATATTGGTACGGAACGTGCGTTCGATCTGCGCTTCTTCAATGTCTTCGAGGCTTTCCTGCGCGTGCTGTTCGCCCGCATCATTGACGAGAATGTCAATCTTGCCAAAGCTCTCCATCGTGCGGCTAACGGCATCTTTGCAAAAGGCTTTCTCACCGACATCGCCCTCCAGCAACAGCGCCCGACGGCCCTCGGCTTCGACCAATCGCTTGGTCTCTTCCGCGTCGCGGCTTTCGTTGCGGTAGACGATGGCGACATCCGCCCCCTCGCGCGCATAGAGCAACGCCGTGGCGCGGCCGATCCCGCTGTCGCCCCCGGTGATCAGCGCCACCTTACCCTTGAGCCGGTCGGAACCGGGGTAGCGCGGGGTGTAATCGGGCGCGGGGTCCATCTTATGCTCCCGCCCGGGCTGGCTTTGCGGGCTGTCGAGGGCATCAAAATTCTGATCTGTCATGGTGCATTCCTATCTGTTGTGGCCCCACGCGGGCGGGGCGTTCAAAAAACTAGGGTTACAAAGGGGCAATGATCGCTTTGCCGGTCTGGTTTCAGCGCGGCAGCGGGATGAGAGAAATTTCGCGCATCACGGGTGTTGCGCGCAGGGGCCGGTCGCCTTTCCGCGTCGCCCCCCTTCCAGCGGTGGCAAGCCCCCGCCAATCACCAGCGGGCCAAGGAACCAAGCATCAGCCCCATGGTTTTTCAGGTAAGCTTAAAAAGGAGTATACCCATGCGAATGAGCGCATTGCTGATCTTCGGCGCCGGTGCCGCGAGCCTCGCCTATCTGATGAAACGCCAGTCCCGCGCCCAAAGGGCGGTGGCATATGACCGGGCGCAAGACCACGTCCGCGTCGCGGGCCCGCGCGAGATGATCGACCCGCCCCGCAGATGGAATATCGTGGATGAGGCGGTCGACGAATCCTTCCCCGCCAGCGATCCGCCCGCGACCTATTGATGGCGGGCTGCGCGTGGCCGGTTAGAATACGAAGTTCCGATTCTGAGCCACCGCGCTTTCCGTCAGGTCGCCTTGCAAGAAGATCACCCCATGTGCGCCAAGGCCGACCGCAACACCGCCCTCTCGCGCCGTGATCTCAAGATCATCGAGCCCCTTGATGCCAGAGAGCGAGAGCTGGATCACATCGACGCCGGGGGTGAAGTCGGTGATGACATCGCCCTGTGCCACTTCGCCCTCGGAAAAGCCGAAAACGTCGTCGCCGGTCCATCCCGTGACGGTGTCTGCCCCCGCCCCGCCGACGACCGTGTCATGCCCGATGCCGCCGTTTAGCTGGTCTTGCCCCTCCCTGCCGGAAAGCTGATCGTCGCCCCGGTTGCCCAGCAGATGGTCATCCCCCTGCTGGCCGACCAATAGGTCATCATCGTCGAAGCCGCGCAGAGTGTCGTCTCCGCCCCAGCCGTGGAGCGTGTCCTCCCCCGGTGCGCCGCGCAGGTCGTCGTCACCGCGCCCGCCAGTGAGGCTGTCGTCACCGCCATGGCCATTGATCACGTCGTCGCCATCCCCGCCATGCAGCGTGTCGTCCTGACCAAAGCCGCCGATCGTGTCGTTTCCATCCGTGCCGGTCAGGTCGTCCGCCGCGCCGCTGCCGTCGATCTTTTCCCCGCCCGCCGTCGGCCCGGCGTCGAAGGTGATCTCGATCACTTCGAAGGGTTTCAACCGCAGCTCGACCTGCGGGCTGTCAAAGCGGCTGTCGGTGAATTGCGCGCGCACGTCATGTTCATCGTAGAAATAGGCCTGCCCATCCACCTGAACAGAAGCCGAAGGGGTATGGCCGCCATCGCTGCGCCAATGGAACCCGTCGGAACTTTGCGCGGATTGATCCATGCCGATTTGAATGCCGGTCGCGGTCGCCCCCTCGGGCACCAATCCGGCGAAATCGACATCGAGGTTCAAAACCTCCATCGACCGGGAGGAGACATAGATCACGGTCTTGTCTTCGGACTGATAGGCTTTGATCTCGAAACTGCCATCGGCTCCCTCGAACTCGGTCGCGACCAATTCAAGCCCGGGCAGGCTCTCGCTCATCAAATCAAAGATTCCCCCCCTGACCGAGTTGGTCAGCCGCCCGTCGGGATCGAGAACCGGGCTTTCCTTGGGGCCGCCCGCAAGGTCGCTGTCGGTATTGTGCTGAACGGGCCAGAAAAAGGCGCGGTCGACCCCTGTTTCCAGCATGTTTTCAAGCTGTTCCTGAAGGGTCGAGGCGGACCTTATGCCTACCTCATCATAGTCCCGCGTGCGTATGTTCCATTCGGTGATATGCAGGTCCAAGTTGATCCATGGATGCTTCCTCCTATCAGTGATGTGACCCACATCACCTTGGCACATTGCGATGCCGTCGGGAGGGGGTATCCACCCCATCAGTTCTCAGTGACAATCAACAGGGGCGGCCCTCCATTTTTCACATAAGGGGGCCCAGAACGCAAAAATCGGGCGTTTCCGCCCGATTGACTTATTTTGCTTGCGAAATGGACATTTCAACCCGGCCAATGGCTATTTATTGGTGGTCAGAACAATAAGGCGCATTTAATCACCCACACTTACTATGCCCGCAGCTCCCGCAGGTCATGCAGCCCTCGACCATCCGCATGTCGAACTGACCGCAAGACGGGCAGGACTTGCCGCGCGGGGCGTCGAGGCCGACGACCTTCGCCTGCGGGTCGGTCTTCAGCCCCATGCCCTCGCCCGCGATGAAGCCGGTGGCGATCATGTGGCGCTCGATCACGCCGCCAATGGCCGCGAGGATCGAGGGGATGTATTTACCCTGCATCCAAGCCCCGCCGCGCGGGTCGAAGACGGCTTTCAGTTCTTCCACCACGAAGGAGACATCTCCGCCACGGCGGAACACGGCCGAGACCATGCGGGTCAGCGCCACGGTCCAGGCGAAATGCTCCATGTTCTTGGAGTTGATGAAGACCTCGAAGGGACGGCGGTGGCCGTTCAGCACGATGTCGTTGATGGTGATGTAGAGCGCGTGCTCGCTATCGGGCCATTTGACCTTGTAGGTGTTGCCCTCCAACTCGGCGGGGCGGTCCAGCGGATCGGACATATAGACAATCTCGCCGCCTTCGCTGACCTGATCGGGGCTGTCGGCAGGGGCCTTGTCGCTCTTCTCGGAAGAGACGCTCAGGACCGAACCGGTTACATCGTTGGGGCGATAGGTGGTGCAGCCTTTGCAGCCCGTGTCCCACGCCTGCATGTAGACGTCCTTGAAGGCATCAAAGGAGATGTCCTCGGGGCAGTTGATGGTCTTGGAGATCGAACTGTCGATCCACTTCTGCGCTGCGGCCTGCATCTTGACGTGATCGGCGGGCGGCAGGGTCTGGGCGTTGACGAAATAGTCGGGCAGCGGTGCATCGCCCTTCAGCTCGCGCCACATCTGCACGGCGTAGTCGACGACCTCTTCCTCGGTCCGGCTGCCGTCTTTTTGCAGCACCTTGCGGGTGTAGGCATAGGCAAAGACCGGCTCGATCCCCGAAGACACGTTGCCCGCGTAGAGGCTGATCGTGCCGGTGGGGGCGATGGAGGTCAAAAGCGCGTTGCGGATACCGTGTTCGCGGATCGCTTCGCGCACGTCATCGTCCATCTGCTGCATGGTGCCGGAGGCGAGGAATTTCTCAGCATCGAAGAGCGGGAAGGCCCCCTTCTCTTTCGCCAGGTCCACGCTTGCCAGATAGGAGGCGCGGGCGATGGCTTTGAGCCATGCCTCGGTCTGCGCCGCCGCCTCGTCAGAGCCGTAGCGCAGGCCGACCATCAACAGCGCATCGGCAAGGCCGGTGACGCCCAGACCGATGCGGCGCTTGTTCTGCGCCTCGGCAGCCTGTTCGGGCAGTGGGAAGTTCGACACATCGACCACATTGTCCATCATGCGAACGGCGGTGGCGACCAACTCGCTCATCGCGTCTTGGTCGAGATGGGCGTCGTCCTCGAAAGGCTGGGCAACCAGACGGGCAAGGTTGATCGAGCCCAGCAGGCAGGCGCCATAGGGCGGCAGCGGCTGCTCACCGCATGGGTTGGTTGCGGCGATGGTCTCGCAATAGTTCAGGTTGTTCGCGGCGTTGATACGGTCGATGAAGATCACGCCCGGCTCGGCATAATCATAGGTCGCCTGCATGATCTTGTTCCACAGATCGCGCGCCTGCACGGTTTTATAGACCTTGTCGCCAAAGACGAGGTCCCAAGACCCGTCGGCCTTCACGGCCTCCATGAAGGGGTCGGTGACCAGCACGGACATGTTGAACATGCGCAGGCGCGCGGGGTCGGACTTGGCGGCGATGAAATCCTCCACATCCGGATGGTCGCAACGCATGGTCGCCATCATGGCGCCGCGGCGGGAGCCTGCGGACATGATGGTGCGGCACATGGCGTCCCAGACATCCATGAAGGACAGCGGGCCGGAGGCATCCGCAGAGACGCCTAACACATCCGCGCCGCGCGGGCGGATGGTGGAGAAGTCATAGCCGATTCCCCCGCCCTGCTGCATGGTCAGCGCGGCCTCTTTCAGCATGTCGAAGATGCCGGACATGCTGTCGGGCACGGTGCCCATGACGAAGCAGTTGAACAGCGTCACGCGGCGCGCGGTGCCGGCGCCTGCGGTGATGCGGCCCGCGGGGAGGTATTTGAAATCCTCCAGCGCGTTGAAAAACTTGTCTTCCCAGACGTCCGCCTTCGATTCGACCTGCGCGAGGTCGCGGGCGATGCGGCGCCATGTGTCTTCGACCGTGACGTCCTTCGGGGTGCCATCGGCCCCTTTAAAACGGTATTTCATATCCCAGATTTGTTCGGCGATCGGGGCGGTAAAGCGGGACATGGGGTAACTCCTGAGGTCAGTGGCAGGGGCTCTTATTAGCTAGGCTCCGCCTGAGAGAAAACCGGAAAATTACGCTCCATCATACAAGAATTTGCATGTGATTGAAATCCAACTACCTTATATGGCGTGGATCAAAGGAATCGCTGGGGGGCGATGTGACCGGCAAAATGAACCTGATCAAGCTTTCGGTCGGCACCGAAGGCGTCGAAAGCCTCGCCAAATGGCAGGCGCGCAAGGACGTGCGCACGCATGACGGGCTGCCGCGCCATGTGACCCGCATGTGGCCCAAGCGCGAGGCCGAGATTCTCAACGGCGGCTCGATCTACTGGGTCATCAAGGGCGTGATCCAAGCCCGCCAGCGCATCGTCCGGCTGGAGGAGGTCACCCGCGCCGACGGCATCCGCCGCTGCGCCATCGTGCTCGACCCCGAGATCATCCGCACCCAGAACAGCCTACGCCGGGCCTTCCAAGGCTGGCGCTACCTCAAGCCCGAGGACGCGCCGCCCGATCTGCCCGAGGGCCGCGAGGCCGAGGCGGAACTGCCCGTGGAATTGAACCGCGCCCTGGCCGAGATCGGCGTGCTCTGAGCTTCAGTCGGCGTAGAGCGCCTCGATCTGATCCCCATAGAGTTCGTAGACCTCGGCCCGGCGCACCTTCATCGTCGCGGTCACCTCGCCGTCGTCGTGGTCAAGCTCCTTGCGCATCAGCCAGACCTTCTTGACCTGCTCGACCCGCGCCAAATCGCGGTTTTGCTTGGCCACCTCCGCGTCGATCAATTCCTGCACCTTGGGGTGCTCGGCCAGCGAGCGGAAGGTGGTATAGGCGATCCCCTGCCCCTCGGCCCAGAGCCGCACGGTGTCCATGTCGATCTGCACCAGCGCCGTCACGTAGGGCCGCTTGTCGGCCACGGCGACGACCTCCTTGATGAAGGGGCTGGCCTTGATGACATTCTCGATATGCGCGGGTGCCAAGTTCTTGCCCGCCGCGTTGATCATGATGTCCTTCTTGCGGTCGATCAGCGTGATCGAGCCATCGGGCTCTTCGCGGCCTACGTCGCCTGTATGCAGCCAGCCGTCACGGATGGTCTCGGCGGTGGCCTTGGGGTTCTTGTAATAGCCTTTGAAGATCGTCCCGCCGGCAAACAGCACTTCGCCATCCTCGGCGATCTTGGTGCGCACCCCGCTGACCGGGAAGCCGATGCGCCCGTCGCATTGCCCCCAAGACGGCTGGATCGTGCCCACGCCCGAGGTCTCGGACATGCCCCACGCCTCGCGGATGTTCACCCCGATACCGCGCATGAAGCCCAGCAGCTCGGCGCTGATCGGTGCGGCGGCTGAGATCGCGAAAGTCGTTCGGCCCAGCCCCAGATAGCTGCGGATATGGCGGTAGACCAGCGTATCCCAAAGGGCATGCGCCATGCGATCACCCGCGCTCCACTTATCGCGCCGGATCATCCCGCGCCGCTGCGCGCCTTTCAGCGCCATAAGCGTCATCGGCCCTTTGATCCGCCCGGCGGTCTGCGCCTGCACCAACACGCCCGCCTGCATCTTCTCCCAGATCCGCGGCACGCCGAAGAAGACTTGCGGTGCGACCTCCCGCAGGTCGAGCGTGATGGTCCGAAGGCTCTCGCCGAAGTTCATGACGAATTGCTGCGCCAACCCGTTGATCACCGTCACCGCCTGTTCCGCGATGTGGCACAGAGGCAGGTAGCTCAGCACATCCGTCCCGGGCGGGTAGTCGCCGAAGACATCCCGCGCCACGCCTACGCCCGCGTGGATGTTGCCATAGGAAATCTCCGCCGCCTTGGGCAGGCCGGTGGAGCCGGAGGTGAAGACCATCATGGCGGTATCGTCGGGCTCGATCCCCGCCTGCCGCGCGCGCAGGTCGTCAGCAAGATCCGCCAGCCGCGCCCGGCCCCGTTCCAAAAGCGCGTCGAAACTGATCAACCCCAGCAGATCCTCGCCCCGCGTGCCCTTGGGGTTGAAGATCACCAACTGCCGCAGCTGCGGCACCCGGTCACCCAACTCCTTGATCTTGTCGAGCTGTTCCTGATCCTCGATGAACAGCACCGTGCTGTCCGAGGCGTTGATCAGATGCTCCAGCTCCGCCGCCGGGCTGGTGGGATACATGCCCACGACCACGCCTGCCGCCGCGTTGATGCCAAACTGCGCCTGCACCCATTCGCTGCGGTTCTCACTGAGAATGCCGACATGATCGCCCGCCTCCAGCCCCAGATCGACCAGCCCCGCTGCCGTGGCCTGCATGATCTCCTGAAACCCCGTCCAGGTAATCTCGTTCCAGATGCCGAATTCCTTTTGCCGCATCGCCACGCCCTCGGGGCAGTTTTCGGCATGGTTGTGCACCATGCGCACCAGCGGCGCGAAGTCGCCCTTGAACTCGTCGAATGCCATGGCGGGCCTCCTTAGCTGAGCCAGCGTTTGCGGCGCTTGTAATGTTTCACGTCGCGGAAGGACTGCCGCGCGCCGCCCTCCTCGCCCATGCCGAGGTAGAAGGACTGAATGTCCTTGTCGCCGCGCAGCTTCTCCACATCGCCTTCCATGACGATCTGGCCGCTCTCCATGATGTAGCCGTAGTCGGCGACCGAAAACGCCACGCCCGCGTTCTGCTCCACCAGCAGGATCGCGGTGCCGTCCTCTTGGTTCAGCCGCTTGATCGTGTCGAAAATCTCAGCCACCACCTTGGGCGCCAGCCCCAGTGACGGCTCGTCCATCAGAATGAGCTCGGGCCGCGCGATCATCGCCCGGCCAAAGGCCAGCATCTGCTGCTCCCCGCCCGACAGATAGCCCGCGATCTGCCGCCGCCGCTCCTTCAGCCGCGGGAAGAAGGCATAGACCTTGTCGTAATCCGCCTTCGCCTGCCGCCGGTCCAACGCGTATGAGGCCGCGATCAGATTATCCTCCACCGTCATCTCGCTGAAGATCCGCCGCCCCTCGCGCACGTGGAACAGACCCTGCTGCACCAGACGGTCGGGCTGGATCGTCATGATCGACTGCCCCTTGAAGGAAATCCGCCCCTCGCCGACCTCTCCGTTCTCCAGCGCCAGCAGGTTGCTCGCCGCCTTCAGCGTCGTGGTCTTGCCCGCGCCATTGGTGCCAAGCAGCGTGACGATTTTACCGTCCGGCACCTCAAGCGACAGCCCGCGCAGCGCCTGCACCGTGTGGTGATAGGTCACTTCGATGTTCTCGATGGTCAGCACGCGAGGCCCTCTCTCTTTTTGGCCAAAAATACTTCGGGGGTCCGGGGGCCGCGCCCCCGAACCTGTTTCGCTTACACGGTGAACCAGTCCGATTTTGGCGTGAACAGCCCATCCTCGGGGTTATAGCCATAGACCCGGCCGGTCCCGATAGCGTTGTTCTCCATGCTCACCGGCCCGCCAAAGAAGCCGCCCGAATCCCAGTCCGAAATGCCTGAGAGCTTCTCGGCGATGTTGTCCGGTGTCAGTTCCAGCCCGGCCTCGGCGGTGTCGCGGAAGGCCTTCATGGCGATCTCCAGCCCGCACATGGTCTGGATCGCCCATGTCGACATGTAGTTCTCCAGGGGCGTGCCCGCGAACATCTGCTTGCTGAGTTCGGCATACTGCTGGTAGCGCGGCGCGTCTTCGCGGTCGTAGAAATAGCGGTAGGGCATGACGCCTTCGTAGCCAGCGAGGAAGGGCCCAGCCTCGGCGGTGATGCGGTCGGCGATGAGCTTTTCCATGCCCCAGAAGGTGCCCTTGAACTTGACCGGCAGACCGAACTGCCGCGCGCCGCCGATGAGCTGCGGCCAGACGCCGGTGACATAGCCCTGCAGAATGCAGTGATCCGCGCCCGATTGCGCCAGTTTGGTGACATGGGTCGGGATGTCGGCGCCCTCGGCCTTGGTGCTTTCCTCCAGCACGACCTCAAGGCCAAGCTCCTCGGCGGTCTTGCGGCCATGCTCGATCGGATCGCGCCCGAACTCGGTGTTGGAGAAGATGAAGGCCACCTTCTGCCCGCCCTCGTTCTTGATGTTCTGCAGCAGGATGTCGAACTGGCTCTGGTAGGTCGGGCCCGAGAGATACTGGTAGGGGTGCGTCTCGGGGTTGGCGAGTTCCGAGGCGAAGGACGTGGAGCCCATGATGCGGGCGTTCTCGCCCTTCAGCTCGGGCGCGATCAGCTTCATCGCGCCGGTGCTGTCGGCGAAATAGCCGATCATGTTCTTGCCCTCCGAGGCCAGCGCGCGCTGGTAGTTATTGAGCGCGTTCTGCGGCACGTAGCCGGAATCCTCGGTGACGAAGCGAATAGGCACACCCGCCACGCCGCCCTCGTCGTTGAAAAGTTTGGTCGCCATCGCGAAGGCGGGCGCGACGAGCTGGCCCGCGGTCGCAAACGGCCCGGTGAGCGGTAGCGAGGCCCCCAGCACGTATTCCTTGGGCTGGGCGCGCAGGATCATCGGCGTGCCGATGGCCGCCGTCGCGGCGGCCGTGGTGGCGAGGAAGGATCGGCGGTTCATGGTCATCTGTCTTCTCCCTGATGTGGCCTTCTTGGGGTTACCCGCGCGCAAACGGCCAACGGTTTGCGGCGCGCAGGATACGGTCGACGATCTGGTTGATGCCCAAGGGCTCCTTGAGCAGAAACAATACCAGCAGCACGCCAAAGGCGATCTGCTGCAAGGGCGCGCGCAACTGGCCCGCCCCCGCGCTGTCACCCGCCAACGCGCCAAAGAGCACCTTGATCAACTCTGGCACCATGACGACGATGATGACGCCGAAGACCGGCCCCATCGTGCGCCCCATGCCACCGATGATCAGCGCCGCCACGAGGTTGAGCGAAAGCGCCAGTTCGAACTGCTCAGGCAGGATGCGGGCGTAGAAATAGGCGAAAAGCGCCCCAGCGAGGCCGCAGTAAGCGGCAGACAGGGCAAAGCTCATCAGCTTGTAGCGCAGCAGCGAAATGCCGAGGATCTCGGCGGAATAATCACGGTCGCGGATCGCGATAAAGGCACGGCCCACGCGTGTGCGAATGAGGTTCTGAGCGGCCAGCAGCGAGACGAGGCCCACCACGGCGATCAACCCGAACATCTCGCGCTTGGTGTCGAGTTCCCAGCCCAGCAGGTTTGGCACGTTTGTATTGATGCCGACCATGCCGCCGGTCCAGGGGGCGAAGAGGTCTTCCTCGATCAGGAAGATCACGATGAAATTCGCCGCCAGCGTCGCCACGGCGAGGTATAGCCCCTTGACCCGCAGGCTGGGCAGGCCGACCAGCACGCCGACCGCCGCAGCCAGTGCCACGGCAAGCGGGACCGAGACGAAGGGCATCAACCCCGCCGGGATCACCCCCGCGCCGAGGTTGCCGAAGATCGTGACCGCATAGGCGCCAATGGCGACGAAGGCGCCGTGGCCGAGGGACACCAGCCCGGTGTAGCCCGTCAAGATGTTGATCCCCACAACGGCGATCAGCAGGATGCCCATCTGGCTCGCGATCAGGATCAGGTAGTCGTTACCGAACAGGGTAAAAAGCACGAGCGCGAGGATCGACCCATAGACGAAGGCCTGTTTGTAGCGGTTGTTCAGCACCCGCTCGTCGGCGGCATAGCTGGACTTCAGATTGGCGTTGATCATATCCGCTCGACCTCCTTTTGCCCCATGAGGCCGTGCGGCCGCCAGATCAGCACCACCAGCACGGTGACATAAGGCACGATTTCGGCCCAACCGCCGCCCATTTGCCATTGGGTCATAGCCTCAAGCACGCCCACGACCATCGCCGCGATCAACACGCCGACATAGCTGTCCAGCCCGCCCATAAGTACGATCGCCAAGACCGAGAAACCGAAGAGCCCGAGGCTCGGCGAAATCCCGTTACGCGTGGCGAGGATCGCACCCGCGATGGCGCCGGTGGTACTGGCCAGCACCCAAGCACGAGAGAAGACTTTGGGCACCGAGATACCCATCGAATAAGCGGTGGACTGGTCCTCAGCCGTCGCGCGGATGGCGATGCCGCCCTTGGTGAACTTCACGAAGGCGACGATGCCGCCGAACAGGAGCAGCGCCACGGCCATGTTCACGAGGTCCGTGCCAAAGAGGAAGATCATCGTGCCGAAGAGTTCAAAACGGATCGGCATATTGGGCGCGATATAGGGCACGCTTGCGGCATCCGCCGTCCAGATCAACTGCGCCGCGCCCGACAGGATCGAGATTAGACCCACCGTCACCATGATCATGGCAAAGATCGACTGCCCCATCAGCGGGCGCATCAGCACCCGCTCGATCACGCGGCCGAGGATCGCGTTGCAGACCAGCGCCCCAGCCAGCCCCAAGAGGATGCGCGGCAGGTTCGCCACCCAGTCGAGCACCGCCGCCACGGGCGAAAACATCGGCAAATCACCCCGCATCCCGACCATCCAGCCGGGCTGCCATGAGGCCAGCCAGCCGGGCGCCCAAGGCTGGCCGGGGACGATCACGGCGAAGGTGAAATAGAAATAGGCGCCGAACATGATCAGGTAGCCATGGGCGAAATTCACCACCTTGGTGGCCTTGTAGACGCTCACGATCCCCACGGCGATCAGCGCGTAGATCGCCCCGGCCATCAGCCCGTTGATCGCAAATTGCACGAACTGCCCCATCAGAGCGCCTCCCTTTCCTTAGCCTCGGAATTTTTCAAAAATTCCGGGCCGATTTCTTTCAAAGAAATCGTCATGCCGCGGCCCCCAGATAGGCTTCGATCACCGCCGGGTTGTTGGAGACCTCCTCGGGCGTGCCGCTGGCGATCTGCTGGCCGAAGTTCAGCACGACGATGCGGCTACAGATGTCCATCACCATATGCATGTCATGTTCCACCAGCAGGATCGTGGTGCCGAACTGCTCTTGCACGTCGAGGATGAACCGCGCCATGTCGGCGGTCTCCTCGCGGTTCATCCCCGCCACCGGCTCATCAAGCAGCAACACGCGCGGGCGCATCGCCAAGGCGCGGCCCAGTTCGACCCGCTTTTGCAAACCGTAAGGCAGCATCGTGATCGGGTATTTGCGGATGTGGTCGATCTCGAGAAAGTCGATCACCTGCTCTTCGATCTCGCGCCGCAGTTCCAACTCGGCCTTCTGCGCCGCCCCGAAATAGCGCAGCGCCTGCCAGACGTTGGTATTGAGCCGCGTGTGGCCGCCCAGTTTGATATTATCGAGCACGGTCATGCCGCGAAACAGCGCGATGTTTTGGAAGGTCCGCGCCAGCCCCAGCCCAGCACGCTTGTCGGGGCTGAGCGTGGTAATATCCTGCCCGTCGAAGGACACCTGCCCCCGATCCGGCTTGTAAAATCCTGAAATCGCATTGAAAAGTGAGGTTTTGCCCGCGCCGTTGGGGCCGATCACCCCGGTGATCTCTCCGGCCTTGGCTTCGAAATTCACCCCCTGCAGCGCCTTGATGCCGCCAAAGGACAGATGCAAATCCTCAACCCTCAGCAATCGCCCACTCCCATGCGGCGACGGCTGCGGCCCCCCGCAAGGGGCGCGTGACATCCGATCATCGACGGATCCTCCCTATGTCCCGACCCCTGCCCCTTTTGGCGGTGCTTGTGGTATCGGCCTGTTGACCCTTTCACCCTATCCGAAGCGCGGCATCTCGCAAGTCTTTCGATAAGACGCGCGGCAAAGCGCCCCCGCGCCGGAGCGGCTCGGAGGGTGCAATCATATGGAAGGGAAGGGAAAAACCCGCGCTCGTGACGCTACGTCAGGTCAGCTGTGCGATCAGGGTTTGCAACGCTTTCCGGCTGTGATCTTCCAGCGGCGCCAGGCGCGACCGCCAGAGCGTCGCCTGCGATTGCAGGATCAGCCCGTCGCTGAGGATCTTCAGGTGATTGGCGCGCAAAGTCTCCCCGCTGGAGGTGATGTCGGCGATGGCCTCCGCGGTCTCGTTCAGCACCGTGCCCTCGGTCGCGCCTTGGCTGTCGACCAGCGCGTAGTCCGCCACACCGTGGGTGCGCAGGAATTCCCGCACCAACCGGTGGTATTTTGTTGCAATGCGCAGGCGGAAGCCATGTTCTGCACGGAAGGCGGCGGCGGCGGCGTCGAGATCATCCAGCGTATCGACATCGACCCAAGCCTGCGGCACCGCGATGATCAGGTCGGCATGGCCAAAGTTCAATTCCTCCAGCGGCTCGACCAGTTGATCCCAAAGCGCCAGTTTTTCCTGCACCAGATCGGTGCCGGTGACGCCCAAATGGATCCGCCCTGCCGAGAGTTCGCGCGGGATTTCACCCGCCGAGAGAAGAACGAGCGAGACATCCTCGATCCCCTCGACCTTGCCCGCATACTCGCGGTCGGACCCGGTCCGTTGCAGGCTGACGCCGCGCGCGCCGAACCATTCAAAGGTCTTCTCCATCAGCCGCCCCTTGGACGGCACACCCAGTTTCAGCGTCATTGCCCGGCCTCCAGTTCCAGCATCAGGCCGGGGCGCATCACGCCGCCCACCGCCGGGATTTCATCGCCCTGCCCCAGTCGCCGGGTCAGCGCGTCATAGCGCCCGCCGGTGGCGATGCTGGGCAAATCGGGCCGTGAGGCCGCGCGGAAAGCAAAGACGAAACCGTCGTAATATTCCATCGATGACCGGCCATGGCTGGCCTCAAAGAGCAGCGCGTCGGTGTCGATCCCGCGGGCGCGCATCGCATCGGCGCGGGCCGCGACACGGGCCACAGCATCGCCGATGGCGGGCATGTCCACGGCCAGATCGCGCAGGCGGCTCAGCGCGTTCGGCAGGGTTTCCTTGACCTCCAACAGCGCTTCGAAAAGGTCGACCTGCTGCGCGGAGATCGGCGGCGTCTGCGCATCCTCGCGCAGGGCCGCGACGCGGGCTTCGATCTCGGCCCGTGAGCGCAGCCCCACCATCGGCGCGTCGCATGTCACCTCGGCCTCGGCCAGCAGCGCCTTGCGCCCGGCAGGCACCGGGCTGCGCCCAGCATAGCGGTCGAGCAGCGCGCGAAAGCGGCGCGGGCGCCAGATGTGCCGCATCAACGCCTGTTTGCGCGCGGGGGATGTGCCCAGCCCCTGCACCGCCGCCATCAGCACGCCGATATCGCCCGTCACGGGACGCACCGGCAGGCCCTGCATCGCCTCGGCAATCAGGGCGAAAACCTCGGCATCCGCCGCCGCCGGATCGGCGCGGTCGAAGACCTCAAAACCGACCTGAATGTATTCGTTGGCGCGGTTCGGGTCGTGCTCCTGACGGCGGAAAACCTCGCCTGAATAGGTGTAGCGCGCGGGCTCGGCCCCATGGGCCATATGCATCTGCACCACGGGCACGGTGAAATCGGGGCGCAGCATCTGCTCCCCGCGCAGCGCGTCCGAGGTGACATAGGCGCGCGCGCGGATATCCTCGCCATAGAGGTCCAGCAGCGTGTCCGCCGGTTGCAAGATCGGCGGCTCGACCAGAACGGCGCCCTGCCCCTCGAAAATCGCGCGCAGGGAGGCCGCGCGCGCCAGCGTTTCGGAACGTGTGGGCATCAGCTTGTCCGATCCAGAATATCGCGCACCGCCTTGATCAGATCGCCGCGTGGCACCTCATATTGGTTGGGGCGCTCTTTCCACTCGTCATGGCTGGCCTCTTGCGCCAGTTGCGCGCCCAGCACCATGTCCTTGATCTGCACCACGCCGCGGTCCTTCTCGTCACCGCCTTCGATGACGACCACGGGGCTTTGCCGCTTGTCGGCGTATTTCATCTGGTTGCCGAAGTTCTTCGGGTTGCCGAGGTAGACCTCCGCCCGGATGCCCGCCTGCCGCAGCTCGGCCACCATGGCCTGATAATCGGCCATGCGGTCGCGGTCCATCACGGTAACGACGACGGGGCCTGTCGCTTCGGCCTCAAGCCGCCCTTTGGCGGCCAGCGCGGCGAGCAGACGGTCGACACCGATGGATACGCCGGTCGCTGGCACTTCCTGCCCGGTGAAACGCTTCACCAGATCGTCATAGCGCCCGCCGCCCGCGACCGAGCCGAAGTTGCGCGCGCGGCCCTTCTCGTCTTTGATCTCGAACGTCAGTTCGGCCTCGAAGACCGGGCCGGTGTAATAGCCAAGGCCGCGCACGACCGAGGGGTCGATCTCCACCCGATCGGGGCCATAGCCACCCGCTGCCAACAGGTCCGAGATAAGCTGCAACTCATCCACGCCCTGCACGCCGACCTCGGAGCCTGCCACCAACTCGCGCAGCCGCGCCACGGTCTCAGCCCCGGTCTCGCGCTTGGCCTGCATGAAGCCCATCACGACATCGGCCTGCGCCTCGCCCAGCCCTGCACCTTTGGTGAAATCGCCACTGTCGTCCTTGCGGCCCTCACCCAGAAGCGCGCGCACGCCCTCCGGCCCCAGCCGGTCGAGCTTGTCGATGGCGCGCAGCACGATGCCGCGCTCGGCTTCCTTGTCGTCGCCCGCAAGCCCCGCCACTTCGAGCACGCCGTTCAGCACCTTGCGGTTGTTCACCCGCACCACATAGTCGCCGCGTGCAATGCCCACTTCCTCGAGGCAATCGGCCAGCATGGCGCAGATCTCGGCATCGGCAGCGACCGAGGGCGCGCCCACGGTATCGGCGTCGCACTGGTAGAACTGCCGGAACCGCCCCGGCCCGGGCTTCTCATTGCGCCAGACCGGGCCCATGGCGTAGCGGCGGTAGGGCATCGGCAGGTCGTTGCGGTGCTGGGCATAGACCCGCGCCAAGGGTGCTGTCAGGTCATAGCGCAGCGCCAGCCAGTCACCGGGTTTGTCGCCCTCTGCATCCTCCTGCCAAGCGAACACCCCCTCGTTCGGGCGGTCCACGTCGGGCAGGAACTTGCCAAGCGCCTCGACCGTCTCCACGCCCGAGCTTTCCAGCGCGTCGAAACCATAGCGGTGATAGACGGCGGCGATCTTGTTTAGCATCTCGGCCCGATGGGTCACCTCGGTCCCGAAATAATCGCGGAACCCTTTCGGGGTTTGCGCCTTGGGACGGGGGGTTTTCTTGGGCTTTGCCATGGCAAGGATCCTCGGTGCATCAATTGGCCTCGCGTCTAGCCCAAGCCCCCCGCAAGAGCAAGTAACGCGGCATCCCGCCCCTGTCCCGCGCCGCCGGTCCGTGCTAGATCGCGCAAAAAGGATGCGCGCCATGACTGACCAAAGCCCTGATCACACCCCAGACCAAACAGCCGAGCATATCAGCCGCCTTGAAGAGCAGATCGCCCATCTGACCCGCGCGGTCGACGATATGTCAGAAATCGTCACCCGTCAGGAGGCCGAGATCGTCACCCTGAACCGCCGCGTCCATATGCTGATGCAGCGCGAAGGAGAGCGGGACGCCTCGGGCGGTGGCGCGGTGCTTTTGGGCGATGAGCGCCCCCCGCATTACTGAGCGGCAGCGCCGCGCACCCGTCAATTGGCTGATTTCATTGCCACTGCGGCGACGGCCCCGTCATGCACCAGCACTTCGGACCAGCGCGCGGTCTGGCCCAAACGCTCATAGGCGCTGACGAAAAAGGTCGTCTTGTCGAGCGTGCCGATCTGCCGCCCGCAGGGTTTGCCGCGCCCCGCCCCGCAGACGCGGGCCTTGATCGCCTCATAGGCCGCGTCGGTCTCGGCGGTGGGCAGGTTCTCTCCCCCCGGGCCGTAGTGTAGTTGCTCATAGATCGTGGGCGTGCCGAATAGCACATTGGCCGCCGTCAACTGACGCGCGCAATCATCCGCAAAGCCGGTGATGTAGAAACTGCGCGCCCCGGCGCTGCCGGGCTGCGAATCGAACAACCGGTAGCCCCGCGCCGCAGGTTCCTCGACCAGTTGCCCCAATTCGCTCAGATCCAGATCGCAGACACGGGCCACCTCGCCAAACGGCAGGACGGTGCCGAATGAAACCTCGGAGACCTGCGGGTTCGGCGCGGAAGGGGCCATGGCGCAGGCGGACAGCAGCGTCCCCATGATCAAAAGGCCGATGCGTCGTTTCATGCTCTGCTCCCCGTTGCTTGGCAGGCAGGTAGCGCAGCCACCCGCCGCCGTCCACTGGATGCGGCAGCGGGCGGCACAGAGGTCAGATTTCCTCGACCTCCATCACCCCGTCGAGCGAGCGGATCGCGCCCTTGATCTGCGGTGTCACCGGGAATTCGCGCCCCAGATCGACCTCGACCTCACCGGGCAGGCTTGGGTCCATCAGGCAGAATTGCACCGGCCCCTTGCCCGCCGCCTTGACCGCCTGCCGCGCCCCGGCAAGCACATCGGCCACCGATTGGATCGCCCCCGGCCCGTCGATGAAGACCCGCAGCCCCATGCTGCCCGCATCCGCCACCGCCGCGTCGATCGGCCCGATGCCGCGGGCCAGCAGCTTCAACTGGTCGCTTTCCATCGTGGCCTCCACGGTGATGACGACCTTGGAGCCGACCTCCAGATGATCGCGCGAGGCTTCGAGCACGTCGGAGAAGATCGTCACCTCGTAGCCGCCCGTGGGGTCCGAGAGTTGCGCAAAGGCAAAGCGGTTGCCGCGCGCCGACTTGCGTTCCTGCCGCCCGGCCACGACGCCGGCGAGCCGGGCATTCATTGCGCCCCGGGTGCTGACCTTCTCGTTCAACTCATCAAGCGTCAGGAAGGGCAGCCCGGTCTCGCGCGCCCATTTACGCTTAAGCGGCGGCATGTAGTCGTCCAGCGGATGGCCCGAGAGGTAGAAGCCGACGGCTTTGAACTCCTCGGCCAGCCGTTCGGCCGACTGCCAATCGTCGCAGGGCAGCATCCGCGGCTCGGGCAGATCGTCGCCCGCCTCTCCGAAGAGCGACACTTGGTTCGAAGCCTTCTGCTCGTGGATTGCGGCGGAGTAGTTTACCAGCCCGTCGAGCGACTGGAACACCCGCCGCCGGTTGCTGTCGAGCTGGTCGAAAGCGCCCGAGCGCACCAGCATTTCCAGCGGGCGCTTGCCGACCCGTTTGAGGTCCACCCGCCGTGCGAAATCGAAAAGCGTGGTGAAGGGCCGGTCGACACCATCGACCTTGCGCCCCTCGGTCACCAGTTTCATCGCCTCGAGCCCGACGTTTTTCAGCGCGCCCAGCGCATAGACGAGTGCGCCGTCGACCACCTTGAAGGTGGCATCCGAGCGGTTGACGCAAGGCGGCACCCAAGGCAGTTCGAGGTGCTTGCGCACCTCCTCGAAGTAGATCGCCAGCTTGTCGGTTAGGTGGATATCGCAGTTCATCACCCCGGCCATGAACTCGACCGGGTGGTTCGCTTTCAGCCATGCGGTCTGGTAGCTGACCACCGCATAGGCCGCGGCGTGCGACTTGTTGAAACCGTAGTTGGCGAATTTCTCCAGAAGGTCGAAGACCTCCGCCGCCTTCTTCTTGTCGACGCCATTGGCCATCGCGCCCTTTTCGAACTTGGGGCGTTCCTTGGCCATCTCCTCGGCGATCTTCTTACCCATGGCGCGGCGCAACAGGTCCGCACCGCCGAGCGAATAGCCCGCCATGACCTGCGCGATCTGCATCACCTGTTCTTGGTAAACGATGATGCCTTGGGTTTCTTCGAGGATGTAGTCGATGCTGGGGTGCACCGATTCCAACTCGCGCTTGCCGTTCTTGACCTCGCAATAGACCGGGATGTTCTCCATCGGGCCGGGGCGGTAAAGAGCCACAAGGGCGACGATGTCCTCGATACAGGTCGGCTTCATGCGCTTGAGCGCATCCATCATGCCGCTGGATTCCACCTGGAAGACCGCGACGGTCTTGGCGCTGGAATAAAGGTCGTAGGTCGCCTTGTCGTCGAGCGGGATGGTGGCCACGTCGTCGACATGGCCCTCGGGCGGCTCGTAGATCTGACGTCCGTCCGCCGCGATATGCAGATGCCGCCCGCCCGCCTTGATCTGGTCGAGCGCGTTCTGGATCACGGTCAGGGTCTTCAGACCCAGAAAGTCGAACTTCACCAGCCCGGCCTGTTCGACCCATTTCATGTTGAACTGCGTCGCCGGCATGTCCGAGCGCGGGTCTTGGTAGAGCGGCACCAGATGATCCAGCGGGCGGTCGCCGATCACCACCCCCGCCGCGTGGGTGGAGGCGTTGCGCAGAAGCCCCTCGACCTGCTGGCCGTAGGTCAGCAGCCGGTCAACGACCTCCTCGTTCTTGGCCTCCTCGCGCAGTCGCGGCTCATCCGCCAGCGCTTTTTCGATGGAGACGGGCTTCACCCCCTCCACCGGGATCATCTTCGACAGCCGATCGACCTGCCCGTAGGGCATCTGCAGCACCCGCCCGATGTCGCGCACCGCCGCCTTCGACAAGAGCGCACCGAAGGTGATGATCTGCCCCACCTTGTCGCGGCCGTATTTCTCCTGCACGTAGCGGATCACCTCCTCGCGGCGGTCCATGCAGAAGTCGATGTCGAAGTCGGGCATGGAGACCCGCTCGGGGTTGAGGAACCGCTCGAAGAGCAGCGAATAGCGCAAAGGATCGAGGTCGGTGATCGTGAGCGCATAGGCCACCAGAGAGCCCGCACCGGAGCCCCGCCCCGGACCGACCGGGATGTCGTTGTCCTTGGCCCATTGGATGAAGTCGGCAACGATCAGGAAGTAGCCTGGGAACCCCATGCCCTCGATGATGCCCAGCTCGAAATCGAGCCGTTTTTGGTATTCCTCCACGCTCACCGCATGGGGGATCACCGCCAGACGCGCCTGCAGGCCTTCATTGGCCATGCGGCGCAGCTCGGCGACTTCGTCGTCGGCGAACTTGGGCAGGATCGGATCGCGGCGGTAGGCCATGAAAGCGCAGCGCTTGGCGATCTCGACGGTGTTGCTCAGCGCCTCGGGCAGGTCGGCAAAGAGGGTCGCCATCTCGGCCTGCGACTTGAAGTAATGCTGCGCGGTCAGACGGCGGCGCGGCTGGCTCTGGTCGACATAGGCGCCCTCGGCGATGCAGATCAGCGCGTCATGCGCCTCGTACATGTCGGGCTTGGGGAAATAGACGTCGTTGGTCGCGACCAGCGGGATGTCCATGGCATAGGCCATCTCGACAAAGCCACGCTCCGTCAGGCGCTCGGCCTCGGGCTGGCCGCCGTCTTCCGGGTGGCGCTGCAACTCGACGTAGAGCCGGTCGCCGAAAGCCTTGTGCAGCCGCGCCATCAGCGCTTCCGCCGCCGGGCGCTGACCGCCCTGCAACAGCATCCCCACCGGCCCCGAGGGACCGCCGGTGAGACAGATGAGATCGGCGCTCAGCGCCTCGAGTTCCGCCAGCGTGACCTCCGCCGCCGCCCCGCCCTTGTCGAGATAGAGGCAGGAGTTCAGCTTCATCAGGTTCTCGTAGCCCAATTCGCTCTGGGCCAGCAGAACCACCGGCGCGGGCGGGCGCGGTTTCTCGCCCGGCTGCACCTCGACATAGGCCACGTCGACCTGACAGCCGATGATCGGCTGCACGCCCGCGCCCGACATGGCGACGGAGAACTCGAGCGCGGCGAACATGTTGTTGGTATCGGTCAGCGCCAGCGCGGGCATTTCCGCGTCACGGCACATGCCGGGCAGCTTTTTCAGCCGCAGCGCGCCTTCCAGCAGAGAATACTCGGAATGGCTGCGCAGGTGAATGAATCGGGGAGCATCTGACATGGGCGCAAACTATGCCAGCCGCCTGCCCGGCACCAGCGCCCGATGCCGCGCGCGCGCATTTTTCGCCCAAGGTATTTTTTCTTGCCAAAACGCCCCCCACCCCGCTAGCCTGACCTCTACCTCGCCCGCGCCCGGTTCTACGCCGCATCGAACCCCGCGCATGTTTACGGGCCACTTTGTACCGCGGCGGATGAGAACCAATGGACATCACTTTTCTTCTCAATGGAGAAGTCGTGTCACTCTCCAACGTGTCCCCGACCACCACCTTGCTTGACTGGCTGCGCGAAGAGCGCGGCCTGACGGGCACGAAAGAGGGCTGTAACGAGGGCGATTGCGGGGCCTGTTCGGTCATGATCAGCGATGAGAGCGGGCACCGCGCGCTCAATGGCTGTATCCTGTTCCTGCCCCAGATCAACGGCAAGGCCGTCACCACGGTCGAGGGGATGGCGGGCGCCGACGGCAGCCTGCACCCGGTGCAGGAGACCATGGTCGAACATCACGGCAGCCAATGCGGTTTCTGTACGCCGGGCTTCGTGGTCTCGATGGCCACGGCGCATCTTAACGGCGCCCGCGACCATGACGTGCAGCTTGCCGGCAACCTCTGCCGCTGCACCGGCTACGCGCCGATCATCCGCGCAGCCGAAGCCGCGGCGGACAAGCCCGTGCCTGAGCATCTGCTGGGCCTCAAATCGAAGCTCGCGCAGGACATCCCCGCCCCCGCCAAGGCCGAAGGCGCGCCCCATGTGCAGCCCGAGAGCAGTGACGAGCTGGCCGCGTGGTACCTCGACAATCCGGAAGCCACACTGATCGCCGGAGCAACGGACGTGGGTCTTTGGGTCACCAAAGGGTTCCGCGATCTTGGCGCCGTCGCCTTCCTCAACCGCTGCGCCGATCTGCGCGGCATTACCGAGGATGAGACCGGCCTGCGCATCGGGGCGATGACGACCCTGACCGAGGTGGAGGCAAAGCTCTCCCCGCTGTTTCCCAGCTTGGGCGTGATGCTGCGGCGCTACGGCTCGACGCAGGTGCGCAACGCGGCGACGCTGGGCGGCAATATCGCCAACGGCTCGCCCATCGGCGACGGCCCGCCCGCGCTCATTGCGCTTGGTGCCACGCTACACCTGCGCCGCGGCGACGTGCGCCGCGAACTGCCGCTGGAGGACTTCTTCCTCGACTACGGCAAGCAGGACCGCACGCCGGGCGAATTTGTCGAGGCGATCACCGTGCCGCGCCAGCACGACACGCTGCGCTGCTACAAGCTGTCGAAGCGTTTCGATCAGGACATCTCCGCGGTCTGCGGCTGCATCTCGATCACCGGCAATGGCTCGGAAATTCTCACCGCCCGCGTGGCCTTCGGCGGCATGGCCGCCACCCCAAAACGCGCCGCCGCCGCCGAGGCTGCGCTGATCGGCCAGACGTGGAGCGAAGACACCATCCGCAAGGCGATGGAGGCGATGACGCAAGACTTCACCCCGCTGTCGGACATGCGCGCCTCCGCCGCCTACCGGATGCAGGCGGCGCAGAACATGCTGCTGCGCTATTTCCACGACGCCAATGGCACACCCACCAACCTAGCGGAGGTCTCGGCATGAGCGTCGCAAAGCCCCTTCCCCATGACGCCGCGAAGCTGCATGTCACCGGTGCCGCGCGCTATGTCGACGACATCCCGACACCGCGCGGCACGCTGCATCTGGCCTTTGGCCTCAGCCCCGTCGCGGCGGGCGAGTTGACCGGGCTCGACCTCTCCGCCGTGCGCGAGGCTCCCGGCGTCGTCGCGGTGCTGACCGCCGATGACCTCGCGCATGACTGCGACACCTCACCCTCGAACCATGACGAGCCGCTTCTAGCGACCGATCAGGTGCATTACGCGGGCCAGCCGCTCTATCTGGTCGTGGCCACCAGCCACCTCGCCGCGCGCCGGGCGGCCCAGCTGGGCAAGCCGCAGATCACCCCGCGCGACCCGATCCTGACGGTGGAACAGGCGCTCGCGGCCAACAGCCGCTTCGAGGACGGCCCGCGCATCTACCAGAAGGGCGATGCCGAGACCGCGCTGTCGAAGGCCAGCCGCCGCCTCTCGGGTCAGATCGAGATGGGCGGGCAGGAGCATTTCTACCTCGAAGGTCAGGCCGCCATGGCGCTGCCGCAGGACAACGGCGACATGCTGGTGCATTCCTCGACCCAGCACCCGACCGAGATCCAGCACAAGGTGGCCCATGCCATCGGACGCCCGATGCATGCCGTCCGAGTTGAGACCCGGCGCATGGGCGGCGGCTTCGGCGGCAAGGAAAGCCAGGGCAACGCGCTGGCCATCGCCTGTGCTGTGGCCGCGTCTCTTACCGGCAAGCCCTGCAAGATGCGCTATGACCGCGATGACGACATGATCATCACCGGCAAGCGCCATGACTTCCGCATCGGCTATGACGTGGGCTTCGATGAGACGGGCCGTATCACCGCGATGGACGTGACCCATTACACCCGCTGTGGCTGGTCGATGGACCTCAGCCTGCCGGTCGCCGACCGCGCCATGCTGCATGCCGACAACGCCTATCACCTGAACGACATCCGCATCACCTCGCACCGCCTGCGGACCAATACCGCCAGCGCCACGGCTTTCCGCGGCTTCGGCGGCCCGCAGGGGATCGTCGGGATCGAGCGGGTGATGGACCATATCGCCCATGAGCTGGGCCGCGACCCGCTCGCCGTGCGCCGGGCCAATTACTACAGCGACAATGCCAACCGCCCGACCGAAGTCGAGAAAACCGGCACCGCGATCGACAACCGCACCCCGCCGGAGGCCGAAGCCGATCTGTCGTCCCGCGGCGCCCCGCCCGCGCCTGCCGAGGCCGAGACCCTGCCCACCGCCCCGTCGGATGTGCAGACGACGCCTTATCACCAACCGGTCACGGATTGCATCATCAACGCCGTGACCGACCGACTGGCCGAAAGCTGCGACTACGACGCGCGCCGGGCCGCGATTCAGGAGTGGAACGCGCAAAACCCGCTATTGAAACGCGGCATTGCGATCACCCCGGTCAAATTTGGCATCTCTTTCACGCTGACCCACCTCAATCAGGCGGGCGCGCTGGTGCATGTCTATCAGGATGGCTCGATCCACCTGAACCACGGCGGCACCGAGATGGGGCAAGGGCTTTTTCAAAAGGTCGCGCAGGTTGCGGCCTCGCGCTTCGGCGTCTCGCCCGAACTGGTCAAGATTACCGCCACCGACACCGCCAAGGTGCCCAACACCTCGGCCACGGCGGCTTCCTCGGGGTCGGACCTCAACGGCATGGCCGCGCAGAACGCCTGCGACACGATCCGCGACCGCATGGCCGCGCATCTCGCTGAACGCTACCAGACCACGCCCGATCAGGTACGCTTCACCGACGGCATGGTGCAGATCGGCAGCGAGGAGATCACCTTCGCCGCCGCTGCCGCCTCTGCTTATGAAAACCGGGTGAGCCTCTCGGCCACCGGCTACTACAAAACGCCCGAGATCGAATGGGACCGCATCGCCGGGCGCGGGCGGCCGTTCTACTACTTCGCCTATGGCGCGGCCTGCACCGAGGTGGTGATAGACACGCTCACTGGCGAAAACCGCATCCTGCGCACCGATATCCTGCATGACGCCGGTGCCTCGCTGAACCCCGCGCTCGACATCGGCCAGATCGAGGGCGGATACGTTCAAGGCGCAGGCTGGCTCACGACCGAGGAACTCGTCTGGGACGAGAGTGGCACCCTGCGCACCCATGCGCCCTCGACCTACAAGATCCCCGCCTGTTCGGACCGCCCGCCAGTCTTCAACGTGGCGCTCTGGGACCAGCCGAACCCGGCGCAAACGGTCTACCGCTCGAAGGCCGTGGGCGAGCCGCCCTTCATGCTGGGCATCTCGGCCTTCATGGCGCTGTCGGATGCGGTGGCGGCCTGCGGCCCGCATTACGGCGACCTGCAAGCCCCGGCCACCGCCGAGGCCGTGCTCGCCGCCGTTGGACGGGCGCGGAAATGACCGAGATCTTCGTCGAGGTCACCGCCACGCGCGGCTCGGTCCCGCGGGATGCGGGCACGGCGATGAAGGTCACGCCCAATGCAATCGCGGGCACCATCGGCGGCGGCGCGCTGGAGCATCAGGCCATCGCGCACGCCCGCCAGATGCTGGCCGAGGGCCGCTGCGAAGACAGCCAGACCCTGCCGCTCGGCCCCGGTCTGGGGCAATGCTGCGGCGGCGCAGTCAGCCTGCACTACACCACCGCGCCGCGCCCGCTGGACGCGGCCACCCCCCTGCCCCTGCCGGATGTACACAGCGACGTGCCGCTCTGGCTCTGGGGCGCGGGGCATGTGGGCCGGGCGGTGGTGGCCGCCTGCCCGCCCCGGGCCTTTGAGATCACATGGATCGACAGCGCCCGCGACCGGTTCCCCGACCAGATCCCGCCCCATGTCACCGTCACCCCGGCCGCCGACATGCCGCGGTTGGCCGCCCATGCGCCGCGCGAGGCGCATCACCTGATCTTCACCTATTCCCATGACATCGACCTCGCGCTTTGCGCCGCCTTGCTCAATCGCGGCGCCGCGAGCGTCGGGCTGATCGGCTCTGACACAAAAAAGTCACGGTTTTCCCGCCGCTTGCGTGACATGGGGTTGGATCCCTCTGGCATCACCTGTCCAATTGGCGATAAATCGCTGGGCAAGCTGCCTGCGCAAATTGCCCATGGCGCGTTGACCGCTCTCATCGCCCGGACCCAGACAAAGGTTTCCGCATGACTGATTCACTTCTCGACCTCACCGGGTTGACCAAGGCCTACCCCGGCGTCGTCGCGAACGATGACGTTTCCCTGCGGATCGCTCCGGGCGAGGTTCACGCCCTGCTGGGTGAGAACGGCGCGGGCAAATCCACTTTGGTCAAAATGATCTACGGGCTGGTCAAACCAGACGCGGGCCAGATGCTAATGCGGGGCGAGAGCTTTGCCCCCACCGACCCGCACGCCGCACGGCAGGCGGGTGTGGGCATGGTGTTTCAACATTTCTCGCTTTTCGACGCGCTCAGCGTGGCGGAAAACATCGCGCTCGGCATGGAAAACCCGCCGCGGATGCGCGAGCTTAGCCAACAGATCCGTGATGTGTCGGACACCTACGGCCTGCCGCTTGCGCCGGACCGCACCGTCGGTGACCTTTCAGCGGGGGAGCGTCAGCGGGTTGAGATCATCCGCTGCCTGCTGCAGGAGCCGAAGCTGCTGATCATGGACGAGCCGACCTCGGTCCTGACGCCGCAAGAGGTTGAAATCCTTTTCAAAACCCTGCGCAAGCTTAGCGCCGAAGGCACCGCGATCCTCTATATCTCGCACAAGCTCGAAGAAATCCGCAGCCTGTGCGACAGCGCCACGATCCTGCGCTTGGGCAAGGTCGTCGGCCATTGCACCCCGCGTGAGACTTCGGCCCGCGACATGGCCGAGATGATGGTGGGCTCTGCGCTGAAAACGCCCACCCGCGACAGCAAGGAACCGGGCGAAGTGACGCTGCGGCTGAACAACCTCTCGGCCCGGTCGGCCCATGCTTTCGGCATGCCCCTGCGCGATATTTCCGTCGAAGTGCGGCGGGGCGAGGTGCTGGGCATCGGCGGCGTCGCGGGCAATGGGCAGGACGAATTGCTCAACGCACTGTCGGGCGAAACACTGGTCGGCGCGGGGATGATCACCTTTGACGGGCGCGACATTGGCCTGCTCGGCCCCACCGCCCGCCGCGCGCTTGGCGTATTGACCGCCCCCGAGGAGCGGTTGGGCCACGCCGCCGTGCCGGACATGTCGCTGACGGAAAACGCCATGCTGACCGGTGCGACGCGTGAGGGGCTAGAGCGCGGCGGCATGCTCGACTGGGGCAAGGCGCGCAGCTTTGCCGAGAAGATCATCAAGACCTTCGACGTGCGCACCCCCGGCCCCGCCAACGCGGCCCGCTCGCTTTCAGGCGGCAACCTGCAGAAATTCGTCATCGGGCGCGAGGTGCTGCAACGGCCCGAGCTGCTGGTCGTGAACCAGCCCACATGGGGGGTTGATGCCTCAGCCGCCGCCGCGATCCGGCAGGCGCTGCTCGATCTCGCCTCGGGCGGGACCGCGGTGATCGTCATCAGCCAAGACCTTGATGAACTGATGGAGATTTCCGACAATTTTGCCGCCCTGAACGAAGGCCGCCTGTCGCCCTCTCGCCCCGCGCAGGGGCTGACCGTCGAAGAGATCGGCCTGATGATGGGCGGCGCACATGGTATGGAGGTCGCGCATGTCTAAGCCGAGCCTCACATCTTTCACTCTGACCATTGGGGGTGATCAGTGATCCGCCTTGAAAAGCGTCCGCAGCCCAGTCGGGCCCTCTCGCTGTCGACACCGATCATGGCGGTGCTGGCCACTTTCATCTTCGGCGGGCTTTTGTTCGCGGCCTTGGGCAAAGACCCGATCGAGGCGCTGCAAACGATCTTTTGGCAACCCCTGTTTGGCGATTACGCCTTTTACTACCGCCCGCAACTGCTGATCAAAGGCGCACCCTTGGTGCTGATCGCCATTGGCCTCAGCCTTGGGTTCAAAGCGGGCATTTGGAACATCGGGGCCGAGGGGCAGTATATCATGGGCGCCCTCTTTGGCGCGGGCGTGGGGCTGGCTTTCTACCCGCTTGAGGCGTGGTATATCTTTCCGCTGATGGTCCTCGCCGGGGCGCTCGGCGGTTGGCTCTGGGCGATGATCCCGGCCCTTCTCAAGGTGCGTTTCGGCACCAACGAGATTCTCGTCTCGCTGATGCTGGTCTATGTGGCGGAACAATTCCTTGCCTCCATGTCACTGGGATTGCTGAAAAATCCCGAAGGCTACGGCTTTCCCGGCTCGCGTAACCTGCAACAATACGCCTCGGCTCATAACGCCGAACTCTTCGCAGGCTCTGGCATGCACTGGGGCGTAGTCGCAGCACTGATCGCGGTGATCTTTGCCTATGTCCTGCTCGCACGGCACCGGCTTGGCTTTGCCATCCGCGTCACCGGCGAGGCGCCGCGCGCGGCGCGCTTCTCCGGCGTGAACCCGGCGCGGCTGGTGCTGTTTTGCCTCGGCACCTCTGGCCTGCTCGCCGGTCTTGCGGGCATGTTCGAGGTCGCTGGCCCCTCGGGTCAGGTCACCATCGACTTTAACGTGGGCTATGGCTTTACGGCGATCATCGTGGCCTTCCTTGGCCGGTTGCACCCGATTGGCATCCTGCTTGCCGGGGCGCTGATGGCGCTGACCTATATCGGCGGGGACATCGCGCAGTCCAACCTCGGCCTGCCCGCCGCCGCCATTCAGGTGTTCCAAGGCATGCTCCTGTTCTTCCTGCTCGCGTTGGACGTTTTCACTCATTACCGGCTGCGCTTTGGCGCGGCGGAGGCTGCCTGATGGATCTTTCCGCAATCAACCCGCTTTTGTTCGTCGCAGGCTTTCTTGTCGCCGCGACGCCGCTGATCTTCGCCGCCATCGGAGAACTGGTGGTTGAGAAATCCGGCGTGCTGAACCTCGGCGTCGAAGGCATGATGATCACCGGCGCGATCTGCGGCTTTGCCACGGCGGTCGAGACCGGATCGCCGCTTTTGGGCTTCGCCGCCGCCGCCGTGGGCGGTGCCGTGCTCAGCCTGCTCTTCGCCTTCCTGACCCAAGTGGCGCTGGCCAATCAGGTGGCCTCGGGCCTGTCGCTCACGCTCTTCGGCCTCGGCCTCTCGGCCCTGATCGGGCAAAGCTACGTCGGGATCAAGCCGCCACGTCTGGGTGACATCGACTTCGGCCCGCTGGCCGATATCCCCGTTATTGGGCCGATCCTCTTCACCCATGACATCATCCTCTACCTCGGCATCGCGCTGGTCGCCGGGGTCTGGGCGGTGCTTAAGTTCACCCGCGCGGGCCTGATCCTGCGCGCCGTGGGCGAAAGCCACGACGCGGCCCACGCGCTTGGCTACAAGGTCAAGCGCATCCGCACTGCGGCAATCCTCTTTGGCGGCGCCTGCGCAGGCTTGGGCGGGGCTTACATCAGCCTCATTCGCGTGCCGCAATGGACCGAAGGCATGACCGCCGGCATCGGCTGGATCGCCCTCGCCCTCGTCGTCTTCGCCTCATGGAAGCCGTGGCGTGCCCTCTTGGGTGCCTATCTTTTCGGCGGCATCACCCAGTTGCAACTGAACTTGCAAGGCGCGGGCGTTGCCATTCCGGTAGAGTATCTGGCAATGTCGCCGTATATCATCACCATCATCGTTCTGGTGGTGCTGTCGGCGGACAAAAGCGCCGCGCCGGCCTCGCTGGGCCGTACTTTCCACGCCTCGAACTAGGGGCATCACGTCACGCGGCATCGCCCGCACATCAAGCCCCGGCAAAGGGGCACGCAAACAGGGGAAACCTCATGAAACTAACCACCCTTATGACCAGCGCGGCCCTTGCGCTCGGCCTTGCTTCGGGCGCTGTGGCCCAAGACAAGACCAAGGTCGGCTTTGTCTTTGTCGGCCCCGTGGGCGACGGCGGCTGGACCTATGAGCATAACGAAGGCCGTTTGGCCGTCGAAGAAGAGTTCGGCGACAAGGTCGAAACCGTCTTCGTGGAAAGCGTGGCCGAGGGCCCCGATTCCGAACGTGTGATGACGCAGATGGCGCTCGACGGTGCCGATCTGATCTTCACCACCTCCTTTGGCTACATGGACCCCACCATCAACGTGGCCAAGAAATTCCCCGATGTGAAATTCGAGCACGCCACCGGCTACAAACGCGCCGACAACGTCTCGACCTATTCCGCGCGTTTCTACGAAGGCCGCGCCATTCAGGGCCACATCGCGGGCTCGATGACTGAGAGCAATATCATCGGCTACATCGGCTCCTTCCCGATCCCGGAAGTGATCCGCGGCATCAACTCTGCCTATATCCACGCCAAGAAGGTAAACCCCGACGTTCAGTTCAAAATCGTCTGGGCCTACACGTGGTTTGACCCGGCCAAGGAAGCCGACGCTGCCAAGGTGCTGATCGAACAGGGCGCCGACGTGGTGCTGCAACACACCGATTCCACCGCGCCGCAGGCCGCGGCACAGGAAGCGGGCAACGTGATCACCTTTGGCCAAGCCTCCGACATGGCGCAATATGCACCCAAGCCGCGCGTGTCCTCGATCATCGACAACTGGGCGCCCTATTACATCGACCGCGTCAAAGCGGTCATGGACGGCACATGGGAAAGCCAAGACACATGGGACGGCATCGGGCCGGGCATGGTCGGCATTGGTGAGATCACCGACGCCGTGCCCGCAGATGTGAAAGCCGAAGCGCTGGAACTGAAAGAGAAAATTGCATCGGGCGACTACCACCCCTTCACCGGTCCGATCAACAAACAGGACGGTTCCGCATGGCTGGCCGAGGGCGAGACCGCAGATGACGGCACGCTGGCGGGCATGAACTTCTATGTCGAAGGCATCGAAGGCACCATTCCTGAGTAAGCCGCACTGGCTGACCGACGACAGGGGCGCACGGGCAACCGCGCGCCCCTTTTTCGTCGCCGCCCCGGTCGGGGCCTCATGCGCGCGGTCCCCAAGCGCGCCGCCGCCTGCCCCTGCGTAAACCCATTGCGCGCGGGCAGCGCACATGCCACCAATCTGGCATGATACAGATGCTCACCAGCCTTGATGGCACCCCCGCCAGCCGCCTCGCCTTCGGCACCATGCAGTTCGGCGGGCGCGCCGATGCGGCAGCCTCCCGCGCGATGTTCGACGCCTGTATCGAGGCCGGGATCACCCATTTCGACACGGCCCATGTCTATACCGACGGGGCGTCAGAGCGGCTGTTGGGCCAGTTCGTCCAGGACCGCCGCGAAAGCCTGATCGTCGCCACCAAAGCCGCCTATACCGGCGGCGCGAGCCGGGCCAATATCCTCGCCTCTGCCGAGACATCCCGCCAGCGGATGCAGCTTGATACGCTTGATGTGCTCTACCTCCACCGCTTCGATCCCGACACCCCGCTGACCGAAAGCTTCGCCGCGCTGGCCGACCTGCAACAACAGGGCCATATCCGCCAAGTGGGCCTATCGAACTTCGCCGCATGGCAGGTCGTCAAAGCCGCCCATATCGCCGCCGACTTCGGGCTTGAGATCGCGGTGATCCAACCGATGTACAACCTCGTCAAACGTCAGGCCGAGGTCGAGATCCTGCCGATGGCCCATGACCTCGACATATTGGTCGCCCCCTACTCCCCCCTGGGTGGCGGGCTGTTGACCGGGAAATACGCCAAGGGCGGCACTGGCCGCCTGAGCGAGGATGACCGCTATGCCGCCCGCTACGGGCAAGAGGGGATGCACGGCGCCGCTGCCGGTCTTGCCGCCCTTGCACGTGATCTGGGCACCCATCCCGCAACCCTCGCCGTGGCCTGGGCAGCGGCCCATCCCACGAAGCCGACGCCGATCATCTCGGCCCGCTCCTTGGCCCAACTAGAGCCGTCGCTCGCCGCGCTGACCTACCTGATGACGCCGCAGACCTACGCCGCCATCTCGGCCCTGTCGCCGACACCGCCCCCGGCCACCGACCGGCTGGAAGAGCAGGCATGAGCCGCCTGCCCTCCAACGCCAGCGTCGCCGAAGACGCAGGCGGCGACCGCCTCTTCGCCCCTGCCGCCGCGCGCAATCTCGACGCGCTTTGCGACCTGCTAGCCACCCACGCCCCGCCCCGGGGCCGTGCGCTGGAAATCGCCAGCGGCACCGGCCAACATGTCGTGGGCTTCGCCAAATGCCTGCCGGGCCTTAGATGGCAACCCAGCGACATCGACACCGCCCGCCGCGCCAGCATCAACGCATATGCAGCCGAGGCCGCTTTGCCCAATATCGCCCCCGCCCTGCCGCTCGACGCGACCGCGCCCGGCTGGGCGGGCGACCACGGCTCCTTCGACCTGATCATGCTGGCCAATCTGCTGCATCTGATCTCGTCCTTCGCCACCCGGTGCCTGATCGATGAAGCCGCCGCAGCCCTCGCCCCCGGCGGCACGCTGATCCTCTACGGCCCGTTCAAACGCGACGGCCAAACCACCTCCCCCGGCGATACCCGCTTTGACGCCCAACTGCGCGCCGCCGACCCCGCGATCGGCTATAAAGACAATACCGAGATGGCCCGCTGGCTCAGCGATGCAGCCCTCAGCCCGATCGACGAAGTGGACATGCCCGCCAACAATCTCGCCTTCATCGCCAGAAAGCCCAGCCCATGATCCTCCGCCGCGCCCTGATCCTCTCGCTCCTCGGCCTCGCCGCCTGCGGCTCCCCCGGCAGCCCGCCCCCGGCCCCGCCCGGCGTGCTCTTCCCCGCCGCCTTCGGCGACAGCGATCCGGTGAGTTTCAATGGCCACACCCCCGCCGCCTACCCCGTGCACGGCATCGACGTGGCCCGTTTCCAAAACGATATCGACTGGAACACCGCCCGCCGCGCCGGAGTGAACTTCGCCTTCATCAAGGCCACCGAAGGCGGCGACCTCAAAGACATCAACTTCGACAGCCACTGGCAAGGCGCGGGCCAAGCCGCCGTGAAACGCGGCGCCTATCATTTCTACTATTTCTGCACCCCGCCCGAGGATCAGGCCCGCTGGTTCATCCGCAACGTGCCCAAGACAGGCGGCATGCTGCCCCCAGTGCTCGACATGGAATGGAACCCCTTCTCCCCCACCTGCGCCCATGTCCGCCCGCCCGCCGCCGACGTCCGCGATCAAATGCGCCGCTGGCTGCGCGTGGTCGAAGCGCACTACGGCCAACGCCCCGTCATCTACACCACACCGAAATTCTACCGTGAAAACGACCTCGGTAACTTCCGTGGATACGACTTCTGGCTGCGCACCACCGCCAAAACCCCGGCCGAGGCCTACCCCAGCCAAGCTTGGCGCTTCTGGCAATACAGCGCCACGGGCATCGTCCCCGGCATCGGCGGCGACGTGGACCTCAACGCCTTCTCAGGCAGCCGCGCCGAGTGGCAAAACTGGGTCGCCACCCGCGCCCTGCGCTAAACCTAAAGGGGGGAGCGCCCCTTCCCTCCTTCATCCTTTCCCAAATACCTCTGCGCCACCCCGCCGCAAAGGCGACGCGATCGGTTACCCCCCAAAACCAAACCCTTCCAACAGAAACGCCACCCTGGCCGCTTCATCCTTTCCCAAATACCTCTGCACAACGCCCCCCCAGACGCCACGCCAGCCTTCACCCCCGCGCATAATACCGCGCCACGACGAACAGCCCGCCCACCAACAAAAGCGGCAACAAGAATATCCGAAATACATGTACCCCCAGCACCGCCAAAAGCGCGCCGATCAACTCATCCGCGCGGCTCCAAAGGTTGCTGGCAAGCTGCCGATACTCCGTCAAACCCGGTTCTTCCTCACCCAAAGCCTCGCTGCCGCCAACATGCGCGGTGATCTCCTCGATCACCTCCATGTTCCGCAGATAGACCCCTTCGGTGAGCGTCCCCGCCAACGGCTCAGACACAACCAAGGCAAGCGGAAGCGCCAACCCTAGAAACCCGCCATACCATGCCAACCGCCGGGGCAGCCCGGCATGACCGCGCTTGCTCAGCGCCCAAACTGCCAGTGCGACAGACAACAGCCCCAGCCCAATCGCACTCACCGGACCAAGCGCCACGGCGATCACCCCCGTGGCCACCATGACACCGAAAACCAGCCCCGCGATCCGCTCCACCGTGTCGTCAATCGGCTCCAACACCTTTAAAGGCCGCGCCGAGCCGGAGGCGATGAAGGACAGCCCCACCTCGATCTCCTGCGCGGTGGAGAGAAAGGCGTTCAACGTGCGCAGCGTGACATAGGAGGCCGCCGCCGTGGTCGCCACATCCGCCGCATAGCCCTGCGCCGCGCTGACCACGGGATTGTCGCGCAGCAGCGCCGCCGTCAGCGCCAATACGCAAAAGAGTGCAAGCAGCCCGCGCCGGATCAACCGTCCACCCGGATGCGCTGGTTCTTCGGATCATAGGGGCTGTCTTCGACCACCTCGGCCTCCCACAATTGATCAAGCATCTTTACCTTCAGCCTCGTGCCTACCACCGCATCCTCGGGTTTGACATAGCCCATACCGATACTCTTGCCGAAGGCCACGGAGTAGCCCCCAGAGGTCAGCCGCCCGGTCCGGGTCTCGCCATTGTAAAGCACTTCACGGCCCCAAGGATCGGCATCCTCTGGCCCGTCGATCAGCACGGTCACGCATTTCGCGCGGATGCCGTGATCGACCATCGCTTGCTTCCCGTGAAACTCCTTGTTCAAATCGACAAAGCGCGGCAAATCCGCTTCCAAAGGCGTCCCATCCCGGCCCAACTCATGCCCAAAGGCGCGATAGCTCTTCTCCTGCCTCAGCCAGTTCTGCGCCCGCGCGCCGACCATCTTCATCCCATGCGGCTTGCCGGCCTTCTCCAACTGGTCGAACAGATGGTTCTGCATCTCGATCGGGTGATGCAATTCCCAGCCGAGCTCCCCGGTATAGGCCACCCGGATCGCGCGCACCGGCACCATGCCCAACTCGATGTCGCGCATGGTGAGCCACGGGAACCGCTTGTTGCCCAACACCGTCTCCGGCGCCGCATCCCGCACCAAAGCGCCCAAAACATCCCGCGACTTCGGCCCGGCAATCGCGAAAACACCCCACTGCGTGGTCACGTCATGACATTCCACGTAGCCGACCTCAGGCATCTTATCGGCAATCGCCTTGCGCAGATAATCGCTGTCATAGGCCGTCCACGCCCCCGCCGAGACAAGGTAATATTCGTCCTGCGCCAAACGCACGATGGTATATTCCGTCCGCGTTGTCCCCGCCCCGGTCAAGGCATAGGTCAGGTTGATACGCCCCACCGAAGGCAGCTTGTTGCAGGTGAACCAATCCAGAAACGCCGTTGCCCCCGGCCCGCGGACCAGATGTTTGGTAAAGGCCGTGGCATCAATCAGACCCACACCCTCACGGATGGCTTTCGCCTCTTCCACCGCATATTGCCACCAGCCCCCGCGCCGGAACGAGCGGCTGTCATGATCGCTAAACCCCTCCGGCGCGAAATAATTCGGCCGCTCCCAACCATTCACCTGCCCGAATTGCGCCCCCCGCGCCGCCTGCCGGTCATAGGCGGGCGAGGTGCGCAGCGGACGGCACGCGGGCCGCTCCTCGTCAGGATGGTGCAGGATATAAACGTGGTCGTAGGCTTCCTCATTCTTCCGCGCGGCATATTCCGTGGTCATCCAATCGCCGTAGCGTTTGGGATCGAGGCTCGCCATATCGATCTCGGCCTCGCCCTCCACCATCATCTGGGCCAGATAATAGCCCGTGCCGCCCGCCGCCGTGATCCCGAAGGAAAACCCTTCCGCCAGCCACATATTGCGCAGCCCCGGCGCTGGCCCCACCAAGGGGTTGCCATCGGGCGTATAGCAAATCGGTCCGTTGAAATCATCCTTCAGTCCGCAATCCTCGGCCGAGGGGATGCGGTGGTTCATCGCCATATATTGCTCTTCGATCCGCTCCAGATCGAGCTGAAACAGATCGGCCCGGAAGCTGTCCGGCACCCCATATTCAAACCGCGCCGGCGCGCCCTTTTCATAAACCCCAAGGATCCAGCCACCACGCTCTTCGCGCACATAGCTCTGCGCATCGGCATCGCGGATCACCGGATGCTCCCCATTGCCCGCCGCCCGGTAATCGACCAAGGCCGGATCGCGGTCCATGACGATGAACTGATGCTCCACGGGAATCGCTGGCATCTTGATGCCCAGCATCCGCGCCGTGCGCTGCGCATGGTTGCCGCTCGCGGTCACCACATGTTCCGCCGTGATGACGATCTGCTCGTCCGACGGGACAAGGTTGCCGCCCTTCTCGACCATCTTGGTGCAGGTCACTTCCCAATGCGTCCCATTCCAATGGAACCCATCCGCCTGCCACTTGCGCTCGATCGCCACACCACGCTGCCGCGCCCCCTTGGCCATCGCCATAGTCACATCGGCGGGGTTAATATAGCCATCGGTCTGGTGATAAAGCGCCCCCTTCAAATCCGATGTCTCGATCAGCGGCCACTTTGCCTTAATCTCATCGGGGGTTAACCATTGATAGGGCACACCACAGGTCTCGGCGGTAGAGGCATAGAGCATATACTCATCCATCCGCGCATCCGTCTGGGCCATGCGCAGATTGCCCACCACGGCAAAGCCCGCGTTCAACCCCGTCTCCGCCTCCAGCGTCTTATAAAACTCGACCGAATACTGATGAATATGGGTCGTCGCATAAGACATGTTGAACAAGGGCAAAAGCCCCGCCGCATGCCAAGTCGAGCCAGAGGTCAACTCGTCCCGCTCCAAGAGCATCACATCATCCCAACCGGCCTTCGCCAGATGATAGGCGATCGACGTGCCAACCGCCCCGCCCCCGACAACCAATGCTTTGACTTGCGTTTTCATCTGCCAATCCCTCTGCGCTAGGCCCACTCCCGTTGTACGCAGCAGCACCACGCCCCGCAGGCAGCAGCCGACCCAACATCGCCAAAAACCGACCTTACCCGCTCCCCCAAAGCGCCACCTCAGCCCCAGCGCGCCCCCTCACCTTCATCCTTTCTCAAATACCCTGCACAACGTCTCCCGCCGCACAACATCAAGGCAGATCACACCGCCCCCCACCTTCATCCTTTCCCAAATACCCTGCACGACCCCTCCCGCCGCACAACATCAGGGCAAAACACCCAACTCACCCCGGCAAAATCTTCCCCGGGTTCAAAATATTCTGCGGATCCAGCGCCGCCTTTAAGGTCGCCATCACATCCACCGCAGCCCCCAATTCCTTGCGCAGATAGGGCCGCTTGCCCTGCCCGATCCCATGTTCGCCGGTGCAGGTCCCATCCATCGAAATCGCCAGTTCCGCCAACCAGCTGACGAAAGCCTCGCCGCGCGCGACTTCATCGGGGTCGTCCATGTCGATCAACAAGGACGCATGGAAATTCCCGTCCCCCGCATGGCCCACGATGGGGGCGATCAACTGCAACTCTTCCGCCCGCGCTTGGGCCGCCACCACGGCATCGGCGAGGCGCGAGATCGGCACGCAGACATCTGTGGCCACCGCCTTGCAGCCCGGTCTCAGCGCCAGCACCGCCCAATAGCCGTCATGGCGGGCCTGCCATAGCTTGCTGCGTTCTTCGGGGGTCGTCGTCGCGGCATAGCCGCTGCCGCCGAACTCTTCCGAGAGCATGCCAAAGGTCTCGGCCTGTTCCACCACGCCCGCCTCGGAGCCGTGGAATTCCAGCAGCAAAAGCGGCGTTTCGGGCAGGGTCAACTTGGAATAGGCGTTCACGGCCTTAACCACATCGGCGTCCAAAAGCTCGATCCGCGCCACCGGCAGGCCGTATTGGATGACCGCCATCACGGTCTCGCAGGCAGCTTGCACCGTTGGGAAAGAACATCGGGCCGAGGACATCGCCTCGGGGATGCCTTGCAGGCGCAGGGTGATCTCGGTGATGATCCCAAGCGTCCCTTCCGAGCCCACGAAAAGCCGCGTCAGATCGTAGCCCGCCGAAGATTTCCGCGCCCGCCCGCCGGTGCGGATCACCCGGCCATCAGCCAGAACCACCTCAAGGCTCAGAACGTTGTCCTTCATCGTTCCATAGCGCACCGCATTGGTACCGCTGGCCCTCGTCGCGGTCATCCCCCCGAGCGACGCATTGGCGCCGGGGTCGATCGGAAAGAACAGCCCCTGATCGCGCAGATGGGTGTTGAGCGCTTCGCGGGTCACGCCAGGCTGCACCCGGCAATCCAAATCGCCCGCATTGACCTCAAGCACGCGGTCCATCTGCATGACATCGATGCAAATCCCGCCCGCCGGGGCGTTCACATGCCCTTCGAGAGAGGTGCCCGTGCCGAAGGGGATCACAGGCACCCGATGGGCGGCGCAGATACGCACCGCCTGCGCCACCTCTTCGGTCGAGCGCGCCATGACGACCGCATCAGGCGCCTGCGTGTCGATCCATGTGGTGGTGTGGCCATGCTGTTCGCGAATGGCTTGGCCGGTCAGCAGATTGTCCCCGAAGGCTTGTTGCAACTCATCCAGCGCGGCGGCGATCCCCACCTCATTTCGCGGCAAATCTGCGATTTTCGTCACGTTCTATCTCCCAATAGCATCCTCACGCCGCAAAATCTTGCGGCGGCATCTTTGTAAATTAATCACACGAAAGGTCCGCGTTGCCGCAGCCGTCCGTGGGTCAGAGCATGGAGGGCACGACCTGATCCGGCGGGCGGTGGCCGTCGTCGAAGGTCTTGATGTTGATCAGGACTTTCTCGCCCATCTCAATCCGCCCTTCCAATGTGGCAGAGCCCATATGCGGCAGCAGCACGACGTTCTTTAGCTCGCGCAGGCGCGGATTGATCTCGCGACCATGTTCATAGACGTCCAGCCCCGCGCCCTTGATATCGCCAGATCGCAGCATCCGCGTCAGCGCGTTCTCGTCGATCACCTCCCCGCGGGAGGTGTTCACGATCACCGCGTCGGGCTTCATCAGACCCAAGCGGCGGGCGTTCATCAGATGGAAGGTGCTGGGGGTATGGGGGCAGTTGATGCTGATCACGTCCATCCGGCTGACCATCTGATCAAGGCTCTCCCAATAGGTGGCCTCTAGCTCGCCCTCGATCTCTTCGCGCAGGCGTTTGCGGTTGTGGTAATGCACCTGCATGCCAAAGGCCCGCGCCCGGCGCGCCACGGCCTGACCGATGCGGCCCATGCCCAGAATGCCCAGACGGCGCCCGCCAACGCGGCCCCCCAAGAGTGCCGTGGGCGCCCAGCCGTCCCAATTGCCCGATTGCATCACCGCCATGCCCTCGGGCATGCGGCGGGTCACGGCAAGGATCAGCGCCATGGTCATATCAGCGGTATCGTCGGTCAGCACGCCGGGGGTGTTCGACACCAGCACGCCGCGCTGGCGCGCGGTGGCCACATCGATGTGATCGACCCCGGCCCCGTAGTTGGCGATCAGCTTGAGCCGTTCGCCCGCTTGGGTGATCAGCGGCGCGTCGATCTCATCCGTGATCGTGGGCACCAGCACATCCGCCTGACGCATCGCCGCGCCCAATTCCTCGCGGGTCATGGGCCTGTCATCTTCGCGCAGGGTCACGTCAAACAGCTCTGACAGCCGTGTTTCCACGGCCTCTGGCAACCGTCGCGTCACTACAACACTCAACCGCTTCTTTGACATGCCTGCTCTCCCGGTCTTGGCGTCGCCTCGTTTCGCGGGCATGGTGTCTCATGCAGCGACGAGGCACAAGAACTCGCGCCCGAAAAAGAGCAACAATAACCCGCAGATTTGCACAGCACCGACCCACAGCAGTGAACCGCATAGCAGGCAATTCCATGATAACCGCTTTCTTTCGCAGCGCCCTGATGGTGGGCGCGCTGCTTTTGGCACAGCCGACCTCCGGCGTCGCAGAAGAGGCGCGCGGTCAGGTCACGAACCTGCCCCTGCCCCGTTTCGTTTCGATGAAAGCCTCCGAAGGCAACGTGCGCCGCGGCCCGTCGCTATCGCACCGGATCGACTGGGTCTACAAACGCCGCGACCTGCCACTGAGGATCACCGCCGAACATGGCCACTGGCGCCGGGTCGAAGACCGCGACGGTATGGGCGGCTGGGTCCACTACTCGCTTTTGTCGGGCACCCGCACGGTGCTGGTCGAACAGGACATGCTGCAACTGCGCATCAATCCCGACCCCAAAGCCGCCGTGGTGGCACGGTTGGAACTCGGCGTGGTGGCCCGTCTGGGCGAATGCACGCTGGAATGGTGCGAGCTGCGCTCGGGCGGCTTTACCGGCTGGGCGCCCAAGGTGCGGCTTTGGGGTGTTGGCCCCAAGGAGCTGCGCGAGTAACGCCCGCCCTCGCCACCGCAATTGCATGATCCCGGCGCATGCGCCACTCTGCCAGCGAAATTCAAGCCGGAGAGAGCGCCATGCAAGCCATTACCTATGACCAGTTCGGAGCCGCCGCCGACGTGCTGCGCCTGTCGGAGATCGACAGCCCCGCCCCTCAAGCCGGAGAGGTCTGCGTGGCGCTCAGCCATTCGGGCGTGAACCCCTCGGACGTCAAGGCCCGCGCGGGCACCCGCCCCGGCGTGACCAAACCACCCTTCCCGCAGGTCATCCCCCATAGCGACGGCGCGGGAGAGATCGTCGCCGTGGGTGCGGGCGTCGATGCGAGCCGCGTGGGCCAGAAGGTCTGGATCTGGAACGGCCAGTGGCAACGCGGCTTTGGCACGGCGGCTGAGCAGATCACCCTGCCTGCCCATCAAGCCGTGCCCCTGCCAGATGGCGTCTCGTCCGAGGTCGGCGCGCAGCTTGGCATTCCGGGGCTGACCGCCTGCCACGCCGTCTTTGGCGGCGGCGGGGTGGCCGGGGAAACCGTGCTGATCCAAGGCGGGGCAGGCACGGTGGGCTATCTTGCCGTGCAACTGGCGAAATGGGGCGGGGCCAAGGTGATCGCCACCTGTAGCCCCCGCGACAACGATCTGCTGCGCGATGCAGGCGCCGATGCCGTGTTCAACTACGCCGACCCCGATCTCGCCGCCGCCGTGCTTGATGCCAATGGCGGCAAGCCGGTCGACACCATCGTCGAGACGGAGTTCGGCCTGAACATCACCACCGACACCGAGGTCATCGCCCCCAATGGCCGCATCGCCGCCTATGGCTCGGCGGCGGAAATGTCGCCGGTGCTGCCCTTCTATCCGCTGCTGTTCAAGGCGGTCACGATCGACATCATCCTGATCTACCTGCTGCCCGCAGGTCCGCGCGAACAGGCAATCAACCGGTTGCACCACGCGCTGGAGGACGGCGCCCTGCGCTGCCCCGTCGACACGGTCCTGCCGCTTTCTGAGGCCGCCCGCGCCCATGAGTTGGTCGAGGCCGGACAGCGCAGCGGGGCGGTGCTGCTCGATTGTCAGGGGTAACGCGCTAATTGGCCAAGCTGCCGCCCCCGTCGCCCGGGGCGGTGGCCCATCCCGCTGACGGAGTTCCCCCATGCGCCTTACCGCCGCCCTGCCCCGCCTGTTCCTCTGCCTGCTGCTGAGCTGCGCGCTGCCCCTCACCCCGGCCTTTGCGCAGACCAGCGACCAGCCCGAGGGCACCATCGCCGTCGAAGGCGATGCCACGGCGGACGCCGCCATCGCCAAACGCATCCGCGCCATCCTGCGCGAGCTTGAGGGGTTCGAGAAGGTCCGCGTCTCTGTCGCCTCCGGCATCGTCACGCTGACCGGCACCACGCTCGACACCGCCAGCGCCGCGCGGCTGAACGATTTAGCGGGCCGCGTCGAAGGGGTGGTGGCGATCCGCAACGAGGTGCGCGAAAGCACCGATGTGGCCGAGCGGCTCAACCCCGCCGTAGATCGCTTCCGCGACCGGATGGCGCAGGCCCTGGCCTTCCTCCCGCTGGCCTTGGTGGCGCTTGGGGTCTTTGGCCTGATCGTCTTGGCCGGGCTGGCGCTGGCACGGCTGCGCAACCCGTGGGATCGGCTCGCCCCCAACGCGTTCATCGCTGACATTTACCGCCAGATCATCCGTCTGGCCTTTGTCATCGCGGCACTTGTGGTGGCGCTGGATATCCTCGGCGCGACAGCGCTGCTATCGGGCATCCTTGGCGCGGCGGGGATTGTCGGCCTCGCCATCGGTTTCGCGGTGCGCGACACGGTCGAGAATTTCATCGCCTCTATTATGCTGTCGATCCGCCAGCCCTTTCGCCCTAACGACACGGTCGAGATCGACGGCGACACCGGCAAGGTGATCCGCCTGACGAGCCGTGCCACGATCCTGCTGACCTTTGACGGCAACCACCTGCGCATCCCCAATGCCACCGTTTTTAAAAGCCGGATCACCAACTATTCACGCAACGCCGAGCGGCGGTTCACCTTTACCCTCTCGGTCGCCAGCGACGCCGATCTGGCCCGCGCCCGTGATTTGGCGCTGGAGGTGCTGAACGACCTACCCTTCGTTCTGTCCAGCCCCGAAGCCGCCGCTTGGGTGGACGAGGTCGCCGATCACTGGATCAACATGCAATTCGCCGGTTGGATCAATCAAGAAAGCACCGATCTGCTCGCCGCCCGCAGCGAAGCGATTCGCCTGACCCTCTCAGCTTTCGATGCGGCGGGCCTCACCGCGGGGCCACCAGCCTATCAGCTGATCTCTCAAAGCGAATCGCCCTCCGACGGACCCGTCGATTCGCCGCAAACGGCAGCCGCGCCCACGAACCCCGCCGCTGTTCAGCCCGTCGAGCCCCAAACCGAGCGGGAATTGACCCGCATCGTCGCGCAGGAACGTGCCGAATTGCCCAGCAAAGACCTGCTCTCTGTTGATGCAGCCGAAGAATAGGCTAATTTCTTTAAAACGGGTCTTGCACCCCGGGCCAGAGAACTTTAGTTAGCGCCCTGTGTTGGGATGTAGCCAAGTGGTAAGGCAACTGTTTTTGGTACAGTGTACCGTAGGTTCGAATCCTACCATCCCAGCCAACACTCTCCCCCGATAGCCCCCCCGCACAGCGCCCGGCCTACGACATCGCGTCGCAGATCAAAGCACCCTATAGCCTTGCCGCGACAGCCGGGGTATCAGGGCGTATGTCCGCCGTTTCGCGCATATCCTCGCTTCGGGTCAGCCTGACCCTCTTGCTGCTGCTGGCCCTTGCCAGCTTGCCTTTCGCCCATCGGGCGACCGCGCAGGTACAGCAGGATCCGGCGTTCATCGCCTTTATCCAAGCGGGCGGCACGCTGAGCGATCTTTGCGATGGGCCGGTCGAAGGGCAGAACCATGCGGCTTTGGATTGCGAAGCCTGCCGCATCGTCAACGCGCTGATCTTGCCCAGCCCGGCGGATGTCTTGCTGCCGCGCGCGGCGCCGCACTTTGCCACGCCCCGCCTGACCCGCGCCTTGGGCGCACCACGCAGCCCCGCCGGGGCGCCACCGCCTGTCCGGGGGCCTCCTTACGTCTGAGCCACCACCATTTTTTTTGCACATCTCAGACAATGGAACATGACAATGAAATCTTTCTATACCGCAGCCTTGGCTGCCCTCCTCGCCCTGCCCGCCGCCGCGCATGAGTACACCGCAGGCGCTTTGACCGTCGATCACCCGATGGCCTATGAGACCCCGAAAACCGCCCGCGTGGGCGGCGGCTATCTGACGATCACCAATGGCGGCGACACTGCCGATCGTCTTGTCAGCATCAGCGCCGAGGGCTTTGACGAAGTCTCTCTCCATGAGACGACCACCGATGACATGGGCGTCGCGCGCATGTCCCATGTGGACGGCATCGACCTGCCCGCGGGCGAAACTGTCACCCTCAAACCCGGGGGGCTGCATGTGATGTTCATGGGCCTCGACGGTGACCCTTTTGAAGAAGGCGAGAAAATCCCCGCCACCCTGACCTTTGAAAAGGCCGGGACCTTGGATGTGACGTTCAATGTCGAAAGCCGCCGCGGGCATGACGCGGGCGGAATGGATCACTCCTCGCACGAGCATAAACACTAAGCCCCAGCCAATCGCAGGATGCGCCGCAAGGCGTTGACCGGCCCGCTTCAACACCTCTGCCTCTGGGTGGTGGTGTTGTTGTTTGGGGCGTTCTCGGCGCTCGCGCCCGGAACCATGCCAGAGCGCCAGCAAGGCGCGCTGACCATGGTGCTGTGCACGGGCTACGGGGTGGAGACGGTGACCATCGGGCCGGACGGCGAACCGGTGCAGCCCGAGCACAAGCCCTGCGACTGGAACCAGCACTCCCTCGCGGCCCTACGCAGGGGGCAGGCGGTGCAGCCCTTGGCCGTCGCCTTTCACCCGGCGCCACCGCTGCCCCCTGCCCCTGCCACACAGCCCAAACCGCGCCGCGCCTCTGTCAAACGCGCAAGGGCGCCGCCACGGGTTCTCTGACCTTCCAAACCCCATATCAATTCAGTCAGAGGACCAAACACATGGTTTCCATCGATCCTGCAGGCGCGGCAGCCCTGCAAAACGACAACACGCAACGTGCGAACAGCTTTTACCGCGCCGCTTGGCGCTGGCATTTCTATGCCGGGGTCTATGTCATCCCCTTTTTCATCATGCTCGCCCTAACGGGGCTTGCGATGCTCTGGATCGCCTTCATCGGTGGGCGGGACGGAGAGCGGATTGCCGTCACGCCCCAAGACGCGCCCCTTGCCCTCTCTGATCAGGCCGCCGCCGCGCAGGCCAGCATCGAAGGCGGCACCCTTGCGCAATATGTCGCCCCCCGCGCCGATGATCTGGCCGCGATCTTTCGGGTGGACGCGCATGACGTGGCGACCATGGTCGCCGTCGATCCCTATACCGCCGAAGTCCTCGCCAGCTTCCCACGCCGCAGCGGCTGGTACGACATGGCCGACAATATCCACGGCAGCCTGCTGCTGGGTGTCACCGGCGACCGCATGATCGAGATCGCGGCCTCGCTCGGCATGGTGCTGATCGCCACGGGGCTCTACCTCTGGTGGCCGCGCGGCACTGGTTTGCGGGCGGCACTGCTTCCGCGACTGGGCCGTGGACGGGCGCTGTGGAAATCTCTGCACGGGGCGATCGGGCTTTGGGTGTCGGTGGTGCTGTTTTTCTTCCTGATCTCAGGCCTCTCTTGGGCCGGTATCTGGGGCGAAAAGATGGTGCAGGCATGGAGCCAGTTTCCGGCAGAGAAATGGGAGGCCCCGCTGTCGGATGACCTCCACGCCAGCATGAACCACGGGCCCAAGGAGGTGCCTTGGGCGCTGGAGCAGACCCCGATGCCCGCCTCAGGCAGCGATGCCGGGGTGGCGGGATTGGCCGAAGGCACGCCCGCCACGCTTGACAACATCGACGCGCTGGCCCGGCAGATCGGCTTTGACGCGCGCTATCAGATGAACCTGCCGCGCGGCGAAGACGGGGTTTGGACGCTGAGCCGGGATTCGATGAACACCGATGCCGAAGACCCCACCAGCGACCGAACGGTGCATATCGACCGGCACACGGGCAAGATCCTCGCCGACGTGCGCTATGCGGATTATTCGCTGGCCGGGAAGGCGATGGCCGTGGGCATCGCGCTGCATATGGGCACCCTGGGTTGGCCGAGCGTTTTGGCCAATACGCTGTTTTGCCTCTCGGTGATCTTTCTCTGCGTCTCGGGCGTGGTGATGTGGTGGAAACGCCGCCCGGCAAATCCGGCGGGCTGGCTTTCGGCCCCGCCCGCGCCACGCAATATGACGCTGTGGAAAGGCGCAGTCGTGGTCGGGCTGGCCGTGGCGCTGGCCTTTCCCATGGCGGGGATCACTTTGCTGGTCGTCGGTCTGCTGGATTGGCTCCTGCTGCGCCGCGTGCCCGCGCTGAAGCGCATGGTCTCCTAAGATGCCGCCCGCCCCTTCGCGGGGGCGGGCACCCTCGCGGCGTTCAGGCCGTGTGCTGTTTGATCAGCTCTTTGTACAGCGCTTGGATGCGTTTGGTGACAGGCCGCTCGCCCGTGCCGATGGGTTTGCCGTCAATCTCGGCCACCGGGGTCTGCGCGCCAAATGTGCCGGTGAGGAAAGCCTCATCCGCGCCATAGGCTTCGTAGAGCGAGAAGTTCTTTTCCTTCATCGGGATGCCATTCGCGTGGCAGAGGTCGATGACCTTTTGCCGCGTCACGCCGTTCATGCAGTAGTCCCCGGTCGAGGTCCAAACCTCACCCCGGCGCACGATAAAGAAGTTGCAGGCGTTGGTGGTGTTCACGAAACCATGCGGGTCAAGCATAAGCGCCTCATCCGCGCCTGCCGCCTCGGCCTGAAGGCAGGCGATGATGCAGTTGAGCTTGGAATGGCTGTTGAGCTTCGGGTCTTGGCTGTGCGGCAGGCCGCGCACCTGCGGGACCGAGGCCAGACGGATGCCCTTAGATTGCAGCCGGTCGACGGGTTTGGAATGTTCCATGATAATCACCAGCGTCGGCCCGGTGGTGCTGAGCGACGGGTGCTGGAAGGGTTTGTCCTTGATCCCGCGGGTCAGCATCAGGCGGCAGTGCACGTCATCGTGCATGTCATTCGCCTCCGCCGTGCGGCGCATGGCCTCGGCGATGCCGGCCTTGTCCATCCCCACATCGAGCGAGATCGCTTTGCAGGAGTTGAAGAAGCGGTCCATATGTTCGTCAAAGAACGCCCATGTGCCGTTGTAGAGGCGCATGCCTTCCCAAATGCCATCGCCCAGCATGAAGCCCGCGTCATAGACCGAGACTTTGGCTGCGTCGCGGTGCACGATGTCGCCGTTGACGTAGATCTTGATGTCGCGGTTGCGCGCGTCTTCGCCGGCGGCGTGGGTGGTGGTGTGTTCGGTCATGGTGGGGTCCGTTGGTGAGGGCGGTTGGCGCTATTGATACGCAAATGGCGCGCTCTTACCACCCCGGCCCGGAATCAAGCCGCAGGCGCCGGGCCATCGCCTGCCCGCCCGGACGGGTAGGCGATTTGGTGAGGCTGGGCGTGACCTATCGGACGCACACCATGGCTGAACCATAAAGTGGCACGAGGGACCGTTGGGTCGCCGACCCGCGGGCAGGCGCTGACCCTCCCCCCGAAAACCTCAGACCCGCCAGCTCAACACGCGCCGCTCCACAAAGGCCACAGCCGCCGACACCGCCACGCCCAGCAGCGACAAGATCACCACCCCTGCAAACAGCCGCTCCAGATCATACAAGCTCCCGGCCTGCAGGATATACGCCCCAATTCCATATTCCGCGCCCAGCATCTCTGCCGCCACCAGCAGGATAATCGCGATGGTCAGCGAAATACGCAAGCCGGACAGAATCCCCGGCATCGCGCCGGGCACCACGATCTTGGACACGATCGACCACCAGCCAAGCCCAAAACTCTGCCCCATGCGGATCAGCACCCGGTCAACGTTGTCCACCGCCGCATAGGTCGCCACCACCGTGGGCGTGAAGGTGCCAAAGGCGATCAACGCGTATTTGCTGGCCTCATCAATCCCGAACCAGATGACGAAGAGCGGCAGCAGCGCGATCTTAGGGATCGGGAAGATCGCCGCCACCAGCGGTACCAACCCGGCGCGGACCAAAGAGAACAACCCGATCAACACGCCAATGCCGATGCCCAATGAGGCACCGATCAGCGCGCCCACCGCCAGACGGGTCAGCGAGGGGCCGAGGTGTTTGAACAGCATCCCCGACTGATAAAGCTCTTGAAAGGTCAGCAAGACATCGCTGGGCCGCGGCAGGGTCAGGGGGGAGATGAAGCCGCTGCGCGTGCCCCATTCCGCCAGCAGGATCAGCACCACGAAAACCGCAAGCCCCACGCCGCGCCGCGTGCCGGGCTGGAAGCCGCCGCCGCGAAAGGTGACCTCGCGGGCGTTCACATCCGTCATTTCAGCCATCGATCAACTCCGCATCCGCCGCCGCGGCCTCATCACGCATCAAGCCCCAAAGGTGCTGCTGCTGCGCCTCCAATGCCGGGTCGCCGTGGCGCCGCTCGGCCAGTGGCATGTCCAACTCCACCACCTCACGCAGCTCACCCGGACGGCGCGACAGGACGACGATCTTATGCCCCAGCCGCACGGCCTCGGCGAGGTTGTGGGTCACATAGACCGCCGTGAAAGGCTGCCGCGTCCAGAGCGCCACAAGGTCATCCATCAGCAATTCGCGGGTCTGGCTGTCAAGCGCGCTCAGCGGCTCATCCATCAGCATCACGGCGGGGTTCACCGCCAGTGCCCGGGCAATCGCCACCCGCTGTTTCATCCCGCCCGACAACTGTTTGGGCAGCGCATCGGCGAAATCGGTCAGCTTGGTCCGCGCCAAGACATCGGCGATGATCGCCTCGCGCCGCGCCTTGCCCAGCCCATGCCCCTCCAGCACCAGCGCCACATTGCCGCGCACGCTGCGCCAAGGCAGCAGGGCGAAGTCCTGAAAAATATAGGTCAGCGGGTTCAGACAGCCCTCGGGCGCATCGCCCATTTGCAACACGCGGCCTTCGCTGGGGCGTTCCAACCCGCCCAGCATCCGCAGCAGAGTGGATTTGCCACAGCCCGACGGGCCAACGATGCAGACGATCTGGCCAGAAGGAATGTCGAGCGTGATGTCACGCAGCACTTGGGTATCGCCATAGTAATGGCTAACGGAGGAAAGCTTGAGGTCCATGCCGCCCTTTTTCAGCAAAAACGCACCGCGCGCAATGTGCGATCCGCAAGCGGGCGCGACCGCCCTGCCCCGCGGGGTCGGTTAGGAGGGCGGCTCCCCCTTGCCGCGCAGCCCGTCCACCGCGATCCCGGCGGTGAACCCATGCACCAAGGTCGACAGAAGGATGGCAAAACCCACCATCGCCCACAGCGGCTCCTCGTCCAGAAACTCGACCTTCCCCGCCGCATAGGCAAGGTAATAGATCGACCCGATCCCCCGTATCCCATAGAGCGCGACAACCCAGCGGGGGCGCGTCTCAAGCGGCGTGCCCATAAGCGACAGCCACCCCGCCAAGGGGCGCACGACAAAGATCAGCGCCAGCACGATCACCGCGCCTGCAAGGGTCAGATCGCTCAGCAATGCGGGCATCACCGCGCCGATCGCCACCAGCAAAAGCGCCGTCAGCGCATGTTCGACAGCGGCGGTGAAGTCATGCAAACGGCGGTGGAAGGCGTGATCCGCCTCGACCCGCCGGATCACCAGACCGGCCATCGCCACGGCGATAAAGCCATAACCCTCGGCCAATTCGGTGGTGCCATAGCACAACAGCACCCCCGCCAAAGCCACCACCCCTGAGGAGGTTTCGGCCAGTACCGCATTGCGCGGCACCGCAAAGAGAACCTGCCCCAAGGCCCAGCCCCCCGCAGCCCCCATGGCGACCCCCACGGCGATGCGCCAGAAAACGTCACGCGCCAGCCATTCCACGCCCCAAGACGCCGGGGCCAACCCCTCGGCGGCGACCAAAATGCCGAGGTAGACGAAAGGAAAGGCCAAGCCATCATTCAACGCCGCCTCGGTGGTCAGCGCGAAACGCACCGGGTGCTCACCGCCCTCATGCGGCGGGCCGACCTGCACATCGGCGGCCAGAACCGGATCGGTGGGCGCCATCACCGCGCCCAAGAGGATCGCGCCCGCCACAGTCATCCCCGCAAAGGCCCAGCCCATCAGCGCGACCGACAGGATCGTCAACGGCATGGTCAGCGCCAGCAACCGCGCCGTCGGCCCCCAGCGGGACCAATCCGAAAGCCGGTCGATCCTTAGCCCCGTCGCGAAAAGCGCGACGATCACGCAAAGCTCCGAGACGACCTCCCATGGAAAGGGCATCGCGCGGGGGTCGGGGAATGTCGGCATGCCGGGGACAAGGGCGAAAACCCCCATGCCGAGCAGGATCAACAACCCCGAGGCCGCAGGCTCACGACGGCTGAAAAAGCGCGGCAGCCAATGGGCAAGGATGACCACCGCCCCCACGGCCCCCAATGCGAAATGATAGCCGTTCAGGGCGAAAAAACTGCCGTCGCTCACTGCCGATTCCCGTTTTCTGCTCAGGGGCTTGGCCCCGTCTCAGCATCATAGGTATCTTGGCGCGGCGGCATTGCCAGTCATGCGGCGCCGAAATCCCCTTGCAGGCCGCAAAGCAGAAGGCGCGCTCGTGGGGAGCGCGCCTTGCACAGTGTAGCCTTCCAGAGGGGCGAGCGTTTAGCTGCCCGCCGTCTCGGCATAAGAGGTGTCGATCAGCGTCTCCAAAGTGATGTCGGCATCGACCAACCCTTCGGACTGGAACCACTCCAACTGATCGCGGACCGAGGCGACATTCAGCTTGGCCCCTTCGTTCAGGCGCATGGTGCCATTGATGATCGAAGGCGCGGCCTTGTCGCGCGGGCGGTCGGTGTAGACATATTTGTGGATCAGATCGACCATCTCATCCACGCCCGCATCACCGCCATCCTTGGCGATCATCGCGGCGTTGTAATCGGCGACGCCTTTGGAGTAACCGGCGAGGAAATTTTTGGTCATCTCCTGCTCGTCCGTGGCGTTTTTGGTCGAGGTGAAGACCGTGGTCACCTGATAATCCGGCAGATAGGTCGCCACATCACCGATGATATGCACCGCACCCGACCCGGCCAGCGGCTTGGCGATATGCGGCACGATCGACCATGCGTCGATCTGGCCCGACTTCAGCGCGCCGATCACCGCGCCGACCTTTTGCAGCGGCTTGAACTTGAGGTCGATCCCCTCCGCCGCGGCCATTTTGGAGCCCATGTAGTGAAAGGACGACCCCGCTTGCGTCATGCCAAAGCTCTTGCCGTCCAACATGCCCGGCGCGGTGATGCCCGCCTGATAGGCCGCGTCAGAGACGAGGAACTTCTGCCCGTCGATGCCCTGCTCTTCTTGCAGGCCGCCGCCGATCACCTTGACCGCGCCCTTTTGCGCCAGCGACACCAGCCCGCCGGAAATCGCCGTGATTGCATAGTCCACATCGCCGCTGGCAATTGCCACGGCCATCGGCTGCGCGGCCTCGAAGAAGCGCAGTTCGACATCCAGACCGGCCTCTTTGAAATAGTCCCGTTCAAAGCCGACGAAGCTGCCCGCGTGGCTGGTGAAACGCAGCGCGCCCAGGGTGATCTTGCGGTTCTGCGCCAGTGCCGGTGCCGCCAGCCCCACAGCCGTTGCGGCGCCCAAAGTTGCGATGGCCTGACGGCGGGTGAACAGGGTCATGGTCTTACTCCTCCAATTTTGCCGCAGCATGGTCGGCGGCTGCGCAAAAAGTCAAGCGAGAGCGGTGTTTACCGATACAACCAAGACTAGCATATCATCCCAAAGCGTGGCATCGATTTGTCCATGAAGCTCTTTTCGTCCAAGACCCGCCCCATGCATCTCGGCCCCTTCCCGCTGGAACGGCTGCGCCGGTTGCAGGCACCGCATGACCGGCTGCCCAAGACGCCCGAGCCGGAACTGCGGTTCGAGCGGCCCGAGACGCCGCAGAGCATCTGCAACGCCATGGCCCCCTTTCAGGCGATGATGGACGTGCTGCGCGACGGGCCGGTCAACAGGGCGGGCGCGGTGATCCCCGACAGTCCGCAGGAGCGGGCCAACCATCTGAAATCCTTTGGCTATTACAACGATGCCTCGATGATGGGCGTCAGCGCCCTGCCGCGCGAGGCGCTGCTGCCCCACCCGCGCCGCAGCCAAGGCACCGCCCAATTGGCCGAAGGTCTGCGCAGCCGCCAGACCAAGACGCTGGCCGCGGGCGTCGATGTGATCATGGCCAACCTGCGCGACGCCGTGGATGCGCCAGAAACCCCGATCGACGGCCACAGTCATGCGCTGGTGATCCTCACCGCCTACCCCCGCGACCCGCGCGAGGGCGAGCCGGGCAGCGACTGGATCATCGACGCACAAGCCGAGCGCGCCTGCCTGCGCGGAACCGAGAACGCCACCGTGCTCGCCGAATACATCCGCCAGTTGGGCTTTGCGGCCAAGGTGCATTCGGCCACCACCTCCGACGTGAACCTCGGGCAACTGGCCGTGGCGGCGGGGCTGGCTGTGATGGAGGACGGCAGCCTGCAAGCGCCATGGATCGGCCCGCGCTTCGGCCTTGCGGTGGTGACGACCGACATGGCCCTCGCGCCCGACATGCCGCTTGCCCCACTGGCCGAGCAGCCGTGGTCGGTGCTGAAGGGGCCGCATTGGCAGCTTGGCACCCACGGCGGCGTCAGCGCCCGCGACGTCGATCCTTACGCCCGGCGCGATTATGCCATGGGACCTCATCCTTTTGAGACGTTGAAGAGGGTCGAGGAGCCCACGACCTATATCGACGCCGCCAACGTCCCGCGCGTGCCGAAACGCGGTGACCTCTTTGCGCGTGGCCAGTTCGGCGACATGGGGCCGAAGGTGCAGAACGCCATGAAAGGCGGGCATCACGTGATCAAATCCGCCCCCTCCGCCGCACAGCGCCGCCTGCTGGGCGCGCTGATCCTGTTGCAGGACGGGCCGGTGAACGAAGACGCCCCCGAGGCCGGGGATGCCGCCCGCAACGCGGCGAACCTCAAGGCGGCGAGTTATTTCCTCGGCGCCGATGCTGCGGGCCTCTCCGCCTGCCCGGACTGGACGTGGTACAGCCACGACGCCACCGGCACCCCGATCACCCCGCCGCATGACCAAGCGCTGAGCCTGATCATCGACCAAGGCTATGACACGATGGAAGGCTCTTCGGGCGACGACTGGATCGCCGTGTCGCAATCCATGCGCGCCTATCTGCGGTTCTCGATGCTCGGCGGCGTGCTGGCGCAGCACCTGCGCAACCTCGGCCATGCCGCCAAGGCCCATACGGTGATGGACGGCGATGTGCTGCAACCACCGCTGTTGTTGCTGGCGGGTCTGGGCGAAGTCTCCCGCATCGGCGAGGTGATCCTGAACCCCTTCCTCGGCCCGCGGCTGAAATCCGGCGTGGTTACCACCACCCTGCCCGTGGCCCACGACAAGCCCATCGACTTTGGCCTGCAAAAGTTCTGCGAAGCCTGCAACAAATGCGCCCGCGAATGCCCCTCGGGGGCGATCACCGCCGGGCCGAAGAAGATGTTCAACGGCTACGAGATTTGGAAATCCGACAGTCAGAAATGTGCCACCTACCGGATCACCAACCAAGGCGGCGCCATGTGCGGGCGCTGCATGAAGACCTGCCCGTGGAACCTCGAAGGGCTCTTTGCCGAGGCGCCCTTCCGCTGGGCCGCCTCGAACATTCCCGCCGCGGCACCGCTCTTGGCCAAGCTCGACGACAAGGTCGGCAAAGGCCGGCTGAACCCGGTGAAGAAATGGTGGTGGGACATCGAGCGCAAGCCCTCGGGCCAGTTCGACACCCCCGCGCAACCCGTGAACGCGCGCGACCTGCAACCGGAGTTGGACCTTAGGTTTGAAGACCAGACCCTCGCCGTCTACCCCGCCCCGCTGGCCCCGCACCCCTGGCCCTATCCCGACCCGATGAACCGCGAAGCCGGGATCAAGGCCCATGCCGCGCTGATCAGCGCCGACGAACATCGCCGCAAGACGGCAGCGGGGGAGACCGAGCACCTGCATCTCTACAAAGTCGGCAGCGACACGCCGGTGCTCGACCTGCGCATCACCGCCGTTGAGGAATTGAACGCCACCACCCGGCTCTACGACATCGCCCATCCCGAAGGCCACGATTTACCCGCATGGACCGCAGGCGCGCATCTCGACCTCGTGGTGGCCCCCGAATACCTACGCCCCTATTCGCTCTTGGGCGACCCCAAAGACCGTAGCCGCTACCGTATCGCGGTGCTGCGCGAGGACGAAGGCCGAGGCGGCTCGGCGCTGTTGCACCGGGTCTTTACCCAAGGGCGGCGCATCTTCGTGGGCAAGCCGGTGAACCATTTCGAACTGGTCGAAGGCGCGTCGCACAGCCTGCTGATGGGCGGCGGCATCGGCATCACGCCAATGATCGCCTTCGCCCACCGGCTGCATGCGCTCGGGCGGCCTTTCGACCTGCATTACTCCGCCTCCACCCGCGAGGCCGCAGCCTTTGCCGGGGAGCTCGCTCAGGCCGCTTGGGCCGACCGTGTGCATCTGCATATCTCCGCCGAGGGCACCCGCGCCGACCTGCCCGCGATCATGGCCCGCGCGCCCGAGGGCACCCATGTCTACACCTGCGGGGCGGACGCCTATATGCAATCGGTCATGGCCGCTGCCGAGGGCGCAGGCATCCCCGAAGACGCACGGCATCTGGAATATTTCTCCACCCCCGAGGTGCCGGATTACGAGAACCACCCCTTCACGCTGAAGCTCTCTTCGGGCCGCGAGATCGAGGTCGGGGCCGAGGAAACCGCCGCCGAGGCGCTTATCGCGGCGGGGGTGCCGGTGGACCTGAAATGCTCCGACGGCATCTGTGGCGTCTGCAAATGCGGATTGCGCGGCGGCGAGGTGGAGCACCGCGACTTCGTGCTCTCGGCCAAGCAACGCGAGGGCGCGATCATCCTTTGCCAGTCGCGCGCGGCCCAGCCCGGCGGCGTGTTGGAGATCGACCTATAGCCCTTTCGCAAAAAGCGGTCAGCCGTTATGAGGGGCCAACCCCCGCAACAAAGGCAGGCCGCCCATGACTTTCGACCGTTCGATCAAGATCGCCCCCTCCATCCTTGCCGCCGAATTCGCCAATTTCGGCGCCGAATGCGAAGCCATCGAAGCCCAAGGCGCCGACTGGGTGCATGTGGATGTGATGGACGGGCATTTCGTGCCCAACATCACCTTCGGCCCCGCCACCTGCGCGGCGATCCGGCCTCATATCAAGGGCGTGATGGACGTGCATCTGATGATCGCCCCGGTCGACCCCTATATCGAAGCCTTCGCCAAGGCGGGCGCCGATTTCATCACCGCCCATGTGGAGGCTGGCCCGCATATCCACCGCACCCTGCAAGCGATCCGCGGCGCGGGAGCGAAGGCGGGCGTGGCGCTGAACCCCGGCACGCCAGCAAGCGCGGTGGCCGAGATCCTCGACATGGTCGATCTGGTCTGCGTGATGACCGTGAACCCCGGTTTCGGCGGGCAGAAGTTCATCGACATGACCGCCAAGATCCGCGAGCTGCGCAGCATGATCGGCGACCGGCCCGTGCATATCGAGATCGACGGCGGCGTCGACCCCAAGACCGCGCCACTGGTGTCGCAGGCCGGGGCCGATGTGCTGGTGGCAGGCTCTGCCGTCTTCAAGGGTGGCTCGGTCAGCGATCCGGCGCCCTATGGCGAGAACATCCGCGCGATCCGCGCTGCCGCCGAAGGCACCTACGTTTGATAAAGATGCGGGGCGCTTCTGCGCCCCGCCCCGTCACGCCAGTTGATCGGCAAAGGCCGCCAGCAAGCGGTGCTTCAGGATCTTGCCCGTGGGCGCTGCGGGGAGATCAGTGGCCACGATGATCTGTGCGGGCCGTTTGTAGCCGGTGAGCCGTTCCTTGACGAAACCACGCAGCTCCTCCGCCGTGACCTCGTCCCCCGGTGCCACCTGCACGAAGGCCAGCACCTCTTCATCGCCCTCGCGCCGCCGTCCGACCACCGCAGACTGCACCACGCGCGGGTGATCGTTCAACGCGGCTTCCACCTCGGGCGGGTAGACGTTGAAACCGCCGTGGATGATCAATTCTTTCGAACGTCCAAGGATGTGCAGCCGCCCCTCCTCATCGAGCTTGCCTAAATCGCCGGTGTGTAGCCAGCCCTCGGCGTCGATGGCTTTGTCGGTCTCGGTCGGGTTGCGGTAATAGCCCTTCATCACATGCGGGCCGCGCACCAGCACCTCGCCCTCGCCCGCGCCATTGCCGCCGGGGGCTTGGTCGTCGATCTTGCACTCGGTGCCCGGCGTCACCGGCCCGACGGAGGTATCGGGGGAGCCAAGCGCATTGGTCGTGGCCGATGCGCCCGAGCAGGTCTCGGTCATGCCGAAACCGTTTTGCAGGGGCAGTTCGTAGAAAGCCTCAGCCTTGCGCTTCCACGCCGGGTCGAGCGGCGCACCGCCGGAGGAGACATAGCGCAGGGTCGGGCTTTCCAGTTTCGGCATCCCGCGCTCGCGCGAGTATTGCATGACCAGCGCGTGCATCTGCGGAACCGCAGGCAGGATCGTGACATCCTCATGGGTCGCGGCATGGAGTTTCGCGGCGGAAAAGCGGCTCTCCTGCCGCACCTTCGCGCCCGCGCTGACGGCGGCCATCAGGACCGAGACGAGGCCGAAGACATGGGTCATCGGCAAAACGCCATAAACCACATCCCCCGGCACCATCTGCCGCAGATCGGCAGAGGCCCGCGCGCCGAAGCGCAGGTTGGAATGGGTCAGCATCACGCCCTTGGGATCGCCCGTGGTGCCGGTGGTATAAAGCAACACCGCCACGTCATGCAGATCGGCATCCGGGCTGCTGGGCTGTGGCGTCGCCAGATGCAAGCTGCCGAAATCGCCCGCAATCTCGCGTGCGTCCAGCCGCGCTGCATGGGCCGCCGCCTCGGGCGAGACCTCGCAGGTCAGCAGAACCGCCGCCGGGGTGGCGTGGTTGATGATGCGGGTGACCTCGGCCTCGGTCTGGCGGGCGTTGACGGGGATCGCCACGGCGTCCAACTCCCACGCGGCATAGAGCCCGGCCACGGCGGAAACGCAGTTCTCCACCATCAACAGCACGCGGTCGCCCGCCTGCACCCCCGCGGCCCGCAACTCCGCCGCCAAGGCCCGACGCGCGCGGTCCAGATCGGCAAAGCTCCAAGCCGCGCCGCTGGCGTCGCTCAGCGCTGGTGCCTCTGGGCGGGTCGCCAATTGCTCAGCTAGAAAATCCTGTACCCTGGCATTCATGGGTGTCTCCTCCTGCCTAATAGCAGCCCCCTCCTCCGGCAGCCGCCGCCCGGCTAGAACCGGGGCTTTCGTTTCTCCAAAAAGGCCGCGATGCCCTCGGCGGCTTCGTCGCCGCCCGCGGCGCGGGCCATGGCGTTGCGCTCGGCGTCGAGCTGCGCGGCCTCGTCGGTCTCATAGGCCTGCCCGACCAAGGCCCGGATCGTGCCCTGCGCCGCGCGCGGACCCGCGGCCAGCGTGTCGGCCAGCATCAGCGCCTCGTCGAGCGCGCGGCCATTGGGGCAGATGCGGTTGACCGCGCCCAGTTCGGCAAAGCGCATGGCCATGACGGGGCGGCCCAGCAGGCACATCTCCATCGCCAAGGGGCGCGGCAGGAGCCGGGCGAGCGAGGCGGTGAGGCCTGCGTCGGGCACCAGACCAGCCTTGACGTAGGCGGCGGTGAACTGCGCGTCTTCGCAGGCCACGATCATGTCGCAGGCCAGCGCCAGCGACAGGCCCGCGCCCGCGGCACCACCTTCGACGGCGGCGAGGACGGGCACCGGGCAGGCGCGGATCGACCGCACCAGATCATGCAGCGCATCGACCCGCTCGCGGCGGACCTCCTCGGTCAGCTTGCGGCGTTCGATCAGCACGTTGAGGTCGCCCCCGGCGCAGAAGAACCGCCCCTCGGAGGTCAGGATCACCGCGCGGATGCGCGGCTCCTCGGCCAGCCGCATCGCCTCGGCGATGGCGTCGTAGAGCGCGGGCGTCAGCGCGCCGCGTTTCTCTGCGTTGCCGTTCCAGACGATCAGCCGGTCGCCGCAGTCCTCGATACGTGCGCTCATGTCTTGGCCCTCTTGAATACGCCGGTGGCGCGCGACAGCAGGCGGCCTTCGGCATCGTGCAACTGCGCCTCGGCGTAGAGAATCTTGAAGCCCCCGCCGGTGACGCGCCCCGTGGCGACAATCTGCCCCTCGCGGACCGCGCCGATGTAGTCGGTGGTCAGCGAGAGCGTCAGCATCGGCACGAAAGGCCCGCTCATCGCGCAGTGCCGCGCGCAGGCGAAACCGGCGGCAACGTCAAGCATCAGCGTATGCAGCCCGCCGTGCAGCACGCCCGAAACATTCAGGTGCTGCGGGCCGAGCTCGAGCGTCACGCGGGTGCTGCCATCGGGGTTCGACAGGTCGGGGGTAAACCCGATCAGCTGCTGAACCCCGCTGGTCGGTGCATCATGCGGCGGATAGTGCAATGAACCGCTCCAGATGATGGTCAACATCGCCAAAGCGGTGGTCCGCCATGGTGATGCGCTTGGCGATATGCGCCAGTTCGTACTCTTGCGTCATGGCGATGCCGCCATGCATCTGGATCGTGTCCTCCGCAACCAGACGGCCAACGCGGCCCATCAGGTTCTTTGCGGCTGAGACGTGACGCTCGCGGCTGGCGCGGTCGTCCTCCAGATGGCCCGCCGCGTTGATCACGGCCGAGCGCGCCTGTTCGAGATCAATGAGCAGGTCCGCCATGCGATGCGCCAACGCCTGGAAGCTGCCAATGGGGCGGCCGAACTGCTTGCGGGTGCCGAGGTATTCGCGCGTGAGGTCGCAAGCGGTCTCCATCGCGCCCAGCGTCTCGGCGCAGAGCGCGGCGGTGGCCATGGCGGTGCGGGTCTCGATGGCGTCAAACGCCTTCCCCGCCGCGCCCAGACGGGCGCTTTCCGGCAGGGTCACGTCGTCCAGCGTCACCTCGGCGGCGCGGCCACCGGCCAAGAGCGCGTAGCCGGTCACCGAAAGCCCCTTGGCATCGGCGGGCACGAGAAAGAGCGAGATGCCATCGCGGTCCCCCGCCTCACCGCTTTCGCGGGCGGAGACGACGAGCATGTCGGCGGCCTCGGCATTGGCCACCACGGCCTTGCGCCCGCTGAGCACGATCTGGTCGCCGTTTTGCGTGGCCGAGGTGGTAACGCGCTCGAGGTCGTAGCGGCTGCCCGGCTCGCCATGGGCGAAGGCCAGTTGCAGCGCGCCGCCGATCAGTTGCTCGATATGCTCCTGCTGTTCTTCGGTCCCGAGGTCGGCGATCAGCCCCCCGGCCAGCACGGCACTGTCCAGAAGCGGTTCGACCACCCCGGCGCGGCCCAGCTCTTCGAAGACCACGGCAAGGTCGAAACCGGCACCGCCGAAACCGCCCTGCTCCTCGGTGAAGAGCGCGCCGATCACGCCCAGTTCGGCCAAGCCTTCCCAGATCTCGGTCGAATAGCCGGTCTCGCTCTCAAGGATGCGGTTGCGGGTCTCGGTATCGTATTTGTCACGCAGGAACCGCCGCAGGCTGTCCTGCAGCATCTGGCGTTCTTCGGTCAGGTCGAAATTCATTTGCCACCTCCCAGCATGGTCTTGGCGATGATCTGGCGCTGGATCTCGTTGGAGCCGCCGAAGATCGACAGTTTACGGTTGTTGAAATACTGCGCGGCCACGGGGCCCGCGTCATTGGGATCGGGCAGCGCATCGTTGCTGCCGGCCACCGCTTCCGAGGCGAAGGGCATCGCGTAGACGCCAGCCGCACGGCGCGCGAGGTCGTTGATCTCTTGCCGGATGATCGTGCCCTTGACCTTGAGCATGGAGCTTTCCACGCCCGGCGCCTGCCCGGCGGCGGCCTTGGAAATGATCCGCAGATTGGTCGTCGCCATCGCCATCAGGTCGATCTCGGCCTGCGCCACGCGAGCGGCGAAATGCGGGTTCTCAATCAGCGGGCGGCCTCCGGCCATCTCGGATTTGGCGATGCGTTTCACCGCCGCCAGACCGGCTTGGGAGAAGCCCACACCGGCGATGTTGGTGCGCTCATGGGTCAGCAGGTACTTGGCGTAAGTCCAGCCCTTGTCCTCTTCGCCGACGAGGTTTTCGGCAGGCACCTTGACGTTGTCGAAGAAGACCTCGTTCACCTCGGCGCCGCCATCCAGCAGGATGATCGGGCGCACGGTGATGCCAGGGGTTTCCATGTCGATCAGCAGGAAGGAGATGCCCTCTTGCTGCTTCACCTCCTTGTTCGTCCGCACGAGGCAGAAGATCATGTTGGCGTGTTGACCAAGGGTCGTCCAAGTCTTCTGACCGTTGACGATGTAATGGTCGCCGTCCTTGACCGCTGTGGTTTTCAGTGAGGCAAGGTCCGACCCGGCGCCCGGCTCGGAATAGCCCTGACACCACCAGTCTTCACCCGAGAGGATGCGTGGCAGCCAGTAGTCCTGCTGCTCTTTCGAGCCGAACTTTTGCAGCACCGGGGCCAGCATCGACAGGCCAAAGGGCACGATGCGCGGCGCGTGATGGGCGGCGGCTTCTTCCTCGAAGATATGCCGCTGCACGGCGTTCCACGCGGCACCGCCGAACTCTTTCGGCCAGTTGGTGGCCAGCCAGCCCTGCTCGTTCAGGATCGCGTGCCAACGTTCGTGGTCGTCCTTGGTCAACTCCTGCCCACGGCGCACCTTTTCGGAGAGTTCCTTGGGCAGTTTCTCGGCGAGGAATTGACGCACCTCCTCGCGGAAGGCGCGTTCTTCGTCTGTATAGCTCAGGTCCATGTCGGCCCCCTTTAGTAGATTTCGAAGAGGCCAGCCGCCCCCATGCCGCCGCCGATGCACATCGTCACGACGCCCAGTTTCGCGCCTCGGCGGTGGCCTTCGCGCAGGATGTGGCCGGTCATCCGCGCCCCGGTCATGCCGAAGGGATGGCCGATGGCGATCGAGCCGCCGTTCACGTTGCACTTGTCCGGGTCGATGCCCAGACGGTCGCGGCAGTAGAGTGCCTGGCTCGCGAAAGCCTCGTTCAACTCCCAGATGTCGATGTCGTCGACAGTCAGCCCATGGCGTTCCAGCAAGCGCGGCACGGCAAAGACCGGGCCGATGCCCATCTCATCGGGCTCGCAGCCCGCCACGGCGAAGCCGCGGAAGGCGCCCATGGCCTGAAGGCCCTGCTGCTCGGCTTGCTTGCTGTCCATCAGCACCAGTGCTGCGGCACCGTCCGACAACTGGCTGGCGTTACCGGCGGTGATGAAGGCCCCCTCGCCGCGCACCGGCGTGAGACCCGCAAGCCCCTCCATCGTGGTATTGGGGCGGTTGCATTCATCGCGGTCCACGGTGACCTCGCGGGTGGAGACCTCCTTGGTTTCCTTGTCCTGCACGCCCATGGTGGTCTGCATCGGCACGATCTCATCGTCGAAGAGACCGGCCTCCTGCGCCTTGGCGATCAGCTGCTGGCTGCGCAACCCGTAGGCGTCCTGATCCTCGCGGCTGATGTTATAGCGTTTGGCCACGATGTCGGCAGTGTCGATCATCGCCATGTAGACCTCGGGCTTGTGCTCTTCCAGCCACGGCTCCTTCACGGATTTCACATGCGGCTGGATCAGCGAGATGCTCTCGACCCCGCCCGCGACCATCGGGCCGGCGCCCTCCATGCAGATCGCATTCGCGGCCATGGCGACGGTCTGAAGGCCGGACGAGCAGAAGCGGTTCACGGTCACGCCCGAGGCGGTGACCGGCAGGCCCGCGCGCAGGGCGATCTGACGCGCGATGTTCGAGCCGGTGGCCCCTTCGGGGTAGCCGCAGCCGATCATCACGTCCTCGATGGCCGAAGGCTCCACGCCCGAACGTTTCACGGCCTCGGCGACGACATGGCCGCCCATGGTGGCACCGTGGGTCATGTTGAATGACCCGCGGAAGGATTTGGCCAGCCCGGTGCGGACGGCAGAGACGATTACGGCCTGTTTCATTTGGCAGCTTCCTTGTTCAGATCATCAAAGTTGCGGTTGGTCTTGACCAGTTCGGCCAGCAGCGGCGCGGGTTTCCAGAACCACGGGTCCTGCTCGGCGAAGCCTTCGATCGCCGCCAGCACGTTGGGCAGGCCTTGGATGTCGGCCCATTTCATCGGGCCACCCCAATAGCGCGGGAAGCCGTAGCCGAAGAGCAGCGTCATATCGATGTCGAGCGGGCGTTTAGCGATGCCCTCTTCCAGCACCTTGGCAGCCTCGTTGACCATGGCGCACATGTAGCGGCGCACGATCTCGGCATCGGTGAAGTCGCGCGGGGTGATGCCGCGCTCCTTCTGCTCTTCCTCGATCAGGCGGGTGACCTCCGGGTTCGGGGTGCCGCCGCGCTTGCCCTTTTCGTAGATGTAATAGCCTTCGCCGGTCTTCTGGCCGAAATGGCCCTGTTCGCAAAGCCGGTCGATATAGGTTGGCACGCGCTCCTCGGGGTGGCGCGTCGCGGCCTTGCGCTTGCGCGTGGCCCAGCCGATGTCGAGCCCGGCGAGGTCGGCCACCGCGAAGGGGCCCATGGCGAAGCCGAATTTCTCCAGCGCTGCGTCGATCTTGTAGGGGCTGGCGCCGTCCAGCACCATGTGGTCAGCCGCGGTGCGGTAGGTGGCGAGAATGCGGTTGCCGATGAAACCGTCACAGACGCCCGCGCGGACACTGACCTTGCCCAATGCCTTGCCAAGCGCGAAACCGGTGGCGACCACGTCTTTCGCGGTTTTGTCGGCGACGACGACTTCGAGCAGTTTCATCACATGCGCGGGCGAGAAGAAGTGCAGCCCGATCACGTCCTCGGGGCGTTTGGTGGAGGCGGCGATCTCGTTCACGTCGAGATAGGAGGTGTTGGAGGCCAGCACGCAGCCGGGCTTGCAAACCGCGTCGAGCTTTCCGAAGACGTCCTTTTTCACGTCCATATCCTCAAAGACCGCTTCGACCACCAGATCGACATCCCGCAGGCTGTCGTATTCGGTGGAGACGGTCAGCGCCGTGCCGGTCAGGTGATCGAACTTCGCCTGATCGATCTTGCCGCGCTTCAGCGCGCCTTGGAGATTGCCGGAGATACGCTCATGCGCGGCCTTGGCGGCCTCCTCCTTCATCTCGATCAGCACGACCGAGAAGCCCGAGAGCAGTGCCGCCGTGGCGATGCCCGCGCCCATGGTGCCGCCACCGATCACGCCGATGGCCTTCAGCTCGCGCGGCTCGACGCCTTTGAGTTCCGGCAGGTTGCTGACCGCGCGTTCGGAGAAAAATGCGTGGATCATGCCCTGCCGCTGGTCGGTGTTCATCAGTTCCGAGAAGATGCGGCGCTCGGCCTTCATGCCTTCCTCGAAGGGTTTCTCGACGCCCGCCTGCACAGCGCGCACGGCCTCGGCGGGAGAAATCTGGCCGCGGCCCTTCTTCAGCGTCGCCTCGTAGGCTGCATCCCAGTCGATCGACGCAGGCGCGGGCATCTCGCAGATCGGACGGCGCTCGGCCCCGCTGTCGAGCAATTCGCGGACGTAGGCGAGGCCCACTTCCTGCGGGTCGCCCTCCTCCACGCGGTCGACGATGCCCATCTCCAGCGCCTGCGGTGCCTTGATGTGGCGGCCCGTGGTGATCGCGTCGAGCGCGGGCTCCACGCCGATCAGGCGCGGCAAACGCTGGGTGCCACCTGCGCCGGGAATGAGGCCGAGGTGCACTTCCGGCAGGCCCACGCGGGCCGAGGGCTGGGCGAGGCGGTAATGGGCCGAGAGCGCGACTTCGAGACCGCCGCCGAGGCTCACGCCATGCATGGAGGCCACGACCAGAAGCGGCGAGGCTTCGATGCGGTTGCAGAGGTTGGGCAGATGCGGCTCCATCGGCGGCTTGCCGAACTCGGTGATGTCGGCACCGGCGATAAAGGCGCGGCCTTCGCCCACGATCATCACGGCACGCACGCCGTCCTCGGCCTCGGCGCGGTCCATGCCGTCCGCCAGCCCCTGCCGCACGGCTTGGCTCAGCGCGTTGACGGGCGGGTTCTCGATGCGCAGCACGACGATGTCATCGTGGCGGGAATAGGCGATCTTGTCGGTCATGTGATGTCTCCTTGTCTTTATCCGCGCCGTGACAGGGCGGGCGCCCGTCCGGTGCGTTGTTCGATGCCGCTGACCACGTCGCGCAGGGCTGGCCCCACTTGTGACAGAATGCGGTCGTCGGGCAAGTCCGCCGGCAGCGCGCCGCAGCTAAAGGACACCGGCTCTCCGAACTCCCCGGCGTAATAGGGCACGCTGACCGCGTTTACATTGCGGGCATAGCGGGTGTCAGGCGGGGCCAGCACGAAGCCCTGTGCCAGCAGTTGCTCATAGCCCTCACGGCGGAAATCGCGCAGCCGGTCATCGGGTTCCAGCGCTTCGAAACGGTCTTCGTCGAGGCTGGCCAGCGTGGCCAGACCCGAGGAGGATCCATAGACCGGAATACGGTGCCCCGGCTCCAGCCAGATCGTCGAGGCCGTGCGCGGCCGCCACGTGCGCACCAGCATCATCCGATCACCATCGCGCACGGCGATCAACGCCAGCGTGCGGGTCTCATCCGCCAGTTCCTGCATCGCATCCGACGCCATATCCACGAAGCTCACCGCGACAGAGGCGACGGAGCCGAGCGCAATCGCCGCAGGCCCAAGCCGAAACTTGTCGTTGCGCCCGCCATGGGCCAGATAGCCCAACTCGCAAAGCGTATAGGTCAGCCGCGACACGGTGGGTTTCGGCAGCCCCGTCCGCTCGGCAATCTGGGCATGGCTCAGCCCACTATCGCTGGCGCGAAAGGCCCGCAGAATGCCAAGCCCCCGCGCCAGCGTATTGGCGAACTTGCGGTCCGTGCCGGTATCGGATGCCGCCTGATTCATCGCGCCGCCATCGGGATCAGGAGCGAGATCATCGGGAAGGACATGATCAGGATCAGCACGATCACGTCGACGCTGAGAAAGCGCGTGATCCCGGCAAAGATCTTGTCGATCGGCGCTTCACGGCCCACCACGTTGGCGATGACGAAGACGTTGAGGCCGACGGGCGGGGTGATCAGACCAATCTCCAACAGTTTGATGACCACGACGCCGAACCAGATGAGGTTCAGATCGTAGCTTTCGACCAGCGGGATCATCAGCGGCAGGGTCAGCACCATGATGCCGATGGGATCAAGGAACATGCCCAAAAGCAGGTAGATCAGCGCGATGCAGAGCATCAGGACCACCAGCGACATCTGCGCGTCAGAGACGAAGCCCACGATGGTGCCAGCGACGCCAGTCAGCGCGACGAAGGCCACGAAGATCTTGGCCGAGGCGGCGATGAGGAAGATAGCGGAGGTCTGCACGCAGGTCTCTTTCACCGCAGCCCAAAGACCGGCCCAGTCAAGTTTCTTCTGCACGAAACCGATCAATGTGGCCGAGACGACGCAGACGGCGGCGGCCTCGGTCGCGGTGAAGATGCCGCCGTAGATGCCGCCGATGATGAGCACGAAGAGCAGCAGCGCGGGCCAGCTTTCGAGCGCTGCGGTCCAACGCTCCCCGGCGCTGTAGCGCTGGTCGGTCGAGGGGGCGACCGATGGATCGCGCCAGACCCAGACGGCGATGACCAGCACGAAGCCCATCAGCGTCAGCAGCCCCGGCAGAACACCGGCGAGAAAGAGCGAGGAGATCGAGGTCTCGGTGAAGATGCCGTAGATGATGAACAGCACCGAAGGCGGAATGAGCGAGCCCAGCGTGCCGCCCGCCGCGACGGAGGCGGTGGCGAGACGCGGGTCATAGCCCATGCGCAGCATCTCGGGCGTGCAGATCTTGCCCATGGTCGAGGCGCAGGCGATGGACGAGCCGGTGATCGCGGAAAACCCACCGCAGCCCATGACAGAGGCCATGGCGACCCCACCCGGCAGTTTGGTCAGCCAGACCTTGGCTGCATGGTAGATTTTCGTCGTGATATCCGCGCGGTAAGCGATATGTCCAAGCGCCACGAAGAGCGGGATCATCGACAGATCGTAGGAATGGATAAGGTCGAAGGAGTTCGAGAACACCATCGAGGTGGTCGCCTTGATCGCGCGCTCGGGCATGAAAGTCCCGGTGCGGAAGGCGAAGATAAAGAAGGTGGCGACGGTCGCGACCGAGGCCAGCGTGAAGGCGATCGGCACCCGCAGGGCCAACATGATCAACACCGCGGCAAAGGCGATCATTCCGATGGTCGAGGCATCCATTAGCGCAGGTCCTCTTCAACCATCAGGTCAGCCGCATGATGTTGCTCATCCGAGACGACGCCGCCTGCAAGCACCGTGCGCCCGTCGCGCCATGTCAGCTCGGCCAACCGCAGGAAAGTGGCGATCATCCCGATCAGGAACAACAACCGCCCCGGCCATTTCGGCAGGTTCAGGTCGCCGTAGAAAAAACTGCCCTTCTCCACCACGGAGAGGAATTCGCGCCCGCCGGAATAGATCAGCGGCGCCAGCGCCAGCATGCCGATGGCAGAGCCTGCGACGATCAGCACCGAGCGTGCGCGTTCGGGGAAACGGTCTGTCACGAAGGCGACCGAGACATGCGCGCGTACAGCGGTGGCGGCAGCGAGGGGCAGCAGGATGGCGGCGACCATGAGCTCTCGCACCATGGTCACGCTATCGGGCACCTGACTGGCAAAGAGCGCGCGGGCGATCACGTTGGAGGTGATCAACACCCCCAAGGCGATCACCGCCAAGGCCCCCAGCCCCAACAGGATTTTCTCCAGATTTACCAACATATGCTGCCCCTCCCCAGTGTCAGCGATCAGTTACCAGCGGCGTCCCATGGGTAGCCGTTGGCGTCACGCTCTTCGGTGTATTTGGCGATGAGCGCCTTATACTCTTCCAGCAGTTCCTCACCGGGCAGACCGGCGGAGCTTGCCGTTTGCACCCATTCGTCAAGGAACTTCTCACCGGCTTTGACCAGTTTCGCGCGGTCTTCTTCGGGCAGGGTGATGACTTCGACGCCCTGCTCTTTCATGGAGGCGATGGCCTTTTCGTTGGCGGTGGTGATCAGACGACCGAATTCATCGGCCATGTCCGCGCCAACCTCGGCCAGAGTGGCCTGCTGCTCTTCCGTCAGGCTGTCATGCATGTCCTTGTTCATGAAGATGCCAAGGCCGCCGACCTGACCCCAATCGAGGATCGTGTAGCTGTCCATCACCTCGGCTTGTTTCAGCGCCGCGACGGCATAGCTGTAGCCCTGCGAGCAGTCGATCAGCCCGGTGTCGAGGCCCTGGTAGGCGTCATAGATCGACATGTTGACCATATTCGCGCCCTCCTCGCCAAAGACCTTGCCGTAAGCGCCGACGCCGCGGACCTTCTTGCCCGAAATGTCGTCGACGGATTTGATCGCGCCGCCCTTGCAGCCGATGTTGACCTGCGAGGTGGTCCAAGTGCCGATGTAGACGAGGTTCTTGTCGGCGAGGTCTTCTTGAATGGCTTCGTTGCTGCGCATCAGCTCATCCGTGGCGCGCATGCCGACCCAAGCGTCGGGGTTGTTCACCGGCAGGTCGGCGATGCCGTAGCCTGCCATCTCTTGCGGGTAGTAGACCGCGATGACCGAGCCGGTGTCGGCCACGCCATCGGCCAGCGATTGCACGGCGGCATTGGCTTTGAACAGCGCCCCGCCCCACTGGATGTCGAGGCGCATATCGCCGTCGGACCGTTCGGCGACCTGATCGGCGAACCACTGCAACGCCTGCGCGCGCGCACCGCGGTTCGGCCCGGCTTCCCCATGAATCAACACGGTCTCAGCGCTTACCGCGCCACCAGCCAGCGCCAGAGCTGCGGCGCAGCTCAGGTGTTTGAAAATTGTCATGTCGGCTCCTCCCAGAGACTTGTTTCGCAATGCGAACCGTTGTTTCGCATTTGTCGCAGGTCACGCTAGTCCGCGGACCGAAGGCGATCAAGCGAAACTTCGGCTAAAGGCAGGGAGAGCGGTTAGGCTATTGAATTTGTTAAGGGAAAATTTCCCGAAGGTTGGTGCAGGCGTGGAACAGCCCCACCAGACCCCGGAATCGGCTGCTCGGATCGAACGGCCCGTAGAAAAGGCGGCCACGCCCGCTCAGGACATGGCCGCTGAATCTTAATACCAGTCGCCGAATTTGACCTCGACATCGGTGCCGACGCGTTTGGCGAACTCTTGCGGGTCTTGGGTGCCGCCGTCTTTGCCCCGGAAGTGATAGGGGTAGACGTAAGCGGGCTTGAACTCGGCCACCGCCGAGGCGGCGGCGTTGGAATCCATGGTGAAGGGCAGGTTCATACAGACAAAAGCCAGCGAGATATCGGTCAGCCCGCGCATCTCGGGCGTGTCTTCGGTATCGCCCGAGATATAGACGCGGAAGCCGTCGAAGCCGAGGATATAGCCGTTGTCGCGCCCCTCGGGGTGGAACTTCTTGCGCTCTTCGGTGGTGTTATAGGCCGGGATCGCGTTGATCGGCAGGCCGTTGAACTCGGTATTCTCGCCATTGGCGATTTTGCTGGCCTTGGCGGCAAGCGCTTCGGGCAGCATGTCGAACACGGCGGGGTTGGTGATGATCTGCACGTCATCGCCTGCCAGTGCGGCCAGCGTATCTGCATTATAGTGATCCCCATGCTCATGGGTGATGAGGATCAGATCCGCCGGCGGGAAATCGCTGTATTGCGCGGGCTCGCCGACCGGATCAACATAGATCACGCCCTTTGGCGTCTCCAACACGATGGAGGCGTGATCGACGGGGTGGACGGTGATCGGTCCTGCGTCTGTGTCGAAGGTATCACCGCTCTGCGTGGCGGCGCGGGCGGCGAAAGGCAGCAGGGTCACGACGCCAGCGGCGGCGGCGGAGGTGGCAAGGAAATGGCGGCGGGTCTGGGACATTTCAGGCTCCTGTTGGTTGCTGGAACGGGACATAGCGGCCCCGCTCCGCATTTCAACGCGGCACCCGCCATGCGGCAAGCCTAGGCCGGGCGGAGGCCGAGAATTTCACGCGCTTGTGTAGCCGTGGCGACCGGACGCTCGTATTTCGCGCAGAGATCCGCCGCCCGCTGGATCAGCGCCGCGTTCGAGGGCGCCAGCGTATCGCGATCAAGGCGCACGTTATCCTCAAGCCCCGCGCGGGTGTGGCCGCCCGCCGCGATGGCCCATTCGTTCAGCACGATCTGGTTCGGCCCGATCCCGGCGGCACACCACTGCGCATCAGGCGCGAGGCGGTTCAGCGTCTTGATGTAGAAATCAAAGGTCTCACGGTCCACCGGCATGGCGTTTTTCACGCCCATGACGAATTGCACATAGAGCTGGCCGGGAATGCGCCCGTCGCGGTTCATCTCGGCGGCCTTGTGGATGTGGCTGAGATCAAAGGCTTCGATCTCGGGCTTGATCTCATGGGCTTTCATCTCCGAGGCCAGCCAATCGACCAATTCCGGCGGGTTCTCGTAAACCCGCGTCGGGAAGTTGTTGGACCCGACCGAGAGCGAGGCCATGTCGGGCCGCAGCGAAAGCATCCCGCCCCGCTCCCGCCCCGCGCCCGAACGCCCGCCGGTGGAGAACTGGATGATCATGCCGGGGCAGTGCTTTTGCACGCCTTCCATCAGCCGCGCGAACCTCTCGGGGTCCGAGGACGGGGTCTCGTCCTCGTTGCGCACATGGGCGTGGCAGATCGAGGCCCCGGCCTCGAAGGCCGCGTGGGTCGACTCGACCTGCTCGGCGATCGAGATCGGCACGGCGGGGTTGGCGGCTTTGGTGGGGACGGAGCCGGTGATGGCGACGCAGAGGATGCAGGGGGTGGTCATGGGGGGTGGTCCTGTAGTGTTTGGTGCTCAGGGTCGCATATGGCGGGGGCGGTGTACACTGGTTGGGAAGGTTCAGGCGCTGCCAAACCCCGAGGAGGTTTGGCACGAGGTTTACCATTCCTTTACCACCTGGGGGCAACCTCCACGGATGTCCTCCTATCGCCGTCCTCGCATTGCCGGTGCGACCATCTTCTTCACCGTCAACTTAGCCGACCGCCGGTCGGACATTCTGGTCCGGCATGTAGATTTTCTGCGCACTGCGATACGCCAAACCAAGGCAGAACGGCCGTTCCGGATCGACGCCTTCGTGGTGCTGCCGGATCATCTACATTGCGTTTGGACCCTGCCTCCCGGCGACTGCGATTACTCGCTGCGCTGGCGATTGATCAAGGCGCGGTTTTCAAGGGTCTTGCCGAAAGGCGCAACGCGGTCGAGCCATGACAGGCGCGGCGAACGCGGCCTTTGGCAGCGCCGCTTCTGGGAGCACCACATTCGGGATCGACGCGACTTCGACGCGCATGTCGGGTATTGTTGGAACAATCCCGTCAAGCACGGGTACGTCGAAAAACCAGAAGATTGGCGCTTGTCGTCCATCCACCGAAATGCGGCCCCGTAGGGTGCGTGGTCCCCACGCAACTTTGCATGCGAGGCGGCGCGTGCGTTGACGGTGTTCTTTGCGGGCGGTGACATGGTTTGAAAGGTGCGTGCGGAGCACGCACCTTACGGGTGGTTTTGGGGACCGCGCACCGAAAAATGGCCAGCTCTTAGCTGTCCATCTTCAGCGCCGAAATAAACGCCTCCTGCGGGATATCCACCTTCCCGAACTGGCGCATCTTCTTCTTACCGGCCTTCTGCTTCTCCAGCAGCTTCTTCTTCCGCGTGGCGTCGCCGCCGTAACACTTCGCCGTCACGTCCTTACGCATCGCCGAGAGCGTCTCGCGCGCGATGACCTTGCCGCCGATGGCCGCCTGGATCGGGATCTTAAACATGTGGCGCGGGATCAGGTCTTTGAGCTTTTCCACCATCGCCCGGCCGCGCATTTCGGCGCGGTCGCGGTGGACCATGGTTGAGAGCGCGTCGACGGGTTCATCGTTCACGAGGATCTGCATCTTGACCAGATTGTCCTGACGGTAGCCGATCATCTGATAATCAAAACTGGCGTAGCCCTTGGTGACCGACTTCAGCCGGTCGTAGAAATCGAACACCACCTCGTTCAGCGGCAGGTCATAGACCACCATGGCGCGGGAACCGGCATAGGTCAGGTCTTCCTGAATGCCGCGGCGGTCTTGGCAGAGCTTCAGCACGTCGCCGAGGTAGTCGTCGGGCACGAGGATCGTCGCCTTGATCCGCGGCTCCTCCATGTGATCGACCAGCGTCATGTCGGGCATGTCGGCAGGGTTGTGCAGCTCCTGCATCTCCCCGTCCTTCATGTGGACGTGGTAGATCACCGAAGGCGCGGTGGTGATGAGGTCGATGTCATACTCGCGCTCAAGCCGGTCGCGGATCACCTCAAGGTGCAAAAGGCCAAGGAAGCCGCAGCGGAAGCCGAAGCCAAGCGCGGCGGAAGTCTCCATCTCGTAAGTGAAGGAGGCGTCGTTCAGGGCGAGCTTCTCGATCGCCTCGCGCATGTCCTCGAAATCATTGGCGTCGACCGGGAAGAGACCACAGAACACCACCGGCACCGAGGGTTTGAAGCCCGGCAGCGCGGTTTCGCATTTGCGCTTCTCATGGGTGATCGTGTCGCCAACGCGGGTGTCGCGGACCTGTTTGATCGAGGCGTTGAGATAGCCGATCTCGCCGGGGCCGAGGCTGTCGACGCCGACCATCTTGGGCCGATAGACGCCTACGTCGTCCACGTCATAGGTGCCGCCGGTTTTCATCATGCGGATGCGGTCGCCCTTCTTCAGGGTGCCCTCCACGATGCGCACGATACAAATGACGCCAAGGTATTGGTCGTATTTACTGTCCACCAGCATCGCCTTCAGCGGCGCGTCGGGGTCGCCGCCCGTGGGCGCGGGCAGCTTGTTGACGATGGCTTCCAGCACGTCCGGGATGCCGACGCCGGTCTTGGCCGAGATCAGACAGGCCTCGGAGGCGTCGATGCCGATCACGTCCTCGATCTGTTCGCGCACGCGGTCGGGGTCGGAGGCGGGCAGGTCGACCTTGTTCAGCACCGGCACGATCTCATGATCTGCGTCGATTGCGGTATAGACATTGGCCAGCGTCTGCGCCTCAACCCCCTGCGTGGCGTCCACGACCAGCAGCGAGCCCTCGACCGCCTGCATGGAGCGCGCGACCTCATAGGCGAAGTCGACGTGTCCGGGCGTGTCGATCAGGTTCAACACATAGGTCTTGCCGTCCTTGGCCGGGTATTCGATGCGGACGGTGTTGGCCTTGATGGTGATGCCCCGCTCCCGCTCGATATCCATGTTATCCAGAAGCTGGCTTTGCATGTCGCGTTCGGCGACCGTGCCGGTGAGTTGGATCAACCGGTCGGCCAGCGTGGATTTGCCGTGGTCGATATGCGCCACGATGGAGAAGTTGCGGATGTTTTCAAGCGGTGTCATGCAAGGGGATATGGCGCAGAGCCGCGCCTGCGTCAATTGGCCATGAACGCGCCCATGCCCCCTGCCCGCACGTCACGGCGCTTTATCGCGGGTCGAAGGGCGCAGCCCCCCAATGGAGAATTGCGCGAAGCCCCCTTTTGCGGCATAGTGACGGGCAGAGCAGATCGGGCCGACAAGGGGAAAACCCCATGGTCCAGAACAATAGGGCAAATCAATGCGGACAGTTGCAAGTTTGATGGCGCTCGCCATCTTGGCGGGTTGTGGCGGATCACGTTATTCCAGCGATGCCGCCGTAGGACGTTTTTCCCCGACACCGGTGCTTTTCGCCACGGGACCAATTCAAAAGGCCTGTCTGGCCGATGGGCGCCGCGGTTCCAGCCATGCGCGCTGCGGCTGTGTGCAGGCGGTGGCGGATCAGACGCTGTCGCGCTCGGACCAGCGCCAGGGTGCCAAGATTTTCCGCGACCCGCACCGTTTGCAGGAAATGCGCCAATCCGATAACAAAAGCGACAACGCCTTCTGGAGCACTTGGAAAGCCTTTGGCCAAAGCGCTGCGGCGGCCTGTTCGAACACCTGAACGCTCAGCTTTCGCTAAGCGGCGGGCCAAAGCGGTCAATCAGCCGTCCGACGATCTGATCGCGGGCGGCGCGAAACTGCGTGAGCTTGGCCTCGCGCCCCTCGCCCAGCCCGGTGGGATCGAGGATCGGCCAATACTCCACATCAAGATGGTAAAACCGCGTCAGTTCCAGCGCCCGGCGCTGGCTGGCGGGGCTTAGCGCGATGACAAGGTCGAATGAACCAAGGTCGTCGCCCCATTCCTCCATCTCATCGAAACTGCGGCTGCGGTGGCGGTCCAACTCTACATCCAACTCGCTGCATACGGCGATGGAAAAGCCGTCGATCTCCATATCGTTCTTGACGCCGACGGATTGGACATAGGTGCCGGTGCCGTAAAACTTCTTCATCAACCCCTCGGCCATGGGAGAGCGGACGGCGTTGTGATCGCAGCAGAAGAGAACGGATTGAGGCAGCGGCTGCGTCATTTATCCGCCGAAATGCAGAACACAGATCAGGGTAAAGAGCCGCCGCGCGGTGTCGGTGTCGATCTCGGCCTTGCCCGACAGCCGCTCTTGCAGCACGCGGGAGCCTTCGTTGTGGATGCCGCGCCGGGCCATGTCGATCGTCTCGATCTGGCTGGGGGGCAGTTTCTTGACCGCTTCGAAATAGCTTTCGCAGATTTGGAAGTAATCCTTCACCACTTGCCGGAAGGGGCCGAGGGAGAGGTGAAATTCCGCTGCCTTTTCAGCCGCCTCGGTCTGCACATCAAAGACCAGACGTTTGTCGCGGATAGAGAGGGACAGATGGTAAGGCCCTTCGGGCACCGGCCCCTTTTCGCGTTCGGGCAGGATGAAACTGTTCTCTTCCAGCAGGTCGAACATGGCCACCTTACGCTCCTGATCGATCTCGGGCGTGGGCGGCGGCATGTTCGCGTCATCAAGCGCGATATGGGTGATGCGGGTCATCGGCGCATCCTTTTTGCTGGCGATACCCTTTCGTGGATAGCGCAGCGGTGGGGAGGGGGCAATGCGCGAGAACACGCGCGCCCGCGATTGCGCCCCGTCAGCGCATTTGACGATACGTCAGAAGCATCGGCAGGGCCGAGAGCGCGCAGGCGGGGGCAGCGCTGCCCCCTGCCCTAGTCGTTGAGTTTGCGCAGACGCGCGGTGACCGACAGGCCATGCGCCTCAAGGCTTTCGGACTGGGCCAGCCGCTCTGCCGCGGGGCCGATGGCCTTGAGCGCCTCGGGCGACATCTGCGCCAGCGTCGTCCGCTTCATGAAATCCAGCACCGACAGGCCAGAGGAGAAACGCGCCGAGCGCGCCGTGGGCAGAACGTGGTTCGGCCCGCCGACGTAATCGCCGATCGCCTCGGGCGTCCATTGGCCAAGGAAGATCGCCCCGGCGTGGGTGATCTTGTCCGACAGCGCCTTCGGGTCCGCCACGCAAAGCTCAAGGTGCTCTGGCGCGATGCGGTTGCTGAGGGCGGCGGCGGCGTCAAGGTCCGGCACGGTGATGATCGCCCCATTGTCGCGCCAGCTTGCGCCCGCGATGGCGCGGCGTTCGAGGGTGAGCAGACGTTTCTCAACCGCCTCTTCCACCGCGCGGGCAAAGGCAGAGTCAGTGGTGATCAGGATGCTCTGCGCGCTCTCGTCATGTTCGGCTTGGCTGAGCAGATCGAGGGCGATGAAATCGGGATCATTCTCTCCATCAGCGATGACAAGGATCTCGGATGGCCCCGCGATCATGTCGATGCCGACCTTGCCAAAAACGCGGCGTTTGGCGGCGGCGACGAAAGCGTTGCCGGGGCCGGTGATCTTGTCCACCGGGGGGATCGTTTCAGTGCCATAGGCCAGTGCCGCCACGGCCTGCGCGCCGCCGATGCGGTAAATCTCATCCACCCCGGCGATGCGGGCGGCCAGCAGCACAAGCGGGTTCAGTACGCCATCGGGCGTCGGCACGACCATCGCCAGACGCGCCACCCCCGCTACCTTGGCCGGGACCGCGTTCATCAGCACCGAAGACGGATAGCTTGCCAACCCGCCCGGCACATAGAGGCCCGCGGCGGAAACCGGCGTCCAGCGCCAGCCCAGCGTGGCGCCATCGGGGTCGGTCCACTCCGCATCCTCCGGCAATTGGCGGGCGTGATAGGCGCGTATGCGGTCGGCGGCGAGTTCCAGCGCCTTGCGGTCTTCGGGAGAGACTTCGGCCACGGCGGCGTCGACCTCTTCCGCGCTGATACGCAGGGTCTCGGCGGTCAGGGTCACGCGGTCGAATTTCTGCGACAGGTCGATCACGGCGGCATCGCCACGGGCGCGCACATCGGCAATGATCTCGGCCACCACGGCATCGACATCGGGGCTGTCCTCGCGCTTGGCGTTTAGCAGTTTGTCAAAAGCCGCTTCGAAATCGGCGGCAGAGGCATCGAGCGTGACGGGCATGGGTTCAAGCTTTCGTAGAGGGGCCGCTGCGCAGGGCTAGCCCGAAAATGTTAAGACGCCTGCGGGCGGCGCAGGCTCGGCTCGGCCCGCAGACCCGCGGTTTTAGAGGTGGCAGCGGGGGCGGCACGCTGCGCCAGTCGCATGGCGCGGGTGTCTTGAGCGTTGTCGAAGATTGCACGCGCCACTTGAGCAACAAGAATGGCAGACAAGCCACCCGAGACCAGCGCAAGCGGCACCACCAAAGTCGCGACAGAGAGCGATGCAAGCATTTGCACCCCGCCTAGCACACACCCTAGCAGGATCAGCGCCCAGCCGGAGACCTCGGTCAGAAACGCGGTGATGCGACCCCGGGTAAATCTGTTCTGTTTCAGTTCAGGCATCTTGCGATCCTTGCCCGCCGTGCGGCGGCGTCACTCAGGGTGAACGGGCCGTTTCTTGGACGGGGCGACATAGGGGCGGGTCACGTCCTTGAGCGTTACCTCAAGCGCTTCGACCTGCAACCGGATCGCGCCATCGCCAGCCAATGTCAGCGTCACATGGCCCGACGGCGCGTCGCCCTCTTCAAAAGCGATATCGAGCAGCGACAGGATCGTATCGGCATCGCCCTGCGGCACGCCTTGGCTGGCAACACGCTGCACGTTGTTGAACATCAGCACCGATTGCACCCGTTCGGGCGCATGACGCGCCGCCCCCGTATCCTCATGCCGCAAGCGGTTCAGCAGCAGCGCAAAGCGCGCGCCCGCGCGGTGCCAGCGCATTTCGGAGGCGGGAAAGACCGCGTCTTGGGTCAGCGAGGCGATCACCGTCAGATCCTCGGCATCCAATGCGCCAAGGTTCAGCGGCGCTTCGCGGCCATCTTCGAAACGTGCATCTTCGGTCATTTGTCGCTGATCCTTTCGATATCCGCCCCAACGCCGCGCAGTTTGGAGACCACATGCTCATAGCCGCGATCAAGGTGGTAGACCCGGCTGACCGTGGTCTCCCCAGTGGCGGCCAACCCGGCGAGGATGAGGGAAATCGACGCCCGCAGATCGGTCGCCATAACCGGCGCCCCTTTGAGCTTTTCGACACCGGTGACCTTGGCCGTACCACCCTGCACATCAATCCGCGCACCCATGCGTATCAGCTCCGGCGCGTGCATGAAGCGATTCTCAAAAATCTTTTCTTCCAGAACCGAGGTGCCTTCGGCGGTGCAGAGCAGCGCCATCATCTGCGCTTGAAGATCGGTCGGGAAACCGGGGAACGGCTCGGTGGTGACATCCACCGCCGAAATCCGCCCGTTGCGCCGTGCGACTTTGAGGCCCGCATCAGTCTCACTCACGTCGATGCCCGCCGCGTCGAGCTTTTCGCAAAACGCCTCCAGCAGGTCGATTCGCCCGCCCAGAAGCTCGACCTCACCGCCGCAGAAGGCGGGGGCCAGCATATAGGTGCCAAGCTCGATCCGGTCGGTCACGACCTTATGGGTGGCGCCATGCAGGCTGTCGACGCCCTGAATGGTGATGCTGGAGGTCCCATCGCCTTCGATCTGCGCGCCCATGGCCCGCAGACAATCCGCAAGATCGACGATCTCAGGCTCGCGCGCGGCGTTATTGATGACGGTGGTTCCTTTGGCGAGGGTGGCGGCCATGAGGATATTCTCGGTCGCTCCGACAGAGGCAAAGGGGAAGTCGATCACCGCCCCCTTCAGTTTGCCGCCCGCAGCCTTGGCATGAAGATAGCCGTCCCGCAGGTCGATCTCCGCCCCCATCTTGGCCAGACCGTCGGTGTGAATGTCCATCGGGCGCGCGCCAATCGCGCAGCCGCCGGGGAGCGAGACTTCGGCATGGCCTTCGCGCGCCAAAAGCGGCCCCAAGACCAGATTCGACGCGCGCATCTTGCGCACGATGTCATATTCGGCCCTTGTGTTGATCTCCCCATGGCTTGCCATGGTGATGACCTTGCCGTCCTGCATCGCGGCCACTTCGGCGCCGAGAGACTGCAAGAGCTGCGTCATCGTGCGAATGTCGCTGAGACGCGGCGCATTGGTCAGCGTCAGCGGCTCTTCGCTCAGCAATGTCGCGGGCATCAGCGCCAGACAGGCGTTCTTTGCGCCCGCGATGGGAATTTGCCCGTTGAGCGCACCGCCGCCCCTGACCAGAATGGAATCCATCGTTCAGCTGTCCTTTTCCGGCCCCTCGGGGCCATTGCCTGTATCCTGCGCCACATCCTCGGCCCGCGCGCGCGCCTGCGCCTTGCGCCGCGCCATATTCGCCTTGAGCGCAGCCTTCAGCCGCGCCTCCCGCGCAGAGGGTGTTTTCGCGTTCTTTTCCGGGGCGTTTTGCTTTGCCATGCCGCCTATCTAGCGCAGGGGGCAAGAAGGGTCCAGATCAGGGGTTGCGCCCCCTTTCGATTACGGCTAATCACCCGCCCACGGCGCTGCTGTAGCTCAGAGGTAGAGCACTCCCTTGGTAAGGGAGAGGTCGAGAGTTCAATTCTCTCCAGCAGCACCATGAAACTCCCTTATTTCCAGCTATGCCTCGCAAGAGCGATGGTCCCTCGACACCTCAAGCACCCTTACAGATCGAATCGACACCCCCGCCCCGATAACCCGGGACGGCGGCGCCAAAACCTCACATCAAATCACGACGCCTCAAACACGCCACAAGCGATACGCGAACCCGCGTCGCCCGATGGCTGCGATTCGTAATCGTCTGCGCCGCTGTGAATGATGAAGGCCGCACCGTCCTCATCATTGATCATGGTCTCGATATCGAGCAGGTCGAGAAAGACTTCGGCTTCCAGCACCCCATCTTCACCCACGACCATATTGGGCATATCACCGGGATGCGGCCCACCTTCGACGAGCACACCGTGCTTGCGGTCCCCCGCGATATGACCACCGGCGGATTTGAAATCCTCGGCCGAACAATCGCCGGTCTCATGCAGGTGCACGCCGTGGGTGCCCGCAGGCACGCCGGTCACGTCGATCTTGACCAAGGTGCGGCCCGATGCGGTCGTGTTCAGCGAAACATTGCCCGAGATATCGTTAGAATTGCCAGCGACCTGAGCCGTCGCCGCCGTTTGCATATGGCTTTCGGCCTGCGCCGCCACGGCGCCAGTTGTGGCCAAAGCAGCCCCGAGTAGGATATTGCGCAGATACATGGCTTCCTCCTTTGGGTTATATGTCCGATGATGGCTCAACCCACCCGGCCCGCGTCGGGTTCCTCTTGATGCAGGGCGAGGCTTGCCCCTATAAGCGGCCGAGTGCTCCCTTAGCTCAGCTGGATAGAGCAGCCGACTTCTAATCGGCAGGCCGAGGGTTCGAATCCTTCAGGGAGCGCCACTTTCTTCCACACTTGGGCCCTCCCCACCTAAACGCGCGAAAAATCCTCGATCGCCGCGGCGATGAGATGCGGGAAGGTCGGCTTGCCAAGCATGGCAACAGGCTCAAGCGCGCTTAGCCGCTGCTGGGTGAGATCGTCCAGATTGCCGCTCATGAAGACGCAGCGGATGTTGTGTTCTGCCAGCAGCCACTGCGCCACCTCTTCACCGGAATCGCCATTGGCGAGCCGCAGGTCCATGAAGGCCAGATCGGGCCGGGTCTGCGCCACCACCTCCCGGCAGGTCGCGAAATCCTTGACCGGGCCAAGGACGGAATGTTGAAGCTGTTCGAGCTGCATCTGAAGGTCCAACGCAATCAAGAATTCGTCTTCGACAATCAGAATATTCACCGGGCATCACCCGGCGGGCATGGGAACCTCAATTTCAACGCAATAACCATGCTCTGTTGCCCTCTTATCCATCGTCGCCCCAAGCTGGCCGACAATGCCCGCCACGATCTTCGAACCGAGACCGACCCTACCTACACTCTCCGCGTTGCCGATCCCATCGTCCGACACCGTTAACGTCAAAAGGTCTCCCTCTTGATGCAAACGAACATCAACCCTGCCCTGTTCCCGCGCGACGAAGGCATGTTTATGCGCATTGGTCACAAGCTCATTGATCAGCAGCGCAAGGTTGATGGCCAAATCGGTCGGCACGGTGACCGACGGCGCATCGACGACAGTCTCGATCTGCTTGCTATCTGTTTCGGTACTGGCTGAAAGGAAATCGACAAGCTGCGGGATGTATTCACCGACATCCACATGGGTAACGTTATGCGATTTATAGATAAGTTCATGGACGGAGCTTACCGCATGCACCCGGAGCGAGGCCTGTTGCAGGCTGTGTTTGACAGACGCATCGTCCACCGACGCAGCCTCAAGACGCAGAATGCTCGACACCAGATGCAGGCTGTTCTTAATCCGGTGGTTCACGTCGCCAAGCAGTGTTTCCTTCTGCTCAAGAAGCTTGTCACGCTCGGTCAGGGTCTTCTGCAAGACCTCTTCGCGCTTCTTGGAATGGGTCAGATCGAGGGTGGCACCGATGAACCGCGCGGGCTTGTCATGTTCGAAAAGAACTTCACCACGCGTGTTCAGCCACCGGGTTTCCCCATTGGGCAAGACGATCCGATAATCGGCATTCACCGTGGCATCATTGGCCATCGTTTCGCCCAAGCTTTGGTTCACATGCGCCAGATCATCGGGATGGATACGCCGGAACAGCTTGGCCATGGGGATTGTCCCCTCGGTATCGGCATAGCCGAACAGATTGGCCAATTCCTGCGAGATATTCGCGGTTCCGGTCTGAAGGTCCAACTCACCATAGCCGATCCCCGACACCTGCTTGGCCAGATTGAGCCGTATCGCCTGATCACGGCGACCGATAAATTCCGAGGTGACATCCTCGACATGGTGGATCAGCGCGATCAGCTTGCCATCTTCGAACACGGGCGTGTTCAATGGTTGCCAATATTTCTCTTCAAAGGCCCCGTCGGCGCTGTCGCGAATGGGGATATTGTACTTCTGCACGGCCATGCGGTGCTGTTTGCCCGTGGCGGCGACGATCTCAAGCGACTTGCCCAGATTATTGGTGCCATCTGCCGTCGCGTCGGAAGGGTCATCCGGGAAAGCGTCGAACAGATGTTTCCCGACGAGGTCCTCCGCTTTTGACCCGGTGATGAATAGGTACCGGTCATTCACGTCGATAATCTTCAAATCGGTATCTAGAACGAGATACCCGTGGGGGGATGCCGCAAAAATTGCAGATCTCGACACGCTACCGTTCGCCGATCTTTCACCACCCATATTCTTCCCTATAAACTTCCTTCAATCTCTCTGGCCACCATATCCCCTTAACTTTGAACAGAAAAGCTCAGCCTCCTTGATATAAGTTAAGCAGCGATATGGCGGCGCGCCGCAGCAAATGATGGCCTGCTCAATTATTCGGCAAGCTAAGAACTCAGGTAATGAATGACGCGCATAAATGGCGCGTCTTTTTACGATTGGCGCTTTTGCACCTCTATTCAAGTCGCAGCACCCTGAGGCGTGCCAATTGAATTAAGACTGCGCGCATTCGCTTACTCGACCGGCGTATTCAGAGGGAGAGGCCCCGCCCCGAATTGGGAAAGGGCCGATCACGCGGCCACAAGCGCTTCCTCTGCCGCGATTTCCGAGGCGCAGAGGGGCAGATCGACGGTGAACTTCGTCCCAATGCCAACGGTGCTTTCTACGCGGATGTCCCCCTCATGCGCGGCGGCGAGCTTTTTGCTGATCGCAAGGCCAAGACCAGTGCCGCCATCAGCGCTTTTGCTGGCTGTTTCCGCTTGAATGAAGGCTTGGAAAATCCGCTGCAAATCCTCTGCCGGCATCCCGCAACCGTTGTCTTCGACCTCAAGTCGGCATGTATCGCCGACCCGCTTGGCGCGCATGCGAATGCTGGAGGCCGAGGAGAACTTCAGCGCGTTGCCCAAGAGATTGATCAGGATCTGCTTGCAGCGCCCGCGGTCGGCGAAAACGTCAAATTCATCATATTCGATTTCCAGCACCGCCTGTTTTTCCTTGGCCAGCCCCTGAAATTGCTCTGCCAATTCGGCCAGCAAATCGCCCGCCGCAAAAGAGGTTCTGTTGAGCTTCACGGAATTCAATTCAATGCTCGTATAGTCGAGAAGTTCGTTGATAATGGTCAACAGATGGTCGCCCGCCGATTTGATACGCCCGCCGTAGCGCTCTGTCTGGTCGCCCAACTCATCGAAATGCACCTTTGAGATCGGCTCGTTCGGTTTCAGCTTGGCCATGGTATGGCCTTTGAGGTTGGTCAGAAAGCTGGCGTAGCCGTTGATGATGGTCAGCGGCGTGCGCAGCTCATGGCTCAGAACACTCATGAACTCCGACTTGGCGCGGCTGGCATCGCGGGCCTCATCCCGCGCTTGGCGCAGCTCGACGATGTTCTCCATCCGGGTGCGGTTTTCGATGAAATAGGTGAAAAGCCCGCCCATCACGATCATCGCAGCCGTCCCCGCGATGACCATCGCCAGCAATCTGAATTCATCCGGGTTGCTATGACCGGTCAAACAGGTCGGCGTCACATGAAAGGCGGCCATGCCGGTGAAATGCAGCCCGATGATCGCCAGCGCAAAGCTGCCCGTCATCTTGCCCGTGGCGTATTTCCCGTTTTGCGCGCCAAAGAACAAGGCCACAGTCGATAGCACCATGGCCAGCAGAACCGAGGCGACGAGATAGGTCTTGTCCCAAAAGATGACCCCCTCGATCCGATAGGCGACCATCCCGGTGTAATGCATGGCCGAGATCGACAGCCCCAAGATCACCCCGCCAATCACGGTGGTGACCCGCCTGCGGAACATCCCGGCGATCAGAATGCCCACCGTAGACCCGATAATCGCGATCAGTAGCGAGGCGAAGGTCAGCCCGAAATCAAAGCTGACCGGCGCGTCGGGCTGATAGGCCAGCATGGCGATGAAATGCGTGCACCAGATGGCGATGCCCGAGGTCACGGCGGTCAGAAAATACCACAACAACGCCTGTCGCGGCGTTTGTTTAAGCGCGTGCCGGTAAAGGTTTGCGATCACCCAGCTGCCGAATGCGCACAAAAGCGCGGCAAGCAAGACCAGCGTCATATCGTGGTCCGAGTGCATAGAATGAGCCACAGTCAGCATTTTTAAACCTCAAGATAATGAGGCCAGTGTTGCGCAAGGATTGCGTCGAAACATTGTTCGAGTGCGTTCTTTTTGGCGGTAATTTCATCTGATGAAACTCCAGCCCGGCCCAAAGGGCGCAGGCGGCACGCCAGCCGATAAACCGCCGCCCTCCCCTGCCGTTGAGGGCGCCGCGATCCCCGTTCTAAGCGCCCTTTCGCCCCGGCCCGGGCGGGGAATCACAGCGAGCAAACCGCGGGGATGGCGGTACAAAAAAGAGCGATTCACATCCAAGGGTTGCATTTACCGGCCATAATACGTCACTACAGCGCCAAACTTGCGCCGTATTTTAATGCTGGTCTGCGCACATTCATTTTGGTTCATAGGTATTTCCGCCATGCTAACGTGTTTCCAAGGGTTGATGCTCGACCCGGTCTATTGGACCGTGCTCGCCGTCAGCACGATCGCCGCAGCTGTCGCCTTTTGGACGCTCAAGTTCCAAGAGTTCCATGGCAAAATTTACTATGCGCTCACCTTTTTGGGGATGATCTGGACCCTGATGATGGTCGGGGCCGAAGCCGCAACGCCCGCCTATGCCTGCCAGATGCAACAGGCCCAGCTGGCGTGGTTGGGCCACGGGCTGGTGCCGGTGGCTTGGTCGTTCTTTATCTTCGAGTATGTCGGCCCCTCCAGCCAGTCGCGCGGATGGATGAGCCTTCTGGCCCTGATTGCCGTGCCGCTTGCGGCTTTCGGCCTTGCGGCGACGAACGATTGGCACCACCTGATCTATACCGCCGAGACCGCACTTCAGCCGGGCGACGATCAGATCACCTTTGAACATGGGCCGGGGTATTTCCTCGTTCTTGCCGGGCTCTATTGCTTCGTGATGGCGACGCTCATCTGGCTGGGGCGCGCGTTCTTCCGCGCCAAACGCGCGGCTTGGCCATTGCTGACGATGCTGGTGGTGATCACGCTGATCCCGCTGGGCGCGAACGCGGCCTACGCGCTGCTTGGTTTTACCGTCGTCGGCCTTGACCCGACGGCCTTCATGTTCACCTTGGGCATCTTCGCCTTTTCGTGGTTGCTGGTCACGAACAAGACGATGGACATGCCCTCGGTCGGGCAATCGACCCTGTTCGACACGATGAGCGAACCGCTGATCCTTTTGGACGCGCGGCGCCGCGTCATCCGCTCAAACGCCGCGGCCAAGCGCAGCGGGCTTCTGTCCGATCCGACATTGGGCCACGATCTGATCGCGGGGATCGAAGCACAAATGGCGCAGAACGGCTCGGCCCATATCACCTGTAACGAACGGCTGTATGAGCCGCGCGTTCAGCCCATCGAAAACCCCCTTGCCCCCGCTGGCCCCGCCATCGGCTGGAGCGTCACCTTCGTCGATGTCACCGACCGGATCGCCACCACCACGGCGCTAGAGCACGCGTTGAAAGAGGCGGATGAGGCGAACCGCGCCAAAGATGAATTCATCTCGGTCGTCAGCCATGAGCTGCGCACGCCGCTGACCTCATTGAAAGGCGGCCTGGCTCTGGCCCTCAGCGGCAAGCTGGGAGAGATCAAAGGCCCGCTGCGCTCCTCGCTCGACATTGCCCATCGCAACGGGGTGCGCCTGTCGCGGTTGGTCGATAATATCCTGCTGGTGCAAAAGCTTGAAGTGCAGGCGCTTTCGCTCGAATGGCTGCCGGTCGACCTGCCCGCCCTGCTGCGCGAGAGTATCGAGGAAAACCGCATGTATGCCCATGAGCGCGGCGTGCGGCTGGATATCGGCAGTGTCGGCCAGCCCGCCGTGGTCTTGGGCGATGCCTTTGCCATCCGGCAGGTGGTCGACAACCTGATCTCGAACGCGGTGAAATTCTCGAATGTGGGGGACACGGTGGAGGGCACGCTGACCACCAACAACGGCCGTGTGCGGGTCTCGATCCGCGATCATGGGCGCGGCATTCCCGAGGGGATGGAGGAAAAGGTCTTTGGCCGTTTCGGGCAGCTTGACGACGACGGGCAGAAATCGACCCAAGGCTCCGGCCTCGGCCTGCATATCTCCCGCCAACTGGCGCGGCAGATGGCGGGGGATCTGTTTTACGAAAGCGAAGTAGGCGTCGGATCGACCTTCCATGTCGAATTCGGCATCGGGGCCGAGGCAAAGACCGCCCAGCAAGCGGCCCCAAGCGCGTTGCAAAGCACCGACTAAGCCCCGCGCCCGCGCTTAAAGTTCAATACGGATATCGTGGATCCACAGTTTCGGCGGACGGGACAGGACAAAGACCACCACATCGGCCAGATCATCCGGCTCGGTGAAGATATGGTTCGGCACGTCCTCTCCGGCCTTGGCGAACATGCCGGTGTTGGTGCCCGACTGATACAGCCCGCCCACCCGCACGCCGGTGTTTTCCTCATCCGCCTTCAGCACCTCGGTAAAGCCGCGCACGCCGTATTTCGTGGCCGTATAGACCGACTGCCCCGCCTGCGCCACGACACCGGATTTGGAGACGACATTGAGAATGATCGCCTCGTCATTGTCGCGCAGCGCGGGCAGCGTGGCCTGCGTCATCTGCATGAGGCCAGTCAAATTGGTCTGCACCGTCGCTTGCAGCATTTCGGGCGCGATCGTGTCGAGCGGGCCTGCCTTGTGCCAGATCCCTGCGTTGTTGATCAGGATGTCCAAGCCGCCAAAACGGTCCACCACCTGCGCGGCGGTCTGGTCGATCGCCGAAGGGTCTTGCAGATCGCAGGTCAGCCCCACCGCCTCCGCCGCGCCGGCGGCTTCGCAGGCTTCTGCCACGGCCTGAAGACGTGTCTCATCGCGGCCCAGAATGGCCAGCCGCGCGCCTGTCTCCGCCAGTTTTAAACAGATGTGCCGCCCGATCCCGTCGCTGCCGCCGGTGACCAAAATACGTTTGTCGCGCAGTTCCATATCGCTCTCCTATGTTGCGGGCGGCTTACCGTGCGGCAAAGCCGCCGCCAAGCCCTGCCCCGCCCGGTCAGATCGTGATGATCTGGGCCCGGATCGCCTTGGCCACCGCATGGGTCTTGTTGGTCACGTCCAGCTTGGCACAGGCGTTATACAGATGATGGTTCACCGTGCTGGCCGCCACCGTCATGATCTGCGCCGTCTCCCATGCCGTTTTGCCCACCGCGGCCCATTTCAGCACTTCCTTTTCACGGTTGCTCAGCCGTGGCCCCGGCGCGGCGGGGGCGATATCCGCCACCATATCGCTTTGGATCAGACAGCCCAGATAGATCGCATCGGCGATGATCCCGCGCTTGTATTTGCGCCATTCGTGAATGCGCAGGTCAGAGTTCAGCGTCAGCACCGCCTTGCCATGCGCGTGGTCCCGAATGGGGATCGACACACCGTTCTGGCGCACGCCGAACTCCATCGCCTCGCCAAAGAAGTTGCGCGTGGTCCGGTCGACCTTGGGCAGCTCGCTCCAATCCACCGGCAGGGTACCTTCGAGGGATTTGTCGACCACCGGGTCGATCAGATGGTAGTTTTCCTCTTGGTAGCGCGTCAGCCAAGCGGGATCATAGGTCGAGTGAATGACCGGATCACTGCCACTGGCGCCAGTCTTGTGAAACCCCAGATAGGACAGGTTGTTCAGCCCCATATCCTGCGCCAAGACCTGCAACATCTCGGCGGGTTTGATGTCGGGGCGTTGTTCTTTCAATAGGAGGTAGCGGTCGGAAAGCGGTGTCACCATAGGGCGGCGTTCAAAAGCTCATGTGATTAAAAACTGAGCATTCAATTAGGGCACCTCAACCAGTGAGGGAACATGCCCGCCGTCGAATGATTTCTCGGAATAGGGGAAACGGGCCAAAACGTTGCAATTTTGTCCCTATGACCAAGGGTCAAGCGAAAGGCCCGCCCGACGAAAGGTCGGCACGTCCGCCTGCCCGCAAAGCGGTGCAGAGCATAAAGCGGCCCCCGCCCGAAAACCAATGCGCCCCTTACAAAAACACGGTCGTCCAACACAGCGGACAGGGGCGCGGCTTCCGAAAGCGGGGACCGAAACAGAGCCAAATAGCAGGCCCTGTCAAAAGGTCGCGTCAGCCTGAGCGCGCATCTTATGTCTGACGGCCATTCAGCACAGCCGCAAACTCGGATAGCAAGATTCGCGCCGTCGATCTTCAAGCATTTGTTATAGTTTGATTAAATTTCCGGCGCATCTTGACTGCGCGCGCCGGGGCGCATCTGTAAAGCTGGTAATATTTATAGGTTTCGATGAATCGCCGCGGATAGGGGCGATACGGGCGCAGGCGATTTGGCACTGTTACAAAAACTTCACTGGCGTAAAGCCTCATAATTCTGTAATTCATGAATTATGGAACAAATGATCCCCAACCGCCTTGCCACCCTCGGCCATCCGCAGCGCCTCGCGCTGTTTCGGCTGCTCATGCGCCGCTACCCTGACAGGGTGCCCGCGACCGAACTGGCGCAGGCGCTCGGCCTCAAGCCCAACACCCTCTCGACCTATATCGGCGCGCTGATGCAGGCGGGGTTGGTGAGCCAAGAACGGCAGGGCACATCCCTGCGCTATGCGATCGATATCGAAGCCGCGCGGGACACCATCGGCTACCTGCTGAACGACTGCTGCCGTGGCCGCCCCGAAATTTGCCTCCCCCTCACCTCTTCAGATGGAAACGCCCCCATGACCGACGACAAGTTCAACGTCCTGTTCATCTGCACCGGCAATTCCGCCCGGTCGATCTTTGCCGAAAGCATCCTGCGCGACCTCGCGGGGGACCGGTTCAATGTCTATTCGGCAGGCACCCGCCCGCAGTCTGAGCTGAACCCTTTCGCCGTCGAAGTGCTTGAACAAAAGGGCCATGACGTGACCCACCTCAGGTCAAAACATATCTCTGAGTTTCAGGCCGCGGATGCGCCTGCCTTCGACTTCGTCTTTACCGTCTGCAATCAGGCCGCCAATGAAGAATGCCCCACATGGCCGGGCCAGCCGATCACGGCGCATTGGGGGCTGCCCGATCCGGTCAAGGTCGAAGGCTCCGACGCGGAAAAGAGCCTCGCCTTCCAACAAGCCTATGGCACCCTGCGCAACCGGATGCTGGGTTTTACCAGCCTGCCACTTACCTCGCTCGACCGCATCTCGCTGCAAAAGGCGCTGGATGACGCGGGCCAAACCGACAAAGAAGGATCTCCCGCATGACCACCTACGCGATCAACGGCCTTGGCCGTATCGGCAAGCTCGCCCTGAAACCGCTGCTGGACCAAGGTGCCGAGATTGCATGGATCAACGATGCGGTGGGCGACCCGGAAATGCACGCGCATCTGCTGGAATTCGACACGGTGCACGGGCGCTGGCAGGCCGATTTCGCCCATGACGCCGACAGCGTGACGATCAACGGCACCCGCCTGCCCTTCATCGGCACGCGTGACCTCAGCGCGCTGCCGCTTGACGGGGTGGATGTGGTGATCGATTGCACCGGCGTCTTCAAGACCGAGGCGAAACTCGCCCCCTATTTCGAAGCCGGGGTGAAGAAGGTGGTGATCTCGGCCCCCGTAAAAGACGGGGATGCGGCCAATATCGTCTATGGCGTCAATGACGATGTCTATGATCCCGCACGGCACCGGATCGTCACGGCGGCAAGCTGCACGACCAACTGCCTCGCCCCGGTGGTGAAGGTCATCCACGAGGCGCTGCGGATCAAACATGGCTCCATCACCACGATCCATGATGTGACCAACACGCAAACTATCGTCGACCGCCCCGCCAAGGACCTGCGCCGCGCCCGTTCGGCCCTGAACTCCCTGATCCCGACGACCACGGGCAGCGCCACGGCGATCACCCTGATCTACCCCGAGCTTAAAGGCCGGTTGAACGGCCATGCGGTGCGGGTGCCGCTGCTGAACGCCTCGCTGACCGACTGTGTCTTTGAGGTGGAGCGGGAGACGACCGTGGAAGAGGTGAACGCCCTGTTCAAAGCCGCCGCCGAAGGAGAGTTGAAAAACATCCTCGGCTATGAGGAGCGCCCGCTGGTCTCGACCGATTACACCAATGATACGCGGTCCAGCATCGTCGATGCGCCCTCCACCATGGTGGTGAACGGGACGCAGGTGAAAATCTACGCGTGGTACGACAATGAGATGGGCTATGCCCACCGTCTGGTCGATGTGGCGTTGATGGTCGGGGCAAGCCTGTGAGCCAGAGCGCGACCCGCCCCGAGGGGCTTTCGGCCTATATCGCGGTCACGGCGGCCTATTGGGCCTTCATGCTGACCGATGGCGCGTTGCGCATGTTGGTGTTGCTGCATTTCCACCGGCTTGGCTTTTCGCCGGTGCAACTGGCCTATCTCTTTGTGCTGTATGAGATCGCGGGGGTTGTGACCAACCTCTGCGCGGGTTGGATCGCGGCGCGGTTTGGGCTGGCCTCGACGCTTTATGCGGGGCTGGGCTTGCAGATCGTGGCGCTGCTGGCGCTGGCGCAGCTTGACCCCACATGGGCGGTTGGCGCCTCGGTCGTTTTCGTCATGCTGGTGCAGGGGGCCAGCGGCGTGGCCAAGGATTTGGCCAAGATGTCATCGAAATCCGCTGTCAAACTGCTCGCCCCGGCTGAGGATGGCGGGCTGTTTCGCTGGGTGGCGCTGCTGACCGGCTCCAAGAACATGGTCAAGGGCTTGGGCTTTCTGCTCGGCGCGGCTTTGCTGGCGACGCTTGGCTTTGTCTGGGCGGTGCTCGGGATGGCCGCGATCCTTGCGCTGATCTTGCTCGCCGTGCTGACCGCCATGCCGCCCGGCCTGCCCAAGGGCCGCAAGGGGGCGAAGTTCTCGGAAGTCTTCTCAAAATCCGCCAATGTGAACTGGCTCAGCGCGGCGCGGGTGTTTCTTTTCGGCGCGCGGGATGTGTGGTTCGTGGTGGGCATCCCGATCTATTTCTACGCGGTCCTCTCGGATGGCACGGAGGAAAGCAACCGCGCGGCCTTTTTCATGATCGGCACCTTTATGGCGGTCTGGGTGATCCTCTACGGGCTGGTGCAAATCTACGCCCCGCGCCTGCTCCGCGCGAAATCCCGCCCGGCAGGAGACCTGATCTCAGCCGCGAAGGGCTGGGCGTGGTCGCTTGCCGCCGTGCCTGCGGCGCTGACGCTGGCGGCGCTGTTCAGCGACGGGCCGCAGGGCTGGCTCACCGTGACGCTTGTGATCGGCCTCTTGGCCTTTGGCGCGGTCTTTGCGGTGAACTCATCACTGCATTCCTACCTCATCCTCTCTTTCACCAAGGCTGAGCGGGTGACGATGGATGTGGGGTTTTACTACATGGCCAATGCCGCCGGGCGGCTCTTGGGCACGCTGATGTCGGGGCTAAGCTATCAGATCGGCGGCCTGCCCCTGATGCTGGGCGCGGCGGCGATCATGGTGGCCCTGTCGGCGCTGCTGGTCGGGTTCTTGAAACCCGACCAGAGTTAGCCCTCAGCCCACCTTGCTGGCGCGACCGTTGCTTTCATCGGCCTGCGTATAGGCGCTCATCGCCGCGACTGCGCCTGCGTCCCAGATGAGCGAGAGCCAAGCGACAAAGGCATCGCGGAACGCCTCGGCCTGGGCCAGATCACCGTAGAGGCGCTCTTGCTCAAGCCAGGCTTCAGGCCGTTCCCGCGCGGCCTGCGCCACGGCTTTCAGCGCGTCCCAAATGGGATCATTCGCCGCAATCTCCGTGCCATCTTCCCGCGTGCCCGCACACATCCGGGCCCAGAGCGCTTCGACCAAGGCCAAACCAGTAACCGAGCGCCCCGCCGCCAGCTGATCCCGCAGGATCGGCAGGACAAAGCCCGTGTGCCGCGCCGAACCGTCAAAGGCGACGCGGCGGGTAGTGTCGACGATGCGCGGGTTCGAGAAGCGCTGTTCGATCAGGTCGAGATAGGCAAGCGGCGTCATGCCCGGCACCGGGGCGACCGTCTGGGTGATCTCTTCGGCCTGCACGCGGTGGAACATCGCGCGGATCGCCGGATGGGCCATAGTGCCGGAAATCGTCTCGATCCCCAGCACCTCACCGACATTGGCCAAGACCTGATGGCCCGCGTTGAGGATGCGGATTTTCATCTTCTCATAGGCGTGCACCTCGTCCGAGAAGGTGGCCCCCACCTGATCCCAATCCGGGCGGCCCGCGCAGAAGTCGTCCTCGATCACCCATTGGCGGAAGGCTTCATGGGTGACGGGGGCCGCGTCGTTCACGCCGAACTCCCGCGCCTGCGCGATCTCGGCGGGGCCGGTGGCCGGGGCGATGCAATCGACCATGGAGTTGGGGAAACTGCCGTTCGCCTCGATCCAATCGGCCAGTGCCGGGTCGGACATGCGCGCCAGCGACACGACCGCTTGGCGCAGGATATCGCCATTGCCTTGCAGATTGTCACAGCTCAGCCCCGTGAACGGCCCCTGCCCCGCATCACGGCGCAGCCGCAGGGCCGCGACCATGGCCCCAAAGGCGGTGCGCGGGGTTTCGGGATGGGCCGCGTCATGGATGATATCCGCATGGGCCGCGTCGAACCCCTTGCTTACGGGGTCGATGTAATAGCCGCTTTCCGTGACCGTCAGCCCGACGATGCGAATGGCCGGATCGGCCATGGCGCGGATCAGGGCACCGTTGCCCTCTTCGATTGGCAGGTAGTCGATCATCGAGCCCACAACCTCGGCCGAGGTCTGCGCGGGGTCGAGTTCGATCAGCGTTGTCAGACAGTCCTGCGCCAAAAGCTTCTCGCGCATGGCCGCATCATAGGGGCGCACGCCCGCGCCGAGGATCGCCCAGTCATGCGCTTGGCCGCTCTGCATCAAACGATGCAGATACCACGCCTGATGCGCGCGGTGGAAATTGCCCACGCCGATATGCACGATGCCGGGGGTCAGGGCGCTGCGGTCATAGCTGGGGTGGGCGATGTCGAGATCACCCAGCGTCGCGTTCGAGAGGTCTACCAGTTTATCCATGATCCACATCCTTAAAGGGCCGCGCACCGGGGAAAGGGTGCGGGGGTCGGCCTGTCATTTCTGCCGCTTGCATTAGTCGACCCGAAGGCCCTGCGCGTCGAACCGGTGCAGCTTGTCCGCCTGTGGGGTCAGGAAAATCCGGTCCCCATGTCGGACCGACAATTCGCCATCCACGCGCACGGTCATCGGGTCGCAGCCCGCCACGCCATGGACGTGCAAGAAGGTGTCGGAGCCCAGATGCTCGGCCACGCCGATGGTGCCCTCCCATGCGCCTTCGGTGGTGGAGACGTCGAAATGCTCGGGCCGGATGCCGATGGTCGGCGCGCCGCGCGCTTCGGCTTCGGCGCCCTTGATCAGGTTCATCTTGGGCGAGCCGATGAAGCCCGCGACAAATTCGTTGCGCGGCTTGTAGTAAAGCTCAAGCGGGGAGCCGACCTGTTCGATATGCCCCGCCCGCAGCACCACGATTTTATCGGCCATGGTCATCGCTTCGACCTGATCGTGGGTCACGTAGATCATCGTTGTCGCCAGCCGCTTGTGCAGCTCGCTGATCTCAAGCCGCATGCCCACCCGCAGCGCAGCGTCGAGGTTCGACAGCGGCTCGTCGAAAAGGAAAGCCGAAGGTTCGCGCACGATGGCACGGCCAATGGCAACCCGCTGGCGCTGACCGCCCGAGAGTTGGCCCGGACGGCGGTCAAGATAGTCGGTGAGGTTCAGCGCCTTGGCAGCAGCTTCGATCCGGCGCTGCTGTTCCTCCGCCGGAACGCCCGCCATCTTCATCGGAAAGGCGATGTTCTTGCGCACCGACATATGCGGATAAAGCGCGTAGGATTGGAACACCATCGCCAGACCCCGTTTCGCGGGCGGCACGTTAGTCGCATCGGTGCCGTCGATCTCGATATGGCCCGAGGTGATGTCCTCCAGACCCGCGATCAGCCGCAGCAGGGTCGATTTACCGCAGCCCGAGGGGCCAACAAAGACCGTGAACTCGCCATCTTCGATGGTCAGATCAAGGGGCGGAATGACTTCCACATCGCCGAAGCTTTTGGAAACCTGATTGAGTTTGATTTGTCCCATGTGACTGTCCCTTGCTTACTTGACCGCGCCGAAAGTCAGGCCGCTGACGAGTTGTTTCTGGCTGAACCAGCCGAGGATGAGGATTGGCGCGATGGCCATGGTGGAGGCCGCGCTGAGCTTGGCGTAGAAGAGGCCCTCGGGGCTGGAATAGCTCGCGATGAAGGCAGTGAGCGGCGCGGCCTTGGCCGCGGTGAGGTTGAGCGTCCAGAAGGCTTCGTTCCATGCGAGGATGAAGTTCAACAACAGGGTGGAAGCAATGCCCGGCACCGCCATGGGGGTGAGGACGTAAAGCACCTCTTCGCGCAGGCTTGCCCCATCCATCCGTGCCGCTTCCAAGATCTCACCGGGGATTTCACGGAAGTAAGTGTAGAGCATCCAGACGATGATCGGCAGGTTAATGAGCATTAGGATGATGACCAGTGCGATCTTGCTGTCGAGCACGCCGAACTGGATGCAGAGCAGATAGATCGGGTAGAGCACGCCCACTGCGGGAAGCATCTTGGTCGAGAGCATCCAGAGCAGGATATCCTTGGTCCGCTTGCCGGGAACGAAGGCCATCGACCATGCGGCAGGCACTGCGATCATGATGCCAAGGATGGTCGAGCCGCCCGCGATGACGATGGAGTTCCACAGGAAGCGCCCGTAGTTCGACCGTTCCAGAACCGCCTCGTAATTCGCCAGCGTCCAGTCGAAGCCGAGGAAGATTGGCGGGTCGGCGATGGCCTGTGCTTCGGTCTTGAAGCTGGTGAGTATGGTCCAAAGGATGGGGAAGAAGATCAGGAAACCGATGCCCCAAGCGAGGGCCGTGTTGACGATCTTGCGTTGCCTTGTGACTGCGCGTGCCATGATGTCTCCTCCTCAGGCGTCCAGGTTCTTGCCGACGATGCGCATCAGGAAGATGGCGACGATATTGGCGAGAATGATTGCATAGACACCGCCCGCCGATCCGAGGCCGATGTTCTGGCTTTCCAGCACGCGCTGGAAGATGAGATAGGTCAGTGTTTTGGTGCCGAAGGCCCCGCCCGTGGTCACGAAAATCTCCGCAAAGATCGACAGCAGAAAGATCGTCTGGATCAAGATCACCACGGTGATCGCGCGGCCCAGATGCGGCAGGGTGATATAGGCGAAACGTTTGGTCACCGGCGCGCCGTCCATCTCGGCGGCGTCAAGCTGCTCGCGGTCAAGCGACTGGATCGCGGTGAGCAGGATCAGCGTCGCGAAGGGCAGCCATTGCCAGGATACGATGATGATGATCGACGACAGCGAGGCTTGGCTCATCCATTGCACCGGGGTGGCGCCAAAGAACTCCCACAGATGCGCGAAGAGACCATAGTTCGGGTCCATGAACATGTTCTTCCACACCAGCGCCGACACGGTGGGCATGACGAAGAAGGGCGCGATGACAAGGATGCGGACAAAGCCCTGCCCCCACATCGGCTGGTTCAACAGAAGGGCAAGTAGGATGCCAAGGCAGACCGTGATCGCCAGCACACCGCCGACGATGATCAGCGTGGTCATCACCGAGGGCCAGAAAGAGCTGGAGGTGACGAAGCGCACATAGTTGTCGAAGCCGACCCAACCCAGATCACCGCCGCGCATCGGCAGGTATTTCTTGAAAGAGAAGTAGAGCGTCATGGTCAGCGGGATGAGCATCCATCCAAGCAGCAAGACCACCGCCGGGGCCATCATCAGGCGTGCCGCTGATCGGGAATGTTGGGTAGCCATCGGGCACATCTCCTCTGCCGGCGGCGAATGCCGCGTTTAGGTGAAGGGTATCATATCGGGTGGTGGGGCGGAAAAGGGCGGCGGTGTTCGCCGCCCTTTAGCCTGTGAAGCGGCGGCTTAACGGTAGCCTGCGGCTTCCATTGCGTCGTTGGTCAGGTCTTGGGCCTTCTCAAGCGCCTCTTCGACGGTCTGTTGACCGGCATAGGCGGCAGAGAACTCTTGGCTCACGTCGGTCGCGATGCCTGCAAACTCGGGGATCGCGGCGAATTGCACACCGACGTAAGGAGTCGGATCGACGGTGGAGTTCTCAGGATCGGCCGAGAGGATCGAGTCGAGCGTCATCTGCGCGAAGGGCACTTTCTGGTACTCGGGGTTCTCGTAAAGCGACTTGCGCGCACCGGGAGGGACGTTCGCCCAGCCTTCGTTCTCGGCGACCATCTCAATATAATCTTTCGAGGTGGCCCATTCGATGAACTCCTTTGCGGCGTCTTCTTTCTGAGTGCCCGCCGGGATTGCCAGCGCCCATGCCCAGAGCCAGTTGGAGCGTTTGCCAAGGCCCGTGTCCGGTGCCAGCGCAAAGCCAACCTTGTCGGCCACGGTGGAATCCTCGGGGTTGGTCACGAAGGAGGCCGCCACGGTGGCGTCGATCCACATGCCGCATTTGCCCTGTTGGAACAGCGAGAGGTTCTCGTTGAAGCCGTTGGAGGCATAGCCCGCCGGGCCGCTTTCATCCATCAGGTCTTTGTAGAAGTTGATCGTGTTGGCCCATGCCTCGGTGTCGAACTGGGCGTTCCAGTCTTCATCGAACCAACGCGCGCCAAAGGAGTTGGACATCGCGGTGATGAGCGCACCGCCCTCGCCCCAACCGGCCTTGCCGCGCAGGCAGATGCCGTTGATGTCGTTCTCACGATCGGTCATCGCGGCGGCGGCTTCGCGGATGAATTCCCATGTCGGGTCTTTCGGCATTTCCATGCCGGCTTTTTCCATCAGATCAGTGCGATACATGATCATGGAGCTTTCGCCGTAGAACGGTGCCGCATAAAGCGTGCCGTCGTGGCTCAGGCCGCCGGCCATGGCGGGCAGGATATCGTCTGCGTCGTATTCTTCGCTGAGGTCGTCCAGCGGCACCAGCCAGCCGTTCGCGCCCCAGATCGGCGTCTCATACATGCCGATGGTCATGATGTCGAAAGAGCCACCCTTGGTCGAGATGTCGGTGGTGACGCGCTGGCGCAGCACGTTCTCTTCCAAAGTGACCCACTCCACTTCGTGGCCGGTCTCTTCGGTGAATTTGTCGGTGTAGCCTTGCATGCGGATCATGTCGCCGTTGTTCACGGTGGCGATGGTGATCGTCTCGGCAACCGCGCCGCCCGCCATGATCAGGCCCAGAGCCGTCGCAGCGTAAAGTGATTTATCGCAGAACATCGATAGTTCCTCCCTCTATAGATGATGAACCGAGACTAACGACCCACGCAACGCGCAGTCAAATTAAATTTTACGCGCGATAACTATTTTCTGAGCAACTCGCGAACTCAATGACTTAGGCAGATGCGCGCATCACCAGCTTGCCGTCAAATAGCGTTTCTTCGGGCTCGGCCAGCCGGGTTTCGCTTTCGATGATGCGAAACAGGGTACTGGCGGCACGATTCGCGATCGCCCCGTAATCCTGCGCGATGGTGGTCAGCGGCGGGCAGGTATAGCGCGAAAACGGGTGGTCGTCCTGCCCCGCGATCCGCATGGCGCAATCCTTGCCATGCCCCACCCGCAGCCCCATCCCATAGGCCGCGGAGAGCATCCCGATGGCCAGACGGTCGTTCGAGCAAAGCACCGTATCCGTCTCGAACGCCCCCGCCGAGATCAGCTTGCCGCCCTCGGTCGCGCCGATCTCTTCAAAGTTCCAGCCCTCCCCCGGCACCTGATGGATATGCGGCGCAAAGCCGTGCCGCTCCATCGCTTCCAGATAGGCTTGGCGGCGCTTGTTGGCGTTGGGGTTGCTGGGGGTCTTCATCTCGAAAAAACAGGGCGGCTCACCGCTGCGACAAAGGTATTCGACGATCAAATCAACGCTCTGGAAGTTGTCCGTGCCGACGAAAGCCTCGCAAACCCCTTCGACATTGGCGTCAAAGGCCACCACTGGCACGTCCTTGCAAAAGCGCGCGATCTTGTCGCGGTCCGAGGCTTTGCCGAAGGGTGCCAGCAGCACGCCCGCCGGTTTCAGCGCCCGAAGCGAGTCAAGATTGGCCCGCTCCTGCGCGGGATTGCCGTGAGAGCTGAGCAAAATCGGGCTATAGCCTTCGGCGAGACAGGCCAGCTCCACCTCACGGCCAATCTCGGAAAAGAACGGGTCCGCCAGATTGGGAACGACAACGCCGATGTTGCGGGTTTTGCGGCGGTTTTGGTTCACCGCATAGACGTTCGGGCGGTAGTCATACTGGCTCAGCGCGGCTTCGATCCGCTCCCGGGTCGAGCGCCGCACGCTGTCGGCATCGTTAAAGTATTTCGACAGGGTGGGCCGCGAAATGCCGCTCACGGCGGCAAACTCCTCCATATTGCGGATCTTCTGCTGGCCCATCTTAACCCTCCCTTGACGAAACGCTGCGCGCGTAAACTAAAGTCAATATAGAGATAAGTTTGTCCAGCCAGCAAGGGGTTGGTGGCGTCAGGCTTTCCGCGGCCCTTTGGGGTGCAACGGAAAGCCTGCGCTCGGCCCTCTTCCGGGGTTAACCGGCCTTGCCCAATTGCGCTGCGGCGCGGGCCAGCGCTTCGATCCCGGCCCAGTCCCCGGCATCGATCAGCTTCTTCGGCGCGACCCAGCTGCCGCCCGCGCAAAGCACATTTGGCAGGCTCAGGTAGCTTTCCGCATTGTCGGGGCTGACACCGCCCGTCGGGCAGAAGGTGATCTGCGGCAGGGGCGCGCCGATGGCCTTGAGCGCAGGCGCGCCACCCGAGGCTTCGGCGGGGAAGAACTTCAGCATGTCATAGCCGCGCGCGAACAACTGCATCGCCTCGCTCGCCGTGGCGGCGCCGGGCAAGAGGGGCAGCTCTTCCTCCTCGCAGGCCGCGATCAGCGCGTCGGTGGCACCGGGGGAGACGCCAAAGGTCGCCCCCGCCCGTTTCGCTGCACGCACATCTTCGGGGGTGACCAGCGTCCCCGCCCCCACATGCCCCCCCGCGACCTCCGCCATCGCGGCAATCGCGTCGAGTGCGGCAGGCGTGCGCAGGGTCACCTCCAAAGCAGGAAGCCCCCCGGCGATCAGTGCTTCGGCCAAGGGCCGGGCGTCGGCGACATCTTCGATCACCAGCACGGGCACGATCGGGGCAAGCGCACAGATTTCGCGGGTACGACGGCTGGCGTCTTTTGCAGTAAGGGTCATGGATCAACCTCCAAAAATGGTTGCGCCGGTAGTAGCAGAACCGACTGTGTCGCGGAACATAGCGAACAACTCGCGCCCCGTCCCGGCATGATAAGCAGAAAGATCAGCGGTGACGTTGGGACGGTCGTCGAATTCTTCGGCCAGCACGTCAAGCGTCCCTGCCACGGCATCAACCCGCAGCAGATCACCGTCTTGCACCCGCGCGATGGGGCCACCGTCGACCGCCTCGGGGCTGACGTGGATCGCCGCAGGCACTTTGCCCGACGCGCCCGACATGCGCCCATCGGTGACCAGCGCCACCTTCTGCCCGCGCCCCTGAAGGATCGACAGAAGCGGCGTCAGGCTGTGCAACTCGGGCATGCCGTTGGCCTTGGGCCCTTGGAAGCGGACGACGACGACCAGATCGCCGGTCAGCTCCCCGGCCTTGAAGGCCGCCTTCACCTCGTTTTGATCCGCGAAAACCCGCGCCGGGGCTTCGATAACGTGATGTTCGGGCGCCACGGCAGAGACCTTCATACAGGCGGTCCCGAGCGACCCGGCCATGCGGCGCAGCCCGCCGGTGGGCTGGAAAGGATCGCTGGCAGGGCGGAGGATTTTCTCGTTCAAGCTCTCGCCTGCGCCCTTCTCCCAGACCAGACCTTCGGCCTTCAGCTTCGGCTCGGCGGTGTAATGCTCCAACCCCTGTCCGGCGACGGTCTGGGTGTCGGGGTGCAGATGGCCGGAGTTGAGCAATTCGCCGATCATATAGCCCAGCCCCCCGGCAGCGTGGAAATGGTTCACATCCGCCAGACCGTTGGGATAGACCCGCGCCAGCAGCGGCGTGACGTCAGAGATGTCCGAGAAATCCTCCCAATCCAGAATGATCCCCCCGGCCCGCGCCATGGCGATAAGGTGGATCAGCAGGTTGGTCGACCCGCCCGTGGCGTTGAGCCCGACGATCCCGTTCACGAAGGCCTTTTCATCCAGAACCGAGGCGACGGGGGTATAATCATTGCCCATAGCGCTCAGCGCCAATGCGCGTTTCGCGCCTTCTTGGGTCAGCGCATCGCGCAAAGACCCATTCGGCGGCACAAAGCTCGCCCCCGGCAAGTGCAGCCCCATGAACTCCATCAGCATCTGGTTGGTGTTGGCGGTGCCGTAAAATGTGCAGGTGCCCGGCCCGTGATAGGCGGCCATCTCGGCGGCCATCAGCGCGTCGCGCCCGACTTCGCCCGCGGCGAACTGCTGACGCACCTTGGCCTTCTCATCATTCGACAGCCCGCTTTCCATCGGCCCGGCAGGCAGGAAGACGGCCGGCAGATGGCCGAAAGCCTGCGCCGCGATCACCAGCCCGGGCACGATCTTGTCGCAAACCCCAAGAAAAACCGCCGCGTCAAATGTGTTGTGGCTGAGCGCCACGGAGGCCGCCAAGGCGATCACATCGCGCGAGAAAAGCGACAGCTCCATCCCAGCCTCGCCTTGGGTCACCCCGTCGCACATGGCGGGAACCCCGCCCGCGACCTGCGCAGTGCCCCCCGCCGCACGAACGGCCTCGCGGATCAGATCGGGGAAGCGCTCAAACGGCTGATGCGCCGAGAGCATGTCGTTATAGGTGGTCACGATCCCGAGGTTGCCCGCGCTGGTGGTCGCCAGCCGGTCCTTATCCGCGCCAGAGGCGGCATAGGCATGGGCCTGCCCGCTACAGGACAGATGCGCGCGGGCCGGACCCTTGGCGCGGGCGGTTTCCATCCGGTCGAGGTAGGGCCGCCGGGTCGCCTCGCTGCGGGCGATGATACGGTCGGTGACGCGGTCAATCGTGGAATGCAGGGTCATGTCTCGTCCTTTCGTGTGATCTCGCGCCAGCGGCGGCCGTCGCGGTGCATCAGCATCAGCGCCTCTTCGGGGCCGGAGCTGCCGGGGTCATAGGGGTACGGGGGTTGCCGGGTCTCTTCCCAGCCGTGAATGATCGGATCGGCCCAGGCCCAAGCGGCTTCGACCTCATCCCCGCGCATGAAGAGCGTTTGATCGCCGCGGATCACATCCATGATGAGCCGCTCATAGGCGTCCTGCGGGGTGCCCTGTTCGCCCAAGGCATCGGCAAAGGTCATATCCAGCGCCACTTCGGCCAGACGCATGCCGCCGGGGCCGGGGTCTTTGATGGTGTTGCGCAGGGTGATGCCCTCGTCCGGTTGCAACCGGATGATCAGCGCGTTGCCCTTGTGGCCCTCTGTCGCGGGGAAGATCATATGCGGCGGGTCACGGAAGATCACCGCAATCTCGGAACTGCGCCCGCGCAGCTTTTTGCCCGTGCGCAGGTAGAACGGCGTGCCCGCCCACCGCCAATTGGCGATCTTGACCTTCATCGCGACGAAGCTTTCGGTGCGGCTGTCGGGGTCGCCCGCATGGTCGCGGTAGCTGCCCGCGCCATTGGCGGCGCGGTACTGGCCGCGAGCAATGTCCTTCTGCGCCACAGGCTCCAGCGCCTCAATCACCTTCACCTTCTCATCGCGCACCGCGTTGGGGTCAAAGCGCGAGGGCGGCTCCATCGCCGTCAGACACAGCAGTTGCATCAGGTGGTTCTGCACCATGTCGCGCATGGCACCGGATTTATCGTAATACTCGCCCCGCCCTTCGACACCGAGGCTCTCGGACACGGTGATCTGCACATGGTCGATATGTGTGGAATTCCACAGCGGCTCCCACAGCGCATTGGCGAAACGCAGCGCCATGAGGTTCTGCACCGTCTCTTTGCCAAGGTAATGGTCGATCCGGTAAATCTGGCTTTCGTCGAAATTGGCACGCAGATCGGCGTTCAGCGCCTGCGCAGTTTCCAAATCATGGCCAAAGGGCTTTTCGACGACGATGCGGCTTTCGGCGGTGGCGATGCCGTGGTCATGCAGCTTGCCACCGATCGTGCCGAACAGCGACGGCGAAACCGAGAGGTAGAAGGCCCGCACCACATCATCGCGCATCAGGTCTTTGAGGTCTGCCCAGCCCGCATCGCCCGAGGCATCCACGCGCACGTAATGCACCATGCCAAGGAACCGCTCCAAGGCGGCGCGCTCTTGCGCGAGCTTGGGGGCGAACTCCAACAGGCTGTCGCGGATCATCTTGCGGAAGGCGTCGGCATCAAGCTTTGAACGGGCCGCGCCGACGATCCACGCGGCTTCTGGCATCTGGCCGACGGTGAAGCGGTGGAACAGACCGGGCAGAATCTTGCGCCGGGCAAGATCGCCGGTCGCGCCGAAAATGACGAGGTCGAAAGGATCAACGGGGATTACGCGCGATACCATGGGGTCAGCCCTCCTGCCTGCGCAGGCGCGCTACGGCACCCTGTTTTCGATTGGACAAAGCCATCACCACCCCCTTCGCGCCCTCCTCCGGGCGGCCACTGGTAGCGCTAACATACTTGAGCGAAAAAGATAGGCGGTTCTTCAACATTTCATATTTCCTCTACCCAAGGTGGGTTCGCCCCGGCCCGCGAAACGGTCACGGCGGCAACCCGCGCGCCATAGGCCAGCGCTTCGGACAAAACCTCTGGCGCAAGGGTGGCAAGGGCAGATTTATGCAACTGCCCAAGCTCCGACATCTTGGCCAGAACGCCTGCGTTGAACGTGTCGCCCGCGCCGACCGTATCGACGATTTCGGCTTTGACGGCGGGCACTTGCACCTCTTCGCCATTCGCCAGATAGCCCGTCGCCCCCTCGCCCCCGCGGGTCAGGATGACAACCGATGGGCCCTTCTTTAGCAACTCGCCCACCTTGTCGCGCAGCGACAGCGGCGCGGGGTTGATCCAGTTCAGATCCTCATCCGACACTTTCACGATATCCGACAACGCCAGCATCCGGTCGAGCCTTTGACGGTAACGCTCGATATCCTTGATGAAACCGGGGCGGATGTTGGGGTCGATCATCACCGCGCGGCCCTCGGTGTTGCGCGCCAACAGCTCGGCATAGGCATCCGCCCCCGGCTCACAGGCCAGACTGATCCCGCCAAAATACAGCGCCGAAACCTCGCTCGAAAGCGCAGGCATATCCTCCGGCGCGATCATGCGACCCGCCGAGTTTTCGTCGTAGAAATCATAGGTCGCATGGCCGCCGACCAGCCGAACGAAGGCCAGCGTCGTCGGCCGGTCGGACAGGACAACGTGCGACACATCCACATGGCTCGCCTTCAGCCCGTCGACCAACTGCCGCCCGAACATGTCAGACGACAGGCCCGAGAGCATCCCCACCTGCGCGCCGAGCCGCCCCAGGGCGATGGCCGTGTTGAACACCGCCCCGCCCGCATGGGGCACAAAGCCATCGGGGCCTGCCTTGGTCGGGGTCGGGATCATATCGATCAGGGCTTCTCCGCAGCAAAGGATCATCTGTCAGCCTTTCAAAAATGCGTCACGGTCGACGAGGAAACGGTCCGAAAGCGGCAGGCTCGCCGCGCCGAGCGCGCGGGCGTCGCTGCCGACGGTGCCTTCGCGCAATTCGGGAAGGGTGACGCCCGGCAGGGGCCGGGCGGCGAGGTGGCGGCGCGTGCGGGCGACCAATTCGGCACGAACCTCTGCGGGCACAGACCCGTCGATCATCACCGTGTCGAAATCAATCAGACATGTCGCGGCCCGGATCGCCTGCGCCAAGGCCTCGGTCGTGCTGTCGAGCCATGGGTGCAAAATGTCATCGCCAAAACCCCAAGCCGCCGGATCGCTCCACGGGGCGCGGCGGGTCTCTCCGGCCTCTTGCAAGGCGCCCTCTAAAGTCGCCAAAGAGGCCACATCGACCAATTGCCGCGCCGCATCCCCGGCCAACGGCATGGAGCCGAGCGCCCCGGCATTGCCGCTTTTGCCGGTGTAGAGCTTGCTGTCCAGCACCAGCCCGCCGCCGACGAAATAGCCGATGTAGAAATAGAGGAAATCGCGCGGTTTGTCCTGCGCGCCAAAGACCAGTTCCGCCCCACAAGCAGCAGAGGTGTCATTGCAGATATAGATCGGCAGATCGACCAGTTCCGCCAAAGCCGCTTCGATATCAAAGGTCTGCCACGCGCTTAGATCGCCGCCCGCGACCTCCCATTCCCAGATGCCAAAGGGCAGGGCCACGCCCAGTCCAGCCACCCGCGCCTGCTGCTCGGCGGAGAGGATGGCAAGCGCGTCCTGCAAAGCGCGCGCGGCAAAGGCCATGACCGCATCGGGCGTGGGATGGGCATAGGTCTCGCTGCTGTGGCGGGTCACCTGCCCTTCGAAATCGGTCAGGATCAATTCGACGCTGCGCCGCCCGACCTTTAGCCCCAGAAAAAACGCGCCCTCGGCGTTCAGGCTGATCGGCACCGATGGCTGCCCCACCCGGCCCCGCACCCGCGCGCCTTTCTTCAGCAAACCCTCGGCTTCGAGGGCGCGCATAATGACGGAGACGGTCTGCGCCGAGAGGCCCGTAAGCCGGGCAATCTCGGCCTTGGACGTCGGCCCGCTGCGCCGGATGAGCGACAGGACCAGCCGTTCGTTATAAGCCCGCATCCCGCTCTGGTTCGAGCCGCGCGCGGCGCGGTCGTCGACTGTCTGTAGCTGCTGCAAACTGGCCTCCCCCCGGTTCATGCGGCGTTTCACCGGAGAAATCCCAGATGTAAGCAAGTGAGTCAACGCTTAAATCAATCTGATTGATTTATTGCGCGATGAAGGGCCGACCGCCTAAAGGCGAGCGGCCCGCTTTTGCGGTTAATCCGCCACAGTGATCCCGATTTTCCCCATATGGGACTTTTCGATGAACGCCTCCTGCGCCTGCTTCAGATCGCGCAGCGCATAGGTTTCCGCCACGACAGGCCGGATTTCTCCGCGTTCGATATAGCCCACCAGATCGGCAAAAACGCTCGGCTCTTGCCGGGTGCTGCCCAACAGTGTCAGGTCCTTGAGGTAAAGCGTGCGCAGGTCCAACTCCACGATCGGCCCGGCAATCGCGCCCGAGGTCACATAGCGCCCACGCGTCACCAGCGCGTCAAGCAATTTGGGCCAACCCGCCCCGCCGACGAGGTCGAGCACCACGTCATAGCTGTCCTCCGGCAGGGTCGCATCCCGGTCGAAGGTCTCATCCGCGCCAAGCGCCCTCAGCGCCTCCATCTTGCCGGGGCTGGTCACCGCCGTCACATGCGCGCCGCGCCGTATCGCCAGTTGCACCGCCGCCGAGCCGACCCCGCCCGAGGCGCCGGTGATTAACACACGCTCGGCCCCCAAAGCGGCACGCTGGATCATCCCCTCGGCCGTCGAAAAGGCGCAGGGAAAGGAAGCGAGTTCGAGGTCCGTGAGGGGGCTGTCGACCCGCAGGGCATTGCTGGCCTCGGCGGTTGCATATTCCGCGAAACCGCCGTCCCGCTCCGATCCGAAGGTGACGAGATCATCCGGCCCCGCGCCCGCAGGGCTGTACATGGGGCGGATCAGAACCCGTTCGCCAATCCGGCCTTGGTCGACATCCGCGCCCACCGCCACGATCTCTCCGCAGCAATCGGCCCCTTGGATGCGTGGGAAGCTCAAGGCACCAGCCCAGCCGCCATCGGCGTCCGACGCGCCGTCGTAACCTTCGCTCGCCGCCGAACCAGTGTCGCCGCGCACCGCTTTGGAATACCAGCCCGTGCGCGTGTTCACATCCGTGTTGTTCACCGCCGCCGCGCCGACGCGGACCAGAACCTCTCCGGCGGCGGGCTTTGGCACCGCGACATCTTCGCGCCATTCTAGCTTGTCCAAGCCGCCGTGGCCGGTCAGCAGCATGGCTTTCATGGTCTCTGGTAGTGTCATCGCGCGGGCTCCTTCAGGGTAGGATTGTCAAATGTAGAATGATTGCTCTACTTGCGTAGGTAGAGCGATCCCTCTACATCGTCAAGCATGATAGATACCAAAAGCAAGATCGCCGCCGGGCTGGAACGTGCCTTTGCCACCCGCGGCTTTGCCGACCCCAGCGTCGAAGACCTGCGCGATGCGGCCGGGGTGAGCCTGCGCACGCTCTACAAATACACCCCCTCGCGCGCCGAAATGGTGCTGGCGGCACTGGAGAACCGGCAACAACGCTATCTGGCGCTGGTCTTCGGCGATCTGCCCGAGACCCCGACCAAGGCGCTTGAGGCAATTCTGACCCGCGTCGGGCAGTGGATGGAAACGGAAACCTCGCACGGCTGCCTGTTCCACGCCGCCGTCGCCGCCGACCCCGGCAGCGAAAAACTGCACGCCTTGCTCTCACGCCATAAGGCCGAGGTCGCGGCCAAGGCCGCCGCAGCCGCCGATCTGCCGGGCGCGGAGACCGAGTTGCTGTTGATCCTCGAAGGGCTCACACAGACTTGGCCGCTACGCGGGGCGCAGGCGGTGACCGCCGCGCAGCATTTGGCCAAAACCCTGCTGCGCGATGCGCGCCAGCACCAATGACATGCTAGGGGCGTTTCCATGATGCAGGGCCACCGCTGGGGCGTGATCGCCATCCTTTTCGCTGCTGTGGTCTGGGGCACGACCGGCACCGCCGCCACCTTCGCCCCCGAGGTCAGCGCCGCCGCCATCGGTGCCGCTGCCATGGGGCTGGGCGGGATCGCACAGGCCCTCTCGGCCGGGCGGGGCATCCTGAACCAACGGCGGCGGCTCTGGCAACAGCGCCGCCTGCTGGTCATCGGGGCGCTTGCCGTGGCGGTCTATCCGCTGGCCTTTTACGGCGCGATGCGGCTGGCGGGGGTAACGGTGGGCACGGTCATCACCATCGGCTCCGCCCCGCTGCTCTCGGCGCTGATCGAATACCTGCTGGAAGGCCGACGCCTGACCCTGCGCTGGTCCTTCGGCGCGGCGGTCGGGCTGATCGGCATGGGGCTGATTTGCCTAGCCGAAGGCGATGCCCATGGAAGCGCGGTAAGCGCGCCCTCCGTCCCTCTGGGCGTTTTGCTGGGTCTGATCGGCGGCTTCACCTACGCACTTTATTCGTGGAGCGCGCGCCGGATGATGCTGCAAGGCACCGGCTCTGCCGTGGCCATGGGGGCGACCTTTGGGCTGGGCGGGCTCTTGCTGATGCCGGTGCTGGCGGTCTCGGGCGGGGCGTTTCTGGCCTCTTGGGCCAACGCCGCGGTGGGGCTCTACATGGCCGCCGTACCGATGTTTCTGGGCTACATCGCCTTCGGCTACGGCCTCGCCCGGGTGGAGGCGAGCACGGCCACCGTGATCACCCTGTTCGAGCCGGTCGTCGCGGCGGTGCTGGCCGTGCTGATCGTGGGCGAGCGTCTGCCCCCGCTGGGCTGGATCGGCGTGGCGCTGGTGATCGGCTGCTTGGCCATCATCACCCTACCCGCCCCACGAGGGTCGGGGCGGAACACCCCTGCCCCGCCACCGCGCGCCACCTAGAAGAGCCGCTGCCGCTACACCTGATCCGGCGGCGCCTCGCCCCGGAAAAAATGGGCGAGATTGTCCAGCGCCTTGAAGCCCATCGCGTCGCGGGTGGCCACGGAGGCGCTGCCGACATGGGGCATCATCATGACGTTATCATGGGCCGCAAAGGCCGGGTTGCCGCCCGGCTCGGTCACGAAGCAATCCAACCCCGCCGCCCCGACATGGCCCGAGGTGAGCGCGTCGAGCAGCGCCGCCTCATCCACCAGATTGCCCCGCGCGGTGTTGACGATCACGCAGCCCTTGGGCAGCCGCGCCAAGCGCGCGGCGTTCATCAGGCCCACCGTCTCAGGCGTGGCGGGACAGTGCAGCGAGAGGAAGTCCGAGACCGCCAGCAGGTCGTCCAATTCGGCGTGATACGTGGCCCCCGCCTCCGCTTCCGGGTCCAGACGGCGGCGGTTGTGGTAATGTATTTCCATGTCCAGCCCCCGCGCCTTGCGGGCAAAGGCCCGGCCCACGCCGCCCATCCCGATGATGCCAAGCCGCGCGCCGGAAAGCTGTTTTCCCACCAGCATCGCAGGCGACCACGACTGCCACTGCCCGCTGCGTACCAGCCGGTCCCCGGCAACCGCATGACGGGCCGCGCCCAGCATCAACATCAGCGCCAGTTCCGCCGTGGCATCCGACAAAACACCGGGCGTGTTCGTCACCACGATCCCCCGCGCCTTGAGGCTGGGCAGATCGCAGTGATCGACGCCCACGGAATGGTTCGCGATGATCTTGAGCCGGGGGTCGAGCCGGGCCACCACATCGGCGCTGAAATGTTCGGAATGGCAGGGGATCATACCATCGACCCGCGCGCTCATCGCGATGATGTCCTCGGCGCTGCCGGGCTTGTCGGCGGGATCCCAGATCACCTCGTAATCCCGCCGCGCGCGGTCGAGCGTGGCCTCTGACAGCTGCCGGGTGATCCAAATGACGGGTTTGCCCATGGCTCAGTCCCGATCTTTCCGGCTGGAGGTGGAAAAGTCATAGGCCACAAAAGCCAGCGTCACCGCGACGATGATGATCAGGTCGATGCTGGGCACCTCCACGGCGAGGATCAGCAAAAACACCGCAATCGCGGTAAAGGCGAGCAGGGCAAGTAGGCGGTTCATGGTCTCATCCTCATTCAGTTGCACCATCGGCCCAGTCGAAAAGCCACTGGGCGCTGCGCACCAAACGCCCGTCTTGACCGTGACCGCCGACCAGTTGCACTCCCATCGGCAAGCCCTCTTCCGAGGTCATCAACGGCAGCGACACACAGGGGCTGCCGCAGAACGTCCAGAGACCGTTGAAGATCGGATCGCCGGTGGTCTTCAACCCGCGCGGCGCGGGGCCGGTGGCTGCGGGGCAGAGCAGCACGTCGCAACGGGTCAGCAACTCTTCGAGTGCGGCGGTCAGCACCTTGGGCAGGTCGCGGGCCGATTGGTAATCGCGGGCCAGCACCTTATTGCCCGCCTCCATCGCCTCCCGTGCCACGGGTGAGAGCAGCTCGGCCCCGTCGCGCAGATAGGGGTAGAAGTGATAGGCCATCTCGGCAAAATTGATGCGTTTGCGCGCCTCGGCAGCCTCGTTAAAGACCGGCGGCAGGGGCATCTCGAAAGCCTGATCGCCAAGGGCCGCGACCAATTCCTCGAAAGCGGCATGCAGCTGCGGATCGGCATCCTCCCACCCCGGCGGGCGGACAAAGCCGAAAACCGGCGGGATCGGCGGCGCGCTGGTCGCCTCGGCCAAGAGCGCGGGGGTTGGGGCAAGCTCGGTCGCGCTGTCTTCGGGATCATGGCCAAACAGCACCTCGGCCAGCAGCGCGGCCCCAGCGGGATCGCTGGCAAAGACGCCAATGGTGTCGAGCGAGGGCGATTGCGTCAGCACCCCCCTGCGCGGGATCGCGCCGAAGGTTGGTTTGAACCCGGTGACCCCGCAATAGGACGCAGGCCGGATCACCGACCCGCCGGTCTGCGTGCCGATGGCCAAGGGCACCATCCCATCGGCCACCGCCGCCGCCGACCCTTGGGACGAGCCGCCGGGGCTATGCCCCGGATTATGCGGATTGGTGGTTTTGTTCGGATGCATGAAGGCCAGTTCGGTCGTGACAGTCTTGCCCATGATGATCGCGCCTTCGGCCCGCAGCCGCTCGACGATGAAAGCATCGCGCAGCGGCACGCGCCCCTTGTCCTGCGCCGCGCCGTTTTCGGTGGGGATGCTGCGCGTGTCGATCACGTCTTTCAGCCCCACCGGCAGCCCGTGCAGCCGCCCCAGCGGCCTGCCCGCCCGGCGATAACTATCAAGCGTTCGGGCCTGCGCGCGGGCGAATTCGGGATCGAACCATGCCCAAGCGCCCACCACCTCCTCGCGCGCTTCGATCCGCGCGATGTAGCTTTCCACCAGCGCCAGCGCATCCAATGCGCCGGTCGCCAGACGGTCCCGCAGCTCGACCACGCCAAGCGCTGCCGGGGCGGTCATCCGTGCCTCAGCGCCCATAGAACACCTCCGGCAGGTAGAAGACGATCTGCGGGAAAACATACATCAAGATCATCGACAGGATCACGCAGAACAGGAAGGGCATGACCCCCGCGAAGATCTGCGTCAACCGCAGCTCGGGCGGGGCAATCCCCTTGAGGTAATAGGCCGACATCGCCATCGGTGGCGTCAGGAACGAGGTCTGCAGGTTCAGCGCCACGAGGATGCCGAAGAACAGCGGGTCGATCTCGAAGACGGCCAGCAGCGGCAAGAAGATCGGCACGAAGATGATGATGATCTCGGACCATTCCAGCGGCCAGCCGAGCAGAAAGATGATGAGCTGCGCAAGGATCAGGAACATGATCGGCGACAGGTTCAGCGATTGCACGAACTCCGAGATCACATGCTCCCCACCAAGGTAGGAGAACACCGCCGAGAAGGTGTAGGAGCCGACGAAAAGCCAGCAGACCATCGCCGTGGTGCGCACCGTGAGATACACGCTCTCGCGCATCCGCTGCCATGTCATCGCACGGTAAATGAAGGCAAGGAAGATGCCCCCAAGCGCCCCGATCGAAGCCGCCTCTGTCGGGGTGGCGAGGCCAAAGAGGATCGAGCCCAGCACCGCAAAGATGAGGAAGGCCAGCGGCAGGAAGGAGGTGGCGATCATCAGCAACAGCTTGCCCATCGGCATGTCTGGCACCTCATCCGCCGTGGGGCGCGGGGCCGAGGAGGGCTGCAAGAGAGAGCGCCCGATGATGTAGATCAGGTAGAGCCCCACCAGCGTCAGCCCCGGCAGGAGTGCGGCCGCATAAAGCCGCACGATGGAGACATTGGTCGCCGCCGCATAGACGATCAGCATGATCGAGGGCGGGATCAGGATGCCCAGCGTGCCCCCAGCGCAGATGATGCCGGCGGCAAAGGACGGGTTGTAGCGCGCCTTCAGCATCGCGGGCAGCGCTAGCAGCCCCATCAGCGTCACCACCGCGCCGACGATGCCGGTGGCGGTGGCGAACAGCGCGCAGGTGATCAGCGCCGCCACACCCATGGAGCCGGGAATGTTCTTGGAGGCGATGTTGAGCGTAGTGAACAGCCGGTCAACGATATTCGACCGCTCCACGATATAGCCCATGAAAAGGAACAGCGGCACCGCCGTCAGCACTTCGTTCGACATCACCGTAAAGGTCTGGTTCACGAAAAGGTCGAATATTCGGTTGTTGAAGAACCCATCTATCCAGGTCGACCATTGCTCCCATTGGCCGGCCCCCTCGTCCAGCCGGTCGAAACTGCGCCACATGCGGCGCGCGTCGAAATAGGCGTAGTAGCCAAAGCCGATGCCCATGGCCATCAGCGTGAAAGCAATCGGAAAGCCCAGGAAAACAAAGACGATGAATAGCCCAAGCATCATCAGGGCGATTTGCGGATCGGTCATGTGAGATGGCCCTTTTCGGCCTTGTTGGCTTCGCGCATCATGAGGTCTTCGGTCTCAAAGACGTCTTCCTCGGCTTCGAGCCAGTAGTTGGAACGTATGGCGATGAGACAGCGGCAGACCTGCGCGATGCCTTGGATGAACAGCAGTATCCCCGCCGCCACGATGATCGCCTTGAATTGATAGATCGGAACCCCCGCCGGGCTGTTGACCGACACCTCGCCGTATGACCACGAGCGGGCGGCATACTTCCAGCCTGCGAGGATCAGCGCGGTGACGCCGGGGAAAAAGAAGATGATATAGAGCACGAGGTCGATCATGCCTTGGGTGCGCGGCTGGAACAGCCGGTAGAGGAAATCCCCCCGCACATGGCCGCCCCGCGACAGCGTATAGGCCCCGCCCATCATAAAGAGCGTGCCATACATGATGAAGGACACATCCAGCGCCCAAGCCGTGGGATTGTTCAGCACATATCGCACAAAAACCTCGTAGCCCGTGCCGATGGACATCAGCAAAATGAGCCACGCAAAAGCCTTGCCGAACCATGCGGAAAGGTTATCGGCGAACCGAATGAAAGATATCATGATGCCCTCGGTATCTCGCACGAACCCCGGCACGCCATGCGCCGGAGTTCGCGGTGATGTTATGGGTTTGCGGGATCAGAGTTTGATCTTGCCGGGGAAGTAATGCTCGTAAGCAAGCCCGTAATCCGGCGAGTTCATCAACTCGTAATAGGCCACGCGGTCGACCCATTCGCGCTGGCTGTCGAGGGTCTTTTTCATGAAAGGGTCGGATTCCAGCTCGGGGATCAGTTCATCCCATGCCTTAAGCTGCGCATCCAAGATTTCCTTGGAGGTGCGCCGCACGGTCACGCCAGCCTCGTTTTGCAGGAACTGAAGGTCCGCCGAATAGCGGTCCATCGCCTTGGCCGTGTTCGCGGTCGAAGCCGCCTCAACCGCGTATTTCAAGATTGCCTGAAGATCAGGGTCGAGGTCTTCGAGGAACATCTTGGAGAACAGGAACTCAAAGCTCTCGGAGGCTTGGTGATAGGACGACAGGTAGTAGTTCTTGGCCACGTCCTGCGCGCCGAAGTCCTTGTCCGACGAGGGGTTGTTGAACTCAAAGGCGTCGATCACGCCGCGCTCCATCGCGGGCACGATCTCCCCGCCCGGCAGCTGTGCCACCGACATGCCCAGCTTGGCCATCAGATCGGCCGCCAGACCCACGGTGCGGTATTTGAAGCCCTGCAGGTCGTCGACGGTATTGACCTCATTCTTGAACCAGCCGAAGGGCTGGGCGAACATCGGGAAGCCCATGTAGCCCACAACGTCGAGGCCCATGATGTCCTGCGTCAGCTCGTTATAAAGCTCCTGACCGCCGCCTTGATAGAACCACGACAGCATTGTGGTGGCAGAGCCGCCGAAAACCGGGCCGGTGCCAAAGAGCGATGCGGCCTTGTTCTTGCCGTACCAATAGACGGGCACCGAATGCGCCGCGTCGATCAGACCGTCGTTCACCGCATCGAGCACCTGAAACGCCGCCACGACCGCGCCCGCGGGCAGCACGTCGACCTTCAGACGCCCGCCTGACATCTCCTCGACCCGCGTCGCATAATCGCGGGCAAAGTCTTGCCAGATGTTCGCGTCGTTCCACGACGTCTGCATCTTGATGACGATCGGCGCTTGGGCCAGCACCGCTGGTGCGGCCAGCATGCTCCCCGTCGCCGCCCCCCCAGCAAGTGCGGACTTCGTCAGGAACGAACGTCGATTGAACTTTTTAGTCTCAGTCATGTTTCCTCCTCCCAGAGTGGCCGCCCCTTTGCTTACTTGAAATACGCTATTGGTCGGGCGACCCGAGATCAGAGACTAACCAAATGATCTCATTTGGCAAGAATTGTCCGCAAGGGACTCTTCAAGTGCAACTTTATTGTGCAAACGCTGCGAAAATCGACACTCTCCTTCGGCGCGGATGGCCCGCGGATATCGCGCGTTCTGAGCAGGGCGGAGACAGGCCCCACCCGCCCCTCAAACCGCCCAGCGAAAGCCGGTTTCCGCCTCGGACCGTTCCCAGAGCCTGACCATCGTCTCTTTGTCATAGGCATAGGGCTCCAACCTGCCGCGCCCGACCGGGCCGACCATCTCCATCCGGCCTGTGGGGCCATAAAGCGCGCGCTGCTCTAGCCCATCCTCGGTGGCGCACATGACCTCGGGATAGGCACCACGCTCCGCCGTTTGAACGATCGGCAATTTCGACATCAGCCACCAAGTGAACCGGGTCATCAGCCCGCCACTGGTGCGGATCAAAGAGGTGGCCGAGGCACCGGGGTGACAGACATAGACCGCCACCTGCCTCCCCGCCCGCGCGACACGGTCCTGCAACTCATAGGCAAACATCATCTGCGCCAGCTTGCTTTGGCTATAGGCTGGGTTGGCGCGGTAGTTCTTGTCCCAGTTCATGTCGTCGAACTGGATGGTGCGCAGGCCCATCTTGTAACCAAGGCTTGCCACCACCACGATCCGCCCATTGCTTTCGTCGATCCGGTCAAAGAGCAAGCCGCAGAGCAGGAAGTGGCCGTAGTGATTGGTGCCGAGCTGGCTTTCGTGGCCCGCCTTGGTCAACTGGCGGTTTGGCACCTGCGCGATGGCGGCGTTGCAGATCAGCGCATCAACGCGGGGAATATCGCGCAGAACCTCTGCCGCCGCGCGGCGCACCGACGGCAAATCGGCAAGGTCCATCTGCACGAAACGCACCTGCGCCGCTGCGCCAAATTCGTCTTTCAGGTTGGCCACCGCCTCTGCCGACCGTTCCGCGCTGCGGTTCAGCATCACCACCGCGGCACCTTTGCGCAGCAAGGTGCGCGCTGCCTGAAACCCGGCCCCGGCATTGGCCCCGGTGATCACAAAGGTCTTCCCCTCTACCCCGTCAATCCGCTCAGGGGTCCAGCCGTGCGCGCCGAAAGTCTTATCTGTCATGGTCTCGTTCCTTAGCTTTACTGAGGCATCGCGCCCCGTTGACCCTGCAGATAAATCTCAACCCCCTACGGAAATAGACCGGATCGTCGCGATTACTTGCCTGATCCTCTCACAGCCATTGCATGAAACACTCATGCGGCCCTAATCTCCACGCATGAGCAAAGACCAAATCCGCCATATCATCGAACGGCACAGCCATGCCGACGGGCTGACCGAGACCGGCATCAAGGGCGTGCAGTATTTCCGCGCCACCAGCGCGATCCCTTGCGCGCCTGCGGTCTATGAACCCTCTGTCATCGCCATCGTCAGCGGCGCGAAAGAGGCGGTGCTCGACGGTCAGCGCTATGTCTATGACGACAGCCGCTATATGTGCTGCCCCATGTCGATGCCGGTCAAAGCGGGCGCGCCAAGCGCCTCACCCCAGACCCCGCTATTCGGCGCCTACATCGCTCTGGACGCGCGACTTATGGCGGAGCTTTCGCTTGAAATGGAAAGCGCGGGGAGCCTCCTCCCCCCTGCCCCCGCCGACCTGCGCGCCGAGGGGATTAAACTCGCGGCATGGGACGGGGCTTTCTCCGACGCCCTGCTGCGCCTGCTGCAATTGAGCGAAAGCGAAACCGATCGCGCCGTGCTGGCCGAGGCGCGCCTGCGCGAACTTTACTACGCCATCTTGAAAGGAGAGGCAGGGCTCTTCGCGCGGCGGGCCTTCGGGGCGGGCAATGCCGTGGCGCGGGCCATCTCGCATGTCGCAGCCCATCTCGACGCGCCCATCTCCATCGACGCGATGGCCCAACGCGCGGGCATGAGCCGCGCGGTATTTCACCGCAAGTTCAAACAGGTAACGACGATGTCGCCGATACAATTCGTCAAATCCATGCGCCTGAACAATGCCGCCGTCAAAATCGCAGGCGGCGCCACGGTCAGCGAAGCGGCAATGGCAGTGGGCTATATCAGCGCTTCGCAATTCAGCCGAGAGTTCAAACGCATGTACGGCCAATCCCCCCGCGAATGGGGCGACGCGCAGCAGCTAGCGGCGGGGGTGGTTTAGAGGGGGTCTCCGCCCCCTCCCCCCTCAAGCCGTCAACCGACAGAACAACCCCGCCGCCAGTTTCGCACGTTCGGTGAGACTGTTGACATAGATATGCTCCTGCAACGTATGCAGCCCCTTGCCGCGCACGCCGATGGAATCCAGCGTCGGCAGGCCGAGGAAGCCGGTGAAATTGCCGTCCGATCCGCCCCCGGCAGAGCTTCCGGTGATCTCGATCCCCAGTTCGCCCCCAATCTCCTGCGCGAGCTTCAGCATCGCCATCGTGCCCGGCTGGTCGGGTTCCCAAACCGGGCGGGTGACGCCGCGGCGGATTTCCATGATCACGTCGCCTTCGTCCGAGTTCAGCGCCATCATCTTTTCCACGCCCGCGTCGAGCTGCTCTTGCGTTTTCGCCATCGTGAGCACTTCGGCATCGCAGACCGAGGATACGCAGTTGACCCATTGGCCCGCGTGAAAGACCCCGAGCGAGAAGGTGCAATCCTCGGTGGTCATGCCTTCGATCGTGCCCACGGCCTTGGCCATCTCCGCGATGGCCGAGCGGCCTTCGGCGAGCGCCCAGCCCGCGTGGCTAGGGCGGCCCCGGGTCTGGAGGTTGAACCGCGCGATGGCGTAGCGCCCGATCACCGCGCCGCCGTCGGGGCGAGCGGGTTCGGGGACGAGGATGTATTTATGGCGCTTCGCCTCTTCTTCGATCAGGCTACGAGTGGCGGGGGTGCCGATTTCCTCATCCGGGGTGAAAAGCACCGTCACCGGCAGCGGCGTCTCGACCCCGGCGGCCTGTAGTTTGCGCAGCGCATCGAGGTAGACGTAATTGCCGCCCTTCATGTCCATCAGTCCGGGGCCGTAGCAGATCTCGCCTTCGCGTTTGTAGGGCAGGCTCGCCAAGGTGCCGAGCGGGTGAACCGTGTCCATATGACCCAAAAGCAGAATGCCCCCCTCGCCCGCGCGGGGATGGGGCATTTCAGCGCGCAGGCTGTCGCCCAGCCCCATCGGGCTGGGAATACGTTCCGTCCGCGCGCCCAAGACCGCCAGATCGTGCTGCGCCACATCCATCATCCGGTTCACCGCCGCCCCGTCGAATGTGGGGCTTTCGGTTTCGATCCACGGGCGCAGGCCGGTGAGCATCTCTTCGGCATCAAAGGGCAGATCAAGCGGGTTTGTCATCGTCAAAATCCTTTCTTCCGCCCCGCAAAAACGGCGCAGATGACTTAAATAAACATTAGTAATACAAATACTTAGCTGCCGACCTTTGCCAGGCGCGTCTCGACGATCCGCGCATAGATCGAGGCACCGACCGGCAGAATGCCGTCGTCCAGCACGAAGCCGGGATTGTGCAAGGGCACGCTGCCCGCATGGCCCACGCGGCAATAGGCCCCCGGCACCACTTTCAGCATATCGGCAAAATCCTCCGACCCGCTGGCCTGTTCGGTCGAGACATGGGCGTTCTCGCCCCCGACCACGCTGGCCGCCGCTTCGACATAGGCGGTGGTCAGTTCGGGGTCGTTCATCAACACGTCAAAGACATTGCGGATGTCGACTTCGATCTCGATCCCATAGGCTGTGGCCATACCGGCGCAGAGTTCTCGCATCCGGGCCTCGGCCATTTCGATTACGTCTTGGTGGAAGTACCGGATCGTGCCCGCAATGGTGGCCGCATCCGGCACCACGTTATAGGCCGAGCCTGCGTTGAATTTGGTGACCGACAGCACGATCGGCTTGGTCGGCGGCGTGTTGCGGCTGACGACGGATTGCAACTGCTGGACCAGTGCCGTGCCGATGACGATGGGATCGCGCGACTGATGCGGCATGGCGGCGTGGCTGCCAGTGCCTTTGACGGTGATGTCAAAGAAGGCCGCCCCGGCCATTGCCGCGCCGGGGGTGACATTGACCACGCCCGGCTCTGAGTTTGGATCGTTGTGCATGCCGTAAATCTCGTCGCAGGGGAACTTCTCGAACAGCCCCTCCTCCAGCATCCGGCGCGCGCCGCCCAAGCCCTCTTCGGCGGGTTGAAAGATCAGCACCACGGTGCCGTCGAAATCCCGTGTCTCCGCTAAATAACGCGCGGCCCCCAAGAGCATGGTGGTATGGCCATCGTGGCCGCAGGCATGCATCCGCCCGGGGTTGGTCGAGGTGTAGGGCACGCCGGAATCCTCCACAATCGGCAGGGCGTCCATATCTGCGCGCAGCCCCACACGGCGGTTGCCACCGCCCGTGCCCTTGATGATCCCGACAACCCCGGTGCCACCCAGCCCTTCGTGCACCTCATCCACCCCGTAGGCGCGCAGCTTTTCGGCCACGATGCCCGCGGTGCGGACCTCTTCGAACCCCAGTTCGGGATGGGCGTGGATGTCTTGGCGGATAGCGGTGAGATCGGCGGCGAAGGCTTCGATCTTGGGAAGGACGGTCATGCGGTGGCTCCTGTCGTCATGGTGGCGCTGCCGAGCGCGCGGTAGTTGGCAAAATCCCAATGGCGGCCCGGGGCCGCTTCGATCAGGTTGCGCGTGTAGTCGTGATGCGGGTTGGCCAACACATCGCCCGCGGGGCCGTATTCGACGACCTGCCCGCGCTGCATGACCAAGACCTCGTCACAAATCTGCGCCGCGACGCGCAGGTCATGGGTGATGAAAAGCATGGCCACGCCGAACTTCTCTTGAATGTCATCCAAAAGATCGAGCACCTGCGCCTGCACGCTCACATCAAGGGCCGAGACGGCCTCATCCGCGACCAGCAGATCGGGCTTCATCGCCACCGCCCGCGCGATGGCGATACGCTGGCGTTGCCCGCCTGAGAATTGATGCGGATAGCGGTCGAGTGCGTCGCGTGGCAGGTCCACCAGTTCCATCAGCTCAGCCGCATGGCGCATCGCCTCTTCGCGCGGGGTGCCGAAGTTGATCGGCCCTTCGCAAAGGCTGCGCGCCACGGTCCAACGCGGGTTGAGCGAGCGGTAGGGGTCTTGGAACACGATTTGCAGATGCTTGCGGTGGTCGCGCAGCTGACGGCGGGAGAGTTTGGCGATCTCGGTCCCCGCGACATTCACGCTGCCCGCTGTCGGGTCGATCAGCCGCATGATGGCCCGCGCCACGGTGGATTTGCCCGAACCGGACTCCCCCACGATGCCCAGCGTCCGCCCCGGCTTGATGGTAAAGCTGACATCCTGCGCGGCCTTTACGCCTTCGCTGCGGCGCAGGAAACCGCCGCCGCCATAGGTCATGTCGAGCCCGGCCACACGGACCACTTCGCTTTGCGATGCCGCCGCCCTTGCGGGCCGCGGGGTGAGGTTGGGCACGGCGGTCAGCAGGGTGCGGGTATATTCCTTCTCCGGCTTGGTCAGCAGCTTTTCAATCGGCGCGCGTTCGACGATCTTACCCTGCTGCATCACCGTCACGGTATCCGCGATCTCGGCCACCACGCCCATGTCGTGGGTGATGAAGAGAACGGCGGTGCCGTGGCGCTCCTGCATCTCGGCGATGAGCTTGAGGATCTGCAACTGTGTGGTCACATCCAGCGCCGTCGTCGGCTCATCCGCGATCAGCAGATCGGGGTCGAGGATCAGCGCCATGGCGATCATGATGCGCTGGCGCTGCCCGCCGGAAAGCTGGTGCGGGAAGGCGCTGAAGATGCGGTTCACATCCGGCAGATGCACCTGATCCATCATGTCGAGCGTGCGTTTCTTGGCCTCGGATTGGCTCAGATCGCTATGCATGTTGAGCACTTCCATGATCTGCTCGCCCACCCGCAGCACTGGGTTCAACGCGGTCATCGGCTCTTGGAAGATCATCGCGATCCGCCGCGCGCGCAGCTGGCGCATTTGCGCGTGGCTGGCGCTGGTGATCTCGAAATCGTCCAGCGTGATGCTGCCGCTTTGCACCTCCAGCGCCGATTTCGGGAGCAGCCCCATAGCCGCCAGCGAGGTAACCGACTTGCCCGAGCCGGATTCACCGACGAGACAATGCGTCTCGCCCGCGCGGATGGTGAGGTCGATCCCGTCGATCACCGGTTTCGCCTGTGGCCGCCCGGCAAGCCCGATGCGCAGGTCGCGCACTTTGAGCACCTCACGCGCGTCGGAGAAGTCTTTGGTCTTGAACTGCATCTCTCAGCCCTCCCGTTTCTTCATGCGCGGGTCGAGCAGATCGCGCGCGGTATCGCCCAAAAGGTTGATCGACAGGATGCAAAGCGACAGCAGCAGCCCCGGCCAGAAGATCAGCCCCGGCTTGATCTGGAAATAAGTCCGCCCCTCGGCCATGATATTGCCCCATGTGGGGATCTCCGTGCTGACGCCCGCGCCGAGGAAGCTCAGGATCGCCTCGATCAGGATCGCCGAGGCGCAGATATAAGTGCCTTGGACGATCAGCGGCGCCATGGTGTTGGGCATCAGGTGCTGGATCAGGATCTTGGGCATCGACGAGCCGAGCGCGATGGCCGCCTCGACATAGGGTTCCTCCCGCGCCGACAGCACGACCGAGCGCACCAGCCGCACCACGCGGGGCACCTCCGGCACCGTGATGGCGATGATGACCGAGCCGAGCGATGGCCCGTTCAGCGCCACGAGCGCAATGGCCAGCAGGATCGCGGGGATCGCCATCAGGCTGTCCATGATCCGCATGATGATGCCATCCGCCACCCGAAAGAAGCCAGCCACAAGGCCGATGGCCAAGCCGATGGCGACGCTGACCAAGGCCGCCCCGACCCCGATCAGCAGCGACACGCGCCCGCCGGTCATCACCCGCGAAAACGTGTCGCGGCCATAGGGGTCGGTGCCCAAAAGATACTCTTCGGAAGGCGGCTTGAGCCGCGCGACAGAGTTCATCGCCAGCGGGTCATATGGCACGTAAAGCGGTGCCAAGATCGACGCCAGCACGATCGCCAGGAGGATAAGCGCCGCCAGCAGCGGGCCGATACCGACCCTTGCGCCCGCAGGCAGGGAAAGCAGTCCGGTCAGCACCTGAAAGGCGCTGTGACGGGATTGGGGTTGCTCGATCATGTCAGTACCGGATCCTTGGGTCGAAGAATGAATAGGAGACGTCAACCAAGAGGTTCACGAAGACGTAGATGCCCGCCGTCAGCAGGATCATCGCCTGAATGACGGGGTAGTCGCGCGCGAGGATCGCATCGACCGTAAGCCGCCCGATGCCGGGGATGTTAAAGACGCTTTCCGTCACCACCACGCCCGAGATCAGCAGCGCGAAACCGGTGCCGATGATGGTCAGGATCGGCACGGCGGCATTGCGCAGCGCATGGCGAAACAGCACGACATTCTCGCGCACGCCCTTGGCCCGCGCGGTGCGGATGTAATCTTCGCCCAGCACTTCGAGCATGGAGGCCCGCGTCATCCGCGCGATGAGCGCCACATAGATGGTGGCCAGCGTGAGCGAGGGCAGAATGGCGCGCGAGAAGAACGGCCCGATGCCCTCCGAAGGCGCCTTGTAGCCCTGCACCGGCACCCAACGCAGTTCGATCGCAAAGATTTGGATCAGGATATAGCCGATCACGAAGACCGGCACCGAAAAGCCCAGCACCGAGAAGGACATCACCAGAAAGTCGACCCAAGTGCGGTGACGCCATGCGGCGATCACGCCCATCGGCACCGCCAGCAGGACAGAGATGGTGATGGTCATCAGCGCGATGTTGATGGTCGGCCCCAGCCGGTCGCCCAACATGCCCGCCACGGAGGTGTTCGACAAAAGCGACACGCCCAGATCGCCGCGCAGCAATTGCCCGATCCATGTGAAGAACTGTGTCAGCAGCGGGTCATTCAGACCCAGCCGGTCACGGATCCGTTCAAGCTGTGCAGGGGTGGCGGCATCGCCGGCGAGAATGGCTGCCGGATCACCGGGGGTGAGACGCAGCAGGAGGAAGACGAAGATGGCGACGATCAGCATGACCGGGATCGTGGCCAAGACGCGCTTCAGGATATAGACGAGCATTTTCCGGAAGGTCCCTTTCGGCGGAAAGAAGGCAGGCCCGGAAGCGGGGGCGCTGCCTGCGGGCAGAGATGACGGTGGAGAGCGCGGCGGCCGCGCCCTCCGAAGGCTGGATTACTCCGCCTCTTTGGTCATGTTCCAAAACACCGGCACGGGCGATGGCAGCATGTTCTGGATCGTGTTCCGACGCGCCTGCGGGATCAGATATTCACCCATCATGATGTAGTTGACGTTGTCCATGACGTGTTTCTGGATCTCGACGGCCACTTCCTTTTGCGCCTCGGGCCCTTCGGCCTTCATGAACTTCGCACGCAGTTCTTCGATCTCGGGGTCATCGGGCCAGCCGAACCACGCCTCGTCGCCACGGCCACTGACCATCACGTTAGTCAGCGGATCCGAAATCTCGGGCACCATCCAGTTGGTGAAGAACATGTTCCAGCCGCCCTCAGAGACCGGGCTTTGCTGGGCGCGGCGCTGCACGACCGATTGCCAGTCCATCGACTGCATGTCGACTTCGAAACCCGCCTCGCGCAGGGCTTGGGCGGCCACCACCGGCTGGTTGATCAAGCTGATCACATCCGTCGGCGCCATCAGCACGATGGGCGTGCCGTCATAGCCGGCTTCTTCAAGCAGAGCCTTCGCCTTTTCCGGGTCCGCGCCGCCGGTCACGATCTCCGCATCCGCTTCGTCGCCCAGAGGGGTCGAACAGCCAAAGATCGCGCCGCAGACGTTATAATAGGCCGGGTCGCCCTGCATCGTTTGCAGCATGGATTCTTGATCCAGCGCCGCCATCGCCGCCTGACGCACCAGCTTGTTGTCGAAGGGCGGGTGCAGGTGGTTGGGCCGACCGATGGTGACATAGCCAAGGTCATCGCGGGTCTCGACCGTGACCTCGGGGCTGGCGTCGAGGATCGGCAGCAGGTCGATCTGCACCTGTTCGAGATAGTCGATCTCCCCCGCCGAAAGCGCGTTGATCGCAGTGAGCGCGTCGGGCATCGTCGTCCAGACCACACGGTCGACATTGACCACCTTACCGCCCGCCATCCACGAGGCTTCCTCGTTACGCGGGACGTAGTCGTCGAACTTCTCATAGGTGACGTTCACGCCGGGCTCGTATTCATCTTGGTTAAAGACGAAGGGGCCGGAGCCGATATATTCCGTAATCGTCTCATCCGCCGAGGTTTCGGCCACCCGCTTGGGCATGATGAAGGGCGGCACGGCAGATTGTTTGGAGATCACCGACAAAAGCGGGCCAAAAGGCTCGGTCAGGGTCCAGACGACGGTCTTTTCGTCGCTGGCCTCAAGGCTCTCGGTCACGTCAAAGATCAACTGCCCGCCGCCGTCACGCTTGCCCCAGCGTTTGAGCGAGGCCACGACATCTTCGCCAGTCACCGGCGCGCCGTCATGGAACATCAGCCCATCGCGCAGGGTGAAAGTATAGACGAGCCCGTCATCCGAGACCTCCCAGCTGGCCATCTGGGGCTGCGGCTCAAAGTTTTCGTCCACGGCGGTCAGCACGTCATAGACCATATAACCGTGGTTGCGGGTGATATGCGCGGTGGTGATGACCGGATCGAGAACCCGCAGGCCCGAGTGCATGACCGCGGTGATGGTCGTTTCGCCATCCTGCGCCGCCAGAGAGCCGGGTGCCAAAAGCGCCGTGGTCGCGGCAAAGGCGGCGGCAAGTCCGCGCGACTGTTTCAGTGCCGATCGTAGAGGTATCATGTGGTTTTCCCTTGTTGAGTGATCTTTTGGTTTTTATTGGGCCAAGGCGGTCTTGCCGCCCTGGTCGGGTGGTGCGCTTTGGGCACCCTTGGCCCCGAAACGGGGGCCATTCGGAGACAGCCGAAGCACTGCGCGCAGGCGCGTGAAGGGCAAATCGGCTGGATTGAGGGGCATCGGCCCCGGCGCACAGGCGACAAGGATGTCGCGCGCGATGGGGGCAAAGTCTGCGCGGAAATGGGTGGAGCTTTTGACCACCAAAAGATCCATCTCTTCAGGTTGGATGCCGACAAAGCGGAACATCTCGCGGTCGGCCATCTGGGCGATGCGGCTGGTCACGACGACATGGACCCCGCCGATGCGCAGACAGGCCGAGGGGCCAAGGTTCAGCGCCGTGCCGCCATAATAGGGGCCGGTCGCGCGCAGCGTTCCGTCGCAAAGATGCTGAACCGTCGCCGTCGTTTCAAACGGCGCGTCATCCGTGATGTCGGCATGTCCGCCAAGGCGCAGGTTAACCTCGGCACCGACCCCGGCCTGATGCGCCGCTTCGGCGGCGGCGGGGTCGACGATCAACCCGATGGCCGCGTTCTGGGCCTCGGCCTTGACGAGCGCGCGCAACATGCCGGTGGTGGCCGATACGCCGCCCGCGCCGGGGTTGTCTTGGGTGTCGGCGGTGACCACAGGCCCACGCCCCGGCCCGGCGGCACGCGACAGGGCCTCGGCCACGGCCCTGTCGGGATTATAGGCCTCATTTTCCAAGAAGGCGGGCGCTGCCGCCTCATAGGCTGCGGCAAGCCTGTCGGCGGCGGCGTCTGCTGCGGTCTGCGTCTCGCCATAGGCGACGGCCACGGGGCCGCAATCGGGAATATCCGCCGCCGGGAAGCCCATGAACAGGCTGGCCGAGAGCGCCCCCGCAGTTTCACAGGCGGCGACCCCCTCATAAAGCTCACGTCCCGGCGACATTTCGGTCGATTGAAATGGGATCGGCACCAAATATGACATCTGGCGAAAGGCTTTGGCCGGACGCTGGCCGGTTGTCATGATCCGGTCAAGCTGGCGGGCCGCGGCAGCGCCGGTATCTGCCATGTCCACATGCGGATAGGTGCGAAAACCGACAAGCACATCGACATTCGCAACGAAATCTTCAGAGATATTGCCGTGCAGGTCGAGCGCCGTGGCGATCGGCACCTCCGGCCCCACGACCGCACGCAAACGGCGGACAAGCTCCCCTTCCCCGTCGTCGAGATGCTCCGCCACCATGGCGCCGTGCAGGTCCAGAAAGACCCCGTCGAGCGGCCCGGCGTCCTGAATGCCTTCGATGATCTCACCCGCAATCGTCTCATAGGCCTCGCGGCTGACATGGGCCGAAGGGATCGCCCCCGCCCAGAGGATCGGCACGATGTCCCAGCCCTGCGCTTGGCCCACCCGCAGCGCGCCCGCCATGCCAAGGTTGACCTCTTCGAAGGCGGGCAACATCGCCGCGCCGCGCACCATGGGGACATAGCCACCGCCCAGTTGGAAAGCCTGCATATCCGCCGGATTGGGGGCGAATGTGTTTGTCTCGTGCAGAAAGCCCGCAACAGCCACGCGCATTCCAGAACCACTTTCCAAACCCGTCTCCTTCGCCTTCTCGGCCCCGTCATCCGCGGGCCACGCCCATTGTGTATCGCATTGCAATACAGCTATAGTGCACAGCAAGCGTAAGCGGCGCTTTAACGATTCGTCAACTACAGGCCATTTATGAGTAGATTTTTCCGTGAAGATGCCCCGCAGGCGGCGCAGAATCAGGCAGAGGACGACCGTTTGTTCGTCCGGGCGGCAGATCGCGCAATGCAGGTGCTGGGCGCCTTTCACAACGCGACCGGGCCGATGACCCTTTCCGACATCGCCAAGACCGCAGGCATCGACCGATCCGCGGCACAACGACTGGTCCATACGCTCACCAAACTCGGCTATATCCGGCGCAGCGGGGATGACCGGGGCTACCTGCCGGGGATCCGCCTGCTCGATCACACGCTTGATTTGCTGCGGCTCGACCCCGTGGTGCAGAAAGCCACGCCCGTCTTGCTGGAACTGCGCAAATCCCTGCGCGAGCGGGTCGATCTCAGCCTCTATGACGAGACGCGCCTGATCTATGCCCTGCGCATGCAAAGCAAACGCGAGACCTTTTTCGCCACCCTCGTGGGCCATAGCGTCCCGACCTTTTGCACCGCGGGCGGGCGTGCCGCGCTGGCACAGCTTCCCGATGACGCGGCGCGCGAAATCCTCACCCGCGCGCCCTTGCACCCCTTCACCGCCAGCACCAAGACCGACCCCGAAGCGATCATGGCCGAACTCAGCATCGCCCGCGAAAACCGCTTTGCCGTGGTCTGCGATGAATATGCCTTGGGCGAGGTCGCGGTGGGCGTCGCCATTACCGACCGGAACGGCGCGCCTCTCAGCGCGATACATCTCGCAGGCTCCCTTTCGGAATACACGCCGGAGGAATTTGTCGCCAAGGCTGCCCCCCTCGCCATAGAGGCCGCCAGCGCCATCATGGCCGGGTGACCGCTGAAAGCCTCGAATGTAGCCAGCCGCACCGCCGACAACGCATTTCGCCGCGAATTTACTTGCGTTGCTAAATTCTTTCTCCGAAGTTCGCGCCATCAGAGTGCGGATGCCGCTTTGAAAACGACTGATTGAAAGGAACCGGAATGACCGACAGTAAACCGCTTTGGCAATGGGACGCGCAGGAAATCGCAAGCGCGACCCGCGCAGGAAAACTCTCGGCGGTTGAAGCGACCGAGGCGGCGATTGCCCGTATGGAAGAGGTCAATCCGGCTTTGAACGCGGTGGTTGAGACCCTCGCCGATGAGGCCCGCGCCGAGGCTGCCGCCCTCGACAAAAGCGATGCGCCCAAGGGGCCGCTGCATGGTGTTCCGGTCACGATCAAGATCAACGTCGATCAAAAGGGCCATGCCACAAGCAACGGCGTGCCCGCCTTCAAAGACATCATCGCGCCCGAGGATGCGCCGGTGGTGCGCAACCTCAAACAGGCGGGTGCCATCGTCATCGGGCGCACCAACACGCCGGAGTTTTCCTTTCGCGCCGATACCGACAACCCGCTCTACGGGCGCACCCATAACCCTTGGGGGCAGCACCTTTCGGCGGGCGGCTCCTCCGGTGGGGCGGGGGCGGCTGTCATGGCCGGGGTCGGCGCGCTGGCTCATGGCAACGACATCGGCGGCTCCTTGCGTTTCCCGGCCTCGGCCAATGGCGCGGTGACGGTCAAGCCGGGCCTAGGCCGGGTGCCCGCCTACAACCCCAGCCAAAAGGCCGAGCGCGGTCTCTTGGCGCAATCCATGTCGGTGCAGGGGCTGATCGTGCGCAAGGCGGCGGACCTGCATCTGTCGATGCCCAGCCTGATCGCCGCAGATGCACGCGACCCCTTCCATGTGCCGCTGCCCTGGCGCGGCGACGCCATCGAAGGCCCGATCCGCGTGGCCTTCACCCGCGATGATTTCGGCTTTGGCCTGCACCCGGATGTGGCCACCGCGCTCGACAAAGCCGCCTCTGCCCTGTCCAACGCAGGCTACGCCGTCGAAGAGGTGGAACCGCCCCTTGCCTATGAAGCTGGCAAAAACGGCTATCGCGCCCTGATGGGCGAAGTCGAAGCGCTGATGGGCGAGGACATCCGAACCCATGGCTCTGACGATCTGAAGGCGATCTTTGAGGATTACTACGCCGAATACCCGCCCTTCAAAGGCACCGAACAGCTCGCCATGCTGGCCAAACGCACCCATTACGCGCGCGAATGGTCGCTGTTTCTTGAGAACTACCCCCTCGTGCTGACCCCCTTCATGTTCGCCCCCTTCTTCGCCGCCGGGCGCGACACCGAAGGCCCTGAGGGCGTGCGCGAAGTCTTGGGCAAGGGGCTTTGGTCCTTCGTCATGAACTTCACCGGCCTGCCCGCGGGCAACATCCCCACGCATATCGCGGAACTGCCCCAAGGGCCGCAGCCCATCGGCGTGCAAATCGCAGGCCGCCGTTGGCGCGAGGACCTGATCGTTGACGCGATGACGGCGATCGAAGGTGAGATTGCCCCGGTTTGCACCCGGTTGTGGGGGGCGTGAGCTAGCCTCAAAGCGTGACGCCGGTGGCCCGCATCTACTGTGAGGCGGGCCATCGGCTAGCGATAACTCAGGCGGTCGCGGGCTTCGTCCACAGCGGCTACGCGTTTTTGATCCCGTAGCTGCCCGCGAAAATCTCCTCCACCGGGGGATGGAACAACGTCCTGTCAGGATATTGCGCGACCATCCGGTCGAACTGCGCCTGCGCTTTGGCGTGATAGGCCATGTCGTCGACGCCGGGGATGACACCATCGCGCATGACGAACCGACCTGCAATCATCACGTCCGATACGTCGCGGCCAGAGCCGTTAAGCAGGATCGTCTGAATGGGGTCGATGCGCTGCCCGATGTCGGGGCTGTCCAGCCGGATGACGTTCAGGTCGGCGGCGGCTCCCGGAGCCAGCCGACCCAGATCCGGACGGTTCAGGGCCGCTGCGCCGCCGAGGGTGGCGGCATCATAGAAGTCGGCGGCGCGGACGGCGGTCGGATCACCCTCCGCGATACGGGCGGTCATCACACCCAGGGCCATGTTCTGGATCATATCGGCGGGATGCGTGTCGGTGCCCATACCGATGGGGACGCCGAGGTCGCGAAACCGTGCGAAGGACTGCATGATCTTGCCACTCCGGGCCATCACCAGCGGGCAATGGGCAAGGGCGGCACCGGAGGCCCTCAGGATTTCGAGATCGGGCGCGGCATGGGTGATGCCGTTGAGGCCCGACAGGAACAGCCCATGCGGCAGGATTGTGGACGGAGCAAAAAAACCGGTATCGCGCAGCAGTTCCAACGGGCTTTTGCCATGCTGTTGCAGCACCAGATCATATTCCAGCCGCGACTGGCAGCAATGCAGGCGGATCGGCACGCCGAGGGCGCGGGCAGCCGCACCGCTGCGGCGCAGAAGCTCGGGGGTGCAAGTCTCGATCCGGTCGGGGGCCAGCATGGTGCGGATCAGCCCGCCGTGGGTGTTTTCGTGCCGCGCGATAAAGGCTTCGGCCTCGGCCAGCCCCGCAAAGCCGCGCGGTTCATCATAGTGAAAACCGATTTGCCGATCTTCATTCACCACCAGATTGCCGCTGCGATAGGCGGGGCCAAGGTAGACCCGCAGCCCGAGGTCCGCCGCCGCCTCTGCTGCGGCATCGAATTCCTCTGTCGTCTCGCCCCAAGCGCGGTAGAAGAGCGAGGCAATGGGCAGCGCCGTGGTGATGCCGTTGCGGATCAGCCGAGTGAAGGCATAGCGTTTCTGAAAGGCCAGTTCCTCGGGCGTGTACATCTCACGCGGGCCAGCGGCCATGTAACTCTCGGGCCAAACCCGGCCCTTTAACTCAGGCGGATGGTTGTCATAGCCAAGTACAGTGGTGTCGAGATCGGCCAGCGCGTCGAGGTCGATGAACCCCGGCCCGATCAGCGCCTCGCCAAAGTCGATTGTCTCGGCCACGTCGCCCGCGAAGTCATGGCCGACGTGCAGCACCTTTTCGCCTTCCACGACCACGGTGCCATTGCGGTAGAGGCAGTGTTGCCCGTCCTCATGCCCCACGACCCAAGCGGCGGTCAGGGCGCTGCGTTTCAAGCGCTCTGCCATGTCGCCTCCGTCTCGCCATTGCGGGCCACGATCTGGCCGCCCGACAGGACCAAGCGGCGCGGCGGGCGTAGGGTGATGGCCTCCGAGACCGCCTCGACATCGACCAACACCAGATCCGCGCGGCAGCCTTCGGCGAGGCCGTAGCCCTCAAGCCCCATCACCTTCGCGCCTTCGGTGGTGCAGGTGTCGAGCGCCCAGCCAACCTCAACATCCGCGCGAAAATTGTTGCGCAGGCCGACGAGCATGGCACGCTCTAACATGCAGGCGTTGCCGTATGGGGTCCAAGTGTCGCGGATGCCGTCGTTGCCCGCGCAGATCGCGATGCCGCGCTCGCGGCAGGCGGCGACCGAGGGCACCGGGCGCGCAGCGGGGGCAGTGGTGGCCAGCGAGACCTCCAGCGCCGCGATCCGGTCGAGCAGCCCCGCCACCCGCGCCTGATCCCCCATGCCGAGGCAGAAGGCGTGGCTGACCGTCACCCTGCCCTGCATCGCCAGCGCCTCGGTCCGATCGAGGATCATCTCAAGGCTAAACGCCCCCATCTCCCCCGGCTCATGCAGATGAATGTCGATCGGCTTGCCGTGTCTCTCTGCCAGCCCGAAGACCGCGTCGAGCTGCCCCTTGGGGTCACGGTCAATGCCGCAGGGGTCGAGCCCGCCGACGATATCGGCGCCCTCGCGCAGGGCTTCGTCCATCAATTCCAGCGTGCCGGGGCGGATCATCAGGCCCGATTGCGGAAAGGCGACCGTCTCGATCTGCATGACATCCGCATAGCGCGCCCGGGTGGCGGCCACGCCCCGGTGCAGGCTCAACCCATGTTCGGTGTCGATATCGACATGGCTGCGGATCGCCGTGGTGCCCTTGGATAGCGCCAGCGCCACCTGCCGTGCCGATTGCCGCTCTGCGTCCATGTCCAACTCGTGACGCAGCTTGCGCTCGGTGTCGATCATCTGTTGCAGGCTTTTGCCCTGCTGATGCGGATGCCAGGGCATGCCCCAGAGCGTCTTGTCGAGATGTGCATGCGCATCGACGAGGCCCGGCAGCGCCAGCGCGCCGCCGCAATCCTCAACGGAGACCTCCCCGGTCGGCGTGATCTTAGGCGCGATCTGCGCGATGCGCCCGCCTTCGATTAGCACATCGGCGGCATCCGCCCCCATGAGGCGGAGGTTCTTGAGCAGCAAAGGCTTGGTCATGTCTTGTCCTGTCTATCGTGTCAGAGGGGCGACACGCGCTTGCGGTGCGGCGACTTGCTTGACCCGCGGGAGGGCATAGGCGCCGGTCTTGGCGGTCACCAGCCCGGTCGCGGCAAGGCCAGCGGCCATGCGGATGGCAAAGCCCACACCGTCGATCACCGGCACGCCCGCGTCGCGGCCCAATTGCTCCAAATGCGCGCTCATGCCCGCGCAGCCCAGCACCACGGCCTCGGCCCGGTCTTCCTCGACCGTCTGGCGGATCTTGCGGGCGATCAGCGGCAGGGTCTGCACCGGCGCATATTCGAGGTCGAGCACCGGGATGTCGGCGGCATGTACGGCGCAAAGCGCACGGCCACAGCCGTAACGGTCGCCAAGGTCTTCGATGATCGGCACGGCCCGGGGCAAGGTGGTGACGACCGAAAAGCGTTTGGCGATCCGCCCGGCTGCAATGAGCGCGGCTTCGCACAGACCAATCACCGGCCCCTTGGCCACGGCCCGGGCAGCATCAAGACCGGGATCATCGAAACAGGCGATCACATGGGCCGCAGCCCCTGCCGCTTCGGCCTCAAGAATGGCGTCGAGCATGGCGGGCACGGCGCGCGCCTCATCGGCATAGCCTTCGATGCTGGGCGGTGTCGCCCGCGCGGTGGCGGCAACAACCTCGACCCCCGGCCCGGCTTGGGCGCGGGCGGTGCGGGCGATGGCCTCGGTCATGCCCGCGGTCGAGTTTGGATTGATCAGGTGAATTTTCATCAATTGGCTTTCTGTGTCACGCCAACCGGCGGCGTCTCGGGAACCTTGAGTTCGAACTGCCGGTCGGAGGTGATGTAATTGTCGGCATGCAGCCGCGCGATGGGCTGATAATTTTCGGGCCGGACATAGCGGCCCGCCTCGTCAAGGCAGTTGTCGCGCACATGCATCTGCACGACACGGCCCAGAATGATCTCGCGCCGGGCATAGCGGATGGTCTCTTCGACCACGCATTCCATTGCGCAGGGGCTTTCCGCGATCCAGCCACCGTCGATCTGGCTGGCGGGGGTCATGGTCAGCCCGGCGGTCGCGATCTCATCCACGTCCGGCTCAAAGCTGATCCCGCAGGTAATCATCGCCTCGGCCAGCGCCATGTCGACCATATTGACGCAGAAGCTCTGACGCCGGTCGATGTTGGTGACCGTGTCTTTGATGCTGCCATCGGGACGGCACTGGATGCCGAGAATCACGGTCGGCGGCTCCTGCGAGAAGACGTTGAAAAAGCTCATCGGCGCGGCATTGGGCACACCATCGGCGCTCAACGTGGTGACCAGCGCGATGGGGCGCGGCGCCACGAAGCTCGACAGCAGCCGGTAGCGGTCGCGTTCTGGCAGGGTGGTGAAATCGAACTCCATCCCCCCTACTCCGCCGCCAAACGAAGCCACGGCTTCAGCCGCCCCTCGTCCGCCGCGTGACAAGCCGACTTCTGCCCGCCCTCGCGCAGGTTGAGCGCGGGGGCCACGCTCCGGCAGGTATCATTCGCCATCGGGCAACGCGGGTGAAAGGCGCAACCGGGCGGCGGCGAGATCGGGTTCGGCACCTCCCCTGCCACGGGCGCGCGTTCGGCGCCGCCCACGGTCAGCTTGGGCACCGTCTCCATCAGCAGGCGCGTGTAGGGATGCTGCGGGTTGCCGAAGATCTCCTCTTTCGGGCCGACCTCTACGATCTTGCCCAGATACATCACCGCCAGCACATCCGCCATGTACCAGACGACCGCGAGATCGTGGCTGATGAAGATGTAGCTCATGTTGAACTCGTCTTGCAGGTCCTTCATCAGGTTGAGGATCTGGCTTTGCACACTCACATCCAACGCCGAGGTCGGCTCGTCGCAGATCAGCAGTTCGGGGCGTGTCGTAAGCGCCCGCGCGATGGACAGGCGCTGGCGTTGGCCGCCGGAGAACTCATGCGGGAATTTCTTGGCATCGGCGGGGTTCAGACCGACCTGGCTCAGCAGTTTCTCGACCTCGCGGGTGACCTCGGCCCGGGTCTTGCAGATGCCGAAGTTCTTAAGCGGCTCGCCGATGATGTCGCGCACCCGCCAGCGCGGGTTGAGCGAGGCATAGGGATCTTGAAAGATCATCTGCATTCGGCGGCGCAGGGCGGCAGGTTTGCCGGGGGGCATATGGGTGATGTCGTCCCCCTCAAAGCGGATCGTGCCGCCGCTCGGGCTGTGCAGCCCCATCAGCAGCCGCGCCACGGTGGATTTGCCGCAGCCCGACTCGCCCACCACGGCAAAGGTCTTGCCGCGCGGCACGTCGAAGCTGATGTCGTTCACCGCCGTGAGGATACGGCGCGGGCGGCGTTCCAACAGCCGGTTGAGGAAGGGTTCGGACACGTCGAAGCGTTTCGAGATGTTCTGCACGCTGAGGATGTCGTCGGGTGTGATCTGCGGGGTCATGACGTCTCTCCGTAAAGGTGGCAGGCGACTTGGCCGGTGCCGGCGTCCTGCGGCGCGGGGCGGATGCTGTGGCAATGGTCCATCGCCCGGGGGCAGCGCGGCGCAAAGGCACAGCCGGGCGCGGGATTGCGCAACCCGGGCATGGCACATTCGATCTGCGTGAGGCGCCGGTCGCGGATGCCGATCTGCGGGATCGAGGCCATGAGGCCGCGGGTATAGGGGTGCAGCGGCTCCTCGATGACCTGTTTCACATCGCCGATCTCAACCAGCCGCCCGGCATACATCACCGCAACGCGGTCCGCCGTCTCGGCGATCACGCCCATGTCGTGGGTCACCAGCACCACCGCCGTGCCGTTCTCGCGGCAGAGCCGCTTCAGCAGGGAAAGGATCTGCGCCTGCACGCTGACGTCAAGCGCCGTGGTCGGCTCATCCGCGATGATGAGCTTGGGCTCGGCGCAGAGCGCCAGCGCGATCACCACGCGCTGCCGCATCCCGCCCGAGAACTGGTGCGGATATTGGTCAAGCCGCGCCTCGGGGGCCGGGATGCCGACTTCGGCCAGCCAGTCGATGGCCCGCTGGCGGGCGGTCTTCTGGTCGAGGCCGAGATGCACGCGCATCGTGTCGATGAGTTGCTCGCCCACGGTATAGACCGGGTTCAGGCTGGTCAGCGGGTCCTGAAAGATCGCGCCGATCTCCTTGCCGCGAATGCGGCGCATCTTGTCGGCGGGCAGATTGTCGATCCGCGCACCGCGCAACCGCACCTCGCCCGAGCGGATCAGGCCGGGCGGTTCGATCAATCCGGTGATCGCCGCCCCCGTGATCGACTTGCCAGCGCCGGATTCACCCACCAGCCCAAGGATTTCGCCTTCGTCGAGGTCGAGGCTCAGGCCCTTGACGGCCTCCAGCGGGCCGCGCCGGGTTGGGAATTCGACAACGATGTTGTCCAGTTCGAGAAGTGACATGGGATTACCTCAGCGCAGTTTGGGGTTGAGCGCATCGCGCAGCCAGTCGCCCAGCAGGTTCACCGCCAGCACAAGGATCGCCAGCGCCGCGGCGGGAAAGACGACGACCCACCAGATGCCCGAGAACAGGAATTCGTTGCCGATCTGGATCAACGTGCCGAGCGAGGGCTGGGTGGGCGGCATGCCGACACCGAGAAAGCTCAACGTCGCCTCGGTCAGCACCGCCATGCCGAGGTTGATCGTCGCGATGACCAGCACGGGGCCCAGCACATTGGGCAGGATATGTTTGATCATGATCGCCAGCTTGCCGGTGCCGAGGGTGCGCGCCGCCTCGATATATTCCTTGCGCCGCTCCACCATGGTCGAGCCGCGCACGGTGCGGGCGTATTGCACCCAGTTGGTCAGCCCGATCGACAGGATCAGCACAATGAGCGCCGACTCGGCCTGCGCCGAACTGGGCAGCGCACCGCGCAAAATGCCGTTGATCAAAAGCGCCACGAGGATCGGCGGAAAGCTTAGCAGCACATCGGCGATCCGCATCAGCACCGCATCGACGATCCCGCCAAGAAAGCCGCCCAAAAGGCCAAGCGCCACGCCCATCACGGCGGCAAGGATCACGCTGGCGAAACCGACCAGCAGGGAAATCCGCATCCCGTACATGATCGACGAGAGCACATCGCGGGCCTGCGTGTCCGTGCCAAGCAGGTAGGCGGCGCTGCCACCCTCGGCCCAGGCGGGGGGCAACTCACTGTCGAAAAGGTCCAGTTCGGCGATGTTGAACGGGTCCTGCGGCGCAAGGCTCGGGGCGAAGATCGCCGTGAGGAACATCGCCAGCAGCACCAGCGCCGAGATCACCGCCACGCGCGACTTGCGGAAGCTGTAGGTGATATCGCTGTCCCAGAAGGCGTAGAGCATGGGCATGAAGTTTGACATGGGGGAACCTCCTCAGACGCCGCGCGCGGGCGTTCTTTCGGCCCGCAGGCGCGGGTCAGCGACGTTGTACAAAAGGTCGACCAGCGTGTTGATGACCACGAAGATGAAAGAAACCAGCACCAGATAGGCGGCCATCACGGGGACATCGGTAAAGTTCACCGCTTGGATGAACAGGAAGCCCATCCCCGGCCATTGAAAGACCGTCTCGGTGATGATGGCAAAGGCGATGAGCCCGCCCAGTTGTAGACCAAAGATCGTCATCACCGGGATGAGCGTGTTCTTCAGCGCGTATTTGAAATGCAGCATCCGGTTCGGGATGCCGCGGGCCTTGGCGAACTTGATGTAATCCGCGCGCAGCACCTCCAGCATCTCGGCCCGCACCAGCCGCATGATCAGCGTCATCTGGAACAGCGCCAGCATGATCGCGGGCAGGATCAGCGCCTTGAGGCCGGATACTGTCAGGAACCCCGTGGTCCACCAGCCGAGATCGACCACCTTGCCGCGTCCGAAGCTTGGCAGCCATCCCAGCGAGACCGAGAAGACAAGGATCAGCAGAATGCCGGTGACGAAGGTGGGCACGGAGATCCCCAGGAGCGAGATCACCTGCAACCCTTGGCTCAGCCAGCCGCGCGGGTTGAGGGCGGTATAGATGCCCAAGGGCACCCCAAGCGCCAGCGCCAGACCCGCGGCGACCAGCACCAGCTCGGCAGTGGCGGGAAAGCGTTCGGCCAGAAGGTCCGAGACGGGGCGGTTGTTGCGATAGGACTGACCAAAGTCGCCCTGCGCCGCATCTGCGATGAAACGCCCGTATTGCACCAGAACGGGGTCGTTGAGCCCCAGCTTCTCGCGCATCTCGGCGCGGTCCTGCACGGTGGCGTCTTCGGGCAGAAGGTTGGAAATCGGGTCACCCAGAAAGCGGAACATCAGAAAGGCGATCGAGGCGACGACGAGCATCACCAGCGCGGCCTGTATGATGCGGCGGATAAGAAAGGCGAACATGCTGGCCTCCGGCTGGCAAGGTTATCGGTGGGCGGGCGTGGGGAGGGGCGCCCGCCCGGGGGCAGGTTACTCGATCCGGGCGAGCCAGAGGCGCGGTTTGTCATCCGCGGTCTGGGGGATCTTCACCGCATCACGCGCGGCCCACGACAGGGGCTGGGCGTGCAGCGGCAACCATGCCACCTCTTGATCGGCGATGCGGAAGGCTTCGACCATCATCTCCATCCGCTTTTCGGCATCCAGCTCGGTCGCCACGGCCTTGGTCAGACGGTCAACCTCGGGGTTGGAGTAGCCGCCGGGGTTCCATGTGCCCATCTGCCCTTCGGGCGTGTGCAGCATCGCCGAGAGCACCGAATACCCGTCGAGCATCGGCAGCGTGGCCCAGCCCAGCATGAACATGTCGGTCTCATTGGCGCGGGCGCGCTCAAAATGAATCGCCTTGGTCTCTGCCGTGAGGTCCGCCTTGACGCCGACGCGGGCAAACATCGCCGCCAGCGCCTGACAGATCGCCGCGTCGTTGACGTAGCGGTCATTGGGGCAGTTCATGTTCAGGCTGAAGCCTTCGGGGTATCCGGCATCGGCCAGCATCTGCTTGGCCTTTTCGGGATCATAGGCGGGGATTTCATCGACCCCTTCGTCAAAGCCCGGCACCTGGGGGGCCACCAGACCGCCGAGGTTGCGGGATTTGCCGCGCATGATCTTGTCGCGCAGCAGGTCATAGCTGATGGCATGAACCAGCGCCTGACGGACCTCGACCTTTTGCAGCGGGTTGTCGTCTTGGTTGGGGTTGTTCGACGTGTCGGACATGTTGATGCCCATCATGATCGCGCGCAGGCCCGGCGCTTCGAGCACATGCATGCCTTCGGTCGCCTCGATCCGCTTGGCGTCCTGCAAGGGCGAGGGCACGATCATGTCCAGCTCGCCCGAGAGCATCGCCGCCACGCGGGTCGCATCGGAGTTGATCGGGTTCAGCTCGATCCGGGTCAGGTTGTGCTGCGGCTCGTCCCACCAATCCTCGTTCACGGTCAGCACGGTCTGCGCGTCCGGGGTACGGGATTCAAAGCGGAAGGGGCCGGTGCCATTGGCGTTGGAGGTGGTGTAGCCCTCCTCGCCCTTCTGCGCGTCGATCGGGTCGAGCGCATCATGTTCTTCGAGCCAGCCGCTGTCGAAGATCAGCACATTGGTCAGGAAGTTGTTCAAAAGCGGGTTCGGCCCGTCGAGCATCAGATCGACAGTCATCTCATCGACCATCCTGGCATCGACCAGACCGGCGATATTGCCGCGAATGGGGGAATCTTCATGCGCGGCCCGTTTGACCGAGGCCACCACGTCTTCGGCTGAGAAATCCTGCCCATCGTGGAACTTGATCCCCTCGCGCAGTTTGTAGCGCACGGTGGTCTCATCGATCTGCTCCCAACTGGTGGCGAGCGCCGGTTCGATTTTGAGATCGGCGTCATAGCGGACCAGCGCCTCATAGACGTGGTTCAAAAAAGAGACGGTGAAACTGTCGGTCATCGAATGCGGGTCGAGACCGTAGAGGTCGCCATTGGTGCCTAGGCGGAAGGTCTCGCCCTGCGCCATGCTGGCACAGCTGAGCGCCAAAGCCGAGGTGAATAGAAATTTGCGCGGTGTCATTGTTATCTCCCTGTTCGTGCCGCCCTGCGAGCACAGCGGACCTGCATCACAGCGACTAAAGCTAGGCTGGCACGATTCCATTTTTCTGTCTACAATTATTGTTAACAATCTGTGCTGACATAAATTGCTTGCACTTTATCGGGCGTTTCTACGACTATTGAGGCAAATTCAGTAAATAAAGATTTGAGGGGGGCCGATAGGTGACAGGAGCAAAGCTCACGGAGAAGCAGATCTATGAACGGATCTGGAAATCCATCGCCGAACGTCGCCTGCCACCCGGCACGCGATTGAAAGAGGAACGGCTGTGCGAAATCTTCGGCGCCAGCCGTCCGCGCATTCGCCGGGCGTTAGACCAACTGACCCATGACGGGCTGGTCAGCCACATCCCGAACCGCGGCGCTTTTGTCACCACACCATCGGTCGACGAAGCCCGCGATGTCTTTTTCACCCGCCGCGTCGTGGAACGCGGCGTGATCGAAGCGCTGAAGAAACACGGCGCGCAAGAGAAACTGGCCGCCTTGGAAGCCCATATCGCCGAAGAACGCGAAGCGCTGGCGGCAGGGGACACGGCGCGTATCATCCGGCTCTCGGGCGCCTTTCATATGCTGCTGGCCGAACTCGCCGCCTCTCCCCTCTTGGCCGATATCCTGCGCGACCTCGTTTCAAAAAGCACCTTGGTCACGGCTGTGTTCAAACCGAAATGCGATACGCAATGCGGCCCGGACGAACATGCCGCCATCGTCGCGGCCCTCGCCGCAGGGGATTTCGACACCGCGATGACAGAGATGGAGGCACATCTTCTGGAAGCGGAGCGCACTTTGAAACTTGAAGCCTCGCAAGACGGCGCTGCGGCGCAGGACGATGTCCTCGGGGCCGCGTTGAGCGAGGACTTGTAATGACCAGCCATGCGATCACCCACACCACCGCGATCACGATGGACGCGGAGCGACGTGTCATCAACAATGCCACCGTGCTGTTCGAAAACGACCGTATCACCGCCGTCGGCCCTGCGGGCGATGTGCCCCTCCCCGAAACCGCCGAGGTGATCGACGGGCGCGAAATGATCACCCTTCCGGGGCTGATCGACAGCCATGCCCACGCAGGCCACGGGCTGACGCGCAACCTTGGCGGCGGCGATGGCGATGGCGATGCGTGGTTTCAGGCCTGCGAGACGATCTACACCCGCGGCTCCACCCCCGCGTTCTGGCAGGCCGAAGCCCGGCTTTCGGGGCTTGAGCGGCTAAAGGCGGGGATTACCACCTGCACGATGCTGCTTGGCGGCGGGGCGGATCATTACCGCACCGATACGGTAGAAGCGGGCAATCTCCATTGCGATGCCACGCGCGAGATTGGCATCCGAACGATGCTCGCCGCGGGCCTGAACCGCCGCCCCTTCCCCAAGCCCTACCGCAGTCTCGACCTTGACCGGGAGGTCAGCCTGTCCTTCGAGGATCAGTTACAGGTCTGCGCTGAACTCGCGCAAACCAACGGGGATTTCCTGAACGATGGCGCGGGGGTCTGCCTCATCATGCCGGTCTATTCGCCCGAGGACTTTGCGCAGGCCCCCGAGGACATCCGCGCGATGTGCCGCGCCGCGATGGACCTGCGTGAAAAACATGGGCTGCTGTTCACTCAGGATGGCCACCGGTCCGGCTCCATCGCGCTGGCCGAAGACCTCGGCATCCTCGGCCCATGGGCCTATCTGTCCCATTCGGTCGACCTCACCCCCGAGGATATGGACGCGGCCAAACGCAGCGGCGCGTCGATCGTTCACAACCCCTCGGCCATCATGTCGGTTCTGGGCCGCTGCCCCGCGCCCGAACTGCGCGAGATGGGGGTGAACGTCGCCCTCGGCTCGGACGCCGCAGCGCCGGACCGGGGCTATGACATGTTCCGCCACATGGCCCAATGCCTGCACTACCACCGCCGCCACTTCCGCGACCCGGAGGTGATGATGCCGCGTGATGTGCTGGAAATGTGCACCATCGACGCCGCCAAGGCGATTGGGATGGAGGCCGACCTCGGCTCACTCGAACCGGGCAAGAAGGCGGATATCGTCATGCTCGACCGCCGCAAACCGCATCTCTACCCGCCGATGATGCCCCTGACCACGGTCGCGCAATTCGCCAATGCAGCGGATGTGCATACGGTCATCGTAAATGGGGAAGTCCGCATGAGAGACCGCGAAACGGCACTGGACGAAGGCAGCATACTCGACGCCGCTGCGGGAGAACTGAATGCGGCCCTCGCCCGCTGCGACCTGTCGCATCTTCTCGTAGAATAACGAAATTCACGCGCGGAACAGTAAAGGCGAGGGGCCACCCCCTCGCCTTCTGTCGTGTTTATTCGGGCTTGGCGCCTTCCGTTTCACGGGCAACATTGCTGTTCCAGATCGTGTGATCGACGCCATCGCCAAGCTCGGCATATTCGGCGATCCTGAACATCGGCTCTTTCCCCGCCTTACGCTGCGCGAAATAGTCCCGCGTGAGTTTGGCGACGGTCTTGGACAGGATCAGGATGGCGATCAGGTTGACCGTCGCCATCAGCGCCATGGAGGCATCGGCGAAGTTGAACACGGTCGTGACCGCCTGCAACGAGCCCCAGACCACCATCGCGATCACCAGCGCCTTCAGCACGAGAAGCGGGATACGCTTGCCCATCCCAAGGAACTCCATCGCGTTCTCGGCATAGGAATAATTCCCGATGATCGAGGTAAAGGCGAAGAACAGGATGGCGATCCCGATGAAGATCGGGCCGAATGCGCCGATATGCTGTTCCAAAGCGATCTGGGTCAGCGCCATGCCGGTCGCCGCACCTTCGGAATAGTCGACCACGCCCGAGAGCAGGATCATCAGCGCCGTGGCCGTGCAGATCACCAGCGTATCTATAAAGACGCCAAGCCCCTGCACCAGCCCTTGACTGGACGGATGGTGCGGATCGGGCACCGCGACGGCGGCGATGTTCGGGGCCGAGCCCATGCCCGCCTCATTCGAGAACAGACCGCGCTTCACCCCGTTGAGCAGGGCCACCATGAAGCCCCCCGTAAAGCCGCCTGCCGCCGCTTCGAAACCAAAGGCCGATTTGACGATCAGGGCCAGCATGGCGGGCACATCGGCGATGTTCAGAACCACGACGAGCAGCGCCACGACGATATAGAGTCCGGCCATGGCAGGAACGATCTTTTCCGCGACCCGCGCGATGGATTTGATCCCGCCGAAGATGACGATGCCCGCAAAACCGCCGACGACAAGGCCGGTGACGAGTTTGGGAATGGCAAAGGCTTCCTCCATCGCGACGGAGATCGAGTTTGCCTGCACCGCCGAGAAGATCAGGCCGAAGCTGATGATAAGGCAGACCGAAAAGACATAGCCCATGGCGTTCGACCCGATGCCCCGGGACATGTAGAAGGCCGGCCCGCCACGGTATTGCCCATCCGCGTTCCGAACCTTGTAAAGCTGCGCCAAGGTCGATTCCGCATAGGCCGTCGCCATGCCGACGAGCGCCACAACCCACATCCAGAACACAGCCCCCGGCCCGCCGAGATAGATCGCCACGGCCACCCCGGCGAGGTTGCCCGTACCGACCCGGCTGGCGAGAGAGATCGTCAGCGCCTGAAATGGTGAAATGCCCGCGGCGGAAGTGTCACGCGAGGATCTGACCACGCGAAAGAACTCGGCGAAATGCCGGAATTGCAAGAAACCAGTGCGCCAAGTGAAGTAAAGCCCGACAGCCAGCAGGCCATATACGAGGACGTAGCCCCATAAGACGGTGTTCAGGAAATCGACGATTGCGGTCATATTCTTGTCCCCCTCGTTTGCATGTTCAACAACTAACGCGTCGGCAGACAAGGGAAAGCTTTGAACCGAAATGAAAACGCCCGGCGGGCGTCAGTATCGATCGTCGCGGGGCTGCACGCCACCGCGCGAAAATGTGGTGCTACCTGCTACGCGGTCAGATGAACAGTGGCGCGGGCCGAAGGGCGGGCGCATGGCCCGCGCAAGCAAGCGACCACCTTCACACCCTCAGTGCGTCCACGCCCCACGGCGGCCGGTCGCGAAATTCTCGCCATAGCCGCCGGGGCGGACGTTGGGCTTGCGCTTGTTGGGCAGTTGCACCTGCGCGTCGATGCCATGATCGCGGGCGTATTCTTCGGCGGCTTCGCGGGTGTCGAACTGCAAGCGCACTTGGCTTTGCGTATCATCGGAAGATGTCCAGCCCATCAGCGGATCGACCCTGCGCGCTTCCGCGGGCGAAAACTCAAGCAGCCAGACACGGGTCTTGGCCGTGCCGGAGGACATCGCTGTACGGGCGGGTTGGTAGATACGTGCGCGCATTTCGGGACTCTCGCTTCAATAACCTCGGGCTTTATCTAATATTCCGTGCCAAGGGGCAAGGGAATGCAGGCCCGCGCAAATAAACCCTACCATGCTGCGGTGCAGAGACTACATCAAGATCACCCCATTGGAGTGTTCCATATGACCCCCTTCGCCCTCTTCGCCCTGCAAAGCCAGATCGCCGCCCTCGCGGTGGAAACCCAGATCGTGATGTCGCTGCGCCTCTTGGGCATGGCAGGCGCGCTGCCCGCCCGCCCCGGTGAGAACAACCGCATGGTGGCCGAGAAAGGCCCGGCCATGGTCAAGGCCTTCACCGCCGGAACGCAGGCCATGATGCTGGGCAAAAGCCCGGATCAGATCATGGACGCCTCGCTCGCCCCTCTGGCCCGCAAGGTGCGACAGAATCGTAAACGGTTGATGAAGTAGCGGCAAAAGCGCCCTTCGCGGCCCCCTGCCCCTTGAACCCCGCGTGAAAGAGGGCACCTATGGGAAGCTTGACGAAGGATACCCGCGATGCCCTATGCCCATTCCGACAAGACCGAGGGGATGCCGATGCTGGCAAACCCCGCACCAGACGTGCGCAACCGCCCCAAGCTGGAGGGCGGCCATAAGTTCAAACTGGTCACCGAATTCGACCCGGCGGGCGACCAGCCCACGGCGATTAAGGAACTGACCGAAGGGGTGAACTCGGGCGAGCGCGATCAGGTGCTTCTGGGCGCCACTGGGACGGGCAAGACCTTCACCATGGCCAAGGTCATCGAAGAGACGCAGCGCCCCGCCATCATCCTCGCCCCCAACAAGACGCTGGCGGCGCAGCTTTACGGCGAGTTCAAGGGCTTCTTCCCCGACAACGCGGTGGAATATTTCGTCTCCTACTACGACTATTACCAGCCCGAAGCCTATGTCGCACGCTCCGACACCTTCATCGAGAAGGAGAGCCAGATCAACGAGCAGATCGACCGGATGCGCCACTCCGCCACCCGCGCGCTTTTGGAGCGTGACGACGTGATCATCGTGGCCTCGGTCTCCTGCATCTACGGCATCGGTAGCGTCGAGACCTATGGCGCGATGACCCAAGACCTGAAAGCGGGCAGCATGTACGACCAGCGCAAGGTCATCGCCGATCTGGTCGCCCAGCAGTACAAGCGCAACGACGCGGCTTTCCAGCGTGGCTCTTTCCGCGTGCGCGGCGACAGTCTGGAAATCTTCCCCGCCCACCTCGACGACCGCGCGTGGCGGCTCTCCTTCTTTGGCGAGGAGTTGGAGAGCATCACCGAGTTCGACCCGCTCACCGGTGAGAAGACCGACACATTCGAGCAGATCCGCGTCTATGCGAACAGCCACTACGTGACGCCGAAGCCGACGATGCAGCAGGCCATTCAGGGCATCAAGAAAGAGCTGCGCACCCGGCTTGACCAACTCGTCGCCGACGGCAAGCTTCTGGAGGCGCAGCGGCTGGAGCAGCGCACCAATTTCGACATCGAGATGCTGGAGGCCACCGGCGTCTGCAACGGGATCGAGAACTACTCGCGCTATCTGACGGGGCGCGCACCGGGCGAGCCGCCCCCCACCCTCTTCGAATTCATCCCCGACAACGCCATCGTCTTTGCCGATGAAAGCCACGTCTCGGTGCCGCAGATCGGCGGCATGTACAAAGGCGACTACCGCCGCAAGTTCACGCTGGCCGAACACGGCTTCCGCCTGCCGTCCTGCATGGACAACCGACCCCTCAAGTTCGAGGAATGGGACGCCATGCGCCCGCAATCGGTCTTTGTCTCCGCCACCCCGGCGGCATGGGAGATCGAGCAATCGGGCGGCGTCTTCACCGAACAGGTCATCCGTCCCACCGGCCTCTTGGATCCCAAGGTCGAGATCCGGCCCGTGGAGATGCAGGTCGACGATCTGCTCGATGAGGTGCGCAAGGTGGCCGCCGACGGTTACCGCACGCTTTGCACTGTGCTGACCAAGCGCATGGCCGAAGACCTCACCGAATACATGCACGAACAGGGCATCCGCGTGCGCTACATGCACTCCGACATTGACACGATCGAGCGGATCGAGATCCTGCGCGACCTGCGCCTCGGCGCCTTCGACGTGCTGATCGGGATCAACCTCCTGCGTGAGGGGCTCGACATTCCCGAATGCGGGTTGGTCGCCATTCTGGACGCGGACAAGGAAGGCTTCCTGCGCTCGGAAACCTCGCTCATCCAGACCATCGGCCGCGCCGCGCGCAACGCCGAAGGGCGGGTGATCATGTATGCCGACCGCATCACCGGCTCGATGGAGCGCGCCATGGGTGAGACCGAGCGCCGCCGCGCCAAGCAGATCGCCTATAACGAGGAACACGGCATCACCCCCGCCACGGTGAAAAAGAACGTCGAGGACATCCTCGCGGGACTCTACAAAGGCGACGTGGACATGAACCGCGTCACCGCCAAGGTCGACAAGCCGATGGCGGGCGGCAACCTGCAAGCCGTGCTCGACGGGCTGCGCGCCGATATGCGCAAAGCAGCCGAGAACCTAGAGTTCGAAGAGGCTGCGCGCCTGCGTGACGAGGTCAAACGGCTGGAGGCTGTGGACCTTGCCGTCGCCGACGATCCGATGGCGCGCCAGCAGGCAGTCGACCGCGCCGTCGATGCCGCGCAGCAAGCCTCGGGCCGCAGCACCTCAGGCCGCGGCGGCATGCGTGGCGGCAATGTAAAACGCCGTAAACGCTAAAGAAAAAGGGCCACCCTACTCGGGGAGGCCCCTGAACAATTCAGCCCTAAAACGCCGCAGCTACCGTCGCAGCGCCGCCACCAAGGCCAACACCAGCGCCGCACCGATTGCAGCGACGACCAGCAGCAACAGCAAGCCCCCCGCGGCCACCACCGTCACGCCCAGCGCGGCAAGGATGAAGGGCAGCGCCACGGCGCCGACGACCCCTAAAACAAGGTAAAGAATGCGGTTCCGGCCCGCCACGGCCCCGGCAATGGCCCCGGCGGCAAGCCCGACCACCACGAGTGCGATCAGCGCCACGGCGCCAAGCGTATCAAGAAAGGCTTCCATCGAAGGGTTCTCCTAAATCAAATGAAGGGTACGAATGGCACGCCGCATGCCCCAAGGGTCAGCAGCAGGCCGAGAGCGATCATTCGGCGCATCGGGGTTCCTTTCCAATCATGGCCAAACCAGCCGCACTCTCATCAGACCCGATCCGCCGCGCAAAAACAATGGGCTGCGCAGACTATCGCCGCAGCGAAAGGGAGGCGTCATCGCCTCCCCTAACCATTTGGAGCGCCTATCAAATCCAGTAATAAGGCACGCCGTAGTGATCGAACGTCCGCTCTTGCCACGCGCGGTCGCTGTGCCACTGCTCGGTCCGCTCCGGCGCGCCTTTGACCGTCGCCTCATCGATGTTGGTCATGAAACCATCGCGCGAGGGGTCATAGTTCAGCGCGTTCCACGGCACCGGGTAATGCTCCTCCCCGAGCCCCAGAAAGCCGCCGAAGCCCATCACGGCATAGGCGACCTTGCCGGATTGCTTGTCGATCATCAGGTGGTCGATATGGCCGATTTCGGTCCCATCCGCGCCGAAAACGGCGGTGCCGTTCACGTTGTCCGAAGAAACCAGCGATGCGGGTGCTGTCGTGTCAGTCATGGCTTGTTCCTCTCATGATTGCTGTACCCACAAAACCCAAGGCAGGCGGCACCGGTTCCCGCAATACGGGCAGACCGGCGGGGATCGGCTTAGGCCCAGCGCGGCGCGGTGCGGGAACAATTGCGCGCGCCCTTGGGTTGATCACTCAATAGACACGCACGCATTCGAGAGGGATCAAACAATGGAATATGGACTTTTAGGGCTCATCATCCTCATCGCCGACATCTACGCCATCTATCAGGTCGTCACCTCCAACGCCTCGGGCGCGGCCAAGATCGCATGGGTCTTGGGCATCATCATCCTGCCGGTGCTGGGCTTCATCGTCTGGCTCATCGCAGGCCCCCGCGGCAACAAGGCCCACGTCTGAGCCCACGCCGGGCGACCCTGACATTGAAACTGCAAAACCCGGTGCCCTCGGCGCCGGGTTTTCACCTTTCCCCCGGCAAGCAACGATTTGTTAACCGCCATTAACCAAGATCGCAGCAGGAGCCTGCCATGCGATCTGCCCTTTGCCTTACCCTACTGGCCTGCCAGTTCAGCCCCACCGCCGCCCACGCCGGGCCGTGGCTGCGCGAGGAAGGCACGACCTTCATCTCAAGCTCCTTCTCGGCGACTTACTTCTACGACCTCTCCCAAAGCACCTATATCGAATACGGGCTGCGCGAGCGGCTCACCCTCGGCTTCGACCTCAACACCGCGCAAAGCCGTTTTGGCCTGCAAAGCGGCCATGCCACCGTCTTCCTGCGCTTCCCCTTGGGGGAGCCGAGCGATACGGGTCGCTGGGCTTACGATATCGGCGCCGGAGCAAGCTGGTCGGGGGAGTTCATCTCGCCCCACCTCAGGGCCGGGCTGTCTTGGGGCCGCGGCTTCACCTTGGGCGAACGGAATGGCTGGCTTACCGTCGATGCCTCCGCAAGATGGGAGTTTGGCTTTTCCCAAGAGGTCATCAAAATCGACAGCACCGCCGGGCTCGACTTCACCCCCGTGACCACCGGAATGGCGCAGGTCTTTCTCACCTACACCGGGGGTGAGACCTATGCCAAATTCGCCCCCTCCATCGTTCTGTCGCCCAGCTTCACCAAATACCGCCTGCAATTGGGCAGCGAAATCCCCTTCGACGCGCCAGAGAATTCGGCCCTCACCCTCAGCCTCTGGCGGGAGTTCTAAAACAAATGGCCCCGCCGATCTCCGGCAGGGCCTCTTCACACCTCAGCGCAGCGCCACGGTCAGCGGTTGTCCATCCGCACCATGACAGAGACCTTGCCCTTCACCGGCGTTGGCCAAACCACATGCAACTGATCCCGGTCCGGCCCTTCGGCGTGTTTCACATAAGGCATGTCGAACTGCGCCACGTTGTTGCCGTTGCGGATCGCCCCATGGGCCACCACCGCGTCGCTGTTGAGCGCTTGCCCCTCGAACGGTAGATGCCCGGCGGTATCGATCACCCAAGTCTCTGACGGGGTCGACTGGGTGAACTCGATCTCGGCCATATTCTCCACCTGCGTGGTCACCGCATGGAAGGAATTGCCCTTCATCACCACGTTCTTGCATCGCGACAGGTTAAGATCGGCAAAGGTCGTATCCACCCGCTCGGCCCGGTCGATGCTGCCGTTAAGGCTGCGGAACCGGTTGCCGGTGATGGTCACCCCGCTCAGGAAATGCCCCGCACCATGCGGTTTTACCACGATATAGCTGAACCACGGGGCCACCTCCCCGGACAGAAAGATATTGTCGCTGATGCTGAGCGCGCTGAACGAATAGCCCGTGGTGAAGGCCGGGGTCGGGTCCTGCTCATTCGTCCATTCGATAAAGCAATTGTCGACGTAATTCCCGGTCACCACCGCGCTGGTATGGGCCGAAGCAAGGATCAGCCCCGCCGAGCGTACACCGTTGTCGACCGCATCCCCCTGAAAAAAGTGATTGCCCGTCACGATGCTGTTGCCCCCCGCCAGCAGCGCGAAATGGCGGAATTTGGTGGCGCGGCAGTCGCGCAGCTTCACGTCGTTGGCGTTGGTGTTAAGCGCGATGGAGGTCCGGTTCGGCACCGTCAGCGCATCCTCTGCCGACAGGAACTGACAGCGGTCAATCAACATGCCCTGACAGCCCCCGCCGATCGAGGTGACGCCGCGGTCTTTCGGGCGGCTGACAAAACAGTCCCGCAGGTGAAAGATCAGCCCCGAGGGCGCGAGGTTGATCGCGCTGCACCGGTTGTTGCACTGTAACTCGATATCATCGAGCACGAATTTCGACAGCGAGGCGAAGCCGCTGAAATCCACCATGTATTGGAACTTGCGGAAGGTGAAATTCTGCGTCCCCTCCGCATCGTAAAGCGGCGCGTTGAGCGTGATCTCCTGCGTGGCGACATTCTTGGACCGCACATAAATCTCGCGCCCCACCCCGGCCCCTTCGACCAGCGCGCCCACCGGCACACTGGCGATATTGGTCACATTGGTCAGCTTGCGCGCGTCCGAGGTCGCGTAGCGCGCCTGCGACGTCACCACCACCGTGTCCCAAGCGCTGCTCGACGCGGCCTCAAGCTGGCCGTTGCGGATCACCCGCCGGGTGGCATAGCTGGTCTTGTCCGGCACCGCCGCTTGCATGTCGAGCGGCCCGGTCACATTCACCTTGCGCCCCCCCATATCGAGCGAGTCGTGATCCGCGTTGTTCAAAAGCGCCTGAAAGGCTTTCAGAAAAGCGGTCTCTTCATTCTCGAAGGCTTCGATATAGCTGGGCAGGTCGAAATTGCGGCGCAACAACAGCACCGCCCCTACCGGCATGGTCACATGGCCCTCGAATTTGACCGGCGTGTCAAAGGTCACATCCCCGTTCAGCAGGTAGTTCCCCGCGGGCACCAGCACCGTGCGCCCCGCCGCCGCGGCATTTGCCGCCTCGAAAGCGGCGGTATCGTCGCTCACCCCGTTGCCCACCGCACCAAAGTCGCGCACATCGACCTGCGCCAGCATGTCCCGCAGAAAGACCGAGGTGACATCCTCGATCACGATATCGTCGATCCGAACCACGCCGCCCGTCGGCCCGGTCAGGTCCAACCCGAAATGCCCATAGACGGCCCCGGTGCCCCAGACCATATCGACCCCGCCGCGGTCGCCGCTGCCGATGATCGCGCTGACCTCGACCACCTCGCCATAGGCCGTCAGCGTGACCGACGGCCCGGCCTCTGTCACGCCGCTCACCCGGCCCCCGCCCGCCTGCGCCGGATAGCCCGCGATCCGCACCGTCGGCAGGTTGCCACTCACCGCCTTCACCCGCGCCGTGACCCGCAGATAGCAGCCCGGCAGCAGCGGGGTCTGCCCCATGTAGCGCAGCCGTTGCGTGGCCTGCGTCTTCAGCAGTTCCAACGCCCCGCCAAAATCCTGATCCGCGGGGACAAAAGCGGCATTGGCCGCGTTCTCATAGGTGTCCGACCCCGGCGTGCCGTCGCCGCTCGACCAGACATCCAGCCCCGCCGCAAAGGGGGTGGGCATCAACACCACGCCATCGGTAATCGCCTTGTTCATCGCTTTTCCTTTCCCCGGTCCGCACCTCCCACCGGGGCGCGCCGCTCAACTGCTCAGGCTCGGACAGGCCGAACCGCGAGGTCAGGGAAGTATCAACGATGTATTAACCCGCATTTGCCCCGCCGCGCGGGGGTGGCGCAACAATGGTCAGACATTGGCCCCCGGCGCGTCGAGGATTTGCACCGCGCCGATGCGCCAGCCCGCCTCTGTCCGTTCCATCAGATAGCCCAGCAGATGCGTGAACCCCTGAGGATCAACCACCTGCACCACCTGATAAAAACGCGCCCCATCCGCGCGCCGGTCGAGGAACCGCACCTCCGCCGGGTTCTGCACCATCGGGTAGCCATTGCTCACCATGCTGCGGAAATTCTCAGGGGTTTGGAAAAAACGCTGCAAATTCGGCGTGGCGAATTCTAATGCGGCGGCGAAATCATTCGCGCGAAAAGCGTCGAACTGGCGGTTGATCGTCTCTTCGATCTCAGCCTGCTGCGCCATCGCGCCAAAGCTCAGGAGGGCTGATAGCACCAGCCCTCCGAAAAACGTGAACATCCCTTTGCGCATTGCCTTTCCCCCTTGCCCTTGCTGAATGATCTAAGTCACGCAAGGGCAGAGGCAAAAGTTTCACGCGCCGGTCAGCTTGCCCGCCAGCGCATCGTCGATCAGCGCGACGGTCTCTTCCACGCCATAAAGCGCGATGAAGCCGCCAAACCGCGGCCCCTGATCGGCGCCCAGAAGCACTTGGTACAGCGCCTTGAACCAGTCGCGCAGCGGGTCGAAACGCTCCTTGCCGACGGCAAAGACCATGCTCTGCAGCGCCTCGGCATCCAGCCCGCCGTCCCAGACCTTCAGCCGGTCGCGCAGGTCTTCCAGCGCCTCGCGCTCAAGCTCGGTGGGCGCGCGGAACACCTTCGTGGGCTTCACGAAGTCGTTGAAATAGCGCACCGCGTGGCCCGCCGCCGCATCCATGCCGGGGTTGGTCTCGGGCGTCGCCTCAGGCGCATAGCGCTGGATGAAGCCCCAAAGCTGCGACTTGTCCTCGGCGCTCGACACGGAGGCGAGGTTCAAGAGCATTGAGAAAGGCACCACCATGTCCGACTTCGGAACATCACCGCCGTGGATGTGCCAGACGGGGTTATTCAGCCGCGCCTTCACGTCCTGCGTCTCATAGGCGCGCAGCTGTTGGTGGTATTCGTCGACCGCCTTGGGGATCACGTCGAAATACATGCGCTTGGCCGTCTTGGGCTTGAGGAACATGAAATACGACAGGCTTTCGGTGCTGGCATAGGTCAACCACTGGTCGATCGAGATGCCGTTGCCGGAAGACTTGGAGATCTTCTGCCCGTTCTCGTCGAGGAACAGCTCATAGCTGAAATGCTCGGGCTTCTTGCCGCCGAGGATCTCGCAGATGCGGTCGTAGATCGCCGTGTTGGTGGCGTGTTCCTTGCCATACATCTCGAAATCCACGTCGAGCGCGGCCCAGCGGGCGCCGAAATCGGGCTTCCACTGCAGCTTGACGTTGCCGCCGGTGACCGGCAGCGTCATCTCGTTGCCGTCCTCGTCGTCGAAGGTGATCGTGCCGTCCTTGGCGTTGACCTCCTTCATCGGCACATACATCACGCGGCCCGTTTCGGGGTGGATCGGCAGGAAGATCGAATAGGTCTGCGCGCGCTCTTCGCGCAGCGACTTCAGCATCACCGCCATGATCTCGTCGTACTTCTCGCAGGCGCGCAGCAGCACCTCGTCGAACTGGCCCGAGCGGTAGAATTCGCGCGCGGAATAGAATTCGTACTCGAAGCCGAAGGTGTCGAGGAACCGGCGCAGCATGGCGTTGTTGTGGTGGCCAAAGCTCTCATGCGTGCCGAAGGGGTCCGGCACGGAGGTCAGCGGCTTGTGCATATGCTCTTCCAGCATCTCCCGCTGCGGCACGTTGCCCGGCACTTTGCGCATGCCGTCTAGGTCGTCCGAGAAACAGACCAGCTTGGTCGGGATGTCGCTGATCTCTTCAAAGGCGCGCTTGATCATCGTGGTGCGCAGCACCTCGCCAAAGGTTCCGATATGCGGCAAGCCAGAGGGGCCATAGCCCGTCTCGAACAGGACGTAACCCTTCTCTGGCGGCTTCTTGGCATAGCGTTTGAGCACCCGGCGCGCTTCTTCAAAGGGCCATGCTTTGCTGCTGAGTGCCGCGTCTCGGGTCTCGGACATGTCAGATCATCCATCTTTTGGCGTCCCTGCGCCCAATGCGCACGGGGTCGCCCGTTCCTATTGCGTCACTCCCTGAGGGTCAATATTCTGCACCGCAACATACCTGTGCAAAGGATACCGCGATGCCCGACACATCTTCCCTCTCGCTCAGCGCCCAAGACAGCCTTGTCGCGCTGATGATCGCGGTCTCGGCCTCGGATGAGGACATCCGCACCGCCGAACTGGTCAAAATCGAATCCGCGCTGAACCTGCTGCCGGTCTTCTTGGGCTATGACAATGATCGCGTCTCGACGATTGGCAAAACGGTCTTTGACCTGTTCGAACAGGAGGACGGGTTGGATGCACTCTTTGGTCTGATCCGCGAGGCCCTGCCGGAGCGTTTGCATGAAACGGCCTATGCGCTGGCCTGCGACGTGGCCGCCGCCGATGGCACGCTGGACGAGGCCGAGCTGCGGCTGCTCGAAGAAATCCGCTATGAGCTTAACATCGACCGGCTCCACGCCGCCGCGATCGAACGCGGCGCGCGGGCGCGGCACCTGACCTGAGCGCGGGTTAGGACTCTTCCAGCGCAACTTCCGGCTCGGCCCCGACCTCGGCTTCGGCATCAGGGTCGGGCGCCGCTGGCGTCTCGGGCGCGGCTTCGCCCTCCGGCTCGGGCTTCACGGCGACGTTATACAATAGGCCCCACCGCTCCAGCAGCCCACGTTGCACACGTTTGGCCCGCGCGTTCCAAGCCCGCGCCCCCGGCGGACGCTCTCGCTCGGCCCGACTGATCTTGGCCCGTTCCTCGATATTCGCGGTCAGGATCGTAAAGGCCAGCACCCGGTCCTCGGGCGTGGTGAGGAACCCGGCCAGCGCCGAGACGAAGTTCAGCGTGCCGGTCTTCGCGTCGATCTCAATCGGATTGTCACGCTCAGGGCGGCCCCGATCATCGCGCAGATAGACCGGTTTCAAGATCGACCGCAGCCCGGTGCCATGAATGCGCGCCAGCCCCCCGGCCATGTCATGCACGGTCATCTTGCTGTCGTCGCCAAGCCCCGAATGGTCGATCATCGCCGGGTTTTCCATGCCCAGTTCCTCAATCGCCCATTTGTTCATCTCGGCGGCAGAGGCCCGCAGGCTCGGCACCGTACCCAACCGTTTGGCGCTGGCAGCCATGCCGACCATCTCGGCGGTGAGGTTGGTGGAGTATTTCAGCATGTCCTTGAGGATGGGCCGCAGCTTGGTACTGCGGTGGGTAACGAGGGTCTCGCCCTCTGGCAGCGTCTCAATCAGTTCCGCATCGCCCAGTTTGATGCCATGGCTCCGGGCGATGGTGGCAAAGATGTCGCCCGCATAGACACCGGGCCGCCGGATCGGCAGCCAACGCGCCCCGCCAGAGCCCAAGGCCCCCTCCGCGACCGTCCAAACATCGCGCTCAGGCCGGTTTTCGTAGGTATAAACCGGCCCGCTGCGGTCCACGACCTCCATCGTGGCGACGCGCACGGCGGGGGCATAGCGCGCCGCGCGGCCCTCCATCGTCACGTCATAACCGTCGCCGCTGCGCTTCCACTCGAAATGCACCCGGTTGTAGTTCAGCGCGATGCCAGAGACGCCGGGGTTGTAGCCGACATGGTCAGGCTGTTCAGGGTCAATCGCAAATGTCGCGGGCAGCGCGCCCTCATAGACCTTGAAACCGCCCTTCACGCCGATGATGCCCGCCTCTTTCAGGTCTTCGGCCATCTGTCCCAGATTGTCACTGTCGAGGGTCGGATCCCCCCCACCGACGAGGATCAGATCGCCCTGCACCTCACCATCGACGACACCGCCGGTCGCCAAAAGGCGCGTCTCGAACACATGATCCGGCCCCAGTTGATCAAGCGCATAAAGCGCGGTGATCGCCTTGATGCTGCTGGCGGGCGGGATGCCATCGGTGGCGTTGGACGCCTCCAGCCAGATGCCGGTGTCGACGTCGACCACGGCAAAGGCCACCGTGCCGGTGATCCCGCTGTCGGCGATGATCTCGGACACATTGGGAATGGCCTGTTTATACAGGTCGGCATCGCGCCCCACGGGGCGCAACGAAGTGGTCGGCGGCTCGGCCCAAGCAGAGGCCGCCGCCAGTGCAGCGGCAGCCGTCCCAAGGAAAATGCGGCGTGTGAAACGTCTTGAAAAACTCTGGCTCATGGGCTTGATATAAACCCCAAGCGGCGTTCGGCCACAACCGGTCTGACAAGGGTGGAGCTTTCGCGGTTGCACAAAACCGCCGACCTGCTAACCCAACGTCATGCAACGCGCTATTCCGATCATGTTCATCGCCATGTCACTGATCCCCGCAGGGGACAGCGCGGGTAAAATCCTGACCTCAGGCATGGGGGTGGCACCGGTCTTTGTAGCATGGTCACGCTTTGCCATCGGGGCGCTGATGGTCCTGCCGTTCCTGCCCCGGGGCACATGGGGGCTGATGCGCGATTGGCGGCTCTGGCTGCGGGCGGGCACCTTGGCCTTGGGGATCACCTGCATTCAAACCGCGCTCAGGACCGAGGCGATTGCCAATGTCTTCGCCGCCTTCTTTATCGGGCCGATGATCAGCTACCTGCTGGCCGCGATCTTTCTGCGCGAGCGCATCAGCCTGCTGCGCAGCGCGTTGATCCTCATGGGCTTTTGCGGCGTGCTGCTGGTGGTGCGCCCGGGGCTGGGTGGCGGCACGGGCGGGCCGGGGCTAATGTTTGCCGTGGCGGCGGGGCTGTTCTACGGCGTCTTTCTCACCATGTCGCGCTGGCTGTCTGACCTCGCCCCGCCCCTTGCGCTGACTTTCACCCAACTGGCGATGAGCGCGGTGATGCTGCTGCCTTTGGGGTTGATGAACCTGCCCGAAGCCACCCTGCCCGTCGCGGGGCTGGCCACCGCGAGCGCGCTGTTTTCCATGCTGGGCAATCTGCTGCTGCTCTATGCCTACCGCCGGGCGCCCGCCACGCGGCTGGCGCCGTTGGTCTATTTCCAACTGATCGCGGCGGTGCTGCTGGGGCTGTTCTTGTTCAGCACCCTGCCCGATGCGCTGACTTGGGCGGGGCTTGCGGTGATCATCACCGCGGGCATCACCTCGGCCCGGCTACGCTGAGCGCCAGCCCCCCGCCGCGCGCAATGCGGTGGAAGAGACATCGACCATCGGCACATTCACGAAACACCACGCCGGCGCCATGGCCCGGCCCAGCAACTGGCTGTTCCGCCCCGCGATCCGGTAGGGCGCATAAAGCGCCGCCGCCCGGCTCATCCGGGCCGAGATACGCTGCCCGGGCCGCGCCAGCACGCCCACCGGCACCGTCTCCATGATCTGCCGCCAGTCTTGCCACAGATGAAACTGCGCAAGGTTGTCGGCCCCCATCAGCCAGACGAACCGCACCCCGGGATAGTGCCGCCGCAGCGCTGCCAGCGTCTGAGCGGTGTAGCGCGTGCCAAGCTGCGCCTCGATCCCCGTGATCTCAACCTTGGGGTGATCCATCACCGCCCGCGCCCGCGCCATCCGCTGCGCCATGGGGGCCGGGCCATGCTCTTTCAACGGATTGCCGGGGCTCAGCAGCCACCAGACCCGATCCAGCCCGAACCGTTTCAACGCCTCGCGCGTGATATGCGCATGCCCCTCATGCGCCGGGTCAAACGACCCGCCCAACAGGCCCACGACCTGCCCCTTGGTGGCGAATGGCATGGTATTGCGCAAGAAAATGGCCCCCGATCCGAAATCAGGGGCCAAAGGAGGGGCATTGCAGCCCTTTGTCAATGCGAAGCCCTTACTTGTGCTTCACGATCTCGCCCGAGCGCAGCCGCGCGACATAGCTGTTCAACTCGCGCTTCACGATCGGCATCAGGAAATAGAGCGCGATGATGTTCACGATCGCCATGGAGAAGAGCATGGCGTCGCTGAAGTCGATCACCGGCCCAAGGCTCGCCGCCGCGCCGATCACGATGAAGAGGCAGAAGATCACCTTAAAGGTCAGCTCCTTCGCCGCCCCCTCGCCAAAGAGATAGGTCCATGCCTTGAGCCCGTAGTAGGACCAGCTGATCATGGTCGAGAAGGCAAAGAGCACAACCGCCACCATCAGCAGGATCGGGAACCACGAGAAGGCCCGCGCATAGGCCGCCGAGGTCAGCGCCACGCCGCTCACGTCGCCCTCAGTCGCGATCCGGCCCGCCTCGGCGTTCCAGATGTAGAGACCGGTTTCAGGGTCTTGGTTGAGCACGCCGCTGATCACGATGACCAGTGCGGTCATGGTGCAGATCACCACCGTGTCGATGAAGGGCTCCAAAAGGGCCACGTAACCTTCGGTCACCGGCTCCTTGGTGCGCACCGCCGAGTGGGCGATGGCGGCCGAACCGATGCCCGCCTCGTTGGAGAAGGCCGCGCGGCGAAAGCCTTGGATGAGCGCGCCGGTAAAGCCGCCGACCACGCCGAGGCCGGTGAAGGCGCCCATGAAGATCTGCCCGAAGGCCCAGCCGATCATATCCCAGTTAATGATCAGGATCAGGATCGAGACCAACACATAGAAGATGCCCATGAAAGGCACGATCTTTTCAGTCACCCGCGCGATGGATTTCAGACCGCCCGCGATCACCGCAAAGGTCACGCCCGCAAGGACCACCCCGGTGATCCAGCCTGGATAGTCACCCAAGACCCCCGCAAGCTGGGCATGGGCTTGGTTGGCTTGGAACATATTGCCGCCGCCAAGCGCGCCGAGGATGGTGAAGATCGAAAACAGCACCGCCATAAAGCCACCCAGCGGCAGGCCCCGCTCGGAGAAGCCTTTGACGATGTAATACATCGGCCCGCCCGAGACATGGCCGTCGGGGAATTCATTGCGGTACTTCACACCAAGCGTACATTCGGTGAACTTGGTCGCCATGCCGAACAGGCCCGCGATCACCATCCAAAAGGTCGCCCCCGGCCCGCCGATGCTGACCGCCACCGCGACGCCCGCGATGTTGCCCAGCCCCACGGTGCCCGACAGCGCCGTCGCCAGCGCCTGAAAGTGGCTCACCTCGCCCGCATCGTCGGGATCGGAGTAATCCCCCTTCACAAGCTGGATCGAATGCCAGAACCCTTTGAGCTGGATGGCCCCGAAATAGACGGTGAAGACCACCGCCCCCACGACCAGCCACAGCGCGATCCAAGAGAAATTCGTGCCCGGCAGCGGGGCAAAGATGAATGACACATACCAGCCGGTGTAATCGGCAAAGATTTGGTTGATACGTTCGTCGATGCCCGCAGCCTCTTGCGCGGCGGCAAGGCCCGGCAGCAATGACGCAAAGGCTGCCATCGCAAAGGTCAGTAACTTGTTCATGGCGTTTCCTTTCAGGGAATGATCGTGACCGGCACGCTGGAGCCCGCGACCAACCGGCCCGTCACCCCACCGAAGAGCCGCTTGAGGCCCCGCTCACCAACCCGCCCGACGACGATCTGAACCGCGCCGCGCTTTTTGGCCACCGCTTCGAGGATATCGGCCACATCGCCATGCCGCACGATCCCCTCAACCTCGACACCGGCGGCCTTGGCCTCGGCCACGGCAGGGTCGAGCACCACGTCATGGGCGCGCTGCAACTCCTGCTCGCGTCGCTTGTGGCGCTGCTCGTTCTCTTCCTTGGTCTGAAAGGTGAAAGGCGACCATTCGATCACAAAGCAAACGGTGATCGAACAATCCCCGATCTGTTTGGCCTGTGACTGGGCAAACGCCAAGGCTCGCGCGCCGGCCTCCGACCCGTCCAGACCCACAACGATGGTGGATTTTGTCATGAGTATTTCCCTGTTGTTGCGCTGAAACCGGCGCACCGCGAACGGTGAGAACCGCCTTCAACCTCCCTACTCTGCGGTAGGCGGTTTTTACCGTCCAACCGCAGATTGAATAAATTCTAGCGCGAAAACGGCAGAAAAGTCGACCGAATTTCACTGATCGACTGCGCGGACCGCCTGCCAAACCCTTGCAAAACCATCCAATAGCCTGCCCAGCCATGCCGCCTGCGCGCGCCACGCAAAGCCCCGCCGAGCAAGGTGCCTGCACGATACAGAGTGTTTGATATTGCGCCGTCCGGGCGATATTGCACTGCAAACCCCAAAACGCGTTGCAAGGATTCTCCAATGGCCGCCTATCAATACGTCTATCACATGTCCGGCGTCTCCAAGACCTATCCCGGGGGCAAGAAGACATTCGAAAACATCCACCTAAACTTCCTGCCCGGCGTGAAGATCGGTGTTGTCGGCGTCAACGGCGCGGGTAAATCCACCCTGCTCAAGATCATGGCCGGGCTCGACAAGGATTTCTCGGGCGAGGCATGGGCCGCCGAGGGCGCGAAAGTCGGCTACCTGCCGCAGGAGCCGAAGCTCGACCCCGAAAAAACCGTGCGCGAAAACGTGATGGAGGGCGTGGCCGAGAAGAAGGCGATCCTCGACCGTTACAACGAATTGGCGATGAACTACTCGGACGAGACCGCCGAGGAGATGGCCAAGCTGCAAGACGACATCGACGCGCAGAACCTCTGGGATCTCGACAGCCAGATCGACGTGTCGATGGAGGCGCTGCGCTGCCCGCCGGACGACGCGATGCCGGAAAACCTCTCGGGCGGTGAGGCGCGCCGCGTGGCGCTCTGTAAGCTGCTTCTCGAAGCACCCGACATGCTGCTGCTCGATGAACCGACCAACCACCTCGACGCCGAGACCATCGCTTGGCTGCAGCAGCACCTGATCGACTACAAGGGCACCATCCTCTGCGTCACCCACGACCGCTACTTCCTCGACGACATCACCGGCTGGATCCTCGAACTCGACCGTGGCCGCGGCATTCCTTACGAGGGCAACTACTCCGACTGGCTGGAGCAGAAGGCCAAGCGGCTGGCGCAGGAAGCCCGCGAGGACAAATCCAAGCAAAAGACGCTGGAGCGCGAACTCGAGTGGATGCGCCAAGGCGCCAAGGCGCGTCAGGCGAAATCCAAGGCCCGTATCGCTGCCTATAATGAGATGGCCGAACAGTCCGAACGCGAGAAGCTTTCTCGCGCACAGATCGTCATCCCCAACGGTCCGCGCCTCGGCAACAAGGTGATCGAGGTCGAGGGCCTGAAGAAGCACATGGGCGACAAGCAGTTGATCGACGGGCTCGACTTCTCGCTGCCACCAGGCGGCATCGTTGGTGTGATCGGCCCCAACGGCGCGGGTAAATCGACGCTCTTCAAGATGCTGACCGGGCACGAGAAACCCGACGAGGGCAGCATCGAATACGGCGACACGGTTGAGCTGTCCTACGTCGACCAAAGCCGCGATGACCTCAACGCCGAGGACACCGTCTGGCAGGCGATCTCGGGCGGGGCGGAATTGATCAAGCTCGGCGACGCCGAGGTGAATTCCCGCGCCTATTGCTCGTCCTTTAACTTCAAGGGCGGCGACCAACAGAAGAAAGTGGGCTTGCTTTCGGGCGGTGAGCGCAACCGCGTGCACATGGCGCGGCTGCTGAAAGAGGGCGGCAACGTGCTGCTGCTTGACGAACCGACCAACGATCTGGACGTCGAAACCCTCCGCGCGCTCGAAGATGCGCTGGTGGATTTCGCCGGCTGCGCCGTGGTCATCTCGCACGACCGTTTCTTCCTCGACCGGATTTGTACGCATATCCTCGCCTTCGAGGGCGAAGCGCATGTCGAGTGGTTCGAGGGCAACTTCGAAGACTACGAGGAAGACAAGAAGCGCCGTCTGGGTGCCGATGCGCTGGAGCCGAAGCGCCTGAAGCACAAGAAGTTCGCGCGGTAAGCATTGCGAATGAGCGATCTAAAGGGCGTCGGATTTCCGGCGCCCTTTTTCTTTTGCGCAACGCCGCAACAGCCCCGCCCGGTGGTACACCGGGCATCGCCCTCCCTCCCCCCGGAGGGCGACGCCCTTACCGCTTACCTTTAACGCAAAAACCCGCCCGCAATGCGGACGGGTCTATCCCTTCAAAGGCTCCTGCCCTCAGCGTTCGTCGTCGATCGCCGTTTCCAACTGGGCAAAGAGGTTATCCTCATCATGCCGCACCAGACCATGCAGCGGATCCCAGCTTTGCAAATATTCGCGCAGTTTGTTGCTTGCCGACAGACCCGACCAGAGGCGCTGTTCGGTCACCGAATGCACCTGCAAAGACGGGGGCAGCCCGCCGTTCATGCCCTTGCCATCCCAGTTCTTCTCCAGATGCTCGCGCATCCGCTCGGCCATAGAGGCCGTGTTCAACCGCGCGCGGCTCATCACCACGCCGATGAAACGCCCGCTGCCCGCATAGGCCAGATGAAAACACATGCCCTCCAGCGAATGTACCGAAGCGCGGGCCACCTGCTCCATCTGGCGGCGGAAGGCCGGCGCCTTGACCGCGCGATAGATGCCGCGCGCCCCCTCGACCGAGATTGAAAACAGGCTCATCGAGAAACAGCCGCTTGGCAGGCGCAGCAGGTAGTTCTCAAGCGCAGAGACATTGCTACAGGCCGAGACATCGAGGTCGAAATCCTCGTCAAAGCGGATCTGCATCATCTGCGTTAACTCGGTCAGCGTATGCTGCGCCTCGCGCTCGCGCAGCAGAGACGCGTTGAGCATGCTGGCGGCATTGATCCGCGCGCTGAGTTCGACACCATCCAACGGTTTGCAAAGGAAATCGGTGGCACCCGCGTCAAAGGCCCGCTGCATCATCGCAGGCTCTTTGCTGGCGGTGATCATGATGATCGGCACGGCGCGGTAAAAGGGCACATCGCGGATCATCTCACACAGGCTGATCCCGTTGATGCCCGGCATCATGATATCAAGCAGGAAGGAATCGAAGGGCCGGTTCGACTCCTGCATGATCTCCAGCGCTTCTTCCGAGCTTTCGCAGCAAGTCAGCTCGTAATTGTCATTCTCGGTCAGGCAACCTGTGAGCAGATCAAGGATGACCGGGTCATCGTCTACGGCAAGGATACGCATCATGTCTCGTTACTCCACATGGGGGGCGCTGGCAGGCGCACTTGGGGCTTTCCGGCAAAAAACCACCTGCGCCGGGCAGTAATGAGACCGGTTTGCGGCAAACTCGGGACGGTGAAATTTGGCGCGTTTCCCGTAAAATATGGGGATCACGAAACTTCGTGGCGGGAATTTGCCGAAATTCGCACTGCTGAACCCGCCGAAACCCGCCAAAATGCGATGCCCCTTGAACGAATCCCCCCCGAGTGCAATATAGACGGTGCAGACGTTATCTTTTTCGACCCACTGTCTCCCTCATACGGCGCTCAGTCTATCGATCCAGACCAACCACGCCGGGCCATCGCACCAACGCGGATGGCATCAATATGGAGACTACGGATATGGCCACTGGCACCGTAAAATGGTTCAACACAACTAAAGGCTTCGGCTTCATCGCACCCGACGGCGGCAGCAAAGACGTTTTCGTGCACATTTCCGCTGTTGAGCGCGCTGGCCTGACCGGCCTGGCCGACAACCAGAAAGTGACCTTCGACATCGAAGCTGGCCGTGACGGCCGTGAATCCGCGACCAACCTCGCGCTGGCCTAAGGCCCGGGGGCTTCGGCCCTGATGCAAGAATTCAAACCGATCTGCTGACACCGGCAGGTCGGTTTTTTTATGTCCAGCCTTGCTAAAATAGCCTCCCATGGCAAAATGCGGGCGAAACGCATTATTTTGATGGAGCCTGCCATGCGCCGCCGTACCTTTTTGACCAGCACCGTGGCCGCAGCCGCCCTTCCCCTGATGGCGCAGGCGCGCACCGCCGCCTATGACCCCGCCCCGCAGATGGTCCCGGTCAAGGCGCAATATGCGCCCGGCCAATTGCTGATCCTGCCGCGGAGTCATTACCTCTATTTCGTGACGTCGCCGGGCCAAGCGATGCGCTATGGCGTGGGCGTCGGCAAAGCGGGGCTGGAGTTCACCGGCACCGCGACCATCGACGTAAAAAAGGAATGGCCCACATGGCGGCCAACCAATGAGATGATCGAACGCGACCCGCAGGCCTACAAACGCTTCATCGGCAACACCGACGCCCAGCCCGGCGGCCCTGGCAACCCCTTGGGCGCGCGGGCGCTCTATCTGTTCCAGAACGGGCGGGACACCTATTTCCGCATTCACGGCACCACGCAGCCGAACTCCATCGGGCGATCCGTGTCGAACGGCTGTATCCGGATGCTGAACGCGCATGTGATCGACCTGTACCAGCGGGTGCCGATTGGGACGAAAGTCACGGTGCTCTAAGGCCAGCCTAGAGGAGAATAAGGCCCGAGCCTTGCGCTGGCCTTTACCGCCTCCATCGGCCCCGGTTCCAAGGGCCATCGTCTGCCCGTGGGGAGGCGATCACAACAGCAGGCAATGCCACTTTATGGCGCAGATTTGATGTGCGGCGGAAAGCGCAGAGTAACTCTCGCCAAATCGCCTACCCGCCGGGACGGGCAGGCGATGGCCCGGCGCCTGCGGCTTGATTCCGGGCCCTGAGACCACTTGGGAACGTCGCACAAACGAAAAAGGGCCAGCGCAGCGCCGGCCCCTCCCCTCATCATAGACCCCAAAGCTTACTGAAGCGCCTTATCCGTCACATCATGTGTCCAAGCGCCCTCAGGCGCCTTGGTGATCATCCCGCCTTCCATGGTGATCGCCGCACTGCGATCAAAGGCCGCCTCGTCCAGCCGCCCGTCGCTGCCCTCGGTCAGCTTGGCGATCTCGCCCATCATGCGGGTCTGGTGCTTTTCGGTCTGCGCGCCGGTCTGGTCATTTTCCAGCACGATCTCGGCGGCTTCCTCGACGTTCTCCTCGGCGTATTTCCAGCCTTTCATGGAGGCCCGGACGAAACGCGCCAGCTTGTCGACCATCTCGGGGTCTTCGAGGTTCTCCTCGGTGGTATAAAGGCCGTCTTCCAGCGTGGAGATGCCCTCATCTTCATATTTGAAGACCACCAGATCCTCGGGCGTGAGCCCTGCGTCGATCACCTGCCAATATTCGTTGTAGGTCATGGTGGTGGCGCATTCGACCTGCTTTTGCAGCAGGGGATCGACGTTGAAGTTGATCTTCTGGATCGTCACGCCGCCCTCGGAGCCATCGGTCGGATAGCCCAGCTTGCCCATCCAACTCATCAGCGGGATCTCGTTGCCGAAGAACCATGTGCCCAGCGTGTTGCCGGGGAAATCCTCGGGGCTTTCGATGCCGTGTTCCTTGAGGCAAGTGAGCATCAGGCCGGATTTCGCGAAGGGCTGTGCGATGTTGACGATGGGCGCGCCCTTCTCCCGCGCGGCCAGCGCCGAGGGCAGCCAGTCCACCATCACGTCGGCCCCGCCGCCCAAGAGCACCTGCACCGGCGCGATGTCCGGGCCGCCGGGCTTGATCGTGACATCCAGCCCCTCTTCTTCGTAGAACCCCTTGTCCTTGGCCACGTAATAGCCCGCGAACTGGGCCTGCGTGACCCATTTGAGCTGTAGCGTCAGGTCGTCGGCGGCCTGCGCCACGCCCCCCCAGAGGCCCAAGGCGGCCCCGGCGGCGATCTTCGTGATGGTTTTCATTTTTATCTCCCTGTTGGTTGGTCGTCTCTAGTTCCTTTGGCTGGGGTGCCAGAAGGTCACCCGTCCTTCGATAAGGGCCATGATACCATAGAACGCCGATCCGGCTATTGCCGCGACAACAATCTCGGCCCAGACCAGATCAAGCGCAAGCTGACCCACCGAGGTGGAGATGCGAAAGCCCATCCCCAGCACCGGAGAGCCGAAGAATTCAGCAACAATGGCGCCAATGAGGGCAAGGGTGGTGCCGATCTTCAACCCGTTGAAGACAAAGGGCATCGCCGCGGGCAGCCGCAGCTTCAGAAGCGTCCGCCAGTAGCCTGCGGCATAGGTGCGCATCAGGTCGCGTTGCATCGCGTCGCTGGCCTGCAGCCCCTGCACCGTGTTCACCAGCATCGGGAAGAACACCATGACCACGACAATCGCCGCCTTGGACTGCCAGCCGAAGCCGAACCACATCACCATGATCGGCGCCATGCCGATGATCGGCAGCGCAGCCACGAAGTTGCCCACCGGCAAAAGCCCGCGCTGCAAGAACGGAAAGCGGTCAATCGCCAGCGCCGTCAGGAAGGCCGCGCCGCAGCCGATGATGTAGCCGCTGAGCGCCCCCTTGATGACGGTCTGCACGAAGTCGATCCACAGGATATCGAGCGACGTGGCCATGCGCGCCGCGATCACCGAAGGCGCGGGCAGCAGCACTTGGTTAATCTCGAACCCGCGCACCACGCCCTCCCAAACGGCGATCAGCGTGACGCCAAAGACCAGCGGTGCCGCCAGCGACGCGCCCCGCGAGGGCCGCTGCCGCGCCAGCCAAACGTTGAGCGACAGGCCCGCGACCCATGCGACGATGGCAAAAAGAACCCAGCCCATCATGCCATCCCCATCCGTTTCAAGGTCAGCCGCTGCACCAGCCCGATAAGCCCCACCATGGCCGCCGCAAGCGCCGCCGCCATCAGAAGCGCGCTCCAGATCTGAACGGTCTGGCCGTAGTAGCTGCCCGCCAGCAAGCGCGCGCCGAGGCCCGCGACAGCCCCCGTCGGCATCTCGCCCACGATGGCCCCCACCAGCGAGGCCGCGACGCCGACCTTCAGCGAGGTGAAGAAATAGGGCATCGAGGACGGCAGCCGCAGTTTCCAGAAGGTCTGCCAGCCGCTCGCGTTCCATGTCCGCATCTGGTCAAGCTGCATCTGGTCGGGGCTGCGCAGCCCCTTCACCATGCCCACGACGACGGGGAAGAACGACAGATACATGCTGATGATCGCCTTGGGCAGCAGGCCCGAAAGGCCCACGGCATTCAGCACCACGATGATCATCGGCGCGATGGCGAGGATCGGTATGGTCTGGCTGGCGATCACCCAAGGCATCACGCTCATGTCCATCGTGCGGTTGAACACGATGCCGACGGCGAGAAGCGTGCCGAGCGCGGTGCCCATGACGAAGCCCAAAAAGGTCGCGCTGAAGGTGACCCATGTGTGGTAGATCAGCGAGCGTTTCGAGGTGACCTTCTTCTCCACCGTGGTCTTCCACAGTTCCGCGCCAACCTGATGCGGCGCGGGAAGTTTCGGTTTCTCCTGCGACCAGGTGTCGGCCACCAATTCCGAGAATGTCAGCGTTTTATCGGCCCGTGCCGCCACATCCCGCGCCCATTGCGCGTTGAGCGCGACAGCCGCGCCATACCAGATGACGATCAACAGACCCACGACCGTGAGAATGGGGATAATATTCCGCATCAATCGTCCCCATGCCCGGCGCGCAGCCCCTCGCGCACGCGATGCGCGATTTCCAGAAACTCGGGCGTCTCACGGATCTCCAGCGGGCGTTCGCGCGGCAACGGGCTTTCGATCACGTCGGCGATCCGGCCGGGACGCGGGCTCATCACCACGATCTTGGTGGAAAGATACACCGCCTCGGGGATCGAATGGGTGACGAAGGCGATGGTCTTTTCGGTCCGCGCCCAGAGCTTCAAGAGCTGCTCGTTAAGGTGATCGCGCACGATCTCGTCCAGCGCGCCGAAGGGTTCGTCCATCAGCAGGATGTCGGCATCGAAGGACAGCGCCCGCGCGATGGAGGCGCGCTGCTGCATCCCGCCCGAAAGCTGCCAAGGAAACTTCTTCTCAAACCCCGAAAGCTCCACGAGGTCGAGCACCCGTTTCACCCGCTGGTCCTGCTCGGCCCGGGGCACGCCCATGATCTCCAGCGGCAAGCGGATGTTGCCGCCGATGGTGCGCCATGGATAGAGGCCCGCCGCTTGGAAAACATAGCCATAGGCCCGCGATTTACGCGCTTCCTCGGGCGAGACACCGTTGATGGTCACGCTGCCGCCGGTGGGCTGCTCTAGGTCGGCCATGACCCGCAGGAAGGTCGTCTTGCCGCAGCCCGAGGGGCCGATGAAGCTGACGAAATCCCCTTTGTGGATCTCGAGGTTCACGTCTTTCAACGCGTGGACCGGCCCGTCATTGGTTTGAAAGGTCAGGTCAAGATTGCTGGCGCTGATCACGCTCTGGCTGTCATTCACGTATTTTACTTCCCTGTTGGTCGGCCGCTTTTAGCGCGGCACTTTACCCGGTTGTCGTGGCGGTTCTACATCGCTCAGATCCCCGCCGGGATGTTCAGCGGATCACGCTTGATCATCTTGGGGCTGTTGAGTTCCTTCCATTTGCTGAGGGCGACGTTGGCGCTCGGGAAGGCCGGGCGCGGCACGAAACGGCCCCGGCCGGGCTGCGGCTGGCTGTTCTGACCCCAGGCCCAGATCACCTCACCGCGGCTCAGGGTATAGCGGCTCTGCGCCTTGACCTCGAAGCCTTCGAAGACGTTGTAATCTAGCACCGAATGGTGGTTCGCGGGGCTGATCGTCTTGGTGATCTTCGGGTCCCAGACCACGATATCGGCATCCGCCCCTTCGACGATGGCACCCTTCTGCGGGTAGATATTGAGGATCTTGGCGATATTCGTCGATGTCGCGGCGACGAATTCATTGGGCGTGAGCCGCCCCGTCTCGACCCCTTCGGTCCAGAGCACGGCCAGACGTTCCTCCAGCCCGTTCGAGCCGTTGGGGATGATGCGGAAATCATCGCGGCCCGCGCGTTTCTGCTCAGTGCTGAAGGCGGCGTGGTCGGTCGCCACCACCTGCAGGCTGCCCGATTGCAAACCGGCCCACAGGCTGTCCTGATGGTCTTTCGAGCGGAAGGGCGGCGACATGACGCGGCGCGCGGCATGGTCCCAATCGGTGTTGAAATACTCAGACTCGTCCAGCGTCAGGAACTGGATCAGCGGCTCGCCGTAAACCCGCATCCCCTTCTGCCGCGCACGCCGGATCGCCTCATGGGTCTGCTCGCAAGACACATGCACGATATAGAGCGGCACGCCTGCTGTGTCGGCGATGGTGATGGCGCGGTTCGCGGCCTCGCCCTCAAGCTCCGGCGGGCGGGAATAGGCATGGCCCTCCGGCCCGGTGATGCCTTGGTCGAAATACTTCTGCTGCAACTCGGCCACCAGATCGCCGTTCTCGGCATGGACCATCGGCAGCGCACCCAACTCGGCACAGCGCTTGAAAGAGGCGAACATCTCGTCGTCCTCGATCATCAGCGCGCCCTTATAGGCCATGAAGTGCTTAAAGCTGTTCACCCCCATGTCGACGGCGTCTTTCATCTCGTTAAAGACGCTTTCGTCCCAGCCGGTGACGGCCATGTGATAGCCGATGTCCGAGCAGATCTGCGGCGCCGACTTGCGGTGCCATTCGTTGATCGCGTTCTTGATCGACCCATCGGCGCCGGGCAGACAGAAGTCGACCACCATCGTGGTGCCGCCGACTGCCGCGGCCCACGTGCCGGACTCGAAGGTCTCAGCCGCCGTGGTGCCCATGAAGGGCATCTCCAGATGCGTATGCGGATCGATCCCGCCGGGGATCACATAGGCGCCTTCCGCGTCGATGTACTCATCGCCCTTCAGGTCCTCGCCAATGCGCTTGATCTTCTCTCCCTCGATCAGCACGTCGGCTTTCCACGTCCGGTCCGCCGTGCAGACCATGCCACCCTTGATTACCTTGCTCATCTTTCTCTCCCCATCTTTCTGGCTATTCACATCGGGGGGCCGGGGCAGCACCCCCGCCCTCCGCCCGCGTGTTCAGCCCTCTATTTCCGCTGTCTCCAGCACCGCATGGAGCAGCACATCCGCCCCCGCCTTGGCCCAATCCTTGGTGATCTCCTCTGCCTCGTTATGGCTCAGACCATCGACACAGGGGCACATCACCATCGCCGTCGGCGCCACGCGATTGATCCAGCAGGCGTCATGCCCCGCGCCCGAAATCAGGTTCATATGGCTGTAGCCCAGCCGTTCGGCGGCGTTGCGCACAGCCGTCACGCAACCCTCGTCAAAGGCCACGGGATCAAAGCCGCCGACCTTTTCAAATTCGATCTGCACATCCATATCGTCGGCGATCTTTTGACCCTCTTCGCGCAGACGGACCTCCATATCCTCGATGACCGACAGTTCGGGCGACCGGAAATCGACGGTAAAGACCGTCTTGCCGGGGATCACGTTGCGCGAATTGGGATAGACCTCGATATGGCCCGCCGCGCCGACCGCATGGGGCGCGTGGCTGAGCGCGATCTCGTTCACCTTCTCCAACACCCGCGCCATGCCCAGCCCCGCATCGCGGCGCATCGGCATGGGGGTGGAGCCGGTGTGGCTGTCCTTGCCGGTGATCGTCACCTGCGTCCAGCTAAGGCCCTGCCCGTGGGTCACGACGCCGATGTCCTTGCCCTCGGCCTCGAGGATCGGGCCCTGTTCGATGTGCAACTCGAAGAAGGCATGCATCTTGCGCGCGCCGACTTCCTCCTCGCCGCGCCAGCCGATGCGCTGCAACTCGTTGCCAAAGCTCTTGCCCTCAGCATCGGTGCGCGCATAAGCCCAGTCTTGCGTGTGGATGCCAGCAAAAACCCCCGACGACAGCATCGCGGGGGCGTAACGGGTGCCTTCTTCGTTGGTGAAGTTGGTCACAACGATCGGGTGTTTGGTCTTGATGCCCAGATCGTTCATCGTGCGGATGATTTCCAACCCGCCGAGCACGCCAAGGATGCCATCGTATTTCCCGCCCGTCGGCTGGGTGTCGAGGTGGCTGCCCACATAGACCGGCAGCGCATCGGGGTCAGTGCCCTCCCGCTGGGCGAACATATTGCCCATCTGGTCGAGCCCCATGGTGCAGCCCGCCGCTTCGCACCATTTCTGGAACAGGGCGCGGCCTTCCGCGTCTTCGTCCGTCAGCGTCTGGCGGTTGTTGCCCCCCGCCACGCCGGGGCCGATCTTGGCCATTTCCATCAAGGAATCCCACAGACGGTCGGGATCAATCTTGAGGTTCTCTCCGGGCGCGGGCATAGGTCACTCCTCTGTCATCGGCTGGGGCCGTGTTGTTTTTTTACCATTTGGTAAATCCACGATTGCGATTAGGTTAGGCTCTGTCAAGAACTGGTTTGAAACAACCCGCCGCCGATCCGGCAAACGCCTTTTTTAGCAGCACCAAGGATCATTGCCTTGCCCGAAAGCACCGCCAAGAAACCCAGCCGCATCCAACGACGCAACCGCCGGGTGATTCTGGATGCCGCGCTCGAAGTCTTTTCCAAACACGGCTACCGGGGTGCCACGCTGGATCAGATCGCCGCCGAGGCTGGGCTGAGCAAACCGAATATTCTCTATTACTTCAATGGCAAAGAAGACATTCACGTCACTTTGCTGTCGCAGCTGATGGAAACATGGCTCGACCCGCTGGTGGAACTGGACCCCGAAGGCGACCCCCGGCGCGAGATTTTGGACTATGTCGAACGCAAGCTGACCATGTCGCGCGAATTGCCGCGCGAGAGCCGCCTTTTCGCCAATGAAATCCTGCAAGGTGCCCCGCGGATCGAGCCGGAATTGCACAGCCATCTCAAACCCCTGTTCGACGAGAAATGCGCCGTGATTGCGGGCTGGGTTGCGTCGGGCAAGCTGCCCGCGCTGGACCCGCAGCATCTAATCTTCTCGATCTGGGCGACGACCCAGCACTACGCGGATTTCGAGGCGCAGGCGCAAATCTTGCTCGGCCCCGAGACCGATCCCCGCCCCCGCGCGCAGGCACATCTTCAGGCGATGTTCGGCGCGCTTTTGGACCAGCCCGCGCCAGCGCCAAACGGTTAACCATAGCGGCCAGTGGCGCCCTGCGTTTAATCCCCCGTTAACACATGCCCCCCAGTCTGTCTGGCGGGTGTGGGCTCCTTCCAAGATAAAGGGGCAGTGATGAATGTAGGCGATATAAAGGGCGCAGGGGCTGCGCGGGATGCGAAGGGCGCAAATCCGGCAGCGTCCGATGAACCAGCGGGCGCACCGCCCGTCACCCGCGAAGAGATGGCCCGGGATGCGGCAATGGCGCTGATCGTGGCGCGGCGGGAGATGGCAGAGATACCGCCCCCCGCTGCCGATACCGCCACCCCGTCGCGCAGAAAGTCCTGAACGCGGGGCGCGGTGGCACTTGTCTTACTCCGCCGGTTCGACCGCGTGGACGGAGGGGTTATTGGGGTGCGTCGTCCAGTTGGCATAGTCCGGCGTCACCGTCTTGCCCGTGCGCAGGTCGGTGGCACCCGCCGCCAGTTCCTCCATCGAGATGCAGTCTTCGACCGGGCAGACATTGACGCAGAGGTTGCAGGCGACGCATTCCTCTTCGATCACGGTAAAGGTGCGGTCTTCGGACATGGCGATGGCTTGGTGGCTGGTGTCCTCGCAAGCCGCAAAGCAACGCCCACAGGAGATGCACAGGTCTTGGTCGATCTTCGCCTTGGCGACGTAGTTCAGGTTCAACTGGTTCCAGTCGGTCACGTTCGGCACCGCGCGGCCCACCAGTTGGTCGACCGAGGTCAGCCCCTTGTCGTCCATATATTCCGACAGGCCCGAGATCATCTCTTGCACAACCTTGAAGCCATAGGTCATCGCCGCCGTACAGACCTGCACATTGCCCGCGCCAAGGGCGAGGAACTCCGCCGCGTCGCGCCATGTGGTGACGCCGCCGATGCCGCTGATTGGCAGACCGTGGGTCTCGGGGTTGCGGGCGATCTCGGCCACCATGTTGAGCGCGATGGGCTTGACCGCCGGGCCGCAATAGCCGCCGTGGGTGCCCTTGCCGTCGATCGTGGGCTCAGGCGCGAAGAGGTCCAGATCGACCGAGGTGATCGAATTGATCGTGTTGATCAGGCTCACCGCATCCGCACCACCGCGCTTGGCGGCCTCGGCAGGGTAGATCACGTTGGTGATGTTCGGCGTCAGCTTCACGATCACCGGCATGCGGGTGTACATCTTGCACCAGCGGGTGACCATTTCGATATATTCCGGCACCTGCCCCACGGCAGAACCCATGCCGCGCTCGGCCATGCCATGCGGGCAGCCGAAGTTCAGCTCGATCCCGTCGGCGCCGGTCTCCTCCACATGCGGCAGAATGGCTTTCCACGCCTCCTCCTCACAAGGGACCATGATCGAGGCGATGAGCGCGCGGTCGGGGTAGTCGCGTTTCACCGCCTTCATCTCGCGCAGGTTCACTTCCAGCGGGCGGTCGGTGATCAACTCAATGTTGTTGAGGCCCAGCAGCCGCCGATCCGCGCCCCAGATCGCGCCGTAGCGTGGGCCATTGACGTTGACCACCGGCGGCCCTTCGGAGCCAAGGGTCTTCCAGACCACCCCGCCCCAGCCCGCCTCATAGGCGCGGCGCACGTTGTATTCCTTGTCCGTCGGCGGGGCGGAGGCCAGCCAGAACGGGTTGGGGGATTTGATCCCGATGAAATCGCTTCTCAGATCAGCCATGTTATGTCTCCCTCTCGGCGCGGCCTCAGCCCGCCGCCCCCATCAATGTGGTGTGAATGTCCATCGCCGCATCACGGCCCTCGGCCACGGCGGTCACCGTCAGGTCATCGCCGCCGCTGGCGCAGTCGCCCCCGGCCCAAACCCCGTCGAGGCTGGTGCGCCCGGTGCCATCGACCTTGATCTTGCGCCCGTCGAGGTCAGGCAGCCCCTCGCCCAACAGCGTCTGACCGATGGCCTTGAACACCTGATCCGCTTGCAGGCGCAGGGTTTGGCCGGTGCCCTTCATCGCCTCATCGACATATTCAAACTCGATCTCGCGCACCGACCCGTTGCCATGGACGGCAATCGGCACCGCATGGGTCACGATCCGCACGCCTTTGGAGGCAGCGAGGTCTTGCTCGAACACGCTCGCGTTCATCCGGTCGCGCCCGCGGCGATAGACCAGCGTCACATTCAACGCACCCAGCAGCTTCGCCTGCACCGCGGCGTCCACCGCCGTCATCCCGCCACCGATCACCACCACATCACGGCCAATCGGCACGCCGGAAAGATCGCCCGACTGACGCAGTTCCGAGATGAAATCGACCGCATTGGCGACCCCGGCCTTATCCTCGCCCTCGGCCCCGAGAGCATTGACGCCCACCAGTCCCATGCCGAGGAACACCGCATCGTAATCGGCCTTCAGCTCTTCGAGCGTGACATCCCGCCCCACGGCAACCTCGTGCCGGAAGGTGATCCCGCCGATCTGCATCAGCCAATCCACCTCGGCCTGCGCGAAGCCGTTCGGGGTCTTGTATGCCGCGATGCCATATTCGTTCAGTCCGCCGGGCTTGGGCCGCGCGTCGATGATCTCAACATCATGGCCCAGCATCGCCAGACGGTGCGCGCAGGACAGACCCGCAGGCCCCGCGCCCACCACTGCGATGCGCTTGCCCGTGGCTGCGGCCCGCTCGAAGGGATGCACGCCCTGCGCCATCAAATGATCCGTCGCATAGCGCTGCAACTGGCCGATCAACACCGGCTTGCCCTCGGCCACCTCGCGCACGCAGACTTCTTCGCAGAGCGTTTCGGTCGGGCAAACCCGCGCGCACATGCCGCCTAGGATGTTCTGGCTGAGGATCGTCTTGGCCGCCGCATCGGGCGTGCCGGTGGCGATCTGCCGGATGAACAGCGGAATGTCGATATCCGTCGGGCAGGCCGTCATGCAGGGCGCGTCGTGGCAGAAGTAACAGCGGTCCGCCGCAACCAGCGCCTCATGTTCGTCCAAGGGCGGATGAAGATCCGAAAACCCCTCCACGTAGTTCTGCGGTTCTAACCGCCCCGGAACGATCCCCGGCTCAAACACATCTCGTGCCATATCAAAATCCCTGTCGTTTTCTTGGTGTTTTGAAAACGCTCTCACGGAATCATTTTTTTATCAACTGGTAAATTTTTGAAGAGCGCGCCTTCCGGAGAATCCCGAAATGCCTGCCAGTTTTGTAACAGGCAGGTTATATTTCATGGGCGCTTCCTTGCTTGCGGCCCCTCGCCCCGTAAAAATCCTTGATTTTAAAAATAGAGATTCCAATATCACAACTGCGACGCGAAGACTTTTCGACCCGGCTGCCCTAAGGCTCCAGCGATCACGAATTCGACCGAGCCGCGCTGCCGCATGTTGCGGGCAGATCAAAGAGAGGGAGACACGGGGCATGGCTACTGGCACCGTAAAATGGTTCAACACGACAAAAGGCTACGGCTTCATCGCACCGGATGCGGGCGGCAAAGACATCTTTGTCCATATTTCCGCAGTGGAGCGTGCAGGCCTGACCGGGCTGGCCGACAACCAAAAGGTCACTTTTGACGTCGAAGCGGGCCGCGATGGCCGCGAAAGCGCGAGCAACATCGCGCTGGCCTGAACGGGCCATATCACGAGGATCGAAACGGACGCTGCGGCGTCCGTTTTTGTTAGCGGCGCTCGGCGGCGCGGGCGGCAAGCTCTGCCACCGCAGGGCCGATGTCTTCCACGATCAGCGCCACCCCTTCGGCATTCGGGTGGATGCCGTCGCCTTGGAAATAGCGCTGCACCGTCTCGCTCCGCGCGCTGGCGGCATTCTTTTCCTCGGCCAGCAGGCCGGTAAAGAAGTCCGGGTAGAAGAGCGTGTCATAAGCCTCGGCCAGATCGGGGTAGAGCGCTTCGAAATCCGCCTTATACCCCGCCCCGTAGTTGCCCGGCGCGCTCATGCCGACCAAGAGCACCTCCACCTCCGCCTTTTCCGCAGCGGCAAGGATGCCGTCGATGTTGCCGCGCGCCTGCGCCGGGTCCAGCCCGCGCAGCAGGTCGTTGCCCCCCAGCGTCACGATCATCGCGTCCACTTCGGGCGTCAGCGTCCAGTCGACCCGCGCCAGCCCACCTGCCGTTGTATCGCCCGACACGCCCGCGTTGAGGATCTTGGCCTCGACCCCCTCGGCATCCAGCCAGTCTTGCAATTGCGGCACGAACCCTTCCTCGGCGGGCAGCCCGTAGCCTTGGGTCAGGCTGTCGCCGAGGGCTGCGATCACCACCTCCTCGGCCTGCGCCGCGCTGCCTAAAATAAAGGCAAAACAGATCAATACCTTGCGCATCCTTCGCGGACCTCCATATCCATCACGTATCCCAAGCCAAAGGCGACCCGATGAGCGACCCTGTCTATGACCTTCAAGATGTCACGCTGAGCCTCGAGGGCAATGCCGGCCCCGTCGATATTCTGCGCGGCATTTCGTTGCAGGTCCAGCAAGGGGAGAGCATCGCGCTGACCGGCGCCTCCGGGTCGGGGAAATCCTCGCTCCTGATGGTCATGGGCGGGCTGGAGCGCGCCACCGGCGGCACGGTGATGGCTCTTGGCCATGATCTCAGCGCGTTGCGCGAGGACGGATTGGCCCAGTTCCGGCAGGGGCGTATGGGGATCGTCTTCCAGTCCTTCCACCTCATCCCCACCATGACCGCGCTTGAGAATGTCGCCACCCCGCTGGAGCTTTCCGGCGCCGATGACGCCTTTGACCGCGCCCGGGCCGAGCTTGAGGCCGTGGGGCTGGGCCACCGGATCAACCAGTACCCCGCGCAGATGTCGGGCGGCGAGCAACAGCGCGTGGCACTCGCGCGCGCCGCAGCACCCCGCCACGCGATCCTTTTGGCGGATGAGCCGACAGGCAGTCTCGACAGCCGCAATGGGGCCGCGATCATGGACCTGCTGTTTGAACTGCGCGACCGCCATGGCGCGACGCTGGTGTTGGTCACCCACGCCGATGATCTGGCGCAGCGCTGCGACCGGGTGGTGGAACTTCGCGACGGGCGCCTCGCATGAGCCTGCGCCTTGCCGCCCGTTTCGCCCGTCGGGAAATGCGCGGCGGCCTGCGCGGCTTTCGCCTGCTGCTGGCCTGTCTTGCGCTTGGCGTGGCCGCGCTGGCCGCTGTCGGGACTGTCCGCGCGGCGATCGAAGCCGGGTTGGAGGCCGAGGGCGCGGCCCTTCTTGGCGGCGATGCCGAGCTGGATTTCACCTACCGTTTCGCCACCCCCGAAGAGCGCGACTGGATGGCCGAACGCGCCATGCGCGTCTCCGAGATCGTCGAGTTCCGCTCCATGGCCGTCACCGGCGCGGGCGAGACCTCCGAACGCGCGCTCACGCAGGTCAAGGCGGTCGACGACCTCTATCCGCTGATCGGCGAGATGGTCTTGGACCCCGCCCTGCCGTTGGAAGATGCCCTTTCGCCCGAGGCCACCGCCCTGCCCGGCGCGGTGATGGAGCGGGCGCTGGCGGATCGGCTGGCCCTCTCCCCCGGTGACACTTTCGCCCTTGGCGAGGCGGAGTTCACCCTGACCGCGCTGATCAAACGCGAACCGGATTCCGCCGCCAGCGGCTTTTCCCTTGGGCCCCGCACACTGGTCAAACGCGCGGCACTTGAAGGCTCCGGCCTGCTTGTCCCCGGCACGCTCTTCAACAGCAAATACCGTCTCGAATTGCCCCAAGGCACCGCCCTCGCCCCGCTCGAAGCAGAGGCCAAGGCGCGTTTTGCCGATGCCGGGATGCGCTGGACCGACGCGCGCAACGGCGCGCCGGGCGTGGCGCGTTTCGTCGAACGGCTAAGCGCCTTTCTGGTGCTCGTCGGGCTCTCGGGCCTTGCCGTCGGAGGGGTCGGCGTGGCGGCAGCGGTACGGGCCTATCTGCAACGCAAAACCGCCGTCATCGCCACCTTCCGCGCCATGGGGACATCCCGCGCAACGATCTTTCAGACCTATTTCATCCAAGTCGGCATTCTGGCCATGGTCGGGGTCGGCCTTGGCCTGCTGATCGGAGCGGGGCTGCCCTTGCTGCTCGCGCCGCTGATCGAGGCAAGCCTCCCCCTGCCCGCGCGTTTCACCATCTACCCCGCCCCACTGATTGAGGCCGCGCTCTACGGGCTGCTGACCGCTGCTCTCTTCACCCTCTGGCCGCTCGCGCGCAGCGCCGATGTCCGCGCCGCGACCCTGTTCCGCGACGATTGGCAACGGCAATCACCTTGGCCCGCCGCGCCCTACCTCGTCGCGATGGCGCTGCTGCTGGCCACTCTGCTTGCGCTGGCGGGTTGGTTCAACGGCTCGTGGTCGCTCACGCTTTGGACGTTGGGCGGATTGGCCGTGACGCTCGCCGTGCTCGCGCTGGCGGCGGCGCTCTTGCGTCTGCTGGCCCGTGCGACGGCCCGCCGGGCGCGGGGCCATCCGCGCCTGCGGTGGGCGCTGGCGGCCATCGGCGGCCCCAGCGAAGGGGCGTCGGCGGTGGTGCTGGCGCTTGGCCTTGGCCTCTCGGTACTGGCTGCCGTGGGGCAGATCGACGGCAACCTGCGCCGGGCAATCTCGGGCAACCTGCCCGACGTGGCGCCCTCCTACTTTTTCGTCGACATCCAGAAAGACCAGATGCCCGGCTATACCGCCCGGCTTGAGGGCGATCCAGCCGTGTCGCGCATCGAAAGCGCCCCGATGCTGCGCGGCGTGATCACCCAGATCAACGGACGCCCCGCGCGTGAGGTCGCGGGCGATCACTGGGTCGTGCGCGGCGACCGCGGGGTGACCTATGCCGCGCAGCCGGGCGAAGACACGCGGATCACGGCGGGGGAATGGTGGGCGCAGGATTACAGTGGCGATCCGCAGATCAGCTTTGCCGCCGAAGAGGCCGAAGAGATCGGGCTGGAGCTGGGCGACACGCTCAGCGTCAACATCCTTGGCCGCGACATCACCGGCACGATCACCAGCTTTCGCGAGGTCGATTTCTCGACCGCCGGGATCGGTTTCGTGCTGACCATGAACCCCGCAGCCCTCGCCGGTGCGCCGCATAGCTTCATCTCGACCGTTTATGCCGAACCCGAGGCCGAAGCGGCCATCCTGCGCGATCTGGCAAGCGAATACCCGAACATCACAGCCATCCGCGTGCGCGATGCGATCGACGGCGTCGCGGCGGTGCTGGGTGGGCTCGCCTCTGCCATTTCCTTTGGCGCCTTGGCCACGCTGGCGACGGGGTTCATGGTGCTGATCGGGGCCGCCGCCGCAGGCACCGGCGCGCGCAGCTATGAGGCGGCGCTGCTGAAAACCATGGGCGCCTCGCGCCGCGCCATCGCCACCAGCTTTGTGCTGCGCGCCGCGCTGCTCGGTCTCTTTGCCGGGGCGGTGGCGCTGCTGGCCGGAATCACCGGCGGTTGGGCCGTGAGCCATTTTGTTATGGAGACTGATTTCGCCGTGGTCTGGCCCAATGCGCTGCTGATCATCACGGGCGGCGTCTTGGCCACGGTGCTGGCCGGTCTGGGCTTTGCGCTGAAGGCGCTGAACGCCCGGCCCGCGGATATGCTAAGGGCGCAGGAATGATCCCGCGCCCTTAGATGGTTTCTGGGTCTGAGCCTTACTCCGCCGCTTCGGCGTAATCCTCCAGCGGCGGGCAGGTGCAGATCAGGTTCCGGTCGCCATGCACGTTGTCAACGCGGTTGACCGGGGGCCAGTACTTGTCGACGCGGAAGGCACCGGGCGGGAAGCAGCCCTGCTCGCGGCTGTAGGGCCGGTCGCCCCATTCCACCACCAGATCTTCCACCGTATGCGGCGCGTTCTTAAGCGGGTTGTTGGCGCGGTCCATGCGGCCTTCCTCAATCTCGCGGATTTCTTCGCGGATCGCCAGCATCGCATCGCAGAAACGGTCCAACTCGGCCTTGGTCTCGGACTCCGTCGGCTCCACCATCAGCGTGCCTGCCACCGGCCAAGACATCGTGGGCGCGTGGAAGCCGCAGTCGACCAGACGCTTGGCGACATCCTCGTTGGTGATCCCCGCCGTCTCCTCATAGGGGCGCACGTCGATGATGCATTCATGCGCCACCCGGCCAGAGGGGCCTTTGTAGAGCACGTCGTAAGCCCCTTCGAGCCGCTTGGCGATGTAGTTGGCGTTGAGGATCGCCGCCCGGGTCGCCTGCGTCAGACCGTCCCCGCCCATCATCAGGCAGTAGGACCATGAGATCGGCAGCAGGGAGGGAGAGCCGTAAGGTGCCGCGGAGACGGCGGCGCCTTCCTCGTTCGGGTGGCCCGGCAGATGCGCGATCAGGTGCGATTTGACGCCAATGGGGCCCATGCCGGGGCCGCCACCACCATGCGGGATGCAGAAGGTCTTGTGCAGGTTCAGGTGGCTCACGTCGCCACCCAGATCGCCGGGGCGCGACAGCCCCACCATAGCGTTCATATTGGCCCCGTCGATATAGACCTGCCCGCCGTGGTCATGGGTGATCTTGGTCACCTCGTGCACGGTCTCCTCGAAGACGCCGTGGGTCGAGGGATAGGTGATCATGCAGCCGGCGAGGTTCTCGCTGTGCTGCTCGGCCTTGGCGCGGAAATCGTCGAGGTCGATATCGCCGTTGGAGGCGGTCTTGATCACCACGACCTTCCAGCCCACCATCTGCGCCGAGGCAGGGTTGGTGCCATGAGCACTCATCGGGATCAGACAGATATTGCGATGCCCCTCGCCCTTGGCGCGGTGATAGGCGGCGATGGTCAGAAGCCCTGCATATTCGCCCTGCGCGCCGGAGTTCGGCTGCATGGAGATCGCGTCATAGCCGGTGATCTCGCACAGCTTGTCGGACAGATCGTCGATCATCTCCTGATAGCCGAGCGCCTGATCGGCAGGCACGAAGGGGTGGATAAGCGAGAACTCCCGCCATGTCACCGGCATCATCTCGGCCGCGGAGTTCAGCTTCATGGTGCAGGACCCGAGCGGGATCATCGCGCGGTCGAGCGCGAGGTCACGGTCCGCAAGACGGCGCATGTAGCGCATCATCTCGGTTTCGGCCCGGTTCATGTGGAAGATCGGATGGGTGAGGTAGTCGCTGGTGCGCACCATCGCATCCGGCAGACGGTACTCTGGCTCGAAGTTGTCGTCGGACTGACGGATGCCAAAGGCACGCCAGACGGCCTCGATCGTGTCGGGGCGGGTGCGCTCGTCGAGCGAGATGCCAACCCGGGTCTCGCCCACGCGGCGCAGGTTGATGCCTTCGTCCACCGCCGATTTCATCACCGCCGCCTGCAGGGGGCCGACGTCAACGGTGATGGTGTCGAAATAGGCCTTGGGGTCGACCTTGAAGCCAGCAGCTTCCAGCCCCTTGGCCAGACGCACGGTCTTGCGATGGATGCGCTGCGCGATGGCCTTCAGCCCCTCCGGCCCGTGGAACACGGCATACATCGAGGCCATGACTGCCAGGAGCGCCTGCGCGGTACAGACGTTCGAGGTCGCCTTCTCGCGGCGGATGTGCTGCTCGCGGGTTTGCAGCGACAGACGGTAGGCGCGGTTGCCATGGGTGTCGATGGAGACACCGACGATCCGCCCCGGCATGGCGCGTTTCATGGAATCCTTGCAGGCCATGTAGGCGGCATGCGGCCCGCCGTAGCCCTCGGGCACGCCGAAGCGCTGCGTGCTGCCCACGGCGATATCGGCGCCCATCGCACCCGGTTCCTTCAACAAGGTCAGCGCCAGCGGGTCGGCGGTGACGATGCCCACAGCCTTGGCCTCGTGCAGGGCGGTCATGTGTTCGGTGAAATCGCGCACATGGCCATAGGTGCCGGGGTACTGGAAGATCGCGCCGAAGACCTTGTCGGCCTCCATCTTGTCCGGGTCGCCGATAATGACCTCGATGCCCAGAGGCTCGGCGCGGGTCTTCATCACGGCGATGTTCTGGGGGTGGCAGTCGCGATCGATGAAGAACCCCTTGGCTTTCGACTTCGACACGCGCTGCGCCATCGTCATCGCCTCGGCGCAGGCCGTGGCCTCGTCCAACAGCGACGCATTGGCGATCTCAAGCCCGGTGAGGTCGCTCACCATGGTCTGGAAATTGAGAAGCGCTTCCAAACGGCCCTGGGAAATCTCGGGCTGGTAGGGCGTATAGGCCGTGTACCATGCCGGGTTCTCTAGGATGTTGCGCTGGATCGCCGGAGGCGTGACGGTGCCGTGATACCCCTGACCGATCAGGCTGGTCAGGACCTTGTTTTTGCCCGCCACGCGGCGCATGTGCTCAAGCACTTCACGCTCGCTCATCGCCTTGCCGAAATCCAGCGGCTCTTTCGCGCGGATTGCTTTCGGCAACGTGTCGTCGATCAGCGCATCAAGGCTCTCGGCGCCCACGGTGTCGAGCATCTGAGACATCTCGGAAGGGGACGGGCCAATGTGACGCCGATTGGCGAAATCATAGGGCAGATAATCGGTGGGCTTGAAGCTCATGTCGGGTTCCTCGTCACGGCGCGGCAGGGCGCCCCCTGTTTGTGGCGCGCCGCCCATGGGGCGACGCAGGTGATCAGCATCGCCGGTCCCCCGGCGCGCGCGGCGGTTTAGCCGATGAATTTCTGATAGGCGGCTTCGTCCATGAAGTCGTCCATCTGGCTGGCGTCAGAGACCTTCATCTTGAAGAACCACGCCTCGCCCTGCGGGTCGTCGTTGACCATGCTGGGGTTGTCGGTCAGCGCGCCGTTCACTTCCGTGATCTCGCCATCGATGGGCGCGAGGATGTCCGAGGCGGCCTTGACGGATTCGATCACGACGACCTCGTCGTCCTTGCTGACGGTGGTGCCTTCCTCGGGCAGTTCCACGAATACGACATCGCCCAGCTGCTCGGCGGCGTGATTGGTGATGCCCACGACCACTTCGTCACCCTCGACGCGCAGCCATTCATGCTCTTCGGTAAATTTCATAATGGAGTTCCCTGTGTAGATTCAGCGTTTGAAGTTCGCCGCGACGAACGGCATTTTCGTGACAGTCAGTGGCAAGCGCTTGCCGCGCACCTCGCCCCAGAGCGCGGTGTCGACCTTTGCATGCTCGGCGCTGACATATCCCATGGCAACCGGGCCGCCAACCGTCGGACCAAAGCCGCCCGAGGTCACGCGGCCGATCTCGTTGCCGCCCTCGGCGGCATCATAAATGGCGACCCCCTCGCGCATCGGCGCACGCCCCTCGGGCAGCAACCCCACGCGCTTGCGCGGCGCGCCGTCGGCCAATTGTTGCAAGATCACGCCCGCGCCCGGGAAGCCGCCCGCGCGGTCGCCATCCTCGCGCCGCACCTTCTGGATGGCCCAGTTCAGCGCCGCCTCGACCGGCGTGGTGGTGGTGTCGATGTCGTGACCATAAAGGCAAAGCCCGCCTTCCAGCCGCAGACTGTCCCGCGCCCCAAGGCCGATCGGTTCGACCTCCTCCATCGCCAAAAGCTTCTGCGCCAGCGCCACCGCGTCACCATTGGCGACGGAAATCTCGTAGCCATCCTCCCCGGTGTAGCCCGAGCGCGACAGGGTGACGGTGATCCCATCAAGATCGACGTCCCGCGCCACATCCATGAATTTCATATCCGCCACCGAGGGCTGCAACCGCGCCAGCGCTGCCTCGGCCTGCGGCCCCTGGAGCGCCAGCAGCGCGCGGTCCTCCAGCACCTCAATCTCGCAACTGTCCGACAGGGCCTCCCGCATCAAGGCGATGTCATCATCCTTGCAGCCGGCATTCACCACGACAAACAGATGATCGCCCAGATTGGCCAACATCAAATCGTCCAAAATGCCGCCATTGGGATCAGTAAACATGGCATAGCGCTGGCGCATCTCCCCAAGGCCCAGCACATCGACCGGCACGAGCCGCTCCATCGCCAAGGCCGCATCCTCATAACTGCCAGACTTCGCGCGAACGACGACCTGCCCCATGTGGCCCACATCGAACAACCCGGCAGCGGCGCGGGTGTGCAGATGTTCCTTCATCACGCCCAAGGGGTATTGCACGGGCATGGAATAGCCCGCAAAGGGCACCATTTTGGCCCCCAATTCCACATGCAAATCATGCAATGCCGTCTGCTTGAGATCGCTCATCCGGTTCGCCTTTCCTGTCGCTTCCGGATGACCTTTTGACCATGCCGGCACCTTGGCGCCGCAAATGCTGCGCCTGATGCCCCCTCTGTCCTTCCGCCTGAGATCGTTATCCCTTCGGCGTGCGCATCCGCGCCCCTCTCCAGAGTCTTGGTCACATCACGGTCCTGGGGCCTGAGAGTTTCCGGGGCGGTTGCTCCTTCGGCATCGGTGTTAACCGATTCTCCCGTGACGATTGGGCCTTTCGTATGCTGGGGCATACCTCTGCGTCAAGCATGCTTGTGAGCGGATGCGACACATGTTTTCCTACCGGCAACACGGCAGATGGAAAGCACCCCACATGACCCCCTATTTCTTTGGCTACGGCAGCCTCGTGAACCGCAACACCCATAGCTACCCCGACGCCCGCCCGGCGCAGCTCGACGGATGGCGCCGCCAATGGGTCCGCACCGAGGGGCGCGATATCGTCTACCTTTCCGTGGTGCAGCACCCCGAGACCCGGATCGACGGGCTGATCGCCGCCGTCCCGGGCGCGGATTGGGCCGCGCTGGACAAACGCGAATACAGCTACGAACGCCACGCCTCAGGCGGCGCGGTGGTGCATGACCTGACCCCCGCCCCCGACATCGCTCATTACGCCATCCCCGCCGACATCGCGGTGACCCACGGCGATCACGTCATCCTGCTCAGCTATCTCGATGTGGTGGTCCAAGGCTTCCTGCGCGAATTCGGCACCGAGGGCGCGGTGCGCTTTTTCGACACGACCGACGGCTGGGACACGCCCATCCTCGATGACCGCGCAGCCCCGCTCTACCCGCGCCACCAAACGCTGACAGAGGCGGAAACCGCCGTGGTCGACCACCACATGGAACGCCTATCAGTGCAGATCAAAGAACGCGCCGAAACAACCTTCGCCGCAAGGAACTTCTAAGGACCGAAAACACGCCCCCCAAAAACTTCCTTCATCCTTTCTCCAATACCCTCGGGGGTCCGGGGGCAGCGCCCCCGGGAGGTTTCCTCAAGCCCCCAAGCCCGCCAATCAGCCGTGCGCCTTCACCACCTGCAACAGCGGCATCACCTGCGCCATCTCCGGCCCATGCTCCTGCCCCGTCAGCGCCAGACGCAATGGCCGGAACAGCCCGCGCCCCTTGCGGCCCGTGGCTTCCTTGACCGCTGCGGTCCAGCTGGACCAAGTGGTCTCATCGAAAGGCATTTCGGGCAGCAGCAGCATGGCCTGCGCCACGAATTCGCGGTCTTCCTCGGCAATCACCGGATCCGCCCCGTCGCGGAACATGGCCCACCAGGGGCCGAGGTCTTTCAGGGTCGAGATATTCTCGCGCGTCACGGCCCAGAATTGCGCGGCCTTATCCTCAGGCACGCCAAGCGCTGTGATGTCGTCTTTCACGGCCTCCAGCGGTAATTGCTGCAAGTAGCGCCCAGTCAGCGGGAAGAGGTCGGCCACGTCGAATTTCGTCGGAGCCGAGCCGAAGCGGTTGATGTCGAAGCCGTCGATCAGCTCTGCCATATCTGTGCGCAGTTCCACCGGATCAGAGGACCCGAGCCGTGCCATCAGGCTCAGAAGCGCGAAGGGCTGCACCCCCTGCTCGCGCAGGTCGCGCAGGGCCAGCGTGCCGAGCCGTTTGCTCAACGCCTCGCCTTGCGGGCCGGTCAACAGGGAGTGGTGCGCGAAGGAGGGCACCGGCCCATTGCCAAGCGCCTGCATGATCTGGATTTGCGTGGCGGTGTTGGTCACATGGTCCGAGCCGCGGACCACATGGGTCACGCCCATCTCGGTGTCGTCCACGACGCTTGCCAAAGTATAAAGGATCTGCCCATCGCCGCGAATGAGCACCGGATCGCTGACCGAGGCCGCGTCGATGGAGATATCGCCGAGGATACCGTCGTCCCATTCAATGCGCTCGTGATCCAGCTTGAAGCGCCAGACACCGTCGCCACGTTCGGCACGCAGAGCCGCCTTCTCTTCGTCGGAGAGGTTCAGCGCGGCGCGGTCATAGACCGGCGGCTTGCCCATGTTGAGCTGTTTTTTGCGCTTGAGGTCCAGCTCCGTCGGCGTCTCGAACGCCTCATAGAAACGGCCCTTCTCGCGCAGGTCTTCAGCGGCGGCGTGGTAGCGGTCCAGCCGCTCGGACTGACGCTCGACCCGGTCCCACTCTAGACCCAGCCATTCGAGGTCTTGCTTGATGCCGTCGACATATTCTTCCTTGCTGCGCTCAGGATCGGTGTCGTCGATGCGCAGGATGAAAGTGCCGCCCGCCTTGCGCGCGATGAGGTAGTTCATCAGCGCGGTGCGCAGGTTGCCCACATGGATATAGCCAGTGGGGGACGGGGCGAAACGGGTGATTGTGGGGTTGGACATCTGGCGTACTCCTGTTGCGCGCGGGCTTGCCACAGGGCGCGGGCGTTGTCCAGCAAAGGCGGGGGTCAGCCCCCGTCTGCTGCGGTGCCGGTCTGCGCGGGCGTGGCCTCTGACGTATCCGCGCCGGTGCTGTCTTCGGACGTGGGTGTTTCGGTGGCCGCTTCTTCACCGCCAGCCTCTTCCGAAGCCGCGTCCGCCGCTTCCGAGGCTTCGGCCTCGCCAGCCTCATCACTCAGCGCGCCATTCTCCCATTCGCCCGAGGCTTCCTCGCCGCTGGCATAGCGCATGGTGCCGCTGCCCTGCCGCTTGCCCGCTTTGAAGGTGCCCTCATAAACATCGCCATTGGCATAGGTCGCAACACCCTGCCCTTCGATCTCGCCCTCGGTCCACTCGCCCTCATAGACAAAACCGCTGGCCATGGTGATCTTGCCCTGACCGTGGCGCTGGCCGTTCCTAAAGGCCCCCTCGTAAACGGTGCCATCGGGATAGGTCGCTTTGCCCTGCCCGTGGCGCTGGCCGTCCTGCCAGCCGCCCTCATAGCGGTAGCCATCGGCATAGGTCATCACGCCTTGGCCGTGGTTGCGGGCGTCCTTGAACGCGCCTTCATAGACCACGCCGTTGGTATAGGTGGCGATGCCCTCGCCCTCGATCACCCCGGCGACCCATTCGCCTTCATAGGTCGAGCCATCGGGATAGGTGATTTTGCCCGTGCCATCGGCCAGATCATTGCGGAAGGTGCCGACATAGACCGACCCGTCGGGATAGGTCACCTGCCCCTCGCCTTCGATCTGCCCGGCCACCCAAGAGCCGGTGTAGACATAGCCATCGGTGCCGGTGAAGGTGCCCTGCCCGTCGCGGCGGTCATCCTTGAAATCGCCCTCATAGGTGTCACCGTTTTCATAGGTGACCTTGCCCTTGCCCTCACGGCGGCCCGCGACCAGCGTGCCTTCGTAGACGTCGCCATTGGGTTGGGTCAGCGTGCCGGTGCCGTCGATCTGGCCGTCTTTCCACTTGCCCACATAGACCAACCCGTCGGGCATGGTCAGCATGCCTTCGCCGCTGCGTTTGCCGGCTTCGATCTCACCTTCATAGACCGCGCCATCGGGGTAGGTGATCGTGCCAACGCCCTGTTTGACGCCATCGACCCAATCGCCCTTGTATTCATAGCCACCGGGGCTTTGCATCACGCCCTTACCGTGGTGTTTGGCGTTGCGGAACGCGCCCTCATAGCGCACGCCATTGGCGTAGATCGCCACGCCCTGCCCCATGATCGCGCCTGCTTCCCATTCGCCCTCATAGGTGCCGCCATCGGCAAAGGTGATCTTGCCCAGACCGTCAGGCTTGCCCTTGGCGAAATTGCCCTCATAGACCGATCCGTTGGGGAAACGCGCGACGCCTTCGCCCTTGATCTCCCCCTCGACCCATTCGCCGGAGTATTCATAGCCATTGGGCAGCTTATAGGTGCCGGTGCCATGCTGAAGACCGCCTTGAAAGGTGCCCTCATAGATGCCGCCGTCGTCATATTCCTTGGTCAGCACCTGCCCGTCCTGCGCCGCAAGCGGCGTGGCCAGAAGGGCGATCAGACAGAGGGGCAGGCTGCGATGCAACATGGGCGGAAATTCCCGATCTCGTTAAGTGGCATTTGGCCCGAGGTTACGGGTGATAGAGGGCAGAGGCAACGTGTTTGCAAGAGGGGCACGCCGGTTTGGGCGGTTCCCGCGCACCCGGTGCTGCGGGTCAGCTCTGCGCACGGGGGTTTCGCCCCCGGTCCGATCTGCTAGACCCACCCGATGCCAGCCAGCCCGGGGCCTTGCCATGTCAGACCGTTTCCGCCTCACCCTCGGGCAGTTGAACCCCACCGCCGGTGATCTGCCCGGAAACGCGGCATTGGCCCGCGACGCATGGCAGGCTGGGCGCAACGCAGGCGCGCAGATGGTCGCCCTGCCCGAACTCTTCCTGACCGGACATGACGCGCAAGGACTGTCGCAAAATCCTTCCTTTCAGCGCGATGTCTTGGCCCAACTTGAAGCGCTGGCCGCGCATTGTGCTGATGGCCCCGCCTTGGCACTTGGCGCGCCGTGGGTCGCGGCGGGCAAGCTCCACAACGCTTACCTTATCCTGCAAGGTGGAAAGATCGCGCAAAGGGTGCTGCAACACGCGCCCTGCCCGCGCGCGGCCTTCGATCCCGGCCCGATCAGCGGCCCCTATGCGGTGGCGGGGCTGCGCATCGGCTCTCCCATCGGCGCGGATGGTGAGACGGGCGACGTGGCCGAAACGCAGGCCGAGACGGGGGCCGAACTGCTGCTGATCCCCCATGCCGCGCCCCATTTGCGTGGCGCGATGGAGCGGCGCCTCAACCACATAGTCGCGCGGGTGATCGAGACGGAATTGCCGGTGATCCACCTCAACATGACCGGCGGCGAGGGTGAGACCGTTTTCGACGGCGCCACATTCGCGCTGAACCCCGGCGGCAAGCTGGCATTGCAGATGCCCGCCTTCGACACAGCGTTTGCCCATGTCGATCTGGAGCGCGGGCCGGAGGGCTGGCGGATCGTGGAAAGCGCCTTCGCGCCGCAGCCGGAGGCGCTGGAACGGGACTACCGCGCCTTGGTCGTGGGGCTGCGGGACTATGTTGCGAAAACCGGCGCTTCCAAGGTGCTGATCGAACAGGCCGAGGGGAACGACACCGCGCTCGCGGCGGCGATTGCGCGGGATGCCTTGGGGGCCGAGAATGTCCGCCAGATTGACGTGCCGCTGTCGGACAATCTGCACGCCGCACTGCGGGATGAACTGGCCGCGCTCGGGGCAGAAGTCAGCACCGAGACGCTCACCCCTCCCCTGCGCGGCCTGATGCTGCACGCCTTGGCCGAAGACGCGGGGGAGATGCTGCTGACGGCACAGAACAAATCCGCCGCCGCCATGGGGACTGTGGCCCTGCCGGGGGATTTCAACCCGGTCAAAGACCTTTACCAAACCGAGGTGCAAGCGCTATGCGACTGGCGCAGCAATACGGTGCGGGCATGGATGCAGGGGCCGGCGCCCAGCCCGGCCTCCTCCCCCGACACGGAAAAGGCCCGTGCAGAGGACGCGATCCTGCGCATCCTGCTGGAGGACGGCGGCAACGTTGATGACTGCGTGGCGGCGGGCCACGCGCCGCAGAGCGCGCAGAGGCTTGCAGGGCGGATCGCGGCGGCGAAGGCGCGCAAGGGGCCAGCCGTTCCCGGCCCGCGTTTGAAAGCAGCGACGGCCTAGACCGTCTCGCCCGCGTCCAACCGCTGCAACCATTTATCCGCATCGCGCAGAACCGCCTCGCGCCGGTCGGCGTCCATACGGTCCCAAGTGGCATAGATGTTCTTCATCCGCATATTGCCCTGAAACCGCTCGCGGTGGCGGTCAAGGAAATGCCAGTAGAGCAGATTGAAGGGGCAGGCCTTCGGCCCCGCCTTGGTGCTGACGCTATAGCTGCACCCTTTGCAGTAATCCGACATGCGGTTGATATAGGCCCCGGAGGAGACATAGGGCTTTGAGGCGATCACCCCGCCATCGGCGAATTGGCTCATGCCCACCGTGTTGGGCGCTTCGACCCATTCATAGGCGTCGGCGTAGACCTCCAGATACCACTCATGCACCTGATGCGGATCGATCCCGGCCAGCAGGGCGAAATTGCCCGTCACCATCAATCGTTGGATATGGTGGGCATAGGCGTGTTTCTGGGTCTGGCCAATCGCCTGCCGGAGGCAATTCATCTGCGTGTTGGCCCCCCAGTAGAAGCCGGGCAGATCCCGGTCATGGCGCAGCACGTTGCGCGCCACATAGTCCGGCCCTTCGAGGAAATAGATGCCGCGCACATATTCGCGCCAACCGAGGATCTGGCGGATGAACCCTTCGGCGGCGTTGATCGGCACGTCTCTCGCCTGCCAGGCTTCCTCGGCGGCGCGGCAGACCTCCAACGGGTCCAGCAGCCCGAGGTTCAGATAAGGTGAGATCAGCGCATGAAAGAGATAGGGCTGCCCCCCTAGCATCGCGTCCTGATAGTCGCCGAAACGCGGCAGGGCGTGGGCGATGAAATGCGCCAGCACCTGCAAGGCTTCCGCGCGCGTCGTGGCAAAGTCAAAGGGGTGCAGATCGCCGAAGTTGTCGCCATAGCGCGCCGCCACCAGCCCGAGCACCGCCTGCACCTCGGCATCTGGGGCGAAGGTCAGCGGGTCAGGTATATCCAGCCCTTCTTTCGGAGGTTTGCGGTTGTCGTGGTCGAAATTCCACTTGCCGCCTGCGGGGTCGTCGCCCTCCATCAACAACCCCGTCTCGCGGCGCATCTCGCGATAGAAATACTCCATCCTGAGCGCCTTGCGCCCCTCGGCCCAATCCTCAAACCGTTTGCGGCTGGCGATGAAACGGTCGTCCGGCAAAAGCCGGGTGGGGATCGGCGCGTGGGTCAGCGCGTTGATCAGCCGCCACTCCCCCGGCTCGGTCACAATCACCTCACCCGCGCCCGTTTCCTCGGCACGGCGGAGCAATTCGCCCACGATTGAGCCCGCATTCTCGGGATCGTCCAAGGGAGTGTAGCGCAGCGTCCAGCCGTCTTTCTCCAACGCACGCGCGAACTTGCGCATCGCGGCAAAGACCAGCGCGATCTTCTTGGGGTGGTGGCGGACATATTCCGCCTCTTGCGCCACTTCGGCCATGACCACCACATCGCGCGCCTTATCCGCTTCGCGCAGGGACGACAGGTTTAGCGAGAGTTGATCGCCTAAGACCAAGATCAAACGGCTCACCACGGCACCGCCTTTCCGGCCCAGTCAAAGAACCCGCCGCTCTCCTCCGGGGTCAGCCCGTCGATCACCCGCAACAGATTGCCCGCCGCCTCTTCCGGTGGGACGGCGGGATGGCGGCCAAGGTATTTCTCGGTAAAGAGCGTCTCGACCGTGCCGGGGTGCAGCGCGACGCAGATGCTCTGCGGATGGGAGCGCGTCAGCTCGATCGCGGCGGTATGCACGATCTGGTTCACCGCCGCCTTGGCGCTGCGATAGCTGATCCACCCGCCCAGACGGTTGTCCCCGATGGAGCCGACCCGCGCCGAAAGCACGGCGAAAACCGCCCGCCTGTCGCGGGGCAAAAGCCTTGCTGCGTGGCGCAGCACCAGCGCCGGGCCGACCGCGTTCAGCGCGAATTGATCCAGCATCGCCTTTTGCGTGACGGCACGCAGCGATTTCTCTGGCGTGGCCCCGTCGATCTCCAACGCGCCGGTGGCGACGATCACCGCGTCGAAAGGGCCACTCAGCCCCTCCAGCGCGGCATTGACCGATGCCTCATCCGTCAGGTCCAGCCCATCGCCCGTGCGGGACAGGGCCGTCAACGTATCGCCGCGCGCACGCAACGCCGCACTTAGCGCCGCGCCGATCCCGCCGCTGGCCCCAATTACCAGCACCCGTGCGCTCATGACGCCGCCCATGGTATCGCTTGTCGCTGCATCCTGATCTCCCTTGCTTATAGGCAGATAGGCGGCGCTGACGCAGGGGCAAACAAAAGCCGCAACACCCCCTTTTCATTTGAAAAGACGGGCGTATAACTACTCCCATGACACAGGCCGTCCATATCCCGACCCTGCCGCGCAACTGCGCGGGCCTGCTGCGCGCCAACTTGCTGCACCTAATCCGCCTCTGAGCGTGCCCTTCGGCGCGCCCGCTCAGAGGGATGTGTCGCGCGCCAAGGATACCAGCAAAGAAAGAACCCAGGATGACAGATATGACGAAACAGGACCGTGTGCTGATCTTTGACACCACATTGCGGGATGGCGAACAATCCCCCGGGGCGACGATGACCCATGCCGAGAAGCTTGAGATCGCCTCGCTCTTGGACGAGATGGGCGTCGACATCATCGAGGCCGGCTTTCCCATCGCCTCAGAGGGCGACTTCAAGGCGGTGTCCGAGATCGCGCGGCAGAGCCAGAATTCCGTGATCTGCGGCCTTGCCCGGGCGCAACTGGGCGATATCGACCGTTGCTGGGAAGCGGTGAAACACGCAGCCCAGCCGCGCATTCACACGTTCATCGGCACCTCGCGCCTGCACCGCGCCATTCCGAACCTCACCAAGGACGAAATGGCCGACCGCATCCATGAGACGGTGAGCCATGCGCGCAACCTCTGCGACAACGTGCAATGGTCGCCGATGGATGCCACGCGGACCGAGCTTGACTACCTCTACCGGGTGGTGGAGATCGCCATCAAGGCGGGTGCCACGACGATCAACATTCCCGACACCGTGGGCTACACCGCCCCGCGCGAGAGCGCCGATCTGATCGCGAAGCTTCTGGAAAACGTGCCAGGTGCGGACGAGATCGTCTTTGCCACCCATTGCCACAATGATCTGGGCATGGCGACGGCCAACAGCCTCGCTGCCGTCGAGGCTGGCGCGCGGCAGATCGAATGCACCATCAACGGTCTGGGCGAACGGGCGGGCAATACCGCGCTGGAAGAGGTCGTCATGGCGCTGAAGGTGCGCAACGACATCATGCCTTATGAGACCCGCATCGACAGCCGCAAGATCATGAACATCTCGCGCCGTGTCGCCGCCGTGTCGGGCTTTGCCGTGCAATTCAACAAGGCCATCGTCGGCAAGAACGCCTTCGCGCACGAAAGCGGCATCCATCAGGACGGCATGCTGAAGAACGCCGAGACCTTCGAGATCATGCGCCCCGAGGACGTGGGCCTGACCGAGACCAACATCGTCATGGGCAAACACTCGGGCCGCGCCGCGCTGCGCTCCAAGCTCGAAGACCTCGGGTTTGAACTGGGCGACAACCAGCTCAAGGACGTTTTCGTGCGGTTCAAGGAACTGGCCGACCGCAAGAAGGAAATCTACGAGGATGACCTCATTGCGCTGATGCGCACCGCGACGGACCCCGAGGAAGACCGCATTCGCCTGAAATCGCTCAAGGTCGTTTGCGGCACCGATGGCCCGCAGACCGCCGACATGGTGCTTGAGATCGACGGTGCGGAGCAGACCACGAACCAGACCGGTGACGGCCCCGTCGATGCGGCGTTCAACTGCATCAAGGCGCTGGTGCCGCATTCTGCGCGGTTGCAGCTTTATCAGGTGCATGCGGTAACCGAAGGCACCGACGCGCAGGCGACGGTTTCCGTGCGGATGGAGGAAGAGGGCCGGATCGTGACCGGCCAGTCGGCGGATACCGATACCGTGGTGGCGAGTGTCCGGGCCTATATCCACGCGCTGAACCGCCTGTTGGTGCGGCGCGAGAAGGGCGGCACGGACAAGCGCGAGATTAATTATAAAGATGTGAGTTGATCGGAGGGCGGGGGTAACCCCGCCCTATTTATTTGCAGTGAGGGCCATCGCCTGCCCGCGGGTTGGCGATCCAACGCCACCTCGGTGCCACTTTATGGCTCAACCATGATGTGCGCTCGCGAGGTTACGCCCAGCCTCACCAAATCGCCTACCCGTCCGGGCGGGCAGGCGATGCCCGGCGCCTGCGGCTTGATTCCGGGCCCGGTGGCAACTTCAATACGGATTCTTCGCCCCACGATCGTCACTCAGCGACGCCTGCCCCCGCTCTACGATCTTCACCACTGCATCCGCGAGATGCTGGCGCTGGATATGATCATCCCCCGCCGCCACGCGCAGCTTGTGGGCCTCCAGCATCACCTCGGCATGGCTCGACCCGCGCGGTGGGATGAAAGTGTAGCAAGCCAGTTCGATCAATAGCCCCAGCGGATCCTTGAAATAGATCGAATGCATGAAGCCGCGGTCCTTCACGCCGGAATGCCCGATGCCCCGCGCCTCCAACCGCGCGGGCACCTGATCGAACATCGCGCGGTCCACCTCGAAGGCCAGATGATGCACGCAGCCCGGGTCCATCGGCGTGCGGTTGTGCACCCGCTTGCGGTTCTCATTGGTGAAGATCGTAATCAGCCGACCATCGCCGGGATCGAAATACAAATGCCCCTCGTCCGGGTCATCCAGATTGGGCTGGTCAAAAATGAAAGGCATCCCCAACACCCCCTCCCAAAAGTCGATCGAGCTTTGCCGGTCCGCCCCGGTGAGGGTGATGTGATGCACCCCAAGTGTCTGTATCTTCTGCATGGTATCGCCGTCCTCCGCCTGTGCTGCGCCCTAAATATTCCGCTCTATGATAGCGCGGCGGCAATATCGCGCCACCTTTGCGGTCTTGCCCCTTTCACCCTGACCCCGTGCGCCCTATAAGAGCCAATAGCCCGCGCGTGGACCCATGCAGGCGGGCCTGTCCGAATAGTTGCAAGGCTCCGCTACTCTATGTCCATCCTCGATCAATTCCGCGGCCTGTTCTCCTCTGATATGGCGATCGACCTCGGCACCGCGAACACGCTGGTTTACGTCAAGGGCAAGGGCATCGTGCTGAGCGAACCTTCGGTTGTGGCCTATCACGTCAAGGACGGTGTCAAGAAAGTGCTCGCCGTGGGTGAGGATGCGAAACTCATGCTGGGCCGCACCCCGGGCAGCATCGAGGCGATCCGCCCGATGCGCGAAGGGGTCATCGCGGATTTCGACACCGCCGAGGAGATGATCAAGCACTTCATCCGCAAGGTACACAAGCGCTCGACCTTCTCGAAGCCCAAGATCATCGTCTGCGTGCCGCATGGCGCCACCCCGGTGGAGAAACGCGCGATCCGCCAGTCGGTGCTGTCGGCAGGCGCGCGCCGCGCCGGACTCATTGCCGAGCCCATCGCCGCGGCCATCGGCGCGGGGATGCCGATCACCGACCCCACAGGCAACATGGTCGTCGACATCGGCGGCGGCACGACCGAAGTCGCGGTGCTCTCGCTGGGCGACATCGTTTATGCCCGCTCGGTCCGTGTCGGCGGTGACCGGATGGACGAGGGCATCATCAGCTACCTGCGCCGCCAGCAAAACCTGCTGATCGGGGAGACCACGGCCGAGCGGGTCAAGACCTCCATCGGCACGGCGCGGATGCCCGACGACGGGCGCGGCACCTCGATGCAGATCCGCGGCCGCGACCTGTTGAACGGTGTTCCGAAAGAGATCGAAGTCACGCAAGCCCAGATCGCCGAAGCGCTGGCCGAACCGGTGCAGCAGATCTGCGAGGCGGTGATGACCGCGCTGGAGACCACGCCGCCCGATCTGGCCGCCGACATCGTTGACCGCGGCGTCATGCTCACGGGCGGCGGCGCGCTTCTGGGCGACCTCGATCTGGCGCTGCGCGAGCAGACAGGCCTTGCGATCTCGGTCGCGGATGAGCCGCTCAACTGCGTGGCCCTCGGCACCGGCAAGGCGCTGGAATACGAGAAACAGCTGCGCCACGCGATCGACTACGACAGTTAACACTGGCAAGTTAGCCAGACCCGGCACGCGGCGAAGACGCCCCGCCTGACCGGGTGGGAGTTTCGGCACAGATGGCCAAGGACCGTTCCAGTTCCAGCGATTTCACCGGCCCGCTGCGGCGGTTGCTGCTGGTCGTGCTGGTATTGGCGCTGACCGGCATCTTCCTGCTCTGGCGGATCGACAGCCCCCGCGTTGAACGCTTTCGCGCGCAGGTGACGGATCGTTTCGTGCCCAACCTCGACTGGGCCATGGCCCCGGTCACCGGCACCATCAACCTGCTACGCGATTTCCAAAGCTACCAGCGCCTGAGCGAACAGAACCGCGAGCTGCGCTCGGAGCTGCGGCAGATGCAGGCGTGGAAAGAGGCCGCGCTGCAACTTGAACAAGAGAACGCCCGGCTGCTGGACCTCAACAACGTGCGGCTCGACCCGCGGCTGACCTTCATCACCGGCACGGTGCTGGCCGACAGCGGCTCGCCCTATCGCCAGTCGGTGCTGCTCAACGTCGGCGCGCGCGACGGGCTGGTCGAAGGCTGGGCTACGATGGACGGCATCGGCCTTGTGGGCCGCATCGCCGGCGTGGGCAAGAACACCGCGCGGGTGATCCTGCTGACCGATGCCTCAAGCCGCATTCCGGCGACGATCCAGCCTTCGGGCCAACGCGCCATCGTGGCGGGCGACAACAGCGCCGCGCCGCCCTTGGATTTCATCGAGAACCGCGAGTTGGTCCGTCCCGGCGACCGGGTGATCAGCTCTGGCGATGGCGGCGTGTTCCCGGCGGGCATCCTGATCGGTCAGGTCGCCGCCGATCCGGGCGGGCGGCTGCGCGTGCGGCTGGCGGCAGACTACGAGCGGCTCGAGTTCCTGCGCGTCCTGCGCCATCACGGCAATGAAACCGTGCCGGACACCGCCCATGTCATCACCTCCGACGGCCCCTTGGCCGATCCGGCAGCGCCGGTCGGGGTGCAGCCATGACCGATCTGTCGCGCAGCCGCCTTTGGGTCATGCGCCTGAGCTTTGTCGCGTTGGCGCTGGTGATCCTGTTTTTCCACCTTCTCCCGCTTGAGACGACCCCGCGCGCTTGGGCCGGTCCAGACCTGCTGCTGGGCTTCGCCTGCGCTTGGGGCCTCAGACGGCCTGAATATGTGCCCTCGCTTTTTCTGGCGCTGGTCTTTCTGCTGGCGGATCTGTTGTTGCAACGCCCGCCCGGCCTTTGGGCGGTGCTGGCTTTGATCGGGGTCGAGAACCTCAAATCGCGCGGGCGGCATCTGCGGGATGCAAGCTTTGCCGCCGAATGGCTGACCGTGGCGGTGATCTTGACCATGGTGATCTTTGCCAACCGAATTCTGCTGAGCCTTGCGCTGGTGCCGACGCCTTCGCTGACGCTGAACCTCACGGAATTGGCACTGACAACGCTCGCTTATCCGCTGATCGTGGCGGTGACCCATGGTATCATGGGCGTGCGCAAGACCGCGCCGGGCGATCTGGATGCGCTTGGCAAACGGGTGTGATCGGGGAGCGATGAGATGAGACGAAGCCGCGCCGACAATGATGCAACCCACACGCGCCTGACGCGTCGCGCCGCCCTTTTGGGCGGGGCGCAGCTGCTGTTCATGGGCGGGCTGGCCGCGCGCATGCGCTATCTACAGGTCGATCAGGCCGACCAGTTCCGCCTGCTGGCCGAAGAGAACCGCATCAACATCCGCCTGATCCCCCCCGCCCGGGGTGAGATTTTCGACCGCAACGGCATACAGCTTGCCGATAACGTGCCCTCCTACCGGATCGTCATGGTCCGCGAAGATGCGGGCGACGTGGAAGCCGTGATGGAGCGGCTCGCCCAAGTCATCGAGATCGACGAGGAGACCCGCGAGCGCGCCATGACCGAAATGTCGCGCTCTGCCCCCTTCCTGCCCGTCACCATCGTTGATGACGTGAGTTGGGAAGTCGTGAGCAAGGTCAGCGTCAACGCCCCCGCCCTGCCCGGCGTCACGCCCGAAGTGGGCCTGACCCGCGTCTACCCGCGCGGCGCGGATTTCGCCCATGTGGTGGGCCGCGTAGGCCGGGTGAGCCAAGCCGACCTCGACGCGCTGGAGAACCCCGATCAGGTGCTGCGCATCCCGCGTTTTCAAATCGGCAAAATCAACGTCGAAGCCCGCGCCGAGAACCTGCTGCGCGGTGCGGCGGGCACCAAACATGTAGAGGTGAACGCCACGGGCCGCGTGATGCGCGAGTTGGAGCGGCGCGAGGGGCAGGCCGGGGCCGATCTGCAACTGACCGTGGACGCCAATCTGCAACGCTATGTGCAGGCCCGTCTGGGCGAGGAAAGCGCCGCCGTGGTCATCATCGACTGCGAGAATGGCGATCTGGCCGCGCTTGCGTCCTCGCCCAGCTACGACCCGAACCTCTTTATCGGCGGCATCTCTTCGGCGGATTACAACCCGCTGCTCAATTCCAAATACCGCCCGCTGGTGAACAAACCCATACAGGGCACCTACCCGCCCGGCTCGACCTTCAAAATGATCGTGGCGCTTGCCGCCATCGAAGAGGGCATCGTCACCCCCGATGAGACGGTCTATTGCCCCGGCCATCTGGAAGTCGCGGGGCGGCGGTTCCACTGCTGGAAACGCGCGGGCCACGGCTGGGTCGATCTGCAACATTCGCTGAAACAATCCTGCGACGTCTATTACTACGATCTGGCCGTAAAAGTCGGGATCGAGAAAATCACCGCCATGGCGAACCGCTTTGGTCTTGGGATCAAACATGATCTGGCGCTGTCCTCGGTCGCGGGCGGGCTGGCGCCCACGAAACAGTGGAAACGCTCGGCCCGGGGTGAGGATTGGGTCGTGGGTGACACGGTCAACGCCTCTATCGGGCAGGGTTTCACCCTCTCCTCCCCGCTGCAATTGGCGGTGATGAGCGCGCGGATCGCCACGGGCCGCGCGGTGACGCCGCGGCTGATCAAATCCATCGACGGGGTTGAGCAACCCAGCGGCGCGGGCGAACCGATGGGGCTGAACGAAAACAACCTGCGCCAATTGCGCAAGGCGATGTACGATGTGGTGAACGACCGCCGCGGCACCGGCTATCGCAGCCGGATCATCGATGACACCATGCGCATGGCGGGCAAGACCGGCACCAGTCAGGTGCGCAACATCACCGCCGCCGAACGCGCCCGCGGCGTGACCAGCAACGCCGACCTGCCGTGGGAACGCCGCGACCACGCGCTCTTTGTCTGCTTTGCGCCCTATGACAAACCGAAATACGCAGCCTGCGTGTTGGTGGAGCACGGCGGCGGCGGCTCGACAGCCGCAGCCCCGATTGCGCGCGACGTGATGTTGCAGGCCATGGCGGGCGGCGAGCCGCCGCTCGAAGCCTACCCCAAGTCCGACCGGGGCCGCATCGCCACCCAGCAAGAGGAATTGCGCAACACCACGCCCGAGACCACCGCCAATCTGGAGGGGGAGGATCAGGCATGAGCTATCTGGAGCATACGGTCAAATCCGTCCCCACAGGGCTGCGCAAGATCCTCTTTATGAACTGGCCGCTGGCGATCCTGCTGACCAGTGTCGCAGGCGTCGGTTTTTTGATGCTCTATTCGGTTGCGGGCGGGTCATTCTCGCCCTGGGCCGAACCGCAGATGAAACGTTTCGCCATGGGCATGGCGATCATGTTCACCGTGGCGATGGTGCCGATCTGGCTTTGGCGCAACCTGTCGGGCGTGGCCTATGGGGCGACCTTGGTGCTGCTGGTCGCGGTCGAACTCTTCGGCTCGGTCGGCATGGGCGCGCAGCGTTGGATCGACATCGGCTTCATGCGGCTGCAACCGTCGGAGCTGATGAAGATCACGCTGGTCCTGTTTCTGGCCGCCTATTACGACTGGCTACCGGTCAAAAAGGTCTCGCGCCCCTTTTGGGTGCTGGTGCCGATCCTGATCATCGTGATCCCCACCGCGCTGGTGCTGAAACAGCCCGACCTTGGCACCTCGATCCTGCTGCTGACTGCCGGGGGCGGGCTGATGTTCCTCGCGGGCGTGCACTGGGCCTATTTCGCCGCCGTCATCACCGCCGCCATCGGGCTGGTCACTGCCGTCTTCCAATCGCGCGGCACCCCGTGGCAACTGCTGAAAGATTACCAATACCGCCGCATCGACACCTTCCTCGACCCCAGCCAAGATCCGCTTGGCGCGGGCTATCACATCACCCAATCCAAGATCGCGCTTGGGTCGGGCGGCTGGTCGGGGCGCGGCTATATGCAGGGCACCCAATCGCGGCTGAACTTCCTGCCTGAGAAACACACCGATTTCATCTTCACCACATTGGCCGAAGAGTTCGGCTTCGTCGGCGGCGTCTCCCTGCTGGGGCTTTACGCGCTGATCATCCTGTTCTGCGTGGCCTCGGCGGTGAAGAACAAGGACCGCTTCTCAAGCCTGCTGACCCTTGGCATCGCGCTTAACTTCTTTCTCTTTTTCGCCGTTAACATGTCGATGGTCATGGGGCTGGCCCCCGTGGTCGGCGTGCCCCTGCCGATGGTGAGCTATGGTGGCTCGGCCATGCTGGTGCTGCTGCTGGCCTTCGGCTTGGTGCAATCGGCGCATGTTCACAGACCGAGGTAATTCATGACGATCAACATTCTCTTCGCCGCCAAAGCCGAACGCTGGGACGGCTACGAACAGCCTTTGAACGAAGCGCTGCGCAAGGCACTGCCGGGGCAGGATTTCACGCTGGCCACCGACCTGCCGCCCGAAGAGGTCGACTATATCGTCTATGCCCCCAACAGCGATTTGCAGGACTTCACCCCCTACACCCGCGCCAAGGCGGTGCTGAACCTCTGGGCTGGGGTGGAGGCGATCACCGGCAACGAGACGCTCAAGATCCCGCTGGCGCGGATGGTCGATTTCGGCCTGACCCACGGCATGGTGGAATGGTGTACCGGCCACGTGCTGCGCCATCATCTGGGGATGGATACCGACATCCTGCGCAAGGATGCCAAATGGGCGCCGCGCACGCCGCCGCTGGCCCGCGAGCGCAGCGTGGCGGTGCTGGGCATCGGCGCGCTCGGGCAAGCGGTGGCCGAGGCGCTGGTGGGTCTGGGCTTTGACGTGACCGGCTGGTCGCGCAGCGAAAAGCAGATCGAGGGGGTACGTTGCCTGCATGGCGACGAAGGTCTGACGGAGGCGCTCAAACGCGCCGAGATCGCCGTGCTCCTGATGCCCGACACGCCCGCCACGCAGAACGTTCTGAATGCCGAGACGCTGGCGCAAATGCCCGAGGGCGCCTTTATCATCAACCCCGGTCGCGGGCCGCTGATCGACGACGATGCGCTCTTGGCAGCTCTCGATAGCGGGCAGATCGCCCATGCAACGCTCGATGTCTTCCGGGTAGAGCCGCTGCCCGAGGATCATCCCTATTGGGCGCATCCGAAGGTGACCGTGACCCCGCATATCGCCGCGGCCACGCGCAACGACACGGCCTCGGAAGTCATCGCCGAGAACATTCGCCGCCGCGAGGCCGGCGAGCCCCTGCTACATCTGGTGGACCGCGACCGGGGATATTGACCCCGGACGCGGCAAGGCTCAGGCGGCCAACCCGCGCCCCTTGAGCAGCGCCTCGACCCCCGGTAGACGCCCCCGGAAGGCGGTGTAAAGCTCCGCCGGATCACGGCTGCCGCCAGTCGAAAGGATGTGCTCCTCCAACGCCTCGGCGCGTTCCGCATCGAAAGCCCCGCCAGCCTCCTCGAAGGCCGCGAATGCGTCGGCGTCCATCACCTCGGACCACATGTAGCTGTAATAGGCGCTGGAATAGCCATCGCCCGAGAAGACATGTGCGAACTGCGGGGTGGCGTGGCGCATGCGGATCGCCTGCGGCATGCCGATGCTGCGGAGCACCTCGGCCTGTTTCGCCATCGGATCGGCAGGTGGTTCGCCGTCGTGGAGCTCCAGATCGACAAGGGCGGAGGCGATATATTCCACCGTCTGAAAGCCCATGTCGAAGGTCGCGGCGGCCAGCACCTTGTCGAGCATCTCCCGCGGCATGGCCTCGCCCGTCCGCGCATGGGTCGCGAATTTCTGCAGCACCTCGGGCTGGTCCAGCCAGTGCTCGTAAAGCTGGCTCGGCAACTCCACGAAGTCGCGCGCCACCGAGGTGCCGCTGACGCTTTCATAGGTCACATCCGAGAGCATCTGGTGCAGCGCATGGCCGAACTCGTGAAACAACGTGCGGGCGTCGTCGTAGGACAGTAGCGCCGGATCGCCCTTGGCGAAGTTGCAGACGTTAATCACCACCGGCGCCTGTGCGCGCGGGAACTTCGCCTGCGCGCGCATCGCCGAGCACCACGCGCCCGAACGCTTCGAGCCGCGCGCGAAATAGTCACCGATGAAGACCGCTACATGCTGGCCGTCCCGCGTCACTTCCCACGCCCGGCAATCGGGGTGGTAGAGCGGCACGTCGAGGGCCGCGAACTCCAGCCCAAACAACCGGTTGGCGCAGTCGAAGGCCGCGTCGATCATCCGGTCGAGCTGGAAATAGGGTTTCAGCGCCGCCTCATCGAGATCATGCTCCGCCGCGCGCCGCTTCTCGGCGTAGTAGCGCCAGTCCCAAGGCTCCAGCGCCCCGTTCACGCCGTCCTCGCGCATCAGCGCGGTCAGCACCTCGGCATCGGCGTCGGCCTGCGCCTTGGCCGGTTTCCAGACCGACATCAGCAGGTCGCGCACGGCTTGCGGGGTCTTCGCCATCTCGGCTTCCAACTTGTAGGCGGCGAAATTGTCGTAGCCGAGGAGTTTAGCGCGCTCCTTGCGCAGGGCCAGCGTCTCGGCCGCGATCTCTCGGTTGTCGGTCTCGCCGCCGTTGGCCCCGCGGGCTTCCCACGCGCGGAACGCCTTTTCGCGCAGGTCGCGGCGGTCCGAGAATTGCAGGAAGGGCGTGATGAGCGAGCGCGACAGCGTGACCACCGGGCCTCGGGCCCCCTTTTCTTCGCCCGCGGCCCGGGCGGCGTCGATCACGAAATCCGGCAGGCCGGTCAGATCGTCTTCGGACAGCGGCATGAACCAGTCGCGCTCGTCCACCAGCAGGTTCTGGGTGAACTGCGTGCCCAGCACCGCCAGCCGCGCCTTGATCTCTTTCATGCGCTCGGCCTCCGACCCCGTCAGCGCGGCGCCTGAGCGGACGAAGCCACGGTGCGTCAGCATCAGCACGCGGGCCTGTTCCTCGCTGAGGTCGAGACTGTCGCGCGCCTCCCAAACGGCATTGATGCGGGCGAAGAGTTTCTCGTTGCCCGAGATCGCCGATTGATGCTCGGCGAGCTTGGGGGAGAAGTCGCGCTGCAGTGCCTCGCGCGCCGGGTTACTGTCCGCGCCCGCCACGGTGAAGAAGACGCTCAGAACCTTGTCGAGCGCCGCGCCGGAGGCTTCCAGCGCCTCGATGGTATTGGCGAAGCTGGGGGCTTCGGGGTTCTCGGCGATGGCGTCGATCTCGGCCCGGTGGGCGGTGAGCGCCTCCTCCAAAGCGGGGGCGAAATCATTGTCGGAAATGCGGTCAAAGGGGGCGATGCCGAAGGGAGTCTCCCAATCGGTCAGAAGCGGGTTGGTCATGCAGGTCTCCTTTGCGCCCAAGATGGGGCGCGCCGGGGTGACTTGCAATCACCCGCCGCAGGTTTCGCAGCCCGCCCGGCGTTTGAGGCCGATCTTGCGCGTCTCGCCGTAAAGCCCGTCGTAGATCATCATCTCGCCGCGCAGCACGCTGCCCGCCCCGGTGATGAGCTTCACGGCCTCCAGCGCCATCATCGTGCCGATCACACCGGGCAGCGGGCCGATGACCCCGGCCTCGGCGCAGGAAGGCGCAAGCCCCGCCGCCGGCGCTTCGGGGAAGATACAGCGATAACAAGGCGCGCCGCGGGCGGGGTCGAAGACGCTGAGCTGCCCCTCCCATTGGCTGAGTGCCCCCGAGATGAGCGGCGTGGCCGTCGCGACGCAGGCCGCGTTCACGCGGTAGCGGGTGTCGAAATTGTCGGTCCCGTCGAGCACGAGGTCATAGTCGGCCACCAGATCCTCGGCGATCTCGTCGGTCAGACGGCGGTGATAGGGGCGCACGGTGACATGGGGGTTCTGCGCCAGCATCTCGGCCTCGGCCGAAAAGACCTTGGGCATGCCGATGGCGGCGTCCTTGTGGATCACCTGCCGTTGCAGGTTCGCGTTCTCGACCGCGTCGTCGTCGATCACCCCGATGGTACCGACGCCCGCCGCAGCGAGGTACTGCAGCACCGGCGCGCCGAGACCGCCCGCACCGATCACCAGCACCTTCGCGTTCTTCAGTGCCTTCTGCCCGGGGCCGCCGACCTCACGCAGCACGATGTGCCGGGCGTAGCGGTTCAACTCACTCTCCGAAAAACGGCCCGCGGTGGGGGCTTCAGTCGGCGCGTCCGGCGTGGCGCGCGCGCGCAGGGTCGCCAGCCCCTGCCGGTAGAGCAGCACCAGCACAACGAAACCGCCCAAGAGCAGCCAAGGCGCGGCGCTGCCGCCGGTGGCGAGCCGCAGCGGATGGGTGGCCGGAAACAGCAGATGCAGGGCGACCAGCGCCAGATACATCAGCCCGATCAGCCCCGCGCGCAGCCCGCGCGGCAGGCCAAGGAAGCCGCCGCCGAACCAAAGCGCCGCCGCGATAATCAAAACAGCCAGCATCACTGCGCCCCCGTCGAGCCAAACCCGCCCGCGCCGCGCGCGGTCTCATCAAGGCGCTCGGCCAGATCAAAGCCCGCCTGCACCACCGGGGCCACGACCATCTGGGCGATGCGCATGCCATGTTCGACGGTGAAGGCCTCCGCCCCCATATTGCCCATGATCACCCCCACGACGCCGCGATAATCGCTGTCGATGGTGCCGGGGCTGTTGATCAGGGTGATCCCATGCTTCAGCGCGAGACCCGAGCGCGGGCGGATCTGCACCTCGAACCCCTGCGGGATCGCCATCTGCAACCCGGTGGAGATCAGCGCCAGCGCGCCGGGGGCCAGATCGACGGCGCCGCCGGGCAGATTGGCCCGCAGGTCCGCCCCCGCGGCCCCGGCGCTTTCATAGGCGGGCAATGGCAGGCTGCGGTCCGCGCCCTCGGCCCAGCAGAGTTTGATCGTGGTCATAGCGCCCCCTCAGGCAAGTGCCGCGGCGATACGTTCGGCCAGACGGGCGGCCACGGCATCTTTGCCCATGCGCGGCCAGTCCTCGGCCCCGGCCTCGGTGATCAGCGTCACGGCATTCTCGCGCCCGCCCATGATGCCGGTGGCGGGGGAGACGTCATTGGCGACGATCCAGTCACAGCCCTTGCGCTCCCGTTTCGCGGTGGCATGGGCTAGCACGTCGTTCGTCTCGGCGGCGAAGCCTACGACGAGCGGCGGGCGGCCTTCGCCGCGCTGGCTAATGGTCTTCAGGATGTCGGGGTTTTCCGCGAAAGTCAGGCTGGGCAGCCCGTCTTTCGATTTCTTCAGCTTACGGTCCCCTGCCCCCTGCACATGCCAATCGGCCACCGCGGCGGCAAAGACAGCGGCATCGGCGGGCAGTGCAGCCTCTACCGCCTGCATCATCTCTTGCGCCGTTTGCACCGGCACCACCTCGACGCCCTCGGGCGGGGCGACTTCGGCGGGACCGGTGACAAAGACGACTTCGGCCCCCAGAACCGCCAGCGCCCGCGCGATGGCCGTGCCCTGCGCCCCGGAAGAGCGGTTGGCGATATAGCGCACCGGGTCGATCGGCTCATGGGTGGGGCCGGAGGTGACGAGGATGCGCTTGCCCGCAAGCGGCCCCTGCCCCAGCCGCGCCTCGACTGCCGCGACAATTTCAAGCGGTTCGGCCATCCGCCCCGGCCCGTATTCGCCGCAGGCCATGTCACCGTCGTTCGGTCCGACCATGGCGATGCCATCGCCGCGCAGGGTGGCGATGTTGCGCTGCGTCGCGGCGTGTTGCCACATCCGCACGTTCATCGCAGGTGCCAGCAGCACCGGCGTATCAGTGGCCAAAAGCAAGGTCGAGGCCAGATCATTCGTCGCCCCCTGCGCCATCTTGGCCATCAGGTCTGCCGTGGCGGGGGCAACCACCAAAAGGTCCGCCGCGCGGCTGAGCTGGATATGCCCCATCTCGGCCTCATCACCGAGGTCGAAAAGATCGCGAAAGACCTTCACCCCGGTCAGGGCAGAGACAGAAAGCGGGGTGACAAACTCTTCGCCCGCGCGGGTCAGGACCGGTGTGACCTTGGCCCCACGCTCGCGCAGACGCCGGATCAGATCGAGGGATTTATAGGCGGCAATGCCGCCGCCGATGATCAGCAGAATATGTTTGCCCGACAGCATAAAGACCCCCCGTTTGCATTAGGGAGACCTTAATCCGGGGCGGGGAAATCTGCCAGCCCCGGCGGGCATCGCAATGCGGGGTCAGGCCAGAAAGGCAAAGACCTCACGCGATTGCATCTCAAGCGACTTGCGCATCTTGCCAAAGGCCGCGGCCTCAAGCTGGCGGACCCGCTCTTTGCTGAGGCTAAGCTCATCGCCTAGGCTTTCCAAAGTACGCGCAGGATCCCGCAGTTTACGTTCGCGCACGATGAATTGCTCACGCTCGGACAGGCCCTGCATTGCCGCCAGCAACCAGTTCCGCAACTGCGCCGTGTCATGCTCTTCCTCGACACGCTCCGCCGCTTGCGCGCTTTCATCAGCCAGCGCTTCGATCCACTCGCGGCCCTCATCCTCAGCGCTCTGCGTGGCGTTCAGCGAATAGTCCGAGCCCGACAGGCGGCCTTCCATCATCTCGACATCATGCAGCGGCACGCCGATTTCGGTCGAGATCATCTGGCGCAGCTGGTGCTTGTCCAGCGTCTCGCCCATGGCCGTGGCCTCACGCTCCAACCGGGCCTGCACGCGGCGCATGTTGAAGAACAACGATTTCTGAGAAGAGGTCGACCCTGTCCGCACCATCGACCAATTGCGCATCACATGGTCTTGAATGCTCGCCTTGATCCACCAGACCGCATAGGTCGAGAAACGCACGCCGCGGTCGGGGTCGAATTTGTCGGCGGCTTTCATCAGGCCCAGACCGGCCTCTTGGATCAGATCGTTCATCGGCGCGCCGTAACGCTTGAACTTGCCGGCCATCGAAATCGCCAGACGCATGTATGCGGTGATCAAACGGTGCAACGCGGCCTCATCCCGGTGATCGCGCCACGCATAGGCCAATTCCAACTCCGTTTCGGCATCGAGCAATTCGGCCTTCATTGCGGTGCGGGTGAGTGAAAATTCGCGAGCGGTTTGCAATGACATTTGGTATCCCCCTTGAGAAATGCGCGGCGCACCTTGTGATGGGCCTTTGGTGGAGATACGCAGAGACATGCCATTTGGTTCAAATATTTGGTGAGAAGATGTTGCCTAGAACTACCTTTGCCCTAGGCGGGGCGGCCTCGGGCAAGTCGGAATGGGCAGAGGCCCTCGTAAATTCCAGCGGCATGTCAAAGACTTACCTCGCCACCGGTCGCATCTGGGATGACGAAGTTCAAGAACGCGTGAACAAGCATCAAGCAAGGCGCGATGCGGGGTGGCGTACCGTCGAATGCCCGCTCGATCTGACCGAACCACTGGCGAAACTGCCCGCCGGCGAAATCGTGCTGATCGACTGCGCAACCATGTGGCTGAGCAATCACCTGATAGAAGGCAGCGATCTGGAGGCCGCGCAGGCGCAGCTTTTGCAGGCCCTGCGGGGCTGCGCCGCGCATTGGGTCGTGGTCTCGAACGAGGTCGGCCAAGGCATCGTGCCCGAGAACGCCATGGCCCGCCAATTCCGCGAGGCGCAGGGGCGGCTGAACATCGCCTTGGCCGCCGAGGCAGAGACCGTGGTGCAGGTCGTCGTCGGCCTGCCGCAACTGCTAAAAGGGGAAATGCCATGACCACTTGGCACTGGGTGCGTCATGGCCCGACCTATGAGAAGAACTTCGTCGGCTGGCGCGATGTCCCGGCGGACCTTTCCGATGCGCCCCGACTGGCTCGGTTGAACCTGCATCTGCCGGATGAGGCGCTGCTCGTCTCCTCGGACCTGATCCGCGCTGTGCATACGGCGGATGCGCTGGCCCAGCCCTCCCGCCGCCGCCTGCCCCATGAGCATGGGCTGCGAGAGCTGCATTTCGGCGCTTGGGACGGGCTGCATTTCTCCGAAGTCGCCGCGCGTGACCCGGACCTCAGCCGCGCCTATTGGGAGACCCCCGGCGATGTCATGGCCCCCGAGGGCGAAAGCTGGAACCAGACCAAGGCGCGCGTCGACCGAGTTGTGGCACAGATCAACGCCGCCCACCCCAATGCCCATGTGATCGCCGTGGCCCATTTCGGCGTCATCCTCACGCAAGTGCAGCAGGCCCAAGGTGGCGGCCCGCTGGAGGCGATGGCCCATAAGATCGACAACCTCTCGGTGACGCATCTGTCCCACGACAACGGCCAATGGCGGGTTGAAGGGATCAATCATACGCCCTGACCCACAGTGCCGTTAACCATTCCTAAACCCGTCTTGCCTACCGATTAACCATAGCAAGACGGAGCAGGGGTAATGGTATCGCGGGCCTATACGGTCGCATTTCAAGGGGTCGACGCGCGCATCGTCGAGGTGCAATGCGCGGTCACCGCCGGGCTGCCGGGCTTTTCCATCGTGGGGCTAGCGGACAAGGCCGTCTCGGAAGCCCGGGACCGGGTGCGCACGGCGCTCAGCGCCTTGGCCATCGCGCTGCCGTCCAAACGCATCACCGTCAATCTCTCCCCCGCCGACCTGCCCAAGGAAGGCAGCCATTTCGACCTGCCCATCGCGCTGGCACTGCTCTCGGCCCTCGATATCCTGCCCGATGACATCACCCAGAATGTAGTGGCCTTGGGGGAGCTTTCGCTCGACGGGACGCTGATGCCCGTTGTCGGCGCCCTGCCCGCCGCCATGGCCGCCGCCGCCGAGGACCGCAGCCTGCTCTGCCCCGCAGGGTCGGGGGCGGAGGCCGCATGGGTGGGCAAGACACAGGTCATCGCCGCCGCCAATCTGGGCGACGTGGTGCGCCACTACACTGGGCAAGTACCGATCGCCCCCGCCGAGCCGGGCGAGGTGCCCCTCGCATTGGCGGGCCGCGACCTGCGCGAGGTTAAGGGCCAAGAACGCGCCAAACGCGCGTTGGAAATCGCTGCCGCCGGGCGGCATCACCTGATGCTGGTCGGCACGCCGGGGTCGGGGAAATCCATGCTGGCCGCGCGGCTGCCCGGCATCCTGCCGCCGCTGACGGCATCCGAGGCGCTGGAGACCTCAATGATCCACTCCCTCGCCGGGCTGCTGGATGAGGGCGGCATTTCCCGCAGCCGCCCTTTTCGTGAGCCGCATCACACGGCCTCAATGGCCGCCATCATCGGCGGCGGTCGGCAGGCGCGACCGGGGGAGGCATCTCTGGCCCATAACGGCGTGTTGTTCATGGACGAGTTCCCCGAGTTCAACCGCACGGTCCTCGAAACCCTGCGCCAACCGATCGAGACTGGCGAGGTCATGATCGCGCGGGCCAATGCCCATGTGAAATACCCTTGCCGCTTCATGCTCGTCGCGGCGGCGAACCCCTGCAAATGCGGCTACCTGCCCGACCCGGCCCGCGCCTGCGCCCGTGTCCCGGCCTGCGGCGAAGACTATCTCGGGCGTATCTCCGGCCCGCTGATGGACCGGTTCGACCTACGCGTCGACGTGCCGCCCGTCAGCTACAGCGACCTCAACCTGCCCGCCAACGGAGAAACCTCGACCGAGGTCGCGGCAAGGGTCGCCTCCGCGCGGGCGCTTCAATCCACGCGCTACGCGCCGCATGACGGGATTTCGGCCAATGCTGATGCGGCGGGTGACTTGCTTGAAACCGTCGTCAGCCCGGATGCCGAAGCGCGCGCGCTGCTTCTGCGCGCAGCGGAACGGTTCTCCCTGTCAGCGCGCGGGTATCACCGGGTCATGCGTGTCGCGCGCACCATCGCCGATCTTGCGGGGGAATCCGAGGTCCGCCGCCCCCATATGGCCGAGGCGATCAGCTTTCGTCTTCCCGATCCGGCAGCAGGGCATTGATCCAATCGGCGAGGGCCGCGAGGCTCTGCCGCGCCTCGGGCAGGTGGTTCTGAAACAGCGGCCAGACATGTGGCAGGTCATGGACTTCCTGCAAACTGGCTGACACGCCCGCTTCGCGCAGACGGGCCGCCAATCGGCGGCTGTCATCACGCAGGATTTCGCTGTCACTTACGGTGAGCCAGACGGGCGGTGCGCCTTTGAAATCCGCGAGAATGGGACTCGCCCGGGGGCTCTCCGCATTCTGCCCCTGAAGATAGAGCCGCGCCATTTCCGTCGCGCGGGCGGCGGGCAACAACACGTCGCGTTCGGCATTCTGAGTGAAACTTGGTCCTGAAAACGTCAGGTCCAACAAGGGGGAAAGCCCAAAGGCGCCAGCAGGCAGCGCCGCCCCCTCGCGACAAAGCTGCGCCAAAAGATCGAAAACCAGCGCGCCGCCCGCGCTGTCGCCACCAATCACGATGTCCCCCGCCGCGATGCCCATTTGACACAGCGCATCCCACGCCGCGCGGATGTCTTGCGCAGGTTTGGGAAAGGCCGCTTCCGGCACGCGCGCATAGCGCGGCAGCACCGCCCGCGCGCCGGTCAGCAGGGATAGGCGCGCGACCATCGCCCGGTGCGTCTCCGGGCTGCCAAACACGAACCCGCCGCCATGAACGTAGAGGATCACACGCCCTTGCGAGGCCTGAGGCGGCGTAAGCCAAAGCGCCGATCCCGCCCCCGGCAGATCACGCCATTCCGCATGCACCTCGCGCGGCCCTTTGAAAAAGAGCCGCGCCTGCATCTCCATCGTGGCCCGCAGGAACTGCGGGTTTGCATGCGCCAGCAAAGGTTTCTCTGTCAGACGCAGGTAGCGGTTCAGAAGATGCTGGCGCAGGCTCACCCGCGCTTGGCCTCAATCGCCTCCCAGATTTTTCCGGCGATATTCTCGCCATCGAACCGTTCCAGCTCTTGAATGCCGGTGGGAGAGGTCACGTTGATCTCGGTCAGATAGTCACCGATCACATCGATCCCGACAAAGATTTGGCCCTTTTCTTTGAGCAATGGCCCGATGGCCGCACAGATCTCCAGATCGCGCTCGGTCAGCCCGACCTTCTCAGGCCGCCCGCCGACATGCATGTTCGACCGTGTCTCACCCTCCGCCGGGACGCGGTTGATCGCGCCCACCGGCTCCCCGTCCACAAGAATGACGCGCTTGTCACCCTTGGACACGGCAGGCAGGAATTTCTGAACGATGAGCGGCTCACGCGAGAAGCCGGTGAACAATTCATGCAGGGAAGTGAGGTTGCGGTCATTGGCGTCCAGCCGGAACACACCAGCCCCGCCATTACCGTAAAGCGGTTTCAAGATCACATCGCCATGCTTCGCTTTGAAGGCTTTGATGGTTGAAAGATCGCGCGCAATCGTGGTGGGCGGCGTCAGATCGGGGAAATCGAGCACCAAGAGTTTCTCAGGGTAGTTCCGGACCCAGAAAGGATCGTTGACCACCAAAGTCGTGTCTTTCAGCCGGTCCAGCAGATGGGTTGAGGTGATGTAATGCATGTCGAAAGGCGGGTCTTGGCGCAGCCAGACCACGTCGAAATCCGCCAAATCGACCTCACGCTCTGCTCCGAACCGGGCGTGATCGCCCTGCACGCGCTGCACGGTAAAGTCATAGCCCCGCGCGGTGATCCGCCCCTCTTGGTACGCCAGATGGTCGGGCGTGTAGAAGAACAGCTCATGCCCCCGCGCCTGCGCCTCTTCGGCCAGCCGAAAGCTGCTGTCGGCATTGATGTTCACGTCCCCGATCGGGTCCATTTGAAAGGCGATTTTCATCGGCGTCCCCCGCTGCTTACCTTTGTCGTGATCCGACCCGGACCGACGGTGCAGGCTTCTGGGATCGCTTCTTAGATGGCGCAGCAGGGGCCTATGCGCAATGGGTCAGCCGTGGCCAAAGGCGTTTTCGATGATTTCGGTGGCCCCCTGCCCATCGACAAGCGCCACGTCAAAGCGCACCTCGGTCAGGCTTCCTGCAGGTTCGCCAGCAAGAAATTCCTCGGCGGAGCGGTAGATGCGCTGCATCTGTCGGGCCGAAAGGCTTTCGGCGGCCCGCGCGAAACTACGGCTTTGTTTCACCTCGACAAAGATCAAGGCAGCCCCATCGCGCAGGATCAAATCAATTTCACCAGCGCGGCCCCGCCAACGGCGGCGCGCGATGGCAAAACCGCGCCTTTCATAGTCTTGCGCGATGCGGTTCTCGGCAGCGATCCCAGCGTGATATGCCATGCGCCCCCGTTGGCGTTTGGCCGCAGTTCGTATCCCCGTATTTCCCTGCGCCATTTTCATTGCTCCGACCCATGTTTTAACCTTTGCCGAGCGCCAATGCCGCCTGATAGACTTGCCGCCGTGGCAGACCATGGGCCTGCGCCACCAAATCGACAGCGTCACGCATCGACATATCTGTAAGCGCCCGTTGCAAATCTGTTTCTAGGTCAAGGTGATTAACAGAGTCTGAACGGCTGCGATCAATCAGCACCACCACTTCGCCTTTTGGCGCCTTCGCTTGATAAAGCTCGGCGAGATTTTCGAGGGTACCCCGCTGAATCTCTTCGAATTTCTTGGTCAACTCCCGGCACATCGCCGCTTTGCGCCCCGCGCCCAGTGCGGTTGCCGCATCGCGCAGCATGGCGCCAAGCCGTTTGGGCGATTCGTAAAATACCAGCGTCCCCGGCACATCGCGCAGCTTTTCCAGCGCCGCGATCCGGGCCGATTTACTATTAGGCAGGAAGCCCGCAAAGAAAAATGCATCCGTCGGCAGGGCGCCCAAGGCCAGCGCGGTCAGCACGGCCGATGGTCCCGGCGCGCAGGTCTGCATCACGCCCGCTTCGGCTGCGGCGCGGCTTAATTCAAACCCCGGATCGGCGATCAGCGGCATGCCCGCCTCCGACGCATAGGCGACCGATTTGCCCTCGCGGATGGCCGCGATCAGCCGCTCTTGCACCGATGTGCCGCTGTGGTCGTGCAGCGCCAGCACCTTGCGCCCATCAAGCGGCACCCCATGAATTTCCATCAGCCGCCGCAGGCTGCGCGTGTCCTCTGCCGCCAGCAGATCCGCCGAGGCCAGCGTGTCGAGCGCGCGCAACGTGATATCGCGTGCGGTGCCGATGGGGACGCCCACGAAATAAAGTCCCGGGGCTAGCTCTGTCTTGTCAAATTTCAACGCTGGACCCGCCTTTCGCAGTCACTATGATCGCGGCCATGTTCCGGCGACCATCGTCGTCTTGCCACCACCGGGGAGTGAATACAAATGATTGCCTGTTTCCGCGCCATCCGCAAGAAGATGCACCTGCTCTTGCTGCCGCTCTTCGCGGTCCTGCTGGCGGCCTGTCAGCCTGTCGCCACGGGCGGCGCCAATTCCGGCGGCCCGCGCATTGACCCTGCGGCCCCCGTCCCCGTAGCGCTCTTGGTTCCGCGGGGCGGCACGGCCGGTGATGAGTTGCTGGCCAAGAACCTCGAAAACGCCGCGCGTCTTGCGATGCGCGATCTGGATGGCGTCCAGATCGACCTGCGCGTCTATGGCACTGCGGGCAATGCCAGCACAGCCGCATCCGTCGCCGCGCAGGCGGTGAATGAAGGGGCCAAGATCATCCTCGGCCCGGTTTACGGCGAAGCGGCCAATGCGGCTGGGGTGGCCGTGGCCTCCTCCGGGGTCAACGTGATCTCCTTCTCGAACAACCCGACCATCGCGGGCGGCAATGTTTTCGTGCTCGGGCCGACCTTTGCCAATACCGCCAACCGGTTGGTGAGCTTTGCCAAGCGCAACGGCAAAGACAAAATGGTCGTGCTGCACGGTCAGGACCTCGCCGGTCAACTGGGCCGCGACGCCATCGTTCAAGCGATCAGCTCCAATGGCGCGACGCTGGCGGGCACCGTCGATTACGCGCTGAGCCAAGAGTCGGTCGTGGCCGCCGTGCCGCGCGTCAAAGCGACCATCGAAAGCAGCGGCGCCAATGCGCTCTTCCTCACCACCTCCTCGGCCAGTGCTCTGCCGCTTTTCGCGCAGCTTCTGCCCGAGGCCGGCATCCAATCGGCGACCACACAATATGTCGGCCTGACCCGTTGGGACATCCCCGCCCAAACGCTGGAACTGCCCGGCGTTCAGGGCGGCTGGTTTGCCCTGCCCGACAGGGCGGCGAGCGGTGCCTTCTCGAACCGTTACACCGCGGCCTATGGCAGTGATCCGCACCCGCTGGCCGGGCTGGCCTTTGACGGGATCGCGGCAATCGGCTCCTTGGTGAAGGGCGGCAAATCCAACGCGCTTTCCGGGGCCGCGCTGACCCAAGGGGCGGGTTTCCAAGGCGCCAGCGGCATCTTCCGCCTGCGCCGCGACGGCACCAACGAACGCGCCTTGGCCGTGGCCACGATCCGCGACAACCGCGTCGTCGTGCTTGACCCGGCACCGCGCGGCTTTGGCGGGGCTGGTTTCTGAATTGGACCTCGCGAAACCGACAACAACAACAGGCGCGCGTCGACACCCGCGCCTGATTTGCGCGCCCGAACAAATCTTTGACGACACGGCCATCTGGCAAGCCCTCGCCCAGCGCGACAGCACGCTGGAGGGCGCGGCCCTCAGGGCCGAGATCGTTCCCCTGATCCAAGAAGCCCAGCAGGCGGGCCGCAAGGCCATCGCGGCAGGCTTTGCTGAATCGCCCTTCGATGCGCGGGCGATGACCTCTTCCTACACCTATCTCACCGACCAACTGCTGCGCTGCGTCTTGCAGATCGCCACGCAGGTGCTGCACCCCAACCCGAACCCGACCGAGGGTGAACGGCTCGCCATGATTGGCGTCGGCGGCTACGGACGGGGAGAGATGGCGCCTTTTTCAGATGTCGATCTGCTGTTCCTCATTCCCTACAAGGCCACCGCATGGTCGGAGAGCGTGATCGAATCGATGCTCTACATCCTGTGGGATTTGAAGCTGAAGGTCGGCCACGCCACCCGCACCATCGAAGACTGCCTGCGGCTGGGAGCGGATGATTTCACCATTCAGACCGCCCTGCTGGAAAACCGTTTCATCGACGGCGATGTGACCCTTGCGCAAGAGCTTTCCGAACGGCTCAAGAACGAACTTTTCTCAGGCGCGGGAAAGGATTTCATCGAAGCGAAACTGGAGGAGCGCGACAACCGCCACCTGAAACAGGGTGAGCGCTATATGGTCGAGCCCAACGTCAAGGAAGGCAAAGGCGGGCTGCGCGATCTGCATTCGCTGTTCTGGATCGCCAAGTTCATCCATGACGTGGACCGGGTCGCGGATCTGGTCGATCTCGGCGTGTTTCGTGCCGATGAATATGACACCTTCCGCGAGGCCGAGGCCTTTCTCTGGGCCGTGCGGGGGCACCTCCACCTGATTGCCGGGCGCGCGACGGAACAGCTAACCTTCGACATGCAGGTGCAGGTCGCCCAAGCGATGGGCTATCAGGACATCGGGGGCCGGCGGGGCGTCGAGATTTTCATGCAGGCCTATTTCCGCCATGCCACCGCGGTGGGGGATCTGACGCGCATCTTCGTCAGCGGGCTCGAAGCCTCCCATATGAAGGCCGAACCGTTGCTGGAACGCATCTTCCGCCGCCGCCCGAAAATCCGCGAGGGGTTTCAGGTGGTCCACAACCGCATCGCGGTGAAGGACGATGAAGAGTTTTTGCAAGACAAGCTGAACCTGCTGCGCATCTTCGAAGAAGCGCTGCGCACAGGCATGTTGATCCACCCCGATGCGATGCGTCTGATCAAGGCCAACCTCGCGCTGATCGACGACGACATGCGCCGCACGCCCGAAGCCCGGCGCATCTTTCTCGACCTGTTGTTGAAACACGGCAATCCCGAACGCTCCCTGCGGCGGATGAACGAATTGGGCGTCTTGGGCGCCTTCATCCCTGAGTTCGAGCCGATCGTCGCGATGATGCAGTTCAACATGTATCATTCCTACACGGTCGACGAACACACAATCCAATGTATCGCCAACCTCGCCCGGATCGAAAAGGGCGAGCTGGAAGAGGAACTGCCCGTTGCCTCCTCGATCCTGAAACGCGGGGTGAACCGCAAGGTGCTCTATGTGGCGCTGCTGTTGCATGACATCGGCAAGGGGCGGCCCGAGGATCATTCTATCATCGGTGCGAAACTGGCGCGGCGCATCGGACCGCGGCTGGGGCTGAAACGCGATGAGGTCGACACGGTGGAATGGCTGGTGCGCTATCACCTGCTGATGTCCGACATGGCGCAGAAACGCGACATCGCCGATCCGCGCACAGTGCGCGATTTTGCCAAGGCGGTGCAGACGGTCAAACGGCTCGACCTGCTTTGCGTGTTGACGGTCTGCGACATTCGTGGCGTCGGGCCGAACACATGGAACAATTGGAAAGCGGTGCTGATCCGCGCGCTCTATCGCCAGACCGAGCGGGCGCTGGAAACCGGGCTCGAAGACCTCAACCGTGAAAACCGGGGCGCGGAGGCCAAGAAAGCCCTGCGCGCCGCGCTCTCCGATTGGCCGCGCAAACGTCTCCAGCGCGAGACGGCCCGCCATTATCCGCCCTATTGGCAGGGTCTGCATGTCACCGCCCATGTCGCCTTTGCGGAACTGCTGCGCGACATCGGCAATGACGATATCCGCATTGATCTGCACCCCGACGAAGACCGCGGCGCAACACGGGCCTGTTTCGTCATGGCCGATCACCCCGGCATCTTCGCGCGGCTCGCCGGCGCGCTGGCGCTGGTCGGCGCCAATGTGGTGGATGCGCGCAGCTACACCACGAAGGATGGTTTCGTAACTGACGCTTTTTGGATTCAAGACAGCGAAGATCAACCCTATGAGGCCAGCCGCCTGCCGCGGCTGCGCGAGATGATCCTCAAGACCCTGCGCGGCGAGATCGTCGCCCGCGATGCGCTGAAATCCCGCGATAAGGTCAAGAAGCGCGAGCGCGCTTTCAAAGTGCCCACACATATCACCTTCGACAACGAAGGTTCGGAAATCTACACGATCATCGAGGTCGACACCCGCGACCGGCCCGGTCTGCTCTATGATCTGACGCGCACCTTGGCGGCCTCGAATGTCTATATCGCCAATGCGGTGATTGCGACCTATGGCGAACAGGTGGTCGATACCTTCTACGTCAAGGATATGTTCGGCCTGAAATACTATACCGAGGCCAAGCAGCGCACCTTGGAAAAACGCCTGCGCGAAGCGATTGCCGCAGGGGTCGAGCGGGCGGAGGGCTAGCCCCCCGCCTCCGCCTCATCGGCGGGTTTTCGCCACCCGCTCTTTGGCCGCTTTGCTTTGCGCATCAGATCCTCAAAATCCCTGCAACCCGCCGCTGAGGCGGGATTCCATGAATGAGGGACATATGAGCGTGACACGCGCCGCACTGCCGAACCGGGGCCTGATGGCCCTCTGCGCCACACTTCTTCTCACGGCAGCCTGCGCCAAAGCGCCTGACATCCCGCAGACCTATGATTTCGGCGGCATCGATCCCCAGCGGCATTTCATGGCCGTGCAGACCGCCAAAGACATGCGCGCCAAGGGCCAGCGCGTTTGGTGCGTGCCCTTCGCCCGCAATGTCAGCGGCATCCAGATTCGCGGCAATGCGGAAACATGGTGGGGCAAGGCCAAGGGGCTTTACCCGCGCGGCGATGATCCCGTCGTCGGTGCTGTGATGGCCTTCAGCGCCACCCGCTCCATGCCGATGGGCCATATCGCTGTGGTTTCCGATATCGTCTCACCCCGCGAAATCCGGGTGGATCACGCTAATTGGAAGCGCAACGAAGTGTCGCTGAAAATGGCGGTGATCGACGTCTCCGACGACAACGACTGGTCCGCCGTGCGCTTGGAAAGCCAGCCCGGCGCCTTTGGCAGCACCTATCCGATCAACGGGTTCATCTACCCCACGGGGGGATAAGCGCCGGCTTGCCAAAGCGGCGGGCGGGGCCATTCAGCACCGCTCACCGCGATTGCACCGGATGAGCGCCCGCGCTAGGGATCACCGCAGCGCAATTTAAGGCTCCTCCGATGAAACCTATCCGTCTTATGTCCGGCTTTTTCACTGTCGGGGTCTGGACCCTGCTGAGCCGTGTGCTTGGCTTCCTGCGCGAAGTGCTGCTGCTGTCGCTCATCGGGCCCGGCCCTGTCATGGACGCTTTCGTCGCCGCCTTTCGCCTGCCCAATATGTTCCGCCGCTTCTTTGCCGAGGGCGCGTTCAACGCGGCCTTCGTGCCGATGTTCGCCAAAAAGCTGGAGGGCGAGGAAGGCGCAGGCACATTCGCCCGCGATGCCTTCAACGGCTTGGCGCTGGTGGTGCTGGCGCTGACCGCTTTGGGCATGATCTTCATGCCCGGTCTGGTCTGGCTGACCGCCGAAGGCTTCGTCGGAGATCCGCGCTTTGACATGACGGTCGCCTTTGGCCGCATCGCCTTTCCCTATATCCTCTGCATGTCACTGTCTGCGCTGTTTTCGGGCATCCTCAACGCCACTGGGCGCTTTGCCGTGGCCGCCGCAGCGCCGGTGCTGCTAAACATCTTCGTCATCGCCGCCATGACATTCGCCGCGCTCACCGGGGGCGAAGTGGCGCTTTGGCTGATCTGGTCGATCCCCGTCGCCGGTGTGGCACAGCTGGCGCTGACATGGCGCGCCGCGGCCCAAGCGGGTTTCCCGCTGCGCCCCTCCCGCCCGCGCTGGACCCCCGACATGCGCGCGATGATCGTCATCGCCCTGCCCGCCGCGCTGGCCTCGGGCGTGATGCAGATCAACCTCGTGGTCGGGCAATTGGTGGCCAGCCAATATGACAAGGCCGTCTCATGGCTCTTCGCCGCCGACCGCCTCTATCAACTGCCCTTGGGCGTGGTGGGCATCGCCGTGGGCATCGTGCTGCTGCCTGACCTGTCGCGCCGCCTGCGGGCCGGAGACGACGCAGGCGCGCAAACCGCGCTCAGCCGCGCCGCCGAGATTTCGCTGGCGCTGACGATCCCCTCGTCGGTCGCGCTGATCGTGATCCCCTTTGCGCTGGTTACCGTGCTGTTCGAGCGTGGCGCCTCGGGCGTCGACGACACCGCCGCGATTGCCACGGCGGTAATGGTTTACGGCCTCGGCCTGCCCTCCTTCGTGCTGCAAAAAATCCTGCAACCGGTCTATTTCGCGCGCGAAGACACCCGCCGCCCCTTCCATTTCGCCGTGATCGCCATGGTGGTGAACGCGGTGCTCGCCATCGGCCTTGCCCCCTTCATCGGCTGGATCGCCCCGGCGGTCGCGACGACACTGGCGGGCTGGACGATGTTTGCCTGCCTCGCCATCGGGGCGCGGCGCTTTGGCGACGCCGTCAAATTCGACGCACGGTTCCACAAACGCATCTGGCGCATCCTCATCGCCTCGGCCGCCATGGGTGTCGCGCTTTGGCTGGGCAATGCGGCCCTGCAACCGATGCTCGGCCTGCCGTGGTGGCGCGGTCTGGCGCTGGTGCTGCTGCTTGTTATCGCCGCGGTCAGCTACTTCGGCATCGGCCAGTTGATCGGCGCCTTCCGCCTGTCCGAGTTCGAGTCGGCGATGCGCCGCGGTTAACGCTGCTGCAACCGCGCCCTCAGTCGCGCCCATTCCCCGGGCGCGACCAGAAAGCTCAGCCCGAAACCACAGATGAACCCGGCCAGTTCCGCCACCCAGAGAAAGCCAGTCTCGAAAAACATACCCCAGAACAGCTGCAACCCCATCAGCAGCCCGATCAGCGTAAAGGCCTGATACTGCGGCCCGCCCGAACCCAGCAGCCGCCGCCACATCACGAAACTATAGCCGCCGATCAGCCCGTAAACATTGGGATAGGCCCCGGCGAGCCAAACCGGATCGTTCAACAGCGCCCCGTAAACCAGCGCCCCGCCGATCCCCGACAACACGAAGATCACCAGAAAGGCCAGTTGTCCCATCGCCTCGGCCACCATCTTGCCCAAGGCCAAAAGCAGCACCACGGCAAAGATTGCATGGGTAAAGCCCAGATGGATGAAGGGGTAAGTCACCACCCGCCAGATATGTTCGATCGGGTACTGGCCTGCCCCGATCATCGCGTCAAAGATCAGCCCCGAAAAGCCAAAGTCGCGCACCAGCGCCAGTCGCCAGCCTACGGCAGCGGGGCCACCCACCAGCCCGGCCTCGGCCAAAGAGAGCACCACCTCGACCCCGGCGATGGCCAGAAACAGAATGACAACCGCGGGCGGCAGCGGGTTCACGGGGGGCTGGAGGTCTGGGTCTTGCATGGGCGCTCCTTGACGGGGTTCGCGGCCAGAAGTAAGCCTGCCGCGCAAGACTTTCCAGCCCAGAGGTGCCTCCAGATGTCCGAGACCCAATTCACCCCGCGCGTGTTTTCCGGCATTCAGCCCTCGGGCGACCTGCATCTAGGCAACTACCTCGGCGCGCTGAAACGTTTCGCCGATGCGCAGGAAAAGGGCGTGCAATCGATCTACTGCATGGTGGACCTGCACGCGATCACGGTCTGGCAAGACCCGGCGGACCTGAAGAAAAGCACCCGCGAGCTCTGCGCCGGCTTCATCGCCTCGGGCATCGACCCTGAAAAATCCATCCTAATCAACCAAAGCCAAGTGCCTGAGCACGCGCAGCTGGCTTGGGTCTTCAACTGCGTCGCGCGCATGGGCTGGATGGGCCGCATGACCCAGTGGAAGGACAAGGCCGGCAAAAACGCCGAAGCCGCCTCGCTGGGGCTTTTCGCCTACCCCGCGCTGATGGCCGCCGACATCCTGATCTACCACGCCACCCATGTGCCGGTGGGCGAGGACCAGAAACAGCACCTTGAGCTGACCCGCGACATCGCCGCGAAGTTCAACCACGACTACGGTGTCGATTTCTTCCCGCTCACCGAACCGGTGATCGAAGGCGCGGCCACCCGCGTCATGTCCCTGCGCGACGGGTCCAAAAAGATGTCAAAGTCCGACCCCTCGCCCGCGAGCCGCATCAACCTGACCGACGATGCCGACACAATCGCCAAGAAGTTCCGCAAGGCGAAAACCGACCCCGACGCCCTCCCGTCCGAGGCCGAGGGCCTGAAGGACCGCCCCGAGGCGCGCAACCTCGTGAACATCTACGCCGCCCTCAGCGACCAATCCGTCGATCAGGTGCTGGCGGAGGTTGGCGGCCAGCAATTCGGCACCTTCAAGCCTGCGCTGGCGGAGCTGGCCGTCTCCAGAATGGGCCCGATCACCGCCGAAATGCAGCGCCTGATGGCCGACCCGGCCGAGATCGACCGCATCCTCGCCCGCGGTGCGGAACAAGCGCGCGAGATCACCGCCCCGATCCTCAAACGCACCTATGAGATCGTCGGCATGGTTGGCTAGCCCCCAAAAACCCTAGCGCCCCCAAAGGCGCTAGGGCACCTCAAGCCCCCCGCTTTCCACCCAAAGCGCCCCCTTCCCCCCCCTTCATCCTTTCTCAAATACCAAATCCCGCACCCACCTCACGCGCCACCGCCCGCGTGAGCCCCCGCGCCATGGACAATCCCGCCGCCCTGGGCCACCTTCCCCGCAAGGATGAAGGGGAGCACAAGATGACCACAGGTTTTTTCTGGGACGAACGCTGCTTTTGGCACGCAGGGGGCAACTACGTCTTTACCATGCCGGTGGGCGGGCTGGTGCAGCCCCTCGCCGCCGGGGGTCTGCCGGAAAACCCCGAGACCAAGCGCCGGATGAAGAACCTGATGGAGGTGACCGGGCTCTTCGCCGAACTCGACACCCGCAGCGCTGCCCGCGCCAACCGGGAGGCCTTGGCGCGGGTGCATCCCGAAACCTATCTTAATGACTTCAAACGCCTCTCGGATGCGGGGGGTGGTGAGCTGGGCCATGCGGTGCCTTTCGCCCGTGGCGGCTATGAACTGGCCGCGCTCTCTGCCGGGCTGTCCATCGCCGCCGTCGATGCCGTGGCGCGGGGCGAGCTACAGAATGCCTATGCCCTCAGCCGCCCGCCGGGGCACCACTGCCTGCCGGACCTGCCCAACGGTTTCTGCCTTCTCGCCAATATCGCCATCGCTATCGAAGCCGCGCAGGCCAAGGGGCTGGCAAAGCGCGTCGTCGTGCTGGATTGGGACGTGCACCACGGCAATGGGACCGAGGCGATCTATTATGACCGCGATGACGTGCTGACCATCTCACTCCACCAAGAGGGGAATTACCCCATCGACACCGGCGGCCTGAAGGATCGCGGGCGCGGGGCGGGCGAAGGCTATAACATCAACCTGCCGATGCACGCAGGCTCGGGCCATACCGCCTACCTCCACGCGATGGACCGCGTGGTGATCCCGGCGATTGAGGCTTTCGCCCCTGACATGATCATCGTCGCCTGCGGCTATGACGCGGCGATCATCGACCCGCTGGCACGGATGCAGGCCACCGCCGAAACCTTTGCCGAGATGACCAAACGCATCCGCAGCACCGCCGAGCGGCTTTGCAATGGCAAGCTGGTGCTGGTGCATGAGGGCGGCTATTCGGAGGCCTATGTCCCCTTCTGCGGCCACGCCACAATCGCCGCACTGAGCGGCAGCGAGATTGACGCGCCGGACCCGATGGCGCGGTCGCTCAACGCACGCCAACCCTCGCCCGCCTTTGATGCCTTCCTCCGCCAGTCGATTGACGATATTGCGCAGCAACTGGACCTGTAAGAGACCCCGATGCCCGTAGCTGACCCTTCCGCCCTCGCCTTTTTGCAAAACCGCCGCTCGCGCCCGGCCAAGACACTGGACCTGCCGGTGCCCGATGCCGAGGCCCTGCGCCCGCTTCTCACCGCCGCCGCGCGCACACCGGATCATGGCAAGTTGGAGCCTTGGCGTTTCGTGGTCATCGACCGTGCCGCGATGGCGCGTTTGGCCGAGGTGGTCGAGACACGCGGCGCGGCGCTTGGCCTTGGGGCCGAGGACATTGCCAAGGGGCGTGGCCAGTTCGATCAGGGCAACCTTGCCGTGGCGGTGATCGAGGTGCAAAAACCCTCACCCAAAATTCCGCCGCTGGAGCAGACCTATTCCGCCGGGGCGGTTTGCCTCGCGCTTCTGAATGCCGCCCTCGCCGCAGGCTGGGGCGCCAATTGGCTGAGCGGTTGGCCCGCCCATGACCGGGGCTTTATGGAAGAGGGCTTGGCCCTCGCCCCGCATGAGCGCATCGCGGGCATCATTCACATCGGCACCGAAACCACCGCCCCGCCGGAGCGTCCGCGCCCGGACATCGACGGGATCACCACATGGCTGTAAACGCGATCCTCAGGTCATTCACCCGGGCGCTTGGCCAATTGGGCGATGCGCGCTTTCGCAAGGTGGTGCTCTTGGGCGTGGGCCTGTCGCTGGCGCTGCTGATCGCGGCCACGGCGGGCTTTGCCTATCTGGTGGACTGGGTCACCCCCGAAGACGCTTGGCTGCCCGTGCTGGGAGAGGTCAACTGGCTCGACGATCTGCTGAGTTGGAGCGCGCTGATCCTGCTCATGGTGCTTTCGGTCTTCCTGATGGTGCCCGTGGCCTCGGCGATCACCTCGATGTTTCTCGATGAGGTGGCCGACGCGGTGGAAGAGGTGCACTACCCCCATCTGCCCCCCGCGAACCAAGTCGGCATGGGCGACGCCATCCGCGACACGGTAAATTTCATGGGCGTGTTGGTAGGGGCGAACCTGCTGGCGCTGGTGCTTTACCTGCTCTTCGCCCCAGCGGCGCTGTTTATCTTCTGGGGGCTGAACGGGTTTCTGCTGGGGAGGGAGTATTTCACCCTCGCCGCGCTGCGCCGCCACGGGCGGGACGAGACCAAGCGCCTGCGCCGCCGCCATGCGGGCACGATCTGGATGGCCGGGGTGCTGATGGCGGTGCCGCTCTCGGTGCCGCTGCTGAACCTGCTGATCCCGATCCTAGGCGCGGCGACCTTTACCCACCTGTACCATGCGTTGGTGCCGCATTCGGATGCAGCCAACCTTCGATATCCGCCACGCTGATCCAGCCCGACAGAATGATCGTCGCACTGATCGCCCAGATGATCGCGGCGACCAGCGTGGTCCACAGCGCCTTGCGGCCCAGATGATGCTGCTCGGGCGCGCCCGCGTGAGTGCCCGGCACCACCTCGCCCGCGTCGCCTTGGGTTTGCACCCGGATCGGCAGGGCGATCAGGAATGTCATCGACCAGATGACGGCAAAGAGGACGAGCCCCGAAACGATCCCCATGATCAGACCTCCTCAAGCTCGACGAGCGCGCCGTTGAAATCCTTGGGGTGCAGGAACAGCACCGGCTTGCCATGGGCGCCTATCTTAGGCTCGCCCGAGCCCAGAACCCGTGCGCCGGTGGATTTCAGATGGTCCCGCGCCGCAATGATGTCATCGACCTCATAGCAGATGTGGTGGATGCCGCCCGCCGGGTTCTTTTCCAGGAAGCCGTTGATCGGGCTGTCATCGCCCAAGGGGTGCAGCAATTCGATCTTGGTGTTCGGAAGCTCGATAAAGATCACTGTGACCCCGTGGTCAGGTTCGGCCTGCGGCGCGCCGACCTTGGCACCAAGCGCGTGGCGATACTGATCCGCCGCCGCTTCGAGATCCGGCACGGCGATGGCCACATGGTTAAGACGTCCGATCATCCTGAATGCTCCTCGTGATTTGCCAGCTTTATGCCCGTCACCCCGGTAAACAACAATGCGTCACGTTAACGCGTCATTAGCCAACGCGGCGTAACGATGGCGCAGCAGTTGTTGATGGAGGCGATGATGGACGATACCGACCCCTTTGAAAGACCGACCCTCACCCCCACGGCGGAGCGGCCTCTGCTGGGCCTTACCGTTCTGGTGGTGGAAGACAGCCGTTTCGCCTGTGAGGCGATGCGCCTGCTCTGCCTGCGCTCCGGCGCGCGGATCAGACGGGCGGATTGCCTGCGCTCGGCCCGGCGGCATTTGCAGGTTTACCGCCCTACCGTGGCTCTCGTCGACCTTGGCCTGCCCGACGGCAGCGGGTTGGACCTGATTGCCGAACTTGTTCACAGCACACCACGGGTCGAGGCGATCATCGCCATTTCCGGCGACAGCCATATGGAGCCTGACGCCCGTGCGGCGGGGGTGGATGGCTTCCTGTCCAAGCCGATCACCTCGCTGTCCTCCTTTCAGCAAGCCATCCTCGCCGCGCTGTCCGACGACCGCCGCCCCCGGGGGCCGCGCATCCTGCCGGATGAGGATGTGACCCCGGACCGGATCGGTTTCCAAGATGACATTGCCCATATCGCTGACGTGCTGGGGGATGCGCCCGACAATCAAACGCTGGATTACGCCGCGCAATTCCTGTGCGGGGTGGCCCGTTCGGCCAATGACCAACGTTTGGAAGAAGCCGCCCGCGCCTTGGCCCATAAACGCGCCCTCGGCCAACCCGCGGGGCCTGAGACCGCAGCCATCACCGGGATGATCCGGCACCGCCTTACTGAAAGGCTGGCGATCTAGCCTGACGGGTTAAAGCGTCGGATCCCTGGCCACCCGGACAAGGCGGGTCAGATCGCCAAGCCGCTCTTTTTGCTGCCCCTGCCCGTCGAAATTGCCGGGGGCAAGCCAAACCTCGAACGCCTCTTTCAGCGCGGGCCATTCCGTGTCGATCGCGGCGAACCAAGCCGTGTCGCGGTTGCGCCCCTTGACGATGGTCGCCTGCCGAAAGACACCCTCGTAACTCAGCCCCAGACGCTGCGCCGCGCGGCGCGACGGACGGTTGAGCGCGTCGCACTTCCACTCGAATCTGCGATAGCCCGCCTCGAAGGCCCATTGCATCATCAGGAATATCGCCTCGGTCGCCGCCGGGGTGCGCTGAAGCGCGGGGCTGAAGTTGATATGGCCCACTTCGATGCTGCCCGCCTCGGGCTTGATCCGCAGGAAGCTCGCCACGCCCAGCCATTGGTCCCGCGCGCGGTCTTTCACCGCCATGAAATAGGGATCGGCCTTTCCCGCATTGTCGCGCACCCAACGGTGGTACTGCGCCGCCGACGAGAATGGCCCGTAGGGCAGATAATCCCAAACGTGATCCTCCCCCAGATAGGCGGGATAGAGCAGCGCCGCGTGTTTCTCGGCCGACAGCGGTTCCAACACTACATGACGGCCGGTGAGCACGTCACCCCCCGGGCGCGGCGGCTTGGACCAATTCTCAACAAGGGGCCCAACGGGGCGCGGGTCAGATTTACTGTTCATGGAAAAGTTATGCACCGGCGTTCTCGAGCCGCCAAGCTGAATAAACTTGAAATAATCGCATCAGACCCCAGTCTTGGCCTCCAAGCTACACATTGATGCCACAATCAGCCTTCAGCATCGTCGCAACCGCAAAGGCCCGGGAGGGTGAGATGAGCCAGCACGCCAAAGACAGCGCGACAGCCGCAAAGCCGGTCGACTGGATCGTTGTGGGCGCGAATGCGCTTGGGCTGGTCGTCGTCGCCTTGGCGGCTTTTCACGCGCAAACCGGCGGGCTGTTTCAAGAGGTTGCCAGCCAAACGGCGCAGGGCACGGTCTTCTAAGGCGGGAACCTGCCGGTGACTGCGGCGTTAGCCACAGGTAACACCAAAGGATTTTCCCATGCCCTCCATCTATGACGCGATCAAAGAAGATCATGATGAACACCGCGCCCTGTTGAACACCATCGCTGACACCGAAGGCGACAGCGCCGAGCGCCGCAAAGCTTGGGACCGCTTTTACCATGACGTGAAATCCCACGCCGCCGCCGAGGAAGAGACCTTTTATTCCACGCTGATGTCCGAAACATGGGGCCAAGATCACGCCCGCCATTCGGTGCATGAGCACCAGCAGCTTGACGACATCATGGAGGAATTGCGCGAAACCGATATGTCCTCGTCGGCTTGGCTGACTCGTTTCAAGCAGCTCAAGCACGATTATGAGCATCACATGGATGAGGAAGAAGACGAGCTTTTCACCCGTGCCAAGAAGGTTATCGGCGAGGAACAAAACGGCGCCTTCGGCGACAAGTTCCTGAAGCGTAAGGAAAAGGAAGCCAAACTCATCGAGGAAAAGCGCGAAGACAGCCTTGAGGATTGACCCAAGCCGCTCTTCCCTGCTAAATGTGTTCCCTTAACGTTCTTGTGGATATCCAGCCCCGCCGGGCAGGTTGCGGTTGCAAGAAAGCCCGAGGGAACGCAATATATTGGATATGAGCGATAATCCATCACAAGACCTACGCGACTTCCTGGGCAAAGACCGGTTTGGATGCGTCATGGCGGACCCGCCGTGGCGCTTTACCAACCGCACCGGCAAGGTCGCGCCCGAGCATAAGCGCTTGGCCCGTTATCCCACGATGACGGTTGAGGATATCTGCGGCCTGCCCGTGGCCGATCACCTCGAAGACCGCGCGCATTGCTACATGTGGGTGCCAAATGCGCTCCTGCCCGAAGGGTTGCAGGTGCTCAAGGCTTGGGGGTTTGAGTATAAATCCAACATCATCTGGCACAAAATCCGCAAGGATGGCGGCAGTGATGGGCGCGGCGTGGGTTTCTACTTCCGCAATGTGACCGAGATTTTGCTTTTCGGGGTGCGTGGTAAGAACGTGCGCACGCTCGACGCCGGGCGGCGGCGGGTGAACATGCTGCAAACCCGAAAGCGCGAACATTCGCGCAAGCCGGATGAGCAATATGACCTGATCGAAAGCTGCTCTTGGGGCCCCTACCTCGAACTCTTCGGGCGTGGCGTGCGCGAGGGTTGGACCGTTTGGGGCAATCAGGCCGAGGCGGATTACAAGCCCGATTGGAAGACCTACAGCTACAATTCCAGTGTCGCGGCTGAGTAATCTGGCGCGGCGCATCGACGACGCGGTTTTCGACGACGAAAGGCTTGTCGAAGATCTGCTGCCCGTCGATCTGCGCGACCGCTATTCCGTCACCAGCTACCGCAGCGCCGCCGCCGTTCTGCAACAACGCGCGCCAGAAGAGCTTGCCGCGATCATCCGCGTGCTGCGCCAATTCACCATCAGCCGTGATGAGATTCGCGCGCCGGGGGGCAACCGCATGTCGGCCACCACCCGTTTCGCGCAATATGCGGCAGCCGAGAATTTCCATGAGGAGGTGCGGATCAAGGCTGATCTCTTGGTGCAACTCACCGCTGGCAAAGGCGACAGCGCCCCCGAGGTTGACCGCATCATCCGCGAGGATTTCATCCACAACCATATGGTCGATTTCTGGCGTGGCCGGGTGGCGTTCGACTATGAATGGAACAGCAAAGACCAGACTTACGACCGTGACCTTTACGCCTTTCGCAGCTTCTTCGAAGCGGGGGTGATCGACGTGGGCGTCATCGTGACGCGCGAACTGTCGAACGACTTTTTCAAATCGCTCGGCAATTGCTTGGACAAGTTCGGCAATGAGACCGACAAGACCGTCAGCGCGAAATTCGGGGCCAGCACCACCGGCACCCACAAGCTGATCAGCCGGATCGCCGCCGGGCGCAGCGGCGGCTGCCCGGTTCTGGTGCTGGGCATCCTACCGGGCAATATCACCCCCGACTGACCCGGGGGCGAGACTTCATTCAGACAGGATCACTCCTGCGGGATGACCCGCAGCCCCAGTTCCATCAGCTGATCGCTGCTGGGCTCGGAGGGGGCGTTCATCATCAGGTCTTCGGCACGCTGGTTCATCGGGAAGAGAATGACTTCGCGGATGTTCTGCTCTTCGGCCAGCAGCATCACGATCCGGTCAATGCCTGCCGCACAACCACCGTGGGGCGGGGCGCCATATTGGAAGGCGTTGACCATGCCGCCAAAGCGCTTGCGCACCTCGTCTTCGCCGTAGCCGGCAATCTCGAAAGCTTTGAACATGATCTCGGGCTTGTGGTTCCGGATCGCGCCCGAAACCAGTTCGTAGCCGTTGCAGGCGAGATCGTACTGGTAGCCCAGCACCTTGAGCGGATCGCCCTCCAGCGCTTCCATCCCGCCTTGGGGCATGGAGAAGGGGTTGTGCTCAAAGTCGATTTTACCGGTCTCTTCGTCGCGCTCATAAATCGGGAAATCCACGATCCAAGCAAAGGCGAAACGCTCCTTGTCGGTGAGGTTCAACTCCTCGCCGATGACGTTGCGCGCACGGCCCGCGACGGCCTCAAAGCTCTTCGGCTTGCCGCCGAGGAAGAAGGCCGCATCGCCGACGCCCAGACCCAACTGCTGGCGGATCGCCTCAGTACGCTCAGGCCCGATGTTCTTGGCCAGCGGGCCTGCCGCCTCCATTCCGTTGCCCTGATCGCGCCAGAAGATATAGCCCATGCCGGGCAACCCTTCTTTCTGCGCGAAGGCGTTCATGCGGTCGCAGAACTTGCGGCTGCCGCCTGTGGGCGCGGGGATGGCGCGGATTTCGGTGCCTTCCTGCTCAAGCAGTTTGGCAAAGATCGCGAAGCCGGAATCGCGGAAATGTTCGCTCACCACCTGCATCTTGATCGGGTTGCGCAGGTCGGGCTTGTCGGAGCCATACCACAGGGCGGCGTCCTTGTAGGAAATCTGCTCCCAAGTCTCGTCGACCTTCTTGCCGCCGCCGAACTCTTCGAAGATGCCTGCGATCACCGGTTGGATCGTGTCGAAGACGTCCTGCTGCGTGACAAAGGACATCTCCATGTCGAGCTGGTAGAAATCGGTGGGCGAGCGGTCGGCGCGCGGGTCTTCGTCGCGGAAGCAGGGCGCGATCTGGAAGTATTTGTCAAAGCCCGAAACCATGAGCAGCTGTTTGAACTGCTGCGGGGCCTGCGGCAGGGCGTAGAACTTGCCCGGATGCAGACGCGACGGCACGAGGAAGTCGCGCGCGCCCTCGGGGGAGGAGGCGGTGATGATCGGCGTCTGGAACTCGCGGAAGTTCTGATCCCACATGCGTTTGCGGATCGAGGCCACCACGTCAGAGCGCAGCGCCATGTTCTTTTGCATCTTCTCGCGGCGCAGGTCGAGGTAGCGATAGCGCAGACGTGTCTCTTCGGGGTATTCCTGATCGCCGAAGACCTGAAGCGGCAGTTCCGCGGCAGAACCCAAGATTTCGATGTCGCGCGCGTATACTTCGATCTCGCCCGTGGGCAGCTTGGGGTTCACAAGGCTCTCGTCGCGCGCCTTCACGGTGCCGTCGATGCGCACGCACCATTCCGCACGGACCTTTTCCATCTCGGCGAAGGCCGGGCTGTCAGGGTCGCAGATGACCTGAGTGATCCCGTAATGGTCGCGCAGGTCCAAAAACAGCACACCGCCGTGGTCCCGCACCCGGTGCACCCAGCCGGACAGGCGCACATTGTCACCCTTGTTCTCAAGGCTCAGATCGGCACAGGTATGGCTGCGATAGGCGTGCATGATGGTCCCTTCCTAGGGCTATTTCAGGTTTCGCGCAGGTACACCGTTTGACGGTCGGGAAGTCAAGACTTTGCTGCCACGCGCCCCCACAATAATAGGAGGTTTCCGCGCCTAGACCCCCAGCCTAGGTCCTGCGCGATCCCGCTTTGGAGGGTCAGCTAGAGCGCAAGCGCATCCAAAAGCTGCTCTCTTTTCGCTTCTGCCTTCGGGATCGATTGGGTGATCTGGCCGCGCTGCATGACGTGGAAATGATCCGCGTTGTTATAGGCAAAATCAAAGTTCTGCTCGACCAGCATGATGGCCAACTCCCCCCGATCGCGCAGAAGCCGGATCGTGCGGCCAATCATCTGGATAATATTGGGCTGTATCCCCTCGGTGGGTTCATCCAACAGCAGCACGCTGGGTCGCGCGATGAGTGCGCGGGCAATGGAAAGCTGCTGTTGTTGCCCGCCAGACAGGTCCCCCCCGCGCCGGGTCTTCATCTCAGCGAGGACGGGGAAGAGATCAAAAATGTCATCCGGGATCCTGCGCTCGGACTTGGGCAGGCATGCAAAGCCCGTCTCAAGGTTCTCTTGCACGGTCATCAGCGGAAAAATCTCACGCCCCTGCGGCACATATCCGACGCCCGCCTTGGCCGAGAGCGCCGCACGCCCCGGTTGCAATTCCACGCCATTAAGCCTGATCGCCCCGTCTGAGAAAGGATGCCGCCCGGCGATGGCTTTGAGCAGGCTGGTCTTGCCGACCCCATTCGTGCCGGTCACGCAGGTCACCTGCCCCACGGGCGCGTTCAAGGTGATGTCATGGAGGATCTGGGATTGCCCGTATTTCAGGCTCAGGTTCTCAATCTCCAGCATCGGTGCGCCCCAAGTATACGTCAATTACAGTCTGATTGTTGGTCACATGGTCCAGTGACCCTTCGGCCAGCACCGATCCTTCGTGCAATACGGTCACCTTGCAGTTCAGCCGCCGCACGAACTCCATATCATGCTCCACCACGATAACAGCGCGAGTCTCGGCCGCCTTTTTCAGGATGTCGGTGGTGTGCTCGCGCTCATGCGCGGTCATGCCTGCGGCGGGCTCATCCACCAGCAGCAGGCGCGGCGATTGCGCAAGCAGCATCCCGATCTCCAGCCATTGTTTTTGCCCGTGGCTCAACTCTCCGGCAGGGCGGGAGAGATGGGCGGTCAGGTTGATCTCATCGGCGATCTGTTCAAGCCGCGCCGCCCCCTCTGCACTCTTGCGATAGAACAGGACCGAGAAGGTGCCCCGCGGGTTCTTGAGTGCCATGGCAAGGTTTTCGCGCACGCTTTGCGCCTCGAAAACCGTGGGCTTTTGAAACTTGCGCCCGATCCCCAGCATGGCGATCTGGCTTTCGGACAGACCGATGAGCGAGCGGCTGTCTTCGCCGAAGCGAATATAGCCCTCATCCGGCTTCGTCTTGCCGGTGATGATATCCATGAAGGTGGTTTTGCCCGCCCCATTGGGGCCGATGACGGCCCGCAACTCCGGCTCCCCGATCTGAAGGCTCAGGTTCTTGATCGCCTGAAACCCGTCAAAGGATTTCGAAATTCCGGACATTTCCAACAGAGAGCTCATGACTTGCGCACCAGTTTGTCAAAGAGGCCGCCGATGCCCTTGGGCGCAAACAGCGTGATAAGTACAAAGCTGAGACCAAGCAGCACCAGCCACCAGTCGACCCAATGGATCGTATAGACCCCCAGATCGATGCTGGGCGCACCGCCCCCTGTGAACCAACTGGACAGAAGCGAGACCACCGCCGCCCCGATGACCGCCCCGTAAAGCCGCCCTCGCCCGCCAATGGCGACCCAGACCGCCAGATAGATCGAGGCGATGGGCGCGATTTCAGCCGGGTTGATGATGCCCGCCTGCGGGTAATAGAGCGCGCCCGCGATGCCTGCGACGATGGCAGTGATGGTAAAGACGAATAGCTTATAGCTCTCCACATGATAGCCGAGGAAACGAACGCGCGATTCATCGTCGCGGATGGCTTGGATGATATTGCCCAGCTTGCTGTCGGTGATCCAAGCGAAGAACAGGTAGCCCAATGCGAGGGCCAAGGCGGAGGCGAGGAAGAAGACGATTGAGACCACGTCTTGCCCGCTGTCGGCGAAACCGGGGATGTTTTGCAGCCCCGACAGGCCATTGTTGCCCCGCAGCCCGCTGTCGTTCTGGAAGAGGTAAAGCGCCAGCGCCAGTGTCATCGCTTGGGTTAGGATCGACAGGTAGACCCCATTGACGCGGCTGCGGAAGGCAAGCCAGCCAAAGACCAGCGCCAGCGCGCCGGGGATCAGCACGACGAAGGCCAATTGAATCCACAGGCTGTCCGCAAGGGCCCAGATCAGCGGAAAGTCGGATGAGCCGACAACCCCGAAAATCTGGTTTCCGATGGCGTCCGAAATCTCCTGCGGCGTGGGCGGGATGGTCTGACCGGCGAGGCTGTCGGCCACGATGATCTCAGTGCGCGCATACATGAGCCACATCCCGATGGCGTAGCCCCCGATCCCGAAAAAGGCGAAATGCCCAAGGCTAAGGATGCCGCAATACCCCCAGACCACATCCATCGCGATGGCCACAAGGCACAGGCAAAGGGTCTTGCCCAGCGTCTTGACGAAAGAGGTCGAGACAAGCCCGGTGCCGACCGCTTCGGACATCACCGTGACAAGGGCCGTGAACAGGCCCAGCGCGGCGAGGAAGTAGAGAACCGAAGGATTGCGCCCGATGAAGGAACTGCGTTGGCTGTGCGTCTGGGTCATGACTCAATCCGCCGCTGCCCGGCCTTTGGGGGCGACAATGCCCTTGGGCCGGAATTGAATGAACAGGATGATGAAAAGGATCATGTAGGTCTGGGCCGCCAGCGTGTTGGAGGGGTTCAACCACTCGATCCCCTTTTGCAGGAAGCCGATCAGCCCCGCGCCCGCCAGCGTGCCGAAGACCGATCCGACACCGCCCACCACGACGGTCATAAAGCTTTGCACGATGTAATTCGTGCCCATCTCAGAGGTGACCTGCGCATAAAGCCCGATGCCGACGCCCGCGACCCCGGCGATGCCGGAGCCCAGTCCGAAGGTCATCATGTTGATGCGATCCGGGTTGATCCCCATCGAGGCCGCCATGCCGGGGTTTTGCGTCACCGCGCGCACCTCCAAGCCAAGGCGCGTGCGCTTGAGGATATACAGCAGCAAGAACAGAAAGATCAGCGCCAGCACGAATATGGCGATGCGGATGAAGCTGATCTGAACCACATCCGAAATCACCAGCGCCCCGCGCAGCCATTCGGGCGATGTCAGCGGACGGGCCTGCGTGCCAAAGATGTTCTTGGCGATCTGCTGCAGAGCGATCGAGATGCCGAAGGTCGCCAAGAGGGTTTCAAGCGGGCGATGGTAGAGATGGCGGATCACCAGCCGCTCCATCGCGACGCCCGCGCCAAAGGTGACAGCAAAGGCCAGCGGCAGCGCGATCAGAAGCGACACCGTGTAATCGGGAACGATGAGCTGCACCACATAGCCCGTATAGGCCCCCATCATGATAAACTCGCCATGGGCCATGTTGATGACCCCCATCTGCCCAAAGGTGATCGCGAGCCCAATCGCGGCGAGGAAATAGATCGAGGCCAGCGAAAGACCGTCGAGTGTCAAATCCAACGTCTGCGCCCAGCCAACCCGCGTTTCGACCGCGTCGAGCGTGGCGCGGGCCGCATCGGTGATCGCGGCGTCCTCCTCTGCGTAGCGTTCATAAAAAACTGCGTTCTGCAAAGCGGTGTCGATATCATCCTGCGTTACCAGAGGCGGCACGCTGCCCGCCTCGGCAAGCGCGCGATAGGCATCCAAACGCCGCGCCGGGTCGTCCAACTGCGCCAGAGGAACGCCGCCCACACGGCCATCGACGATATTGGCTTCCAGCGCCGCGCGTATCTCGCCTTGTGGCACGATTGCTGGGGCGAGGCCCGCCTCCACCAGCGTCTCATAGCTTGCCGAGGGTGCTGCCGTGGGATCAAGAATGCGGGCGATGTTCCCCTCGGGTTGCTGTTCGGCCACGCCGGTCTTGGCCGAGAGGATCTGGCTCAGCACCGCCCGCGCTTCGAGTGAGGTATCGGAGGACAGGCTTTCAATCGCGCGAATGCGCTCATCAGCCGCCTGCCCAAAGCGCGCGGTCAGGAAATTGGCCAATTGCTCCTTGCGCGCGCGCAGGGCGGAGTCATCCTCCCCGTCGAGGGAGGCCAGGAGCGGGCCAAGCTGGCTGGCATCACTGCGGCGTGCAATGCTTTCAAGCGCGGCGCGGCGGCGCGCAGGGTCGGGATCGGACAGTTGAAACTGCACCAATGCGGTGCCAATGACCCGCCGCACGCCACCATTGGGGCGCAATTGGCTGAACCCATCCGAGGGCGCGGTGGCCTCCTCGCCCGTATCTATGTCGCGCAGCGCGAGTGTATCATCCGCCTCGGCCCCAAAGTAGAACAGGCCCGAGGTATCGTCTTGCCAGACGTTCCGCTCGGCCCATTGCTCCAGAAAGGCTGGCACCTGCGGCAGGCCCGAAGCCACCAGATCGTCCAATAGGACACCGACCGATTTACGCGAGGGTTTGACCACCTCTGCTTCGTGGGTCTGCAAAAGGGACTGGAGGTCCTGAGCGGATGCAAAACCGACAGAGGCCAGCAAGCACATCAGGCTGAGCAGCATTCGAACCATGAGGTATGGGGCTTTCGAAGAGGGAGTGGTCAAAACGGATGCCGGGCACGGCTGAGGACGCGCCCGGCTCTTGAGTTCAGTAGTTTGAAGTCAACTGAACGCAGGTCTCGGTCTCTTTGTTGTACATGCCGCACTCAAGGTCTTTCCAGTCGGAGACCAGAACCGCCGATTCAGGCAGGAAATCCGTCCATGCATCGCCCGGGACTTCTTCGGTCTGGCTGATGATGTCGAATTGGCCGTCTTCGGTGATTTCACCGATCAACACAGGCTTGGCGAGGTGGTGATTGGGCAGCATGACAGCCGTCCCGCCTGTGAGGTTGGGGAATTCCTGCCCATACATCGCCGCACGCACCGCATCCACATCCGTGGTGCCTGCTTCAGTGACCGCGTTCACCCACATGTTGAAACCGATGTAATGCGCCTCCATCGGGTCATTGGTCACCCGGTCTTCTCCCATCGCCTCTTTCCACGCGGCGACCCATTCGTCATTCTGCTCGGATTCAGCCGATTGGAAGTAGTTCCAAGCCGCGAGGTGCCCCACGAGGTCAGCGGTATCGAGGCCCGAAAGCTCTTCCTCCCCGACCGAGAAGGCGACGACCGGAATGTCATCGGCAGAGATGCCCGCCGCGGCCAGTTCTTTGTAAAAGCCGATATTCGCATCGCCATTGATGGTTGAGATCACGCCCACCTGCGAGCCATCCGCGCCCAGTTCGACCACATCCGACACGATCGTGGACCAGTCGGAATGGCCGAAAGGCGTATAGTTGACGAAGATGTTCTCTTCGGGAATGCCCTTGTCCAGCAGATATTGCTCAAGAATGTTGTTGGTGGTTCTGGGATAGACATAGTCAGTCCCCAGCAGCGCAAATTTCTCGACGCCCAGTTCCTCAAGGAAATAATCGGTGGCCGGAATCGCCTGCTGGTTCGGGGCCGCACCGGTGTAGAACACATTGCGCGAGCTTTCCTCGCCCTCATACTGGACCGGGTAGAACATCAGGCCGTTCAGCTCTTCCAGAACGGGCAGCGCGGATTTGCGCGAGACCGAGGTCCAAGAGCCAAAGATGACATCCACCTCGGAGACGGTGAGAAGCTCACGCGCCTTTTCGGCGAACAGGGGCCAGTCGGAAGCCGGGTCAACGACAACCGCTTCGATCTCACATCCCAGCAAGCCGCCCGCGGCGTTCTGCTGCGCGATCAAAAGCTCCATCGTGTCTTTCAATGTCGTCTCGGAAATGGCCATCGTCCCCGAGAGGGAGTGCAGCACGCCAACCTTGATCGGGTCCTCGCATTCTGCGGCGGCGGCTGAACCCGCGATCAATAGCGCAGCGGTCGCAGTAAATGTGCGTTTGGTGGAAAGTTTCATGACGGTATCCCCGTTAGGTGTGCGGAGGAGCAAAGACGCGATGATGCCTCTTCCACACAGCGTTTATTGTTATCGCGCGCGGATGCCCCCCTTGCCGGACAACTCCCTTGGCGCCGCCCCATAGCGAGGCCCCTGCAGCCTCAATTTCAGGGCGCGTTGCAACAAGCCCTAACCCAAGGTCGCTTTCTGCGGCGCAGCAATAACGCCCTTCGATTGGGCGATTTGAGGTGGACCTGCCAAAATTTGGGCGCTGAGCGCATGGATTTTGGCAAGCTCGGGGCATCGGCCTACGGGTTGCACCACATATTGTGATGTTATAACGTTACTAATATTATCCATAGCAGAGCCCACAAACCATGCCCGCCACCGACAAACGCATTCCCGTTACTCTGCTGACCGGCTTCCTCGGCGCGGGGAAAACCACGCTGCTCAATCACATCGTCTCAAGCGAAGAGGCCCCCAAAATCGCGGTCGTCGTGAATGAATTCGGTGAGGCCGGGCTTGACCACGATCTGATCGAAACCGCCGACGAAGAGGTCATCCTCATGCAATCGGGCTGCCTGTGCTGCTCGATCAGGGGGGATCTGTCGCGGACGCTGCAAGACCTCAAGCGCCGCAGGCAGACGTGGCGCGTGCAATTCGACCGCGTTGTGATCGAGACGACGGGGCTGGCCGATCCCGGCCCCATTCTCCAGACCTTTTTGGCCGATCCCTATCTGGCCCGCAAATTCCGCGTGGACGGGGTGGTGACGGTCGTCGATGCCGCGAATGGGCCGGACACGCTGGATCAGCAGTTCGAAGCCGTCTCGCAGGTGGCGATGGCCGACCTGCTGGTGCTCAGCAAATCCGACTTGGTGACCCAGCAAGCGCTCGCCGCCTTTGAAAGCAGGCTGCGCGACCTCAATCAAACGGCGCGCATCATCAAGGCCGAACGCGGGCTTATCCCGGTTGCATCGCTCTGGGGGCTCAGCGGTATGCGGCGGGCGGTTGATGCGAGCAACGTTATGGAATGGCTCACGCCCGTCCAAGCGGCGGTTCCGTTCGACAACCTCTCGGGCTTCGCCGCGCCCTCGGCATCCGCGCCTATGATGCAAACCCACCAACATGATGCGCGGATCGGGTCGGCCTCCATCGTGCTAGACGCACCGATCCCGGCCGAGGCTTTCGACCTTTGGCTCGACACGCTGGTCAGGCTGCGCGGGTCCGATCTTTTGCGGGTCAAAGGCATCGTGCATCTGGAAGACGTCCCCACCCCTTTTGTCTTTCACGGGGTCCAGCATCTTTTCGATCCGCCCGTCCCCCTGCGCGACTGGCCAAAGGACGACCAGCAATCCCGCATCGTCGTCATCGCCCGCGACATGACCAACCCCGAACTGAACCGGAGCCTCGATATGCTGCGCGCCCGGCGCGATGGGCCTGAGCGGCAGGCGGGATAGCAGCTTGACCCGGCATGGCTCTTCGGCCACAGATTATGGCGATGGTTTCCAGCCGCCGCAGCGGCGTCTGGGATGAAAAGGGAATACGGTAAGGCAAGCAACGCGCGCCGAAACCGTAACTGCCCCCGCAACTGTGAGCGGTGAGTGACCCCGGCAAAAACCACTGAGCTTAAGGCTTGGGAAGGTTCGGGCGAACGTCGATCCGCGAGTCAGGAGACCTGCCATCACCGGCGCCGAGAGGGGCCGTAATTGCAACTCAACCCAGACGGGGTGTCTGGTTAGGAGAACATGATGGCGACAGGGAAACTCCCCTGCTGTAGAACATGGCTGCTCGATCCCCCGCGCGTTCGCGGAGGGCGACATGGATACGCATCAGAACCACAGGATTACGGTTTGCACCTCATGCAAACACAAAGGCACGGATTGCCGCCCGGGCTTTGACCTGATCCAGAGGCTGAGCGCCGCAATCGCGGCAGCCGGCGCGGCGATCCCTGAGGATTTCGAGGTCGCGGGCGTGGCCTGTATGGCGGGCTGCGATCGCCCCTGCACGGTGGCCTATCACGCCAGCGCAAAGGCGACCTACCTCTTTGGCGACGTCGACCCTGACGAAGACATCGACGACCTTGTGGCCTTCGCCCAGCACTATGCCACACTGAATGACGGCTGGTGCTCTTCGCTGGACCGCCCCGGCAAACTGCGCAAATCCACCCTTGCGCGGGTGCCCGCGGCGATGATCGAGCTGAAACCCAGCCACCTGCGCGTCTCATGAGAGCCGCCGACCTTGCAGTAAAGGATGTAAGCTGGGCGCCGGGAAAATCGGGCCAGCCGGTTCTGCACCCTACGTCCTTTACCGTCGCAGCGGGCGGCGTTCTGGGCGTGCTGGGGCCGAATGGCGCGGGCAAATCCACCCTCTTGCGCTTGCTCTACCGTTTTCAACCGCCCCAGACGGGGTCGATCCATGTGGGCGGGCAGGATATTTGGTCCCTCTCCGCCCGTGCCGCCGCTAGGCGCATCGCCGCCGTCTTGCAAGAACAGACGCCGTCCTTTGGGCTGACGGTCTTGGAGATCGTCCGCCTTGGCCGCACGCCTCATCGCGCGGCGTTTTCGTCATCAAGCCGGAAAGATGAGCAGATCATCGACCGCGTCTTGGACCGGCTCAGTCTGCGCCCCCTCGCCCACCGCGATGTCGGCACCCTTTCGGGCGGGGAAAGGCAGCGCGTTATGGTCGCCCGCGCCTTGGCACAGGAGCCGCAGGTCTTGGTCCTGGATGAGCCGACCAACCACCTCGATATACGCCACCAGCTTGAAATCGTGTCACTGATCCGCGGTTTGAACATGACCATCGTCGTCTCGCTTCATGATCTCAATATGGCCGATGGCATCTGTGACGAGGTGCTGGTGCTGAAAGAAGGCTATCCGCAGGGCTTCGGCCCGCCAAATACGGTTTTGACCGATGATCTCGTCTCAAAAACATTTCGCGTCGACGCGCAGCGCGAGCGGCTCACCCCCAGCGGCGCGGCGCATTTCTCTTTCGCCCTTCCAGATTGAAACGGAAAACTCTTATGAAACTTACTCTCACCACCCTCGCCGCCCTGATGATCGCCGGATCGGCGATTGCCCAGACCACCGTGCAAAGCTGCGACCGCGAAGTCACCTTCGATCACCCGCCCCAAGCCGCGGTCGCCAATGACGTGAACCTGCTTGAGATGATGCTGGTGCTCGGCCTCGCAGACCGCATGGTGGGCTATACCGGCATCTCGGGCTGGAACAAACTGGACCAAGAGATGACCGCAGGTGTCGCGGCGCTACCGGAACTGTCGTCAAAATACCCCTCGCGTGAGGTGCTGATCGGGGCGGATGCCGACTTCTTCTTTGCCGGTTGGAACTACGGCATGAAGGTCGGCGGCGAGGTGACGCCGGAAACGCTCGCCCCCTTCGGCATTCAAGTCTATGAACTCACCGAAAGCTGCATCCATATCGGTCAAAAAGCCCCATCCTCGATGGAGGATATGTATAACGATCTGCGCAATCTCGGCACGATCTTCGACGTCTCGGATCGCGCCGAGCGCTTGATCGAAGGCTACCAAGCCGAGCTCGACGCATTCCTAGCGGCGCTGCCCCCGCTTGAGACCGCCCCCCGGGTCTTTGTCTATGACAGCGGCGAAGATGTGCCCTTCACCGCCGGGGCCTATGCCATGCCAAACGCCTTGATCGAGGCCGCAGGCGGCACGAACATCATGAACGACCTCGAGAAAAGCTGGGCCACCGTCGGTTGGGAGGCCGTGGTCGCGCGCGATCCCGAAGTCATCGTGATCGTCAACTACGGCGAAGTCACCGCCGATCAAAAGCGCGCTTTCATGATGGAGAACCCCGCCTTTGCCGACATCGACGCCGTGCGCAACGACCGTTTCGTCGTGCTGGAATATGTCGAGGCCACGCCCGGCCCGCGCAACATCGAAGCGGTCAAAACCCTCGCCACCGCGTTTCGGGGGCAGTGAGCATTCATGACGTTTAAACCGCGATCGATAGCGCCTCGGAAACCCACGCGGGGGGTGTGGATCACTTGCCTGTTCGGCATCGCGATCCTGCTGGCATCGCTGTCGATTGCGGTGAGCGTGGGAGCCGTCGTGGTCCCCGTCGAAACCGTCTGGGGCATCTTGGCCAACAAGGCCGCCCCCGGCGCCGTGGCTGTGGACTGGTCCGCCGGGCGGGAGGCCATCGTTTGGAACATCCGCCTGCCGAGAGCCATCCTTGCCTGTTTGGTCGGAGCGGGATTGGCGATCGTCGGCGCAAGCCTTCAGGCCGTCACCCGCAATCCGCTAGCAGACCCGCATCTGCTGGGCATTTCGGCAGGTGGCGCATTCGGCGCCATTCTGGCCCTGCTGCACACGGGGCTGTTCCTCGGAGGGCTGACCGTCCCCCTGCTCGCCTTCCTCGGCTCGCTCGGGGCGATATTGATCGTTCTTGCCGTCACGCAATTCGCGGCCGCCACCAGCGCCGACCGGCTGGTTTTGGCGGGCGTCGCCGTGTCCTTCATCGTCATGTCCGCTGCCAATGTGCTGATTTTTCTTGGCGATCCACGGGCAACACATACGGTCGTGTTCTGGATGCTCGGCGGCCTCGGCTTGGCGGGATGGGATCAGCTTATCTACCCCGCCGTGATCCTGCTGGGCTGCGGCGCCTATCTCTGGCTCAGGTCAGGCCACCTGAACGCCTTGACCGTCGGCGATGAAACCGCCACCACCCTCGGCATCCCCGTCGCGCGTTTCCGGCTCACGATCTTCGTCATCGGCGCCCTGATCACGGGGGTCATGGTCGCCTTCTCTGGAGTGATCGGCTTCGTCGGCCTGATGATCCCCCACATCGTGCGCCTCTTGGTCGGCGGCGACTACCGCCGCCTGCTCCCTATCACAGCCCTATGCGGCGCCGTGTTCCTCTTGTGGGCGGACATCGTGGCCAGAACCATCATGGCCCCCGACGATATGCCCATCGGCATCGTTACGGGACTGATCGGCGGCGTGTTTTTCGTCTGGTTGCTGCGGCGGCGGATACGGTGAGGCGCATTACAATGAGAGACGCTCGAACCGGGCGCTGAACCACTGACCCGCCCCTGTGCTAAACTCTCTTTCCTTCTACCGACGCAAATAGTCCTCTTCGCAAAGCCGGCGGAACACGAATTTGAACAGGGGCAGAGCAAAGGGACATCCCCTCAAATGCAGAAAGACCCGCCGGCAAGGGCGAGTCTTTCTGAAAGCGATACTTCGCTAATATTGGTTGCGGGAGTAGGATTTGAACCTACGACCTTCAGGTTATGAGCCTGACGAGCTACCGGGCTGCTCCATCCCGCGCCAATGCCCTCCGTTTAGACTTATAGTGCGGGAGCTGCAAGCGCATTCGAACAGAAAATAGTAATTTTTCTTGAGATTTTTTCCGGCACGCTTACCGTTCGCGCCGCCAAAGTTCGAAGGCCGCTGGAAAGCCCCCTCAAACGCAAAACCGCCGCAGCTTTGCGCTGCGGCGGTTTTGTTAATCTGATTATCGTAGAGAGATACTGTAGTCTAGGAACTTATTAGGTTTGGCGATGACCTACTCTCCCACGTCTTAAGACGCAGTACCATCGGCGCTACGGCACTTAACGGCTGGGTTCGGGATGGGACCAGGTGT